>Ga0164243_10000136_pt1 | contig 186377 bp, 203 predicted proteins | sample OricompcompostOP_FD_108781 | JGI IMG/M metagenome (GOLD analysis project Ga0164243, IMG submission 108781) | Organic Plus compost microbial communities from Emeryville, California, USA - Original compost - Organic plus compost (OP) | ecosystem: Engineered > Solid waste > Mixed feedstock >...
CTCGATGCCCGGCAAGGTCATCCAGTCGATGAAGAAGGCCAAGAAGTCCAATCCGCTCTTCCTGCTCGACGAGATCGACAAGATGGGCCAGGACTTCCGCGGCGATCCGTCGTCGGCGCTGCTGGAGGTGCTCGATCCGGAACAGAACGCGACCTTCATGGATCACTATCTGGAGGTCGAGTACGACCTGTCGAACGTGATGTTCATCACCACGGCCAACACGCTCAACATTCCCGGGCCTCTGATGGACCGCATGGAGATCATCCGCATCGCGGGTTACACCGAGGACGAGAAGGTCGAGATCGCCAAAAAGCATCTGATGCCGAAGGTGGTGCGCGACCACGCCCTGCAGCCGAAGGAGTTCTCCGTTTCGGACGACGCCATCCGTGGCATCATCCAGACCTACACGCGTGAAGCAGGCGTGCGCAGCCTCGAGCGCGAGCTGATGAAGCTCGGGCGCAAGGCGGTGACCGAGATCCTGAAGACCAAGACCAAGTCGGTGAACATCACCAGGGAAAACCTGGCCGATTATCTGGGCGTCCAGCGCTATCGCTTCGGCATGGCCGAGACGGACGACCAGGTCGGCGTGGTCACGGGTCTTGCCTGGACCGAGGTCGGCGGCGAACTGCTGACGGTCGAGGGCGTCATGATGCCCGGCAAGGGCAAGATGACCGTCACCGGCAATCTGCGCGACGTGATGAAGGAATCGATCTCCGCGGCGGCATCCTACGTCCGCTCGCGGGCCATCGATTTCGGCATCGAGCCGCCGCTCTTCGACAAGCGCGACATCCACGTCCACTTGCCGGAGGGTGCGACGCCGAAGGACGGTCCGTCCGCGGGTGCTGCGATGGCCACGGCTATCGTCTCCGTGCTGACCGGCATTCCGGTGCGGGCCGATATCGCCATGACCGGCGAGATCACGCTGCGCGGCCGTATCCTGCCGATCGGCGGCCTGAAGGAGAAGCTGCTTGCCGCGCTTCGCGGCGGCATCAAGAAGGTGCTGATCCCGGAAGACAACGCCAAGGACCTGGCGGATATTCCGGACAACGTGAAGAACGGCATGGAGATCGTTCCGGTGAGCCGGATCGGCGAAGTGCTGCAGCACGCCTTGGTGAGCATGCCCGAGCCGATCGAATGGGTCGAGCCGGTCACGCCGCCCAATGCCGGCGACGAGGCTGGAAAGTCGCTCGCGCACTGACCGACGCGGATAGTGCGCTGCACAATGGAAAAGCCGGGCTTCGTGCCCGGCTTTTTCGTGGAAAAGCCTGCAATTCCGGGGTTTTTGCGCCCTTCGAAGGCGATTTCGACTTGGTGTCGGAAACGCTTGTCCCTACAGTCCGTTTCCTGCCGGATGAGTCGAGGATTCCGGTTTTCTCATGGAAGGGAAACTTAAATGAACAAGAACGAACTGGTGTCCGCTGTCGCCGACGCGGCCAAGATTTCCAAGGGTGACGCTCAGTCGGCGGTCGATGCGGTGTTTTCCGTGATCACCAGCGAGTTGAAGAAGGGCGGCGATGTCCGCCTCGTCGGCTTCGGCAATTTCGGCGTCTCGAAGCGGGCCGCTTCGACGGGCCGCAACCCGCAGACCGGCGCGGAGGTGAAGATTCCCGCGCGCAACGTGCCGAAGTTCAGCGCCGGCAAGGGCCTCAAGGACGCGGTCAACTGAGGCTTTGTTCAGCCTTCATGCCGAAAAGCCGGGCTTGCCCGGCTTTTCTTTTGCCTGCCTTGCGCAAGCCGGTATGTGGGTTTGTTTAAAAGAGAGGGCGCGGCGGACGCCGCACCTTTTTCATCCCACCATCACAACGTCCCACGAGCAACGGAGGGTGGGCGCGAGAATGTTTCGTGCATCGATGCCGATGCCGCCCACGAAAAAAGCCGCAGGCCGGAAAACCTGCGGCTTTTCGATTATCCCGACTTCTATGCGCCGCTCGCCTGTAGGCAGGGCGCCTTATGGCCTCTTGTTCCAGTCGGAACGGCAATAATTATTCCACTTCGCCGGCTTGCAGTCGTCGCGCCTGTTCGAATCATGCCTGTCGCGATCATTGCGGTCGTGCCGATCATTGCGGTTGTTCCAGTCGTTGCGTCCGTCGTGATCCCTGCGATCGTTATTGTCCCAGCGGTTCGGAGGTCGCCTGTCGTGATGGTCGCCCATCGGCGGATTAATGATCGGACCCGGGCCGCGATGCATGGGAGGGCCGCCATCCACGCAGCCGGAAAGGGCGATGCCCGTCAGCCCTGCCACGACGGCAATGGCGATGCTTGTTCTCCTCAAGGCAATTCCTCCTTCGTTTCGCTCATGGTTCGGATAGCCACTGGGCGCCCGAATGGCCATGCACGGTTGATAAACGGATGAAATATCGGACTACGGAGGCGCGAACGCGCACTGCGCCGACAGGGTCTGGGTTTCGTGGTGTCCCGGACGTCCGGCGATGCATATCCCTGGATCGATCGGGAGAAATGGCGCGAGTGACGGGGCTCGAACCCGCGACCTCCGGCGTGACAGGCCGGCACTCTAACCGACTGAGCTACACCCGCGCTTGCGGCGCATGCGGCGAACCGCCTGCGTCGTGGGGCGGTGGATAAGGGGTTCACCGCTGGGTGTCAAGCGGCCCGCAACGCCTATTGTTAAAAAGCCGGGCCGGCGTTTCTTCCGGCCTGCGAGGCTGCCTGAAGAGGGGCGAAGATACGATCTCCTGCCTGCGTGAGCGAAAGATCGCCAACGCCGCCCAGGCGCCGTGTTCGGTCTTGCGCAGAGGCCGCGGAATGCCTAAAAGTCCGCCCCGGCGGGCGATTAGCTCAGTTGGTAGAGCGCCTCGTTTACACCGAGGATGTCGGGAGTTCGAGTCTCTCATCGCCCACCATTTTCCGGATGGATAGGCCGCGTCTCAATTGCCAGCCGGTGAAGCGCTGTCTTGCTCCTGGTTGATGAAGGACTGGAAGCCCCGTCGGGATATTGAGGCGCACGCCGCGGCGGACTGCCGCCGGCGTTCCTAAAGCAGCTTCGCCACCTGCCTGCCGACCTTCAGGAAACGAAGCGGGTTCACCGGCTCGCCGTTGTGGCGCACTTCATAATGCAGGTGAGGGCCCGTGGAGCGTCCGCTCGATCCGGTCTCGCCGATCTCGTCGCCTGCCGCGACCGTCTGGCCGACCTTGGCGAGGATCTTGCTGAGGTGGCCGTAGCGGGTGGAGAATCCGTTTCCGTGATCCACCTCGACCATGCGGCCATAGCCGCCGGCCCAGCCGGCGCGGACCACCTTGCCTGGAGCCGTCACCCTTGCCGCCATGCCGACCGGCGCGCGGAAATCCATCCCCGAATGAAACGCGGCCGATCCCAGGATCGGGTCCGTGCGGACACCGAACGGACTGGTGACCGTATGGCCCGGCGCCGGGTTGGCGAGCGGCAACCGCCGCGCCTCCTGCTTGACCTGGTCGAGCATGTCCAGCGCCTCGTCCAGGTCCTTGACCTTGGAGTCGAACATGGTCGCCTTGTCCAGCGGGATCAGCGGGCCGCCGACGTCGCTTTCGTCTTTGCCGAAATCCTTGTCCACCGGCAGGCCGGCGACCTGCAGCGCTTCCGCGATCGCGTCGGCGTTCTGGTAGGCCGCGTCGGCCAGTCTGGAAACGCGCGTCAGTTGCTCGTTCTCGATCGTATGCAGCGATTTGTTGATCGAGACGAATATCTTGTCGGCCTTGTCCGCCGTCGTTTCGCCCGAAAGGGTCCTGTCGCGCGTCGACCACAGAGAGAACGGTTGCATGTCGGACAAGCCGAGGCCGGCCAGCGACGCCTGTTGCACCGGCAGGTCGGCTCCGGCCCCGATCTCGGCGCGCTCGTCGGGCCGTTGTTGCGGCATCGGCGCGCTGTCGGGCAGGGCGTCGGCATGCACGTCGGCTTCGGCCCGTTCGATGATCGTGCCGAGGCGGCCGTGCCGTTGCGTGAGCTGGGCCTGACGCTGCAGCAATTCGCTCACCTTGGTTTCGACGAGCTGCTGGTCGAGAAGCTGGCGACTGGTGATGCGATCGACCTGAGCGCGCAGCGCCGAGATCCTGTCCTCGTAAGCCTGCTGCATGCGCGCCTGCTGCGCGGTGGCGGCACCGATCAGGTCGTCGCGCAGCACCAGGTAGGACGTCGCGAGCAGGTAACCTACCGCCACAGCGGCCATTGCCGAACCCATGAACGCAGCCATCCACGGGCGGACCGTGAAGTGCCGGATCTCGTTACCCCTGGCGATGATGACTGTATGAGGTTCCTTGCGTCTGCCGAATACCGCTGACTGGCCGGTTACGTTCACGACACCAAGCTTTCGTTTGCCACACCCGATGCGATTACACATCGTTAGGGTTAACAAAGCCTTGTCGGACGAGGTTGATGGTTAAGATACGGGAGCGAACGGGCCTCGCCGTTCAGTTCCCCGCGGACCGTTCCTTCGCGAGGGCGCGCACCGCCTCGAGGACCTCTTCGGCGTGTCCTTTCACCCGCACCTTGCGCCAGATGCGGGCGATGCGGCCGTCGGGGTCGATGAGAAACGTCGAACGCTCGACGCCCATGTAGCGCCGGCCATACATCTGCTTTTCCACCCACAAATGGTAGGCCTCGATCGCCTTGCGCTCCTCGTCAGCCGCAAGACTGACCGTAAGCCCATGTTTCGCCTTGAATTTGTCGTGTTTCTTCGCGCTATCTGGCGACAGGCCTATCACGGCGGCTCCGGCCTTTTCGAAGTCTGGCAGCAGGTGCGAGAAGGCGATGGCCTCGCTGGTGCAGCCCGTCGTGTCGTCCTGCGGGTAGAAATAGAGCACGACCGGCCTGCCGCGCAGGCTTGCGAGGCTGATCGTGCCTCCGCCGTCGCGGGGAAGGTCGAAATCGGGCGCCATGTCGCCTGCGTCGAGAGTGCCGCTCGCGTCGGGATCAGCCATATCCGGCCTCCTGTTTGAGGTTACGCCGCAGGCGCTACCGATATAGGGTCTGGCAGGGATTCGCCATGATCGAGTTCGAACGGAAAACGGGTGGATCAGGAGCAGCCGCACGAAAAGATCAAGTTCAGGCGCGACGAAATCGCTGATCTGAGCGCGATGCCATCGGCCTGCGTCGTGCCGCCTCTGGGAAAGGCGCGGCTCCGGCGCGGCCGGCGCATCCTGTTTCGTCTGGTGGCCGTCTTTGCGCTGCTGCTGGCCGTCCTCGCCGGTTCCGTCTACCTCATCGGCGCGTCGGGCATCGGTTCGGAACGCCTCAGAAGCATCGCCGAGCGGGCCATCGAGCGGATGGCCGGCGTCGATGTTTCCGTTGCTCTCGGGCCTGCCCGCCTGACACTCGACGGCGGGAGTTTCCTTGCCCTTCGCGTCAGCGACGTCAGCGTCAGGACAGCGGCCGGCCGGCCGATGGTCGAGGCCGGGTCTATGCGGTTCGGTGTTCGCCTGATTCCGCTCCTGTCCGGAGACGTGCGCCTGACCAGCGCCAGAATCGTCGATGCACGCATCGTCGCCGCCGACTTTCCGTCCGGGACTGGTGACTGGAGCGCCTCCTTGCGCAATGCGGAAGGGCTGATCGATCCGGACAAGGTTTTGGCGGCGGTCTTCGGCGGTCTTCGCCAGGCGCTCGATGCCGTGCGGACCGATTCCGTGCGCCGTGTCGGCCTGCGCAACGTGGATATCGTCCTGCCCGAAACAGGCGACGTCAAACTGCTGCATATCGCTAACGGCCGCCTTGCCGAGACCGGCCCCGAGGCTATTGAACTGTCGTTGGATGCCGACATTGACGGCCTCGGATTGACCGCCACAGCAGCAGCCTCCCGCGACGGCGGCGGCCGTATCGGCGCGCTCGAGGCCGATATCGCGATGGCGGCCCCGCCGTCGGGCAAGGACGCGGCGGCGGCCGGCAGCCTGGGTCGGCTCGCCGTTCATCTGACAGGCGCCGAAGGCCAAGGCCCGGCCCCTTCGCGCCTTTCAGCCAGCGTCTCGATCGCCGATGCGGCGCTCGACCTGGAGGACGACGGCGTCGTTCCGCTCGACGCGGATGTTTCGGCGACGCTCACGGCCGGCGCGAACAAGCTGTCGCTCGACCGCGTCCAGATCAGGAGCGGCCGTTCGACGTTCGATTTCGAGGGATCGCTCGGCCCCAAGCCGCGCGATGCCGGCGACCGCGAGCCGTCCTATCGCTATGACCTTGTGAGCGACGGTTCCACCCTGGCGCCGGGGGATTCGCCGGAGCCTGCGCTGCCGTTCCTGGCGCGCGTGGCGGGAACGTACCAGACGGTCAGCAGAAAGCTGGTGGCCGATACGATCGCTTTGCGCGCCGGGCCGACTGGCGAAGTGCGCGGCAGCGTCATCGTCGCTTTCGCGCCCGGCAAGAAGCCGGGCCTGTCCGTGGCTTTCGGCGTTCACGATATGCCAGTGTCGCAGGTCAAGCAGCTGTGGCCCTGGTTTTCCGCGAAAGGCGCGCGCCATTGGGTTCTGAACAATCTCTTCGGCGGGCGGGTCCTCAACGGCAACGTCAGCTTCAGCAAGACGCCGCAGGACGCGGAAACCGGCGAGGATCAGCCGCCGGACGAAGAGGTGTCCGGCCGCTTCGAGATCGAGAATACGCGCTTCGACACGGCTGGCCGTATCCCGCCGGTGCGGGACGCCGACGGCGCCGTCGAGTTTCACGGCACCAATGTCAGGATCACCCTGTCTTCCGGAACGGTCTTTCTGCCGAGCGGGCGCACCGTGGCGGCCAGCGACGGCAGCCTGACCGTGGACGACGTGAAGGTCCATCCTGTCATCGGCTCGCTGGACATCGACGTGGCGGGCGAGGCGCCGGCGATCGCGGAACTCGCTTCCTATGAGCCGATCGATGCCATGAGCCATGTCGGCATCATGCCGAGCGACCTTTCCGGGGCGGTCACGGGCAACGTCAAGGCGGATATTCCTCTTGAGTCCGGTGCCGACAAGGACAGCCTGAGCTGGCTCGTGGCGCTCGACTACAAGGACCTGTCGCTCGCCAAGCCCTTCGATGGCCAGACGGTGACGGCGGCGGATGGCAACATCACCGTCGATCCGGCGAAGGCGGTGATTTCCGCCACCGGCAAGCTCAACGGCATTCCGGCCGAAGTCAATCTGGTCGAGCCGCTGCGCCAGGATGGCCTGTCCCGCAGCCGCAAGGTCTCGCTCATCATCGATGACAAGACGCGCGAGGCCTTCATGCCGGGCCTCTCGACGCTTTTGTCCGGCACCATCAAGGTTGCGGTGGATCGCAACGACGACGGCAGCCAAGCCGTTTCGGCCGATCTGACGAACGCCAGGCTGACGATTCCCTGGGCCGGATGGAGCAAGGGAGCCGGCGTCCCCGCCGATGTCAGTTTCATCATGACCGGCGACGGCACGGCGAAGACCCTGTCGCATTTCGTTCTGAGCGGCAAAAGCTTCGGCATCGAGGGCCGCGTCCAGCTTGACGGCGACGACCTGGCGTCGGCGACTTTCGACAAGGTCCGGCTCAACCGGGGCGATGATGTTTCCGTCACCGTGAAGCGCTCTTCGAAGAACTACGCGGTGACGATCCGCGGCGATGCGCTCGACGCGCGCTCGCTGATCAAGCAATTCACGTCCGATTCCGACACGGCCGCCAAGGCAGCCGGATCGGGCTCCGTTTCCGTCGACGCCGACGTCAAATCGCTGACAGGCTTCCATGACGAACAACTGAGCGGCCTGAAACTGGACTATGCCGTGGGAGGAAGCCGGGCAGGCGGCTTGAAGGCAAGCGCGACCGCCCGCTCGGGAGCCGCGATAACGATCGCGGACACATCCGCCGGCGGGAAGCGCTCGCTGTCGATGAAGTCGTCCGACGCCGGGGCTGTGCTCCGCTTCCTCGACGTCTACGAGCATATGCAGGGCGGGGCGATGACCCTTGCCCTGTCGAGCCAGGGGAACGGTCCCTTGCACGGCAGCCTCGATGCCCGCAACTTCATGGTCGTTGACGAGCCGAAACTGGCCTCCATCGTCTCTACGACGCCGGCCGGCGACAGCCGCAGCCTCAACCAGGCGGTCAAGGGCAAGATCGACACGTCGCGTGTACCGTTCGACCGCGCTTTTGCCGAGATCGAAAAGGGCGACGGCTATCTGAACCTGGCCAACGGCATCGTGCGCGGTCCATCGATCGGCACGACCTTCCAGGGCACGCTGTATGACCGCAACAACGACATGGACGTGACCGGCACCTTCATGCCGATCTACGGCCTCAACCGCATATTCGGCCAGCTGCCGATCGTCGGCGCCTTGCTGGGCAACGGCCGCGACGGCGGCCTGATCGGCGTCACCTACCGGTTGAGGGGCAGCACCGACAATCCGGTGCTCACCGTCAACCCGCTGTCGGTCATCGCACCTGGAATTTTCAGGTCGATCTTCGAGTTCCGCTAGCTATGTTTGGCAGGGGCTGGCAGGGGTTCTCTCCAGGTACTTGAACCTTCGCCCTGCCTGCGGCCATAGTCCGTGCCGATCCACATGCGGAACCATTCATGCCGACAACCGACAAACCCGTCGATTCCCTGACACTCGAAGAGGCGGAGGGAGAGCTTGCGCGTCTTGCCGGTGAGATCGGCGAGCACGACCGCCGCTATTATGCCGAGGACGCGCCGACGGTCTCGGACGCTGAGTACGATGCGCTGCGCCAGCGCAACGCCGCCATCGAGGCCCGTTTTCCTGAACTGGTGCGTGAGGATTCGCCCTCGCGCAAGGTCGGCACAGCGCCTTCCGGCACCTTCGGCAAGGTGGTCCATGCTGTGCCGATGTTGTCGCTCGACAACGTCTTCTCCGACGAGGACGTGCGCGACTTCGTTGCCAGCGTGCGCAGGTTCTTGGCCTTTCCGGCCGACAGGGAGATCGTCTTCACCGCCGAACCCAAGATCGATGGCCTTTCCATGTCGCTGCGCTACGAGAACCGCAGGCTGGTGACGGCGGCGACGCGCGGCGACGGCACGACGGGTGAGAATGTCACGGCAAACATCCGTACAATAAAGGAAATTCCCGAAAGTCTACCTGTGGACGCGCCCGACGTGGTCGAGGTGCGCGGCGAGGTCTATATGCGCCGCGACGACTTCTTCGCCCTGCAGAAGCGGCTGGCGGAGACGGGGCAGTCCATCGCCAATCCGCGCAACGGCGCCGCAGGCAGCCTGCGTCAGAAGGATCCGGAAGTCACGCGCACGCGCTCGCTGCGCTTCTTCGCCTATGCCTGGGGCGAGGTCAGCGCGCCGTTGGGCGAAACCCAGTACGACGTGGTCAGGCGTTTCGGCGACTGGGGGTTTCCCATCAACGACCGGATGGTGCGCTGCCGCACCGTCGAGGAAATCCTCGAGCACTACCACGCCATCGAGGCCGAACGGGCCGAGATTCCCTATGACATAGACGGCGTCGTCTACAAGGTCGACCGGCTCGACCTGCAGCAGCGGCTGGGCTTCCGCTCGCGCAGCCCGCGCTGGGCCACCGCGCATAAATTCGCCGCCGAGAAGGCGATGACGGTGCTGAACGGCATCGATATCCAGGTCGGCCGCACCGGCGCGCTGACGCCGGTGGCGCGGCTGGAGCCGGTGACGGTGGGAGGAGTGGTCGTCACCAACGCCACGCTACACAACGAGGATTACATCAAGGGCATCGGCAACAACGGCCAGCCGATCCGTGACGGCCGCGACATCAGGGTGGGCGACACCGTCATCATCCAGCGCGCCGGCGATGTCATCCCGCAAATCCTCGACGTGGTCATGGAAAAGCGCCCGGCAGACGCCGTGCCTTACGAATTCCCGCGTGTCTGTCCCGCCTGCGGCAGCCATGCGGTGCGCGAGGAAGGGGAGGCGGTGCGGCGCTGCACCGGCGGCCTGATCTGCCCGGCGCAGGCGGTCGAGCGGCTGCGCCATTTCGTGTCCCGCAATGCTTTCGATATAGAGGGGCTGGGCGAAAAGCAGATCGAGTTCTTCTTCCAGGCCGGGGACGAGGCGCTGAGGGTGCAGTCGCCGGCCGACATCTTCACCCTGAAGGCCCGTCAGGCCGGCTCGCTTACCAAGCTGGAGAATATCGACGGCTTCGGCGACGTTTCCGTGCGCAAGCTCTTCGCAGCGATTGACGACCGCCGCGCCATCGAGTTCTCGCGCTTCCTCTACGCGCTCGGCATCCGCCATATCGGCGAGACCAACGCCAGGCGCTTCGCCCGCCATTTCCTGTCCTTCGCATCCTTCCGTGCTGCCGCCGAAAGCGCCGTTGCGCCGGAAGGCAAGGGCGATCCCGGCAACGCCGCCTGGCAGGAACTGAACGGCATCAACGGCATCGGCAGCGTGGTCGCCGAGGCAGCGGTGGATTTCTTCGCCGAAGAGCACAACCGCAAGGTCGTGGACGACCTCCTCAAGGAAGTGAACGTGCGCGACGAGGAGCCCGTCGGCGACGTCTCTTCTCCGGTTGCCGGCAAGACCGTCGTGTTCACCGGGGCACTGGAGAAGATGTCGCGCGACGAGGCCAAGGCGATGGCCGAGAGGCTTGGCGCCAAGGTCGCGGGCTCCGTCTCGAAAAAGACCGACCTGGTCGTGGCCGGGCCGGGAGCGGGCTCCAAGCTCAAGCAGGCGACGGACCTAGGCGTCGAGGTGATCGACGAGGATGGCTGGTTCGCGCTGGTCGCCAGGGACGGCTGACATGGCCGCGTTCAACGGCTTCGGCGAGAAGGCCATACCCTTCCTCAAGGCGCTGAATTTCCACCAGAGCCGCGAATGGTTCCAGGAAAACCGCGACCTGTTCGAGCAGGAACTGCGCGAGCCGCTGGGTGACCTGGTCGATGTGCTGAGCGAGCGCTTCGCGGCGGCCGGGCTGAAGTTGAAAGGCGACCGGAAGAAATCGCAGTTCCGCATCAACCGCGACGTGCGCTTCTCCAAGGACAAGCGCCCGTATACGGACCATGTCTCGGCCATCCTGTCGCCCGACGGCACCAAGACGGAGCAGGGCGTCTTCTTCGTCCACATCGGCACCGAGCGCTGCTTTGCGGCGGTCGCCTGGTGGCAGCCGGCGCCGCCGCTGCTGCAGGCCATGCGTACGGCAATTGTCGAGAGGCCGAAGGCGTTCCGTTCGATGGTGTCCAGACTGGAGAGGAACGGTCTTGAGATCGGTCCGGAAGGTCGGTTGAAGCGTGCACCGCGCACCTTCGAGGCCGTGGTGGAACCCGATCTGGCGGCGGCCGTGCGCAACCGCCATTTCGTCGTGCGTCACGAGATCGGTCCGGCCGCGATCCATCGCCCCGCACTGGCCGACGAACTGCTCGACTTCGCCCTGCGCGCCAAGCCGCTGCTCGACTGGGGCAGGGCGATCGAGGCAGGGACGCCTGCACGATAGCATTCTGCAACCAGACGGAGATGTCCGGCGCCCGCACGAATGCAGCTAGGAAAAACAGTGTGGAAGAGCGGAACTGCGTTCGCCAGAACGCCCGCTGCTCTATCGCATCATTTCCGCTGATCGCTTGGCTCAAGCGAATTCGTGTGACATCGGCATGGCCGCCTCCTACATACGGCGCTCCCAACCGGAAGGAATCCCATGTCGTCCTCGACAATCGCCGAACGCCCGCGGACGGCGAGCGATTTCTGGGAGGGCGCACGTCTCAGCGTCCCTGTTATGGTCGCCTCCGGCCCCTTCGCGGTGTTGTTCGGCGCGCTCGCCGTCGACAACGGCTTTTCCGTCTTCGAGGCATTCCTGATGAGTGCCGCCGTGTTCGGCGGCGCCAGCCAGATGGTCGGCATCGAACTGTTCGGCCAGCATGTCGCGCCGTGGCTGATCGTGCTGTCGATCTTCGCGGTCAATTTCCGCCACGTTCTCTATTCGGCGGCGATCGGCCGCCATCTCGCGCACTGGCCGCTGATCCAGCAAGCCATCGCCTATTTCATCCTCACCGATCCGCAATATGCGATCGCCGAGCGCAAGGTGGAGAGCGGGCGCAAGGTTTCCTTCTCCTTCTATATGGGCGCGGCTTTGCCGGTCTATCTCTCGTGGACCGCGCTGTCCGGGCTCGGCGCTTTCTTCGGCCGCATGATCCCGGATACGCAGGCGCTCGGCGTCGATTTCCTGTTGCCGATCTACTTCCTTGGCCTCGTCATGGGCTTCCGCAAGCGGCCGCTCTGGCTGCCGGTGGTAGCGGCGAGTGCCGTCGCCTCGATCGTCGCCTACAAATTCGTCGGCTCCCCCTGGCACGTCTCCATCGGCGCGCTGGCCGGCGTACTCTTCGCCGCCTTCATGCCGATCCGGCCTTCCACGAGGCATGAGCCGTGAGCACGACGATCTGGATCATCCTCGCGGCGGCGGTCGCGACCTACCTGACGCGCATCGGCGGCCATCTCGTCATGTCGCGCTTCGAGCGCATCCACCCACGCGTGGAAGCCGGGCTGAACGCCGTGCCGGCGGCGGTTCTCACCACGCTCGTCGCGCCGGAAATGCTCCACGCCGGCCCGGCCGAATGGCTGGCCATCGCGGTCGCCGCGCTGGTCGCCTTGCGCGGCGGGCTGATGGCCATGTTCCTGGCCGGCGCCGTGGTGCTGATCGTGGCACGGCAGTTCATGGGGTGATCCTTGGCGCCTTCTCCGAGGCGCATTTCGCCGTCACCGCGCGTGTCATCCCGGAAGCCGGAGCGGTGTCGCTACCCCTTCTCCTCCTTCGGGAAGGGCGCGCAAGCCTTTTCCAGCCACGCCAACGTCTCGCCGTCCAGCATCGGTCCGATCTCGGCCAGAACCCAGGCATGGTAGCTGTCGAGCCAGTGCAGTTCGTCGCGGTCGAGCATGTGGGTCTTGATCATGCGCCGGTCGAACGGCGCCAGCGTCAGCGTCTCGAAGCCGTGCATGGCGATGTCGCCGCCCTCGATCTGCTCGGCCGGCGTCACCAGAATCAGGTTTTCCAGCCGGATGCCGTAGGCGCCTTCCTTGTAGTAGCCCGGCTCGTTGGACAGCATCATGCCCTCCAGCAGCTTTTCGGTGCCGCTGCGCGCGATGCGCTGTGGTCCCTCATGCACGGCAAGGTAGGAGCCGACGCCGTGGCCGGTTCCGTGCGCATAGTCCAGCCCATGCCTCCACAGCGCCATGCGGGCGATCGCATCGATCTCCGAGCCGCGGGTGCCGGCGGGAAAGCGCAGCGTCGAGATGGCGATGAGGCCCTTGAGCACCAGCGTGTAGCGCTCCCGCATTTCCTCGCTCGGCTGCCCGACCGGCATGGTGCGGGTGATGTCGGTGGTGCCGTCCTGATACTGCGCCCCGGAATCGAGCAGGAACAGTTCGCCCTCGTCCAGCTTGCGGCTGGTGGCGCGCGAGACCCGGTAGTGCATGATGGCGCCGTTCGGGCCGGCGCCGGAGATGGTGTCGAAGGAGACGTCGCGCAGGGGCATCTGCGTTTCCTCGCCGGTCCGGCGACGGCTTTCCTCCAGCCTCGTCACCACGGCGATCTCGTCGAGCGAGCCGGGCGGCTGGCGGTCGAGCCAGCAAAGCAGCCTGGCGACCGCGGCGCCGTCGCGCCGGTGCGCGGCACGGCTCCCGGCGATCTCGGCCTTGTTCTTGGTCGCACGCGGGATGCGCGCCGGGTCGGCGGCTTCGACGACGCTGCCGCCATTGTCGGCGACCAGCATCCGGAGCTTTTCCGCTGCCAGCGCCGGATCGAGCGCGATCTTCGCGCCGTCCCTGGCGAGCGCCGTCAGGTCGGGCTCGAAATCGTCTGGCGCGCGCAGATCCGCAAGCTGGGTGAGATAGGCCTCGACCGTGCGCGAGAACTTGCGCTTGTCCATGTAGAGACGATGCCGGCCGTCCGCCGCGAGGATCGCGAAGCCCAGCGCCAACGGCGTGTGCGGCACGTCGTTGCCGCGGATGTTGAAGGCCCAGGCGATGGAGGAGGGGTCGGTCAGCACGGCATGGGTGGCGCCGTCCTTCCCGATCGCCGCCGCCAGCCGCGCCAGCTTGTCCTTGGCGAGTTCGCCAGCCAGCGCGTTCGGATGGAGTTCCACCGGCTCCATAGGCGCGTCCGGCTGGTCGTTCCAGATCGCATCGATCGGGTTTTCCTCGACCGGGACAAGTTCGGCACCGACCTTGTCGGCGGAGGCTTTGAGCGCCTTGACCTCGGAGATCGTATGCAGCCAGGGATCGAAGCCGATGCGCGTGCCCTTGCCGATATTTTCCCGCATCCAGACGGCCGGCGGATTGTCGATCAGGCTCTCGACGGTGAAGACCGACGGGTCGGTTTCCTGGCGCACCTGCAACTGGTAGCGGCCGTCGACGAAGACGAAGGCGCGCTCCTTCAGCACGATCGCCACCCCGGCCGAGCCGGAGAAGCCGGTCAGCCATTTCAGCCGGGCGGCGCGGGCGGGCACGTATTCGCCTTGGTGCTCGTCGGCGCGCGGCACGATGAAGCCGTCCAATCTATGCCCCGTCAGCCATTGGCGCAGCTTGGCGACGCGCGGTTTGCCGACCGAGGGATCGCCTGCCGAATCGAAAGTCTGGAACATAGGGTTGTCGCTTCTCGTCTCGAATATCGCGCGAACCGTAGCGTCAGCGACGGACTGATACAATCCGCCCTGCTTGGTCCAAACAGCGTGTGCCTGTCGCCGCCGCACATGCGATCGGGAATGGCCGCCATGCACATTCTGCACTTCACTACAAGGTCAGTATTGCTTACCTTTTTCGCGGGAGGACGGATCGAAGCCTGCAAGGAGCAAGCCCATGACCTCCAACGGATTTTTCAGGACGGCCCTGGACAACCTCATCGCCGGGCGCCAGCGCGAGGCCGGCCGCCACGTCAGCCGCTTCCTGCTGACCATGAGCGACGACGCGCTGAAGGAATACGGCTACAACCGCGACGAACTGCGCAAGGCGGCCGCGGCGCGGTTCTGAACATTCTCACCGCTTGAGGTGGAGCGTCACCCAGCCGTCGCGGTGAAGCGTGGCCACATGCCGGAAGCCCGCCGCCGCATAGGCGGCGCGCACGGCCTCCTCCTGCCGGTCGAGGATGCCTGACAGCACGGTCGATCCGCCGGGCTTCTGATGCCGCAGCATCTGCGGCGCAAGCTCGATCAGCGGGCCGGCGAGGATGTTGGCGACCACTAGGCCGAACGGCTCCCTGTCGAACGCCGGATGTTCGAAGCCGGTCGCGGTGACGCATTCGACAAGGTCGGCGACACCGTTCAGGCGCACGTTGGCAGCCGCCACCTCCGTCGCGACCGGATCGATGTCCGTCGCCAGAACGGGGATTCGCGCCAGCTTCGCCAGCGCGATGGCGAGCACGGCGCTGCCGGTGCCGAGATCGAGCGCGTCGGCCGGCTTTTCCTGCTCAACCACCTCGGCGATCATTTCCAGGCATCCGGCCGTGGTGCCGTGGTGGCCCGTTCCGAAGGCAAGCCCGGCTTCGATTTCGATCGCGATGTCGCCCGGCTCCACCTTGTCGCGATCATGCGCGCCATGAACGAAGAATCCGCCGGCGCGCACCGGCTTCAGCCCTTCGAGCGACAGCGACACCCAGTCGATGTCGGGCAGGATTTCGCGCTCGACCGCGCGCGGCAGCGACAGACCCGCAAGCACGTCGCGGATACGGTTCTCGACGTCCTCGGCATCGTCCATCGCGTAGACGGACACTTCGTGGATGTCGCGCTCCTCGTCGAGTTCCAGGACTGCCAGCGGAAGGCCGTCCTCTTCGAAGACCGCTTCCAGCGCTGGAAAGATCCGGTCGGCTTCCGCCTTGGAAGCTGTGAAATGGAGACGAACCTGCTCCCCAACCTTGTCCATGGACGCCCTCAGCCTTTCGAGGCAAGCCGCTTGAGCTTGGCGACGGCGGCATCGGCGCTCTCGCCATAGGCGATCGTGCCGGCGAACTCGCCCTTCTTGTCGAGAAGCAGGACCGAAGCGGTGTGGTCCATCGTGTAGTCGCCATCGCCGGTATCGACCTTCTTCCAGTAGATTCCGAAGGCCTTGGCCATCGCATACACCTTGTCGGGAGTACCGGTGATGCCGACGATCCGGTCGGAGAAGTTGCTGATATAGGTGTTCATGACCTCCGGCGTGTCGCGCGCGGGATCGATCGAGACGAAATAGGAATGGATGTCCTTGCCGTCGTCGCCGAGCGTCTTCAGCCAGCCGGAAAGCTCGAAAAGCGTGGTCGGGCATACTTCCGGGCAATGGGTGAAGCCGAAAAACACCGTGCTCGGGTGGCCGCGGAACGCTGCCTCGGTGATCGGCTGGCCCTTCTGGTCTTCCAGCGTGAAGGCAGCGCCGAAAGCCTCGCCTCCATAGTGGCCGCGATACCAGTCGAAGGTCAGCCAGCCGATGCCGGCTGCCATCAGGACCAGAATGCCGACGAGAATGGAGCGCATCATGAGGAAATGTCCGTGAATGGAATTCGCAGAAGCCGTCAGTCGCGCCGCCGGCGCGAACCGCAAGGTCGATATGGGGACGGAACCATCATGGGCGCATCTTACAGGCTCGCGATGGGCCGCGCAAAGCGCGCTGATGCCGCATCACCTTGCAAAAGACGGCGAGGTCTCCCACTTCATGCCGGCATTGTTTCATTCCCGGAGCGCACATGCCTCGTTCTGCTGAAATCTCTGCCGTGGCGCGCATCGCCGCGGCAACCGCTTTTGCCCTGGGCCTCGCAGGCGCCGCCGGCGCGGCTGTGGCTCAGGAGGTCGGCAAAGTCGGGGTCGACTGGATCGGCAACGACATCGTCGTGGAGGCCATCAAGGATCCCAAGGTCGAAGGCGTGACCTGCCACGTCTCCTATTTCGATCGCTCGGTCGTGGACCGCCTGAAGAAAGGCAACTGGTTCGAGGATCCGTCCGATTCGGCCATTTCCTGCAACCAGACCGGCCCGATCACCATCCACGACATCGACATGTCGGAAGAGGGTGAGGAGGTCTTCAAGCAGGGCATCAGCCTGATCTGGAAAAAGCAGGTGGTGAACCGCATCTACGATAAGGCCAACGACACGCTGATCTATCTCTCGCATTCGCGTCAGGTGCAGGACGGCTCCGCCAAGATGGCGCTCTCCACAGTCCCGCTCTACGGCCAGAACGTCGTGTGGGAAAAGGGCAAGCCGAAGTAGCCGCCGCTGCATCGCCGGTTAAGGATGGCTATCTTGCGGGCGGGTCGGTGCCGTCGTAAAGCCGGCCATGGACCCGCATCTCCTGCTCAGGGACTCCGAACCGCGCATCCACCCGACGGCCGAGCTGAAATCCTGCCGGTTGGGGCGCTATGCCTCGATTGCCGAGCGTGTCATCCTGCGCGAGGTCAGCGTCGGCGACTTTTCCTATTTCGAGCGCCATTCCGAGGCGGCCTATGCCTCTATCGGCAGGTTCTGCTCCATCGCCGCCAACACGCGCATCAACGCGCTGGAGCATCCATTGGAACGCCTCACCACGCACAAGGTCGGGTATCGTCCGAACGAATATTTCCGGGGCATCGGCGTCGATGCCGGCTTTCTGGAACGGCGCCGAGGCAGGCCGGTGACGATCGGCCATGACGTGTGGATCGGCCACGGCGCGGTGATCCTGCCCGGCGTGACCGTCGGCAACGGCGCGGTGATCGGCGCCAACGCTGTGGTGCGCCGCGACGTTCCGGCCTTCACCGTCGTCGCGGGCGTTCCGGCCAAACCCTTGCGTCGCCGCTTCGCTCCGGAGACTGCCGCGCGCATCGAGGCTCTGGCCTGGTGGAATTGGCCGCCCGAGACGATCGCTAGGGCCGTTCCCGACATGCAGTCCATGACGATCGAGGCGTTTCTCGACCGCTGGGAGGCCGTTGCTTCGACTGGCCCGGATCCGGTGCGCTAACCAATCCGCTTAAGGTAAAAGATTAGCGTTAAAAAAGGGAAAACAGGTTGTATTGACGAAATACGGCAACCAGTGATTGATTAATCGAAAGTGTTCCGTATCCTTCTTCTCGGAGGTGCTTGCAGGAAAGCGAAAGGATTTCTGCAACCAAGGAGAGAAGTCATGAAGAAGTTCGCACTTGCACTTGCCATCGCTGCCGTTTCCTTTTCGGCGGCGGGTGCCCAGGCTGGCGGTTTCGGCCGTCACGGCGGTAACGTCGGCGCCTCGGGCGGGCTGATCAACGTCTCGCCCTCCATCGGGCTCGGCAACATCGGCGTCCTGAACGGCGTGCTCAGCGGCAACGCCATCCTGAGCGGCAACAACGTCTCGGGTATCCTCAACGGCAACACGACCAACGTGCTGAGCGGGATTCTCGGCAGCGTCACCAATGTCGTGACCCAGGGCAACCGCAGCTACAAGCTGCGCCGGCACTGAGGTAAGCTTTCGGACCTCACGGCCCGAAGCAGGGCAGGAGGGCCTTGAACCCTCCTGCCTTCGACCATGAAGTCGGTCCGGCCTACTGTGCCGGACCCGCCAGCCGTTCAAAGGCTGGCGCGCCAGCCCAGGAACACGTCGATCGTATCCTCCCGCGTTTCCAGAACGGACTTGAAGGTTCTCGACGCGTCGAGGCGCAGCACGGCCTGCGTCGACGGCGTCAACCGGTACGCCGCTTCGGCATAGACGCCGTGGCTGCGTTCCGTGTTCTCGAACAGGAGGTTGCGCTTGTCCTGCCAGAACAGGCCGGCCGACAGCGCCAGCTTCGCACCGGCCTTCCAGCCGGCCTCCAGCTCGGCGCGTTGCAGCCAGGACGCCAGCGGGTCGTCGCTGTCGATATCCTCGAAACGGCCACAATACGTGCCGCGCAGTTCGAAATTCCGCGGCAGCGCCTTCTTGAAGGCGATCTGCCAGGCTGGGCGGATGGCACCGTAAAGCCCGTCTGTAGCCCGCAGGAATTCCGCGCCCGCCGCCACGCCCGCGCTTGACCCGTCGGCGCCGGTCCAGGCGAACTCGCCGCGCAGCGAATAGCGCTGGAACCCGACAGCCACCGGCGGAGAGCCGAGCTGCTGCACAGAGACGAGCAAGGCGGAGCCGGACGCGCCGATGGTGAACCGGCCGAGCGCGCGAGCCAGCCGGAAGCCGGCCTGAAGGCGATTGCGGTCGGCGTCGAGTTGCACCGGCGAAAGCAGGGCCGGCTTGAAATGGCTGTTGCCGATCATCTCGAAGCTGTCGCCGACCTCAAGGATCAGGGACGTCGCATCGCCGAGGTCGATCCCGACCTGGCCCGATGCGCCGAACACCTGCTTGGCCGTGCGCGTGCCGAGCGTCAGCGGCCCGATGGCAAAATCGTCGCCTTCGCTCGAGATGCGGTAGGTCAGCGTGCCGCGCAGTTCCAGCCCCGGCCGCAACCGCCGGAACGCCTGCGCCGACAGGGTGAGCGCCCGGTCGTCCTCGATGCGCACTGTATCGTGGCGTGTCGCCTCGACCTCCGCACCCAGCGTCACAGTCGCGTCCGCATCTCCCCACTCCCGCTGCAGCGAGCCGCGCAGCAGCGTGTACCAGTCGGAGACCGCATGATCGCTGTCCAGCGCGTTGGTGGTGAAATGACGTTCGACGGCGGCCGTGATCTTTGCCGTCTGCGCCACACCAGCCTGCGCCTCGCTGGAGAAGGCGACGGCGGCGAGCAGTCCATTCGCGAACAGGGTGGGGCCGAAGGAGGCGGATCGGAGCCTGCTCCACAGCCTTGGAACTCGCCTCATGCCCTCTGCCTTCCCGTGAGACCCCTTCCGCCGTGCGGGGGTGGCGAGGCGGAAGGGGCCGGAGGTGCCGCACTGGGCGGAAGGAGCAGGCGGAATTGCCTGCGAGAAGGATAGTCTCACATCCACTTTAAGTAGAATATATTCCTATATACAACCTGGTCGTTAGGCAGGTTGCATCTTCACGGCCCCGGGAACCACCGGCACCCGTCGCGAGTTGTTCCGGACCTTTGAGGGTTTATCCATGTTCGAAAAGACGTTCACCAATGTCGCCAACGGCGTGGCCTATCGCAGCGGCCTGCCGACGACGTTCATCCTCTGTGTCGCGCTGGTGGTGGTCTGGGCCGTCAGCGGGCCGATCTTCGGTTTCTCCGATACCTGGCAACTCGTCATCAACACAGGCACCACCATCGTCACCTTCCTGATGGTGTTCCTGGTCCAGAACACGCAGAATCGCGATGGCGCCGCCATGCAGGCAAAGCTCGACGAACTGATCCGCGTCACCGAGGCGCAGAATCAGTTCATCGGCATCGAGCACCTGACCGAGACCGAGGTCGAGGAAATCCGCGACAAATGCGAGAAGGCCGTCAAACGTCACGAGATGGAAAGCGCGAGCAGGCAAGGCAGGCAGAACGCCGAGGCGCAAGCTGCCCAGGAATTGAAAAAGAGTTTTGGCAAAACCGCGCCAGCCAATGCGCGTAAGTCCTCCCCTGCCAAATCCGGGCGCACGTCTGCGAAGGCAGGAGGTGCCGTGCGTTAGTCCTGGCTGCCGCCCTTCAGAAAGGCGGTGAAGCCGTCCTTGTGATCCGGGTGCCAGCGCGATAGGGCAGGGCGGTTTTCGATGACGTCGCCGATCGCCCACGCCATGCGCAATTCGTCCGTCCGCCGGTCGGTCTCGTTGTCGGGACACAGGATATAGAAGTCGCCGCGCATAAGCGCGGCAAGCATGAAGTCCGCGACCTGTTCGCCCGTCCAGGCGCCCGCCGGCTTCTCGGTCGCGTTGCGCGTCAGCCCGGTATAGGTGAAGCCGGGAATGAGGAGATGGGCGGACAGGTTGGCGCCCTGCTCGTTTCGCAAAGCGTGCTGAAGACCTTCGGTAAAGGTTTTCAGCGCCGACTTCGAGACGTTGTAGGCAAGGTTGCCCGGCGGCGTGGTGATGCCTTGCTTGGAGCCGGTGTTGACGATGAGCCCGGTGCGGCCAGCCTTCAGCATCCGTGGCGCGAAAGCCTCCACGCCGTTCACGACGCCCCAGAAGTTGACGTCCAGTATCTCGCGAAAACCCTTCCCGTTCTCCCATGGCTTGCCGGTGTTGTATTCGATGCCGGCATTGTTCATCAGCATGGTCACGTCGCCCGTCGCGAAAGCGATCCCCGCGAGGCGTTCCATGTCTTCGGGCCGCGAGACGTCCGTCGCCGCGGCGATGACGCTGTCGTTGCCGCGGGTCGCAGGACCGATGTCCCTGAGCGCATCCGCCGCGGCCTCCAGCCGGTCGCCGGGCAGGTCTGCCAGGACGACCTTCATGCCGAGACTCGCCAGCCGCTTGGCTGCGGCAAGGCCGATGCCGCTCGCAGCACCTGTGACGACGGCGACGTTGCCCGCTGACAGCGCAGGCAGGGCATCGGCGATTTCATTGTCGGTCGGCATTTTCTCTCCTTGGGTCCCGGCATAGCGCCGTCGCATGCTGTGGCGCGCCTGCCCTCTTTCGATCCGGTCGGTGGCGCCGGTCATCACATCGGGAATGCCGTCGCAAGGTCGCCGGCAACGGCGCGGTTCGCGCGCGCCGGACGGCAGAGGCACGGGCGCCGGTTGACGCGGCTGGCAAGAGTTCCCATCATTCCCCGATGACCGACTGGATTGCAATCCTGAGTGAGCAGACCGAGACCGGCGAGCATATGGCGCGCGAGGTGCCTGCCATGCTCGAAAACCCCGACATCACCGAACCGCAGGTGAAGGCGCTGTTCTCGGCGCTCGAGGTTCAGGCCGATTTCGTCGAGAAACTGCGCATGGCACTGGAGAAGGTCGGGCACGACTTTCCCGTCATCACCGCGGCAGAACGGCTGGAGGAACGCTATGCGGACCTTGCCGCCTCGGTCGCGGACAAGCTGAAGGACATGCGCGCCTGAAGCGCACCGCGATCCTTCACGTCGCTCTGCCAGCCTTCTGCGCGTGATTTGACCTTGCGAACCGGTGCTTTCTTTCGGGAGACTTGCGTTGCATCATTGCCCTTCGGGCTCGTGCCTGGTCAATTCGTGCTCGAAACGCCTGTCTGGAATGAACCATGCCCCGGCCATCGCGGCATAGATCGCTACGCCGATCCATTTGTTGACGGTGAGTGCCAGAATGATCCCCGCGGCATAGGCCGCCAGGGAGACGATCTCCTTCCAGCCGTGCCCTACGGCCCTGCCGAAGGCGGTTTCGGGGCCATGCAGCCGGCGCAATTGCACCACCAGGATCCCGTAGGCCAGCGCGCACAGGATCAGGTCGCCGCCATAGATCGCCACAGGAACCGGCGCGAAATGATTCTCTCCCATGAAGGCGGTCGTCACCGGCATCAGCGAAAGCCAGAACAGAAGGTTCAAATTGGCCCACAGAACCCGGCCGTTCACCCGCTGGACGGTGTGGAACATGTTATGCAGGTTGTTCCAGTAGATGCCGACATTGACGAAGGACAGGACATAGCTGAGGAAGTGCGGCCATTGCGGCAGCAGCGCGGACAAGTCGTCCCCTTCCGGCACCTTCAGTTCCAGCACCATGATGGTGATGATGATCGCCACCACGCCGTCGGTGAACGCCTCGACCCGTCCCTTACCCATGCGCATTTCCTCGGCCTCGGTCGATATTAGGCGCGGCCGCGTGGCCCTGTCATCGGCTTGCCGTACCCTGAATCACAGGAAAATACCTGGCGGCGCAACTTCTTGGCGTCGTGGCCGTTCTGGTGGGCGATCTTTTCAAGCCGAGGGGAAAAATGCCCACCGAACAATATCATGAACCGCCGGAAGAACTTTCCCAGCAGACCCGCACCTTCGCCCGCATGGTCACGTCGCTGATCGAGGAGGCGGAAGCGATCGGCTGGTACGAACAGCGCATCTCGCTTGAGAAGGACAAGTCCGCCCGCGCCATCATGGAGAACGCGCAGAAGGAGGAGTTCAAGCATTTCGGCATGGACCTCGAATGGTTGCTGAGGGCAAAGCCGGACTGGCGCTCCGAACTCAAGGAAATCCTTTTCACCAGCGGCGACATCGTCGAGGCCGGCGAAAAGGGAGAAAATAAGGTGGATTGAGCGGCTATGCTGCGATTGCGGCCACTCCAGTCCTCTGCCTCAGGCACCGCGTCCGTTGTCGGCCACCGTGGTCGCCGGCAGCGAATGACGGCTTCGGCCGGGCACCACGATCATGCGCGTGATCTTGCCGCGCTTGAAGGCCTTTAGGAAACGCTTGTAGTCCTTGAAGGCGACACAGCCGTTCGACTGCTCGGGCCTGCCCCGCAGCATTTCCGTATGGGCCAGAAGGCCGTTGCGGCCGTAGGGGTTTCTGCCGTCGGTCGGGGTAAGACGGATCGCCTCGACACCGTGGAACAGCGACTCGCGTATGGTGAGCTTGTATGTACCCGGTGGCGTCGGCCCACGCATCTTCTGGTCGACATACTTGATGTTGTCGGCCATGTGGCCAATGCCGGAATGCGCCTCCAGCCTGGTGCCGTCCGGCATCGTCACGGTCGCCGCGGAAATATCGTAGACGGCCACGCCGGCGCGCGCTTTCGGGGCAGATCTGGAGAACAGGTTGCCGAACAGCCCGCCACCGCTCTCGCGCGGATTGTCGGGCTTGGCGTAGGCGAGCATGTTGCTGGTGTCGCGCTTGGCCGGCTTCGGCGCGGACGGCGCGGTGGAATCGTCCTGTTCCCTGGCCAGCCGTCGAGACGGTCCGCGTTGCGGCTTGTCGGCCGGGCTGTCGTCAATCTGCGGCCGTCGGCCCGGCAGCGGAATGGTGTCCGGCAGATCGTCGAAGACCGCCACGTCGGTATCGCCGTCTCCGCTCAATGCGTCCTCAGGCGTCACGAACAGGCTGCTGAACGGTGTGTCGGCAGAGGGCGAGGACGTTGCCGCCGCATAGGCGAGTTCGACGCTGGCGGCGCCGGCAAGAGCCAGCGCAAGGCGCGACGAACGCTCGGTTTCCGAGCGCTGCCCGAAACGGTCAGATGCGGGAAGTTGCGGTGCACTGGCAAGGGTGACATCGAAGCGCTCTTTCAGCGGCTGCGTTCCGTGGGCGGCGTCGTGCCGGGCAACCAGCATTCCTGCGCGGGAGAACGCTGCGGCCAGCTTCTGCGGCGACAAGGCGACGCTTGCGGCCACGGTTTCGAACCGCTCGCTGACGGAGATGGTGTGCGAATGCGCGCCGCCGGTCGGTCCGGCAAGGGCGACGTCTATCAGCCGCTTGGCCTTTTCGGGTTTGTTGGTCGTGCTCGCTGCGATCTCTCGCGGCACGCGGGGCATGAAGCCCGAACTGGATGAAAGCGAACTGGTGGCCGACAAGGCTCCTGCCATGCTGCCCACGAGCCATAGCGAGAGGCCGACACCGGCGCCAGGAACGGCCACCCAACGGATAATCGTCGAAGAGAGCGGGAATTTTCGGCCCGAACCGCCGGCGGGACGACCGCCCCGATTTTCTTTACGCACGAACGCCATGAACCAATCTCTCAACCGGCTTTCATCTCGACTGCGCCCACAGCCGATGTCGCAAGAGTTGAACCCCCGGCGCACCCCTGCGCCGCCTGAATGTTGCCGATTGATTCAAAAGATGGACAAAGATGGTTAATCAACCTTTGCCAGTCCCCGGTTTTTCGGGCCCGCATGCCCGAGATTGATGATTCCCCTCATGCTCAGGAAGGTGGAAAAACCACCTATCCGGCTCTCCTGCTGCCTTTTTTGCTCGTCGAAGTCAAGCAATCGGAAGCATTTGGGCCGTCTTTCGCCGGATTTCGATGCTCTAGGCCCGTTTCCCGGCCGGCTTGCGCATGAATTCGGCAAACAAACGAAAGGCTGAGTCTTTTCGGAAAATAATCGCCGGGCTTGCCGCCGAGTGACGTCTCAAGGAACATCCGGCTCGCATGAGGCCTGGCTGAAGAAGGTCTTGACCGCCGGTCGCCAGCTTTCGTCGGGAACGAAGGCGCGCACCACCGCAATGCCTTCGTCGGTGGCCGTTTCGACGAAGACCGAACCGGCGAGGTTCTCCGGCAGGTCCTTGCGCACGGCAGCCATCTGGGCGGGCGTCAACACCACCGCGTCGAGCGAGGGTTTCCCCGCATTGCGGTCGTTGAAGGAATAGATGTTGTGCCCGTTTCGATCATAGACGGACACCGACCAGAAAGGCACACGTCCCTGCGCCTTGATGCGCACCATGCCGTCGCCGAGATCGAACCGGCAGGCCACGGCTTCGAACAGGGGATCGACCGATTTCACCACCGGCGGTCCGCCCTTTTCCGCGGCGAGCGGCGTCATGACATAGAGGTCGGTCGCCATCGCCAGCCGCGACCAGGCGTCGCGCGCCGAAAATTCGGGAATGAGCAGCAGCACGACGATGTGGACGATGCCGGCGCCGATCAGCCCGAGCAGCAGCGCCTGTGCGAGCCTACGCATGGCAGCCCACCTTGCGGATCGCCGGCATCTCGATGTCCGACAGGCCGGTGCTGGTGGCGATAGGCGTGTCGTAGAAAGTGAGCACGAAGTAGAGCGGCCCCTTGCCGGTCACGGCCAGCCAGTTGCCGGGCAGGGGATGGCTTCCGGTCGAGATCACCGCCGTGTCGTCCGGCCGGCGCAGGATCTGCATCGACTGGAGCGCGGCGCGACGCCGCTTGCCGGTGTCGATCGCGTCCAGCGAGCCGTCCGCTGCGTAGAGCGTGAAGAAGCGCGCGATCGGAAAGCCGCCTTCCAGCCTGTAGACGCATTCGCGCCTGAGCGGCGCGCCGCCGGAATCGCTCCCGGCCACGAAAGCCAGCCCCTCGGCGCGCCCCAGCGTCAGCACGCCCTCGCGCGCGGTGCGGGCCTGTGTGTAGGGATCGGCGGCCGCCGTGCCGATATCCGGGAACGCCGTCCACGGCCCGGCGCGGATGGCGCCGACGCCGGCCTGTGCGTCGAGTGCGTACCAGACGCTGCCGCCGCCCAGGCCGATGGCGACGGCGACGGCGAGAAACGTGAGCAGGGCGGTCTTGAGCATCGCAGGCCGTTACCGGGGTCGGATGACCCGCATATCGCGGGGCGGGCCGGCAAGGCAAGCACGCGCCGTCCCGGCAATGTGACGGTCGGGCCTCAAAGCGACGACAGCGTTTCTGTGGACGGCGGCGTCAGGGCAGGTGCGGCCCGCAACGCCTGCGAAAGCTCGCGCAGCAACTGCGTGGTGTGTGCCGACAGGACCGGCGGGCGCTCGGCGGCCGCCTTCTCGGCGTCGGCCTCGGCCTGCTTCTTCTGCGCGTCGGCCGCCGCGGCAGCCACCTTGTGGTCGACGAAGGGATGCTCGATGCCGGGGATGGGCTTCAGGTCGATGCCCTGGTGAGCGTAGACCATCAGCCGCTGCCATACCATCGCCGGCAGCGAGCCGCCGGTCATCTTGTTGGTCGGCGTGAAGTCGTCGTTGCCGAGCCACACCGCGGCGGTGAAATTGCCGGTGAAGCCGCAGAACCAGGCGTCGCGGTAGGACTGCGTGGTGCCCGTCTTGCCGGCGACGACGATGCCGGGCAGGGCGGCGCGGCGCCCGGTGCCGATGACGGGCACCTGCGACAGCATCGTGTTCATGTAGCCCAGCGCCTTCTCGGAGAGCACGCGATGCGGCGGCGGCTGGTCCTTGGCGAAATCCCACACCACCTTGCCGGTGTGGGTGACCAGCTGGGTGATGCCGTGCCGGCTGCCGGCGAAGCCGTTCTGCGCGAACACGCTGAAGCCGGTCGCCTGGTCCATCACCGTCTCGCCCGAGGTGCCCAGCACCGAGGTCTTGAAGCGCTCGATCGGCGATTCCACCCCCATCGCCTTGGCCATGTCGACGACGGCGTCGATGCCGAGATAGTCCTTGGTGATGCGCACCGGCACCGTGTTGATCGACTTCGTCAGCGCGGTCATGATCGTCACGTTGCCGGCGAAGCCGCCGCCGTAGTTGTGCGGCTGCCAGCCCCCCCAGTTGACCGGGCCGCCCGAGATCACCGTGCTCGGCGTCAGGCCGTGCTCCATGGCGGTGGCGTAGACATAGGGCTTGAAAGACGATCCGGTCTGGCGCAGCGCCCTGGTGGCGCGGTTGAACTGGCTGGTGCCGTAGTCGCGCCCGCCGACGATGGCGCGCACCGCCCCGTTGGTCTCGATGACGACGATGGCGCCTTCGCTGACGCGGTACTGCTTGCCGTATTGGCGCAGGTGGAATTCTAGCGATTCTTCTGCTGCTTTCTGAATGCCGGCGTCGAAGGTGGTGTGCGCCACCAGCGAATGCGCCCCCTTGGGCGCCAGCCGCTTGACCTCGTCGAAGGCCCAGTCGAGGAAATAGTCAGGACTCTTCTGCTCGCCCCGGTCGACCACGTCGGCGGGATGGAGCCGTGCCTGCAGTACCTGGCCCTCGCTCATGAAACCGGCGTCGACCAGATTGTCCAGCACCACGTTGGCGCGCGCCCGCGCCGCCGGCAGGTTGATGTGCGGCGCATATTTCGTCGGCGCCTTGAACAGGCCGGCCAGCATCGCCGACTCGGCCAGCGTCAGGTCCTTCACGCTCTTGCCGAAGTAGAAATCCGCCGCCGCCTCGATGCCGAACGTGCCGCCGCCCATGTAGGACCGGTCGAGATAGAGCTGCAGGATCTGCTTCTTGGAGAGGTTCGCCTCCAGCCACAGCGCCAGGAAAGCCTCCTTGATCTTGCGCTGCAGCGTCCGTTCGTTGGTCAGGAACAGGTTCTTCGCGAGCTGCTGGGTGATGGAGGAACCCCCCTGCACGACCGAGTTCGCCCGCATGTTTTCGCTCAGCGCCCTGAGCAGGCCGAAGACGTCGATGCCGTAATGTTCGAAGAAGCGGCGGTCCTCGGTGGCCAGCACCGCCTTGATGAGATGGTCGGGCATCTCGTCTACCGGCACGGAATCGCGCTGGATGATGCCGCGCTGGCCGATCTCGTTGCCGTAGCGGTCGAGGAAGGTGACGGCGAAATCGCCCTGCGCGCGCCAGTCGCCGGTCGTCTCCTGGAAGGCGGGCATGGCCAGCGCCAGCATCACCACCGCGCCACCGGCGCCCAGGGTAAAGGCCTCCGACAGCACCTCGACCAGACCTCGCCGCCAGCCGCGCAGCCGGAAACGCCGGGAGACGATGGTGGCCGCCTCCCAGAACCGGCCGAGCCCGAAGCCGAGCGTATAGGCCGAGGAATCGATCCAGGCGTCGAGCGCCAGGAAGAAGGCGGCGATGCGTCCTCTTTTCCTGACTTTTCCGGGTTCGACCATGGTTACGGACCGGTTGACACGACACAAGCGGATGCCGGTGCGCTGTGTCCGGCGGCGCGACTATGTGCCGTTTTCGGACAGTTTAACAAGGACATGGAAGCCACAACCGCCGAAAGCTTGCGCACAGGGTAAAGAACCCGCGGTTTCTTCTTCGCGCGAGAGACGAGCATGACAAATGATATGGGCGCCGTTGGTTCGGTCGGGGCGCCTTCATTGCCGCGCCAGCACCCTCTGCCGAAGGGCAAGGGCTATGCCGAAACCGGATGCGGCGGCGACGCCGCCGACAAGGAAGACATTGCCGTAGCCGGTGCGGTCCGCGAGCAGGCCCGCAAGCGGGCCGGTCATGCCGTATGCCAGGTCCTGGAAAGCGGAAAAGCCGCCGAGTGCCGTCGCGCGCAAATGCGGCGGCACGAGATGGACGACCTCCCTGCCCATGGCAGGGAAGATCATCGAACACCCGAGTCCCGTCAAGAAGGCGCCGGCAAGGGCAAGCGCCGGATCATTCGCGCTCCAGATCAGCAATTGACCAACGGTCTCTATCGCCAACGAGACAATCGCCACAGGCAAACCGCCGAAACGATCCGGGAAGTTTCCGAAGAAAAGGCGCATCAGCACAAAGCCGCCGCCGAATGCCGTAAAACCCAACCCGGCCAGCGGCCAGTTCTCGTGCAGGAAATAAAGGACAAAAAATGCGCCGATCGCGGCAAAGCCAATGCCTTGAAGGCACACGATCAGCCCATACCACCATATTGTCCCGATGACGCTCCAGTAGGATGGGCGTTCCGCCTCCGGGTGCGGCTCGATACCGGTCAGCATGCCGATCGCAAGCAGTCCGATGCAAGGCAGCAAGGCGCTGACCACCATTGTCCAGGCAAAGCCGACTTGCTGATAGAGCACCAGGCCGACAGGTCCACCGATTGCCAGCGCGCCATATATCGACGCGCCGACCCAGGCGAGGACCTTTCCTGAACGCGACGGTCCGACCAGCCCGATGCCCCATCCTATGACGCTGACGCCGACAAGGCTTTCCCCGACGCCAACAAGCAGCCTCCCTACAAGCAGGACGACGAATGCCGCCAGAGGGGAAAGGATCGAGAGGCCCGCTGCGAGACAGAGGGAGGCACCGCCCGCATAGAGGGAGAGGCCACGCATGGCGGCTCCCTTGGCGCCCCTCCTGTCGGTCAGTCTGCCGGCCCACCCGCGCGATACGATTGTCGAGAGAAATGCCGCGCCGACGGCAAGTCCTGCCCAGGCGTTCGCGAAGCCAAGCCGCTGAGTCACATGGACGGGCACGACCGGCAGCGGGATAGCCACGCAGAGATAGGAAATGAACAGGATGGCAATCAGCACCAGAAAGCGTGGCTGTGCCGCATCGCGTGTGAAGGGGGAAGTCAAGGTATTTCTCCTGGGTCTTCCCTGCCGATCGCGCAACAAAAAACGCACTCCGCCCGACAGGGTCGTTGAGTGCGTTGATTGACGTTTAACGCTTACGGCTGCATTTGCGCGATGGCCGGATAGTCCCTGTCGGGCGGAAAGTCAACGCCAAGGAAGGGCCGGCGACGCGTCGGAGAACCGGCAGAGGCCGATGTCCAGATTTGCGCATTTTCAGGGCATTTGCGTGGACGCCCAGCGGCGGCTGACGGAGAGCCATAGCGCCGAGACGAAGAAATAGAGAGCGCCGAACAGGGCGTAGCCGGCCACGGTGGAAACGGTCGGCGGCATCGGCATTCTCGCCTGGGCGATGAAGAAGCTTCCGGCCAGGGCCGATTGGGCGCCGCTCAGGATCATGGCCCACTGCGCGCCGAAGCTTTTCCATCGCTTTATCGCCGTGCCGAGTTGCAGCAATCCGGAGAATATGGCCCAGGCGCCGAAGACGCCGAGCACCCAGTTCATTCCCATCCTCAAGGCCAGGACGACTGCAACGGCAGTCGCCAGGCTGACCGCCACGTTGATCGCCTGCGTGCGGTTTGCGGCCAGCCCGCCGCTGCGCGCCGCGTCGACATAGTTGGCCAGCGCATCCCAGAGGGGATAGACGACAAGCAGGATCGACGCCGCGGCAGGGGAATGCCGGCCGGCGGAAAAGGCGGCGCCTACCCAGAGCACGGAAAACGCCGTGCGCGTATAATAATAGAGCTGCAGCCAACGCTCCTGGCGGATGCGGTCGGTCATGGTGGGCGTGTCGGTCATCAGGTTATCTTTCTACTAGTTGGTAGGTAAAAATCCGAGCCAAACCTCGGCGGGATTGCTTCTGATAGCGGGTCGATTGACGTGGGCGGTCAGTGCCTGGCGGCATACCGCTCGATCAAGGGTGTGGCGATCGTCGCGAACATTCTGGGATCGCCATAGGCGCGCGCGGATAACATCGCGCCGTGCACGGTTGCCATGAAGGTCTCGGCCTCCACGCGCGCAGGAGCGTTCAGGTGGATGCGGCCCTGTGCCACGCCGCGTTCGAGCACGGAGGTGAGCCAACCGGCCAGCGATCGGAAATGGGCCCTGACCTGCATGGAAACCTGATCCGGCAGAAGAGGAAGCTCGCCGGCCAGAAGAGCACATATGCAGAAGGGCGCGCTCGCATCCATGATGCATTTTTCCCAGTAGCCGATGTAGCTGCGAAGCTGTTCAACTGGGTCGGAAATCTCGCGCTCAAGTGCGACGATCCCTGCTTCCGCTTCCTCGCGATAGCGGGAAACAAGCGTACGGACCAGGTCCACCTTACTCGGGAAATGATGATGTATGCTGGCCTTGCGAATGCCGACCACGTCGGCGATGTCCGCGTAGCTGAAGCCGTTGTAACCCCCGGCGACAATGAGGGTCTGCGCGCAGTCGAGGATGTTATCGGCAGTTGAGGAGGGGTTTGACATGCGTCTCTATCTATCTACCGATAGGTAGGTAGTCAACGTTTAAAACGAGGTTTCGCCTTTCGTTATCCTGATCAAACGAGCTTGCGAACGCAGAGCCGGGATCCAGTCCGCCACCTTGCCGGAGTTCCGGACTGGATCCCGGATAGCCGTTTCTTCGCTGCGCTCGGCAAGGCTTCCAGGATGACGAAGGATAAGGTCAACGACCAATCGAAAGAGAGGAAGTAGTCGTTTTCTCACACCGCGCTCACGAACCCGTCCAGCACCTTCTTCTGTCCGGCGCGGTCGAAGTCGATGGTCAGCTTGTTCCCCTCGATGCTGGCAATATTCCCGTTGCCGAATTTCTGGTGGAAGACGCGGTCGCCGACGGCGAAGGCAGAGGGAGAGTCGGCTACCGATTTCGCCACCAGCTCGCCCTCGATGGTGCGGCCCTTGACCGAGCCGCGGCCGGCGCCGTAGCCGGAATCCACCTCGCCGTAGCCGATCCGCTCCACCGCGTGGCCGCTGCGCGTGCCCCAGTTGCGGCTCGTGGCCTCGGTGCGGTTGGCCTGCGCGCGCTGCCAGCCGGGCGTGGCGTAGGTGTTGGAGAACGCGCCGCCGCCGGATTGGTCGCCGCTCTGATCGCCTCTGGCTGCGCGGCCGCCGGACGGAGCGCCAACGCTATCGAAGCGCGAGGCGCCGTAGGGGTTCTGGCGGCCGGCGGAGAAACCGCCGCGCCCGCCCGCGAAATTGCCGCCGCCATAGGGGTTGCCGTAGCCGCCGTAGCTGTTGCCGCCCTCGGCCACCTCGACATGCGCCTCCGGCAGTTCGTCGAGGAAGCGCGACGGGATGGTGGATTGCCACAGGCCGTGGATGCGGCGGTTGGAGACGAACCAGAGATGCAGGTTCCTCTTGGCGCGGGTGAGGCCGACATAGGCCAGCCGCCGCTCCTCCTCCAGTCCCGAGCGACCGCCTTCGTCGAGCGCGCGCTGGTGGGGAAACAGGCCTTCCTCCCAGCCGGGCAGGAACACTGTCTCGAATTCGAGGCCCTTGGCCGAATGCAGCGTCATGATCGAGACGGCGTCCATGCCCTCGTTCTGCTCGGCGTCCATCACCAGCGCAACATGTTCCAGGAAGGCGCGCAGGCTCTCGTATTCCTCCATGGAGCGGATCAGTTCCTTGAGGTTCTCCAGCCGCCCGGGCGCCTCGGCGCTGCGGTCGTTCTTCCACATGTCGGTGTAGCCGGACTCCTCCAGGATGGTCTCTGCGAGTTCGGTATGCGGGGTGGTGTCGATCAGGCTTTGCCAGCGGGCGAAGTTGGCGGCGACCTCACGCAGCGCCGCGCGCGGCTTCGGCTTCAACTCGTCGCTTTCCGCGAGGTTGGCGGACGCTTCCAGCATCGGTGCGCCGAGCGCCCGCGCCGTGGCGTGGATCTGGCTGATGGTGGCTTCGCCGAGCCCACGCTTCGGCACGTTGACGATGCGCTCGAAGGCGAGGTCGTCGCCCGCATTGGCGACGACGCGCAGATAGGCCAGCGCGTCGCGGATTTCCTGCCGCTCGTAGAAGCGCGGGCCGCCGATGACGCGGTAGTTCAGGCCGATCTCGATGAAGCGATCCTCGAAGGAGCGCATCTGGAAGGACGCGCGCACCAGGATCGCCATGTCGTTGAGCAGATGGCCCTTGCGCTGGAGGCTCTCGATCTCCTCGCCGACGGCGCGCGCCTCCTCGTCGGAATCCCAGGCGGCGTGGACGTTGACCTTGGCGTCGTCGGGATCGGGCCGGTCGGTGAACAGCGTCTTGCCCAGCCGCCCCTCGTTGTGGGCGATAAGGTGGGAGGCGGCGCCGAGGATATGCGCGGTGGAGCGATAGTTGCGTTCAAGCCGGATGACGGTTGCGCCCGGAAAATCCTTCTCGAAGCGCAGGATGTTGTCCACTTCCGCCCCACGCCAGCCATAGATCGACTGGTCGTCGTCGCCGACGCAGCAGATGTTGACCTTGTTTTCGCTCACGCGCTGTTCCGCGCCTGCCGGCGCGGGCGCTCCGCGGGGGCCTCGCAACGGCTCGGGCGGCCCGTCGGCCGCTCGGCCTTCGGCCGTTGAGCGCCAGTCCCCCTCCCCCTTGAGGGGAGGGTGGCCGGACGAAGTCCGGTCGGGAGGGGTTGCCGCGGCAGTCCTCGACAGTCTGGAGGTGCCTTCTGCGGCAACCCCCTCCGCCCGCGGAGCCTGTCCTCGGGCCGGCCGGAGGCCGGACCCGGGGGCGGGCACCTCCCCCTCAAGGGGGGAGGATCTAGGCCTTTGCGCCAAGAGCCGCAGCCACATGTACTGCGCCGTATTCGTGTCCTGGTACTCGTCCACCAGTATGTATTTGAATTTCTTGTGATACTCGGCCAACACGTCGTGATGCTGGCGGAAGATGCGGATGGGGTGCAGCAGGAGGTCGCCGAAGTCGCAGGCGTTGAGCGTCTTCAGCCGCTCCTGATAGGCGGCGTAGAGTTCGCGGCCCTTGCCGTTGGCGAAGGCGCGCGCGTCGCCCTCCGGGATCTGGTCCGGCCCGAGCCCCTTGTTCTTCCAGCCGTCGATCATCTGCGCGAACTGTTTCGGCGGCCAGCGCTTGTCGTCGATGCCATCGGCCTGGATGAGCTGGCGGATCAGGCGCACGACGTCGTCGGTGTCGAGGATGGTGAAATCGGATTTCAGACCGGCCAGTTCGGCATGCCGGCGCAGCAGCTTCACGCCGATCGAGTGGAAGGTGCCGAGCCACGGCATGCCCTCCACCGCCTCGCCGACCAGATGGCCGATGCGCTGCTTCATCTCGCGCGCGGCCTTGTTGGTGAAGGTCACGGCGAGGATCTGGCTCGGCCACGCCCGGCCGGTGGCAAGGATGTGGGCGATGCGGGTGGTGAGCACGCGCGTCTTGCCGGTGCCGGCGCCGGCCAGCACCAGCACCGGCCCTTCGGTCGTCTCCACCGCCAGCCGCTGCTCGGGATTCAGGCCCTTGAGATAATCGGGCGGCCCGCTCTGGCCCTGCCTCGCGGCCATCGCGCGGGCGGCGATGCCGGACCCGCCGCCGGCATGCGCGGCCGGTCGCGCGCCAGCGCCGCGCGGCGCGTCGTCCTCGTCAAAGAAGGGCATATCGTCTGGAAAGCCGGACATCGCCTGCGAATGTAGTGATTCGGCGACGAAAGGCCAGCGTTGTCGCCGTTTTGTTCCACTGCTGCCGAAGCCTGTCAGGAGCGATCGGCGTGTCCGGTTCACACGAGATCGGTCGAAACCATATCTTGCCGGACTGCAAGACCATTCAACTGCAAGGACTATGAATGATGACGATTTCCCCGTTTCTCACCGCACTCGGGTCCGACGGGCCGCCAGCCGATCAAGCAAAGGATATGGCGCTCTACGGACAGTTCATCGGAAGCTGGGAGATGGACACGGTCCATCATCTCGATGACGGCACGATCGAGACAGCGACCGGGGAAATCCATTTCGGCTGGGTGCTGGAGGGGCGCGCCGTTCAGGACATCTGGATCCGGCCGAAGCGGCCGGCGCCGTCCACCATGTACGGCACGACCTTGCGCGTCTTCGATCCGGCGATCGACGGCTGGCACATCATCTGGAGCGATCCGCTCAACCAGGACTATTCGCGCCAGATCGGCAGGGCCGAGGGCAGGGACATCGTCCAGGTCGGTGAGGATTCGCGCGGCCTGAAAGCACGCTGGCGCTTCACCGAAATCACCACCGACAGTTTCCACTGGATCGGCGAGGAGCGGGTGGCCGACAGCGAACCCTGGCGGATCACCTATGAACATTTCGCCCGCCGGGCGGGTTCCTGACCATCGCCGGTCGTCACCGGCTATTTGACGCCGGCGTCGATCGTCGGCGCTAAAAATAATCCTCGCCATTGTCGGGTTCCCTGCCGGCTCGTTCGTCATCATCTTGAGAAGCCCAGGCAGTATCCAGGAAGGGACCGATCCGATGACGATAACCATCACGGCATTCGAGCGATCGCCTGACGGCGGCAAGGGCTTGGCGCGCGACACGCGCGTTCGCTGGGCGCTGGAGGAGGTGGGGCAGCCCTACGAGGTCCGCCTTGTCTCCTTCGCGGATTTGAAGGCGCCCGCCCATCTGGCGATCAATCCCTTCGGCCAGATTCCCACTTATGAGGAAGGGTCGCTCTCGCTGTTCGAGACCGGTTCGATCGTCTTCCATCTTGCCGAAACGCATGACGGCCTGCTGCCGCAGGATCACGACACCCGCGCCCGCGCCATCACCTGGATGTTCGCCGCGCTCAACACCGTCGAGCCGCCGATCCTCGAACTGGCGACGACAAGGATCCAGGAAGGCGACAGGCCCTGGACCGAGCAGCGCCTGCCATTGGTGAAGGACCGCATCCGCGCCCGGCTGGATCGGCTTTCGGACTGCCTCGGCGCCGCCGCCTGGCTCGACGGCGCCTTCAGCGCGGGCGACCTGATGATGGTTTCGGTGCTGCTGCGACTGCGCATGTCGGGCATTCTGGACGAATACGACAATCTATCCGCCTACGTGGCGCGCGGAGAAGCCCGGCCCGCTTATATCCGGGCATTCGCCGCGCAACTGGCGGTCAATGCGAGGTAATCGATCCGTCCGGCATCCGTCAGGCATGACGACGCAAGCCGATTGTCGTCGCGGGCTCGAGCGAGGCTTCCCGGCGGCAGCTTCGCTTCGCGTCATCACTTGCCTTTGGCCGCGGCTTTCTTGCGGCGGCGCGCTTCCGCCACCGCTTCCTTCATGTCGTTGTAGGTGAGGCCGCCGAACACGACGAAGGATTCGACCAGCCAGGAGGGCGTGCCCTGGAAGCCGATCGTCTCGGCCTGCTGGCCGTTGCGGGCGATCAGCCGGTCGATGTCGGCCTTGTGGGCAGTCGCGTCCCTGTCGAGCCGCGCCATGTCGATGCCCGCCTTTGTCAGAACGGCCCTGACCTCCTCGTTGCGCTGGTAGCGCGTGGGCGCCGACATCAGCGCGTCATGCGCCTCCGCGTATCTGTCCTGGTATTTCGCCGCGATGGCCGTCCTGGCCGCATATTCGGACACGGGGCCGAACACCGGCCAGTCCTTGTAGACGACGCGGACTTTGCCGTCGCTCTTCAGGAGCTTCAGCAGTTCCGGATGGCTCTTGCGGCAGTACGGGCAGTTGTAGTCCATGAACTCAGCTATGGTGATGTCGGGGCTCTTCGCGCCGACGGCGGGCGCATCCGGGTCGTTCAGCACCTGTTCGGGCGTCAGGCCCTCCTGCGCGCCGGAGGGCGCAACACCCAACAGGGCGACGGTTGCCGCCAGCGTGGCCGCGCCGAGCAGGAACCGCCTGCGCGCGGTCGATTGTTCGTTTTGCATCTCATGATCTCCAGGGCGGCGTCGGCCGCCTGCTGCCTGCGGGAAACGGGCGCACGGATGGAAATGTCCGCGCGCAATGACGTTACCGGTCGGCAAAAGGCCTGGGCGGCCTGAGTTCCGCCTCCGGCACAGTCGAGGTCATCGCCTGCGCTTCATTGGCCGATGCGCAATGCAGCAACACACGGAGCGGGGTGCCGGCATGGCCGTCCAGCAGCCCAAGCTGCGGAAAGCACGACGCGGCGGCCGTTCTCACCGTCGAATAGCAGGGCCGGAAGGTCGAAGGCTCGAGCGTCGGCGAAGCCTGCTCCGCGAGAACCGGTCCCGTCCTGTCCCAGGTCCTAGACGCCGAGGCCAGCGCCCATGACGGCCACATGCCGGCGGCGATCGCCACCAGCAGGAACGTCAAAGCCATAACGGATGAAGCAAGCCGCATGGCGGCCAGTCTAGAGCATTTTGCAGCCAGACGGAATCGTCTGGCGCCCGCAAAAATGCGGCTAGGAAAAACGAGCTGGAGCAGCGGAACCGCGTTCGTCAGAACGCCCGCTGCTACGGCGGGTGCCGGCGTCCGGTCAAAAACGGTGACGGCATTTTGATCCCGCCGTTTGGATGAGCAATGGGGTCCGCCGTCCTTGACAGTGCCCTCCCGCCGCGAAAAGCTGGTCGAGCAGGAACGGAATCGCCGACCGGGGCATTGAAAGCCATTGCCCGCTCACGCAGCATCCGCAGCTACAGGAGGTTCGCCTTGGCCATCCTCGTCACCGCCGTCGTCCTCGTCCTCATCGGCCTTTATCTCGGCATAGGCGGCGGCTGGCTGATCGCGCTCGGCGGAAGCTGGTATTACCTGATCGCCGGGTTGGCCTTCCTGGCGACGGCGTGGCTGATATGGCGCCGCCGCACCGCCGCGCTGTGGCTCTATGCGGCCGTCGTCATCGCCACGCTGATCTGGGCGGTGTGGGAGGCGGGCTTCGACTGGTGGTCGCTCGGCCCGCGCGGCGGCGTCATCGTTCTTGTCGCGCTGTGGCTTTTGACACCCTGGGTGCGCAGGAAGCTGGTGGGCCGCGACGGCCGCGCGCCGTTGATCTTCGCCGTGCTCGCGTCGCTGGCTGTGGCCGGCTATTCGATGTCGGCCGATCCCTATGACATCGCCGGCGCGTTGCCGACCGAAAAGGTCGCCGCGACGCCCGATCTCGGCGGCGATTTCCCGGCCGGCGAATGGCATTTCTACGGCCGCACGCAGTTCGGCCAGCGTTATTCGCCGCTCGACCAGATCACGGTCGACAACGTCGCCAAGCTCAAGCCTGCCTGGACCTACCGCACCGGTGACATCCGCGGCCCGAACGACGTGACCGAGACCACCTATCAGGTGACTCCGCTGAAGGTGGGCGACACGCTTTACCTGTGCACCCCGCACAATTGGGCAATCGCCGTGGACGCCGCTACCGGCAAGGAGAAATGGCGCTTCGACCCGAAGGTCGGCGAGCAAAACCAGCGCCAGCACCAGACCTGCCGCGGCGTCGCCTATTACCATGACGCCACGGCTGCCGCCGGAAGCGCCTGCGCCGAGCGCGTCTACCTGCCGACCTCGGATGCACGCCTCATAGCGCTGGACGCCGCGACCGGGCAGGTGTGCCCTGGCTTCGCCGGAAACGGCACGTTGAACCTGATGGCGAACATGCCTTATCCGAAGGCCGGCTACTACTATTCCACCTCGGCGCCGCTGATCGCCGGCGGCAAAATCATCGTCGGCGGCGCGGTCAACGACAATTATTCGACCGAGGAGCCGTCCGGCGTCATCCGCGCCTTCGACGTGAACAGCGGCCAACTGGTCTGGAACTGGGATTCGGGCAATCCCGACGAGACCGCGCCGCTGCCCGCCGGCCAGGAATACACGCACAACTCGCCCAACATGTGGTCGACCGCCAGCGCCGACGAGAAGCTCGGCCTCGTCTACATTCCGCTCGGCAACAAGACGCCCGACCAGCTCGGCATGGGCCGCAGCGCGAACGTGGAGAAATTCTCGTCGTCCATCGTCGCCCTGGACCTGGCCACGGGCAAGCTACGCTGGGTGCGCCAGACCGTTCATCACGACCTCTGGGACATGGACGTGCCGGCGCAGCCCTCGCTTGTCGATATCACCACCGAGATCGGCGTCGTACCGGCGCTGGTCGGCCCGACCAAGCAGGGCGACATTTATGTGCTCAATCGCGAGACCGGCAAGCCGATCGTCCCGGTGAAGGAAGTGCCGGCGCCGGGCGGAACGATTCCCGAGGACAAGGCCGCGCCAACGCAGCCGGAATCGGCGCTTTCCTTCAATCCGAAGCCGCTGACGGGCAAGAGCATGTGGGGCATCACCATGTTCGACCAACTCGCCTGTCGCATCGAGTTCCACGGCCTGCGCTACGAGGGTCGCTATACGCCGCCGTCGCTGCAGGGCACACTGGTCTATCCCGGCAATTTCGGCACCTTCAACTGGGGCGGCGTGGCGGTCGATCCGGTCCGCCAGGTGCTGTTCGCCATGCCGACCTATCTCGCCTTCAAGTCGCAGCTGATCCCGCGCGACCAGGTGCCGCCGCCGGACAATGGGCGCGGCTCCGAGCAGGGCCTGAACCGTAACGAGGGCGCGCCTTACGCGGTGATCATGGGGCCGTTCCTGTCGCCGCTCGGCATTCCCTGCCAAACGCCACCCTGGGGTTATGTCGCGGGTGCGGACCTCAGGACCGGCAAGATCGCCTATAAGCACCGCAACGGCACGGTGATGGACATGACCCCGCTGCCGCTGCCCTTCAAGGTCGGCGTGCCCGGCATCGGCGGGCCGATGATCACCGCCGGCGGCGTCGCCTTCCTGGGCGCGGCCGTGGACGACTACCTGCGCGCCTACGACCTCACCAGCGGAAAACAGCTCTGGCGCGCGCGCCTGCCCGCCGGCGGCCAGTCGACGCCGATGACCTACACGACCTCGGACGGCAAGCAGTTCGTCCTCATCGTCGCCGGCGGCCACGGCTCCATCGGCACCAAGGCCGGCGACTACGTCATGGCGTGGACGCTGGGGAAGTGAGCCGCTTCGATAGCAGGATCACAACTGCCCGTCGTTCCGGGTTCCGCTCTGCGGCCCCGGAATGACGAGGATGACCATGGATCAGCTCGACCTATGTGAACTCGGCTGCCACAGGAGTGAAGCGGCCGTAGCCGGCCAGATTCCGTACTCATATTTGTTTTGGTTCAGCCATGTCTTGCCGGCCGCCTTGCCGCACCAAGACCGTCAGCCGGGATTCAACATTGCGAATACGGCCTCGTAGGTGCCGTCGCGCTCTGCCCAGCGGCGGGCGTTGTCGCGCTCCAGCAGCAGTTCGCCGCGGGGATGGTCTTTAGCCTCCAGCATCCGCATCACCTCTGCGACATAGGTGTCGAGCGGCATGGCGCGCGGATCGGCTAATTGACCCGCGCCTGTCAGCTTCGTCTGCACATAGGGCGGCGAGAGTTCGAGCACCTCGACGGGAATGCTGCGAAGCTGATGACGCAACGACTGCAGCCATGAATGCAGAAACGCCTTGCTGGCGCAATAAGCCGGGAAGTCGGCGCGCGGCACGAAGGCGAGGGCCGAGCTGGTCGCCATGATCGTTGCATCCGCCTGCCGCTTGAGGAGCGGCAGCAGCGCGGCCGTGAGGCGCAGGACGCCGAGGATATTCGTCTGGACGACCGCCTCGGCATCCGAGGCGTCCCAGCCGTCGGACGTCATGTCTTCCGTGCGGGAGATACCGGCGTTGGCGATCAGCACGTTGAGATCGGGAAAGCGGCTGCGCGCCTCTTCCACCAGCCGCGTTACCGAGGCGGGATCGTCGACATCGAGCAAAATCCCGCCCATGCTGGGAAATTCCGCCGTGACGGTATCGATGAGCGCCTGTTGTCGCCCGGTGATGACCACGCGGTTGCCGCGTGCATGAAAGGCTTCGGCGAGCGCACGGCCGATGCCGCTGGTGCCGCCGGTGATGAGGATGGTGTTGCCGGTTGTTTTCATGGCTCATGCCTTTCCGTTCGGTTGAGTTGGGAAAGGCCACGGCAGCCGCGCGAGGCACGACCGGAGATATGTGAAGGGCAGGGCCAAACGCAAAGCGCCGGCGCGACGACGCAAGCAACCGTTTGATGTGGAAGTTCGGGCATACCGTGGCACCTTTCTGACCGGGGTCTCCCCGCAGGGACCTCCCCGACGAAGGTGCGTTGGATGACGGTAACGCCTACGGCAGCGCCGGACCGGCGGCTGCGAACGGATGGCTATCGTTTGGGATCTCGATCGTCAAGGCCTCCGTCTCCCGTCCGGCATGCCGCCATGACGGTGTTTCGCGCAGCCAGCGGTGCGCCGCGAATAAGAGGGACGGAGCCGGCGGTCAGTGCAAGTGGTGCCGGTTCTTGAGTTCGTTTGCCCGCCGTCTGGTTCCGTCCGTGTCGTTGTCGATGCGCCGCTGCGCTTCGTCGACGCCGTCGTCGGGTTCCACGACGGCTTTCCCGTCGCGATGCGCTGACAGAAGCCGATAGAGTTTCGACAGCATTCCAGGTTCAGGCAGAAGACTGGCATCGGCAATTGTCAAACGGTCCTGCAATGCCCGTTTCAGATCGTCTTCTTCTGTCATTCCCTCTTCGAAACATTCGACAAGGAACCGCGCTCTTGTCTTTTCCCGCTCGTCGTCGAGCGGCAATTCACGAGACACAGCCAGCAGGCGCTCGATCAAATCCATGTCTGTGGACGTCAGATAGGAATTAGGCATGGCCAGCCTCTTCATTTTGGAGAGGCACGGCACCTTTCGACGACGCTCGCTTGCGCTGTGCGACGATCCTGCTGGCGGGGACGCTCTTTGCGCGCTTGGCATCGCGAGCCAGCCTTGCCGCCTTGAGGCGCTCGGTCTTGGCCTCTCGCGCCGACGCTTCGCTGCCGATGATCTGCCGCGCCGCCCTGTTGGTGGCATCGTGGCGGGTCTCGATCGCGGTTGGCTTCGGCTTGAAGACGCCTTCAGCTAGGGGGGACTTCCGCAATTTGGTTCTCCCTTGGAAAGAAAAGTCGGCTTGAAATAAAAAAGGCCGGAGCAGACCCCGACCTTCTCTTGAGCGCCCTGGCGCCGCTGCCAGTACATCCGTGGTCAACGGCAGAGCGCGTCTCTCGTTACGCCGCCTGTAGGTTTTCCGCGGCGCTCTTTCCGCTCCGGCTGTCGTTCACGACGTCGAAGCTGACCTTCTGACCCTCGATGAGGCTGCGCATGCCGGCGCGCTCGACCGCAGAGATATGGACGAATACGTCCGGCTGGCCGCCACCCTGTTCGATGAAGCCGAAACCCTTGGCGGCGTTGAAGAACTTTACCGTTCCAGTATTCATGGCGATTTCCTTTCAAATATGTATAGAAATTGGTCGTCTGACCGAATGCCAAACGCCGTCATAATTCGACTTTGAGAAAGAAAATCGTCGAGGCGCCGCAGCGCAAAACAAAGTTCGTCAACAAGATCGACTTTGTGAACATAGGTCATAATTACGTTTATTACAAGGCGAGCGCCTCGAATTCGGAGGGGCACTTCGCGCATAGCCTTGCGCGTCGGCCCGGAACCGACGTTGTAAGCGACGATGGTCTTCTAGGGCGGGGTGTGCCCTTCTGAAACGCGGTAGCGGTTAAAGCTCCAGATGGCTTTTCAGGCTCGGAACGTCGGCCAGCACCTGGTCGACGACAGCGGGGCCGGCGGCCGCTTTCGCCTGCTCCACCAGAACCGTGCCGGCCTGTCGAATCTGGTCCAGCGTCAGGCCCGATGCTTCCAGCACCGAGATGCCGTTGACCAGCGCGCCGGTCTTTTCGCCGAGAGCGCCGCCAAGCGCCGAGGTGAGCGAGCCGAGCAGCCCGCCGTCGGACGAGGCCGCGCCGGCCGCCATCACATCGTATTTCTGCGCCAGTTCGAGCGAACCGGGCAGCTTGGCGAACAGGTCTTCGGCGCTGGTGCCCTGCGCCTCGTGTTGCAGCACCGAGAAGAGGGTGCCGACGACCTTTTCCATCGTCGCCGGGTCGATATCGACCTTGTTGGAGACGGTGTAGATGATATCCTGCACGTTCATGGCGTTCCTCTTGATGCCCCTTTTGGCGCCTCTCTGGCGCTTGGGCGATCCTGTCCGTTTCATCCATAGGATGGAACCTGGCCGGCGCCATTCACTTCGTCGTGACTCGACGGGCCGGAACGCCACCCTATCTTGATCGACGAGCGCGAAGGAGAGACCGGGATGGAAAAGCCGCTGATCACCCAGGCGATGATCGACGCCTATGACGAATACACCCACCTGATGCTCGACCGGCGCGGTTTCATGGACAGGTTGACGAAGCTGGCGGGTTCGGGGGCTGCGGCAGCGGCCATCGCGCCGATGCTGGCCGCCAATTCGGCGCTTGCCGCGCAGGTCGCGGCCGACGACAGCCGCATCAAGGCCGAGGACATCACCTATCCGGGCGGAAAAGGCGATATCAAAGGCTACCTCGTGCGGCCGGCGCACGCCAGCGGCAAGCTGGGCGCCGTCATCGTTATTCACGAGAACCGGGGATTGAACGAGCATATCCGCGACGTCGCCCGTCGCGTCGCCCTCGAAGGCTTCATCGCACTGGCGCCCGATCTGCTTTCGGGCGAGGGCGGCACGCCTTCCGACGAGGACAAGGCGCGCGACATGATCTCCAAGTTCGACCCCGCCCAGCCGATCGCTGACGACGTCGCCGCCGTCGCCTATCTCAAGACGATCGACGGCGGCAACGGCAAGGTCGGCGCCGTCGGCTTCTGCTGGGGCGGCGGGCAGGTGAACATGCTGGCCGTCAACGCGCCGGACCTCGATGCGGGGGTGGCTTATTACGGCGCGCAACCGAAAGACCCGGCCGCCGTGGCGAAGATCCACGCGCCGCTCCTGCTCCATTACGCCGGGCTCGACACGCGCATCAACGCAGGCATCGACGCTTACAAGAAAGCGCTGGACGACAATCACAAGCAGTACACGGTCTATGTCTACGAGGGCGCGAACCATGCCTTCAACAACGACACCTCCGCCGCCCGCTACGACAAGAAGGCGGCCGACCTCGCCTGGAAGCGCACGATCGATTTCCTCAAGGAGAAACTAGGCTAACCCCTGTCGCGGCCTGCGAGCCTTGCCCTGTTGCCGGCCGCCACGCACGTTCAGGGCGCCGGGGCGCGGCCGGATCCTCCAAAAGCGTCTCCGGAAATCCACACCGGCCACGCCATCGCTGGCCTGTTGTCATTTTCATCTTGCCCGGCCCGTATGGTCAGGTAAGTCTGTCTGGTCGGCATCCGTCCGGCTCGCCGCAGGCGCCGGACGATCGCAGGGAAGGACGCATGAACGACAATTTCGACAAGGCGGCCATCGCCGTGATCATCGTTTTCGGGGCATTGATCCTCGGTGGACTGATGGCGGCCAATCTGGTCTACGCTCACCGCAGCGGTTTCCTGTGGGCGCTCGGCGGTTCGACGGCGGCATGGATCGCGGGACACGCCATCCTGTTCGATCTTCCGCGCATCTACGCCGCGCTCATCGCCATTGCCGTGCTGATGGCGATCGCCTCCACCGCCGCCTTCGCATTCTGACCGATTAGCGTTCCGATCCGCCGGAGCCGGAGCTTGGAGCAATTCCGACAAAGTATGCAGCGGTTTTGCGTCCGGAACTGTAAAAAAACAAAGAGATGGAGCATTGAAGGCGATTCTGTTTTCGCCGGAAATGCCCTAGGCGTGCTCAGGCTAAGCCACGCCGGGAGCGCGCCTGCTTGAGGATCGCCCGCCAGCGGATCATCTCCATCGGAATGGGATCGTTCCTGTTGGCGATTTGGAATATCTCGTTGTCGACATTCTTGAGGGATCGCCAGAAATCGTAGTCCGTGATGCGCGAATCGGCTGCGAGCCGTTCCGAAGCTTCATTGATATCGGTCTTCATGGTTAGGTCTTCAGGCTGCCTTTTTTCCGGCTTTCGGTACCCGCCGCCCGTGCTTGTGCACCCGACATGACCGGTGTCGGACGATCGGCCGATTCGTTCAATGCGCAAGGCGGACTTGTTCACGTTCAAGATCGGTTAAGGTTAACGGCCCGCATCGGCGCCAGCGCGGGATTGCGCTACGACGATTTCATGTCGTCTTGCGGCGGATGCCGATGGAGCGGCCGGCCCGCTCGGGCATCGGCAGCGCGGCATGGGCGGCGCGCATCGCCTCCACCTTCGCCATGATGTCGGCGGGGAAGGGCGCCACTTTCGGACCGGCCATGTCGACATGCAGCGACAGTTGCTCGGACGTGGCCGCCAGCCAGCCTTCGGTCGCGTGGCGGATCTCCTGGTAGAAGCGGAGCCGCTTCTCGTCATGGTCGAGAAGCTGGAAGGAGACGACGACCGGGTGGTCGAGGTGGATTTCCTGCACGTAGCAGACATGCACTTCGGCCGTGTAGATGGTCAGGCGCCGCTCCTTCGCGTAGGCGGGGCCCAGCCCCATCGCCTCGAAGGCATCGTCGGAGCAGCGGTCGAACAGGACGTTGTAGTAGGCCATGTTGAGATGGCCGTTGTAGTCGATCCAGTCCTTCTCGATGGTCATGACGCGGGAGACGAAGGGGGCGGCGATCGTCATGGGCAAATCCTTTGCAAGTCCGGCTGGACAAGGCCGGCGGCTGGTGAGACTACGCATTGGTAGTTTGAGAACAAGGGCCGCGCTGGCCCATTCGCGGAGGAATTCATGGCTCTGAGCGACCTGCAGCCCGTCCGGCGCAACGAGGAAGGCATCGCGGCCGTGCTCGGCGTGCTCAAGCAGCGCTTCGGCGAGCGTTTCCAGACCGGCCAGTCGGTGCGCGAGCAGCACGCCCATACCACCACTTACATCCCCAACCAGCCGCCGGACGGCGTGGTGTGGCCCGAATCGACCGAGGAAGTGCAGGAGGTGGTGCGCGCCTGCGCCGCCCACCGTGTGCCGGTCATTGCCTTCGGCACCGGCTCGTCGCTGGAAGGGCACGTCAACGCGCCGGGCGGCGGCATCTCGCTCGACACCGGCCGCATGGCCCGCGTCGTCGAGGTCAATGCCGACGACCTCGATTGCACGGTGGAACCGGGCGTCACGCGCGAGGACCTGAACCGCTATCTGCGCGACACCGGCCTGTTCTTCCCGATCGATCCAGGCGCCAACGCCTCTCTGGGCGGTATGGCCGCCACGCGCGCCTCCGGCACCAACGCCGTGCGCTACGGCACCATGCGCGAGAACGTTCTGTCGCTGACCGCCGTGATGGCCAATGGCGAGACCGTCGTCACCGGCCGGCGTGCGAAGAAGAGTTCGGCCGGCTACGACCTGACGCGCCTCATCGTCGGCTCGGAAGGCACGCTCGGCATCATCACCGCGCTGACGCTGCGCCTGCAAGGCATCCCGCAGGCGATCTCGGGCGGCGTCTGCCCGTTTCCGACCCTGGAAGCGGCGTCGCGGGCGGTGATCCAGACCATCCAGATGGGCATCCCGGTCGCCCGCATCGAACTGGTCAACGCGTTGCAGATGCGCGCCATGAAGAATTATTCGAAGCTCGACTATCCCGAGAGCCCATGCCTGTTCGTGGAATTCCACGGCTCCGACGCGGGCGTCGCCGAGCAGGCGGAGATGTTCGGCATGATCGCGGAGGAGAACGGCGGCGGGCCGTTCCTGTGGACGACCGTCGCCGAGGAGCGCGCGAAACTGTGGAAGGCCCGTCACGACGCCTACTGGGCCTCGCTGACGTTGAGGCCGGGCGCCAAGGGGCTGTCCACCGATGTCTGCGTGCCGATCTCGCGGCTCGCCGAATGCGTCGCCGAGACCGAGGCCGACATCGCCGAAATGGGCCTGATCGCGCCGATCGTCGGTCACGCCGGCGACGGCAATTTCCACACGCTGGCGCTGATGGACCCGGATGACCCTGCCGAAATCGCGCTGGTCGAGACCTTCGTCGCGCGGCTGAACGAGCGCGCCGTCGCGATGGACGGCACCTGCACCGGCGAGCATGGCATTGGCCAGGGCAAGGCCGGTTTCCTGCCGCGCGAGATGGGCCACGGCGTCGACGTCATGCGCCAGATCAAGACGGCGCTCGATCCCGACAATATCCTCAATCCGGGCAAGATATGGCCGATGGTGGAGTGATGGCGATATCGGCGAAACTGCGTTCTTCGCTTTCACGATTGGGCAATCGCCCATGCCGGTATACCCCACCCCACAAGGGGGAGGGGAACTTTGCTGCCGCGCTACGGCCTGTCCCCATCGGCGATTTGCCGGATCGGCGGTGTCAGCGTCCCCCTCCCCCTTGTGGGGAGGTGCACCGCCTATGCGATCGCCAATTGTGATCGGAGCAAAGCAAAGGGGTTCGGTTGAATTGCCACTTTATCGACATGCGGATCGCGCTACAGTGCAGCCGAGATTTCAATCAGTTAAGTCGGGGTGATGCTTACACGCCTGTTCGTGATCGTCGGCGGATTGCTGGTGCTGGTGCTGCTGGCGGCGCTGGTGGTGCCGCCGTTCGTCGACTGGACGAACTACAAGTCCGATTTCGAACGCGAGGCGAGCGCCGTTCTCGGGCGCAGGGTCACCGTGCACGGCACGGCCAAGGCGAGGCTGCTGCCGTTCCCCTCAGTGACCTTTTCCGACGTGTCGGTGGCGGGCGGGCCGGACGGCCAGCCGGCGATGACGGTCGATACCTTCTCCATGGACGCCGAGCTTGCGCCTTTCCTGCGCGGCGAGGCGCTGATCTTCGACATGCGGCTGGTCAAGCCGAAAGCCATGATCGACGTGGCCGCCGACGGCACCGTGGACTGGACGGTGCGGCCCTCGTCGCCTTTCGATCCCGGCCAGGTGACGATCGAGAAGCTGACCGTGACGGACGGCGAGGTGACGCTTCGCCACGCCGCCGGCGGGCGCACTCATCGGCTGTCGCATATCGACGCTGTGGTGTCGGCAAAGACGCTCGCCGGCCCCTGGCGCATGGACGGGGCGCTGGACCTCGACGGCCTGGCGACGAAGGTCTCCGCCTCTACGGGCCGCGCCGATGGATCGGGCAGCGTCGGGCTGAGATTGCATATCGATCCGCAAGCCTATCCGCTGGCCATCGAGACCGAAGGAAAGGCCGGTCTGGAGAACGGCGCGCTCGCCTATTCGGGTAAAGTCAGGATCACAGGTGAGGACAGGAACAAGGTCGAACTGCGGGGCACCAGTCCCGGCGAGACGGTCAAGGCAAGCGGCGCGGGCGCCCCTTCGTTTCGCCTGAGTGGCGATTTCAGGCTGAACCACCGCACATTCGCGATCGACCGGTTTCGTTTCGAGACCGGGCCGCTGGATGATCCCTACACGGCCGATGGCAAGGCCTCGGTCGATCTCGGCGCCAGGCCGCGCTTCGCAATCGAGGCGACTGGCGCGCAGGTCGAGTTCGACGAGGCGGTGGGCAAGACGGGCGAGGGCGCCTTCACGCTCGCCCAGCGGGTCGCGGCGTTGGAGCGGGCGTTGCGCGACCTGCCGCGCCCCACCATTCCCGGCTCCATCGATGTGACGCTACCCGCCGTGCTCGCTGGCGACACCACCATCCGCGACGTCAGGCTCGCTGCGGAGCCGGCGCCGGGCGGCTGGGGCATAAAATCGCTGGCCGCCATGCTGCCCGGCCGTACCCGGCTGGAAGCCAGCGGCCTTCTCAATGTCAACGAGACATTCGGCTTTTCCGGCTCGCTGCTGCTTGCCGTAGCCCAACCGTCCGGCTTCGCGGCATGGCTGTCCAAGGACGTGGACGAGGCGATCCGCCGCCTGCCGGCAGCGGGCTTCAATGCCAAGGTGGACCTCACCGACACGCGCCAGACCTTCTCCGATCTCGAACTCGTGCTCGGCAAGGCGAAGTTCAGGGGCCATGTCGATGCGACCGAGCCGGCCGATTCCAGACCCTCGGTCGAGATGCGGCTGGAAGGCGGGGAGATGGATGTCGAGGGGTTGACGGCCTTCGCCTCGCTCTTCGTTTCCGACAAGGGCGCCAACCGCTTCGCCGACAGCGACCTCGATTTCCAGGTCAAGGCCGGCCCGGTGGCCGTCGCCGGCCTGACCGCCGATACGGTGGACACCGCACTGAGGCTGCGCAGTGGCGTGCTGGAGATAGACCGGCTCTCGGTGGGCGGGCTTGCCGGCGCCGAGATCAGCGCCACCGGCCGCATCCGGGATTTCCCGTCGAAGCCGACCGGCAATCTCGATGCGTCGGTGATCGCCGTCGATCTCGCGCCGCTGGTCGACATGGCAGCCCATCGCTACGCCGGCAATGCGGCGATCGAGGGGCTCGCCCAGCGCATTCGGGCCTATCCCGACCTGCTGAAGGATGCGCGAATAGATCTCGTGGCGAGCGTTGCCGACAATGACGACGGCACGACGGGGCTGGCGCTTTCGGCAAAGGGCAATGCCGGCGGCTCGGCGCTTTCCGCCTCGCTTTCGGGGCAGGGCAAGCCGGACCGGCCGCTCGATGCGGCGCTGACGGCGACGTTCACCGCCAGTAACAACGATGCGACGGCGCTGCTGGCGCTCTACGGCCTGCCGGCGCTGCCGCTCGGTCTTGTGGGGCAGGCAACCACGGACCTGTCCGCCAAGGGCACCCTGGCCGGCGGCCTCGCCACCGCTTTCAGCGTTACAGGTCAGGATTTCAAGGCGCGGTTCGACGGCACCGTGTCCGAAACGGCGCAGGGACCGGCCGCGCGCGGCAAGGCCAGCCTCGACGCCGCCGACATCGAACCCTGGCTGATGACCACGGGTGTCGCGCTGCCGGGTATGGGCACCGGCACCTCGCTTTCGCTCTCCGCCGACGCCGACTATGCCAACGGCCTGCTGGTGCTGTCGCGCCTCGACGGCGCTGTCAACGAGGCGGCGGTGTCGGGCGACATCAACGCCGAGCTCAGGCAGGGCCAGCCGCATCTGACCGGCGCGCTGGCGCTGGACGAACTCGACCTCGGCCAGTTCGCCGCCATGCTCTATGGCGACGCCGCCTTTTCAGGCAACGGCAAGGACTGGCCGACCACGCCGTTCTCGCGGAAATCCGGAGCGCCGCTGAGTGCCGAACTCGACCTCACCGCCGGTTCGATGACCGCCGGTGCCGTTGCGACCGCCTATGATGCGGCCCTGCACCTGGCACTCGACGCACAGGGCGTGCATGTCTCCGACATGAAGGCGACGCTGTTCGGCGGCGCCTTCGCCGGCCTGTTCGACCTGAAGAACAACGACGGCACCGGCCTGTTCAACGGCCAGTTCTCCCTTACCGGCGCCGACATCGCGACGGCGCTGCCGGACGCCGGCCTGACCGGCTCCGTCACGGCGTCGGCCGCCCTGTCGAGCAGCGGCAAGTCGGTCGATTCCATGATGGCGTCGCTCTCCGGTTCCGGCACGGCCGCGACGAAGGGGCTGACCATCGCCGGCCTGAAGCCGGACGCGCTGCCGGCCATCATCGGCCAGGCCGACAGGATCGGCCGCGATATCGATGCCGCCAGGACGGCCGCCTTCGCGCCTTCTCTCGCCACGGCGGGCGCTTTCGCCGCCGCCGATGCCGATATCGCCTTCACGGTCGCCAACGGCGTCGTGCGCGCGCCGCCGCTGACCTTGCAGAATCCGGCCGCCGCCATCTCGACCAGCCTCAGCGCCGATCTCGCGACGGGCGATATTCGGGCCGAAGGCGCCATCACCTACCGGCCGGGCGACGAAGCGCTGGTCGGTTCCGAGCCTGCCGTCAGTTTCACCGTGTCGGGGCAACCGGGGGAGACGGTCCGCACCCTTGATACCGGTCCGCTGGCGCAATTCCTGACCCAGCGCGCGCTGGAGAAGGAGCAGCGGCGCGTTGAGGCGATGCAGGCCGCGCTCCTGGAGAAACAGCGGCTGAGGCGCGAGGCGCGCTACTACGCTTCCCTGCAGGACGCGCGCGACAAGGCGGAAGAGCACCGCCTGCTCGAGGAGATGCGCGTGAAGGCCGAGCAGGAGGCGCGCGAGCGGGCGCGGCAGGCTGCGGCCGACGCACAGGCGAAAACCCAGGCCGAGGCACAGGTGGAAGCCGACGCCAGGGCGAAGGCCGATGCCGAAGCGAAGGCCAAGGCGGACGCCGAAGCCAAGGCCGCGGCCGAAAAGGCAAGGCAGGCAACGCAGCCCGCTCCCGATATCCAGCGCGCGCCGCTGCCGCCATCGCGGCCGCCGGCGGTGCCGGAGGGAAAGACGCTCTTGCCTTTCTCGATGGACGGTGCCGTTTTCGACACGCAGTGAGCAGGACTCAGTCCGGCCTCTCCGCCCTACCGGTTTTCACCCGTTCCAGCACGTAAAGCCTGAGCGCCGAGGACAGATTGGCCTCGCGTGGGCGGTTTTCGTCAATCTCGGCGACGAGCGCGGCCAGCGTGACGGAGCGCGCCGCCGCGATCGCCTGCAACTCGTCGAGGAAGGCCTGTTCCAGCGAAAAGCTTGTGCGGTGGCCGCGGATGGTGACGGAGCGCTTGGCGACGAGGCTCACGTCTTCGCGTCGCCGGGTTCGCGGCGATGCCCGTCGAGGGTTCGTTCGGCTTGCTCGGCGAGCCGTTGCGCGCGCTCCCGCTCCTGCCTGCTGTGGCCGAAGGCGGCGCGGTTCTCGTCGGCGGCACGCGCTCTGTCGGCGCGGGCCTTCTGCTTGCGGGCGAGACGCAGGTTGACGATCTCGGCCACGGGGAACAGGCTATTTCTTGCGGAAAGCGTCGAGGGAGACCACATCGGCGCCCTTGTTGGGGGCTGCGTCGCCGTCCTCGGCCTTTCCCTGGTCGGGCTTGTCGGCTTCTGCCTGTTTCTTGCGCACCGGCGCCTTCTTCTCCGGCGCGATCGCGACCGGGCCTTGCGCGGCCGGCTCCTCCTCGTCTTCGCCATCGGCCTCCTCGGCCTTGACGTCGAATTCGAGCTCGAAATTCACCGACGGGTCGTAGAAGCCGCGCACGGCGGAGAACGGGATCTCCAGCTTCTCGGGTACGTCGGAGAAGGACAGCCCTACCTCGAAGCCGGTGTCGGTGACCTTGAGGTCCCAATACTGGAACTGGATGACGATGGTCATCTGCTCGGGATAGCGCTCGCGCAGGCGGCCGGAGATGCGCACGCCGGGCGCGCCGGTCAGGAAGGTGATGAAAAAGTGGTGGTTGCCGGGCAGGCCGGTGCGCGCCACCTCGGCCAAAACCTTGCGCATCACGCCGCGCAGGGCTTCCTGGGCCAGGATGTCGTAGCGGATTTGGTCGTCGGCCATGCGGCGTCCAGCACTTCCCTTGAATCGTCCGCATAGCTGTAATCAAGCTTCGCGGCTGCGTAAACCGCATATAGACGGGCGCATCGCCGCGGCGAGGGGCATTTTGCCGGCTGGACGAAAAAAATCCGGTCAGGAAGCGGCGGCTTCGGACCGGTGCGCGTCCGCCTCGCGTCCGCCGTAGGCGCGCAGGAAGGCACGGACGCCGTTGCGGGCCGATTGCAGCACTTCGTCTTCCGTCGGCGTGCCGCCCAGCATGAAGGTGGTCTGCAATTCCGCATTGACGAGCGCCATGAAATGGCGCGCGGCGATGTCGGGATCGTCCAGGGCCAGATGGCCGGCCAGCGCGAGCCGAGCGAAACGCGCCGCCAGCGCCGGCCAAGTGCGACCGGGACCCTGTTCGCGCCAGACGGCGAATAGTTCGGGATAGCGCTCGCCCTCGGCCTGGATGAGCTTGCGCAGCGCCTTGCCGTCGCGATTGCACAGGCAGTTGCGGTTCATGCACACGGCGAAGCGGACGAGGTCGGCCTCGATAGCGGCCGGCCGATCCGGGAAGCTGGCGAGCGTGGTGAAGATGCCGGCATTGCAGCGCTCGGTCAGGTCGCGCACTACGGCCACGAAGAGCTTTTCCTTGTCGCCGTGATGGTTGTAGACGGTCTGGCGCGAGACGCCGGCTTCGGCGGCGATCAGATCGATATTGGCGCCCGCGAACCCCTCCCGGCAGAACACCGAACAAGCCGCATCCATGATCGAGGCGCGCTTGGCCTCGTGGCCGCGTGGCGGGAAGCTGTCAGGAGCGTGGGGCGCATTCATGGGAATTCTGTATAGGCCTGATTGACGATTTGGACAAGCATGTCTAAAAATATGTATGAAGATGATCTCGACCTCTGTGTCGGAATTACCTCGGAAGAAGCGTCCTCGGGATTGAAGCCGCAGGCAGGGCGAGCTCTGCCGTAGACGCCATCCTAACTGCAAAGAAGCCAGCGCCATGAATACGAAACTGTTCCGCATCGCGGTCGTTCTCGGCCTTTTGTCCGCCGTCGGCCCATTTGCCATCGACATGTATCTTCCGGCGCTGCCTTCGATCGGCGGCGACCTTGCCGCCAGCCCCGGCGCGGTGCAGATGACGCTGCTGATCTTCTTCCTGACCATCGGTTTCGGCCAGCTTCTCGTCGGCCCGCTAGCGGACATGTTCGGCCGCAAGCCGCCGCTCTATGTCGGCCTGGCGATGTTTTTGGCCGGAAGCGTCGGCGCGGCGTTGTCGCCGACGGTCGAATGGCTGATCCTGTTCCGCTTCATCCAGGGGCTGGGCGCCTGCGCCGGCATGACGGTGCCGCGCGCCATCGTGCGCGACCTGCACACCGGCACGGAGGCCGCCAGGCTGATGTCGATGCTGATGCTGGTGTTCTCGATCTCGCCGATCCTGGCGCCGCTGACCGGCTCGCTCATCATCGACGCTTTCGGCTGGCGCGGCGTGTTCTGGGCGGTGACGATCGCCGGCGTCATCGGCATGGTCCTGCTCGCCACCTCGCTGAAGGAGACGCGCCCCGCGGAGGCGCGGGCGGGCTCGACGCTGGGCGGGGCCCTGCGCGGCTACTGGACGCTGATGGGCGACCGTTCCTTCCTCGGGCTGACCGCCATCTCCTCCTTCGCGATCTCCTCCTTCTTCGTCTACCTGTCGAACTCGTCCTTCGTCATCATCGATCACTACGGCATGTCCTCGCGGGCCTACAGCCTGTTCTTCTCGGTCAATGCCGTGTCGTTCTTCGCCATGTCGCAGCTCACCGGCTTCCTGTCGGAGCGGTTCGGGCTGATGCGCGTGGTCCGCGTCGCGGTCACCGGCTATGCGACGGTCATGGTGGCCCTGTTCGCGGTCATGGCGTCCGGCGTGGACTCGCTGCCCGTGATGGCAGCCTTCCTGTTCGTCGGCTACGGCTTCGTCGGTCTCGTCATTCCTTCTACCTCGGTGCTGGCGATGGAGGAGCAGGGCGAGATCGCCGGCACCGCCTCGGCGCTCATGGGAACACTGCAACTCGCCATCGGCGCGTTGGCGATGGGCGTGGCCGGCATCTTCTTCGACGGCACGCCGCTGCCTATGGTGGCCGGAATCGCGATCTGCGCCGTGATCTCCTTCACCATCGCGCACCTGTCGCTCGGCCGAGTCCGGCGGGTCGCGGACGTGCCGGCAGAGTAGCCGCTCGCGTCGACGGCGACCAGGGAAAGGCCGGACATTTCCGGCCTTTTCTATGAGCGGTGCTCCAGGCCTGTCTCTCCGAGAACGAACCGCAGCCTTTCCTCGACCGGCGCGCAGGGCAGCGCTATCGTCCGATAGCCGAGCCCGTGCCAGGTTTCGACCATCAGGTCGCGGGTGCGCACGGCTTCGTCCCACGTCTGCCGGCGTTCGCCGTCCTGGCGGTAGATCGCGCGCCAGGGCGGCGCGACGAAGACTGTCGGATTGTAGCGAAAGCGTTCGGCCGCCGTCCACATATGCGCCGGCACGGGTAGGCCGCACAAAAGCAGGTAGCCGATCACGTCCGGCACGCCGCGATCGAGGAACACGGGCCGCTCGCGGCCGGCCGCGGCATGATGGGAGCGCAGTTCCCACGACAGCATCATCTCGGCGAACAGCGCCGGATCCTTCCAGGGCAGGGCCGCGCCGTCCACCGTCATCTGGTCGCGGATGATGCCGCGGCCTGCCTCCGGGCAGGTGGCGTGTCCGGCATCGGCAAGCGCTTCGATCAGCGTGGTCTTGCCGGCGCCCGGCCCGCCGGTCAGCACGAAGAGGGTGTCCGTTCCGTTGGACATGGCGAACGTCCTTTGAAGAAGGAATTGCGACGGTGAGCGGTCGGGTGCGCGGGCGAATGCACCGTCACAACGAACCGCAAGGTCAGGATAGGAAAATGGGAGAGAAGTGGAGGCTTCTGTTGCCAGGTGCCTCCGAACCCCGCCTGAAGGTGCTAACCCACAGGACTTAATTCGAGACTATCGCACCGCATTAAGCAGCGAGACGTGCCTCAGCATAGTTGTCGTTGGCAACTATAGGTTTAGCCCGATAACGGTGGTACAATGCCGGGTACAGCGAACTGTCTTTCAACGACCGTCGATCCCATTTCACCCCCAATGACAGGCCATTTCCGGCGTCACGCCCTTGGCCCTGGACTGTCAGTGGAGGTGGCGGTTTCGAAACCGCGTCCGGAACGCCTATTGCACAGCCGGTTTAGCACCATAGCCGTCTTGCGACGGCATCCGGAACATAGGACGTGACGGCACAAAGTTCAAGCCGTTGCATGGCCCTCCGAGCAGCGTTCCCGGAGATCGGAAACGTGATTGGACATGCGGCCGGGAAGGTCTACTTTGTTCGAACCGCCGGCCAATGATACGGGCGCCGGCGGCTGTGAGCGACGATCGTGCTCCCGCCCCGATTTGGAGGTTGGGATGCTTGCCAAAAGCTTCGATTTTCTTTCGCCAAGCGACATGACGATGCTTGAGCGGGTCCTTGCGGCAACAATGCCGCCGGGCGCGAACAAGGGTGACCTGGAAGGGCGGGCCGCAACTTTGGTGCGGCTGTTCCAGAGCGGTCTCGTCAAGGAAGAGGAACTGGTTCGCGAAATGCGGCACCCGCCTCGGATCCGATCGTCGCGGCCGACTGCCGATCCGCTTTTCCCGACGCGCCCGTAGGGGCAGTCCCGCCGATCATCTTTTCTTTTGCCGCTTCTCGATCTCGTAGGAAAGCCAGCGGCAGAACATGCCGATGATCGAAGTGGCCGCGCCGCCGAGCAACAGGCCGGTAAGGAGCGTGCTCTTCTGCGCGCTCGACCAACTGACCGCCGCGAGAAGGAACACGCTCGCCGTCGAGGTCAGGTAGCCGAGGCTTTTGAGCTTGTGCAGGGCAGAAGGTGTCATTGCGCTTCGACCAGATGGCGGTCGGGACCAACGTCACGATCTGGACAACGTTCCGCGGCAGCCGGCGCTTCTCACGTTATATTACGTGAAGGAACGGCTCGGCTTCTCATTCGTCACCTTGTCGCGGGGCGCGACAGACAGGAGAAGAGACATGCCCAACCAAGGCGGAACCCACGAACAGCACGTGAAGGCCGGCCAGCAGAGCCACAAGAACGACGAGAACCGTTCCCGTCAGCAACAGGCCGAACAGGGTGAGAACCGACAGCAGGGCGGCCATCGCGGCGGCAGCGGCAATTTCGCCGAGGACCGCGAACGGGCTTCCGAAGCCGGCCGCAAGGGTGGCCAGCACTGACCGGGCCGTTCCGGAAATGGAAAGATTGTCGACAAGAGGCCGGCCCGCGGGGTCGGCCCTTCTTAAATGTCCCTGAAAATCGTCAGACGCCGAGATAGCGCTGCAGCAGTTCCGGCTGTTTCTTCAGTTCTTCCGCCGGTCCCTCATGCGCGATATGGCCATTGTTGATGATATAGACACGGCTGGCCAGCGCCAGCGTCGCGGCGAGATTCTGCTCCACCAGAACGATCGTCTGGCCGGCCTGCGCCAGTTCCCGGCAGGCCCGCACCAGGTCATGCACGATGACCGGCGCAAGACCTTCGAAGGGCTCGTCGAGCAGCACGATCTTGGGATCGCGCACCAGCGCGCGCGCAATCGCCAGCATCTGCTGTTCGCCGCCCGAGAGATCCGTGCCGCGACTGGTGCGGCGCTCCTTCAGGCGCGGGAACATGGCGTAGATGCGCTCCAGCGGCCATTTGTTCTCTGCCGTCAACCCGGCGAGGATGATGTTCTCCTCGACGTTCAGGCTGCCGAAGATGCGGCGGTTCTCGTGCACGAGCTGCATGCCGCGCCGGGCGATCGAGTGCGCCTTCTTGCCGGCGAGTTCCTCACCGTCGAGCTTGACGGAGCCTGTTTTCGGCGTGACGACGCCCATCAGGCTCTTCAGCGTGGTGCTCTTGCCCGCGCCGTTGCGGCCGAGCAGGGCGACCACTTCGTTCTTCTCGACCCTGAGGCCGACATCGAACAGGATGTGGCTGTCGCCATAGTAGCTGTTCAGTCCGCTGACTTCGAGCAGGCTCATGCCACTTCTCCATGCACGCCGCCGAGATAGGCTTCCTGTACCTTAGCGTTGTTCTTGATCTCGGTCGGAGTGCCTTCCACCAGCACCTTGCCTTCCTGCAGCACGGTCACCTTCTCGACCAGTTCGAACAGCGAATCCATATCGTGGTCGATGATGATCATGGTGCGTCCGCGTGCGATCGACTTCAGCAGCGCCACCGTCTCGACGCGCTCGCGCGGGCTCATGCCGGCCAGCGGCTCGTCGAGCAGCAGCAGGCTGGGCGAGGTGGCGAGCGCCAGGCCGATCTCGAGGCGCCGCTTCTCGCCATAGGCCAGTTCGGAGACGGGCGTGTCGAGCCGGCGGGTCAGGTTGACCAGGACGGCCGTGCGCGCGACCTGCTCGGTCAGCCCCGGCACCGAGCGCATCGCGCGGAACAGGTCGAGTCGGAACTTGCCGCGGGTCTCGCCCAGCGCTGCGATGGTCAGGTTCTGGCGCACCGTCAGCCGGTCGAAAAGCTGGTTGATCTGATAGCTCTTGGTGAGGCCTAGCTGGCACACGTCGGTGACGCTTTTGCCGGTGATATCCTGACCCTCGAACATGATCTTGCCCGAGGTCGGCTTCACCTCGCAGGTGAGCATCTTGAAGAAGGTGCTCTTGCCCGCGCCGTTCGGCCCGATGATGCCGCGCATCTCTCCGTGATCGACCTGGAAGTCGATGTCGCTGTTGGCGAAAAGGCCGCCATAGCGCTTGCTAAGCCCCGTCGCCTTCAGGATGGGGCCGCTTGCGCTTGCTTCGGTGCGCCTGCGCGTCGGCATTGGCTCGATGGTCGACGGATCGACATCCGGGGTTTCCGTTTCGTCGGCAGGATCGCCGACCTTTTTCCTGGCGCCGACCGCGAGCGTGTAGAGATCGACGATGCCGCCGACGATGCCGCGCCTGAGGAAGCACACCAGCAACACGAAGACGATGCCGAGCACCAGCTTCCAGGTGGCGCCGAGATGCAGCGTGTTCTGGAAGAAGTCGCTGAGATAGAGCCAGACGGTGGCGCCCACCAGCGGTCCGAACAGGGTGCCCGCGCCGCCGATCGCCGTCTGCATGACGAGCTGGCCAGAGGTGTCGAACATGAAGGCGTCGGGCGGCATGAAGCCCTGCATGACTCCGAGCAGCCCGCCGGCGAAGCCCGCATAGATCGCCGCTACCACGAAGGCAGTCAGCTTGTAGCCGTGGATGTTGTGGCCGAGCGCCGTGGCGCGCAGCGGGTTGTCGCGGATGGCCGACAGGATCGCCCCGACCGGCGAGCGCACGATGCGCAGTGCCACGACCAGTCCGATGAAATACCAGAACGCCAGGAACGTATACATCGACCAGTCGGTGTCGAACTTCAACACCGTGAAGCCGAGGTTGAATTTCGGCGTCGGTACGCCCGGCAGGCCGTTTTCGCCGCCGGTGAAGGCCGCCAGCGGATTGAATTCGACGAAGAAGAAGACCTCGGCGATGGCCACGGTGATCATGGCGAAATAGATGCCGGTCCGTTTCAGCGCGATCAGGCCGACCAGATAACCGACGACGCCGGCCACGATGGCGCCGAGAACGACCGCCGTGGTGACGTGGGGAAAGTCCATCTCGGTCATCAGGTAGGCCGCGAACATGCCGCCCGTGCCATAGAAGGCGGACTGGCCGAACGACAGCAGGCCCGTATAGCCGAACAGGAGATCGAAGCCGAGGCCGAACAGGCCCCAGATCAGGATGCGGTTGATGGTGCTGGGCGAGAAGCCGAGATGGGGCAGCACGAAAGGTACGAGGATCAGGGCGAGCGCCGTGATCAGTTCCACGAGGTAGGGACGCTTCATTCTCATTGTCGGTCGCCTCTATTCGCGACCCGCGGTGCCGAGCAGCCCATGGGGGCGCAGCACCAGCACGAGAGTCATCGCCACAAACAGCATGATGTAGGCATAGCCAGGATTGAACATCGACGTGATGGAGATGATCTCCCCGGCGATCAGGCCGCCGATGATGGCCCCGGGGAAGGAGCCGACGCCGCCGATGACCACCACCACGAAGGTCTGCACCAGGATCGCCTCGCCCACGTCGGGAGCGATCGAGACCACGGGCGCGTTGACGATGCCGGCGAAGCCGGCCGCCATCGCGCCGATGCCGAACACCAGCATGAAGACCTTGTAGACGTCGATCCCCAGCGAATCGACCATTCCCGAGTCCTCGATGCCGGCGCGCACGATCATGCCGATGCGGGTGCGGTAGAGTACGAAGTAGACCACCAGCAGCGCCACCGCCACGATGCCGAGCAGGGCCAGCCGGTAGGTCGGATAGACCATGAAGCCGAGATGCGTGATGCCGACCAGCGGGCCGGGCGGCGGGACGGTCTGCGACAGGCTGCCGAAGAAAAAGCGCACCGCCTCGACGAAGACGATGCCGAGGCCGAAGGTGACGAGGAGCTGGTCCTCATGCGGCCTTGTATAGAAATGGCGTATGACGAGCCGTTCCATCACCACGCCCACGACCATGACGAACAGCGAGCCGACCACGACCGCTGCGAGGAAGGACCCGGTATAGGTATAGGCCACCCAGCCGGCATAGCCGCCGAGCATGAACATGGCGCCATGCGCCAGGTTCAGCACGCCGAGCGTGCCGTAGATGATCGTCAGGCCGGACGAGATCAGCGCCAGAAGCGCGCCGGTTACCAGCCCGTTGAAACATTGCGATATGAAGTTTGCCCAGTTGACCACGCTGCCGCCCGCATTGAGGTTGAACAAGATCGGCCGGTCGCCGCATATCGCAGACCGGCCCGGTAACGCCCGTCACTTCGCGCAGGTCGGCCCCAGGGCGCGACCGGTTGCGCAGACCGGCGTGAATTGCCTTCCCTGCCCGATCGGGCAGGGAAGGGGAGTGCGAAGGCTCAGGTGTAGTCGCCGAGCTGGCAGCCGAACTCGTCGGGCTTCTGCATCAGCCCTTCGCCGGGCACTTCTTCGACGATTTCCCAGAAGTCCTCGTCGTTCTTCATGTCCTTCTTGGCCTTGCCGCGGACGATGGTGACGGAACGGACGCACTGGTGGTCTTCGGGCCGGTAATGGACGTCGCCCTGCAGGGACGGAATGGTCTCGCCCTTCTCGTATTGCTTGATGACGTCCGGCGGGTAGAAGCTGCCCGCTTCCGAAACCATGCGCGCCCAGTGTGCGAAGCTGACATAGCTGTTCTCGGCGCCCCATTCGGGCCGGTAGCCGTACTTCTCCTGGAAGGCGTCGACGAACATCTTGGCCAGCGGATACTGGTCTTCCTGCGTCCACCAGAATTCGGTCGCCGCGAAGACGCCCTCGGTGATGTCCGGTCCCACTTCCTTGGCGAGGAACGGAATCTGGTAGGGGATGACCAGCGTCATCTGGGGCAGGAGGCCGAACTGCTTGGCCTGCTGGGTCGACAGCACCGCATCGCGGCCCCAGTTGACGTTGATGAGGAACTCGGCGCCGGAATTGGCGATGTTGGTCAGATACTGGCTGAAGTCCTGGGTGCCGAGCGGCGACACCTGGTTGGTGACCATCTCCCAGCCGCCGTTGGCGGTCAGGTAGTCGTTCACCGACTTCGTCACGGTGTGGCCGTAGGTGTAGTCCGGCGTCATGAACGCCGCCTTCCTGTTCTTGCCGAACTGCTTCAAGAGCACCGGGCCGATCGCGGCAGCGGCGGTCTGGCCGAAGAAGTTCTGGCGGAAGCCATAGCGCACGCAATCCTTGCCGGTGGTGTCGTTGGAGCCGGAAATGCCGGCCACGTAGAGGATCTTCTCGCGCTGTGCGAACTTGTTGAGCGCGACGGCCACGGCGGACGAGGTCGAGCCGGTCATCAGGATGATCTTGTTGTCGTTGATGAAGGTCTGCACGGACTGCACCGCGTTGTTCGGCTTGGCGGCCGAGTCGGCCGAGAGCAGCTTGACCTTCTTGCCGAGCAGGCCGTTGTCGACCTTCGGCGCGAGCTTCTTCATCAGCTCGTGGCCGGTGTTGATGTGCTCAACGGCGAGCTCCCATCCCTTGAGCTCGTCCGCGCCCTGCACCGCATAGCTGCCCGTGAGCGGCACGGCGGCGGCAACGCTGACGGTGTCTCCCTCGGAGCCGGCCGGCCAGGTGCCGATCGCCGGCTTGTCGTCGGCGGCGTAGGCCCAGCCGATATTGCCGAAGCCCGGTATCAGGGTCGCGCCCGCCAGCGTGCCGAGTTGCAGCACGTTGCGGCGCGACAGGCCGGCCTTGTCATTGTTGAACTGTGCCATCTATTCCTCCCAATGGCTTTTCCGTTCTGGCTGCAGGGAAAAGACAGTACCCGCTTTTTCCGAAGCCCCCGCCCGTGCGCCGTCGTGCGGCCAAGAGCGGCTACTTCGGCAATAGGCCAACAGAAGGCTGGGGCGTCAATGCAACTTTGGTTGCGATCGAGGTTCGAGCGGCCAGTTCGCTTACCGGCCGCGCGACGCGACGGCCATGCGTGCGACGCGCATAACGCGCGGGCAGGGCGGTGAACATGGGCAAAACAGCGAAATTGAATGGCTCCCCGGGCCGGATATTTTTTAACGTCCATGACGCTCCATAATGTCCACCATGTTGCCCATAACCACCTGAAAATAAACATTCCTCTTGTCCATTGCGTCCATAATGTCTATTTCTAGCGCATTACCCAATAGCGGGGAAAAAGCGGGGAAAGATGCGATGGGGAGCCATACTCGAAACGTCCTTACAGTGAAGTCTATCGCGGCCAGCAAGGCAAGGAAGCTGCGCGACGGTGGTGGTCTTTGGCTGGTGACGAAAGGGCAGGGCCGATACTGGATCCTGGACTATCGCTTCGGGGGCAGGCGTCGGGAGATGGGTATCGGGCCGCTGCATACCATCGGGCTTGCCGAAGCGCGCCGGAAGGCCGAGGCGGCGCGCGACCTTCTAAAGCGGGGCATTGACCCAATCGAGCATCGACACGGCGTCGAGGCGATCGAGGCGGCGAAGGCACAGGCCGCAATCAAGAAATTCGGTGACTATGCCGACAGCTACATCGACGCCGCTGTTGCGGCTGGCCGCTGGCGTGGCGCTAAGACAGAGGCAGGCTGGCGGAATACGCTCACCAACCACGCGAAGCCGCTCAGGGATAAGGCGCTAGCAGATATCGACGTAGCCGACGTGCTGGCCGTCCTTCGGCCGTTGTGGGGCGAAAAGCAGGAGACGGCGGAAAAGCTGCGCGAGCGTCTGGAGCGCGTTCTTGACTCGGCGCGTGTCGAAGGGCTGCGCAGTGGCGAGAATCCCGCCGCATGGAAGGGCAACCTTGAGCACGTACTACACAGGCCCGATGCGCTCACGCGGACGACGCACCATGCAGCCATGCCACATGCGGCGGTTGCGCCTTTCATGAAAAAGCTGGCCGCTGTCGACGGCATCGGGGCGAGGGCGCTGGAATTCACCATCCTGACGGCCTGCCGTAGCGGCGAAGCGCGAGGTGCAACTTGGGACGAGATCGATCTAGACGGTAAGGTGTGGGCAATCCCTGCTGGCCGTATGAAGGGCGGCAAGGCGCATCGCGTGCCGCTGTCGGATGCGGCAATTGCTGTGCTGACCGACATGTCGGCGAAGCGGCTCAACGACATCGTTTTTCCCGGCATTCGCGACAAGAAGCCGCTTTCCGACATGTCGCTCGCAAAGGCGCTGAAATCAGCCGGCGGCGGTGACTTCACCGTGCATGGGTTTAGATCGACTTTCCGAGACTGGGCGACTGAGGTTGCACAGGCGCCGCGCGAGATTGCCGAGGCCGCGCTATCCCATGCTGTTGGCGATGCAGTTGAGCGCAGCTATGCGCGTTCCGACGCGTTGGAGCGGAGAAGGGCGCTAATGGCGGACTGGGCGGGATATTGTACCAGAAGCGATAAGCGGTAGGTCCAACCAAACATAAAGGTTGGCATTTGCGACTACTGCGCGCTATATATACCATACCTGTATCTGTAATACAGGCGCAATTCCCCTTATGGGGATAATGTCAACTTTTTCGCAGAATCGCCAAACGGTGTCAAGCGAAAAATGAAAGAAGGAGGGAATTTTTTTGGAAGCAGCAAATGACAACGCGGTTCTTGTGTCGTTGAACGACGCCGCCCGCATGACGTCGCTAAGTCGGAGCATGTTGAACAGGTATCGCGCAGAGGGGCGGTTTTGCGCTGCCGTGTCGCTTGGCGAGCGTCGCATCGCCTTTGTGAAGGCGGAAGTTCAGCAGTGGATTGAATCGAAAATTGCAGCGAGGGCGGCAGCGTGACTCGGAGCGGAGAACTTGCAACAGCCGAAGCTGAGCTTGACGCTTACGAGGCCGAACTGCTTGCCAGCATTCACCTTGGACCAGAAGACGGCCCTATCGATGCATATCTGACCGACGCCGACGTCACCGTTACTCATACGCTGGACCGACTGCGTGAGCGCGTTTCCAGATTGAGGGCTGCCGCGTGAATCTGCGCGAAGCTGCCGCACGGCTTGGCGGCGACATATCAGGCCGGAGCATCAGATGTCCGGGGCCGGGGCATTCTCGTCATGACCGAAGCCTGTCCGTCACATTTCCGGATGTAGGGGATGGCCTGCGCGTTCATTCGTTCGCGGGTGACGACTGGCGGGAGTGCAAGGACTACGTCCGCGAACGGCTTGGCTTGTCCCGCGACTTTGCCCGACCGGATCCAGTCCATGTGGATGCGCCAGTGCTAAACGTCGACCGCTTGCGCAAGCAGCGGGATGCGCTTTCGACATGGGCGCGCTCCGTACCGATAGCGGGCACGTTGGCCGAAACGTACCTTGCAAGCCGCGGCCTTGTCTATGTCGGCGCAGCGCTCCGGTTTTGGCCGGGCGGCCGGGCACTAGTTGCGCTCATAACTGACATCATCACGGCCGACCCGTGCGGTATCCACGCGACCTACCTGGACGGCGACGGGAAGAAGCTTGCCAGGAAAATGCACGGGCGTGCCAAGGGCGGTGTTGTCCGGCTGTCGGCGGACGAAGACGTAACGAGCGGCTTAGCCATAGGAGAAGGGATTGAAACGTGCCTGGCGGCGGGCTTCGAACCCGTATGGGCGTGTCTTTCGGCAAACACATTAGAAAACTTCCCAGTCCTGTCCGGCATCGAAAGCCTGACTGTCTTCGCGGATAACGACGCCAGCGGCACCGGGCAAAGGGCGGCGAACGAATGCGGGCGAAGATGGCACGCAGCAGGGCGGGAAGTCACAATCACAATCAGCGATAAAGTCGGCGCCGACATGGCCGACGAACTTTCAGAGGCGGCATAACTGCATGGCAAAGCTTAACTTCAAATCGGAACCAGATACCGATTTTCAACAAATCCCAGAGGCGGCAAACGACAACAATCAGAGAGGCAAGCTAACCTTTATTGGCGAGGACGAGCCATACGTTCCGAAGCCGGAACTTGTCCGAGACACCATGCCTCGCACGGGTGTGGGTTTCTTCGCCGGACAGTCCGGCGCCTACAAAACCTTTTTCGCGATACACGCCGCAACGTGCTTCATGACGGGCGAACCTCTCGCCGGTAGGGAAATCGAGCGAGAGGGCGGCGTTGTTTACTTGGCCGCCGAGGGAGAAGGCACAATTAAGGGCCGGGTGAAGGCGCGGCGCATGCGCCTAGACAACCCTACAGCGGAAGTGCCGTTCTATCTGCTAACCGGCATGGGCGCGATATCCGACGAGAACGCATATAAAGCACTGAAAGGCCGCCTGACGGACGCAGCAACCGTCATTCGCCAGCGGTTTCACGTCCCGCTCGTTGCACTCATTGTAGATACCGTTGCCGCAGCCGGCATGATTCCGGAAGACAAGGAGAACGACCCCGGCGCATGGCAGAAGGTATTTGACGCGCTCCAGCCGATTTCGAGGGAATTGGATTGCGTCGTCATATTGATTCACCACGCAGGCAAAAACGCTTCGGCCGGTTTGCGCGGCTCGTCCAACGCACGCGCAGGCGCGGATTTTGCGCTGATGTTGGCGTGCGACCGCGACGAGATAACTGGGCTGACCGCGAACCATTTCCTGCATCTCACCAAAAGCCGTGACGCGCCGGAAGGGCCCATAGCCGCAATCAAAGCGGAGCAAGTCCAGATTGGCGAGCGCGAAGACGGTTCACCCATAACGTCCCTTGTGCTGGACTTCGACACGGACAAGCGTTCGCCCGAACGTGTCCGGAAGCTGAGCAAGGCGGACCGTCCTTTCATCGAAGCTTTCGGAGCCGCGATGGCGGACAAGTCCGAATCTGTCCGTGTCCACGGCGAGATGTCCGCCCCGGAAGTGAAGGCCGTCCGGCTTGAGCATGTCCGTGCGGAGTTTGGCACGCGCTATGTTGGCAGCGGGGAAACCGACACGTCGAAGCGCGAGGATGCACTACGCAAGGCGTTTGGCCGTGCCGTCTCCCGCGCAAAGGGTAGCGGAACGTACTGCTTCGGGCATTGGGCTGGGGCTGATTGGGCTTGGAGCGTCGACGTTGCGTAGCCGGACGGATGCGGACAGATTCGGACAACGTCCGATTTTGTCCAGAAGCCATGACACCGTCCGGCAGTGGGGAAACCACCACAACAAAGTGGTGTTTCCCGCCGAGATGGAACCGGACGGACAGGACACTTTCTATAGGCGTCCTGTCCATGTGTCCGGGGCCCCTTCCCGCCACCACGAAAACGGCGACGAGGACCGGCGGGATACACGCGCACGGAGTTAGTTACGGGCCGGGCCTATCCGAAGTGTCCGGCCGTCCACCACGTACCGGCGCCCCTAGGGACGCTTTCGTGCGTGCAAAATGGGAGACAAAACTTGGTTGCCCGAATTTCAAATTTTGGGGGTGGAAACCTGTTCCTGGACACGCGGGTTGATGATCGGTCGGCCGACACTTCTTTGCCACCCCCTGGGCCTATGCGAACTCGCCGCCTGCCCGGCCCGGAACCGGCGCTGTCCGACGACACTGTTAAATGCGTACAAAAAAGTTTCGGCCGCGGGGCCTATTGCAACTCGAAAAGCCCATCCGCCACTAACCGGTGCTGGCCCGCAACGCGAAATCCCGCAGGTTTTCAGATCGGGTTCCGCGGGGATAGCCGGAAGTCCAGCCTTCCCATCGAGCGCGAACCCGCCGTGAAGCCACGCGCAGAACTATTCCCGCATTTTGATTTTTAGGAGGTTGAACATGAACATTACCGCCATTCGCGCCCGTGCAGCCCGCTGGGCTGAACATGATGCGCAGGTGCCGTATCTCGACGAACGCCGTGCCCGGTTCAACGGTACCAATCCTGCCGGCAAGCGTCCGCATAGTTTCCTCGAACCGACGCGCAAGCCGGTTTTCGCGCTGATCGCTGCCAACGATAATCGCTCGGAGGATACCGATGCCGCATGAAATGGAACTTGCCCGGACGGCTAAAGCACGGCGGAAGGCAGAGCGGGATGCCGACAAGCTGACCGCCGCCAACGATAACAAGAAGCCGAAGTATCGCATTCGCTATCGCGGTACGCGGCCTGCCTGGAACTGGTTGAAGAAGCAGGACGAGCGAGCAGCCGCAGTCCTATGGCTTGCCGCGCGTCACATGCTGCCGGAGGCAGCCAATGATAATCGCGAGCCCGGACTGAAGCACCTCGATCGCCGCAAGGACGGCCGGCCACGCGGCGCGCAGGAACCGGAGTTTAATGCTGGGTCCTATTTGGCACTGCCGGCTGCGATGCCGTCGCCGCTGCATGGCGAGCCATTCCAACGCGCCGTTTCGGAACCCGGCTGGTTCAACGCAGCCGGATTTACGATGAAGCCGCAGCGGCAACGTGGGGAGTATCCATCGTCGCCTTCGTGTAGATTCACGCGATGCGTTGCCGGCACGGCGTGGCAGTATGGCAGCCTTATCGAGACAGTCGGCAAATCGCGTCCTGGCAAGAATCGTGGCGATGCCCGGCGAGTTGACGAGCCTGATCCGCCCGAGATGCCCGACGACGTGTTCGTTACGGTGGAGGCGATGCTTTCAGGCGCCACTTTAGCCGGTGTAGGCGAGATGCACGGCGCACGCGGCGGCTATGCAGACGTGAAGGGGAAACAGGCGATGCTTGCCGCCGGGGCATGGGCGCTTTCGGCCGTATCCGCGCCAGAAACGCGACAAGCGGCATAAGCGGTAAAGTATACCGTAAATCACGTAAGGCGCACCAGCGGCCAGATACGGCTTAAACAAAGCCATATGCCAAATCGTGGCCTGAAAAATCCAATACGCACGTAAGCACGTTTGTTGAAAGCGCGCTTATTTCCTTATGCAGCTTGGCCCAGCGCAAATGCTGGGCCTTTTTTTCTTTGTTCTCACAACAACAACGAAGGAGGCAGCCCGTGCGATTATCGGATTGCATCGAAATGATTGCGCGCCGCTGCGGTTTAAACCGCGGGCGAACTGCAACGATTGCACACCGGTTGCAACATTCCGGCCTGATCGCGCTTGCCGAGGCAAGGAAGTCGCCGCCTGACGTCAATCCCGACGAGGTTGCCTGGTTGCTCCTGGCAGTGCTGGCGGAAAACAGCGTCGCGACTGCGGTGGAGCGCGCCCGTGCGCTGTCGGAGCTTCATGAAAGCCTATCCGCGGTTTTTCGGGGCGTCGTAGCGCCCGGCAGCATCATCGTGCGCCAGGGCGGTGCCATCGCAACAATCGGCGGTGCGCATGTTGTTTGCGGAAAGCCTGCGGATGACGGCGACGGCAGGTTTCTCACCGCCGCAACCTTGGCGGCGATCGTCGCTGAGTACCACGGCGCACCACCGCAGGCTGCGGACGCGGTGCGACAACTGGAAAGGCTTATCAATTGAACGAAATCGATAACGCGCTGGCCGACTTGGCTGGCGCAGTAGCGGCGCACGTTGCGGCGCCTGAACCCGAAGACGACTTGCCGGTGACTGTGTCGCCGCAGGTGTTTCTCAACCGCCTGGGCCGCGCCGGGGAAACGGCAATCGCAGGCAAGGTGCTTAACGCCATGCGCACGGCCGGTGCACGCGGATTGCGCGCCGCGCCGGAAGTGGAAGCCGTTTCAACGCGCATTGGGGCTGTGCGCAAGGCAGCGGCGTGTCGCCGATTTAACGAGGCAAACGCAAGTGACGAGCCGCTACCCGGGTGGGTGCGGAAAGAATTGCAGGAAATGGGCGTTGCGGAGGCCGAGCGTCTCGCCGCCGAACTTGGAGTACGAATTTAATGGCAACTGATCACATCAGCGCGGCAATCGATCGCGTCGGCAAGCAGTTCAAGGAAACTGCGGACGATTTTTCCACCCGAATTTCCGAACTGGAGAAGCGTGCTGCGCGTAGCGATGGCTATCGTGGCACGTCGGGCGGCGCGGACTTCGCATCGGAGATCGCCAACCATCGCGATCTTGCAAATTTCGATCCGCAGGCGCGCAAGTCTATCCGTTTGCAATTCAACCGCGGCTTTTCCGGCGAGGAGTTCGCTGCCATCACCAGCGGCACGGGCACGGTGGGCGCAACGACTTCGGCGGGTACGTCACTTGTCGAGGCGCATCGCGTTCCCGGCATCGTCACGCCGGCCGAGCGCCAGCTTGTGCTGCGCGATCTGTTTAGCGTGTTCCAGACGACCTCCGGCAGCGTGGAGTACGCCAAGGAGGAGAGCTACACCAACAATGCCAGGCCGGTGACGGAAGGTGAAACGAAACCGACGTCAGATCTGACTTTCAATCTGCACACGGCGAAAGTCGTCACGCTGGCGCATTTGTTTAAGGCCAGTTTGCAGATCCTGTCCGACAGCCCGGCCTTGGGCGCATACATTGCGCAGCGTGCGCTTCGCGGCCTTAAGGTGACGGAGGAAGCACAGCTTCTTGCCGGCAACGGCACCGGACAGAACCTCAACGGGCTTATCCCGCAGGCGTCGACGTACAGCGGCGGCGCAACCAGCGACACGCCGATTGACACTATCCGCCGCGCCATCAACCAGGTGCGCGTGTCGGAGCATGTGGCAAACGGTATCGTTGTGCATCCGGATTTCCTGATGGACGTCGACCTGACGAAGGATGCTGAAGAGCGTTATATTCTCGGCTCGCCGGTGAACGGCAACCAGCCGAAGCTGTGGGGCCTTCCGGTTATCGCCACCACGGCTATCGACAGCGGCGACTTCCTCGTCGGGGCGTTCGGTAGCGCCGCGGCAATTGCCGATCGCTGGGAAGCGGTTGTCGAGTTGTCCACCGAGAACGTCGACGATTTTTCGAAGAATATGGCCACTGTGCGCTGCGAAGAAAGATTGGGCTTGCTGGTGTTCCAGCCCGACGCATTCGTGACTGGCAGCTTCTAATAGCAGATAGGCCGGCAGGTGGGGAAAGCGGCAAGCCTAGTCGTAGGCGCGGGCGTGCCTAGCCGGCCTCTCCTTTTGACGCGCCCGCACCACAGGCAGCCCGGCGGTGGTTCCCCTTGTCTTAGGACATGCACCGCCGGGACTAATTCACGGCCGGCTTGCCACAACCGCAGGTGGGCCTTTCATCACAACAGGACAGAAACAACATGCCTTACGGCACAATCAAACGCTGGAACGCTGAACGCGGTTTCGGCGCAATCAACGACGATTCAAACCCTCGCGACTCGTGGACATTTGTCCACGTTAGTGCGCTGCCCGGCCGCATCGCGCCGAACATTGGCGACTCCTTTTCATATGATATTGCGCCCGGTCCGGACGGCCGCCTGTGTGCCGCGGACATGCGGCCGCTTACGCCAGCGCACGAGGAAGCGGATAGGATTTTCGGCCGTGACGATTAGCGACGAGATTGAACGCATCGCGCTTGCCGTGCAGTTCCTTGCACCGTCACATGGCGATCCAGAGCGCTTCCATGTCGACAAGGCGGACATTGTTCATGCGCTGCGCGACTTGGCACAGCGTAGCGACAAAGGTGGCAGGCGCTGGTTCCGCAACGATAGGCCGGGCCGCTCCGAAGTCTCAGCGCGCTAAGGACGGGAGCGGTGCGGGAAGGCGCGCTTAGCACTAATACAGTTTTCCTCGCGCGTGCGCGTGCAACGCGCGCGAGGGCGGGGCTATCTGGAAGTGTAGAAGCGGCCGGATACGGGGCCGGTGCTGTCCCATCGCGCGCATTTTTTCAATTGAAATGTTGACCCTATGGAGGAGAAAGACATGGAGAATGATTGCAATAAAAGCGTACGCAGCCGAGCGGCAGCGGTTTATTAAGAACGACGACGGCGGACTCGACATTTGTTGGGAGCCTTGCCGGGTTTTAGGCGTTATGAAGGACGAAGACGGCGAGCTTGCCTATATCGTCGAGGTGTATAGCGGCGGCGAGCGCATGTTGGAAACGGAGCCGTATGTGAGGCGGGTGGGGGCGTGATACGGAGGTTATGTACGGACGCGAGTTATATGCTTGTTGACGAAAAGAGCGTACATAGCTGCTTGATGATGCGGAACAGACTCGCTATATAGACGTTGAAGTTTTGCTTTCGAGGTGAGAACGGCTTTCTCATGCGCCCGTAAGGGTTAGTAGCCGCAAGGCCAAGAGATGCGGGATTTAGCACCCGCCGAAAGCACTTAAAAGGCTCCGCGAACGGAGCCTTTTTGGTTTCTAGACTTTCACCAGAAAGCCCTTTCGCAGGCGACGTTCGAGCGTACCTGAGTTTATCGGGTAGGCGGATTTTACGATGTAGGTTCCGTCCTTCATGGGTTTTAGGTGGATAGCTACCAGGACGAGCAGGCTTTTCTGCTTAACGCTTAGAACAAGCTCGAAACCCTTGTTCTTGTGCTCTGGTCCTTGCCCCACATAGGTGGGCGACGCAACAGTTTCGGCAAGGAACGGCTCGCATACGTGGAAGGCGTCTGGGTGGTTGCCGAGGGCGTGCTTCTGCGCTGCAATGGAAAATTGGACCGGGCCGGCGGGGAGGTTCAATCCCGCTTTGGCCAAGCATTGCACAGGTAAATCTCCCAATATGCGCGTCTTAAATTTGCGTCTTTCGATTGCCATGCTTGTTTGCCCGATAGCCCGCGCGCACACTGTCATAGCGCGTGCATTCGGCGCAATGGATAAGCACGATCGAACGCACAGCAGCGCGCCTTCGCGCAAGTGCCAGTGCAATGCTTATGCGCACTAGCACGCAATGACAGCGGCACTTAAGCGCAAGAGGGCAGCAATGCTTAAGCGCGTTAAGCGCGCACACAGTAGCGCACTTATGTTAATGGCATGAGGGCGCTTAAGCGCATAACCAATGCGAGAACAAAGCGCACTTGTTCTAATTACGGCGTGGCAATAGTTGGCGAAAGCGCAGGTATAAGAAACGCGCTATCTGCTAAATAGACGTTGAAAATTGCATTTGCAAAGTGCGATAACTGCAATGCACATTAAGCGATCTGCGACTATACATTGACTCCGAGAGGGAATCGATGTATAAACCATTCTGTTTTCAACAGGAGGAGAGCACATGCGCGTGCAAAATCAGGATAAGAACAAGCAGGGTAAAGGTGCCGCTGGCGGTTCGGATGCCGGACACTTAGGGCAGTCGTCCGGCTCAACTTGCCAACACCCCGTTGATGCTTTCCACAATCTAAGTATGGGCATAAAAATCATGAAGCATCTCGTTGAGGGCAATTTTGCTGACATCTGCGCGTACCGTCGAATGGGGTTCCTCGAAGACTGCGACACAATGGAGGATCTGTTGGCGGAGCAGGCGGATCGTTTGGCTGATTTAGCCAAAGAGTTTGAGGCAAAGCTGAGCTTTGCCCGATGAACCGCCGCACCAAACTAACCGCAGCCGGCCTTACGCCTGTCGCTACCGCTGAAACGCCGCAGGATCGCGTCGAGCGGCTTTTGTTCGAACTGGCTGATGCTATGTCGGCACTGCACGGAAGGCCACACAGAACTTACCGTGACGCGGTGAACGGAGTGGCGATGGTGATGAAGTCTACGGCGCACCTCGGTTTCCACCGCCGCTTAGACGCGAACGGAGACAGAAGGTGGCCGGCATAACCGCCGCGCCAAGCAAGCCGCCCTTGTGGCGGGGGTTTTTGTTGGCCGGTGCGCCCCGAAGGGATTGCCTGAACCTCGCACCGGCCTGCGGTTGCCCTGACGGTCCGCCGCAACTTTGTTTCTGTGGGATTCGGACGAGGGCGTCAATGGCGCCAAAAGCGGGGAGGGGAAGCGGGGAAATAGTTTTAGTAGAAGCTAATTTTGTAAGAAAAACAATATGTTAGGCAAACAAAATGGCTCCCCGGGCCGGATTCGAACCAGCGACCAACCGGTTAACAGCCGGTTGCTCTACCACTGAGCTACCGGGGAACAGAGGCTCTCGTGTCAGTGGCGCTGCCTATAGCAAACCGATTCCGGCTTTGCAAAGCTGCAATCGCGATTTTTTCGGGAAAACCGGCGGGCTGATTGCTGGCATTGCGCGTTGCATCTCCTCATATAGAGAAATTCCAGCAAAGATGCGCAGCGGTTTTGCGTCCGCAGTTGCGTAAAAACAATGAGATAGAGCATTGACGACGTTCTGTTTTCGCCGGAAATGCTCTAGCCTCTTCCGGGCCGATTGCAGATATGTCGACCCCGAACGAGGGACCATGAGCCCCGACCACAGAGCCGAGATGAGCCCCGAAATCGACGATCAGCAGAAATCTCCCAGGATAACCGTTTTCGGCCGCGATTTCGCCATGCCGCGCTCGCGCGCCGCGCGCGTCGCCATCGGTGTCGCCCTAATCCTCGGGGGCATATTGGGGTTCCTGCCCATCCTCGGCTTCTGGATGATCCCCGCCGGGTTGCTGGTCCTGTCCTACGAGTTCGCCTTCGTGCGCCGCTGGCGCCGTCGCGTCGTGGTCTGGTGGGGGCATCGCCGCGCCCGCGGCCGTTCCGCTCGCTGAGGGCGGGGCCGCTATCGGGGCGGTCGGCGACCGAAGCTCAGCGGCCGCTTTGCCCAGCCGGTCAGCCGCGTCAGCAGCCACAGGCACCAGGCCCGCGGCAGCAGGCCGAGAAGCTTCAGCGGCCAGGCCAGCCTGCGCGGAAAGCTGATCTCGAAGCCGCCGTGCCCGATGCCGCGCATCAGCCGCCGTGCCGCCGTATCGGCCGGCAGCAGCGCCGGCATGCGGAACTCGTTGTATTTCACCAGCGGGGTGTCGACGAAGCCGGGATTGGCCACCTGGATGCGGATGTTGATCTTGTCGAAATCGAACTTCAGCGATTCCGCCATCCGGTTGAGCGCCGCCTTGCTGGCGCCGTAGGCGGCCGTGGTCGGCCAGCCGAAATAGGCGCTGATGGACCCGACCAGCACGACATGGCCATGCCCGCGCTCGCGCATGTGGCGCACCACCGGCACGAGGCCGTGCACGACCCCCATCACGTTGACGTCGAAGATGCGCCGGAACTTGCGCACCGACATGTTCTCGCCCGCGATCGGCACATAAGCGCCGGCGTTGAAGACGGCCAGCGCGATCGGCCCCACCTTGCGTTCGATTTCCGTGACGGTGGCGGCCATGCGCTGCTCGTCCGTCACGTCGCAGGGATAGGCGAGGATGCGGCCGCGAAGCGGACCGGCCGCGGCGATCAGCGCATCGATCGGATCCTCGTCGCGCGCGGTGACGCAGACGGTGAAGCCGGCCGCGGCCAGTTCCTTGGCGAGGGCGCGACCGATGCCGGAACTGCCGCCGGTGATCCAGGCGATGCCATCGCTCGGGTTGGCTCTGTAGAGTGTCATACCCTGTCCTGGAAAAAGCGCGCCCCGGGGCGGGGTCTAGCCGTGCGGCCACGCAAAGAAAAGAGGTTTCGCGCCTGACGCGACGGCACACCGCCGCGGAAAACTTTTCTCTGGCGGGCCGCCGGGCAGGCGCGTCACGACAAAATGCGGCTGGTCCAGGCGATTTCGTGCCTTGAAAGCCGGGGCCGGCGTTTCTACGGTCGCAGCACAAGGGAAAGGATCGTCATGGACCGTTCGGTAATCGAAGCGATCGGCAACACGCCGCTCATCCGTCTCAACAAGGCTTCGGAGGCGACCGGCTGCGAAATCCTCGGCAAGGCCGAATTCATGAATCCCGGCCAGTCGGTGAAGGACAGGGCGGGCCTGTTCATCATCCGCGATGCCGAAAAGCGCGGGCTCCTGAATCCCGGAGGGGTCATCGTCGAGGGCACAGCCGGCAACACCGGCATCGGCCTCACCCTGGTCGCCAAGGCGCTCGGCTACAGAACCGTCATCGTCATCCCGGAGACCCAGAGCCAGGAGAAGAAGGACGCGCTGCGCCTGCTCGGGGCCGAGCTGATCGAGATTCCGGCCGTGCCCTACAGGAACCCGAACAACTATGTGAAGCTCTCGGGGCGCCTGGCCGCGCAGATGGCTCGAAGCGAACCGGAAGGCGCGATCTGGGCCAACCAGTTCGACAATGTCGCCAACCGGGACGGCCATGTCGTGACCACCGCGCGCGAGATCTGGGAGCAGACGGGCGGCAGGATCGACGGCTTCGTCTCGGCCGTCGGCTCCGGCGGCACGCTGGCCGGCGTCGCGGCGGGCCTGCGCGGCCACAGCAAGGACGTCAAGATCGCGCTGGCCGATCCCCTCGGTGCAGCGCTCTATTCCTTCTATACCGATGGCGAGTTGAAGTCCGAAGGCTCCTCGATCACCGAGGGCATCGGGCAGGGACGCATCACCGCCAATCTCGAAGGGTTCCAGCCGGACTTCGCCTACCAGATACCGGACGACGAGGCGCTGCCGATCATCTTCGACCTCGTCCAGGAAGAGGGGCTGTGCCTCGGCGGCTCGACCGGCATCAACATCGCAGGCGCCATAAGGCTGGCGCGCGATCTCGGTCCCGGCCACACCATCGTGACCGTCCTGTGCGACTACGGCACGCGCTATCAGTCCAAATTGTTCAATCCCGAGTTCCTGCGCGGCAAGGGATTGCCCGTTCCCGAATGGATGGAAGCGAAACCCGAGATCGACGTGCCGTTCGAGCAGGTCGATTGATGGGCCATCGCACGCAGGCGCTGTTTCGCGACGATTCCTATCTGCGCGAGACGGAGGCGGCAGTCGTTGCCGTCAACGAGCGGGGCGGCATCATCCTCGATCGGACGATCTTCTACGCCACCTCGGGCGGCCAGCCGGGGGATACGGGCGCGATCACGCTGGGCGACGGCCGCCGCATCGCCGTCGCCGCCACGGTGACGGGCGAGACGAAGGACGAGATCATCCATGTGCCCGGGCAGGACCAGCCGGCGCCGCAGGCCGGGGATGTGGTGAAGCTTGCGATCGACTGGGAGCGGCGGCACCGTCTCATGCGCATGCATACGGCCTGCCATCTGCTCAGCGTCGTCTGTCCTTATCCGATCACGGGTGCTGCGGTGGCGGAGGACGATTCGCGCGTCGATTTCGACCTGCCGGACTCAGGGTTTACGAAAGAGGACGTGACGGCGAAGCTGATGGATCTGGTGCGGGCGGATCATCCCGTTTTCACCCGCTGGATCACCGACGCGGAATTCGCGGCGAATCCCGGCATCGTCAAATCCAAAAACGTGCGCCCGCCGAGCGGGCTGGGCGGCATCCGGCTGGTCTGCATCGGCGACGACGAATCGGTGGACAGTCAGCCCTGCGGCGGCACGCATGTTGCGCGCACCGGCGAGATCGGCGACATCCATATCGGCAAGATCGAGAAGAAGGGCCGCGAGAACCGGCGCTTCCGCATCCGCTTCGGTCCGCCGCCGCAGGCGTGAGGCGATGAGCCGTGAGGAGGACAGATGGCCGAGGACAGCCCCTTTACCGTAGACGCGGACTGGCTTGAACGGCGGCTGGGCAAGCCGGGCGTCTCCGTCGTGGACGCTTCTTGGTATCTGCCGGCCCAGCAGCGCAACGCGCAGGACGAATACAGGGCCGCCCATATTCCGGGCGCCGTCTTCCTCGACCAGGACGCCGTTTCCGATCCGGACTCGCCCCTGCCGCACACGCTGGCCACGCCGCAGCATTTCGCGAAGTTCGTTGGCGCGCTCGGCATATCGGCCGAAGACACCGTCGTCGTCTATGACGGCCCCGGTTTCTTCTCCGCGCCGCGTGCCTGGTGGATGTTCCGTGTCATGGGCGCATCCGAGGTCTATGTGCTGGAAAGCGGTCTCGATCGCTGGAAGGCGTCCGGGCGGCCGGTGACGGCCGAGCCGACGAAGGTGGCGCCCTGCGTCTTCAACGCCGTTTTCGACGAAGGGCGGGTGGTCGGCCTCGCCGCCATGCGCGCGACCGTCGACGCCGGCGTCCAGATCGCCGATGCGAGGCCAGCCGGCCGCTTCGCCGGTACTGATCCCGAACCGCGCGCCGGCGTGCGCTCCGGCCATATGCCGGGGGCGCGCAACGTGCCGGCGACGGCGCTGTCGGAAAACGGCGAACTTCTCTCCGCAAGCCGCCTGAGGGATGTGATCGAAGGCGCCGGCATCGACCTGTCGAAACCGGTGGTCACCTCCTGCGGCTCCGGCATCACGGCGGCTGTCGTGACGCTCGCGCTGGAGACGCTCGGCCATTCCGACAACCGGCTCTATGACGGGTCGTGGACGGAATGGGGCAGCCAGGCGGACACGCCTGTGGAGACCGGTCCGGCGGGCGCAGGCAGGGCGTGACGAGCATGGACAAGGCCCGCCCCGCGCCGATCGAGGTGACGGTGACTTTCCTGGAGATGCAGGCGCCGCCGGCGCACTACCCGCCGCTGCCCTACAACCGGCAGATCGCGCTGCTCAGGACGAAGGATATGCCATTGCATTTCTATCGCTACCTGACGGACCGGGTCGGCCGCAAATGGCATTGGGTCAACACGCTGAAGCTCTCCGACGAGGAACTGGAAGCGACCATTCATCGCGAGGATCGTGATATCCGCGTCCTCTATCTGGACGGCGCACCGGCCGGCTTCTTCGACGTCAAGCCGCATCTGCCGCAGGAGGCGGAACTCGCTTATTTCGGCATGATGGAACATGCGCAGGGGCAGGGGATCGGCCGCTGGTTCCTCGGCGCGGCGATCGAGGCATGCTGGTCGCACGATCCGCGCAAGGTCACGGTGCAGACCTGCACGCTCGATCATCCGGCCGCCCTGCCGCTCTACCAGAAGCTGGGCTTCCGGCCGGTGGCGCAGAAGAAGGAAGTCGTCCAGCCGATCACGCCCGCCGAGCGGTCCGCGAGCGTGATGCGCTGACGGCCGCGAAGCGCCGGAAAGGGTTGACATGCCGGCCTTCGCAATCGAAGTTCGTCCACGGTGAGGAGAGAGTCTGCCTAGCGTATAGGTTGTGGCCGGGCCTCGCCGTTGAAATCGTGACTCCGACGAGGGGAATATTTTCCATGGCCGACTATCTCGCAGACGTGAAGAAGTACGACGCAGGCGCCGACGCCGCCGTGGTCGATAAGATCGTGAAGCATCTCGGCATCGCGCTGAGGAACCGCGACTCCTCGCTGGTTTCGGCGACCGACCAGAAGGAACTGGACCGCGTGCGCGACAATTGGGGCGTCAAGAAGCTCGGCGTCGACGCCGCCGCCGCCGAAGCCGCCACGGCCAAGGTCGCCAAGCTGATGGCTGGCGACAATTCCAAGGGCCGGGTGACCTTCTACTATCTGGTCGCCAAGGAACTGGGCAAGCTCAAGAGCCTCTGAGGGCTCGATCGTCAAGAGAGACGGACGTCATCCCGGAAGCCGAACGTAGCGAAGCGAAGTTGGCTATCCGGGATCCATTCCGGAACGTTGGCAAAGTCACGGAATGGATCCCGGCTCTCGCCTTGCGTCCCTTGGCCGCGCGGCAGCGGCCGGGATGACGGCAGGTAGTTTCTGCCGGCGCTGTGGATAGCGTGCATTGTCCGGTCTCTCGCCGGCTTTCATGGGCAGCAAGGCGCGCCCGCGCTATGATGGTCCGGTCCCGAATCGGAGCCCGCCGTTGCGCCAGTATCTCGATCTTCTCCAGCATGTGCTCGACTACGGCGCCGACCGCGGCGACCGCACCGGCACCGGCACGCGCTCGGTGTTCGGCTATCAGATGCGCTTCGACCTCGGGCGGGGCTTTCCGGTCCTGACGACCAAGAAGCTGCACCTGAAGTCGATCATCCACGAATTGCTGTGGTTCCTGGCCGGCGACACCAACATCAAATACCTCAACGACCACGGCGTCACCATCTGGGACGAGTGGGCGGACGAGCGTGGCGAGCTCGGCCCTGTCTACGGCAAGCAATGGCGAAGCTGGCCAGACGGCCACGGCGGGACGATCGACCAGATCGCAAATGTTTTGAACGAGATAAGGCAGAATCCTCAGTCACGCCGGCTCATCGTGTCCGCCTGGAACCCGGCCGAGGTGGACGAGATGGCGCTGCCGCCCTGCCACTGCCTGTTCCAGTTCTACGTCGCCGACGGGCGTCTGTCCTGCCAGCTCTACCAGCGCTCGGCCGACATCTTCCTCGGCGTGCCGTTCAACATCGCTTCCTACGCGCTGCTGACGATGATGATGGCGCAGGTGACCGGCCTCAGACCGGGCGATTTCGTCCATACGCTCGGCGACGCGCATCTCTATTCGAACCATTTCGAGCAGGCGCGCGAACAGTTGCAGCGGACGCCGAAGCCGTTGCCGACGATGTGGATCAACCCTGAGGTGAAAGACCTGTTCGCCTTCCGCTTCGAGGATTTCCGCCTGGAGAACTACGTGGCGGATGCCAGCATCAAGGCACCCATCGCGGTATGACATCTTTGCTCCCCGGAGAGACGGAGAGCCAGACGATCAATCCACGCCCACCATCACGTCGGATGCCTTGACCACAGCGTAGGCCTGCTTTCCGACGGTCAGCTTCAATTCGTCCACCGCTTCGTTGGTGATCGAGGCGGTCACGACGGCGCCGCCTATGTCGATCCTGACATGCGAGGTCGTCGCGCCCTTGACGATGTCCGTGATGGTGCCCTTGAGCGTGTTGCGCGCGCTGATCTTCATGGTGCGTCCTCCTCGAATGTCTGGCGGCGTTGGCGAGCGCCATCGTATCCGTGCGGATACAGCCGCAGCAATGGCATCTTACAGAAAAAATCGCGAGACGCTTCCATTTGTTATATTCATATGAATATATCGCCTGCCGGCTTCGAGCCGAACGCATCTGGAACGACCGACATATCAAGACGGACAAGGGAGAGATTTGATGACCAAGCACGGGTTCTGGGGATTGAAGGGGTTGGCGGCTGCGGGCGCTCTCGGTCTCGCATTGACGGCGGGCCTGTCCGCCGCCCGCGCCGACGACGGAAAGGTGACCGTTTTCGCCGCCGCCAGCATGAAGAACGCGCTGGACGCCGTGAACAAGGCCTGCGCGGCGGAGGTCGGCGAGGAAGCCTCGATTTCCTACGCATCGAGCTCGGCGCTGGCCAAGCAGATCGAGGGCGGTGCGCCCGCCGACGTCTTCATCTCCGCCGATCTCGACTGGATGAAGTACCTGCATGACAAGAACTTCGTGAAGGCCGACACGGAAAAGCAGCTGCTCGGCAACGCCATCGTGCTCGTGGCGCCGAAGGATTCGACGGCGACCGCCGACCTCAAGAAGGGCTTCGATCTAGCCGGCCTGCTCGGCGGCGGCAGGCTCGCCATGGGCGAGGTGAGTTCGGTTCCGGCCGGCAAGTACGGCAAGTCGGCGTTGGAATCGCTCGACATGTGGTCATCGGTCGAGAACAAGCTCGCGCAGGCCGATAACGTGCGCGCCGCGCTCAAGCTGGTCGCCACCGGCGAGGCGGCTGCCGGCATCGTTTACGCGACCGATGCCGTTGCCGAGCCGGGCGTCAAGGTGATCGGCACCTTCCCGGAGGACTCGCACAAGCCGATCGTCTATCCGATCGCCGAAACCGCCGATTCCAAGGATGCCGACGCCGGCGCATGGCTGAAATGCGCGGAATCCGACAAGGCCAAGCCGCTTTACGAGGCGCAGGGCTTTACGGTTCTCGGCGGAGCACAGTAAGCCTTGCCTGAAGGCTTGGGCGACTTCGAGACGGCATGAACTGGCTGACGGACCTCACACCCGACGAATGGAACGCGGTCCGGCTGTCGATCAAGGTGGCGACCGTGGCGATGCTGGCGAGCCTGCCGCTCGGCATCGCCGTCGCGCTGCTCCTGGCGCGCGGCCGGTTCTGGGGCAAGACGCTGCTCAACGGTCTTGTCCACCTGCCGCTGGTGCTGCCGCCGGTCGTTACAGGCTACCTTTTGCTGCTCACCTTCGGCCGGCGCGGACCGGCCGGGGCCTTTCTCGCCGAGCATTTCGGCATCGTCTTCTCCTTCCGCTGGACGGGCGCCGCGCTCGCCTGCGCGGTGATGGGCTTTCCGCTGATGGTGCGGGCGATCCGCCTGTCGATCGAATCGGTGGACCGCAGGCTCGAGGCGGCGGCAGGAACGCTGGGCGCCAATGTGGGTTGGGTGTTCGCCACCGTGACCCTGCCGCTGATCCTGCCCGGCATCATCGCCGGCATGATCCTCTCCTTCGCCAAGGCGATGGGCGAGTTCGGCGCCACCATCACCTTCGTCTCCAACATCCCGAACGAGACGCAGACCCTGCCGTCGGCGATCTACACCTTCACCCAGATACCGGGCGGCGACGAGGGCGCGCTGCGGTTGACCCTCATCTCCATCATCATCTCGATGGCCGCGCTCGTCGTGTCCGAGGTGCTGGCGCGCCGTGTCGGCCAGAGGCTGAATCTCGAATGACGCTGGATGTCGATATCGTCCACCACCAGGGCGATTTCCTGCTGGAGACCCGCTTCGAGAGCGGCGGCCGGCTTACCGCTCTGTTCGGGCCCTCCGGCTCCGGCAAGACCTCGCTGATCAACATGATCGCCGGATTGGTTCGCCCCGAGCACGGCAGGATCACAGTCGACGGCCGGGTTCTGGTCGATTCCGAAAAACGCGTCTTCGTGCCGAGGCACAAGCGCAGGATCGGCCTCGTCTTCCAGGACGCGCGGCTCTTTCCGCATCTCAGCGTCGCCGCCAACCTGCGCTACGGTCGCTTCTTCACACCTACGGCGGAGCGCTACGCGAAGATGGACGCGGTGGTGGATCTGCTCGGCATCGGCCATCTGCTGGAGCGCCGACCGTCCGGCCTGTCGGGCGGCGAAAAGCAGCGCGTGGCGATCGGCCGGGCGCTGCTCGCCAGCCCACGCCTGCTCCTGATGGACGAGCCGCTGGCGGCGCTCGACGAGGCGCGCAAGGCCGAGATTCTGCCCTATATCGAGCGTCTGCGCGACCAGACGAAGATCCCCATCGTCTATGTCAGCCATTCGGTAGCGGAGGTTGCACGGCTGGCCAGCGAAATCGTGGTGCTGGCCGACGGCAAGGTGGCCGCCTCCGGTCCGGCGGCCCGGATCATGCAGCGGTTCGATCTTCTTCCGGGCGACGAGCGCGGCGAGGGCGGCGCGCTGATAGAGGCCGTCGTCGCCCGTCACGACGAGGCGTTCGCCATGACCGTGCTGGCCTCCGGCGCGGGCGAAATCCGCGTGCCGCGGCTCGACCTTGCCGTGGGCGCGCCCGTGCGCATCCGCATCCGCGCCCGCGACGTGATGATCGCGACCGAGCGGCCGCACGGCCTGTCGGCGCTCAACATCATGCCGGGAACGATCGATATGGTCGAGCCGGGGGAGGGCGGAGCGGTCGAGGTGCGGATCGATTGCGGCGGCACACCGGTCCTGTCGCGCGTCACGCGGCAGTCACGCGAGGCGCTGGACCTGAAACCGGGCCGCAAGGTGTTCGCGGTGGTCAAGACGGTCAGCTTCGACCGGGCAAACATGGCGGCCGGGCCGCGCGGCGACATCGATGCCTGAGTAATGCAACCGTTATTGCAATTTGGAATAGCGGTCGTGCGGCGCCGCCGCTATGCTGGAACCGGGAGAAGTCCATGCCGTCGCTGAGCCTACGCATCAATCTCGATCCCGACGGCCGCATCGGCCCCGGCAAGATCGAGCTTCTGGAGAACATCGCCGCCTTCGGCTCGATCTCGGCCGCCGCACGCGCCATGGAGATGTCCTACAAGCACGCCTGGGATCTCGTCGAGGACATGAACCGGGTGTTCGGCAAGCCGCTGGTGGCGGCGCAGACCGGCGGCCGGCAGGGCGGCGGCGCGCAACTGACGCCGGTGGGGCTGGCGGTCGTCAGCCGCTACCGCGCCATCGAGAAGGCGGCGGGTGCCGCCGCGTCCGCGCATATGCAGGCCTTGCAGGCCGAGATCGAAGCGGGCTGACTGCGCCCTTCACCCGTCGCAAGTCAAAACAAGCGACTCGCCTGATGAAATGATGACTGGGTTCAAGTCGCCAGCGCGAAATGAAAGGACCGCTCGACCCGCTGTTCCTCGACAGCTGGAACGGGATAATCCAGCCTGGCATAGCCGACATCGGGGTCGTGGCCGAGCTCGTCCTTGTCGGGTCCGGCGCCCATCGCCTTGATGATATCCTGGTACTCGTCGATGTGCAGGAGCGCGCGGTGAACGAGATAGGGGTCCAGGCCATAGGTGAAGACGAGCGCGTAGAAATCCCGAAGGACGGCGAACTGCTGGTCCTTCTCCGGGAGGTTTCTCCGATACACTTCGGCGGCCCCGCCCGTGTAGAAATACGGCCGCGTCCAGTCAGTGTCGCCGTCGAAGAGCAGCGGACCCACGGCGATGCTGCCCGCCTGTCCTTCGTCCCTGTGCGTGGTCGACCCATTCCAGGCGATGACCGCTTCCGATGCCTTCATAGGCTGCCTCCCTGCTTGTTTCGCGAAGCATAGCACATGAATTCGCCGACGCTGTAGCCGTCGTTCGGAAACAGGGCCTTGTGTTTCGATAGACCAGCGAAGCGGGCGCTCCGCTTGCCGATCTCAGGAGGAAGGGGTTTCGGCCTTCCGGATCAGGTACGTGTCCATGATCCAGCCCTTTTGCGCCCGTGCTTCCTCGCGCACGCGCACGATCTCGTCCTCCATGTCGCCGAGGCGGCCGCTGACGAGGATTTCGTCTGTGGTGCCGAGATAGGCGCCCCAATGGATCGTGGCGTCCTTGTCCGTCACCGAGCGGAAGGCCAACTGGCCGTCCAGCATGACGATGGTCGTGCCGGCATTGGTGGGCAGCCCGTCCTCTGCGAGGCGCCGTCCGGTCGTCACCAGAAACGGGTCGCCGATGCGGTTCAGCGCCATCCTGTGCCCGGCCGCGAGCGCCTGTATGGCGGTGATGCCGGGAACGACTTCCAGTTCGAACGCGACTTCGCCGCGCGCCGAAACCCGCTCCAGTATGCGCAGCGCGCTGTCGTAGAGCGACGGGTCTCCCCAGATCAGGAATGCGCCGCAGCCGTTCTCGCCGATCTCGTCGCGGATCAGCCGCTCGTAGATCCCGGCGATCGCCGCATGCCAGTCGTCCACCGTCTGGCGGTAGGATGCGGTCGGTTCGGCCCGCGCCGGAACGTCGAACTCGACCCGCCGCGACGCCGGATTGGTGACGAAGCGGTCGCAGATTTCGCGCCGCAACTCCGCCAGCTCGGTCTTCTTCGCCCCCTTGTCGGGGATGAACAGCACGTCCGCGCGGTTGAGCGCGTTGACGGCCTGGATGGTCAGGTGTTCGGGATTGCCGGCGCCGATGCCGACGACGAGGATTGTACGCATGGCGCTGTCGTGCCCGAATGCGCCGGGACTGTCCAGATCGAAGCGAAGCGGATAGCGTGGCTGCAGCACGATGTCTGCGGACATTGAAGGCTGGAAGATAAACGGGAGCGACGATTTATGGATGTGGCGATCCACGTGGCGATTGCCGAGAACGGCGTGATCGGGCGCGAAGGCGACCTGCCGTGGCGGCTTTCCTCCGACCTCAAGCGCTTCAAGGCCGACACGATGGGCAAGCCGGTCGTCATGGGCCGCAAGACCTGGGAAAGCTTTCCGAAGCGCCCGCTGCCCGGCCGCCTGAACATCGTCGTGACCCGCGATCCGTCCTATCGGGCCGAAGGCGCCGAAATCGTCCACTCGCTTGAGGATGCCTTGACGCTGGCGCGGGCCAGGGGGCGCTGCATGGCTGGCGCCGACGAGATCTGCGTCATCGGCGGCGGCCAGATCTACGCCCAGGCGCTGCCCCTGGCTGACCGGCTCCACGTCACGCATGTGAAGGCGTCGGTGGACGGCGACACCCGGTTTCCGCTGATCGATCCGGCTGTCTGGCAAGCCGTCAGTTCGGACGATCTCCCGGCCGGCGAAAAGGACAGCCACGCCACGCGCCATGTGGTCTATGAGCGCAGGAAAACAGGCGCTTGACGCGTGTTTTCGACGCGGGCCAGGCTTTGAAGCCCGCAAATCGTCGGCAACGGCGGCGCCCGCATTGAAAGCGGATGACGGCGTCCCTATAGAGGGTTGAGCGCCCCGGTGGCGACCAATGAGGCAGCGCCCCGGCGCAAGAGGGAAGTCAGCGAAAGGACATCATGCCCTGGAACGACAAGAGCGGCGGAGGCGGCGGCCCATGGGGCGGCGGCGGTAACAATGGTGGCCCGTGGGGGCAGGGGCCGCGCGGCCCAGGCGGTCCGCAGGGAAATCCTCCCGATCTTGAAGACATCATCCGGCGCGGCCAGGACAGGCTGCGCAGCGCGCTGCCGGGCGGCGGCGGTGCGAGCCCCGCGCTCATCGGCCTGATCGTGCTGGTGCTGATCGGTCTGTGGCTGTTCAAGGCCATCTACACCGTGCAGCCCGACGAGGTCGCGGTCGAACTGCGCTTCGGCCAGCCCAAGGCCGAACTCTCCGAACCCGGCCTGCATTTCCACTGGTGGCCGATCGAAACCGTGGAAACCGCCAAGATTTCCGAGCAACTGGTCAATATCGGCGACAGCGCCCGCAATTCCAGTTCCTCGGGCCTGATGCTCTCTGGCGACCAGAACATCGTCAACGTGCAGTTCTCCGTGGCTTACGAGGTGTCCGACCCGCGCGCCTATCTGTTCGACGTGTCCGATCCCGAAGGCATGCTGCGGCAGGTCGCCGAAAGCGCGATGCGCGAGGCGGTCGGCCGACGTCCGGCGCAGGACATCTTCCGTGACGACCGCGAGGGCATCGCCGCATCCGTGCGCGACATCATCCAGAGCACGCTGGACAGCTACAAGGCGGGCCTGACCGTCAACGCCGTCTCGATCGAGGATGCGGCGCCGCCGCGCGAAGTGGCGGACGCCTTCGACGAGGTGCAGCGCGCCGAGCAGGACGAGGACCGCTTCGTCGAGGAGTCCAACCAGTATTCCAACCAGAAGCTTGGCGGCGCGCGCGGTCAGGCCGCGCAGATTCGCGAGGAAGCGGCCGCCTACAAGAACCGCGTCGTGCAGGAAGCGCAGGGCGAGGCCAAGCGCTTCATTTCCGTTTATGACGAATACGCCAAGGCGCCGGACGTCACGCGTAAGCGCATCTATCTCGAAACGATGGAGAAGGTCCTGCAGGATTCCAACAAGGTGATCGTCGGCGACGGCGGCAGCCAGGGCGTGCTGCCCTACCTGCCGCTGCCCGAACTGCAGCCGAAGGCGCCTGCCGCGCCGGCTGCCTCGACAGGAGGCAACCCGTGATGGCCAATCGTCTTCCCGTCATCGCGGTCATCGCCGCGATCGTTCTCTATCTCGCCTATTCGTCGGTCTTCGTGGTCAACGCCCGCCAGCAGGCGATCGTGCTGCGCTTCGGCGAGATCGTCGAAGTCAAGTCCGACCCCGGTATCTATTTCAAGCTGCCGTTCGCCATGTTCGACGCCGACACGGTGCAGATGGTCGAGAAACGCGTCCTGCGCTTCGATCTCGACAACATCCGCGTACAGGTGTCGGGCGGCAAGTTCTACGAGGTCGATGCCTTCATCGCCTACAACATCTCCGATCCGCGGGTTTTCCGCTCCGCCGTTTCCGGCTCGATCGAGCAGGCCGAGCAGCGCCTGAAGACGCGTCTGGATGCGGCGCTGCGCCGGGTCTATGGCCAGCGTGGCTTCGAGGCGGCGCTGTCGGAGGAGCGCGCCGACATGATGCGCGAGGTCCGCGACCAGCTCCGGCCCGCCGCGACGTCGCTCGGCCTGACGATCGACGACGTGCGCATCCGCCGCACGGACCTCACGGCCGAGGTTTCGCAGCAGACCTATGACCGCATGAAGGCCGAGCGCCTTGCCGAGGCCGAGCGGCTGCGCGCCCGCGGCCGCGAGGCCGCCCAGCGCATCCGGGCGCGTGCGGACCGCGAGGTGATTGAAATCGTCGCCGAGGCGCAGAAGGAATCGGAGATCCTGCGTGGCGAGGGCGATGCCGAGCGCAGCGCCATCTATGCCGACGCCTACCAGCGCGATCCGTCGTTCTTCGATTTCTACCGCTCGATGAGCGCTTATGGCACCGCACTGGACAATACCGGCACCACGATGCTGTTGTCGCCGGACTCCGAGTTCTTCCGGTTCTTCCGCGATCCTCAGGGGGGCGGGGCGACATCGCCGGCAAAGCCTCCGGCGCAAGCGCCGGCGGCGACAGGAACCGCCGTCCCTACGGCGCCGGCCCAGCAATAGGCCGGTGCAGGACTTCCTGACCGCCATTGGCCTCGTCCTCGTCGTGGAGGGCGTGGTCTATGGCGGGTTGCCGGGCCTGGCGCGGCGGTTGGCCACGGAAGTGCTGTCGATGCCGGAAAGCGCGCTGCGCATCGCCGGTCTCGCCGCGGTGGCCGTGGGCGTCGGGATCGTGTGGCTGGCGCGCGGCTGAACCGAACTGCCGGCTGGACGCACGGCGATACCCGATGCAAGCTCGCGCAGTCGCAAACGCGCCGCATTCTTCGCCAACATGGCGCCAAGCGGATTGCGCCGAATTTCGAGAACGCCGGGAGGCATGCAATGACCAGAGGAACTTTTCTGCGCGGCGCCAGGGTGACGCTGGCCGCGGCTGTGGCCGTCACGATGGTCGGCGCCCTGTCCGTTCCGGCCTTCGCGGCAGCGACGCCGCCGACCGACGGCCCGGCCTCCGTGGCGGACCTTGCCGAAAAGCTGCTCGGCGCGGTCGTCAACATCTCGACCTCGCAGACCGTCAAGGGAACCGAAGGCCCCGGCGCTGTGCCGATGCCGCAACTGCCGGAGGGTTCGCCCTTCCAGGATTTCTTCGACGACTTCTTCAAGGATCGCGGCGGCGACAATGACGGCGCCGGCCAGAAGGTGGAGTCTCTCGGTTCCGGCTTCGTCATCGATGCGCAGGAAGGCATCGTGGTGACCAACAACCACGTCATCGCCGACGCCGACGACATCGAGGTCAATTTTTCGGACGGAATCACCCTGAAGGCCAAGCTGATCGGCACCGACACCAAGACCGACATCGCGGTGCTGAAGGTCGATCCCAAGGGCCACAAGCTGACCGCCGTGAAATTCGGCGATTCCAACAAGATGCGCATCGGCGATTGGGTAATGGCGATCGGCAACCCGTTCGGCCTCGGCGGTACCGTGACGGTCGGCATCATCTCGGCGCGCAACCGCGACATCAATTCCGGCCCGTATGACGATTTCATCCAGACCGACGCGGCCATCAATCGGGGCAATTCCGGCGGACCGCTGTTTAACATGGACGGCGAGGTGATCGGCATCAACACCGCCATCATCTCGCCCTCCGGCGGCTCGATCGGCATCGGCTTTTCGATCCCCGCGCAGATGGCCGAAGGCGTCGTCGACCAGTTGCGCCAGTATGGCGAGACGCGCCGCGGCTGGCTCGGCGTGCGCATCCAGCCGGTGACCGACGACATCGCCGAAAGCCTCGGCATGGACACGCCCAAGGGCGCACTGGTCGCCGGCATCATCAAGGGCGGTCCGGTCGACAAGGGGCAGATCCAGCCCGGCGACGTGGTCCTCAAGTTCGACGGCAAGGATATTCACGAGATGCGCGACCTGCCGCGCGTCGTCGCCGAAAGCCCGGTCGGCAAGGCCGTCGATGTCCTGCTTGTGCGCAAGGGTAAGGAAATGACCGTTCAGGTGACGCTCGGCCGCCTCGAGGACGGCGAGAAGATCGCCGGCAACGAGGACGCCGGCGGCCAGGACGAGGGCAATCGCGGCGGCGACGAGCAGGCGCCTGTCGCGACCGCGTCGGTGCTCGGCATGACCGTCGGCGAACTGAACGACGACACCCGCAAGAAATTCGGCATCGCCGCAGATGTGAGCGGCGTGGTGATCACCGACGTCGCCAAGGATTCGGCTGCCGCCGAACGCGGCATACAGGCCGGCGAGGTCATCACCGAGATCGCGCAGGAATCTGTCGCTTCGCCCAAGGACGTGATGGACCGCATCGCCGCCCTGAAGGACCAGGGCCGCAAGAACGCGCTCCTGATGCTGGCCTCCAAGTCCGGCGAACTGCGCTTCGTCACGGTGAGGATGGACTGAGCCTTTCGGGTTCTTCCCATCGTTTGCGTTATCCCGGAAGTTGTCCGAAGCGACGCGAAGGACGGCTTCCGGGATCCATTCCGGAGCATTGAAAAGATGCGGAATGGAGTCCGGCTCCGCCCTCGCTCCGCTCGGTTGGCCGGAATAAAGTCTAGGTGTTATGCAGTCAGCCAATCCGCGCGGCGCAGCGCGTAGAACACGTGCCGTTTCAGGTGCGGGTGGCTGCCGGGGATGCCCGGATGGTCGAAGTCGCGCGCGGTGTCGGCGGTCATGCCGATCCGCTCCATGACGGCGGTCGAACGGCGATTGTCCTTGACCGCGAAGGAGACGATTTCGGCTGCGCCGAGGGTCCGGAAGCCGTAGTCCAGCCATGCTCGGGCCGCTTCGGCCACATAGCCGTTGCCCCAAAACTCGGGTGCCAGCCGCCAGCCGATCTCGATCGTGCCTTGCGGCAGGAAGGGCAGGTGGTCGGATCCGTGCAGGCCCACGAAGCCGATGCATGCGCCGGTGGCGGCGATTTCGGCGGCTGTCCAGCCGAAGCCGTCGCGCTCGATGTCGGCGCGGAATTCATCGAGCTTGTCGTCCGCCTCCGCGCGGCTGCGCCGGAACGGAAAGAACTCCATCACCCGCTCGTTGCTATTGATGCGATGGAACAGGGCGCGGTCCCGCTCTTCCCAGTTGCGCAGGATCAGCCGTTCTGTGCGGATCGGGGTCATTGCGCGAATTCGTCCCGGCTGTAGCCTTGCAGGTAGAGCAGGGCGGTCAGGTCGGCATGGTCGATGCGCGCCTTCGCCTCGGCCGCCACGGCCGGCTTGGCATGGAGGGCGACACCGGTGCCGGCGAGCCTGATCATGTCGAGGTCGTTGGCGCCGTCGCCCACCGCGATCGCGTCGGCGGGCGTCAGGCCGAGCCGGGCGGAAATCTCCGTGAGCGCGTCTGCCTTCGCGACCCGGCCGAGGATCGGCTCCGCCACCTCGCCGGCCAGCCGCCCGTCGGCGTCGATCAGCCGGTTGGCGCGATTCTCATGGAAGCCGAGCTTTTCCCCGATCCGGCTGGTGAAGACATCGAAGCCGCCCGATACCAGAGCCGTGTAGCCGCCATGCGCGCGCATCGTCTGCACCAGCGCCCGCGCGCCGGAGGCAAGCGTGATGCGGTTGGCGACGATGCGGTCGATCACCGCCAGGTCGAGATTCTTGAGCAGGGCGACGCGCTCGCGCAGGGCCGGCTCGAAGGCGATTTCGCCGCGCATGGCGCGTGCGGTGATCGCCGCGACATGCGCCTTCAGCCCCACCTCGTCGGCCAGTTCGTCGATGCATTCCTGGTCGATCATGGTGGAATCCATGTCGGCGATGAGGATGGCCTTCCTGCGTCCGGCCTCTTGTTGCACAACGATGTCGACGGGCTCCGAGCCGAGGGCATTGCGCAGGAGTTGTTCCGCTTCCGGCTTTCCCAAGCCTTCTGGCAGGGAGAGGTCGCAGGCGACATCCTGCGAAAGCCATCGCAAGGCGCTTGCGCCGACGGCCTCGAAAGCCATATTCGCAAGCGACGGCGTCAGCAGGCGCTGCGCAGGATGAGAGACGAGGGTGGCGACCAGCGGCATGGTGACTTCCGGAACGCAGGATGAAGGGCGCATCAGCAACGCCGTCCTGATAGCCGGGCCGACCGCTAGCGGCAAGTCGGCGCTGGCCCTCGACATCGCCGAGCGGATCGGCGGCGTGATCGTCAATGCCGATTCCATGCAGGGCTACCAGATCCTCGACGTGCTGACGGCGCGGCCGGCCACCTCCGACATGGCGCGTGTTCCGCATTTCCTCTACGGGCATGTCCATCCCTCGACGCCCTATTCGACAGGCTTATGGCTGCGCGACGTGAGCCGGCTTGCGAGTGAGGGGGCGCTTGCGGCGCGGCCTGCCGTTTTCGTCGGCGGCACCGGGCTCTATTTCCGCGCTATCGTCGAAGGCATTTCCGAAATGCCCGACATCCCCGCCGATGTCAGGCTGCATTGGCGCGAACAACTGGAAGTGCGTGGTCCGGGGGCTCTCCACCAATTGCTGCGGCGCGACGACCCAGCCGCCGCGGCGCGTTTGAAACCGGGCGACGGTCAGCGCATCGTCCGCGCGCTCGAAGTCCTAGAGGCGTCGGGCCAATCCATCCTGCACTGGCAGGATACGCGTTCGACCCCGTTGATCGATAGCGCCAGCGCGCGTTTCCTCGTCGTCGAACCGGAAAGAGAGGCGCTGAAAGCCCGTATCGATGAGCGTTTCGACTCCATGATCGAGCGCGGCGCCTTGGAGGAAGTCAGGACGCTCGACGCATTGGCGCTGGATCCCGCCCTTCCCGCCATGAAGGCGATCGGTGTGCCCGAATTGCGCGCCGCGCTCGCCGATGAAATCGGATTCACCGAGGCGATCGACCGCGCCAAGACAGCTACCCGACAGTATGCCAAGCGGCAGGGCACCTGGTTCCGCCACCAACTCGGGGCCGAGTGGAAGCGCGTGAGTGCCGATGGAGTGGGGCAAACCATTTTTTGATTTGCAGTCCGGTTCGCTTCCGTTAGGTAGGCTGCGCGAGGAATTTCACGCACAGGTTGTCGTGGTTAACCGCTCGTAAGGTCCTTGGTGGCATAACGGGCAAGTCGATTTCGCGGGCGGCAGATGCGATTCCACAAGGCCGAGTCGGCCTTTTTCGTTTTCATATTCGTGATCCTGGCCGCCGGCCTGGTGATTTTGCACGCCTATGATTTTCTACATACATCGGCCGGCGTCGCCACGCTTCACGAAGAGCGCGCGGCCAATATACGCTATCTGGGCAAACTGCTTTTCGCGACGGGGGTGCTGCTCGCCACCGCCCTGTTCTTCGGCATCTTCTTCATCTATCCGCTTATTCGCCGGCAGGTGAAGGAGGAGGGCAAGCTCAGGGCCATGACCCAGTCATTGTCGGCCCGCTCCGAGACGCTGGAGCATGCCGCGTTGACCGACGGCCTGACGGGCATGCACAACCGGCGCTATTTCGACGACGCCCTGAAGGAATACCTCGCGGAGTTCCGCCGTGTCGGCAAGCCCGTCGGGCTGATGATCCTCGACCTCGACCATTTCAAGCAGGTCAACGACACGCATGGCCATGACGTCGGCGACGAGGTGCTGCGGGCCGTTTCCAAATGCCTCAAGGACATGACCCGTTATCACGACGTGGTGGCGCGGCTCGGCGGTGAGGAATTCGCGGTCGTCACGCCGAACATGGATGCCGACATGCTGTCACGGTTCGCCGAGCGCATCCGCAGGGAGATTGCCGCGATGGCGGTCATGACCGGCAATGTCCGGCTCAAGATCACCGCCAGCGTCGGACTGGCCGTCTGGGACCGCAGGGAAACGGCCGAGGACTTTTATCGCCGCGCCGACAGGCAGCTCTACGAGGCGAAGCGCCAGGGCCGCAACCGGGTCTGCGCGTAAGCGACCAACGGTCTGACGGTTGCAACGGGCGAAGGAAAGGCGGCAGCGCCGGCTTATTCGTTTTGCGGGCGCATGCCGAAGGTGGCGGGTTTCAACCCGTAGCGAAGGTCGAAATCCTCGCTCGGCGGCCGCGGCGCCGGCGGTTTGCGATAGTCGGGGTCGCCGGCCTGGCGGGCGCTGTCGACCTGTTCGGCAAAGACCATGCCTTGCTGCGGCCTCGGCACGTTGCGCAACCGCTCCACGATGGCCGCGAGATCGACGTCCTGATCCGCGCCTGCAACGAACGTGTCGTCGCCATGTTTGCCGGAGCCCGGCAGCAGCGCGGCGTCGAGCTTCTCGAATTTGAGGCGCATGGTGGTGGCCACGCCTTCGCCGAAGGCGATCGCCTCCCGCTGGCCCATCGACGACAGGAAGGAAAGCGTCGAGGCGGATGAATCGGCGATGGCCGAGCGGACGATCGCCTGGTCCTGCTCGTTGGCCAGCCGCATGGCGAACACGGTCGAGCATTGCGACAGGATGGTGGGGTCGAGCTCGCCGGGGCGCTGGGTGACGACGCCGAGATAGCAGCCGTATTTGCGCCCTTCCTTGGCGATGCGCGACAGCGCGTGCCGGGTCGGCGCGAAGCCGAGCCTGGCGTCGGCCGGCATGTAGCGGTGTGCCTCTTCGCACAGGAGCAGGAGCTTGAGCCGTCCCTCGCTCCACAGCGCGAGGTCGAAGGCAAGGCGCGCCAGCACCGAGCAGACGGCGTTGACGACTTCGGACGGCAGGCCGGCCATTTCGAAGCAGGTGACCGGACGTCCGTCATGCGGGACACGGAAGATGTTGCCCACCGTCTCGTGGATGGTGTCTTCGATCAGCCGCGAATTGAACATGAAGCGGTAGCGCGGGTCGGCCGCCGCCGATTCGATGCGGGTCTTGAGCGATTTCAGCGCCGGCCGGTCGCCCTTGGCGTCCAGCAGGCCCATGCGCTCGTCGATCTGCTTCACGAGGTCGGCGATCCGGTACGGCACCGGCGTGTCGGCGGTGACGGCATCGCCGCCGCCGCGGCGCAGGACCGCGCCGGAAGCGGGATTGCGGTAGAGGCCCTTGGCGCTTGCGATGAGGTCGCGCAGCAGGTCGACTTCATCGGGCTCCTGCTCGCGGCCGCGGAACAGCACTTCCGCGAATTCCTCCAGCCTGAACATCCAGAAGGGAAGGTCGAGCGTGGAGGCGTCGATCTTCACGCAATGCTCGGGAAGCGAGGCCGCGAACTCGTTATGCGGATCGAGGATCAGCACCCTGAGATCGGGACGCGCCACGATCGCCTTGCGCAAGAGAAGCGAAACGGCCGTCGATTTGCCAACGCCCGTCGTGCCGACGACCGCGAAATGGCGCGCCAGCGTGTCGTCGATGGCAATGTTGGCGGCGATCTCCTCGTCCTGCGACAGCGACCCCACGGTGATGCTGCGCCGCCCCGCAAGGTCATAGACGGCCTGCAGGTCCCGGGAGCGGATGCGATGGGCGATGGCGCCGATATGCGGATAGTTCGTGATACCGCGGTCGAACGTCGGTTTCTGCCCGGCTTCGGGCGCATCACGCACCTCGCCGACGAGCTCGACCTTGACCTCGATGAGGTTGCCGCCGGCCTCGCTCCAGGCGTGGTCGGTCTTGCCGATCGCATAAACCAGACCGACCGTGCGCGTCGTGCCGAGATTGATGGAGATCATGCGTCCGACGCGCCAGTGGCTTGTCGAAACGCCTTCCAGTTCGTCGGCGTAGGCGCTGATGATCGCCCGCGATCCGTCACAATGCACGACATTGCCAAGGATGCGCCGGTCGTTCTGGCTTGCGTCACGGCGCTCCTGTGACGTCGCTTCGCCTCCGGAAGCTTCACGCTCGACAAACATCGGCAAATCGGTCCCCACGTCCGCTAGGAAGGAAAGACTAGCGCTGCGCGGTTAAGGCCACGTGTGGCGGCATGGTGTAGAGGCAATTAAGCAATTGTACGGGATTCGACAGAAAGGGCGACGTTCAGTGACGTCGCCCGCTTGCGTCGATCTGCGCTTGTCTCAGTTCTTGTGGTGCACCTTCTGCAAGCCGTATACCGGCGTCGCGATCCCTTCCTGCCGGGCCTTCAGCTGAAGGGACAGATACTGCGAATAATGCCGCGATTGGTGCAGGTTGCCGCCGTGGAACCACAACGCCTCCTGTTGCGTCGGCTTCCACATGTTGCGCTGCTCGCCCTCCCAGGGGCCGGGGTCCTTGGTGGTGTTCGAGCCGAGACCCCAGACCTTGCCGACCTTGTCCGCGACGTCCTGGCTTATCAGATCGGCCGCCCAGCCGTTCATCGAGCCGTAGCCCGTGGCATAGACGATGAGATCGGCGGGAAGCTCGGTGCCGTCGACGAATTTCACGCCGGTTTCGGTCAGTTCCTGAATGCCAGCGCCCTGGCCGCTTTTTAGCTTGATCGAGCCGTCGATGACGAGATCGCACGCGCCGACGTCGATATAGTAGCCGGACCCACGCCGCAGGTATTTCATGAACAGGCCCGAGCCGTCGTCGCCCCAGTCGTGCATGAAGCCTGCCTTTTCGAGCGCCTCGTAGAAATCCTTGTCGCGCTCGCGCATCTGCTCATAGAGCGGGATCTGGAACTCGTGCATGATTTTGTAGGGTAGGGAGGCGAAGATCAGGTCCGCCTTGCGGGTCGTGACGCCGTTCTCCACCGCCTGTTCTGAATAGAGCGCGCCCAGCCCGATATCCATGAGCGTGTCGGACTTCACGATGTGGGTGGACGAGCGCTGCACCATGGTGACGTCGGCGCCGCCCTCCCACAGTGCCGCGCATATGTCGTGCGCGGAATTGTTCGAGCCGATGACGACGACCTTCTTGCCGCGATAGGTCTCCGGTCCGGGATGGGTCGAGGAATGCTGTTGCTCGCCCTTGAAGATGTCCTGGCCCTTGAATTTCGGCACATTGGCCTTGCCCGACATGCCGGTGGCGAGAACCAGCTGCTTCGGCTTCAGCGTGATTTCCTTGCCGTCGCGCTCGACGATGACGGTCCATTCGCCGGCCTTTTCGTCGTATTTGGCGGACTTGGCCGTGGTGGAACTCCAGTAGTTCAGCTCCATGACCTTCGTGTACATCTCCAGCCAGTCGCCGATCTTGTCCTTCGGCGCGAAGACCGGCCAGTTCTTCGGGAAATCGATATAGGGCAGGTGGTCGTACCAGACGGGGTCGTGCAGACAGAGCGACTTGTAGCGCTTGCGCCAGGAATCGCCGGCACGGTCGTTCTTCTCCACGATAATGGTGGGAACCCCGAGTTGCTTGAGCCGCGCGCCGAGCGCGATGCCGCCCTGGCCGCCGCCGATGATGACGGTGTAAGGTTGCCTGGAGAAGCCGAGTTCGGTGACTTCCTCCTCGCGCTCTTCCTTCCAGCTCTTGCGATCCTTGCCGTGGCCGTGCTTGGCGCCCATCGGGCGCGTGTAGCCTGCCTTCTCCTCATGTCCCTTCAGTTCGGCCATGGTGGTGAGCAGCGTCCATATCCTGCCGTTCTTCAGGCGGATATGGCCGAACCCGCGCGCCACGTCGGTCTCGAAGCTGATCCAGCCTTCGATCAGCGCGTCGTCGCCGGTCGCGTCCTCGCCTTCCGCGATGCGCCAGTGCGACGGTTTAACTGCGGACAGCTGGCTTTCCAGCATCGCGCGGATCTGGTCCTTGCCCTCCATCGTCTTGATGTTCCAGGTGAAGGTGACGAGGTCTCGCCAGTAGCAGTCGTCCTGGAAGCAATCGACGGCCTTGTCGATGTCACCGGCGCCGAGCGCTGTGCCGAACCGGTCGAGCAGATCGGTCAATTTCTTGCTGGGGGCTTTGTCGAGCATGAACATTCCTCCGTTTGATCCGCGCATGACCGGCATCTGGCGTCCGATCGCTGTCAGTATCGAAGGAAAGCGGACCTCGCGTCACTCTGCCAATTAGTTTTGTGCGATTTCAATACGTTGGCATGAATCCGGGTCGAGCCTGCGCGGACAGGCCGGCCCGTGACGCTCGCGCCACGGGCCAGGGGAGGCTGCGTCAGATCGACTTCGACTTCATCTGGTCGGCGATGTAGTCGGCCTGCCGGATCGCCAGCGACACGATGGTCAGCGTCGGGTTCTCCGCCGCGCCCGAGGTGAACTGGCTGCCGTCCGATACGAACAGGTTCTTGATGTCGTGCGTCTGGCCATGCCTGTTGACGACGCCGTCTTCCGGCTTCTCGCTCATGCGATTGGTGCCGAGGTTGTGCGTCGACGGATAGGGCGGCGTTGGGAACACGCGCGTCGCGCCCACCGCGTCGTAAAGGGCCGCGCTTTGCTTGTAGGCATGGTTGCGCATGGCCTCGTCGTTGGGGTGATCGTCGAAATTGACGTTGGCCACCGGCATGCCGTGCTCGTCCTTGACGTCCTTGTTGAGGGTGATGCGGTTGTCTTCGCGCGCCATGTCCTCGCCGACGATCCACAGGCCGGCCATATGGTCGTAGTGGTCGAGCGCGGTGGTGAAGGAACGCCCCCAGGCGCCCGGATCGAGGAAGGCGGCCATGAAGGGCAGGCCGAGCGACAGCGTCTCCAGTTCGTAACCGCCGGCGAAGCCGCGCGAGGTATCGTGCCGCGCCTCGTCGCGGATGATGCCGGCCATTGTCGTGCCGCGATACATATGCACCGGCTTGTCGAAGATGGCGTAGACGGAGCCGGTCGTGTGGCGCATGTAGTTCCGGCCCACCTGGCCGGAGGAGTTGGCCAGCCCGTCCGGGAATTTCGAGGATTCGGAATTGAGAAGCAGGCGCGGGCTTTCGATGGAGTTGCCGGCGACGGCCACGATGCGCGCCTTCTGCTCCTGCATCTTGCCGTCCTTGTCGGCATAGACCACGCCCGTCACCTTGCCGCTGTCGTCGTGGTTGATCTTGATGACCATCGCGTTCGGCCGGACTTCCATGTGGCCGGTTTCCTCGCCCTTGGGGATTTCTGTATAGAGCGTCGACCATTTGGCGCCCCACTTGCAGCCTTGGAAGCAGAAGCCGGTCTGCTGGCACGACATGCGGTCGTCGCGCTCGACCGAGTTGATAGCCATGTTGCCGGTGTGGCATTCCTTGTAGCCGAGCTTGTCTGCGCCGGCCTTCATCACCTTGAAGTTGTTGTTGCCGGGCAGGCGCGGCCAGCCGTTGGTGCTGGTGACGCCCATCTTGGCTTCGGCCTTGGTGTAATAGGGCTCCATTTCCTGAAGGGTGATCGGCCAGTCGAGCAGGTTGGCGCCGTCGATCTTGCCGTAATGCGTCAGCGTCTTGAACTCGTGCTCCTGGAAGCGCAGCGAGGCGCCGGCCCAGTGCGTTGTCGAGCCGCCGACCGCCTTGACGATCCAGGCCGGCAGGTTCGGAAAATCCTTGTGGACGCGCCAGGACCCGGAGGTGGTGCGCATGTCCTTCCAGGCGAGTTGGCCGAAGGAGTCCCATTCGTCGTTGATGAAATCCTCGTATTCGTGCCGGCCGCCGGCCTCGAGGATGACGACGTCGATGCCCTTCTGCGCCAGCTCGTTGCCGAGCGTGCCGCCGCCGGCGCCTGAGCCGATGATGACGACGACGCTGTCGTCCTTGAGATCAAAGGTCTTTGCCATGGTTTCCTCCCATGAGAATGGTGTGCTGAGCAGTTCGCGGATGGCCTAGAGCCATTCGATGTCGTCAAACCCGCGCTGGATGTAGCCGCCCTTGGAGTAGGACTCGCCCTCGTAGCCGAAGACCGGCCACAGCTCCTTCTGGTTGTAGAGGCCGACGACGAGGCCGCCACGCACCGCTTGGAAGAACGGCGTGTCCTCGATTTGCTTGAGCAGCGCCACGCGTTGGTCCTCCCAGCCGAGTCCCGAATAGCCGCCGGGACCGGCCTTGGCGTCGAGATCGGCGATTCCGTTCTCGATCAGGTCCTTGTGGGCAGGGTCTTTCGCCGCCGCCTCATCATGGCTCTTGACCGCGATGGCGTAGTATTTGTCGGCGACCTGATCGTGCGGATAGATGTCGCGCGCCACCTGGATCAGCGTCTTGACCGTCTCGGGCCTGAGGGCGGATGCTTCCAGCCCCCAGGCATGTTCCGGGCTGATGACCGCACTTCCGGAGATGATGAGCAGCGCTCCCGCGCCGCCGCGCCTGAGCAGTTCACGACGCGAAAGTCCCGGCTTTCCGTCATAGATCGTGACCATGGATTTCCTCCTTTGCTGGCTGAAGCGCCGGACGGCGCTGTTGCTGGCGTCGTGCCCGCCGGCACGCGCACTCCTCCTATTTGAAACGGCCGTGGCGCTGCAGGACCTCGATCTTGTAACCGTCGGGATCCTCGACGAAGAAGAACCGTGCGAGCAGAGTGCCGTCGCGGTTGAATTCGACGATCTTCCTCGGATTGAAGCCGAGCGCCCCGATGCGGTCGTGCTCGCTGTCGAGGTCGGCCACCGAAAAGGCGAGATGGCCGTAGCCATCGCCGGGCGCATATGGCTCCTCGCGGCCCTTGTTGACGGTGAGTTCGAGCTCGAATTCGCTTTCGGCATTGCTCATGTAGACGAGCGTGAAGGTCTCGAAATCGAGCCGCTCGGCGATCTCCAACCCGAAGGCCTGACGATAGAAATCGACGGAACGGGTCTCGTCGAGAACCCGGATCATGGAATGAATTGCCTTTGCCAATCGCCGTCTCCGTTCCAATCGATAGTCCGGATTATGCGGCAGCCGCCAGGCGGGTGGTGGCAGCCCGTTACCACGCCCTCGAAAGCGCGGCTTTGGCACGAAAGTGCGATTGTGCGGCGGTGCTTTTGGCATAACAATGCGAAGACAAGCTGCCGCTCGTGCGCATCGCGGCGGTGACAAAGCAGGCGGAGGAAGGTCATGTGCAGGGTTTTCGCCGGACAGGATCCGGAAGGCTACCGGCAGATCAACAGGTCGATCCGCATTGCCGGCCACTCGACCAGCATCCAGCTCGAGGCGACGTTCTGGCTCCTTCTCGACGAGATCGCTGCGAGCCAGAACCTCAGCACGCCGAAATTCATCTCCAAGCTTTATGACGAGGCGATCGAGATCAATGGCGAGATTCCGAACTTCGCCTCGATGCTGCGCACCACCTGCGCGCTCTATCTGCGCGGCCATCGCCCGTCCGATGCCGAGGTCGAACTCGACCGGGATATTGCCGAGCGGCGGCCGGCGATTTTAGTGCATTGACAGCGCGGCGACTTCGTCCTTATTGTCCGCGCCCATGAACTCGGCACTCATTCTCGTAGTAGGAACGCGCGTGGGCAAGGCGGTGTAACCGCCGGGCGAAATCCTCCCATGCGCGACAGACAGGCTCCCTCGGGGGCCTTTTTTATTGCCCGAGACAGGACTAAACGACCAGCAAGCGCTTACAGAAGCCAGGGAAGACGGAACGGACCGATGAGCAACGGACAGAACGAGCGACGTGAAATGTCAGGTGCCGAGATTGTGGTGCAGGCGCTGATCGACAACGGCGTCAAGCACCTTTTCGGCTATCCGGGCGGCGCCGTCCTTCCGATCTACGACGAACTCTTCCAGCAGGACGAGATCGAGCACATCCTCGTTCGCCACGAGCAGGGCGCCGGCCATGCGGCCGAAGGCTATGCCCGCTCCACCGGCAAGGCCGGCGTCATGTTGGTGACTTCAGGTCCGGGCGCCACCAATGCGGTGACGGCGCTGCAGGACGCGCTGATGGATTCCATCCCGCTGGTCTGCCTCACCGGCCAGGTGCCGACGACGCTGATCGGTTCCGACGCCTTTCAGGAATGCGACACGGTCGGCATCACGCGCCCCTGCACCAAGCACAACTGGCTGGTGAAGGACCCCAACGACCTCGCCGCCACCATCCATGAGGCGTTCCACGTCGCGACGACTGGCCGGCCCGGTCCGGTCGTGGTCGATATCCCGAAGGACGTGCAGTTCGCCAAGGGCACCTACGTGCCGCCGCAGATCGCGCCGCGCATGAGCTATCAGCCGAAAGTCCAGGGCGATCTCGAAAAGATCAAGGCGGCTGTCGCGCTGATGGCGTCGGCGAAGAAACCTATCCTCTACACCGGCGGCGGCGTCGTGAATGCCGGGCCGGAAGCAAGCCACCTGCTGCGCGAGCTGGTCGATCTCACCGGCTTTCCGATCACCTCGACGCTGATGGGGCTGGGCGCTTATCCGGCGAGCGGCAGGAACTGGCTGGGCATGCTCGGCATGCACGGCTCCTACGAAGCCAACATGGCCATGCACGATTGCGACGTGATGGTGTGCATCGGCGCGCGCTTCGATGACCGCATCACCGGCCGCCTCGACGCCTTCGCGCCGAATTCGAAGAAGATCCATGTTGACATCGACGCGTCCTCGATCAACAAGAACGTGCGCGTCGACCTCGGCATCATCGGCGATTGCGGGCTGGTGCTGGAGGATATGGTCAGGCTGTGGCGGGCGACGACGAAGGCCGACAAGAAGGCGCTTTATCCCTGGTGGGAGCAGATCGCCAGATGGCGCGCCCGCGATTCCTTCGCCTACAAGCAGAATCCCGATGTCATCATGCCGCAATACGCCATCCAGCGGCTCTACGAGCTGACCAAGGACCGCGACACCTATATCACCACCGAGGTCGGTCAGCACCAGATGTGGGCCGCCCAGCTCTACGGCTTCGAGAAGCCGAACCGCTGGATGACCTCGGGCGGGCTCGGCACGATGGGCTACGGCCTGCCCGCGGCCTTGGGTGTGCAGATCGCGCATCGCGATGCGCTGGTCGTCGACATCGCCGGCGACGCCTCGGTGCAGATGACGATGCAGGAAATGTCCGCCGCCGTGCAGTACGAGGCGCCGATCAAGATCTTCATCCTCAACAACCAATACATGGGCATGGTGCGCCAATGGCAGCAACTGCTGCACGGCAACCGCTTGTCGCACTCCTACACCGAGGCGATGCCCGACTTCGTCAAGCTGGCCGAGGCCTATGGCGGCCACGGCATCCGCTGCGACAAGCCGGATGATCTGGACGACGCGATCAACGAGATGATCTCGGTGAAGAAGCCGGTGCTGTTCGACTGCCGCGTGGCGAACCTCGCCAACTGCTTCCCGATGATCCCCTCGGGCAAGGCCCACAACGAGATGCTGCTGCCCGACGAGGCGACAGACGAAGCGGTGGCGAACGCCATCGACGCCAAGGGGCGGGAGCTTGTCTAGGCGGACAGTAGCAGCCGGACAGTGCTGCATGGAAACGAAGAAGATTCCGGAACTCAGGATCGAGAGTCAGAGATGAACCCCCACCTTCAACCCACCGGCTCCGCCTATTTCATCGCCAAGGAAACCCAGGTGCCCGAGAGGCACACGCTTTCGGTGCTGGTCGACAACGAGCCGGGCGTGCTGGCCCGTGTCATCGGCCTGTTCTCCGGGCGCGGCTACAACATCGAGAGCCTCACGGTCTCCGAGACCGAGCACGAAAAACACCTGTCGCGCATCACCATCGTCACCAGCGGGACCTCGCACGTGCTGGAGCAGATCAAGCATCAGCTCGAGCGCATCGTGCCGGTCCATGGTGTCGTCGATCTCACCGTCAGGGCCGGGGAATTGGGGCAGGAGCGGCCGCTGGAGCGGGAGCTTGCGCTGGTCAAGGTGGCCGGCACCGGCGACAACCGTGTCGAGGCGCTGCGCCTCGCCGACGCCTTCCGCGCCAGCGTCATCGACGCCAACACCGAGCACTTCATCTTCGAGATCACCGGCAAGGGCTCGAAGGTCGACCAGTTCATCGCCATCATGCGCCCGCTCGGCCTTGTCGAAATCTGCCGCACCGGCGTGGCCGCCATGAACCGTGGGCCGGAAAGCATGTAGGGGGCGGCACCTTCCTTCGGTATGGAGGGGATATTCCCAACTTTCCGCGGGCGTGGTCTCCAACGACATTCATACGGTGTTGGCATAAGCGTCTGGTCCGCAAGGCGACGAGCGGTCGCGGTTTCCTGACGCTGGAGGCCGGCATAATCAACCGGACGGCACTCCATGTCCCTCGACGTCTTCCTCGCGCTGCTGGCCTACGCCTTCGTGACCTCGATCACGCCGGGGCCGAACAATTTCATGCTGCTGAGTTCCGGCGTGAATTTCGGCTTTGTCCGCACGGTGCCGCACATGCTGGGCATCGCCATCGGGTTTCTGGTTTTGTTGCTGGCGGTCGGCTTCGGGCTCGGCGCGGTGCTGACGGCGTTCCCGGCCCTGCACACGGCGCTCAAGGTCGCGGGAAGCGCCTACCTGCTTTATCTGGCCTGGAAGATCGCCACGTCGCGCTCGATGAGCGGCAAAAGCGAGGCGGGTGCGCAGCCTTTGCGCTTCATCGACGCCGCCGCCTTCCAGTGGGTCAACCCGAAAGCCTGGGTGATGGCTGTCACCGCCATGGCCGTCTACACGGACCCGGCGCGGCCGTTCCTGTCGGTCGTGCTGATCGCCGTCGCCTTCGCGCTGGTCAACCTGCCGAGCGTGTCGACCTGGGCCGGCTTCGGTACGGCGCTGCGCGGTTTCCTGTCCGATCCGGTCCGGCTGAAATGGTTCAACATCGCCATGGGCCTGCTGCTGGCGGCGACGCTGTGGCCGATGCTGCGCTGACGGTTGGTTCTTGAACCGCGAAGGCCGTCGCCGTAGTTTTCCGGCATGGCGCACGACCACAATCACGAGCACGACAACGATCTCGATCCTTTCGCCGCGCGGGTGCGGGCGTTGGAGACCATCCTGACCCGCAAGGGACTGATCGATCCTGCTGCCGTCGACGCCATCGTCGATACCTACGAGACCAGGGTGGGGCCGAGAAACGGCGCGCTGGTCGTGGCGAAAGCCTGGAGCGATCCGACCTTCGCCGACTGGCTGAAGCGCGACGCGACGGCTGCCATCGCATCTCTCGGCTTCACCGGCCGGCAGGGCGAGCACATGCAGGCGGTCTTCAACACGCCCGACACCCACAATCTCGTCGTCTGCACGCTGTGCTCCTGCTATCCGTGGTCGGTGCTCGGCCTGCCGCCGGTCTGGTACAAGGCGCCGCCCTATCGCAGCCGGGCCGTCATCGACCCGCGCGGCGTTCTTGAGGAATTCGGTCTGAGACTCCCCGCGGAAACGAAAATCCGCGTGTGGGATTCGACCGCCGAGCTTCGTTACCTGGTCGTTCCCCTGCGTCCCGAAGGCACGGAGGGGCTACCCGAAGAGCGGCTGGCCGACCTCGTCACGCGCGATTCCATGATCGGCGCCGGGCTGGCGAGGCAGCCGGCATGAACGGGCCGCAGGACCTCGGCGGCCAGATGGGTTTCGGGCCGGTCGCGCCTGAAATGGACGAACCATATTTCCATGCCGAATGGGAAAAGCGGGCGCTGGGCGTGACGCTGGCAACCGGCGGGTTCGGCGCCTGGAACATCGACGAAAGCCGCCATGCGCGGGAATCGCTGCATCCGGCCATCTACTATGCGGCCACCTACTATGAGATATGGATCCGCGCGCTGGAGATCCTGCTGAAGCGCCACGGCTTCCTCAGCGATGCGGACCTTGCGGCTGGCGAGGCCGTCGACGCCGCGGCGACGCCGAAGTGCGTGCTCAGGGCCGAAGACGTCGCGGCCACGCTCGCGAAAGGCGGTCCCTGCGACCGGCCGGTTGCCGGCGCGCCGCTGTTCAAGGCAGGCGACAGGGTGCGCGCGAGGAATTTCAACCCCACCGGCCACACGCGCCTGCCGCGCTATGCGCGGGGCAAATGCGGAACGGTCGAGCGCGTCCATGAGGGCTTCGTCTTTCCCGACACCAATGCGCACGGGAAGGGCGAAAATCCGCAGCGGGTCTATACCGTCGTCTTTTCAGGCGGCGAAATCTGGGGCGAGGGCGCCGATCCGACGCTCACGGTGTCGATCGACGCCTGGGAGAGTTATCTTGAAGCCGCCTGAGCCGGAAGGCGGCGTCCCGCCTGACCGGCCGGTCTTCAGCGAGCCGTGGCAGGCGCAGGCTTTCGCGCTGACCGTGGCGCTGCACGAGAAGGGGCTGTTCGCCTGGAGCGAATGGGCCGAGGCGCTTTCGTCCGAGGTGAAGCGCCCCGGCGCCGCGCCTGACGGCAGCGACTACTATGAGCATTGGCTGGCCGCGCTCGAAAAACTGCTGGCAGACAGAGGTGTCGCGGCCCCGGCCGACGTGGCCGAGCTTGCCCGAGCGTGGCGCCGGGCCGCGCAGGCTACGCCGCATGGCAAGCCGATTCTTCTGGAGAACGATCCGGGCGTTCAATGCGTTGAGGATGTCCCCGGTGCCGAATGAGCGCCGGGCACCAGCCTGATATCGACAGCCAAGACAGGAGCCAGTCCATGACCAAAGTCGCCGTTCTCGTCGGAAGCCTGCGCAAGGAATCCTTTAGCCGCAAGACCGCAAAGGCCCTGGCTAAACTCACGCCCGAACTGGATTTCGATTTTCTGGATATCGGCTCAGTCTCGTATTTTAATCAGGACCTGGAAGAACATCCGCCGGCGGACTGGGTGTCGTTCCGCGAGCGCATTGCGGCGGCGGACGCGGTGCTGTTCGTGACGGCCGAATACAACCGCTCCGTTCCCGGCGTTCTCAAGAACGCCGTCGACGTGGCCTCGCGCCCCTATGGCAAGGGCGCGCTGCTGGGCAAGCCGGCGGCGATCATATCGACTTCGATCGGGGCGATCGGCGGCTTCGGCGCCAACCACCACCTGCGCCAGTCGCTCTGCTTCCTCAACATGCCGACAATGGCGCAGCCGGAAGCCTATATCGGGAACACCGGAAACCTGTTCGACGACGCCGGCAACCTCACCAACGATGCCACCCGTGACTTCCTGGCCAAGTTCGGCAAGGCGTTCGCGGCGTTCATCAAGAAAAGCACCTAAGCCGTCGACATCGCCATCTCTGGCATTGTGAATAACACAACCATATTCAATGTTCTGGTTGTGTTCGGCATTTATGTATCGTATGCTGTTGTGGGATATAACAACTTTAAAGTGATTATATACGATGGTCCTGCACGTTAAGGATGTGGAAACCGATGATCTTGTTAGGCGTTTGGCTTCTGAACGGGGTATCGGCATCACTGAAGCCATCAAGGAGGCGGTGCAGGAAGCACTTCAGTCGGACCGTGAACGTCAGAGTCGCCGTGAAGCTGACTCTCTCGAAGAGCGATTGAAACCTTTGCTGGATCGACTGGACAGGCTTCCGAGGACCGGCTTGAGGGCAGATAAGGCATTCTTTGATGAACTTTGGGGCGAGGCGGCAGATTGATGCATATCGACGCTTCCGTCATCGTTGCGATCCTTGCGAATGAGCCTGATCGGCCTATCTGGATCGATCGCATGCGTACGCCCTACAAATCGACATCGCCGATATCCGTGTTGGAGGCGTCGATAGCCCTGAGTGGTCTAACGGGAAGTTGCATCGCTGCACTTGGTGAGGTTTCGCGATTTCTAGCGCTCGCTGGTATCGAGATATTACCCGTCGGTTCGGATGTCCTACCTGAGATGTGCGTGGCGAGGGACCGCTACGGCAAGGGTACCGGCCATCCGGCCAGGCTCAATCTGGGCGACTGTGTCTCCTACGCTATGGCGAAGAAGGCTGGCGTCCCACTTCTCTACAAAGGCAACGATTTCGCACAGACCGATCTGGCCTGAGCACTTCGCAATTGCCTTTGCCGCCCGAATCCGGTCACACGGTGCGATGGACTTTTCTCCGCAACAGGACGAGGCGCTGAAGGCGGTCGGCCGCTGGCTGAAGGAGGGGCGGCCGCAGGTGTTTCGGCTGTTCGGCTATGCCGGCACCGGCAAGACCACGCTAGCGCGCTACTTTGCCGAGCATGTCGACGGTCAGGTGCAGTTCGCCGCCTTCACCGGCAAGGCGGCGCAGGTGTTGCGCTCGAAGGGCGCCACCAACGCCCGCACCATCCATTCGCTGATCTACCGGCCGCGCGGCGAGGAGGCGATCGAGGACGAGACGACCGGCAAGACCTCCATCAACCCGACCTTCTCGCTCAACCGCCAAAGCCCGATCGCGCGCGCCGCCCTCGTCGTCATCGACGAATGTTCCATGGTGGACGAACAGCTCGGCCGCGACCTGATGAGTTTCGGCACGCCGATCCTGGTGCTTGGCGATCCGGGGCAGTTGCCGCCGATCTCGGGCGGCGGCTTCTTCACCGAACACGAGCCGGATTACCTGCTCACCGAAATCCATCGTCAGGCGCGCGACAATCCTATCATTCGGTTGGCGCTCGACGTGCGCGAGGGCAGGGAATTCATGCGCGGCGACTTCGGCACCGCCCAGGTCATCGGCCGCGAGGACGTGACGCAGGATCTTGTGCTCAAGGCCGATCAGGTGCTGGTCGGCACGAACCGCACCCGCCGCCGCTACAACCAGCGCCTGCGCGAGCTGAAAGGGTTTTCCGCCGACTATCCACAGGCGGGCGACAAGCTGGTCTGTCTCCGAAACGATCCCGCCAAGGGCCTGCTCAACGGCTCATTGTGGAAGGTCATGACCGCCTCGCGCGAGACGGTGAAGCCGGGCATCAACCTGCTGGTCTCGCCGGAGGAGGACGACCCGGACCGCGGCGTCGCCAAGATCAAGCTGTTGAAGGCCGCCTTCGAATCGCCGGAAGAGGAAATCTCCTGGCAGCAGAAGAAGCGCTTCGACGATTTCGACTACGGCTACGCACTCACCGTGCACAAGGCGCAGGGCTCGCAGTGGAACGACGTGGTGCTGTTCGACGAGAGTTTCGCCTTCAAGGACACGCGCCAGCGCTGGCTCTACACGGCCATTACGCGGGCCGCGGAACGGCTGACGGTGGTGCGGTGAGGGGTAGGCTGTCCTGGTTGGAGCTTCGGTAGAGCGGCGATGTTCCGGCATGGATTCCCGGGTCGCGTCCGTCGCTTCGCTCGGACTTGCCCGAGAATGACGAAGGTGGCGTTCGCGCCAATTTCAAATGTACTGGCGGTGAAGTATGCACGTTCGTCATCCTATTGCGGAGCAGGCCGAAGGCCGCTGCGGAGACCATAGGATCCATGCCTGAACGTTTCAGTATTTGACAAAACCCTCAAGCACACGGGAATGGCCCGCTACGGAAGACTCTCAGATCGAAAAACTCGTGCCGCAGCCGCAGGATGCCACCGCGTTGGGGTTCCTGATCTGGAATGACTGGCCCATCAGGTCGTCGACAAAGTCGATCACCGAGCCGCCCATATAGACCAGCGACAGATCGTCGATCAGCACGGTCGCGCCGTCCTTCTCGATAGCAATGTCGCCGTCATTGCGGTCGTCCACCAGGTCGAACGTGTAGGAAAAGCCCGAGCAGCCGCCGCCTTCGACAGCGACGCGCAACGCCGTCTTGCCGGGTTCACCGGCAACGATCTTCGCGATCCGCTTCGCGGCGGCGTCGGTCACTTCGACTTTCATGGCGGTCTTGGCGTCGGCACCCATGGGCGTCACCTTGCATTCGTTCGCCCCTGATAGGTATGAAGCTGCGGCGGTCCAGTCAATGGGACAGGCAAGCGGGATTGGGGGACAGGCAAGCGGGATGGGTCAGCGCCAACCGGAGAAACATGGCTGAGGAACGGCAGGAGAGGGCGGCTCTGGGCGACATCGGCTTCGGCTACCGCCCCCGTGCCGTCTATGCCAGCGACCCGGCGCGCTCACGCGGGCGACTGTGGAACGAGCCGGAGAGCCCAACCCGCACGCCCTTCCAGCGTGATCGGGACCGCATCGTCCACTCCACAGCCTTCCGCCGGCTGAAACACAAGACCCAGGTCTTCATCGCCCATGAGGGCGACCACTACCGCACGAGGCTGACCCACACGATCGAGGTGGCGCAGATCGCGCGCGCTCTGGCCCGCGCTTTGAAGGTCGACGAGGATCTGGCCGAGGCCGTCGCGCTCGTCCACGATTTCGGCCATACGCCGTTCGGCCATACCGGCGAGGATGCGCTCAACGAGAAGATGGCGGACTGGGGCGGTTTCGACCACAACGCACAGTCGCTGAGGATCGTCACGCGGCTTGAGCGGCGCTATGCCGAGTTCGACGGGCTGAACCTGACCTGGGAGACGCTGGAGGGGCTGGTCAAGCACAACGGCCCGCTGGTGGACGCCGCCGGCAACGGCCTGTGTGGATCCCTCCCGCAGGCGATACGCGACTACAACGAACTTCACGACCTCGAACCTTCCACCTTCGCCGGGATCGAGGCACAGTGCGCGGCCATCGCCGACGATATCGCCTACGACACGCACGACATCGACGACGGACTGCGCTCGGGCCTGCTGTCGCTCGACATGCTGGAAGCCTTGGCGCTGCCGGGCGGCGTGCTGAAAGGCGTGAGGGACCGCTACCCGGCGCTCGATCCCGTGCGCACGGGGCATGAGCTGATGCGCCGCCAGATCACCCTGATGGTCGAGGACGTGATCGCCCGCGCGCAGGAGAACCTGGCGCGCCTTCGCCCCGCAAGCGCCGACGAGGCGCGCCGGGCAGGCGAGACCGTCGTCGCCTTCTCGCCGCGCATGGCCGCTGCGGAGAAGGAACTGAAGAGCTTTCTCTACGGCCATCTCTACCGCCATCCCGACGTGATGGCCGTTCGAGCCGAGGCCGAAGGCGTGGTGAAGGACCTGTTCGACGCCTACTATGCCGCGCCGCGCGAAATGCCGGAAGGCTGGCGAGAGGGGCTGGACCGAGCCGAGCCGCGCATCAGGGCGCGCAGCGTCGCCGATTTCCTTGCCGGCATGACCGACACCTACGCGCTCAAGGAGCATCGGCGCTTGTTTGACCGCACGCCGGATTTGGGCTAGGCGCTGCCAGGATTTTCGGTAGGCTTTTCGGCGACGTCATCCCGGAAGCCGCAGCCGAGCGCAGCGAGCGAAGGCTGTCCGGGATCCATTCCGTGGCTTTCGAAGGTTCCGGAATGGATCCCGGATAATCGATCTCCGCTTCGCTCCGCCGATTTCCGGGATGACGCCGCTCTTATGCCTGCCTCGTAGCAGCCAGAGACATATCGCATGAACATCTTCGCCGACTTCACAGCGCGGATCAACAAGACCGTCCAAGGCCTTGGCCTGACGGACAAGGACGGAAACGCGCCGGATCTGTCGCGCATCGCCGTGGAGCCGCCGCGCGACCCGAGCCACGGCGATCTCGCCACCAATGCGGCGATGGTGCTGGCCAAGCCGACAGGCCAGAATCCGCGCGTTCTGGGCGAGAAGATCGCGGAGGCGCTGCGCGCCGACGCCGATGTCGCGTCGGCCGAGATCGCCGGCCCCGGCTTCGTCAACCTTCGGCTGACCGAGCGCTTCTGGCAGGCGCATCTCGGCAACGTTCTGGAGGAAGGCCAAAACTACGGCCGCTCGACGGTGGGCAGGAATGCCAAGGTCAACGTCGAATACGTATCCGCCAACCCGACCGGCCCCATGCATGTCGGCCATACGCGCGGCGCCGTGGTGGGCGACGTGGTGGCCAATCTGCTGGCGTTCGCCGGCTACGACGTGACCAAGGAATACGTCATCAACGACGCCGGCGCGCAGATCGACGTGCTCGGCCGTTCCGCTTTCCTGCGCTACCGTGAGGCACTGGGCGACGACATCGGCGAAATTCCGCCCGGCCTCTATCCCGGCGACTATCTTGTCCCCGTCGGCGAGGCGCTGGCGAAGGAATTCGGCCGCTCGCTGCTGCAGATGCCGGAAGAAGAGTCGCTTGAGATCGTCAAGGACCGCACGGTCGACGCCATGATGGCGATGATCAAGGATGACCTGGCGCTGCTCAACGTCCACCACGACGTGTTCTTCTCCGAGCGCACGCTGCATGCCGACCACGCCAAGGCGATCCGCGCGGCGATCGCCGAACTGACGCTGAAGGGCCATATCTACAAGGGCAAGCTCCCGCCGCCCAAGGGCGAGAAACCGGACGACTGGGAGGATCGCGAGCAGACGCTGTTCCGCTCCACCGAGGTCGGCGACGACATGGATCGCCCGCTCGTCAAGTCCGACGGGTCCTTCACCTATTTCGCCGGCGACGTGGCCTACCTGAAGAACAAGGTGGACCGTGGCTTCGAGGAACTGATCTATGTGCTCGGCGCCGACCATGGCGGCTACGTCAAGCGGCTGGAAGCGCTGGCCAGGGCCGTCACCGACGGCCGCGTCAAGCTCACCGTGCTGCTTTGCCAGTTGGTAAAACTGTTCCGCCACGGCGAGCCGGTGCGCATGTCGAAGCGCTCCGGCGATTTCATCACGCTTCGCGAGGTGGTGGAGGAGGTCGGTCGCGATCCCGTCCGCTTCATGATGCTCTACCGCAAGAGCGACGCGCCGCTGGATTTCGATTTCGCCAAGGTCACCGAGCAGTCGAAGGACAATCCGGTGTTCTATGTGCAGTACGCGTCGGCGCGCTGCCATTCGGTGTTCCGCCAGGCGGCCGAGCAGTTTCCGGGCGAAACCTTCGATCGCGCTGACCTGAAGGCGGCGCTCGCGGCGCTGACCGATGAAGGCGAGATCGGCCTCGTGCGCAAGCTCGCGGAGTTCCCGCGCCTGATCGAGCAGGCGGCCCTTGCGCTGGAGCCGCATCGGCTTGCATTCTACCTCTACGACTTGGCAAGTGCCTTCCATGCGCATTGGAATCGGGGCACCGAGAATCCCGGCTTACGTTTTGTTAAGGTTAACGACCGACAATCGACTTATGCCAGACTGGGGCTGGTGCAGGCTGTATCGGACGTTTTGACGTCCGGCCTGACGCTGATAGGGGCCGATGCGCCCAAGGAGTTGCGTTAGGTTTTACTCAAACACCTGCCACCTTTCGCTCACATTGGTCTGGTAACGGCCAACCCTTCGCGACGTCGCTGGCGTGCGAACGAGTACGAGTTCGGGAACGATTATGGCAGAGAGAAACCAGCTCAAGATCGCCGACCGCCACGGTATCGCCGACGACGATCCATTCGCGGAACTCACCAGGATCATGGGGTTCGATCCGCGCGAGCCGGCACGGCCGCAGGCGGTCGAGCCCGAATTGTCCGCATCGCCCGAGGGCGGCGCGCATGACGATTTCGACATCGATCTCGAAAAGGAACTGATGGGCGACTTCTCGCTCGAGGGCGAAGAAGCAGAGCCTGGTTCTGCCTTTGCCGAGCTTCCTTCGCCGGAACAGTCCGCAATATCCGCCGAGGAGGACGAGGCCAGATCTTTCGCCGACGCCGATCAACCGGCGTTCGATGACGGCATGGATGACGCGGTCGCCGCCTCGCTGGACGAGGATGTCGCTGTTGAACAGGCTGCTGTTGAACAGGCTATTGTCGAGTCTCCCCGATGGGACGACGAGCCGGCCTATGAAGAGACGGCTTATGACGAACCAGCCTACGAGCCGGCTCACGCCGTTTCCGACGAAGCGCGGCGCTCCGCGCCCGAAGCAGGCGTAGCCGAGACGAACGACGCCGAGACGGACGTAGCCGCTGCGCTGGAAGGCACCTGGTTCGAGCCGGTGCTCGATGACGAGGACCAGTTCGCTGCGGAGGACGGGGCCGAAGCGCTCGCCGGAAGCGGCGAGGGGGATGCGGACGAGCCGGCTTTCGACACAAATGCTTTCGACGCGGCCATCGCTGCTGAACCTGACGATCGGCTCACCACCGTCCACATGTCCGATGACGCGCAGGAAGATCTTGCCTACAACCCGGACGCAGTCGCTGCTCATGATTTCTTCGAGGAAGCGGGCTCCTACGAGCCGGCCTCTTACGAACTCGCGTCCTATCAGGCGTCCGACGATCATGAGGCTGATGCGCTGGCCGCTCCGGCGACCGGGACCGGCGATCTGGAAGACCATTTCGACGCCGCTATGGCTGACGTGGACATGGACTTCGAAGCCCGCGAGGCGGATGTCTCCGGCTTCGCGGCGCCCGACGCTCCTGTTTTCGCCGCTGGCGAAGAAGCCGCTTCGGACGATATCGCTTTCGACGAGGATTTTGCTTCCGCCGACTTCGACGAGCCTGTGCAGGCGGCAGCGGCAACGCAGGCAGATCCGGCACCGGTCGAGACGCCTGCTTCGGCGCCTGCGGGCGATACCTCGCTGGAAGACGAGCTCAATGCGCTGCTCGCCAGGATGACGACCCGCCCGGCGATTACCGAACAGCCGGCCTGGCCTCTCGCGACACCGGTGGCCGGCGGGGAACAGTATACGCCCGCTCCGCAACCGGCGGCAGCCGAGCCGCATCCCGCCGAGGACGACCTGCACGCCATGCTGGCGGCCGATCTCGACGCCATGGACTTCGATGAGACGCCGCAGGCTGCCGCCGATTTCGACGCCGAGGCCTTCCACGCCGCGTTGCATGGGCCTGACGAGCCGCAGGTCGAGGAATCGGTTTCGGTTCCGCATGAAGAACCAAGCCGGTTCTCTCAGGTGGCGGCCGCGAGCGCCGCGGCGTTCGCTTCCGCCGTTGCGGCGAAGTCGGGCCGTGCAGCACCGCCTGCGGATGCGCCCGAAATCGAGACCGTCGATGTTCCCGAGCGCGCCGTGGCGCTGGCCGACGACCTCGATATCCCCGACGTTCCCTTCGAGGAGCCGGCAGGCGACAACGCCATGTTCGACGATCTCGAGAACGAGTTCGCCGGCCTGCTCGGGCAGATGAACGATGCCCCCGCGCCGACCCATGCCGCCTATCGTGACGACGCCTATGGCGTCGGCTTCAGCCGCGGCGCGATGCAGGCGCAGGCCGGGTCCGAAAACGCCTTCCGGCAGCCTGTCGCGCCGAGCGCGCAGGCGGCCTTCCACCCGGCAGCGGCCGGGTTCGCGGCCGATGAGATCGCTTCCGGCGGTTCGGCGCAGGAGAACGACCCCTTCGCGGTCGACGACCTGGCCTATGATCCGGACGATACGGTCGCGCTGTCCGGCATGGCGGACGACGAGCAGGCGCGTCAGCCACGGCGTGGCTTGCTGATCGCCGGTATCGTCTGCGCGGTCGCCGTGGCCGGCGGGCTGGGCGCGCTGGCGTTCTCCTTCGGCGGCGGAGGCAGCAGCGATGCGCCGGCTCTGGTCAAGGCGGACAACCAGCCGATCAAGGTCAAGCCGGAAAATCCGGGCGGAACCGTGATCCCCAACCAGAACAACAAGGTTTACGACGCGATGGCCAAGGGCATCCAGCCGGCGGCGCCGAGTCAGCCGAAGCTGGTTACCAGCAATGAGGATCCGGTCGATGTGAACGCCGCGGCACCGCAGAGCCGCGTTGTCGACCTGTCCGGGTCGCAGGACGAGGCTACCGTCGGGAAGTCAGAGGACCGGATTGCGCCGACGGCGCAGGACGACAGCCAGACCGCCGCGGCCGACGTGCCGGTGGTGACGCCGCGCAAGGTGCGCACGATGATCGTCAAGCCGGACGGTTCGCTGGTGCCGCGCGAGGATCCGACGCCGCAGGTCGCGGCGTCCGAGCCCGCCGACCCCGCGCCGCAGCATGTCGGCGCGAACGACCAGACGGGCACCGTGGCGACCGCAGATGCCGGCGAGAGCGCGCTCAAGCCTGCGAATGCCGGCGCTGACGTGACCACGCCGAAGATGGCGCCGATCGCGCCGCAGCGGCCGTCCGACCAGCCCGTCGACGTCGTCGGCGAGGTCAAGCCGGATCAGGTGGCCTCGCTCGACACGACGGCCTCCACCGCGCCGGCCGGCGAATGGTCGATGCAGATCGCCTCGCAGCCGACCGCCGAGAGCGCCCAGTCGACCTACAATGACCTGTCCCGTCGCTACGGCAGCGTGCTCGGCGGCCATGGCGTCAATATCGTCAAGGCCGATATCGCCGGCAAGGGAACGTTCTATCGCGTGCGGGTGCCCACCCAATCCCGCAACGACGCGATCAAGCTGTGCGAGAGCTATAAGGCCGCGGGCGGTAACTGCTTCGTCTCGAAGTAAGATCGGTAGCAAAGAAATCCGAACGGCGCGGGGCGACCCGCGCCGTTTTGCTTGAGGAGACCGGTGTCATGCCTCTTGCCACTGGATTCCCTTTGCTCCTCCAACGCTCTAGAATCCTCCGATGAGCGAATCACAAACCGTCATTCTCGGCTGCGCCGGCAAGTCACTCACCCGCGAGGAGGTCTCGTTCTACCGAAGCGAGATGCCGTGGGGCTTCATCCTGTTCGCGCGCAACGTCGCCGAACCCGAGCAACTCGGCGATCTGGTCGCGCATCTGCGCGACTGCGTGGGCTGGAACGCGCCCGTCTTCATCGACCAGGAGGGCGGGCGGGTGCAGCGTCTGCGCCCGCCGCTGGCGCCGAACTATCCCGCTGGCGCGGCACTTGGCGCGCTCTATCGCGACGACGAGGAGGCCGGCCTGCGCGCCGCATGGCTGCTGTCGCGCCTGCATGCCCTGGACCTCTCCCGCTATGGCATCAGCGCCGACTGCCTGCCGGTGCTGGACGTGCCGGTGGAGGGCGCCAGCGACGTGATCGGCCAGCGCGCCTACGGCAAGGAGCCGAAGATCGTCGCGGCCCTCGGCCGCGCCGCCGCAGAGGGATTGATGGCGGGCGGGCTGCTGCCGGTGATGAAGCATATTCCCGGCCACGGCCGCGCCACCGCCGATACGCATCTCGAACTGCCGACGGTGACGGCGTCGCTCAAGGACCTGCGCGACCACGATTTCGCCCCCTTCGAGGCGCTGAACGACCTGCCGGTCGCCATGACCGCGCATGTCGTCTACCAGGCGGTCGATCCGGCCAATCCCGCTACCACGTCCGGCAAGGTGGTGGACGAGGTCATCCGGGGCATGATCGGCTTCGACGGACTGCTGGTCAGCGACGATACATCGATGAAGGCGCTTTCTGGGGATTTCCCGACAAAGGCCGCGTCGATCCTTGCGGCCGGCGTCGATATCGTCCTTCACTGCAACGGCGACATGGACGAGATGCGCGGCATCGTCTCGCGGGCAAAGCCGCTGGAAGGGGTTTCCAGGGCGCGCGCCGAGCGGGCGCTGGCTTCGGTCAAGGCGGCTGACGACAGCCGCGAAGCCGATCTGCGCGCCGAGTTCGCGGAGTATTTCGAAGCGGTCGCCTGAGGGCGCCAGAGCATCGGACCGAAAAGTGGAATCCGGTTTTCGGGAAGATCCGATGCTCAAACAAGGAGATGGATTGCCACTTTACACCCGCTAGGGTGCCTGGCGATCCAAGGCAGAGGACGTCGAGTGGCGGAAACGTCGGGCAAGGAAACGGCGCAGGCACGGCAGGTCAAGGCCTCGTCGGCTGACCGCGCCATGCCGATGGACCGGCTGTGGGCCGAGAACGACGACGACCGCGCCACCGGCGAGCCCGAACTCGTCGTCGACGTGGCGGGCTTCGAGGGGCCGCTCGACCTGTTGCTTCATCTGGCGCGCAACCAGAAGGTCGATCTGGCCCGCATTTCCATCGTGGCGCTGGCCGAGCAATATCTCGCCTTCATCGCGCGGGTGCGGGCGATGCGGCTGGAACTGGCCGCGGATTATCTGGTGATGGCGGCCTGGCTGGCGTTTCTCAAGTCCAAGCTGCTCATCCCCAAGCAGAAGGACGAAGAGGGCGAGAGCGGCGAGGAGATGGCGGCGGTGCTGCAATTCCGTCTGCGCCGCCTGGAAGCGATGCGCGATGCCGCCGCGCGGCTGGTCAACCGCAACCGCCTCGGCCGCGACGTCTTCGCGCGCGGCATGCCGGAAATGGTCATCGTCGAGAAACGCAACGAATATTCGGCGTCGCTCTACGATCTTCTGTCCGCCTATGCCCAGCAGCGCCAGCGGCTGGCGGTCTCGAACGTCACCATCGCCAAGCGCGGCGTCTGGTCGCTCAAGGATGCGCGCGCCGTGCTCACCCGCCTCGTCGGGCAGCTTGCGGACTGGACGGCGCTGGACGCCTTCCTGATAGACTATCTCGCCAATCCGGAAGAAAAGCGCACGGCGATCGCATCGTCCTTCGCGGCGACGCTCGAACTCGTGCGCGAGGGGGCGCTGGAAGTGCGCCAGCAGGAGGTTTTCGCGCCGATCTATCTGCGCGGCCGCAACAGGACCAAACCCGTCGAGGTGACATCATGAGCGACAGCGTCGGCGCTTCGGTGGTTCCTTTCGTCACCGGTGAGGATGACGAGGAGGCCGGCCCGCGCAATCCCGCCGAGAGGCTTCATCTGGCCGAGGCGATGCGCATGGCCGAGGCGATCGTCTTCGCCAGCGCCGAGCCGGTCAGCGACAGGCAACTGGCGCAGCGCCTGCCGGACGGCATCGACATTGCCGCCGCGATGGCCGAATTGCAGCAGGTCTATGCCAGACGCGGGGTCAATCTCGTGCGGGTCGGCGACGCCTGGGCCTTCCGCACCGCGGGCGATCTCGCCTTCCTGATGAGCCGCGACTCCGTGCAGCAGAAGAAACTGTCGCGCGCCGCGCTCGAGGTGCTCGCTATCATCGCCTACCACCAGCCGGTGACGCGCGCCGAAATCGAGGATATCCGCGGCGTCGAAACCTCCAAGGGCACGCTCGACACGCTGCTGGAGACCGAGTGGGTGCGCATGCGCGGACGCCGCAAAACGCCCGGCCGGCCCGTCACCTACGGCACGACGGAGAATTTCCTCGACCATTTCGCGCTTGAGGAAATCCGCGACCTGCCGGGCATGGAGGAACTGAAGGGTGCCGGCCTGCTTTCGGCGCGCATGCCTTCCAATTTCTCCATTCCGCTGCCGCCTGCCGATCCCGACGACTTGACGGAAGACGAGGACCCGCTGACCGATATCGACCTCGAGGAGCTAGGCCTTCTGACACCCCGCGTCACGGAAGAGTAAGGCCCGCCTGTTTTTTGCATTGCCGATTGGCGCGCACATGCGGCATATGGACCGAAAGTCTGTCGCGGTTCTGTTTGAAACCGGCTACGAAAACGCATAGATCAACGGTTGGGAAACCGCTCGGGAGAAATTCGGTATGGGTTCGTTTTCGATTTGGCACTGGCTTATCGTGCTGGTGATCGTGCTTCTGGTCTTCGGCCGGGGCAAGATTCCGGAACTGATGGGCGACATGGCCAAGGGCATCAAGAGCTTCAAGAAGGGCATGGCCGACGATGACGACGACGATGTCGTTGATGCCGGCAAGCGTACCGTCGAGCACCGCGCCGACGAGACCGTGACCGCTCCGCGCGAGAAGGCCACCAAGAGCTGAGCCGGTAGCGGCGCTTCGGGAATAGACGGCCATGTTCGAAGTCGGCTGGACCGAGATGCTGGTGATCGCGATCGTCATGATCGTGGTCGTCGGGCCGAAGGATTTGCCCAACATGCTGCGTACCATGGGCCGGATGGCCGCGAAGGCGCGCGGCATGGCCAATGATTTCCGGCGCCAGTTCGACGAGGCGCTCAAGGAAGCCGAACTCGACGACGTCAAGAAATCCGTCGACGAGTTGCGCGGCCTCAACCCGATGACGCAAGTGCGGAAGCAGCTCAATCCGTTCGAAAAGGCGGCGGCCGACCTGCGCGCCGGCGTCGAAAACACCATGAAGCCGAAGCCGGCGACGCCGCCGGCAGTGGAAGCCGCGAACGCGCCGGCGACGCCCGCCGAGCCGTTGAAGAACGGCGCGGCCGACATGCCGGGCGTCTCCGGTCCGCAGGCCATGCCGGAGGCGCCGTCGTTCCCAGCCATGACCGATGCCTCCACCGTAGATGGAGCATCCGCAAGCGCTACTGCTCCGGCGAAGACGGCGCGCCGTAAGAAGGCCGTTAGGACTGCCGTGACGAAGAAGGCCTCGGCCGCTTCGTCCGCCAAGGCGACGGCCAGTTCGTCTGCAAAGGCGGCGGCGCCCAAGACAGGCGCGGCCGCAGCAAGTAAGGCTGGCGGCGCTGCGCCGAAAAGCAAGTCTGCCGGTACGGCGGCCAAGACCGCGAAGACGACAATTGCGTCTGCGAAATCGGCAAGCGCCAAACCAGCGTCGCCCGCCAAATCCGCTGCCGCCAAGAAGACGGCGAGGGCCAAGTGAGCGTATCCGAGCGCGACCGCGAGGAGATCGAGAAGTCGTCGGCGCCGCTGATCGAGCATCTGATCGAACTGCGCCGCCGCCTGATCTGGTCGATAGGCGGCTTCTTCGTCGCCTTTCTCGTCTGCTTCTTCTTCGCCAGAAAACTATTCAACCTGCTGGTCGTGCCGTTCAAATGGGCCACGCAATGGGCGCATCTCGATCCGACCAAGGTCGAGCTGATTTACACCGCGCCGCAGGAATTCTTCTTCACCCAGGTGAAGCTCGCCATGTTCGGCGGCATGGTGATCGCCTTCCCGCTGATCGCCACGCAGATTTACAAGTTCATCGCGCCCGGCCTCTACAAGAACGAGCGCAACGCCTTCCTGCCCTTCCTCATCGCCTCGCCGATCCTGTTCCTGATGGGCGCCTGCCTCGTCTATTTCTTCTTCACACCGATGGTGATGTGGTTCTTCCTGTCCATGCAGCAGGTGGGCTCGGGCGAGAACGTCCAGATTTCCCTGCTGCCGAAGGTGTCGGAATATCTCAGCCTCATCATGACGCTGATCTTCTCCTTCGGGCTGGTCTTCCAGCTTCCGGTGGTGACAAGCCTGATGACGCGCGTCGGGCTGCTGTCGTCCAAGGCGCTGGCCGAGAAACGCAAATGGGCGATCGTGCTGGCCTTCGTCGTGGCGGCCGTGCTGACGCCGCCCGACCCGATGAGCCAGATCGGCCTCGCGCTGCCCACCATCATCCTCTACGAGATCTCGATCTGGGCCGCCCGCATGATCGAGCGCGGCCGTGAGCGCGACCGGCTCGCGCGCGAGAAGGAAGAGGATACGTCGTCAACTGCGGCGTAGATAACCTTCGTCATCCCGGAATGCGCTATCGAGCGAAGCGAGAAGCGGATATCCGGGATCCATTCCGTGACTCCGCAAACGTTCCGGAATGGATCCCGGCTCTCTCCTCATGCCCTCCGGGCATTCGGCAGCGGCCGGGATGACGGGCTATATCGCCCTGACGAGAACGTGTTTTTTCTTGCCGAGGGAAAGCTTTAGCACGCCTTCCGGACTCAAATCCTGAAGCGTGACGGCGCGCCGGTCGTCGGAGACCGGCTGGTCGTTGAGGCGTACCGCGCCACCCTGCACGTGCCGGCGCGCCTCGCCATTGGAGGCGGCCAAGCCAGCCTTCACGAACAGCGCGAGGATGCCGACGCCGGCTTCGAGCTCGGCGCGCGGCATCTCGACCGTGGGCAGGCTGTCGGCGGTGACGCCTTCCTCGAAAGTCTTGCGCGCTGTCTCAGCCGCCTGCTCGGCGGCCTGCCGGCCGTGCAGCAGGGCGGTGATTTCGGTTGCCAGCACCTTCTTGGCCTCGTTGATCTCGGCGCCGTCGAGCGTGGCCAGGCGCGCCACCTCGTCCAGCGGCAGGGTGGTGTAGAGCTTGAGGAAGCGGCCGACGTCGGCATCCTCGGTGTTGCGCCAGTATTGCCAGAAATCGTACGGCGACAGCATTTCCGGATCGAGCCAGACCGCGCCCGAGGCCGTCTTGCCCATCTTGGCGCCCGACGAGGTGGTGAGCAGCGGCGTGGTCAGCGCGAAAAGCTGCGGCGTACCCATCCTGTGGCCGAGGTCGATGCCGTTGACGATGTTGCCCCATTGGTCCGAGCCGCCCATCTGCAGCCGGCAGCCGGTACGCTTGCTCAATTCCACGAAGTCGTAGGCCTGCAGGATCATGTAGTTGAATTCGAGGAAGGACAGCGACTGCTCGCGGTCGAGCCTGAGCTTCACCGAATCGAACGACAGCATGCGGTTGACCGAGAAATGGCGGCCGACATCGCGCAGGAACTCGACGTAGTTGATCGACATCAGCCAGTCGGCGTTGTTGACCATGAGCGCCTTGCCCGGTCCGTCGCCGAAGGTGAGGTAGGGCGCGAAGTTGCGGCGGATGCCGACGAGGTTGGCGTCGATGTCGGCCGGCGTCAAAAGCTTGCGCGCCTCGTCCTTGAAGGACGGATCGCCGATCATCGAGGTGCCGCCGCCCATCAGCGCGATCGGCCGGTGGCCGGTCTTCTCAAGCCAGTGCAGCATCATGATCTGGATCAGCGAGCCGGCATGCAGGCTTTTCGCCGTCGCGTCGAAGCCGATATAGGCCGTCACCACTTCCTTGGCGAACAGGTCGTCCAGCGCGGCATCGTCCGAAGTCTGGTGGATGAAGCCGCGCTCGCTCATGATGCGCAGGAAGTCGGACTTGAAGGCGGACATCGTTCTCTACTTTCGGGATGCGAGGCGGCCTCGGCGGCCGCGCTTGTCGTGAATGCGCGCGTTTAGCATTCCGAGGGCTGGAATCACAAGGACGGCGGCCGAATGTCCGAGCAGGAGGCAGCGAACAGGAGGGCGCCCGGTCAGAGCGCTTGCACGGCGATGGCCGCTGGCGTATTGGAACAGCCCGTTGCGGCGGCATGGTGCCGCCGGCTTCGCTCGGACGTGCCGGGCCATCTCGATCGAGCAAAATCCAACAGATTCGAGACGTCATGCCGGACGCGCTGATTTCCATCGTCATTCCCTGCCGCAACGAGGCGGCCAACCTGCCGCTGCTGATCGACGAGATCGCGGCGGCGATGCAAGGGCGTGCCTTCGAGGTGATCGTCGTCAATGACGGGTCGAGCGACGACACCGCCGCCGTGCTGGCGGCTCAGGCTGCCGCGCGTCCGTTCCCGGTCCGCCATATCCTGCACGAAAAGTCCTCCGGCCAGAGCCTTGCCGTGCGCTCCGGTGCCTGGGCGGCGCGCGGCTCCATCGTCGCCACCATCGACGGCGACGGCCAGAACGATCCGCAATACATTCCGGTCCTCGTCGATGCCTTGCTGGCCGCCGGGCCGGAGGCGGGAATGGCACAAGGCCAGCGGCTGAAACGCCGCGACAGCAAGCTAAAGCAGCTCGCCTCGCGTTTCGCCAACTGGTTGCGCAACGCCATCCTGCATGACCGGACGCGCGACACCGGCTGCGGTCTCAAGGCCGTTCATGCCGATATATTGCGCCGCCTGCCGTTCTTCGACGGCACGCACCGCTTCACCCCGGCGCTGGTCATCCAGGAAGGCTTTTCGGTCGTGCATTGCGACGTGGTCGACCGCTCGCGCCGGCACGGTAAGTCGAACTACGGCATCTTCGATCGCGGCCTGCAGGGCGCGCTCGACCTGGCCGGCGTCTGGTGGCTGCGCCGCCGGCGGCGGCGGATGCCGAAGCCGCGGGAGATCGACCTTGGGTGATATCATGCACGCGATCGGCACCTGGCTGCATCAGGTCTTCATCCAGCAATTCGACGGCTGGGTATTGCTCGGTTTTGTCGCGCAGTTCTTTTTCACCATGCGTTTCGTCGTGCAATGGCTGGCGTCGGAGCGGGCCAAGCGCTCTGTCGTGCCGATCGCCTTCTGGTTCTTTTCGCTGGGCGGCGGGGCACTGCTGTTCGTTTACGCCATCCAGCGGCGCGACCCGGTTTTCATCGCAGGCCAGGGCATGGGCCTGTTCATCTACATCCGAAATCTGTGGCTGATCGCCAACGAGCGCAAGGCGGCCATGAGCAAGGTGGACTGAACGCCGCAGCTCGACGGCCGAGCTCAGCCCAGGCCGCCGAAACGGCGCACGAGGCTGGCCATTTCGACAGGGCCGGACGCATCGGCCGCAAGGCCTTCGGCGACGCCCGCACGGTCCGCAGCCGGCCGGTTCTGGTTGACCTTCCATTTGCCGTGAAGCTCGTCGATCATGATCTCGATGCCGACGATGCCCTTGAGCTGCGCCGCGATGAAGGCCGGCGGCGCGTCGGTGACCGCCCAGGGCTGGGCGCGGCCGCTTTCATGACGCCCGGTCAACTCAGCGACCTGACGGCCGATCCATTCGGCATCCTCGATCACGCGTGCCCGCCCGCGCGCCTGCACGGTGGCGTAATTCCAGGTCGGAACGACCTTGCCGGTCTCGCGCTTCGTCGCGTACCAGGACGGGGTGATATAACTGTCCGCTCCCTGGAAGACGACCAGGACCGGCATGTTCGGCTGGCTCGCGATCAGTTTCCACTGCGGATTGGCGCGCGCGACATGGGCGCGCAGCCGGCCGTTCGGGCCGATGTCGGCGTCGAGAAGGAAGGGGACTGGATCGGCCACCGGCCCCTCGGCTGTCGCCGAAATCAGCAGCCCGAGCGGATGCGCGCGCATCAGCGCATGCAGCGTGTCGCGATCGGTCTCGATGAAATGCGGCGGTTGATACAAGCCGGCCTCCTTATGAGGACTGTCATCCTATCAGACGCTGTCCCAAATTCTTGAGCCAGATAAGTCGGGAGTCGGGCCATCTATTGAGTTGGTATGCCAGCGCAACGTCATTCCGGGGCCGCGCAGCGGAACCCGGAACGACGTCGTGCTGCCGTAAAGGTTCAGGAACGACGACCCGCTCGTCTTATCTCAGCCGCTTCGGTCGCGGATCGGCCAGTTCTCCGTTGAGGCGCCGGTCGAGATAGTCCGCGCATTCGTCGAGCAGCAGGTCGGCGTCGCTGGAGAAGAAGTGGTTGGCGCCGGGCAGCGTCTTCTGGGTGATGGTGATGCCCTTTTGCGTATGCAGCTTGTCCACCAGGCCCTGTACGTCCTTGGTGGGCGCCACCTTGTCCGAATCGCCGTGGATGATGAGGCCTGAAGAAGGGCAGGGGGCAAGGAAGGAGAAGTCGTAGATGTTGGGCTGCGGCGCAATCGAGATGAAACCCTCGATCTCCGGCCGCCGCATCAGCAATTGCATGCCGATCCACGCGCCGAAGGAATAGCCGGCGACCCAGCAGCTCTTGGAATCCGGATGCAGCGACTGCACCCAGTCCAGCGCCGCTGCGGCGTCGGACAATTCGCCCGTGCCGTGGTCGAATTCGCCCTGGCTGCGGCCGATGCCGCGGAAATTGAAGCGTAGCGTGGTGAACCCGCGCTTCTGGAACATGTAGAAGAGGTCGTACACGATCTTGTTGTTCATCGTGCCGCCGAATTGAGGGTGCGGATGCAGCACGATGGCGATCGGCGCGCTCTTTTCCTTGGACGGCTGGTAACGGCCTTCCAGGCGACCGGCCGGACCGGCGAAAATGACCTCTGGCATACAAAACTCCACTTGGACCTGACGACACCTGTGTCCGAACGATTTCCCGCCCCGATCCGGCGACGCGGCGGCTTGACGCAGCGCCAACGTCTTCCTAAAACCCAGTTTAGAATTGTTCAAAACTTGGCAGCCGCCCGGTTGATCCTGAATGGACGTCCGGGTAGCCACCGTGCCGCAAGCCGCGTAAATAGGACGGCTTGCCTCGAAAATTCAAGGAAATAACGCTTTCGCCCCCGCGAAGCACGTCAGGGATGATGGAAAGGACAATGGCGGTTCGACGCGCCTATCTCGACTGGAATGCCAGCGCGCCGCTCTGCGAGGCGGCGCGAATGGCCATGGTCGGCGCGCTGGATGCTGCCAATCCGTCGTCCGCGCACGAGGAGGGCCGCGCCGCCCGCCGGCTGGTGGAGGATGCGCGCCGTTCGGTGGCTGCGCTCGTCAACGGCAGGCCGGAGCATGTGGTCTTTACGTCCGGCGCGACGGAGGCGGCCTCCATGCTGCTAACGCCCGACTGGCAGATGGGGCGGGCCGCTTTGCGCATGGGCAGGCTCTATGTCTGCGAGGCGGATCATCCCTGCCTGCTCTCGGGCGGCCGTTTCGCGGGCGAGCGCGTCACGCGCATCGGCGTTGGCCGCGACGGCATTCTGGATCTCGCGGCGCTGGAAATGGCGCTGACCGCCCATGACAAGGCGGATGGCCTGCCGCTCGTGGCTATCCATGCCGCCAACAACGAGACCGGCGTGATCCAGCCGGTCGAGGAGATCGGCCGTATCGTCAAGGCGGCCGGTGGTATCTTGGTGCTTGATGCCGTGCAGGCGGCGGGACGCATTCCGCTCGATGTTTCGGCAGGTTGCGCTGATTACCTGATTCTTTCCTCGCACAAGATCGGTGGCCCGAAAGGCGTTGGCGCCATCGTTGCCGCGGCCGACCTGATGATGCCGCAGCCGCTGGTTCGCGGCGGCGGGCAGGAGAAGGGGCATCGCGCTGGCACCGAGAACCTGCCGGGTATCGCCGGTTTCGGGGCGGCTGCGCTGGAAGCACTGTCCGGGCTTGAACGGATTGCCGAGTTGCGCCAGAAGCGCGATGCCGTGGAGTCGATCGTGGCCGAACTGGTGCCGGACGCGGTCTTCTTCGGCGCCGCCGCCCCGCGTCTCGCCAACACGAGTTTCTTCGCCATTCCGGGCATGAAGGCGGAAACGGCGCAGATCGCGTTCGATCTCGCCGGCGTGGCGCTTTCGTCCGGCTCGGCCTGTTCGTCCGGCAAGGTCGGTCCGAGCCATGTGTTGAAGGCGATGGGCGTGGAGGACGGCGCGGGCGCGCTGCGCGTTTCCGTCGGTCCCGCCACGAGTGACGAGGATATCGCGCTGTTTCGCAAGGCGCTGGCGGGCATCGTCGCGCGGCGGGCGGCAAGCGACAGGGCGGCATGAGTAGTTGAGTGCCGGCGGGTATCGTCCGGCACGATCAGGAATTTTCAGGCTTCGGCCTGGCAGAGCGGTGCAATTCGAATTGGCCGGGTGAATTTCCGGCACGGACGCACTATATCGAACTTACTCCGCCGGCTTGGCCGGCGGTGCCAGAGTTCAAAAACGGCCGGGCCTTGAACCCGGCATGGATGGAGAACGCCGATGCCTGCAGTGCAGGAGACGATCGATCAGGTCAAAGGGATCGACGTCGATCAGTATAAATACGGATTCGAGACGCATATCGAGACCGACAAGGCGCCCAAGGGCCTGTCGGAGGACATCATCCGTTTCATCTCGGCCAAGAAGGGCGAGCCGGAGTGGATGCTGGACTGGCGGCTGAAGGCCTACCAGCGCTGGCTGACGCTCGAAGAGCCGACCTGGGCGCGCGTCGAATATCCGAAGATCGATTTCAACGACATCTACTATTACGCCGCCCCGAAGAACCAGTCGGGCCCGAAGTCGCTCGACGAGGTCGATCCCGAACTGCTGAAGACCTACGAGAAGCTGGGCATTCCGCTCAAGGAACAGGAGATTCTTGCCGGCGTGAAGAAGGCCGCACCGGCCGACGGCCTGGACGACGAGGATCCCGACGCCGCCAATGACAACGTCTACAAGTCCGGCCGAGTGGCCGTGGACGCCGTGTTCGATTCCGTCTCCGTGGTCACCACCTTCAAGAAGGAACTGGCGGCCGCCGGCGTCATCTTCTGCTCGATCTCGGAAGCGATCCGCGAGCATCCCGAGATCGTGCAGAAGTATCTCGGCTCGGTCGTGCCGATCTCCGACAATTTCTACGCCACGCTGAATTCGGCCGTGTTCACCGACGGCTCCTTCGTCTTCGTGCCGAAGGGCGTGCGCTGCCCGATGGAGCTCTCGACCTATTTCCGCATCAACGAGAAGAACACCGGCCAGTTCGAGCGCACGCTGATCATCGCCGAGGAGGGGGCTTACGTCTCCTATCTCGAAGGCTGCACCGCCCCCCAGCGCGACGAGAACCAGCTCCATGCCGCCGTGGTCGAACTGATCGCGCTGGACGACGCCGAGATCAAGTATTCGACCGTTCAGAACTGGTATCCGGGCGATGCGCAGGGCAAGGGCGGCGTCTACAATTTCGTCACCAAGCGAGGCGATTGCCGCGGCGACCGCTCGAAGATTTCGTGGACGCAGGTGGAGACCGGCTCGGCCATCACCTGGAAATACCCGTCCTGCATCCTGCGCGGCGACGACAGCCAGGGCGAGTTCTACTCGATCGCCGTGTCGAACGGCTACCAGCAGGTCGATTCGGGCACCAAGATGATCCACCTCGGCAAGAACACCAGGAGCCGGATCATCTCCAAGGGCATCGCGTCCGGGTTTTCGCAGAACACCTATCGCGGTCAGGTCTCGGCCCACCGCAAGGCGACCAATGCGAGGAACTTCACCAATTGCGACTCGCTGCTGATCGGCGACCAGTGCGGCGCGCACACCGTGCCCTACATGGAAGCCAAGAACGCCACCGCCCAGTTCGAGCACGAGGCGACCACCTCGAAGATTTCCGAGGACCAGAAGTTCTACGTCATGCAGCGCGGCATCCCCGAAGAGGAAGCCATCGCGCTCATCGTCAACGGCTTCGTCAAGGACGTCATCCAGGAGCTGCCGATGGAATTCGCCGTCGAGGCGCAGAAGCTGATCGGCATCAGTCTGGAAGGAAGCGTGGGGTGATTTGTGCTTCGCGGCCCCGGAATGACGGCAAGGTGACCGGATGTCAGGATGGGTCTACATCATGGCATCCACGCGAAACGGAACGATCTACATCGGCGTGACGAGTGATTTGCAGGGACGTGCCTACGAACATCGAACGTCTGTACAGCCCGGTTTTACGAACAGGTACGGTTGTAGCCGACTGGTTTGGTACGAACGACATGACAACATCATCGAAGCGATAGCTCGCGAGAAGGAACTGAAGAAATGGCGGCGATCCTGGAAACTCTATTTGATCGAAGGTTTTAACGCCGAGTGGGATGACTTGTTCGAGACATGCTACGAGCGGGACAACCCCTCCGATATGATCAGAGCGAGAGGCTAAGTTCATCATTCCGGGTTCCGCTGCACGGCCCCAGAATGACGGAAGAGAAAGACGAAAGAAATGCTTGAAATCAGAAACCTGCACGCCCGCATCGCAGACGAGGGCACCGAGATCATCCGCGGCCTGAACCTGACCGTGAAGAAGGGCGAGGTCTCGGCCATCATGGGGCCGAACGGCTCCGGCAAGTCGACGCTGTCCTACATCCTCGCCGGGCGCGAGGACTACGAGGTGACTGAGGGCGACATCCTGTTCAACGGCGAATCCATTCTCGAAATGGACCCGGCCGAGCGCGCCGCTTCCGGCATCTTCCTCGCCTTCCAGTATCCGATGGAGATACCGGGCGTGGCGACCATGGAATTCCTCAAGGTGGCGCTCAACGCCCAGCGCAAGGCGCGCGGCGAAGAGCCGCTAAAGGTTCCGGAATTCCTCAAGCGGGTGAAGGAATCCGCCGGCACGCTGCAGATGGATATGAACATGCTGAAGCGCCCGCTCAATGTCGGGTTCTCCGGCGGCGAGAAGAAGCGCGCCGAGATCCTGCAGATGAAGCTCCTGGAGCCGAAGCTGTGCGTCATGGACGAGACCGATTCCGGCCTCGACATCGACGCCTTGAAAATCGTCTCAGACGGCGTCAACGCGCTGCGCTCGCCCGACCGCGCCATCGTCGTCATCACCCATTACCAGCGCCTGTTGGAGCATATCGTTCCAGACAGCGTGCACGTGCTCTACAAGGGCCAGATCATCAAGTCCGGTGACAAGTCGCTCGCGCTCGATCTCGAGGCCAACGGCTATGCCGGCGTGATCGGCGAGGCGGCCTGAGGGGTGGTATGAGGTCATGAACATCCAGACGCCCATCCAGAACACGCCGGCCGAGCAGGCGATCCTCGATGCCTTTTCCGAGCGGCTTTCGCTGCTGCCGGGCGACGGCGAGGTGATGCTGAAGCGCGACGCGGCCATCGAGGCCGTAAAGGCCGGCCTGCCGACGCGTCGCATCGAAGCCTGGCATTATACGGATCTGCGCCGGCTGCTGGCCAAGGTGCCGGCCTATGACGACGCCGCGGCCGCCGAGGCCGTGCCGGTCCTGATCGAAGGCTCCGCCGTGCTGCCGGTGCTCAACGGCGTTGCCGGCAAGGCGACGGCGCTCGACGGCGTGACGGTCCAGACCGTGGCCGAAAAGCTGCGCGATGGCAGCTATGCCCCTGCGCTGGAGCGGCAGGGCGACGACGACGCCATCGGCGCGCTGAACGCCGCGCTGGTCGCCGACGGCTGGTTCCTCGACATTGCCGATGGCACGGTGCTGGAAAAGCCGATCGAGCTGCAGAACGTGCAGGCCGGCGGCCAGGTCCATACGCGCTTCGCCGCCAGGATCGGCGACGGCGTGACCGCCACCATCGTCGAGCGCCAGGCCGGCAGCGGCGGCGCGTTCGTCTCCTCCGTCGACAATGTCGTGATCGGCGACGGCGCGAACGTGACGTGGCTGATCGTGCAGGAGGAGCCGGACACCGCCACCTATCTCGGCCAGTTCAACGCCTGGATCGGCAAGGACGCCAGGTTCAGCCTGTTCGTGATGAACGCCGGCGGCAAGCTGGTGCGCCAGGAAGTCCGCGTCGCCACGAAGGGCGAGGGCTCGGATTTCCAGTTGCGCGGCGTCAACCTGCTTTCCGGCGAGACGCACACCGACGTGACCATGGTGCTCGACCACGCTGTCCCCAACACCGGCTCGCGCGAACTGGTGCGCAATGTGGTGACGGGCAGGGCGCATGGGGTGTTCCAGGGCCGCATCAACGTGCATCAGGTGGCGCAGAAGACCGACGCCAAGATGGCCTGCAACACGCTGCTTCTGTCCGACGACGGCGAGTTCTCGACCAAGCCCGAACTGGAGATCTTCGCCGACGACGTGGCCTGCGGCCACGGCGCCACGGTCACCGAAATCGACCACGGCCATCTGTTCTACCTGATGGCGCGCGGCATCGACGAGAAGACCGCGCGGGGGCTTCTTGTGAAGGCTTTCGTCGCCGAGGTGATCGAAGGGCTTGAGGACGAGCAGTTGATCGAGGCACTGGAAGCGAAGCTCGACGCGTGGTTCGCGACGCATGGATAAAGGGACGGCAATCGCCAATCGGCAACCGGCAGTCGGATACCACGATCGCCGACTGCCTGCTGCCGACTGCCGCACGATTTAGATGGACCAGAAGATCGAAGCTACCCCCTACGACGTCGAGGCGATCCGCCGCGATTTCCCGATTCTTGCGCGCGAGGTCTACGGCAAGCCGCTGGTCTATCTCGACAATGGCGCCTCCGCGCAGAAGCCGCAGGTGGTGCTGGACACCATCCAGTATGCCTATTCCCAGGAATACGCCAACGTTCATCGCGGCCTGCATTTCCTCTCCAACGCCGCCACGGATGCCTATGAAAAGGCGCGCGAATCGGCGCGCCGCTTCCTGAACGCACCGAGCACGGAAAATATCGTCTTCACCTCCAACACCACGGCGGCGATCAACACCGTCGCCTATGGCTGGGGCATGCCGAACATCGGCGAGGGCGACGAGATCGTGATCTCCATCATGGAGCATCACTCCAACATCGTGCCGTGGCACTTCATCCGCGAGCGGCAAGGCGCCAAGCTTGTCTGGGTGCCTGTGGACGACCGGGGCGTCTTCCACAGCGAGGATTTCGAGAAGAGCCTGACGCCGCGCACCAAGCTTGTCGCCATCACCCAGATGTCGAACGCGCTGGGCACCGTCACCCCGGTCAAGGACATCTGCCGCATTGCGCATCAGCGCGGCATTCCGGTGCTGGTCGACGGCTCGCAGAGCGCAGTGCATATGCCGGTCGACGTGCAGGACCTCGACTGCGACTGGTTCGTCTTCACCGGCCACAAGGTCTACGGTCCCTCCGGCATCGGCGTGCTCTACGGGAGGAAGGAGCGGCTGGAAGCGATGCGCCCCTTCATGGGCGGCGGCGAGATGATCGAGGAGGTGACGGAGGACATCGTCACCTACAACGACCCGCCGCACCGTTTCGAGGCCGGCACGCCGCCGATCGTCCAGGCGATCGGGCTGGGCGCGGCGCTCGACTACATGGAATCGATCGGCCGCGAGCGGATCGCCGCGCATGAGGCGGACCTGCGCGACTATGCGCATGAACGGCTGCGCTCGATCAACTCGCTGCGCATCTTCGGCGACGCGCCCGGCAAGGGCGCCATCATCTCCTTCGAATTGCAGGGCATCCATGCACATGACGTGTCGATGGTCATCGATAGGCAAGGTGTCGCCGTCCGCGCCGGCACCCACTGCGCCCAGCCGCTGTTGAAACGCTTCGGCGTCACCTCCACATGCAGGGCATCGTTCGCCATGTACAATACGAGGGCCGAGGTTGACGCCTTGGCCGAGGCGCTGGAAAAAGCGCGGAAATTCTTCGGGTAGCGGTCATGGAAGACACAAAGCTCACGTCAGAGGTGGTGGAAGCGCCGGCTGAGACCGTCGCACCGGAGGCAGGTGCCGCCCCATCGCAGGTCTCCGCCATTCCTGCCGACGAACTGGCCCGGCTGACCGACGACATCGTCTCGGCGCTGAAGACCGTGTACGATCCCGAGATCCCGGCCGACATCTACGAGCTCGGTCTCGTCTACAAGATCGACATCGAGGATGATCGGCAGGTCAAGATCGACATGACGCTGACCGCACCCGGCTGCCCGGTGGCCGGCGAGATGCCCGGCTGGGTGGAGAACGCCGTCGGCGCCGTCGAAGGCGTCTCCGGCGTCGAGGTCTCGATGGTGTTCGACCCGCCCTGGACGCCCGACCGCATGTCCGAAGAGGCACAGGTCGCGGTGGGATGGTACTGAGCCTGGCCGAGCATCTTTTCGCGTTCGGCTTCTTGCCTTGCATTCCCGAGAACGGGCGGTAATTCTTCCAGTCGATGCAGGCAGTGATCCTGGACGACCAGACGGGTCGCAACACATCCTTTCTTGCCTCCCTGAGCGCCCATCTGCTTGTGGGCGCGGCGCTTCTGTTCGTGCCGCTGGCGGGCCAGCGCTTCATTGAGCCGGCCGAACCGGTGCCGGTCGCCATCATCATTCCGGCGCCACCACAGGCAGCGCCCGCCGCGCCGAAGTCCGGCTCTTCGCCGGCGCCGGGCAGTGATGGGAAGACAGCGCTACCCCTGCCGAGATAAAACCGGCAGTTCCGGCCTCATTGCCACCCAAGGAACCGTCTGCAGGCGCGGAGAAGGATGAAGGCCTCATCTCCGCTCGCACCATGTTGTCGGCGGGCGTGCTCGCCAATCCGCGCAGCCGCAAGGCCATGCAGCAGTTGCGCACATTCTCTGCCGACGAGCGCATCGTCCAACTCTGCAATATCGAGGCGATGGAGCAGGTGCATGCCCGGCAGCCGGCCATGCTTCCCGAGGCCGTTTCGCCCTATGCCTTTCAGGATCTGACGTTGCGCGGCGGTTCGGTCATCGCCGACGGCGCGACCTTCTACAGCGGGCATCGATGGTATGGTCTGCGCTTCGCCTGCAATGTCGAGGCCGGCAAGGTCGTGGCCTTCGCCTTCCGGATCGGCCAGCCCGTTCCCCGCGCGCAGTGGGAGGAGCACAATCTCGCCGAGTCGATCGACACCGGTGATTAGGGACGAAGCGCAAATGAAAGCCGTTCCAAGGGGAACGGCTTTCAAATGTTGCTGTCAGTTGAGAATTTCGACGATCTCGCGGGTGTCGGGATCGACCAGCACACCGCGTCCGTCGACCACCATATATTCGTAGCGCTTCTCGAGCCCGGGCGCGTCCAGAGGCGAGACCATCACGTCCTCGGGAACGACCTGGCCGACGGAGAGGTCGAAATCGTCCGGCAGGACGACGTCCTGATGCGGTTGCTTGACGATGTATTCGCGCACGACGACCTGTTCTTCCGGCTGGAGGACGACCGTTTGTGCGAAAGCGCCTGTTGCAGTCGCGGCGAGCATGGCCCCGGCAAGCAGAAATGGGCGGATGTGCATTTTAGCCTCCTGTGATAAAGGGTATCGACAAACAGGGAAGGGGCGCGGGTGGTTCCCAAAAGTGAGAAGTGTTACGCCCGGTCACGAAGCGCTCGAGAAGCGTTCGACTTGCAGCGGTCCGGAAAGTTCACCATCTTAGGCAGGATAATCATTCGGCAGGCCTTGACCCTGCATGGAATGGAGATTTGAGATCATGGCAGGTTTTGCCGTCATCACCATGACCGATAAGGCCGCGGATCGCGTGCGCGAGATCGTCTCGACGCGCGACAACGCGCATGGCATCCGCCTTGGCGTCAAGAAGGGCGGCTGCGCGGGCATGGAATACACGGTTGATCTGGTGACCGAGCCGAACGTCAAGGACGACCACGTCGAACGCGACGGCGCCCACGTCTACGTCGCCCCGGAGGCAGCGCTCTTCCTGCTCGGCACCGAGATGGATTTTGAGGCGACGACGCTCAGGACCGGCTTCACCTTCCGCAACCCGAACCAGTCGTCGGCCTGCGGCTGCGGCGAATCGGTGGAACTGAAGCCCGCCGATTTGAAGGCGCTGGCCGAGGCGCGGGCGCAAAGCGCGGCCTGACTAAACGTCGTCATCCCGGCCGCTGCCGAGTGACCGTAGGTCGCGAGGCGAGAGCCGGGATCCATTCCGGAACACCAGCAAGGTCACGGATTGGATCCCGGATAGCCGCTCTCCGCTTCGCTGCGGTCGGCTTCCGGGATGACAAGTTCAGCTACTCTACCCACATGCCCGTCCGCCTATGCCAGTCGGCGATGGACTCTTCCGGATAGACGTCGAACGCCTTGTCGCCCTCGGCGATGTCGGGCTCCACCCAGTTGGCCTTGTATTTCAGCATCAGGTGCGTGTGCTCCTTCGGCATCGGCAGGTCTGAATCGATCGCCGACGCGAAAGGATGCACCAGGTCCGGCCAGGTCGGATCGTAGAGCCACAGCGCCGACCCGCACTGGGTGCAGAAATTGCGCTCGCCGGTCGAGACCTCGCAATGCGGATGCTCGTCGTCCTCGATTTCCGCGCGATAGACGCCGAGGTTCTCCTTGCCCTCGACCTTCATCGTCTCGTTGATCGCGCCGAGGTTGATGGCATATCCGCCACCGCCCTGCTGCTTGCGGCATATCGAGCAATAGCAGAGCTGGTAGGGCGCCGGCGTGTGGCTTTCGACTTCGAATTTCACCGCGCCGCAGCGGCAGGATCCCTTGAGCAGCATGGGCATGGGAGTTCTCCTCGACTGGATGGTCTGACCATAGCACCTCGCGCAGCCTCAACCTGTCAGCAGCGTTTCGGTTGCCTGCCCCAGACGAATGACAAGGGCGAATGACAAGGGCGCGACCGCGTGAGAAGATCGCGTCATGGACGACGAAAGACTCCGCGAACTGTTTGAAGGGCTCGGCCCCGTCACCATCCGCCGCATGTTTTCGGGCAAGGGCATCTACCACAACGGCGTCATCTTCGCGCTGATCCTGCGCGGCGATCTCATGCTGAAGGGTGACGACGAGGTGGCCGCCGCCTACGAGGCGGCCGGCGGGCGGCGCTGGACCTATGTCAACAAGCGCCACGACCGGGAGGTCGCCATGCCCTACTGGACAGCGCCCGAAAGCGCGCTGGACGATCCTGAAGAAATGGCGGCATGGGCGCGCAAGGCCTACGAGGCGGGACTGCGGAGCGAGAAGTAGATGTGGTGCGCTTTACCCTGCGCCTTGAGAGGAGGGTCGGCGAATGCCTGGAGGCAAGCGAGGGCGCGAGACGGGATGAGATCCTCGTCGTAGAGCACCGCCACTTGAACCATTCCGCGTCTCTCGCCTTGTCTTGCCAGGCTCGTTTCACGATCCTCCCGCAAGGGGGCGTAGTCACAGCGCCTTCGCCACCCTTGCCGCCAGGCGCGCATTGTTCTCCACCAGCGCGATGTTGGTTTTGAGGCTGCGGCCGCCGGTCAGTTCCAGGATTTTGCCCAGCAGGAACGGCGTCACCGCCTTGCCGACAACGGCCTGCGCTTCGGCCGCCTTCTGCGCGGCGTCGATATAGGCGGCCATCTCGGCCGCCGGGATCTCGTCGTCCTCCGGCACCGGGTTGGCCACCAGCATGCCGCCCTCCAGCCCGAGCGCCCGGCGCGTCTGGTAAAGCCGCGCGATCTTTTCAGGCGAATCGAGCACCAGCGGCGCGCGGTAGGGCGATTGGCGCGACCAGAAGGCCGGCATCACCTCGCTGCCGTTGCCGATCACCGGCACGCCGCGCGTTTCCAGCACCTCCAGCGTCTTTTCGATGTCGAGGATGGCCTTCGCCCCGGCCGAGACGACGATGACCGGCGTGCGCGCCAGTTCATCCAGATCGGCCGAGATGTCGAAACTCTTTTCCGCGCCCTTGTGCACGCCGCCGATGCCGCCCGTCGCGAACACGCTTATGCCGGCCATCGCCGCGCAGATCATCGTGGCCGCGACCGTCGTGCCCCCGGTGCGCCCTTCGGCCACCGCGAAGGCGAGATCGGCCCGCGACAGCTTCATGGCGTCGCCGGTCATGGCCAGCGATTCGCGCTCGCCGTCAGACAGGCCGATCTTGATGCGGCCGTCGACGACGGCGATGGTCGCCGGCACTGCGCCTTCCCCGGTGATGATCTTTTCGACATTGGCCGCCATCGTCCCATTGTCGGGATAGGGCATGCCGTGGGTGATGATGGTCGATTCCAGTGCCACGACGGGTCGGCGCGCGGCAAGCGCTTCTGCCACCGGCGGATGGATGTCGAGGAAGGGGCGGGCGGTCTCTGGCGTCATGGTCGTGTCTCCGGGCCGATCGGCCGACTGCGATGCCTCATGCCATTTCGACAGGGTCCGGCACAAGGGTGAGGGTCGCGGCAAATTCCCCGGGCGTGAAGACGGGAACAGCCCTGTCGCTCTCGATGGCGAGCAGGGCCGCCGCCACGCCTTCGCGCAGAGCCTGCCGCAGCGGATGCCCGGCGAGCAGAGCCGCCGCCGTCGCACCCGCCAGCGCGTCTCCGGCGCCGGTGACGTCGGCAACGGCGCGTGGTGTCGGCGGGGCGAGCCGGAAGGTCCCGCTTCCGTCATAGGCGATGACGGGGTCGTCTCCCGCCGTCACCACGGCCGCATTCAGGCCGATGGCGCGCAGGCCTGCGATGACAGCCGATGCTGGCGCATCTTCCCCCAGCCCCGTCAGTGCATGGACCTCGCGCCGGTTGAGGAAGGCGAGCGCCAGCCGCCCCAGCACGGCTTTCAGCCGCACCACCTTGGCCGGCGAGATGGCGATGGCGAAGATCGGCCTGGTCGGCTCGAACCCGGCCAGCCGCTCCAGCGCCGCCGCCGGCAGGTTGGCGTCGATCAGCAGCGCATCCGCCTGGCCGACGGCCTCGCGCAGGCCGGAACGGCGCACCTGCTTCGGGAAGGCGAGATCATAGAGCGCCATGTCGGCGAACCCGACCACAAGGTCGCCCTCGGCATCGAGGATAGCGGTATAGCTTGGCGTCGCCCGGTCGAGGAAGACGGCGGAAAGATCGGTTATGCCGGCCTCTCCGATCGCCCGCGCCACCGTCTCGCCGGCCGCGTCGCCGCCGCGCACCGACATCAGCGACGCCGAAAGGCCGCGCCGGACGGCCGTGCGGACGGCATTGAAGACGCCGCCGCCGACATCCTCGCGCATCATGCCCGGGTTGGAAGCCGCCGGCACGTAGGGGCCGCTGATCTGGCCGCGCCGGTCGATATGCGCACCGCCGATGGCGAGAACGTGTGGCTTGGAGTTCATGCGCCCGACCCCGTCAGATCGAATCGGTCGCCGCTGGACTGGCGACGCGCATCCGCGGCCCCGGTGGACAGATTTTCCGTACCGTCCTTGAAACAGAAAAAGAACATGTGTGGAATATGATTGAAAATCAATTCCTTGGCCTCTCTTGCCAAATTGGAACAAAACAGGTACATATTCACAACGCGCAGCGGCCGGTCCGGCCTCCATTGACGATCAAGGGGTGATGTATCATGGCTCAGAACAGTTTGCGGCTTGTAGAGGACAATTCGGTGGACAAATCAAAGGCTCTTGACGCCGCGCTGTCGCAGATAGAGCGCGCCTTCGGCAAGGGCTCGATCATGCGGCTCGGAGCCAACGAGCAGGTGGTCGAGATCGAGACGGTACCGACCGGCTCGCTGGGGCTGGATATCGCGCTCGGCGTCGGCGGCCTGCCGCGCGGCCGCATCATCGAGATTTACGGGCCGGAAAGCTCCGGCAAGACGACGCTGGCCCTGCATACCGTGGCCGAGTCGCAGAAGAAGGGCGGCATCTGCGCCTTCGTCGACGCCGAGCATGCGCTCGATCCGGTCTATGCCCGCAAGCTGGGCGTCGATCTGGAGAACCTGCTGATCTCCCAGCCCGACACGGGTGAGCAGGCGCTGGAAATCTGCGACACGCTGGTACGTTCCGGCGCGATCGACGTGCTGGTGGTGGACTCGGTCGCCGCACTGACGCCGCGCGCCGAGATCGAGGGCGAGATGGGTGATTCGCTGCCCGGCCTTCAGGCCCGGCTGATGAGCCAGGCGCTGCGCAAGCTCACCGCCTCCATCGCCCGCTCCAACACGATGGTCATCTTCATCAACCAGATTCGCATGAAGATCGGCGTGATGTTCGGCTCGCCCGAGACCACGACGGGCGGCAATGCGCTCAAGTTCTACGCGTCGGTGCGCCTCGACATCCGCCGCATCGGCTCGGTCAAGGACCGTGACGAGGTGGTCGGCAACCAGACCCGCGTCAAGGTGGTGAAGAACAAGCTGGCGCCGCCCTTCAAGGTGGTCGAGTTCGACATCATGTATGGCGAGGGCGTGTCCAAGACCGGCGAACTGATCGACCTTGGCGTCAAGGCGGGCGTCGTCGAGAAGTCTGGCGCCTGGTTCTCCTACAATTCCCAGCGCCTCGGCCAGGGCCGCGAGAACGCCAAGCAGTTCCTGCGCGACAATCCCGAGCTTGCCCGCGAGGTCGAACTGGCCTTGCGCCAGAACGCCGGCCTGATTGCGGAAAAATTCCTCGAGAACGGCGGCGAGGGCGACCTGCCGGACGAAGCAGCCGAAATGTAGGCTGCCTTGGCCGCGCGCTTCCGCCGTGGCCTCCGGGAAGCAGACGACCAATCGGTCCGTGTCGTTCCGTGTCTTCAAACCGCCGGCTTTTCAGCCGGCGGTTTTGCTTTTGAACCTCCCATAGAAGCGACTGAGAAACCGACGGTTTCGCTTTGTCCGGCCCATTCTGGACAGGGGTGAGGCCGCTCGCTAAAAGGCATGACCGTTTCGCCGGGTCGGCCGGCGATTTTTCTTTGGAACGCGCGTGCGCGCGGAGGCAGTCCGATGAGTGGCGTCAACGATATAAGGTCGACCTTCCTCGACTATTTCAGGAAGAACGGGCACGAGGTCGTGGCCTCCAGCCCGCTCGTGCCGCGCAACGACCCGACGCTGATGTTCACCAATGCCGGCATGGTGCAGTTCAAGAACGTCTTCACCGGGCTGGAGAAGCGTTCCTATTCGCGCGCCACGACCTCGCAGAAGTGCGTGCGCGCCGGCGGCAAGCACAACGACCTCGACAATGTCGGCTACACCGCCCGCCATCTCACCTATTTCGAGATGCTCGGCAACTTCTCCTTCGGCGACTATTTCAAGGAGAACGCCATCGAGTTCGCCTGGAACCTGATCACGAAGGAATTCGGCCTGCCGAAGGACAAGTTGCTGGTCACGGTCTATCACACCGACGATGAGGCGGCCTCGCTGTGGAAGAGGATCGCCGGCTTTTCGGACGACCGTATCGTGCGCATCGCCACGTCGGACAATTTCTGGGCGATGGGCGATACCGGCCCCTGCGGCCCCTGCTCGGAAATCTTCATCGACCGCGGCGACCACATCTGGGGCGGACCACCCGGCAGCCCTGAGGAGGACGGCGACCGCTTCCTCGAATTCTGGAATCTGGTTTTCATGCAGTACGAGCAGGTGACGAAGGACGAGCGCGTCGACCTGCCGCGCCCCTCCATCGACACCGGCATGGGGTTGGAGCGCATGGCCTCCATCCTGCAGGGCGTCGACAGCGTTTTCGAGACCGACCTGTTCCGCCACCTGATCGATGCGACCGCCTCGGCGCTCGGCCGCAGCCCCGGCGCCGACGATGCCGCGTCCTTCCGCGTTATCGCCGATCACCTGCGCTCGTCCTCCTTCCTGATCGCCGACGGCGTACTGCCGTCCAACGAGGGCAGGGGCTACGTGCTGCGCCGCATCATGCGCCGCGCCATGCGCCACGGGCAGTTGCTCGGCGCAAACGAGCCGCTGATGTGGAAGCTGGTGCCCGCCCTCCTGCGCGAAATGGGGCAGGCCTATCCCGAACTCGTGCGCGGCGAGGCGCTGATCACCGAAACGCTGAAGCTCGAAGAAACGCGCTTCCGCAAGACCCTGTCGCGCGGCCTTACCTTGCTGGAAGAAGCGGCCGGGGGCCTGTCCGCCGGCGACATGCTGGACGGCGAGACGGCGTTCAAGCTCTACGACACCTACGGCTTCCCGCTCGACCTGACGCAGGACGCGCTGCGCCAGCGCAACATCTCGGTCAATCTCGACGGCTTCAACGACGCCATGGAGCGCCAGCGTGCCGAAGCGCGCGCGAGCTGGGCGGGCTCCGGCGAGGCGGCGACCGAGACGATCTGGTTTGCGTTGCGCGAGAAGCTCGGCGCCACCGAATTCCTCGGCTACGACACCGAGAAGGCTGAAGGCGTCGTGCTGGCGCTGGTGCGCGACGGCAAGGAGGCCGACAGCGCCGCGGAGGGCGACGCGGTCGCGGTCGTCGTCAACCAGACGCCGTTCTATGGCGAGTCCGGCGGCCAGATGGGCGACACCGGCACCATCTCCGGCGAGGGGTTTTCCATCGCAGTCACCGACACGCAGAAGAAGGCGGACGGCCTGTTTGTCCATCTCGGCAAGGTCGCCAACGGCACGGTGAAGACGGGCGCGGCGGTCGGACTCGAGGTCGATCACGCGCGCCGGTCGAGGCTGCGTGCTAACCATTCCGCCACCCACCTCATCCATGAAGCGTTGCGCGAGGTGCTTGGTACGCATGTCGCCCAAAAGGGCTCTCTGGTCGCGCCCGAGCGCCTGCGCTTCGACATCTCGCACAACAAGCCGATCTCGCCGGAGGAGCTCGAACATGTCGAGGCGATGGCCAACGAGATCGTCGTCCAGAACGGTCCGGTCACCACGCGGCTGATGTCCGTGGACGATGCGCGCGCCGAAGGCGCGATGGCGCTGTTCGGCGAGAAATACGGCGACGAGGTGCGCGTGGTGTCGATGGGCACGGCCCTGCATGGCGACAAGGCCAACCGTCCCTATTCGACCGAGCTGTGCGGCGGCACCCATGTCTCGGCCACCGGCGATATCGGTCTGGTGCGCATCCTTTCCGACAGCCCGGTCGCGGCCGGCGTGCGCCGTATCGAGGCGCTGACGGGTGAGGCCGCGCGCAAATATCTCGACGAACAGGACAAGCGCCTGAAGTCCGTCGCCGCCGCGCTAAAAATATCGCCTGCCGACGTCCCGGCCCGGGTCGAGGCGCTGGTGGAGGAACGCCGCAAGCTGGAGCGCGAGCTTTCCGAGGCGCGCAAGAAGCTGGCGCTGGGCGGTGGCTCGTCCGCGGATGCGCCTGCCCAGAACGAGACGGTCGCCGGCGTTGGTTTCCTCGGCAAGGCCGTAACGGGCGTCTCGCCCAAGGATCTCAAGCCGCTGGCCGATGCGGGCAAGACCTCGCTCGGCTCGGGCGTCGTGGTCTTCGTCGGTGCGAGCGAAGACAACAAGGCGAGCGTCGTGGTCGGCGTCACCGATGATTTGACCAGCCGCTTCAGCGCGGTCGATCTCGTGCGCGTAGCGTCCGCGGCTCTCGGCGGGCAGGGCGGCGGCGGCCGGCCCGACATGGCTCAGGCCGGCGGCCCGGATGCCTCCAAGGCAAGCCAGGCCATCGCAGCGGTCAGGGCGGCGCTGGAAGCCGCATAAGGGCATGAGGGTCCTTGTCCTCGGTGGATACGGGCTTATCGGTTCGGCCATCGTCGACAGGTTGCTGCGCGACGGTTGCGGCGTCGCCGGCCTTGGTCGCAACGTGGCCGAGGCGCGCCTGCGGCGGCCCGCTGTGGACTGGATCAAGGCCGACATGGCATCGATGCTGTCGGCGAAGGACTGGCTTCCCCTGCTGGCCGGCATGGATGCCGTGGTCAACGCCGCCGGAGCGTTGCAGAACGGCGCACGGGACGATCTTGATGCCCTCCACCGCGCCGCCGTCGAGGCGCTGGTGGAAGCCTGCGGGATGGCCGGTGTCCATCGGTTCGTCCAGATTTCCGCCATCGGTGCGGCTCTTTCGTCCCGCGACCCGTTCTTCCGCACGAAGGCGGAGGGCGACGGCTGTGTCATGCGATCCGCACTGTCCTGGACCGTCCTACGTCCCGGTCTGGTGATCGCTCCGGCCGCCTATGGCGGCACGGCTCTGCTGCGCGCGCTCGCGGCCTTTCCGTTTGTCGTTCCCGCCGTGCTGGCGGACAGCCCGCTCCAGACAGTCGGCGTCGGCGATGTCGCCCAGGCGGTCTCGCGCGCCGTCGCGGGAAATCTGCCAGATCGGGTGGCCATCGATCTCGTTGAGGAGCGGCCGCGTCCACTCGGCGATGTCCTGCTGGCGTTCCGCTCCTGGCTCGGCCTGCCGCCCGCGCGCATCGTGCCGGTGCCTGCGTGGATCGGACGGGTCGTCGGCGCAGCCGCCGACGCTCTTGGCTGGCTGGGCTGGCGCTCGCCCCTGCGCGGCGCAGCCCTGTCCGCGGTGGCGGCAGGCGTGGTCGGCGACCCTTCGACATGGCGGTCGATCGCGGGTGCGCCGCTTCCGCCCCTGGAAACCACGCTCGCGTCCATGCCCACGACGGTGCAGGAGCGCTGGTTCGCCCGCCTCTGGCTGCTCAAACCCGTCGTGTTCGTCTGCCTGTCGCTGTTCTGGCTCGTATCGGGCGCGATCGGGCTGGCACGCATCGATGCGGCCGCCGAAGTGCTGACCGCGCGCGGCATCGGCGAAGGGCTTGCTCGGACAGCGGTTGTCGCGGGCGCCGTCACCGACATTGCGGTGGGAGCTGCGGTTCTGTTGCGCGCTCTGACACGGCCGGCATTGCTGGCGATGGCAGCCATCATCGCGTTCTATCTCGCTGCGGCAACCCTGCTGGCGCCGGATCTGTGGCTCGATCCGCTGGGGCCGCTGGTCAAGGTGATTCCGGGCTTTTGTCTGGTCCTGGTGGCGCTGGCGATACTGGACGAGCGATGATGGCAGCGGATGTCCTGCGGTGGCTGCATATCATCGGGGCCGCCGTCCTGTTCGGCACCGGGGCCGGCATCGCCTTCTTCATGCTGATGGCGCAACGCACCGGGCGCGCCGAACTGGTCGCGCACGTCGCCGGCACGGTCGTCGTCGCGGATGCGGTCTTCACGGCCACCGCCGTGGTCGTCCAGCCGATCACCGGCGTGCTGCTGGCGCAGGCGACCGGCTGGCCGCTCACGCAAGGGTGGATCGTTCTGTCGCTGGCGCTCTATGGCGTGACCGGCCTGTTCTGGCTGCCGGTCGTGTGGATCCAACTGCGCATCCGCAATCTCGCGCGCGCCGCCGCGGCAGGAAACAGGCCTCTCCCCGAAGAAGAGAAGCGCTTGTTCCGCATCTGGTTCGCCTGCGGCTTTCCGGCCTTCGCCGCCGTCCTCGCCATATTGTGGCTGATGGTGACGCGACCGGAAATATCCTGGATTCCAGGATAGGTCTCGCCCGGTCGCGATATCGGGAGGCGATGGCCGCCTCCCGACAGGTTCGAACCGTTTTCTCGCTAGAGCAGCGGGCGTTCCAGCGAAGGCGGTTCCGCTGCTCCAACCTGTTTCCTTAGCTGCATTTGTGCGGACGCCAGACGATTCCGTCTGGCTGCAAAATGCTCTATACGGCCGGAGCGGCGCCCAGCGTGGTTTCGGCGCTGTCATGGAAGAGCGAGCGCCACAAAGCGGCGCCGATGACGGCTCCGAGGATCGGCGCTACCCAGAACAGCCACAATTGGCCGAGCGCCGCGGTCTCGGCGAAAAGCGCGACGCCGGTCGAGCGTGCCGGATTGACCGAGGTGTTCGTCACCGGGATCGAGACCAGATGGATCAGCGTCAGGGTCAGGCCGATCGCCAGCGGCGCGAAGCCGGGCGAGGGCGAGCGTGGGCTGGTCACCGCCAGGATGATGAAGATGAAGAAGCCTGTCATCACCACTTCCATCACAAGGCCGGCCAGCAGCGAATATTTGCCCGGCGACAGGTCGCCATAGCCGTTCGAGGCGAAGCCGCCGGGCGTGAAGCCTGCCTGTCCCGAGGCGATGACATAGAGGACGCACGCCGCCACGACCGCGCCGATCACCTGCGCGATGATATAACCGGCGAGTTCCCGGGCGGGCATGCGGCCGCCGGCTACCATGCCGACCGACACCGCGGGATTGAAATGGCCGCCGGAAATGCCACCGACCGCGTAGGCCATGGTGACGACCGTCAGGCCGAACGCAAGCGCGACGCCGAGAAGCCCGATGCCGACGTTGGGAAATGCCGCCGCAAGCACGGCGCTGCCGCATCCACAAAAGGTAAGCCAGAACGTGCCGAGGAACTCGGCTGCCAGTTTCTTCTGCATAGTACCCTCCATCATGGGCGCACGTGCCCGAAGCGGAAAGTAAGCCGAGTCGCGGAGTCCGCATAGCGGGGTGAAACGAGGCGGGTCAACTCGCCCTGGTTGTGCCGACGAAGCTTGACCGTATGCTTACGGTGTCCCACCACTGCGCGATCGCCGGGACGGTTGCGAGCACGTCGCGGCCTTCCTCCACATTCAGGAAATAGCCGATCACCGGGGCGAGGTGCAGGTCGGCGAGGCTGACCATGTCGCCCAAGAGCCAGTCTCCGGGCGTTTTCAAGTCCGAAAGAACGGTCAGCGCCGTTCGCGCGACGCCGAGCCCGGCGGCGATACGCTTCTCGTCCGGCGGATTGCCTTCCAGTCGCTCGACCGCCACATCCCAAACCATGGCGCGATAGGCATAGGCATCGACCAGGCCGATGATCTGGTTCATCACCGCGCGCCGACGCGCGTCCGCAGGCTGCAAAGACGGGCCCTGGAAAGCCTCGTCGACATAGCGGGTGATCGCGCCGGTCTCGAACAGGCGGAAGCCATCATGCTCGAAGGCCGGAATGCGCGCGAACGGATGGCGTTCGAGATACCAATCGGGCGGGCCGCCTTCCGCGAATACGTCCACCGGCATGAGGTTGTAGCCGACGCCCTTCTCCTCCAGCGCCATGCGCGCGATGCGGACGTAAACGCTGTAGTCCGCGCCGTAGAGGATCGGCTTCGATCGGTCGGCCATGCGGTCGTCTCCTTCGCCTGCGTCATAGCACGAAGAGGCCGTTGCGGCGCGGTTGACGAGCGATAAAAAAGCCCCGGATCGCTCCGGGGCTTTTGTTTGTCCGCGATGCGGGACCCTTCAGGCCATCGCCTTCTGCAAATTCTCGTCCACCTTGTCGAGGAAGCCGGTGGTGGAGAGCCAGGGCTGGTCGGGACCGATCAGCAGCGACAGGTCCTTGGTCATGAAACCGGATTCGACGGTCTGGACGCAGACCTTCTCCAGCGTCTCGGCGAAGGTCTTCAACTCCGCATTGTCGTCCAGCTTGGCGCGGTGCGCCAGGCCGCGCGTCCAGGCGAAGATCGAGGCGATCGAGTTGGTCGAGGTCTCTTCGCCCTTCTGGTGCTGGCGATAGTGGCGGGTGACGGTGCCGTGCGCGGCTTCGGCTTCCACCGTCTTGCCGTCCGGCGTCATCAGCACCGAGGTCATCAGGCCGAGCGAACCGAAGCCCTGTGCCACCGTGTCGGACTGCACGTCGCCGTCGTAGTTCTTGCAGGCCCAGACATAGCCGCCCGACCATTTCAGCGAGGAAGCCACCATGTCGTCGATCAGGCGGTGCTCGTACCACAGCTTGCGCGCCTTGAACTCGGCCTCGAACTCCTTCTCGTAGACTTCCTGGAAGATGTCCTTGAAGCGGCCGTCATAGGCCTTGAGGATCGTGTTCTTGGTCGAGAGGTAGACGGGATAGTTGCGCAGCAGGCCGTAGTTCAGCGAGGCGCGCGCGAACTCGCGGATCGATTCGTCGAGATTGTACATGGCCATCGCCACGCCCGAGCCCGGCGCATCGAACACGTCGTGCTCGATGGTGGTGCCGTCCTCGCCGACGAATTTTATCGTCAGCTTGCCCTTGCCGGGGAAACGGAAGTCGGTGGCGCGGTACTGGTCGCCATAGGCGTGGCGGCCGACGATGATCGGCTTGGTCCAGCCCGGAACCAGGCGCGGCACGTTCTTCATGATGATCGGCTCGCGGAAGATGGTGCCGCCGAGGATATTGCGGATCGTGCCGTTGGGCGACTTCCACATCTTCTTGAGGTGGAATTCCTCGACGCGGGCCTCGTCGGGGGTGATGGTGGCGCACTTCACGCCGACGCCGACGCGCTTGATGGCATTGGCCGCGTCGACCGTCACCTTGTCGTCGGTGGCGTCGCGGTTTTCCATGCCGAGGTCGTAATATTCCAGGTCGACGTCGAGATAGGGGTGGATCAGCTTGTCCTTGATCATCTGCCAGATGATGCGGGTCATCTCGTCGCCGTCGAGTTCGACGACCGGGTTCGCCACCTTGATCTTCGCCATGGAATGAAAGCCTCACTGCTGGAAATGGGGTCGCGCCAGAGGCACGGCCAGGAAGGATGCGGCCCCTATATCAAAGCGGCGGGAGGCGCGCAAACGGATGCCGCATTTCAATGCGAGGACGCCGCATGTCGAAAAAGACCTTTGTCATCGACGGCGCCGGGATCACCGGCATCGCCTCCTTCTACGACGAGATCAATCGCGTTTTCATGAGCGGCGAGGACTGGAAGATCGGCGCCAGCCTGGATGCCTTGAACGATATGTTCTACGGCGGTTATGGCGCAATCGCCGGGGACGAACCTGTTCTGCTTGTCTGGCGGAACATGGACGACAGCCGGCGGGCGCTCGGACGGGAGGCGACGCGTGCCTTTCTCGAAGATAAGCTTTCGCATCCCGACAGATACGATGTTGCGCGTATAGGCCGGGATCTGGCCGAACTGGAAGGCGGAGGCGGCCAGACCTTCTTCGAGATCGTGCTGGAGATCATCCGCGATCATCCGAATATCGAATTGATCGAGGCCTGAGGCCGACCGCTCGCGACTTTTGCAATTGCTTCATTTTGCAGGCCGACTATTCAGGACGCCGAAAATCGCAAATCCCGTTTCATTGGTGCCAATGCCCGAACAACACAACACTCCGGTCGACACAGGCCCTGTCGTCATCCTTGTCGAGCCGCAGCTCGGCGAGAACATCGGCATGGTGGCGCGCGCCATGGCGAATTTCGGCCTTTCCGAGCTGAGACTGGTCAATCCGCGCGACGGCTGGCCGAGCGAGAAGGCACGCGCCGCCGCCAGCCGCGCCGATCACGTCATCGACGGCGTGCGTGTGTTCGAGGATTTGCGCGCGGCCATCGCCGACCTGAATTTCGTCTTCGCCACAACGGCGCGCGAGCGCGACGGCTTCAAGAGGGTGGCAGGGCCGGTCGAGGCGGGCAGGGTGCTTCGCGCCAGGAATACCGCCGGCGAGCGCACCGGCATCCTGTTCGGCCGCGAGCGCTTCGGCCTGTCGAACGAGGAGATCGGCCTTGCCGACGAGATCGTCACCTTCCCGGTCGATCCGACCTTCGCCTCGCTCAATATCGCCCAGGCAGTGCTCCTCATGTCCTATGAATGGCGCAAGTCCGGCCTTGCCGACGAGACCGAGACGAATTTTGCCGCGCCCGACATGCTCCCGGCGACCCGGGAGCAGTTGCATGGGCTGTTCGACCATCTGGAGGCCGCGCTGGAGGCGCGCGGCTATTTCAGGCCGGCTGCGAAGAAGCCGAAGATGGTGGAGAACCTGCGCGCCGTGCTGACGCGGGCGGGTTTCGCCGAGCCGGAACTGAAGGTGCTGCGCGGCGTCGTCGCTTCGCTCGACTATTTCTCGCCGAAGGAACCGCGCGGTGCCGGCTATCCGGCGCGAAAGGCGAAGATCGACCAGATCGCTCACGCTGCCTCTTCCGGGGCGGACGAAGCGGCCGAGGAGCCGCCACAGGGCGGCAAGGGAATGGACAATGACTGACACCTCGCCGTTGGGGTGCGTGGTCTCCGACGGTGTCGCCGCGCAACCGGTGCTGATGTTCGATTCGGGCATCGGCGGGCTGACGGTGCTGCGCGAGGCGCGCGTGCTGATGCCCGGCCGCCGCTTCGTCTATGTCGCCGACGACGCCGCCTTTCCCTACGGTGCGTGGGAGGAGCCGGCGCTGAAGGATCATATCCTGTCGCTGTTCGCCGGGCTGCTCGAACGCTATCGGCCATCGATCTCCGTCATCGCTTGCAACACGGCCTCGACCCTGGTGATCGACGCACTGCGCCAGGCGTTTCCTGGTCACCCCTTCGTCGGCACCGTGCCGGCGATCAAGCCGGCCGCCGAGCGCACGCGTTCCGGCATCGTCTCTGTGCTCGCCACGCCGGGAACCGTCAGGCGGCAATATACGCGCGACCTGATCGAGACCTGGGCCAGGAAATGCCACGTCCGGCTGGTCGGCTCGGACCGTCTTGCCGGGCTTGCCGAGGCCTATATGCGCGACGGCTTCGTCGACGAGGAGGCAGTCCGCGCCGAAATCGCGCCGTGCTTCATCGAAAGGGACGGCGCCAGCACCGACATCGTGGTGCTGGCCTGCACGCACTATCCCTTTCTGGTCAACCGCATGCGCAAGACCGCGCCGTGGCCGGTGGACTGGATCGATCCGGCCGAGGCGATCGCGCGCCGCGCCGTGTCGTTGCTCGACGGCCTGGAAGCGGGCAGGGCGCATGAGGCGCTGCCAGGCGAAAGGAACGACGTCGCCGTCTTCACCTCAGGCAAGGCCGGTTTCGCGACCCGCCGCCTGATGCAGGGTTTCGGGCTGACGGTGACATAGCGCTTTCCGGGAACATGCGCCGTGCTGTCGCGTTCTTCCAGCCTGCAAGGAGGAACAACCCATGCCTGCCACATCGAAAGCGCAACAGAAGGCGGCCGGCGCGGCACTGTCGGCCAAGCGCGGCGAGACGAAGAAGAGCGAGTTGAAGGGCGCGTCCCGCGATATGTACGAATCCATGAGCGAGAAGGAACTCGAGGAATTCGCCGAGACCAAGCGCAAGGGCCTGCCGAACAAGAAGAACTGAGATGTCAGCCGGCGGGCGATGCCGCCGGCTGCGTTTTTCAGTAGCCCAGCGTGAAGCGCCGCCCGATATGTTTCGGGGTCTCCGCTTCGTCGACGAGGGCGACGGCAAGGTCCTCGACGGAGATGCGGCTTTCGCCCTTCTCATCGAACACCGGGTTCTCTCCGCCGAGGCGGTAGGCGCCGGTGCGCTCGCCGGGCGCCAGAACGAAGGCGGGCGAGACGAACGTCCAATCCTTCCAGTCGCTCTCCTTCAATGCGGCAAGAGCGTCGCGCGCGGCCCGTGCGCCGTCTTTCCATTCGGCGGGGAATTCCGGCGAATCGACGAACTGGCTACCGTCCGGTGCGTACAGGCTGCCGGCGCCGCCGACCTCGATCAGGCGCACGCCGGCCGATTTCGCCGCTGTGGCTATGGCCTTCGAGCCGCTCAGGTGCCTGGCGTAGATGTCGGGATTGCCCCAGCCGCCGTTGAAGGCGGAAATGACCACGTCCTGGCCGTGCAGCAATTCGGCGAGCCTGTGTTGATCGGTGACGTCGGCCGCGATCACGGAAACGTTGGATGCTGCCTCGACCTTCGCGGGATTGCGCACGATGGCGGTGACGGTGTGCCCGCGCTCGACTGCCTCCTTGAGCACGGCGGCGCCGACGAAGCCGGAGGCTCCGATAAGAGCGATCTTCATGACGATCTCCTTTCGCCGGGTTTTCCCGCCCGGATATTCAGGGTATGATTTGTAATCAGGTTACGACGGATAACCACATAGCGAGCCTGCCGCAGTTCGAAAAGGACGCATGTTTGCGTGCGCAGGGTACAGTCGGGTAACCGCCCCGGAAAGGAAGTGTTTGAATGAATGCCAGAACCGATGCCGGCGAGAGCGCGCCGCTGCTGCACGCTACGCCGGGATTCGAGCGGGACGAAAACGGCAACTGCCCCATGCGCGAGGTGCTTGACCGGATCGGCGACACCTGGAGCCTGCTGGTCATCATCAACCTTCAGGAACGGCCGGTACGTTTCAATGCGCTGCGCCGCGCGATCGAAGGCATTTCGCAGCGCATGCTGACGGTGACGCTGCGCTCGCTGGAGCGCGACGGGCTGGTGAGCCGCACCGTCCGCCCCACCACGCCGCCGGAGGTGGAGTACGCCTTGACCGAGCTCGGACGCTCGATTGCGGTGCCGATCAGCGCATTGGGAGTGTGGGCGGCACAAAATCGCGATCGCCTGCGCGCTGCGCGGGAGGCTTTCGACGCGTCTGCGTGAATTTCAGTCGCGAAAAAAGGCGCCGCGATGTGCGGCGCCTGGATTTGGCCGGATAAGCCGTGCTCAGCGGTACCAGCAATGTCTTGTCTTGTAGCGGATGGTGTGGGGGCGATGGTGGCGCCACACGACCTTCTTTTTCCAGACGACCCGGCATACCTTGTGATGCCGCGCGTGGTGATGGTCGCGTGCCATCGCCGGTTCGGAAGAGACGACTGACATGGAACCGGCAAGCAAGGCCGCGCCGGCAAGTGTAAGGAAGAATTTTCTCATCTCGATCTGCGTTCCTCTGTTGAAGTCCCTTCCATGCGGTTCGGAAGGTGTCGGTGCTCGAAGGACGGACCGGGCTGGCGATCCAAGCCTGTGCTTGACATCGCGCGAATGCCGGTCTATCCACCCGCCGAACACCGGGCGGGAACGTCCGGTGCTTTATTTTGTTCCGCAGATCGGCCTGATTGCCGGTCTGTATCCACGACGTGTCCCGTGGATTTCGCTGCTCGCTGCGGCGAAATCCTGTCAGGCTCCGAAAACGGGGGCCAGAGGAGGGCGCGTTTCCTTCACCCGAAACGTGAGGTTTCGGGCGTATCGTTTTGAAAGGGAATGCGATGAGCAAGCGCGAATCCGCAAAGTACAAGATCGACCGCCGTCTCGGCGAAAACATCTGGGGCCGTCCGAAGTCCCCGGTCAACAAGCGCGAATACGGCCCCGGCCAGCACGGCCAGCGCCGCAAGGGTAAGCTGTCCGACTTCGGCCTGCAGCTCCGCGCCAAGCAGAAGCTGAAGGGTCACTACGGCGACGTTTCGGAAAAGCAGTTCCGCAAGGTCTACGAGGAAGCCAACCGCCGCAAGGGCGACACCTCGGAGAACCTGATCGGCCTGCTGGAATCGCGCCTCGACGCCATCGTCTACCGCGCCAAGTTCGTGCCGACGATCTTTGCTGCGCGCCAGTTCGTCAACCACGGCCACGTCAACGTCAACGGCCGTCGCACCAACATCGGTTCTTACCGCTGCAAGCCGGGCGACGTGATCGAGGTGCGCGAGAAGTCGAAGCAGCTCGTTTCGGTGCTGGAAGCCGTGCAGCTCGCCGAGCGCGACGTGCCGGACTACATTGAGGCCGACCACAACAAGATGGTCGCTACTTATCAGCGCGTGCCGGGCCTGGCCGATGTGCCGTTCGCCGTGCAGATGGAGCCGAACCTGGTCGTCGAGTTCTACTCGCGCTAAGGTTTCGCTTCTCGCAAGCATTCAAAGGCCGCCTTCGGGCGGCCTTTTTGCGTTCCGGCGCTTCCGCCGGCTCCACAAAGGCGTTAGGTCACGACCTTCACCGACGAAGAACCGGCGGAATCCCATGAATATCCACGCAGACACCGAATTCCTCGCCGACGAGCCCGGGGACGGCTGTCACCCGCTCTTCCGCGCCGTTCCGTCCTCCGTCGAGTTCAACAAGCTGCGCAAGCGCCTGCTCAGGCAGGCGCGGCAGGCGATCGAGGATTTCGCGATGGCGAAGTCCGGCGAGCGCTGGCTTGTGGCGCTGTCGGGCGGCAAAGATTCCTACGGGCTGCTGGCGCTGCTGCTCGACCTCAAATGGCGCGGCCTGCTGCCGGTGGAGCTTCTGGCCTGCAATCTCGATCAGGGCCAGCCGAACTTTCCCAAGCATATCCTGCCCGATTACCTGACCGCCAACGGTATCGACCATCGCATCGAATATCAGGACACCTATTCGATCGTCACCGACAAGCTGCCGGAAAACAGCACCTACTGCTCGCTGTGTTCGCGCCTGCGGCGTGGCCACCTCTACCGGATCGCGCGCGAGGAAGGCTGCTCGGCGCTGGTGCTAGGCCACCACCGCGAGGACATCCTCGAAACCTTCTTCATGAACCTCTTCCACGGCGGGCGGCTCGCCGCCATGCCGCCGAAGCTCGTCAACGACGAGGGCGACGTGCTGGTGCTGCGGCCGCTCTCCTACTGCGCCGAGGCCGATCTGGAGAAATTCGCCGCGGCCATGCGCTTCCCCATCATCCCCTGCGACCTGTGCGGTTCGCAGGAGGGGCTGCAGCGCAATGCCATGAAGGCGATGCTGGACGATATCGAGAAGCGCATGCCCGGCCGCAAGGACACCATGATCCGGGCGCTCGCCAACGTCCGGCCTTCGCACCTGCTCGACCGGAAACTGTTCGATTTCGCCAGCCTTGCGCCGACGGTTGAAGGCTAACGCGCTCTGCTATTCGCCGAAACCGCCGCCCGGCTCCACCGGCGCGTTGTGCGGCTGGAACAGCTTGCCGTTCTCGGCGATCAGCACGGCGACGAAGGCGCCAGCCGAGACGAGGCAGAACCCGGCCGCCAGCGGCGTGACCGTGCCGTTGTAGGCCTGGCCGATGATCGTGCCGAGAAGCCCGCCGCCGAAGGTCTGCAGGAAGCCAAGCACCGAGGAGGCCGTGCCGGCAACCGCGCCGAGCGGCTCCATCGCCAGCGCGTTGAAATTGGAGCCGAGCATGGCGAAAGGGACCATCGCCGAAGCGAAGATGGCGATGAACAGCGGCAGCGGGATCGGCCCGCGCAGCGAAAGCAGCAGCCACAGCAGGCTGATCGAGAGCAGCGCGATCAGCGCACCCTGCGACAGGCGCCGCATGCCGATGCGTCCGACCAGGCGGGCATTGGCGAAGTTGGAGACCGCGATCATGCCCGCAACGCAGGCGAAGATCACCGGAAACAGCTCGCCGACCCCGTAGAGCCCGACATAGATCTGCTGGGCGGAGTTGATGAAGCCGAACATCGCCGCGAAGGCGAAGGTGCTGGCGAGCGCGTAGCACAGCGCCACCCGGTTCGACAGCACGGTGGTGAAGCCGCCGATGATCGCCTGCGATGTCAGGGGGCGCCGATATTGCGGATGCAGCGTCTCGGGAAGACGCAGCGTCACCCAGGTCGAGATCAGAATTGCGCCTATCGCCATCGCCACGAAGATGAAGTGCCAGCTCGCGAACAGGATCACCAACTGGCCGATGCTGGGAGCGATGACCGGGATGGCCATGAACACCATGAAGATCAGCGACATGACCTCGGCCATGCGCCGGCCCTCGAAGGTGTCGCGCACGATCGAGACGGCGATGACGCGCGTCGAGGCGGCACCGATGCCCTGCACGAAGCGGCAGAGCAGCAGGGTCTCGAAGGTCGGTGCCACCGCGGCTGCACCCGAGGCGAGCACATAGATGACGAGGCCGGCCAGCAGCGGCGGGCGGCGGCCGAAACGATCGGACAGCGGGCCGAAGAACAACTGCGCGAAGCCGAAGCCCAGAATGTAGGCCGGGATGACATATTGCCGGTGATTTTCGTTCTCGACCCCCAGCGACGCGCCGATCTGCTGCAAGGCCGGCAGCATGATGTCGATGGCCAGCGAATTCAGCGCCATCAGCGCCGCGCACAGTGCGATGAATTCCCACCGCGCAATACGCATCGTCGTCGGGGCAGGGATGGCCTGCTGGTCCATGGCAAATCCAGTCGTCAAACGAAAATGCGCCGGCAGGCCAGCGCATGGGGCTCGTCAGCTTCCCTCGCGGGAATGGGGTTGGCGAGGCGGGGCAACCTCGGCCGGGACATGTCCGCACCAGCGTCGGCGGACATGCATCAGATCAAAAAATCAAAACGGGACGTGGCGCCAGACGCGCCACGCTCTCGCGAAAAATCAGGCGGCGCCTTTGACGCTGACGCCCTTCTCCTCGAGGAAGGACTGCAATTCGCCGGCCTGGAACATCTCGCGGATGATATCGCAGCCGCCGACGAACTCGCCCTTGACGTAGAGCTGGGGGATGGTCGGCCAGTTGGAATAATCCTTGATGCCCTGGCGCAGCTCGTTGGAGGTGAGCACGTTGATGCCCTTGTAGTCCGCGCCGACATAGTCGAGGATCTGCACGACCTGGCCCGAGAAGCCGCACTGGGGGAAGCCCGGCGTGCCCTTCATGAAGAGGACCACGTCGTTGCTCTTCACCTCACTGTCGATGTAGTCGTTGATTCCGCTCATGGGTTGCCCTTTCGCGCTCGTGGGAGTCGAGCTGAAACATGACACTCAGATAACCCCCAAGGCGACCCGAAACAAGCCGTTTGCCGGTTTGCCGGGGAAATGGCGCAAGAATTGAAGCGATTTGGGCCAAATGGACGACGAGCCGACATGCCTCGACGCTCTTTGATCGCGGCGCTGGCTTTTTTCGTGGCCGCCGTCGCGCTGCTTCTTGCCGGCCTGCTCCTGTGGCGACCGATGCCGACGCCGAAACCGCCCTTGGTGGTCGGCGAACTCCCCGCCATCTGCCGCGACACCGGTTTCGAGGGCGTGCCCTACGCGGTCTGCGAGATCGACCCGCATCGCCATGCTGTCGTCCTTGCCCGCGCGGACGGCAACGGCAAGCCCTACGGATCGCTACAGGCCTTCGACACGGTGGTGACGGCGAAGGGGGCGCCCGTCCTGCTCGCCATGAATGCCGGCATGTATCATAAGGGGCTCGGCCCGGTCGGCCTGTTCGTCGAGGACGGACGGCAGGAGACGCCGCTGAATACGGCCGAGGGGGAGGGGAATTTCTTCCTCAAGCCGAACGGCGTATTCTTCGTGCGGCCGGACGGCAGCGCCGGCGTTCTGGAAACCGGCGCCTATGCGGCGGCGCATCCCGATGTCGCCTACGCCACGCAGTCGGGGCCGATGCTGGTCATCGACGGCGCTATCCATCCGCGCTTCGAGGAAAACGGCTCGTCGCGCTACATCCGAAACGGCGTCGGCGTGCGCGCCGACGGAACGGTGGTGCTGGCGATCTCGCGATCTCCCGTCAGCCTCGGCTCCTTCGCACGGCTGTTCCGGGACCGCTTGTCGTGCCCGAACGCACTGTTCCTCGACGGCGCCATCTCGAGCCTGTCCGATGGCGAGCGCACGCTGATCGGCGGCAAGGACCCTGTGGGGCCGATATTGGCGGTGCGAGAGAAGTAGAGATTACTCCGGCACGCTGGTTTGCAGCGCCAGCGCGTGCAGCACGCCGCCCATGTTGCCCTTGAGCGCGTCGTAGACCATCTGGTGCTGCTGGACGCGGCTCTTGCCGCGAAAGCTCTCTGCCACCACCTCGGCGGCGTAGTGGTCGCCGTCGCCAGCGAGGTCGCGGATCGTCACGCGGGCATCGGGTATGCCCTGCTTGATGAGGCGTTCGATGTCGTGGGCGTCCATGGCCATTGTCGGTTCTCCTCTGCCGCCCAGAGGTAGGTGACAAACCGATCGGCATCAACGGAAAATCAGTCGGGGTCCACGACATAGTGGCGGGCCATGCCGACGGCCTCGATGAACAGCGCCAGCGTCACCAGAATCGATCCCAACACAAGGATCGCCCGCGCCGCGTCCCACAACGGAAAGCCGCCGGAAGCATTGCACGCCAGCGCGTCGCCCAAGGTTTCCACCCAGGTGATCGCAAGCGAGATCGCGAAAAGGACGATGCCGGCCTTGGGATAGGCCCTGTTCCGCGCGGGCGTGCTGAAACGGCTCATGCCGACAAGAAAGACGATCGGCAGCGCATAGACGGCGCTCATGGCGAGCAGAAGAGGAAGCGTTCCGATTGCGAGATCGAACGAGGCGCCGGCGGGTAGTCCGGCGCAACTCGCCGGATCGAAGACGGTGTAGGGATAGAATGCCAGGGGCGCCGCCGCCCAGCAGGCCAGAAGCGACAGCCAGAAGCCGACGAGACAGGCGGCGAGCAGCGTGCGGCGCAGCCCGTCACGCATCCATGTAGCGGGGGAACCAGCCTTCATGCGCGGTCTTCATCTCCGCGACCGGTATGGCGCGCGCCTCGCCGAGCTTCAGATCGGCGCCGCCGGTGGTGCCGATCCACGGCGCGAAGACGCCGGCTTCCTTGGCCTCTTTCCACAAATCCACCATCTCCTGGCCTTGCGGGTCGAGGTTGACGGTGACGAGGTAGCGGCCCTGGTCTTCGCCGAACCAAACCGGAACGGCGTCCACGCCGGCAAGGCCGGGAACAGCGGCGCCGATGCCGGACGCCATCGCCATCTCGGCCAGCGCCACGGCCAGGCCCCCGTCGGACAGGTCGTGGCAGGCGGTGACGACGCCGGAGGCGATCAGCTTGCGCACGAAATCGCCGACCTTCTTTTCGTGTGCGAGGTCGACCGGCGGCGGCGGGCCGTCTGTGCGGCCGTGGATCTCGCGCATATAGGCCGACTGGCTGAGATGGATGCCCCACAGCGTCGGCGCGCCGACCAGCAGGATAGGCTGGTTTTCAGCTGCAAAGCCGATGCGCGCCATCCTGCCCCAGTCGGCAATCAGCCCGACTCCGCCGATGGTTGGTGTCGGCAGGATGCCCTGGCCGTTGGTCTCGTTGTAGAGCGAGACGTTGCCCGAGACGATCGGGAAGTTGAGCGTCCGGCAGGCCTCGCCGATGCCCTCGATGGCCTTGACGAGCTGGCCCATGATCTCGGGCCGCTCGGGGTTGCCGAAATTGAGGTTGTCGGTCGCCGCCAGCGGCAGCGCGCCGGTGGCGGTAAGGTTACGCCAGCATTCGGCTACCGCCTGCTTGCCGCCCTCGAACGGGTCGGCCTCGCAATAGCGCGGCGTCACGTCGGAGGAGAAGGCGAGCGCCTTGGTGGCGTGGCCTTCCACGCGCACCACGCCAGCGTCGCCGCCCGGAATCTGGAGCGAATTGCCCTGGATCAGGGTGTCGTACTGCTCCCACACCCAGCGCCGCGAGGACAGGTCGGGGCCGCCGAGCAGCTTGAGCAGCGCGTCGGCGACGTCGGCCTTCGGCGCGTCGTCCGGCTTGAACGCGGCCGGCTTCTTCGGTTCCACCCACGGACGGTCGTATTCCGGGGCCTGGTCGCCGAGATCCTTGATCGGCAGGTCGGCGACCTGCTCGCCCTGGTGAATGACGCGGAAGCGCAGATCGTCCGTCGTCCTGCCGACGATGGCGAAGTCCAGCCCCCATTTGGTGAAGATCGCCTCGGCTTGCTTCTCCTTTTCGGGGCGCAGCACCATGAGCATGCGCTCCTGGCTTTCCGAGAGCATCATCTCGTAGGCGCTCATGCGTTCCTCGCGCACCGGCACCTTGTCGAGGTCGAGTTCGATGCCGAGGTCGCCCTTGGCGCCCATTTCGACAGCCGAACAGGTCAGGCCGGCCGCGCCCATGTCCTGGATGGCGATGACCGCGCCCGACGCCATCAGTTCCAGGCAGGCCTCCAGCAGGCATTTCTCGGTGAAGGGGTCACCGACCTGCACGGTCGGGCGCTTTTCCTCTATGGAGTCGTCGAACTCGGCCGAGGCCATGGTGGCGCCGCCGACGCCGTCGCGGCCGGTCTTGGCACCGAGATAGACGACGGGCAGGCCGACGCCCTTGGCTTCCGACAGGAAGATGCCGTCTGCCTTGGCGATGCCCGCGGCAAAAGCGTTCACGAGAATATTGCCGTTATAGCGCGCGTCGAAATTCACCTCGCCCCCGACCGTCGGCACGCCGAAGGAGTTGCCGTAGCCGCCGACGCCTGAGACCACACCCGCCACAAGGTGCTTCGTCTTGGGATGTCCCGGATCGCCGAAGCGCAGCGCGTTCATGGCCGCCACCGGCCGCGCGCCCATGGTGAAGACATCGCGCAATATGCCGCCGACGCCGGTCGCCGCGCCCTGGTAGGGCTCGATATAGGAGGGGTGGTTGTGGCTCTCCATCTTGAAGACCACGACCTCGCCGTCGCCGATGTCGACCACGCCGGCATTCTCGCCCGGTCCCTGGATGACCACGTCCCCCTTGGTCGGCAGGGTGCGCAGCCATTTCTTGGATGATTTGTAGGAACAGTGCTCGTTCCACATGGCCGAGAAGATGCCGAGTTCGGTGAAGCTCGGCTCGCGCCCGATCAGATCGAGGATGCGCTGGTATTCGTCCGGTTTCAGACCGTGCGCGGCGATCAGTTTATCGGTGATCGGCACGGCGTTGGAAATCGTCATCGGTTCCTGTCTCGGCTCGGGCAGCGTCGATCCACGACCTAGTTCACGTGTTGCGATAAATCCAGACCGAACACGCTGCCGTGTAGAGATAAGACATCATTTCTAGCGTTTCCTCGACACCTTCCATGTGACGTCTTTCCATCACCTCGGCCGCGACAAGCAAGACGAAGGCGACGCCGAGAGGCCAGAAGAGGAAACTCCAGCGCGGTTTCAGCGCGTCGATCACGTCATTGCGCCGCGGGACGAGGACGGCAAGCAGAACAATGCTGAAGACGGCGGAAAGCGCGTACTTCGTCGGATCGTAGAGACAGACGCCGCCCGGATAGAACGAGCTGTCGCAACGCGGCGTCTCGCGCATGAGCACATGCAGCATGATGAAGGCAAGAACCGCGCAGATCAGGGCGACGGGACCTCTTCCGCGCCAGGTTCTGGCGGCGAACACGAAAATCGGAGCCAGGATGACCGCGCTTTGTAGACCTTCGATCGGTCCATTCTCGGCGAAGAAGAAGTCGTCCAGATTCGTTTGAACGTCGATGTACCATCCAAATAGCGCGCCGAAGACGAGCATTGCGCCTCCAAGAGCCAGCCAGGGCAGGAGGCGCGGATAGCGCGCGGGTTTGTCGGCCATGTCAGAAGGCTCCCCCCAAAGACATTGAAGGATGTCCGTAAGCGCGGTGAAGCACGATCCGCAAGGCTCACAGGCTGCTAAAGCACAGGAAAAGGCAGAACCAGTGTCAGGAAGCGGTGGTGCAACCGTTGTTTCCGCCCTGCCAGCGGCCGATGTCGGAGCCGATGCGCCCAGCCAAGGGCCCGTCCATCAGCGGTCCGTAGACGTCGATGCGGCGCGAATTGCCGGTTGCCTGCACGACCAGCAGCGGCTTGCCGCCGTAATGCTTGGCCGGCACCAGCAGGAAACGCGGCGTGCCGCCGAAATTGTTGAGCTCGTTGGCCATCTGGTAGTCCTTGAAGGCCGGGTCCTTCGAGGCGATCCAGCATTTATGCGCGGCGATGGCGACCTGCTCCATCGCCTGAAGCGAAGCGCTCTTGCCCCCGCCGCCACCCGAACCATTGTAGGATTTGGACTGGCAACCGGCCAGCGCGAGCGTCGAGGCTGCAAGGAGGATGCCGGCGGCTGCGAAACGGATCGTCATGCTCTCATGTCGTCCTGCTCAAGGGGCGAATCGATCAGACGAGACAGAATCACAGACTTTGCCGCGGCGCGCCAGCGGCGTTGTCAGGCAGCCAGCCCGAGCGCGCTTTCGAACAGCGCGCGTCCGTCCTTGCCGCCATGCGCGGCTTCGATCAGGTTTTCCGGATGCGGCATCAGGCCCAGCACATTGCCCTTTTCGCTGACAATGCCGGCGATGTCGTTGATCGAGCCGTTCGGGTTGGTGCCCTCGGCGTAGCGGAACACCACCTGGCCTTCGCCCTCGATACGTTTCAGCGTCTCGGCGTCAGCGAAATAGTTGCCGTCGTGATGCGCCACCGGGCAGCGGATGACCTGGTGCTGGCTGTAGCCGCGGGTGAAGGCGGTGTTGGCGTTGGCCACCTGCAGCCTGACTTCGCGGCACACGAACCTCAGCGAGGCGTTGCGCATCAGCGCGCCGGGCAGCAGGCCGGCCTCGACCAGGATCTGGAAGCCATTGCACACGCCGATCACCATGACGCCCTGCGCCGCCTTTTCTGCCACAGCGCGCATCACCGGCGATCGCGCCGCGATCGCGCCGCAGCGCAGATAGTCACCGAAGGAGAAGCCGCCGGGAATGGCGATGAGGTCGACGTCGGGAATTTCCGTGTCCGTCTGCCATACGGTGGCGGGCGCGGTTCCCGAAATCCTGGTCAGCGCCGCGATCATGTCTCGGTCGCGGTTGAGGCCGGGAAGCAGGACGACGGCGGATTTCATGGTTGCTCCAGACCGCTGGCGTTGAACACGGGCCAGTCCTTATCCCAAAGCGTCTTCGCCCGCGAGCCAATTGTGGCGGACGCAGCCGAAACAGTCGCGATTATTCCGCCGGCTCGACCGAAAGCGGCTTGCCGCGCTTGTCGCTGCCGTCCGGCAGGTGCGCCCAGGCGGGCCGCTCGAACAGGAATTCGCCGATGCCGAATCGCTTGATCGCGAGATAGAGCAGGACGGGCGCGAAGACCGACGACACGAACACCACGATCGCGACGGCACTCGGATCGGCCAGGAGACCGGTCTTCGCCAGGACGATGCGGACGGCCGACATCGGCAGCGTGAATGCGAGATAGACGACCAGCGAGTGCGCGCCGAGCCAACGCAACCAATCGGTATAGGGCAGGCGCATCAGCAGGCATGCCAGCACGCACAGCGCGATCGCTCCCGCTACGGCGAGTGCCAGGTGCAGCGGCGCGAAGGCGGCGAGCCCCATATGCATGGCCATCGGCTCGACCCTGCCGTCGGGCCAGAACACCAGGAACGCCTCTGCGGCCGCCCACGCCGCCAGCGCGGCCCATGCCCGGCCGGGATGGCGCGTGGCGGCATCGACGATGCGGAACACGTAGGCAGCCCCGACGTAGCCGACATGGAAGAACACGAAATAGGCCGCGAATTGTGTCACCGCGTAGCTGGGCGACTGGATCTGCGCCATCTGCAGCGCCGCCGCCGCCGCGATCACCAGCCAGTGGGGCAACCGCAACTGCGCGCACAGCTTCGCGGTCACGCTGAACACCGCCAGCATGTAGATGAACCACAGCACCCCGTAGGGCTGGATCATCGCCAGAGCGATGCCTTTCACCATGACGACACCGTCCTGCTGGGCAATGCCGCTTTTCAGGATGAAATCGATCGCCACCCACACGACATAGAAATAGAGGTAATGCACGACGCGCCGGTCGGCATAGCGCCGCCACGGCCGGTCGATGACCTGCGACAGGAAAAGGCCGGAGATCAGGAAGAATTCCGGCATCCGGAATGGCGTGGCGAAACCGATAATGTAGTGCAATACGCCGATCTGGCCGGTATGCTCGCCGAGATTGTAGGCGGCGTACATCATCACCACCAGCAGGATCGAGAGACCCTTGGCGGCGTCGACCCAGTCGAGACGATTGCTGTTGCCCATTGCGCCCGGCATGTCCTTCAAGCGGGCGAATTATAGCACGCAGCTCCGCAAGCCGGGTTAACCGGGTCGGTAAAGATGAAGCTTTCAGACGGCCTGGTTAACAGGGACGCTCGAGCAGAATGCCCCTGCTCGCGGTGGGTCTAATTAAAGCCGATCTGGTAGTTCTCGATCACCGTATTTGCCAGCAGCTTGTCGCACATGGCCTTGAGATCCGCCTCGGCTTTCGCCTGGTCGGCACCGTCGATCTCGATGTCGAACACCTTGCCCTGGCGAACCTGGCCAACGCTGTCGAAGCCGAGGCCGGTCAGCGCATGTTCGATCGCCTTGCCCTGCGGGTCGAGAACGCCGGTCTTCAGGGTGACGGTGACGCGGGCCTTGATCACGCGGCTTACCTCAATGCTTGGTGGACTTGGGATCGGTCGAGGCGACGAGCACGGGGCCGGTGGGGCGCGGCGGCTCGTTCTCGTTCATGATGCCGAGACGGCGCGCGACTTCCTGATAGGCTTCCACCAGCCCGCCCATGTCGCGGCGGAAGCGGTCCTTGTCGAGCTTGTCCTGCGTGGCGACGTCCCACAGACGGCAGGAGTCCGGGGAAATCTCGTCGGCGACGACGATGCGCATCATGTCGCCCTCGTAGAGACGGCCGCATTCCATCTTGAAATCGACGAGCTGGATGCCGACGCCGAGGAACAGGCCGGAGAGGAAGTCGTTGACGCGGATGGCCAGCGCCATGATGTCGTCGATCTCCTGCGGCGACGCCCAGCCGAAGGCGGTGATGTGCTCTTCCGATACCATCGGGTCGTCCAGCGCGTCGGCCTTGTAGTAGAATTCGATGATCGAGCGCGGCAGCACGGTGCCTTCCTCGATGCCGAGGCGCTTGGACAGCGAGCCGGCGGCGACGTTTCGTACGACCACTTCGAGCGGGATGATCTCGACTTCCTTGATCAATTGCTCGCGCATGTTCAGCCGCTTGATGAAATGGGTCGGGATGCCCATGCGGTTGAGATGATTGAAGATGTGCTCGGAGATGCGGTTGTTGAGCACGCCCTTGCCGTCGACCACCTCGTGCTTCTTCTTGTTGAAGGCGGTGGCGTCGTCCTTGAAGAACTGGATCAGTGTCCCTGGCTCGGGTCCTTCGTAAAGGATCTTGGCCTTGCCTTCGTAGATGCGGCGGCGTGATTTCATGGGAATGGTCTCTGGTTGGAAGGGCAGACGGAGCGAACCGGGTCCCTCTCTTCGCGGCACCGACGGCCGCCACGGGTTTCGATGCCGGTCTCTAGCGCAATCGTGAGGTTTGCTCAACGTGCAAAACCCGAGGATCAACCGATTTGAAGGCGAAATGCTGCGGCGCACCACGCGCAGTCTCATATTGACCGCGGAGCGGGCTTTTGGTTTGTGCTGCCCAGCCACATATTCGCATCACAACTCGCTTTTCCATCGGAGGCAATGCCCATGACCAGCATGAAGGACCGCCAGGAAGGTTTCGAGCGCAAGTTCGCGCTGGACGAAGAACAGAAATTCCGCGCCGTGGCGCGCCGCAACAAGGCGCTCGGCCTGTGGGCGGCCGAAAAGCTCGGCAAGAGCGGCGCCGATGCCGACGCCTATGCCAGGGAAGTGGTCGTCTCCGATATCGAGGAGGCGGGCGATCATGACGTGTTCCGCAAGATCCGGAGGGATTTCGATGCCGCCGGCGTCGACCAGTCGGACCACCAGATCCGCCGCACCATGGACGAATTGATGGCGCAGGCTGCCGAGCAGGTGAAGAACACCTGATCCCTGCCGTGCTGGACCAACGAACCGCCCGCATAGTCGGGCGGTTTTTCTTTGCCTTTCAGTTCTTTCCGGCTGAAACTGGATTCGATTCAGGAGGAAGCCGATGTCGTTGAGAGCTCGTCTGGAAGCCGATGAGACGCTTTGCACAGCCTGGTCGGGCGTTCCCGATGCCCTGACCGTCGAGATCATGGCCGGCCAGAGTTTCGACTGCGTGACGCTGGACATGCAGCATGGCGGCCACAACGAGGACAGCGTGCTGCGCTCCCTCGCGCCGGTCCTGGCGGCGGGAAAGCCGGCCCTCGTGCGCATTCCGGTCGGCCGTTTCGACATGGCCAGCCGCGCGCTCGACTTCGGTGCCGAGGCCGTCATTGCGCCGATGATCAATTCGGTGGCGGATGCCAAGGCCTTCGCCGAATCGATGAAATATCCGCCTCTCGGCGGGCGATCCTGGGGGCCGACCTACGCGTTCCCGCGTCACGGCAAGGGCACTGCCGCCGAATGGCTGCACGAAAGCAACCAGCGCACGATGGCTTTCGCCATGATCGAGACGCGCGCCGCGCTCGATGCGCTGGACGGTATCCTCGATACGCCGGGTATCGACGGCATCTTCCTCGGTCCCTCCGATTTCTCGATCGCCTGGACGAACGGCGGCGTGATCGATTCCACCCACGAGGACATGCTGGAGACGGTCGCGCAGGTGGCGAAGCGCGCCCGCGAAGCAGGCCGGCATGCGGCCATCTACGTGGTCGAGCCGAGGATCGCCGGTCGCGTCGTCGAGATGGGCTACCGCCTGCTGGCCGGCGGTTCCGAGCATTCCCTCATCGCGCTCGGCGCGGCGTCCTATCTGGGCAGCGTGAAGGAAAGTATCGGCAATCGGCAGTAGCCAATCGGCAGTCCGGAAGACCGTTTCGACTGCCTACTGCCTACTGCCGACTACCGTGTTCCTACAATCGCGTCATAAACTGCGCGAAGGTCATGGAGCCTTCCGGCCACGGTCCATGTCCGGATTCGGCGTTGAGATGGCCTGCCTCGCCCGCGTCGATGAACAGCGAGCCCCAGGCCGATGCGATGTCCTCGGCCACCTCGAAGGTGCAGTAGGGATCGTTGCGGCTGGCGATGGTGATCGACGGGAACGGCAGCGGATCGCGCGGATAGGGCCCGAACGTCATCAGATGGCGCGGCCTGATATCCGGATTGGCCACGTCCGGCGGGGCCACGAAGAAGGCGCCGGCGACCCGGTTGCGAAAGCGCGGTATCGCCTGCACCACGCTCGGCACGCCGAGCGAATGCGCGATGACGACCACCGGCCGCTCCGCCTCGTTGACGGCATCGGCCACCTTCGCCGTCCAGTCTTCGCGTACCGGCTTCGACCATTCCGCCTGCTCAACGCGCCGCGCGGTCGACAGCCGTGATTGCCAGCGGCTCTGCCAGTGGTCAGGTCCGGAATTGGTATAGCCGGGAACGATGAGGATATCGGCGTCCTTGACTTTCATGGCCGCCATGTAGCGAGCCGAGGCTAGGGCTGCAACCACCGGCATATGTCCGCTTCGATGTCGAAACAGTGAACACGATGTTCGATTTCGTGCATCTTGTGTGAACGCACGCGATGGCCGATCTAGGCAGGGAGAGCGATCGGCGAAACATCCTCCCGAGAGTCCGGGACAGGAATTCAAGGCCGGTTGCCAAGGAGATTTCGATGAGCGAACTGCCCTTTGCCGCGACCACCCCCGTCAGCGTCGCCCGCGTCGGTCTGAAGGCGCGCGACGCCGAGGCCCTGGCTGCGTTCTATCGCACCGTCGTCGGATTGCAGGAACTGGCCCGCGACGGCGAGACCATCACGCTCGGCTCGCCGGACCGGCCCTTGCTGGTTCTGGAGAGCGACTCCGGCGCGAAGCCGGACGACCCGCGCGGCGCCGGGCTGTTCCACACCGCTTTCCTGTTGCCCGGCCGCGCTGATCTCGGCCGCTGGATCAATCACGCCATCGCCGACCGGATCAGCATCGACGGGGCGTCCGACCACATCGTTTCCGAAGCCCTTTATCTCTCCGATCCGGAAGGCAACGGCATCGAGATCTACGCCGACCGTCCCCGTCAGGAGTGGAAATGGAACGACGGCATGGTGGAGATGGCGACGGCGCGCATGGATATACCGGGCGTCGTCGGTTCGGTCCCCGCCGGCGATGCCGGATGGAGCGGCATGCCTGAAAACACCGTCGTCGGTCATGTGCACCTGCGCGTCGGCGATCCACGTGCGGCGGAAGATTTCTGGCATCGCGAATTCGGTTTCGACACGGTCGCGAGATACGGGACACAGGCCGCGTTCCTGTCTTCCGGCGGCTATCACCATCACATCGGCGCCAACACCTGGCAGAGCGCCGGCGCCGGTCCGCGCGATCCCTCGCGCACCGGCCTGTCATGGGTGGAGATGCGCTCGAAGAACGCCGTCGCCGAAAGCAGCACAAAAGACCCTTGGGGCACGGTAGTCAGAACCGTTCCGGACAAGGCGTTGGCATCCGCCTGATTGTCAGGCGTCGTTCAGGAATCCGGGAGTCCTGGAGGACGCGGCACTCACGCAGCCCGATATGATTTGGCGCGAGACGAGGACAGTTTCGCGTTCTCGTGCCGATCATTTTCCTTCTATGATCTGGGAGCCATCCGCATCGGTCGCATGCGATGAGGCTAGCCAGTTTTGGGCTACGAGGAATGTACCGAAAACAATCGCAGCCGCCACGAAACCCTTGAAAAACCAGCCCCACCGATCCCGACGACCGCGGTTGTTGTCGCCTTTCTCTGGCGGCAGTTCGTGCAATTGCGGCATGTTGACGACGCCCGGCATGACACCTCCAAATGGTTGTCTTTCCGCCTTAAACGTCTACGTGGGATCGCCGGTTCCGACCATCGCGTCGCGCCAGGTGTTGTGTGCTTTGTCGGCCACAGTCCTTATCCAGGAGCAGCTACGCGGCGTCCCGGCTTTCGCCGAACACCCGCTTGAAGATCGTATCGACATGCTTGGTATGATAGCCGAGGTCGAATTTCTCGCGGATATCGGCTTCCGGAAGCGCGGCTGTCACCTCCTTGTCGGCCAGCAGTTCCTCCAAAAAGTCCTTGCCCTGTTCCCACACTTTCATGGCGTTGCGCTGGACAAGCCGATAGGCGTCTTCGCGCGACAGTCCTGCCTGGGTCAGTGCCAGAAGCACGCGCTGCGAGTGAACAAGTCCGCGGAAGCGATTCAGATTCTTCAGCATATTGTCCGGATAGACCAGGAGCTTGTCGATCACGCCGGTCAGACGGGCGAGCGCGAAATCCAGCGTGATGGTCGCGTCAGGCCCGATCATGCGTTCGACCGAGGAATGCGAAATGTCTCGCTCGTGCCAGAGCGCCACGTTCTCCATCGCCGGCATGGCGTAGGAGCGCACCATCCGGGCGAGCCCGGTGAGGTTTTCCGTCAGCACCGGGTTGCGCTTGTGCGGCATGGCCGACGAGCCCTTCTGGCCGGGCGAGAAATACTCCTCCGCCTCCAGCACCTCGGTGCGCTGCAAATGGCGGATTTCGATGGAAAGACGCTCGATCGAGGAGGCGATCACGCCGAGCGTGGCGAAGAACATGGCGTGGCGGTCGCGCGGGATGACCTGCGTGGAGACCGGCTCGGGCTTCAGCCCCATCTTTGCCGCGACGTGTTCTTCCACGTAGGGGTCGATATTTGCGAAGGTGCCGACGGCGCCGGAAATGGCGCAGGTGGCGATATCCTCGCGCGCATGCACCAGCCGCTCGCGGGCGCGGCAGAATTCCGCATAGGCTTCCGCCAGCTTGACGCCGAAGGTGGTCGGCTCGGCATGGATGCCGTGGCTGCGGCCGATGGTGACGGTGTCCTTGTGCTCGAAGGCGCGCTTCTTCAGGGCGGCGAGCAGGGCGTCGATGTCAGCCAGGAGAATGTCGCTGGCGCGGGTCAACTGTACGGCGAGGCAGGTATCCAGCACGTCCGACGAGGTCATGCCCTGATGAATGAAGCGGGCATCCGGCCCGACGAACTCGCCCAGATGCGTCAGGAAGGCGATGACGTCGTGCTTGGTGACGCGCTCGATTTCGTCGATGCGCTCGACGTCGAATTCCGCCGCGCCGCCCTTTTCCCAGATGGTCTTCGCAGCCTCCTTCGGAATGACATCGAGCTCGGCCAGCGCGTCGCAGGCATGCGCCTCGATCTCGAACCAGATGCGGAAGCGCGTTTCCGGCGACCATATGGCGACCATTTCGGGGCGGGAGTAGCGGGGGATCATAGGTAAACCCTTACTTGGCTTGTCGGGTGGGGCGCGCATCGATGTCTTGCCGTCGCCGCCTCCTAACAGACCGAACGGCAATCCTCAACGTGTGCACCGGCGAAGCACAGACCGGCGCGCGGAGAATCCGGCGGGCAACCGGAACTGCCGCCGCAAGCGGCATCGGGGCTTCTCCGACCTGGCGAATTCGGACTATCATGGCTGCGTGCAGTGGCCGCCGCAGCGTTTTTGTTGCGCTCGACGCATCCAAATGCCGCCCAGACCGTTGCAGGGGTGCAGAAACGGAGTTTTGTCATGAGCGACATTCGCGAGCATATGGAAGTCATTGGTGCCGATGGCGTGCATATCGGCACCGTCGACCGGGTCGAGGGCGACCGCCTCAAGCTCACCAAGGCCGACAGCGGCATGGGAAGCCACAAGGGCCACCATCACTATCTCCCGAAAAGCCTGGTGGCCGCCGTTGAAGGCGACAAGGTTCGGCTTTCGGCCAATGCGGATGTCACGATCGACGAATTCCTCGAGGAAAAATCTGATCCGACGTGATCGAACCTATCGGCGCGCGGACCAGACCGGCAGCGTGTCGCCCTCCGTCGCCGTCGCCGAATAAACCCCGCGCGCGATGGCGCGGGACATCGTCGCGCCAGCGGCTGCGTAGAGTTCGATCGCGGCCGCAGGATCGGGTTCGATACCGCTCGTACCTGTCGCCAGCGCGAACACCAGATCGCCGTCGAACGGCGTGTGCGTCGGCCAGATCGCGCGGGCGAAGCCGTCATGCGCGGCGATGGCAAGCCGCTTGCACGCCGCCTTGCTGAGCACCGCGTCTGTCGCGATCACCGCGATCGTCGTGTTCTCGATCGGGTCGAGACTGCGCCGCTTGAGCCGGATGTCCTGGGCTTCCGCCGGAAGCGGATGCGGGAAACCCAATCCGCCGAATTCCTCGCCGATCTCATGAGGCGCCGCCCAGAAATGGCGGCCGGCGCCGACTGTCACCGAGCCCACCCCGTTCGCTGCCGCGATCGCGCCCACCGTTATTCCGCTTTCCAGAACCGTCGATGCCGATCCCAGCCCGCCCTTCAGGCCGGCGGTCGTAGCGCCCGTTCCCGCTCCGACGCTGCCGAGTTGGAAGACCGCGTCGGCCGCCCGGGCGGCCTGATAGCCAAGTTCGCGATAGGGCGAATAGCGCCCCCACTCCTTGTCTCCGCCGTTGACGAGGTCGAACAGGATGGCCGCAGGCACGATCGGCACGATATGGCCGAAGGCATCGAAGCCGACGCCCTTTTCGCGCAGCGAGGCCTGCACGCCCGATGCCGCGTCCAGCCCGAAGGCCGATCCGCCGGAAAGCACGATGGCGTTGACGCCCTCGACCATGTTGTGCGGCTCGAGCAGGTCGGTTTCGCGCGTGCCGGGAGCGCCGCCCAGCACCTGGACGCCGGCGGCCGTCGGCTTGTCGCAGATCACGGCGGTGACGCCGGATTTCAGTCTGGCGTCCCCGGCGTTGCCGACGCTCAGGCCGGCCACATCGGTAATCAGGTTTCTGGGGCCGGTGCGCGGCATCACTGTTCCTCCGCGGGCACGAACCGGCCGCCCTCGTAGCGGAACAGCCGGTAGGGATTGCCGGAAAGATCGCCCTTTTCGTCGAACCGGATCGGCCCGATGGCGGTGGTGAAATCCTGTCCTGCCAGTTCCGCCGTGACCGGCCTGTCGTCCCGTCCGGCCTTTCCAGCAGCGGCCACGGCGATCTCGACGGCCGCATAGGCGGGCAGGGCATAGCCTTCCGCGATCACGTTGGCGGTCTTGAAGGCATCAAGCGCGGCAGGGTCCGCCACGTCCGCCCACTCCGGCAGGGAGATCATCAGGGTGCCGTCGGCATAGGGAATATCCTCCGAGGCGGACCGCAGCGCCTCACCGCCGGCGAAGACGATATCCGCGCCCAGTTTGGCCGCATCGCGGGCCATGACGGCGACGTCGCCGCCGTCGCCGCCGACGAAGACGCTTGCCGCGCCGGCCCGCTTCAGGCGTCCGACGAGGCCGATCTGGTTGTCGCTGTCGGGGCGGTAGGTATCGATGAACACGGGCTTCAAGACGGCCTGCTCGGCGCCGTTGCGCACGGTCTCGGCGAGTTCGCGGCCGTAGATCGTCCCGTCGTCGACGATCGCGAAGAGACGGTCTCGCCAAAGCTGCGTCAACAGCGAGGCGGCGGCGTTGCGCTCGTCATCGCCGCGCGGCGCCAGCCGATAGACCGGCCAGCCAGTCTTGGCGCGGCGGTCGGTCAGGCTTTCGGTGCGCACGCCGACCGTGATGACCGGAATGTTCGCGTCCTTCAGGACCGGCAGCGCCGCCTCGATGGCGTCCGTGCACAGGAAGCCGACGACCCCGGCCACTTTCGCCTCGACGAAGGCTTGCGCGGCGGCGCGGCCGCCCTCGGCCGTGCAGGAATCGTCGACCGCGGTTATCCTGGCGTCGAGCCTGCCTGCCGCGATCGCCGCACCCGTCCGCACCTGCGAGCCAAGGCTCTCCAACGGGCCGGACAACGGCGCCGCTACGCCGATGGCCAGCGGCTCGGCATGCGCTTCGCCGAACATCAGCAGGCAGGCGCTGGCGGCTAGGGCGAGGGCTGTTCGCATCGCGGAGGTCGGCTTTCTTGCGCAGGCTGCGCTCTCTGGCGCCAAGGTTCCTAAAGCCTGGCCGGCTTGCGTGCAACACGACACAATGGCGAGAGGCCGCATTAACACTTTGCTTGTAGCATCCGGGCTTCGGTCATACATAGCGGGCAACTCCGACTTGGACGATCATTGGTGCTGACGAAGAACGACATAGGGCCGCAGGCCTATCGCGACGCGATGAGCCATTTCGCCGGTCACGTCCATGTGGCGACCACGGACGGCCCGGGCGGCCGGCGCGGCGCGACCATCATCGCCGCCTGCTCGGTTTCCGACTCGCCGCCGATGGTGCTTGCCTGCCTGAACCGGGAGAACCCGAAGAACGAGCCGTTCCTCGTCAACGGCCGGTTTGCGCTGAACACGCTGTCCTCGCATCATCAGGCGCTTGCCAGCGGATTTTCCGGGTTGACCGGCTTGTCGCCGGACGAACGCTTCGCGCTCGGCGAATGGGACGTGATCTCGACCGGCGCGCCGACGCTGAAGGACGCACTTGCCGTCTTCGATTGCGAACTGGTCGACCACAAGGACCTTGCCACCCATCGTGTGCTTTTTGGCAAGGTGACAGGGCTGCGCATCGGCGATAATTTGCAGCCGCTGATCTATCACGACCGCAGCTATCACAGCCTCTGACGCCGGGCCGCGCCGGCGGGAAACCGGACCCGTTTCGATCTTGACCAAGACCGCCTCACAACCGCGCGCCCTGCCGCGCACGATCGACGAGACATTGGCGCTGCTGACCGGCGCCGACTACGTGGCCGACAGGTCTCTGGCGACCGTGCTGTTCCTGTCGCTGCGCATGAGGCGGCCGTTGTTCCTGGAAGGCGAGGCCGGCGTCGGCAAGACGGAGATCGCCAAGGTCCTGGCATCCGCGCTCGGCCGCCGGCTGATCCGCCTGCAATGCTACGAGGGGCTCGACGTCTCTTCCGCCGTCTACGAGTGGAACTATGCGGCCCAGATGATCGAGATCCGCATGGAGGAGGCGACCGGTGAGGTCGAGCGCGCCGCCCTGGAGCGCAATGTCTTCTCTGAAAAATACCTGATCAGGCGTCCGGTGCTCGACGCGCTCACCGGCAAGGCGGGCGCAGCACCAGTCTTCCTGATTGACGAACTCGACCGCACCGACGAAGCGTTCGAGGCGTTCCTGCTGGAAATCCTCTCCGATTTCCAGGTGACCGTCCCCGAACTCGGCACCATCAAGGCGGAGGAGCCGCCGCTCGTCATCATCACCACCAACCGCACGCGCGAGATTCACGATGCGCTGAAGCGGCGCTGCCTCTATCATTGGGTCGACTATCCCGACGCTGAGCGCGAACTGGAAATCGTGCGCCGCAAGGTGCCCGAGGCCAACCGCAGGCTCTCGGCCGAGGTGGTTTCCTTCATCCAGAAACTGAGGCAGGTCGACCTGTTCAAGGCGCCGGGCGTCGCGGAGACCATCGACTGGGCCGGCGCGCTGCACGAACTCGACAAGGTGGCGCTCGACCCGGAGACGATCTCCGACACGATCGGCGTGCTGTTGAAATATCAGGACGACATCGCCCGCATCGGCCAGGGCGAGGGCAGACGGATATTGGACGAGGTCAAGGCCGAACTTGCAGCGGCTGAATGATGAGCACCTTGCTTGCCGGAATTCAGCAACTGGCGGCGAGAGGAAACGTTCGTGTTTCGGCGCACGGTTTTGATGAACTCGCCAACGATGATATTTCTTTCGGCGAAGTTCTTGGCGGTTTGCCAATGGCTGTTATCGTCGAGGAGTATCAGGATTATCACAAAGGCCCTTGTGTTCTTCTATTCCAGCTCTTGGATGACGGAGGTCCGGTGCATGCCTTGTGGGGTCTCGCCAAGAACGCGCCGGATATGGTTACCTTGATCACGGCATACCGCCCGGATTCCGAAAAATGGAGCCCGGATTTCCTGAGGAGGAAGCCGAAATGAACCGCAAATCTCTGCGCTTCGTGCATACCGATAAATACGCTGCGGAGGTCGAGGTCGAATTGAGCCCCGACGACGATGCGTGGGGCCCCTATCTCTCGAAGGACGACGCACTGAAACTCGACCGCGTGCGGGCAGCGCTCAAGCGTGGCGACCTTGCGTCGGCCAGTCATGAGGCGCGCGTGTTTCGGTTGATGCCGCTTTCCGCCTGAAGGCCTGTGATGCAATCGGAAATCTCAGATGACAGCGGCGCCGGCCGCATCGCCAACAACATCGTTTATTTCGCCCGTGCGCTGCGCAAGGCAGGCCTTCGGGTCGGGCCGGCTTCGGTGAAGGACGCCATCGAGGCGGTGCTGGCGGCCGGCATCGGCAGCCGCGACGATTTCTACTGGACGCTGCATTCCGTTCTGGTGTCGCGGCGCGAGGATCACGCCACCTTCGACGAGGCGTTCCGGCTGTTCTGGAAGTCGCGCGAACTGGTGGAAAAGATGCTGGCCATGTTCTCGCCGGTGGCGCCCGACAATCGCGAGCCGGAAAAGCCGCGGGCAGCGGAGAACCGCGTCAGCCGGGCGCTGTTCGAGGGCCATGAGAAGAACCAGCCGGTCCGGGAGACGCCCGAGGTCGAGGTGGACGCCAGCTTCACCTTTTCCGGCAGCGAGGTGCTACGCACGCGCGATTTTGCGCAGATGAGCGCCGGGGAACTGACCGATGCGCGCCGGGCGATCACGGATTTGAAACTGCCGTTCGATACGGTCCTGACGCGCCGTTTCCGCGCCGATCCAGCCGGCCGCCGTGTCGATCCGCGCGCCATGATGCGCGCGGCGGCGCGTAGCGGCGGTGGGCTGATCCTGCCGAAATTCCGCTCACCGCGCGAAATCCACCCGCCGTTGGTGGTGCTGGCCGATATTTCCGGCTCGATGAGCCAGTACACACGTATCTTCCTGCATTTCCTGCACGTGCTAAGCGAGAAGCGGCGGCGCGTCCACGCTTTCGTCTTCGGCACGCGGCTGACCAACATAAGTCGGCAGTTGCGCCATCGCGATCCGGACGAGGCGCTGGCCGACTGCTCCGCCGCCGTGAAGGACTGGTCGGGCGGCACGCGTATCGGCGAGGCGCTGGCCGAGTTCAACCGTCTGTGGTCGCGCCGCGTGCTGGGGCAGGGCGCCGTCGTGCTGCTCATCACTGACGGGCTGGAGCGTGACGACGTGGAAGGCCTGTCGGCAGAGATGGAACGGCTGCACAAGTCCTGCAGGCGGCTGATCTGGCTGAATCCGCTGCTGCGCTTCGACGGGTTCGAGGCGCGGGCGCGCGGCGTTCGCGCCATGCTGCCGCATGTCGACGAATTCCGGCCGGTCCACAATCTGGATGCGCTGGCCGATCTCGTCGCGTCGCTCGACCGCCGGCGCGGCGCCAATGTCGATCCGAAACGCTGGATGGCGCTTGCAACCAGGCGCGCGGCATAGCCATATATAACGCGGCATGGTTCCATGCCGTTGCAAGGAGGTTCAGTCATGGACAACCCAGCACAGATGCCGGCATCGATCGACGAGGCGCGCGATCCTCTGGCGATCGCCGAGAATTGGGTCGCAGAGGGTAAGCCCGTCGCGCTCGCCACCGTGGTCGAGACCTGGGGCTCGGCGCCGCGCCCGGTCGGCAGCCATCTGGTGATCGACGCCGACGGCAATTTCCACGGCTCCGTCTCCGGCGGCTGCGTCGAGGGCGCGGTGGTGACCGACGCGATGGACGTGATCGACACCGGCAAGGCGAAAATGCTCGAATTCGGCGTCGCCGACGAGACCGCTTGGCAGGTCGGCCTGTCCTGCGGCGGCCGTATCAAGGTCTATGTCGAAAGGCTTTCCTGAACGATGGATATCGGCACTCTCAAGCGGCTGAACGAAGCCCGCCGCGCCCGCCGCGCCGCGGTGCTCGTCACCGACATGGACGGCGGACCGGACCGACTGGTGCTGGAAGGCGACGAACTGGATGGCGCACTGGGCGAAGCCGTGGCGCGCGCTTTCCGCACCGGACAATCCGGATCGGTCGAGGCTGATGGGCGCCAGGTGTTCCTCAACGCGCACCTGCCCAGCCCCCGGCTGGTGGTGATCGGCGCGGTGCATATCAGTCAGGCGCTGGCGCCGATGGCACGGGTGGCCGGTTATCCGGTCGAGATCATCGATCCGCGGACGGCCTTCGCCACCGCCGAGCGCTTTCCCGACGTCACGCTCGAAGCCGAGTGGCCGGAGGATGTCCTGAAGGCGCGACCGCTGGACGGCTATACCGCGCTGGCTGCCGTCACCCACGACCCCAAGATCGACGATTTCGCGCTGAAGGCGGCACTCGATGCCGGCTGCTTCTATGTCGGGGCGCTCGGTAGCCGAAAGACCCATGCGAAGCGGGTGGAGCGCCTTCTGGCGCTCGGTGCGCTGGCGGACCAGATCGAGCGCATCCATGCGCCTATCGGCCTCGATATCGGCGCCTCCAGCCCGGCCGAGATCGCCGTGGCCGTGCTGGCGCAGATGATCCAGGCCTTCCGCTCGCGCGGTCTGGAAGCGAAGGGCCGTGCGGCGTGAAATTCGGGCCGGTCGCCGTCGCGGACGCCGAGGGCGCCATCCTCGCGCATGCCACCGTCGCGGGCGACAGGCGCTTGCGCAAGGCGCACCGGCTGACCGGCGATGACATCGAGGCGTTACGTGCCGCCGGAATCGGCGAGGTGGTCGCCGTCGTTCTCGCGCCGGACGATGTCGACGAGAACGCAGCGGCAACACGCATCGCCGAGGCGCTGCGCTTCAGGGGCATCGAGGCGCGGCCCGCCGCGACCGGCCGCGTCAATCTTCACGCGCTGGTGTCGGGCATCTTCACCGTCGACAAGACGCTGATCGATCGGATGAACCTTGTCGATCCGCGCATCACGATCGCCACGATGCCGGCCTTCGCGCCGATGCTGGAAGGCCAGATGGTCGCGACGATCAAGATCATTCCCTTCGCGGTGCCGGAGGCGGTGCTGAAAGAGATATTGGCGCTGGCCGCCGGGCACGAGGTCTTCGGCATGCACGCCTACCGCCCCATGCGCGTCGGTGTGGTGCAAACCACGCTGCCGACCGTGAAGGCGAGCGTACTGGATAAGACGCTGCGCGTCACCGAGGAGCGGCTCGGTCGCACCGGCAGCATCGTCTCGAAGGAAATCCGCACATCCCATGCAACGCCAGAGGTGGCGGAGGCGATCGAGAACCTGTCGGCGGCCAACGACATGGTGCTGGTGTTCGGCGCTTCGGCCATGAGCGATCCCGAGGAAGATGTCATCCCCGCCGCCATCCGGGCGTCCGGCGGCACGGTATTCCGGTCGGGAATGCCGGTCGATCCCGGCAATCTTTTTGTGCTGGGAGAGCGCGACGGCAAGCCGGTACTCGGCGCGCCGGGCTGCGCCCGCAGCCCCAAGCTCAACGGCTTCGACTGGGTGCTGGACCGCATTGCCTCCGGCATCGGCATCACCAGCGAGGACATCGCCGGCATGGGCGTGGGCGGACTCCTGATGGAGATCCCAACCCGTCCGCAGCCGCGCGAAACCTCGCCGCGCGAATCCGCGCCGGGCAAGATAGTCCCGAAGGTCCACGCCGTGCTGCTCGCTGCCGGCCGGTCGAGCCGCATGTGCGGACCGAACAAGCTGCTGGCCCGCTTCGACGGCGAGGCGCTTGTGCGGCGCACCGCCGAACGGGTGATGGCGTCGCGGGCGGCCGCCACGGTGGTGGTCACCGGCCATCAGACGGCAGAGATCGAGGCGGCGCTCGCCGGACTCGACCTGCGCGTCGTTCATAATCCCGACTATGCGGAGGGCCTGTCGTCTTCCCTGAAGGCGGGCGTCGCCGCGTTGTCCGCCGATGCGGCGGGCGCGTTGATCGTGCTGGGCGACATGCCTGGCATTGCCGCGCGGGACCTCGACCGGTTGATCGACGCCTTCGTCCGCGCCGACGGCAAGGCGGTGGTGCGCGCGACGCATGCCGGCAAGCGCGGCAATCCGGTCCTTCTGCCACGCGCGCTCTTCCCTGCCGTCGCGACGCTGGAAGGCGACACCGGCGCGCGCCATCTGGTCGAGGCGGGGGGACTCGACGTGATCGATGTCGAGATCGGCGCGGCCGCTTCGGTGGATGTCGACACGCGCGAGGCGCTGGCGAGTGCCGGCGGCGTCCTGCAGGATTGATCGCGCACCCGGTTGACAAGAACGCGACGAACCGCGCAAGCCATGCCGCATGGCAAGGCTTTTTAGAATTCGACCCGCACTGTCTCTCGCGCTCTTGTTCTCGGCGCTGCTTGCCCCGACGCTGCCCGCCACCGCGCTGACGCTCAAACCCTACAAGGACGAGCTTTTCGCCTATCCGGCGGTGCTGTCTTCGGAAAAAGGCGATCTCTATCGCGTTTTCGACTACCGCGAGATGCGCGACATCAACCAGCGCGACGAAATCCCCGAAAAGCGCGTCCAGTCGCAATATGTGTCGCTCGGCGTGCGCCGGGTGCAGAACGACCTGAAACTGAAGAGCGATGCGGGCGACGTGCGCCACATCGCGGTCGGCAGGACCGAAGGGGCGTCGGTGATCGTGCTCTATCTGCACGGGCAGGGCGGTTCGCGCCGGCAGGGTGCGGACGACTTCACTTTCGGCGGCAATTTCAACCGCATCAAGAACCTGATGGCTGACAATGGCGGCCTCTACCTGTCGCCCGACTTCACCGATTTCGGCGATACGGGCGCGGCGCAGGTCGCCGCCCTGATCGATCACTACGCACAGCAGTCGCCCGCCGCGAAGATCTTCGTCGCCTGCGGCTCGATGGGCGGTCATATCTGCTGGAAACTGGCCGAGCGCCGGGATACGGGCGGCCGGATCGACGGCCTGCTGCTGCTCGGGTCGCTGTGGGATCAGGATTTTCTCGCCAGCCCGGCCTTCCGCCGGCGCGTTCCCGTCTTTTTCGGGCAAGGCAGCAAGGACCCCGTCTTCCCCATCGCCAACCAGGAGGCGTTCTTCCGCTCGATCCTGGCCAAGGCGCCCGGCTACCCCGCCCGCTTCGCGCGCTTCGAGACCGGCACGCACGGCACGCCGATCCGCATGGTGGACTGGCGCGAGACGCTCAACTGGATGCTGTCGCTGGAACGGTGAGGATCACGGCGCGGTGTAGTAGTCCACGACGGTTTGGGGATCGACCTCGCCGTCATAGGACGCGTCCACGTCGTACTTCACCAGCGAGAAATCGCCGTTGCGGAAAAGGTATAGCCCGGTAGAAGACGCGTCGCCGACGCCGCGCCATTTGTCGGCCGTGGTGATGGTGCGGTCCTTCTCGTCGTAGTTGGAATTGATGGCGACGTCCTCGGTCTGGAAGCCGGTGACCGTAACCGAATCCACCTTGCCCTCTGGATTGTTGTTCTCGTAGCGGATGTCGAGTTCTGGTACCGCGAACTGCAATTGCCGCACTTCGCCCGTATCGTCGGCGAGGTAGTAATAGGCGCTCTCGTTGTAGGCCGCCATCCGGCAGAAGAAGCGGAAGAGCCGGGCCGTCCGGTCTGGGTCGTTTTCCGCCGCATCCTTATCCTTGTAGGAGATGGTGAAAGCAGCCGGTTCGCTGATCGGCTTGTGGTCGGGTGTCTCCTGATCGCATTCGTCGCCGTAACTGGCCAGGAACGCCTTTTTTGCCTGCTCCAGCGCCGAATCCTTCTTCGGCGGCGGCGGGCCGTCGCCGCATTTTTCCGGCACCGCCTTGTCGAGGCTTTCGGTCGAAGGCTTCAACTCGCCCTTTTCGATGTGGATGGGATCGAAGGGCGGTTCCTGGATTTCGCCGTTGACCTGGCGCAGCGTGTAGCAGCCCGCGAACACCTTGGCGTCGCCACCCTTGGTGATCGCCTCAATGGCGACGGGAACCGAGTAGTAGACGCTGCCGGCCGCGCCTTCCTCCGATACCGCTCCGGTGCGGACTTTGACCGAGTCGGTCTCGGTATAGCCTTTGACGAAGCTGTCGAAGTCCTTGGCCGGCTTCGCGTCGCCGAAGTAACCCCAGGCGCGCGCGTAGTCGTGCCGGTCGATGGCGTTGTAAAGGGAGCGGATCACCGATTCGGCGCTCGACCGGTCGTCCAGATAGGTGGTCTCGGCCGCAAGGACCGGATGCGCGCAGGCAATAAGCGTGGCGGCGGCGGTTGCGGCAAGGGCGATAGGATTCATGCTGGGGACCTCCTGCTGGCCGCGAGTCTACCATCGAATGCGGCGGCGAGGTGGCGCTTGCGAAATCGCCGAAATCGGCGCTATCTCGTCGCGGTTCCAGGCATGGGAGAAGCAGGCGTGACCATTTCGATGTACGAGGCGTCGGTGCCGGTGTTCGCAGCACGCCTCAAGGCGCTTGCGGCGGTCCTGAACGAAGGCGAGCGCAATGCGCAGACGCGCAAGATCGATCCGCAGGTGTTCCTAAACGCCCGCCTCGCACCGGATATGTTCGCGCTGACGCGCCAGGTGCAGATCGCCACCGACCATGCCAAAGGCGCGCCTTCGCGCCTCGCCGGGCGGACGGCGCCACGATATGAGGACGATGAGGCGAGCTTCGCCGATCTCCAGGCCCGGATCGCGAAAACGATCGACTATCTCGAAACCTTTTCAGCCGGCGATATCGATGGTTCGGAGGATCGGGCGATAGAACTGAAGCTCGGCGGACGGGAGATCGCCATGCCTGGCATGCAGTATCTGCTGCATTTCGCCATGCCGAACTTCTATTTCCACGTCACCACCGCCTACGAGATCCTGCGCCATAACGGCGTGCCGCTCGGCAAGCCGCTGTTTATCGGCGGTCGTTGACGGTCATCGCATCGCCAGTTCGCGCGCGATACGCGGAAAATCGACCGGCTTGAGGACGAATTCCGTCCGGTCGGCGTTATTCATCGCATGGACGACGGCCAGGGCGGCGCGGTAGCGCGCCTGCTCCTTTGGTCGGGGCCGGGAGAACATCTCTGTCAAGAACCCCACGGTCAGGCTCTCCTAATTGGTCCTCCCGCTTCACATATAGGTGATTCATGGTGATTGTGCAGCGCAGCATTTCGCATAACAGCCATGCGCGGCGTTTTGTCCGATCGCTGGACGATGAAACTTTTGCGTGTCTCGCACGTATTCATGATGCCGGCCTTGCCGGCTTCCCTCGCCAACAGGCGACTTTCCGGGTCGCGCAAGCGACCCGGTTTTTCTTGCACCCGAGTGATAACGGCGAAAACGGCGGCATTGCCTAAATTGCCCCGCACCGGGCGCATTCATTTTTAACGAGCGCTGCTTATGGTGCCGGCCAGATTGACGTGAATCGGGGGAGGCGGACATTTCTGGCAGTGCCAAGCGTGATTTCGCTTCGCTTCTGGACGACCTCTTCACCGCTCCGGAGCAGGACGCGGCGGAGAAGGGCGCCGCCACGCCGACCATTCCCTTCGATTATCTTTCGGTGGTGGACGAACTTCATTCGGGCCGCATCAAAGTGTCGGGCGATGCTCTGGCGGCGGAATACCGCGAGACCGGCGTCGATATGGCGGCCGAATTCGCCGCGCTTTTGGAACAGGCCCGGCTGGCGCTCGCGGACGAGGCGTCTGCGCCCGAGCGCGACCTGCCGCCGATCGATCCCGAATCGATCGCCGCCGAACTCAGCCTCGACCAGGCCGCGACCGACGCCGAACTCGGCCGGCTTAGGCGCAGCTTCGCCTTCGAAAACCACCCGGATCGTGTCGAATCTCATCTGCGCTCGCGCGCGATCGTACGTATGCAGGTGGCCAACATGCTGATCGACGACGCACGCAGGAAGCTGCGCAAGCGCTGACCGCGCTCTGTTGCAAGATTCCCGCTTTCCGACACTTGGCCAACGCGGCCCGCCTCTCTATTCTCCCGGTTCCTTCCTGCGCGGTCACGCGCTGAAATCCCCGGAGACTACCTCATGCAGACACGCCGGCTCGGTCGTACGGACCTTGTTGTTTCCCGCATTTGCCTCGGATCGATGACCTGGGGCCAGCAGAACACCGAGGCCGACGGGCACGCGCAGATGGACCTCGCCTTCGAGCGCGGCGTCAATTTCATCGACACCGCCGAGCTCTATCCGATCCCGCCCAAGGCCGAGACGCAAGGGCGAACCGAAAAGATCATCGGCACCTGGATGAAGGCCAAGGGCAACCGCGACCAGGTGATCCTCGCGTCCAAGGTGGTCGGGCGCACCGCCAACGACTGGTTCCGCGGCGGACGTCCCTCGAAGCTAGTCCGCGCCGACATCATGGATGCCGTCGACAAGTCGCTCGCCAAGCTCCAGACGGACTATCTCGATCTCTACCAGATCCACTGGCCGGATCGAGATATTCCCTGGGGCGCCAATCCGACCCGCGCCGGCGCGGCCCGCCGGGCGGACGCCGCCGCCGTCACCGATCCGGAAACCCCGGTCGCCGAGACGCTCGCCGTGTTCGACGATCTGGTGAAGGCCGGCAAGATTCGTCACTTCGGCCTGTCGAACGAGAGTTCGTGGGGCGTCCTGCGCTTTCTTTTCGAAGCGGAGAAGGGCGGAGGTCCGCGCGTTTCCTCGCTTCAGAACGCCTACAATCTCGTCAACCGCACCTTTGAGGTGAACCTCGAGGAAGTCTGCGAGCGCGAGCAGGTCTCGCTGCTCGCCTATTCGCCTCTCGCGCAAGGCTACCTGACCGGCAAGTACGACCACGGCGCGCGCCCGCAAGGCTCGCGGACCGCGCTGTTCAACCGCGGGACGCGCTACGAGACGCCGAACGCTGCCGAGACATTGCTTGAATACAACGAGCTGGCGCGATCCTTCGGCATGGAGCCGGCGCTGTTCGCTGGCGCGTTCGTGCTCAACCGGCCGTTCGTCACGGCGAGCATCGTCGGCGCGACGACCATCGGCCAGCTTGAAACCGCGCTTTCGGCCATCGACGTGAACTGGACCGAGGAGATGCAGGCAGCTGTCGATGCCGTACACCAGCGGACGGGAAACCCCTGCCCGTAGGGCAGACGGCGGCGAAGCCGCTTACGCCGCCTGATGCTTGGCGCCGAATCCCGTCAGGAACGATGTCAGGTTGTCGCCGAGTTCGTCGCACAGATAGCCGCCCTCCTGCACGATGACGGTCGGCAGGCCGAGCCCGGCGATCGCCTCGCCGATGCGCGCGAAGCCGGGCGTCGAGACCGACAGCCCGCCGAACGGGTCGCCTTCGAACGCGTCGAGCCCGAGCGCCACGACCAGCGCCTCGGGCGCGAAGGCGCGGATGCGTTGCACCGCCGACGCCAGCGCTTCGAGAAAGGCGTCGTCGCCCGATTTGCGCGCCAGCGGCAGATTGAAATTGTAGCCGAGACCTGGGCCGTCGCCGCGCTCGTCGGCATGACCCCAGAAGAAGGGATAGAAGCGGATCGGATCGGCATGGAGAGAGACCGTCAGCACGTCCGGCCTTGCATAGAAGATGCCTTGTGTGCCGTTGCCGTGATGCAGGTCGACGTCGAGGATGGCGACGCGCGGCGCCTGCTTTCTCAGCGTCTGCGCGGCGACCGCCGAATTGTTGATGAAGCAGAAGCCACCGGCGACGTCGGCGAAGGCGTGGTGGCCCGGCGGGCGGCAGAGCGCATAGGCGGCCGGCGCGCCGGCCATCACGCTTTGCGCCGCCTCGACGGCCGTCCATGAACTCCACAGCGCGCTTTCCCAGGTCTCGGCCGAGATCGGGCAGGACGTGTCGGCCATGTGGTAGCCCGCCTGGCCGACGGCCGAGGCCGGACGCATGCCCCCGCGGGCGATCGGATGGATATTGGGGATCACTTCCGCCGAGGCGCCTTCGATGCGCTGCCAGCGTTCGTAGATGCGTTCCAGGAAATCGAGATATTCCGGTGTGTGGACCGATGCGGCCGGCCCGAGGCCGTGATTGCGCGGCCGCTCGACCGTGCAGCCGGCAGCCCTGGCGCCGGCCAGCAGCCGCTCGACGCGCTCCGGCTGTTCCGGATTCGGCTTCTGGGCGCCGCTCGACAGGAACATCTTCGGATCGTGGCGTTTCTGTTCGGCTGCGTAGATGGCTTTCATCAAATCCCCTTGTTGTTGTCCCGGTCGGCGAAGGTGAAAAAGGTATCGCCGGTGATGCGATGCACCTGATCATCCGCCCGGTGGGTGATGCCGATGCGCTCGTAGAAGCGCTGCGCCGCATGGTTGCCCGTATCGACCGCGAGTTCAATATAGGCGCCGCCCTGATCGCGCACCGCGCGCGCCAGAGCGCGCAGCAATTGCTCGCCGATCTTCAGCCCACGGAATTTTGCGTCGACGAACAGGTCCTGAACATAGGCGCCCGACCTTCCCATCCATGTCGAATAGATCGGGAAATACAGGCACATGCCGGCGAATTCTGAATCGATTTCTGCAATCAGCGTCGAGAAATGCGGGCGTTCTCCGAACCCGTCACGGCGGATGTCTTCCGGCGTCGACTTGATCTTGTGGGCCTCGCCCACCGTCTCGCCGATGCCCATCAGCGCCGCGTGGATGGCCTCGGCATCGTCGGGGCGGGCGGGGCGTATGACGAGCCCGGTCAAAACGCCACCCGGTCGCCGCCCTTCAGCGCAAGCATGTCGCGCGCCTCGGCCGGCGTGGCGACCTCCAGCGACAGGCCTTCGAGGATGCTGCGGATGCGCCGCACCTGATCGGCGTTCGAGGTCGCCAGCGCGCGCCCGTCATAGAGCGAATCCTCCAGCCCGACGCGCACGTTGCCGCCCATCGCCGCCGCCATCGAGATCAGCGGCATCTGCGCCCGGCCGGCCGCCAGCACCGAAAAGCGGTAGTCGTCGCCGAACAGCTTGTCGGCGATGCGCTTCATGTGGACGAGGTTTTCCGGATCGGCGCCGATGCCGCCGAGGATGCCGAGGACGAACTGGATGAACAGCGGCCCCTCGACCAGCCTGCGGTCGCGGAAATGCGCCAGCGAATAGAGGTGGCCGACGTCGTAGCATTCGAATTCGAAGCGCGTGCCGCATCCCTTGCCGAGTTTTTCAAGGATCGTCTCCATGTCGGCGAAGGTGTTTTTGAAGATGGTGTGGCGCGTGGCTTCAAGCAACTTCGGCTCCCACTCGTGCTGCCACTCGCGCGGCCGGTCGAGCATCGGGAACAAGCCGAAATTCATCGACCCCATGTTGAGCGAGCACATTTCCGGTTCGGCTCGGAGCGGGGCGGCCAGCCGCTCCTCCAGCGTCATCAGCGAGGAGCCGCCGGTGGTGATGTTCACCACCGCGTCGGTCGCCTGCTTGATGCGCGGCAGGAACTGCATGAACACGGCCGGATCGGCGGTCGGGCGGCCGTCCTGCGGGTCGCGGGCGTGCAGATGCAGGATCGACGCGCCGGCTTCAGCAGCCGCGAGCGCCTCAGAGGCGATCTGGTCGGGCGTCACCGGCAGGTACGGCGACATGGTCGGCGTGTGCACCGAACCGGTGACGGCGCAGGTGATGATGACCTTGCGGGGCGCTGACGCCATTTCTTCTTTCCCCCTCGGTGATTGTTCGACCCGGCGATGACCCGGTCAGTTGTTGGTCGGCAGGTCGAGTTCGGTTGCCAACGCTTCCAGTGTGTCGCCGAGCAGACCCATGATCTCGCCGATCTGGTCCCTCGTCACGATCAGCGGCGGGCAGACCATGAAGTTGTCGCTCTCCGGCCCGCCCTTAACGCGCCGGGAGTAGACGATGAGACCACGTTCGAAAGCAAGGTCGATGAGGCGCACATTGGCATTGAGGTCGCGCGGCAGCGGAACCCTTGCCACCGGATCGGCATAGAGTTCGCCGCCGAGAAGCAGCCCCTTGCCGCGGATGTCTCCGACGAAGGGGAAGCGGGCCGACAGGCCTTCCAGTTCGGTCTTCAACACCTCTCCCATCGCGGCGGCGTTGTCGATCAGGCCGAGCCGGTCGACCTCGGAAAGCACCGCGCCGCCGGCGGCGCAGGCCACCGGGTTGCCGCCATAGGTATGGCCGTGCAGGAAGCCGCCCATTTCAAGCACCGGGCCGACGATACGCTCCGACGCCGCCAGGGCGCCGAGCGGCGCGTAGCCGGACGACAGGCCCTTCGACAGCGAGACGATGTCGGGGCGGCAGTTCCAGTGGTCGCCGCCGAGGAAGGCGCCGGTGCGGCCGATGCCGGTCATTACCTCGTCATGGATGAGCAGAATGTCGTATTTGTCGCAGATCGCGCGGATGCGCGCGAAATAGCTGTCCGGCGGTACCAGCGCGGCAGTGGCGGCTCCGCCGATCGGCTCCATGATGAAGGCGACCACGCTTTCCGGCCCCTCGGCCAGGATTTTCTCCTCCAGCATGTCGGCATAGCGCAGTCCGCGCTGTTCCAGCGACAGGTTGTCGTAGTCGCGGTGAAGCATGGGCGCCGGGATCAGCGGCATCGCACGGCCCATCGCCTCGAAGGCCGGCGTCAGGACCGCGTCGCCGGTGACGCCGAGCGAGCCGATGGTGATGCCGTGGTAGGAAGGCATGCGCCCGATGATCTTCCAACGCCCCGGCTGGCCGGTGGCGATGGCCCATTGCCGCGCCAGCTTCAGGCAGGCCTCCACCGCTTCCGAACCGCCCGAGACGAAATAGATGCGGTCGAGGCCGGGCAGGCGAGCGGCGAGATCTCGCGCCAGATCGAGCGCCGGCTGGTTCTCGAAATGGATCGTATAAGCGAAGGACACCCGGTCCATCTGCCGCTTCATGGCGTCGATCACGGCGCGGTTGCCGTGGCCGATATTGACGTTCACCGCACCCGACGAGCCGTCGATATAGCGCTTGCCGGTGGCGTCCCACATGTAAACGCCGTCGGCCCGGTCGATCAGCGGGCGAGGCGCGCGGGTGAAGTGGAAGAGGTGGGGTTTTGCGGGCGTGCTCATGATGTGTGCTGCATTCCTTCGCGCCCCCCTCTGTCCTGCCGGACATCTCCCCCACGAGGGGGGAGATTGGCAATTTCGGCCTCAGCGCCTTTTCTGCAATGCCGGAGACTGGCGAAAGTGGACGCGAGGATTGATCTCCCCCCTCGTGGGGGAGATGTCCGGCAGGACAGAGGGGGGCGCCGTAAAGTCGAAACCAAAATCCGTGGCCCTCCCAGTCAAGGTCCCAAAAACCGGTCCAGCACGTTCTTCGTCACGCGCTCCACCATCGCGTCCCGCCGAAGCAGCCCCGCCACCCATTCGCAGGTGCCGGCGTGGAAGACCTCGCCCTTGCCGCGTCGGAAATTGACGATCATACCGTTGGAATAGCGCACTTTTTCGAGATTCTCGTCGCTCGCTCCACCATAAAGCGTCTCGGCGATGAAGCGGCCATCCTCGTCGCCGAAGAACTGGTCCTCAAGCGGCACGTCGGGGCTTTCCTCGACCTGGCAGGCCATGCCGAGCGCGAGGATTTCCAGACCGTCCGGTGCGCCGCTGGTAGCGCTGGGGTAGGGCAGGCCGTGGCGCATCTCGTAGTCCAGCCCGTCTACCTCGTAGCCGTAGATGTGGCTCTCGGCGCCGAGTAGGTCGCCGTAATAGAGGCCGGTGCCGGCAAAGGCCCAATGCTGCGGCCGGTAGACGGGGAAACCGCGAACCCCGCGCGGCGCGCAGCCGCCCCAACCGGCATAGACGCCGTTCGAGGCGTTCAACCCGAAGGTCTTGCAGCCCGGTCGGCCGATCTCCGGCGCCTCCCATGAGTTGGTAGCCCGCGTCACGTCGCCGCCGCGATAGACAGGGTCCTCGGCGCGCGCCCGGTACTTGTAGCAGACCTGCTTGCGGCCCTCGTCCTCCTGCCGCGTCTGCCACATGAAGTTGCCGGCAAAGCGCGCCGCATGCCCGCCCTGGTCGACGAAGGCGTCGACCGCGTCGCGCATTTCCCATGTCCAGTATTCGTCATGGCCGACGAACACCGCGCAATCGTAGTCTGCCAAGATTTCCGGCGAAAAATGCAGGTCGTGCTGGCAGGCAAGGTCGACCTGATAGCCGGCCCTCTCGGCGAACCGGAAGAAATGGCTGTCGTAGCTCGCCCAGCCGGCCGAGGCGTATTTCTTGGAATGGCCGGTGGCGTAGGCCCATTCCATATGCGGGTAGCGCGGCACGGTTTTGGGCGGCATCGCCACTTCCAGCGGCACGCGCGGTGCGTCGTCAGGCAAAGCGACGAAGCCGCGACACCACGGCCGCTGTGTGGAGACGGTCGGCGAATACTGGTTGCGCTCCGGTCCGGTGATGCCCTCGTAATGGTTCGAGCCGCCCCATGTGTTATAGGCAAGCCAGGTGCCGGTCGCCGCGACCTGCAGGATGCGGCCGGGCTTTCGGCCCGGCTTCGGCAGCACGATCAGGATGTGGTGGCAGCGGATCGGCCCACCGTCGCGGCCTTCGACCGTGAGCGTCAGCCGATAGCCGCCGGAAGGCCAATCCTCGCCGATTGTAAATTCGAACGCCGTTTCCCAGCCGCAGCCGACGACAGAGCAATTGTCCGGCGTGTCCTGCCAGCGCGCGGCGATTCCGGCCTGTTGGAAGACCTTCGTTTCGCTCGCGCCGTCGCGTGCGATCTCGATGGCGAAGCGCGGTGCGGTGGAACTCACCCGCAATCGCACCGTGTCGCCCGGCCGGTAGGAAAAGCGGTCGCTGTAGCACCAGATCTCGCCGCGCGCGCCGTCCATGCCCGGCCGCTCGTAATAGTGGCTGCGCACGGCGAGCCTGCGCTGCTCGGGCGTCAGGCCGAAATCCGGGAACTCTGTCGGCAAACCTGTCATGGCGATCCTGTGGGAAGCCGACATTCGGCGATGCGGCCACGGGACGTCAAGGAAGCGCATCGGGCCAGCGCGGCGACTTCCATTGGCCGCAGCCGGCAAAGCCTCTATGACTGTGGGAGGCAGGGGAGGCAGGACATACGATGCTCAGGGTCCAGAAGATCAAGATCGAGGACATCTACGTGCCGACGGCGCGCCGCAAACTGCTGCATCCCGAAACGGCGCGCGCGCTGGCCGAGGATATCGTCGAGAACGGGCTGAAGACGCCGATCCAGGTGCGCCAGGACGGCAAGCGCTTCGTCCTCGTCGAGGGCCAGCACCGGCTGGAGGCGATGAGGTGGCTCGGCGAGGAGGCGATCGACGCCTATCTGGTTCAGGCCAGACGCCATTGAATCGGTTTCGTGGAAGGATGCCGTAACCGCCGGGCCTCAAAGGACTACGTGTCGACGGCCGACGGCTCGGCCCACGCTCGTACGCTGCAGCGAAATCGATTTCTCCATCAGGACTTTTCGTTGGATCGGCCTGTGTCCGTCACTATCATCGCTGCTACAACGGATGAGGAAATGTGATGGACGACAAATACACGGGCGGCTGTCTTTGCGGCGCGGTGCGCTATCGCGCCGAGGGCGAGCCGATCAACGAGCGCATCTGCCACTGTCGGCTTTGCCAGAAGGCGATCGGCGCCGCCTTCAATGCGCGCGTGCTCTTCGCCGTCGAGGCCGTGCCCATCGACGGGCCGGCGGGCTGGGCGAAGTCGTCGCCGGATCTCGAACGCGGTTTCTGCCCCGGCTGCGGGACCACCATGTTCTCCAGGCGCGCCGGAGCGGGAATCATCGGGATCACCACCGGTTCGCTGGACGATCCGTCCGTGTTCCGCCCGCAGATCCATATCTGGACCGCCTCGAAGCAGCCCTGGGTGGTGATCGACGACGGTCTGCCGCAATATCAAGGCGCGCCGCCGGCATGACGCCTGACGGATTTTTTCGTCTCGTCATGAGATCGCCGTCTAATCATCATTGGCAAGCCACGATCGCTTCCTATCTATAGGACATTCGGTAAGGCGGCGGATGACGAGGAGAGCGCGATGACAAAGAGCCATACCCACCTGGACGACCTTTTGAACGACCCGATGGTACAACTCGTCATGAAAAGAGACAGCGTGCGCCCCGAACATCTGCGCTCGATGCTCGAACGTGTCCGCACGCAGGCCGTCGAGGACGGCATTCCGCCCGCCCATGTCATCGACAAGGGTTGCGGTTTCGGACGTTTGTGCCTGTAACGCTGGTTTTCAGTCTCTTCCCGCATTTCCCGGAGAAAGCAGCGGAGAGATTGCACGAGTAAGGATAATGCCCGCGGCTCCAGGCTGCGGGCGTTTTTGTTTTCCCGGATCGACGATTCGCGCGCCGCCGCTGCTTTCTCCCAACCGTTAAGACTTCGATTCAATCTTTCTTGGTAATTTATCGTTCATAAACGAGCGATCTCCCGCCGGCATGTCGCCGTCGGTCTGTTTTGTTCTGCGTACAGGGTCGAGATGCGTTCTCCGGGCGTTCTCACATCGTTGCTTCTTTGTCTGGTTGCCGCCGGCTGCGCGTCGAGCGGAGGCCTTGAGGATATGGTGCCGCGCCCATCGCTGGAGACGACCAGCTCCATCCCGCGCCCTGCCGCTGCCGTGAAAGAGGGGGATGCTGGAACACAGGCCATCGCGTCTGCTTCCGACGATTTCCCGGCTTCGGAGCCCGCGGCTCTGGTGGAGCCGGAGAGCCCGGTGCCGGCGAGCCTTGTTGCGATCACTCCGTCCGCACGACCCGCGCGGCCGCGCAGCGTCCGTCACGGCGTCGTCCACGAACGGCGCTTTCGTGACGCCAAGCCGATCAACTTCGGCAAGCGCTCGCCCAAGCATCTGGCCGTGCACGGTGTCGATGTCTCGCGCTGGCAGGGTGACATCGACTGGGTAAAGTTGCGCTCGCAGGGCGCCAACTTCGTCTACATCAAGGCGACCGACGGCGGCGACCACCTCGATCCGATGTTCCGCAAGAACTGGCGCAACGCCGATGAGGCGGGGCTGCGGCGTGGCGCCTACCATTTCTTTTACTGGTGCCGGCTGGCCAGCGAGCAGGCGGACTGGTTCATCCGCAATGTGCCGAAGGACAAGGACGCGCTGCCGCCCGTCATCGACGTCGAGTGGAACCACGAATCTTCGTGCAAGCGCCGGCCCTCGCACAAGAATGTGTTGGACAAGATGCAGGTCTTCATGGACAGGCTGGAGCGTCACTACGGCAAGCGCCCCATCATCTACACTTCGCCGGACTTCTACGCCGACAACCTGAGAGGCGCTTTCCAGGACTATCCCTTCTGGCTGCGGTCCGTGGCCGCCCATCCGGGGAAAGTCTACCCGGGACGCGATTGGGTATTCTGGCAATATTCGGGCTCCGGTCTCTCGCACGGCGTCAACGGCCGCGTCGATCTCAATGCCTTCAACGGCGACGAGAACGACTGGTGGGCATGGCTCGCCCGCCAGAACGGCTCGCGCATGGCGAGCAACTAGGTTCAGGACCTATTAAATTGATTTGAGATGTGATTCACAGTCTTGTTTGAGGAGGCTGTGATGAGTGATTTGTTTCTGCTGAGCGCGCGCCAGATGGCTCGGATCTCGCCGTTTTTTC
>Ga0164243_10000137_pt1 | contig 185891 bp, 171 predicted proteins | sample OricompcompostOP_FD_108781 | JGI IMG/M metagenome (GOLD analysis project Ga0164243, IMG submission 108781) | Organic Plus compost microbial communities from Emeryville, California, USA - Original compost - Organic plus compost (OP) | ecosystem: Engineered > Solid waste > Mixed feedstock >...
ACGACCGCACCCATATCCTCACATGGTCCCACTGGCGCCGAAAACACCAACTCATCGCCCAACGCTGCCACCAAAAGGCCAGGTCAAAATGACTCGCGACCCGATCTACGGCTGTAGTACTAGACTTCTACGCGCAGCATCCGCACCCGTCCTGACCTGAGGTCAGCCCGCGGACCGGGCGTGCTCGTACAGTGCCGGAAGCACATCCGCGGACCGGGCGGTCTCCTCGATGTTGTGCCGGATCCAGTGGTCGGCCGTCGCACGGGAGAAGACGAGCGGCCGGACGAGCCGGTTCAGTACCGGCCGCAGCACCGGCACCCGGAGGTCGATGGTGGTTTCGGCGTAGAAGCTGATGCCACCGGGAACCGGCGCGTACCGGTGGACGATGGCACCGGCCCGCATCCGGGCGGGGCCGATGATGTCGAAGTCGAAGCCGCGATCATCGAGCCGGGTGGTCCGCATCACGTTGTGGATCCGGTCGCGATAGTCGTTGAACTGTTCGTCGATCCGGGTCAGTTCGCCTACCTGGAAGCCGCGGTTCACCGTGCCGCCCGGGGCATCGCTGAGCGGCGTGATCCTGATGTGGTCGCGGTGATGCCAGAGGTGTTAGTTCAGGATCTCCGGTCCGTCGAAGCCGACTCCGTCCCAGGTGGTCGAGCCGGCCAGGTTCTCGAACCACCAGCGCATCATCTCCGGCGTCACGCCGGGGATGTCAGCGTGCTCGATCTGCACCTGGATCGCACCGTTGAGTGCGACCGAGACATTCGTCCACTTGGCCGAGGACACCGGCGCGAAGGCCGGGGTTCCGGCCCGTTCCAGTGCCGAACGCGCCAGCAGCCGGTCACGGCGCAGGGCGTCGTCAACAGGGATCATCAGGAGGGTTCCTCTCGTCGGTCACGGGTCGTCCAGGGGACGTCATCGCCGGTCAGCGCGCCCATGCGGGAGAGCGCGCGCAGATAGTCGTCGTCGACGTCCTCGCCGAACACGACCAGACGCAGATACACCGGGCCGAACACGGCGTGCATGAAGCGGTCGCCGTCGGTGTCCGGGGGCAGCTCGCCCCGCTCGACCGCCCGGACGACGATCGCACTGCTCCGGCCCACCCGGTCGGCCCAGAACGCCGAGCGCGCGCGGGCGAGGCTGCCGTCGTCGGTCTGGCTGATCAGTGCGCCGAGCACGGAACGGATGCGCTTCTGCTTCAGCAGCGCCACCGCCTCACGGCCGCCGGTCCTCCCCCGCCGTCCACGGCGATCCCCGGTCCGCCACGTCGCCGGCGCGGCGAGCCGGCTTCGGCTTCGTCGGACTGGCCGTCGCCTTCGCCGTCGTGATGTCGTTCATGACGGTGCCCACGCCGCTCTACGGTCTCTACAGCGCGAAGAACGGCTTCAGCGACTTCACCATCACGATCATCTTCGCGGCCTACGGTGCCGGCGTGCTGATCGGGCTGCTGCTGCTCGGTCACGTCTCGGATCACATCGGCCGCAAACCGATCCTGCTCGGCTCGATCCTGGTGCAGATCGGGTGTGCGGCCGCGTTCGCGGCACTGACCGGCACCGACGCACTGATCGTGCTCCGGTTGGTGACCGGGCTGTGCGTGGGAGTGTTCTCCACCGCGGCGACCGCCGCCCTGACCGAGCTGTACTCGAGCTGGCGGCCCGACGGCCGGCCGGCGCTGGCGCAGACCGTGGCGAACACCGCCAATCTCGGCGGGCTGGCGGGCGGACCGCTGGTCGCCGGGGCGATCTACGCCGCCACGGACTCGATCACCGCACCGTACCTGGTGTACGTGGGCCTGCTGACAGCGTCGCTGCTGGCGGTCGCGCTGGCGCCGGAGTCGGTGCCCCGGACCGCCGGGGACGAGCGGTGGCACTACCGTCCGCAGGCCGTGCGGGTGGATCCGCAGGTCCGTACGCCCTTCCTCGGCGCCGCCGTGGCGGCCTTCGCCGGCTTCGCCGTGCTGGGTTTCATCACCGCCCTCACCGGGCAGTTCCTGGCGCACGTCGGCACCCCGTCGGCACTGACGACCGGCGTCGTCGCCACGACCGTGCTCACCGGTGGGATCGTGAGTCAGTGGGTGTTCGCCCGGGCGAGCGTCCGCCGCCGACTGACGGTCGGTGCCGGCTTGATGGCGGGCGGTGCGCTGCTGATCGGCGCCGCGGCGCTGGCCGGATCACTCCCGCTGTACCTCGTCGGCGGGTTCCTGGCCTCGGGCGGCAACGGTCTCGCCTTCTCCTCGGCAGTGGCCACCGTCATCGCGATCACCCCGGCACAGACCCGCGGCGCCACCCTCGCGGCGTTGTTCCTGGCCGCATACACCGGCACCACGGTGCCGGTCATCGCCATCGGCGCACTGCTGCTCAGCTTCGGAATGGTCTCGGTGACAGTGGCTTTCGCGATCCTGATCGCGATCACGGTACCTGCCGGCATCGCGATACTGGTCCGCAATCTGCACGGGAGCCTGTGACGGGGGCGCTCCGGACCGGGCGGCCTATCGGGCGGAGATCAGCGCGCCGAGGTCGTCCTCGCTCGCCGGCCGCAGCCCCCAGGCTTCGAGGCTGACGCAGAGCGATCGCTCCCCGGAGCGCGGCTGCATCGCATGGGTGTGGCCGTGGACGAGCCACAGACCGCAGTCGGGCATCTGATACTGCGCGAAATCTTCACGGCCGAGCCGGTCCGGGGTGCCGGCGTACGGAAAGTGACTGAGCAGGACCGGCTCGCGGCCGACCTTTGTCCGGGCGTATGGCTGCACCGAGCGGAAGACCTCCGCATAGGCGGCGAAATGGCGCTGGGCGCCCCGATGCAGAGGATGGACCGGATCATGGTTGCCTGCCACCAGGTGCAGGGGCACGCTCAGCCCGGACAACTGGCGCAGCGCCGACTCCATGCTGGCCACGCCGCCCGAGCAGATGTCGCCGAGCACCCACAGTTCATCGTGCTCGGGGTCGAGTGCGGCCAGAGCCGCGACCACCGCGGCATCGTGCTCGGGCACCGAGTCGAAGCCCCGGAGCCCGGCCAGTTTGGGGTGCTGCAGATGCAGATCGGCGGTGAAGTAGCGCACGCAGACGAGTCTGCCCTGCACGGCGTCATCGTGTCGGCAGGGCGGGTTTGAGGATCAGCCCACGGTGGCCACACCCCCGGCCGGCACCAGAGTGGTCGGTGCGCCGCCGGAGGTGATGGTGAAGAGTACAGCGCCGCGTCCGGTTCGGATCAGCGTGGAACTGCCCGGGTCGGCGCCGTCGGCGATGGCGGCGCGGCCGGTGCGGCCGTCGGCGGTGTTGAGCCAGAAGATGGATCCGCCGCGCGTGTAGTGCAGGCAGAGGCCGCGGTTGAAGGAGTTGCACTGGCGGTCCACGGTGACCCGCGCCGTGCCCGGGGCGGCCGTGGATACGCTGTAGGTCTGGTAGCTCACCGGCCAGGGGTCGCCGGTGAACAGGGTCTGTTCGATCGCCAGCGGCTGTCGGCCGGTGTCGGCCGAGGCGGCGCCGGCCAGGGCGCCCGCCGGGGCGAGAGCGGCGGCACAGACGCCCAGGCCTGCGGCGGTCCGGATGAGCGGGGTGCGCATGAGGGTGCTCCTTGTCGATCGTGTCGGGTGCCGGTGCGGGCACCCCTCACATCACGCATGTCGGCCGATCAGCCGACAGTGTTACCTGCGTCACTGTGTGCGCGGTGCACCGTGCTCATTCGCGGATCCGGGCGATCTGCTGTTTCAGCTCCCGATAGCCGGCGACGCGGGCCATCACCCGGTCGGCCGCCGAGACCGAGTCCGCCGACTCCGGTACGGCCTCGATGCCGTACAGCATGGCGCTCAGCTCCCGGTGGAGTGCGGTGCGCTCCTCGGCGGTGCGGGCATCGGCCCGCTCCTGCTCGAGGGAACGGTCGATGAGCCCGGCCTCGACGGCGCACCGGCACACCAGTTCGGCGCGGCCCCGGGCCGAGGCGTCGAGCCGGTCGGCGGTGGCGAGGGCCTCGGCGAGCAGCCTGCGGTCGTCGGCGCCGGGAGAATCGAGTCGCTGCAGGTCGGCCGCGCGTGCCCGCAGTGCCGCCGACCGGTCGAAGCCGGCGGTGATCGCCGCGAGGTCGGCGCTGAAGTCGACGTCGCCGAGCCATCCCGCGCGAGCGGCCTCCGACGCGGCGACCTGCTGGACGGCGGCCAGTGCTCGTTCCAGCCAGGTCGCGTTGATCTCGCCATACTGCTGAATGCGGTGACGGCGCAGCTCGTCGGCCTGGGCGCGTGCCGCACGCTCGGCTTCGGCGGCCTTCTCCTGTCGCCGGGCGATCACCGTGCGCCGGACCGCGCCGGCCAGCCAGATCGCACCGGCGACGGCGGCGATACCGGCCAGCGCCGCCCAGACCTGCCACGGAATGGCGGCCAGCAGTGCCAGGAACAGCACGACGCCGAATACGCCCAGGCAGCCGCCGTTGGACTCCTTGCCCCTGGCCACGAAGGCACCCTCCTCGATCCGTGCGGGTGCCTGATCGGCGGCCCGGCGTGATCGAAGTGTACGGACGGCCTCGGACATTTCGGGCCCGGGCATCTCGGACCCCGAGAATCCTTGCGGGGTATCGATCCGTGCGGCGCCGGGCCGCAGACACGGCGTCCCGCCCGTGCGCGGGGCACGAGCGGGACGCGGTGGTGGGGACGACCTGACAGTCGTCGCCGGGGATCACTCGGTGTCGACGGTCTTTCCGTCGACGGTGACGGTCACCTTGTCGGTCTTGGTGTCGTAGGTGATCTCACCGTTCTCGAAGGTGCTCTTCTTCATGTCGCCGTCAGTGGTCTCATCACTGGTCGCTGCGCCGAGCGGGCCGTCCGAGCCGCCCTTGCCGTCGTCGGAGGGCTGGCCGTCCTCGGCACGGTCGACGTTCCAGGCGTCGCGGATCTTGCCCCAGGTGATGTAGGCCGGGGTGCCCAGCGTGCCGTTGGCCGCGGAGATGACACCGCCGTCGAACTGCTGGAAGACCACACCGCTGTCGCTGGTGCCGGCGGCATCGTCACCGGTCATCGGCTTGCCGAGGTCCTTCTTCTGCGCCTCGGTGGCAGCGGCGTACTTGCCGGCGATCGGGCCGGTCAGCTCCACCTTGCTGCCGTCGGCGGCATCGAGGGTGACCACGCCGCCGCCGTCTTCGCCGGCGGGTGTCGAAGCACCCTCGGAACCGGTGACCGCAGAGGCGACCGACGAGGCCGCCTTGTCCTTGTCATTGTCGTTGTCATCGCTGCATCCTGCGGCGACGAGAGTGGTCACGGCCAGGGCCGCCACGATTCCGGCGGTTCGACGTCCGGCGATGTGCCTCATAGTGCTCCCTTTCGGTTGGACTCAAACACTGCGACGGGCGGATGCATACGCATGCCCTTATGAGACAGTAGCGAAGCACCGGCGGCGCATCCGACGACCGGCGAAATCCCAGGTCATCTCGGCCCGGTCACGGCCGTCTGTCGGCTGTTCAGAGGAAATCGGACACCAGCGCGCCGCGGCGACCCCCTAGACTCGGGGCAGGCGAATCGGGTCGTCGACACACATCGGGAGAGGTTGCCGGCGGATGGGCGTAGTACTTCTGATCATCGGACTGGTGGGCCTGGTGCTGACCGTGGCCTCCCTGATCGGACTGGACTTCGGCGGGCTGGATCTGGATCTGGGCGATTCGGGCGCGGGACTGCTGTCGGCGCTGATGCCGGGTCTGACCGGATTCGGACTGATCGGCGGCGGCCTGCTGACCTTCACCGACGATGTGAGCACCGGGGTGGCGTTGCTGGCCGGAGTGGTCACCGGACTGGTGATGGCCGGGACGGCGCTGCTGCTGGTGCGCTGGCTGTGGCGATCCGGTGAGGAGCTGCCCGACGTCGACCTGGTGGGGCTCCCCGTGCGGGTGGTCGAGCCGGTGTCGCCGCAGCGGCTCGGCACCGGCGAGGTGAGCACCCCGCTCGGCTCCCGGCAGGTGACGATCACCGCCGAGAGCGAGCTGCCGCACAACGCGCAGGTGCGGATCATCGCGAAACTCGACGATCGCAACGTCTACCTGGTAGAGCGTCTCCCGTTCGCCGAACTCGACGGCTGAGGCCGTCGCACCGACTCCCCGATATCGGGGCCCCGATCCGGCCGGGACCCGCCGGAACCGACGAAAGGAACACCCTCCCATGACAGCGATCGTGATATCGATCATCGTGGCCGTGGTGCTGCTGGTGCTGATCGTGCTCCTGCTGCTCTCGCGCTATCGAGTGCCCGGTGCCGAAGAGGCCTTCATCGTCACCGGTACCGGTAAGGGGCATCAGGGCAAGGTGTATCGGGGCACCGGAACCTTCGTCCTGCCGGTGGTGCAGCGCGCCACCCGCGTCCAGCTCTCGTCGATCAAGGCCGATCTGGACACCTCCACGCCGGCCAACGACGGCATCGAGCTGAAGGTGCGCGGTGTGGCCGTGGTCAAGGTGGGCGACACCCCGGAGGACATCCTCAAGGCCGGACCGCGCTTCGGCGACGATCTGAATCGAGTGAAAGCGCTTGTCACCGAGCAGCTTTCCGGTGAGCTCCGGTCCATCGTGGGCACCATGACCGCCAAGAGCATCCTGGTCGACCGGCAGGCTCTGGTCGACCAGGTGGCGCAGTCGATCAAGGAGATCCTGGGCAACCAGGGGCTGCTGCTCGACAGCTTCTCCATCAACGACGTCCAGGATTCGGACGGTCAGTACTTCTCCGATCTGGCGGCCAAGGAGCGCTCGGATCAGGCGGCCATCGCGGCCCGGTCCCGTGCCGAGGCCCACCGGGTGGCCGAGGAGAGCCGGATCGCCAATGAGCAGGCGATCATTGCGCAGCAGCGCGAGCTCGACATCCAGCGCGAAGCCGCGCGTCAGGCCACCGACCGGGCGGCTGCCGAGGCCGATGCGGTGCGTCCGCTGGTCGAGGCCGAACGCCGCCGGATCCAGGTGGAGAAGGACAACGAGGTGGCCGAGCAGTCGGCCAGGCTGCGCGATACCGAGCTCGATGCCGAGGTGCGGCGCCCGGCCGAGGCGGACCTGTTCGCCGCTCAGCAGCGGGCCGAGGCGCGCAAGTCCGAGATCGTCGCGGAGGCGGAGGCTCGCGCGGCCGGCATCCGTATCACCGGTGAGGCCGAGGCCTCGGCGCTCGAACAACGCGCCGAGGCACTGGGCAAGCTCGATGCCGTCGGCCAGCTCGAACTTGTGCTGAGCAAGCTGCCCGACATCGTCCGGGCCGGGGCCGAGCCGCTGACCGGTGCCAACATCACTCTGGTGGGCGACGACGTCAGCGGGCTGACCCGCAGCGCCGGTTCCGGTCTGGCGTCGAGTCTGGAGCTGATCCGCGGGACGACCGGTATCGACGTGGCCGCTCTGCTCTCCCGCCTCGGCGGAGAGCAGGAGCCCGGCGAGGGGGCGCAGAACCGGGAGTGAGCCGTCGGCGCCGATCAGGCGTCCGCATCCTCGACTGCGGCGGGGCACCGGGACGTCCGGTGCCCCGCCGCCGTCGTCCTCGCCCACTCCTTTCGGCGACCGTGGATGTGTGCCAGAGACCACAGTAATATGTGAACTATGCCACATAGAACAACGGCGACTGGAGTCGAGGCACGATGATCACTCAGATGATCTACGCAGTTCGGGGGCCTTAACAGCAGAGTGAGGGGCGGTTCGGGTGCGGCCGGTACTCATGAGAGTTTCTGAAACAGGAGACGGAGCATGTCGCATGTGTCAGACTCGATCGCATGCAGCCCGAAGAGAAGCGCCGTCTGACCGCACGCCTGATCGACCACGTCGACCACGACACCACCGACTACGCCGAGAGCACCATGGTCGTGCCCTTCTCGGTGTTCGACGACCCCGCACTGGCGAAGAAGGAAGTCGAGGTGGTCCGCCGGTTTCCGCACATCGTCGCCCACGTCGGCGAGTTCGAGAAGACCGGCTCCTTCCAGACCGTCGATCTGCTCGGCACTCCCCTGCTGCTGGTGAAGCAGTCCGACGGATCGATCAAGGCGTTCGCGAACGTCTGCCGGCATCGCGGTGCCCGCGTCGAGTTCGCCGAGTCCGGCTGCAAACGCGTGTTCAGCTGCCCGTACCACAACTGGGCCTACGGCAAGGACGGTGCGCTGCGCGGCATGCCCAACGCCGAGGGCTTCGACGGTATGGACCGTGCCCAGTACGGCCTGGTCGAGTTCCCGTGCGAAGTGCGCCACGGCCTGGTGTGGGTGATTTCCACCGTGGGCGCCGAGCTGGACATCGCCGCGATCCTCGGCGGCAAGCACGACGACGAGGTCACCGACACCGGCATCGACGACTCCTTCCAGGTGCGCAAGGAGACCTGGAAGCTGGACATGAACTGGAAGATCGCCGTCGACGGCGTGCAGGACTCGTACCACCTGTGCCAGTTGCACACGAAGACCGTGTGCAACTACCTCGAAGGCAACATCACCGCCTTCGACCAGGTGGACCGCTCCTGGCGGCTCGTGGTGGCGCGCAAGGCGATCACCGAGGTACGCGACGCCGACCCGGACAGCTTCGACGTGCGCGACTACTCGCTGGCCAACTACACCGTCTACCCGGGAACCATGCTCGTCACCGAGCCGCAGCACTTCGAAGTGTGGACGATCGTTCCCGACGTGGACGACCCGAACGTCTCGTACTGCACCATCCGGCTGCTCTCACCCCATGAACCCACGACCGACCGCGAACGCCGGATCCTGGACAAGAACTGGGAACTGCTGATGGAGACCCTCCACGCCGAGGACTGGTTCGTCACCAAGACCATCACCGACAACGCCGCACACGGCGCCGTCGACACCCTCATCTACGGCCGCAACGAGCTGCCCGGACAGGTCTTCCACAGCATGGTCGCCGGCGATGTCGAAGCGCTCGACCGCGGTGAACTGCACGGGCCTCCGTCGCTGCGCACCGCCACCGATCCGAGCGCGCTGAGCCCGGCATGACCGCCGAACCGACCTGGTCCGATCCGTTCGGGCCGACGATCACCGCCGCCGACGGATTCGAAGACCTCGCCGAGGCGATGCGCCGTCTGCAGGACGCGTACACCGGCAGCCTGCTCGACGAGGCGACCGCACGCCGCCTGGCCGCCCGGATACGCGCACTGGCCGACGAACTGGACGCCTGCGCCGTGGACGAGGACCGGCAACTCGCCGGCCGCCTTCCGGAACGGGCCGGCCGCGGGCAGGTCCTCGCGCCCGTCCTGCACATCGACACGGTGGGCGCCGATCGCGCGAGCGGGCACGTGCGGATCGGCCGATTCCACGCCGGCCGCTACGCCGCGCACGGCGGCGTGGCCCCGCTCATCTTCGACGAGATCCTTTCCCGGCTGGGCAATTCCGGCGGCCGGGAGTGGGCTCGCACGGCGTCTCTGACGGTGAACTACCGCGCCCCCGCACCCCTGGACACCGATCTGACGGTCACCGCCGAGATCGTCGGCCAGCAGGGCCGCAAACGCTACCTGCGCGGCGAGCTCCGCAGCGGTGACCTCCTGGTCGCCGACGCGGAGGGGCTCTGGGTGCAGACCACTCCCGAAGCCGGCACCGACCGCACCGCGGACGCCCTCGCCGCGATCACGACCACCCACCCGACGGCTCCGGCCGATTCTCTGCAAAGGCACCGCTGATGACCGGCTACTCCCTGCTCCACGACGTCCGGATCCTGGAGGTGGCCCAGCTCGCCCCGTCCTCGGTCGGCGGGCACCTGGCCGACCTCGGCGCCGAGGTGATCAAGATCGAGGCGCCCGAACACGGCGATCCGGTGCGGGTGGGCGGCAGCCGGTCCGTCGGCGGCCCCGACGGCGACTCCTTCATGCACCTGCGCTGGAACCGGGGCAAGAAGTCGGTGGCCCTGGACCTGCGCAGCGACCACGGCCGCCGGCAGTTCCTGGATCTGGTGCGCGACTGCGATGCGGTGATCGAGGGGATGCGGGGCGGCTATCTCGACTGGCTCGGCATCGGCTTCGACGAGCTGATCCGGGTCAATCCGGCGATCGTGCTGTGCAGCGTCTCGGGGATGGGCCCGGACGGACCCTACGCCTCGCTGGGCACCGGCGGCCCGGTCTTCGACGCCTTCGCCGGTCTGCGCGAGGTCGCCACGCCCGACGAACCCCCGGTCGACGGGATGGCCGGGTCCACGACGCCGCCGATCGCCATGTACGCCCTCGGCGCCTACGGTGCGATGGGTCTGCTCGCCGCACTCACCAAGGCGCGCAGCACCGGCGCGGGCAGCCATGTGCAGGTGGCCGGCATCGACGTCGCCGCCGCCTGGATGCCCGACCTGGTCGACGCCCGCCTCAACCGGGACGTCTCCGAGCACCGGCCGACCTGGCTGCCCGACGGGCGGCTGCCGGACTGGCCGCGGCTCGAGGCCTACCGCACCAGTGACGGCGAGGCGATCCTGTTCGGTTCCCACGTGGAGAAGTTCTGGCACAACTTCCTGCGCGCCGTGGGCCGTGAGGATCTCGTCGAGGTGGACCTGAGCACCGCCGATCAGGGGGCGGCCGACCGTGCCGACCTGGTCTGGCGGGCGCTGACCGAGATCTTCGCGCAGCGAACCCGGGCAGAGTGGATCCAGCTCTTCCTCGAGCACGGCATCGCCGGCGGCCCGGTCAACGACGTCGACGACCTGCTCGCCGATCCGCACTTCCGGGCGCGGGAGAGCACCTACCGGATCGCCGGCCCCGGCGGTACCGAACTCGAGTTCGTCCGCAGTCCGATCCGGGTGTCCGGCGAGGACTTCGCCCCCGATCTGCCGCCCGCCGTCGGTGCCGACACCGACGCCGTCCTGGGGGCCCGCCTCCCCCGTTGACCGTCGTGCGCGCTCGCGCACCCGCACTCTCTCCCTATAGCCCTCCCACCCAGTAGCCCTCCCACCCAGTAGCCCTCCCACCCAGTAGCCCTCCCACCCAGTAGCCCTCCCACCCGCTTCCCTCCCAAGGAGTCCACCCATGAATCTCGCCGACCTCGTCCGGTACTGGGGCGTCCATCGCCCCGACCGCGACGCCATCGTCACTGCCGGCACCACCGAGTCCTGGAGCTCGGTGGACGCCCGATCCGACGCCCTCGCCCGCGGCCTGCTCGCCCGCGGGGTCACGCGCGGCGACCGGGTGGGACTGCTGCTGCTCAACCGGCCCGAGGTGGTGCACCTGGTGCTGGCGATCAGCAAGATCGGGGCGATCGCGGTCCCGTACAACTTCCGTCTCACCGCCGGGGAACTCGCCCCGATGGTGGTCGATTCGGCGCCGTCGCTGCTGGTCACCGAGGAGGCCTTCGGCGCCCAGCTGGAGACGGCCGCCGGGCTGAGCGACGTCGAGATCTACTCGGTGGACGGCGGCGATCACCGCGACTACGCCGCGCTGATCGATCCGGGCACGGCGCCGCGGGTGGACGTGCTGCCGGACGATCCGGCCTTCATCTGCTACACGTCCGGGACCACGGGCGTGCAGAAGGGCGCCTTGATCACCCACCGCAACGCCATCACGCCCGGCCTGAGCCAGACCCTGGCCTTCGGCTTCTCCAGCCGCGACCGGGTGCTGTGTTCGGCGCCGCTGATGTTCACCGGATCGATGCTGTCGGTGTTCGTCCAGATGGCCCTGGTGCCGGGGGCGGCGCTGGTGCTGCTGCGCGAGTTCGATCCGGAGATCGCGCTGGAGGTCTTCGAACGTGAGCAGATCACCGCGACCACCACCGTTCCGGTGATCTGGGAACGGGTCGCCGCACAGCCGGATTTCGCGAGCCGAAAGCTCGCGCAGTTCACCTACGCCGGCACCGGCGGTGCGCCGGTCAGCCTGGACCTGCTCGAGACCTACCGCAGCGCCGGCATCCCGCTGACCCAGGCCTACGGTCTCACCGAGGCCTCCGGCATGGCCGCGGTGCTCACCTACCGGGATGCCCTGACCCATCCGGGATTCGCGGGACGGGCGCTGGTGGGCACCCGGATCCAGGTCGGCGACCCGGACGGGCCTGCGGCCGCCGGCGAGGTCGGTGAGATCCTGGTGCGAGGCGAGCACGTGATGCGCGAGTACTGGAACAAGCCGGCCGAGACCGCGGCGACCCTGGTCGACGGCTGGCTCCGCACCGGCGACCTCGGCTATCAGGACCAGGACGGCCTGCTGCGGATCGTCGATCGCAGCAAGGACATGCTCATCTCCGGCGGCATCAACGTCTATCCGGCGGAGATCGAGCGCGCACTGCACGCGATCGAGGGCCTGGCCGACTACGCGGTCATCGGCGTCGAGGACGCCACCTGGGGTGAGGTGCCGATGGTCGTCTTCCATCCGGACCGGGACACGCAGTCGCTGGTCGCCGACATCGCCTCGACCGCCGGTGAGAACCTGGCGGGCTTCAAACGGCCCAAGTATGCGGTGGCGATGGATGAACCGCTTCCCCGGACCTTCTCCGGCAAGCTGGCCAAACCGAGTCTGCGCAAGCGCTACCCCACCGCCCCCGATGACGCGCTGGCCGTCGTCAGACCGGCCGGCCGGGAATGACCGTCTTGTGAAAACGGCTGTGCCCCGGGGCTTGTCGTCCCCGGGGCACAGCCGTCGGCAGGCTCAGCGGTTGTTGTAGCCGGCGTCGACCGGCAAGGTGACGCCGGTGATGTAGCGGGCCTCGTCGGAGGCGAGGAAGACGGCCGCATTGGCCAGATCCACGGCCTCGATCAACTCGACCGGCATCGGGTTCTTGTAGGCGTCGTCGTTGGCCACCTCTGGATGGGCGTTGACGAATGCGCCGTATTCGGCGTTGGCCACCATCGGGGTGTTGGCACCGGTCGGGTGGATCGTGTTGACCCGGATGAAGTTCTTGGCCAGCTGGTTGGCGTAGACCCGCATGAGGCCGACCACGCCGTGCTTGGAGGCGGTGTAGCCCACCTGGCCGGGCAGCAGGTTCAGCGCCATGCTGGTCAGGCCGGCCGCGGAGCTTGTGATGATGATCGAACCGCCCTTGTCCCGCTCGACCATCAGCGGCGTGACCACGTCGAGTACCTGCCACACGCCGGTCAGCATGACGTCGATCGCGTCGAACCAGGCCTGCTTCTGTGCGCCCTCCCCGATGACGGGCATGATGCCGGCGTTGGCGATGACGGTGTCGATGTAGCCGAACTCGGCGATGCCGGCCTGGACGGCCGCTTCGATGTCCTCGCGCTTGCGGACGTCGCCGATGGTGGTGACGATTCTGCCGCCGGCGGCGGTCACCAGCTGCTCGGTCTCGGAGAGGTCCTCCTTGGTGGCCATCGGATAGAAGACGGTCGGGATCTGGTCGCAGATGTCCATGCCGATGATCGCCGCGCCCTCCTCGGCCATCCGCACGGCGTGCGCCCGGCCCTGGCCCCGCGCCACGCCGGTGATGAAGACCACTTTCCCGGTCAGTCGTCCCATGTGTGTTACCTCCCTGCTCAGATCGGCTCCGGACGCTCATGCGGTGTCGGCGCGATCGATGATTTCCGGGCTGAATACCCGCCATAAAACTAACAACATTAGTCTGTGGGCATGCGGGAATCGGCAAACGCGATGGGGCGGACCTCAGTGATCGTCGTCGGGGCCGGGTGCCGGCAGAAGGGTGGGCACCAGGAATGCCCGCAGCTTGGTGCGGAACCGGGCGAGCGGATCGCCCTCGGCGGTGGCGAGCTGACTGATGTACATGATCTCCAGGTCGGCGATCCACTCGCACAGCAGGTCCAGATCCACGTCCTTGCGCATCTCGCCGAGCAGCTGAGCCTCCCGGAAGATCGGCTCCCACAGCTCCCGGGTGAGCTGCACCGAGGCGCCGGACCGGATCAGCAGGTCGTTGGAGGTGGAGAGCTCGTCGGGCGAGACCAGCAGGCCCACGAGCGGATCCCGGTGCCCCCGCTGGACGTTGTGGCAGATGCCCTCGACCACCCGGTCGGCGAAGTCGGGCCAGTTGGCGATGTACTCGCGGGCCGGGGCGATGTTCATCCGGGATCGGCGCATGACGCAGGCCAGGACCAGCGATTCGCGGTCGGCGAACTGCCGGTAGAGCGTCGCCCGCGAGATGCCCGCGGTCCGGGCCACGTCGCCCATCGTGGTCTTGGCGATGCCGAACTGTTTGAAGCACTTCTCGGCGGCCTCGAGAACGGTGCTCGCGCCGGGGTCGTCGTCGTGCACGGATCCGCTGGTCACCACGGTCGATCACTGTACCGCCACGGCGCGGCCGCCGGTGCGAGCCGTCACCCGCGGCGAGCCGGATGCGCCGGCGCCGGCCGGGCCGGAATCGCCCGCGCCGGCCGGATCCCGTGATTATCTGAGTCTCGTGTGCATTCGACTGTCGTGTTCGGCCGATCGCCGTGTTCGGCCGGGCACCGCACCGACGAACCCCGTCCATCTCATCCGAGGAGTATCCATGAACGAACCCACGCAGACCGCCGACCAGGCTGCGGCGCCGGCGGTGCTGACCGAGCGGATCGGACACGTCACGGTGGTGACCATCAACCGGCCGCAGGCCCGCAACGCCGTCAATCAGGCGGTGACCGACGGCCTGGGCACCGCGCTGCAGGAGGCCGACGACGACCCCGAGGTCCGCGCGATCGTGCTCACCGGTGCCGGCGACAAATCCTTTTGTGCCGGAGCCGATCTCAAGGCGCTCTCGCGCGGGGAGGATCTGGGTCCGTCGAATCCCGAGCACGCGCGGTGGGGCTTCGCGGGGGCGGTGCGGCATCCGCTGAGCACCCCGCTGATCGCCGCCGTCAACGGCACCGCACTCGGCGGCGGCACCGAACTGGTCCTCAGCTGCGACCTCGCGGTCGCGGCCGACAGCGCGAGCTTCGGGCTGCCCGAGGTCAAGCGCGGACTGTTCGCGGCCGCGGGCGGGGCCTTCCGCATCGTCGACGCCATGCCGCACAAGATCGCGATGGAGCTGCTGCTCACCGGCCGCCCCATCGATGCGGCGCAGGCGCTCGAGTACGGGCTGATCAACCGCGTCGTGCCCGCCGGTGAGGAGCGGGCCGCCGCGATCGAGCTGGCCGAGGAGATCGCCGCCAACGCGCCGCTGGCCGTGCAGGCCTCCAAGCGGCTCGCCCAGCGGATCGTCGACGGGCAGGTGCCCGACGAGAAGGAGTCGTGGCGCGCCAACACGCGCGAGGTGGGCGTGGTCTTCGCCAGCCGCGACGCGCAGGAGGGACCGCTCGCGTTCGCACAGAAGCGCACGCCGCAGTGGGAGGCGCGCTGAGCTGACCCGGACCCCGGCGCGGCCCTCGGGCCGGCCGGGGTTCCGCATCCCCTCGGTTATCTAACGGCATTAGGCTAGACTTCGGAAGAAGTCAGTCAGCAGTCCGGCGAAAGGACCCGTCCATGCCCAGTGAGAACTTCCGCGACGTCTACGAACGTCACGTCGGCCACGTGGTGGCCGGCGACATGAAGGCCGCCGTCGCCGACATGGTGCCGGAGAACGTGCCTGCCGTCTTCGAGGGCGTCACCGTGCCGTCCGGTCAGGTCTCCGGCGCCGACATCCGGTCGGCGCGCACCGAGGGCGAGCGGGCGATCGGCGACGCGGTCTACCAGACGCCGGACGGCGAGATCGGCCTGCGATCGATCTGGATCGAGCGGGACGGCCGGTGGCTCGCGGCGGAACTGGAGAACTTCTCCCCCGAGGCCCACGCATGACGGCGACCGCGGCCGAGAGTCTCGAACTGCCCTGGGGTCCCTCCGCTGACGGACTGGATCTTCCCTACTGGGAGGGCCTCGAGGCCGGCGAGTTGCGTCTGCAGCGGTGCGGCGAATGCCGGAGCTGGATCTGGGGCCCGCAGGTGCTCTGCGCGCACTGCCACACCTTCGATCCGCAGTGGGAGTCGGTCGAGCCGGCCGGCACGGTGTACGCCTGGTCGCGCAGCCACACCCCGTTCATCCGGGAGCTGGCCGACCGGATCCCCTATGTGACCGTGCTGGTGGAGCTGCCGCATGCCGGCGGCCGACGGGTGCTGGGACTGCTCACCGGCGGGGACACCGATCAGGTCGCGATCGGCGACCGCGTGACCGGGTGGTTCGAGACCACCCCGGGCGCCCGCTGGCCGCTGCTGCGGTGGCGGCGCGAGGCCGGCACCGCCGGAAAGGACGACGCATGAGCACCATCGATCTGCGCGGCTGCACCGCGGTGGTCGGCGTGGCCGATCACCACTACAAGCGGGGCGAGGCCCCCTGCAGCGAACTCCGGATGACCCTTCAGGCCATCCTCGACGCCTGCGCCGACGCCGGCATCCCGCCGCGCGACGTGGACGGCTTCGTCTCCTACGCCGGCGGCGGGCACGACGGCTCGACGCTCGGCGCGCAGCTGGGGGTGCACGACGTCCTGTGGTCGACCATGATGTGGGGCGGCGGAGGCGGCGGCGTGGCCGCCGCGCTGAACAACGCGGCCGTGGCGATCGCCACCGGGCAGGCCAACGTGGTGGCCGTCTACCGGGCGATGAGCCAGGAGGACACCGGGCGCCTGGGCTACGCCAGCTACTTCTACGGCCCCCACTATCTCGCTCACGGGGTGGGCTCGCCGGCCCAGGTCTGTGCACTGCGCACCCAGCGGCTGCTCGAACACGACGGCGTGCCGCGGGAGAGCCTGCGCGCCCTGGTGCTCGCCGCCTACCGGCACGCCCAGAACAATCCGACCGCCGCCGGCTACGGGCGGCCGCTCGACGAGGAGGGCTACGACTCGTCGCGGTACATCGCCGAACCCTTCCACCTCTTCGACTGCTCTCGGGAGAACGACGGTGCGGTGGCCCTGATCATGGTCTCGGCCGACTACGCGCGGAGCCTGCGCGAGGACGCGGCCTATGTGCTGGCCGGCGCACAGGGCGCCCCGGGCGGTTACTCCGCACTGATCGACAACGACGACCTCTACACCAGTGCCGGCTTCAGCGGCCGGGACGGCCGTCCCGGGGTGGCCGAACGGCTCTGGCGCGCAGCGGGTCTGGCGCCCGACGAGGTGGACGTGGTCCAGGTGTACGAGAACTTCTCCGGGCCCGCCGTGGCCGCACTGATCGATCACGGGCTGGCCCCGTCCGGTCCCGCGGCGGGCGAGGTCCTCACCGCCGACAATCTGACCGCCGGCATCGGGAGGCTCCCGGTCAATACGAGCGGCGGCAACATCGCCGACTCCTTCGTCAACGGCATGGGTCTGGCCGTCGAAGCCGTCCGGCAGATCCGGGGCACCTCGACCAATCCGGTGGACGGCGCCAAGACCTCACTGTTCATCGGCGGGCCGATGGCGCCCCTGGTGTCCTCGACCCTGTTCGGTCACGCCGACACCCTCTGACGATCCCGACCACCAGCTCCATCTACCAGCACGAGGCATCATGACCACCCAGACCACAGCGCCCACTCCGACCGATCGTCCCGAGCTCTACATCGACGGCCGGTGGCAGGCCGGTTCCGGCGGCACCGTCGAGCTGATCGAGGCCGCGACCGAGCACACGCTCGGTACCTCGGCCGCGGCCTCCGAGGCCGACATCGACCTCGCGGTGGCCGCGGCGGCCCGGGCCCGGCCGGGGTGGGCGGCGACGGCGGTCGCCGACCGGGCTGCGGCCCTCGACCGCTTCGCCGCCGAACTCAAGGCCCGGGCGAGCGCCACCGCGGCTCTCTGCAGCCGGGAGAACGGCATGCCGATCTCCCTGTCCATCGGGGCCAACGGCTTCGCGCCGTCGATGATGCTCAGCTACTACGCCGAACTGATCCGCTCCCGCCCCGAGTCGCAGACCCGGCCGTCGACGCTCGGCTCGCGCACGGTGGTGCTCGGTGATCCGATCGGCGTGATCGGCGCCATCACGCCGTGGAACTATCCGCAGGCGCTCGCGATGATGAAGATCGCCCCGGCGCTGGCGGCGGGCTGCACGGTGGTGCTCAAACCCTCCCCGGAGACCGCCCTGGACGCGTATGTCTTCGCCGACGCCGCGCACGCCGCGGGGCTGCCGGCCGGCGTACTCAACATCGTTCCGGGCGGCCGGGAGGCCGGTGCCCGGCTGGTGGAGCACCCGCAGGTGAACAAGGTGGCCTTCACCGGCTCGACGGCCGCCGGGCGCGCCATCGGCGAGGTCTGCGGACGGCTGCTGCGCCCGGTCACCCTGGAACTGGGCGGCAAGTCCGCGGCGATCGTGCTCGACGACGCCGACCTGGACGCCTTCACCGCCGCACTGCCGGAGCTGTCACTGGCCAACAACGGCCAGACCTGTCACGCCTGCACGCGCATCCTGGCGCCGCGCAGCCGCTACGACGAGGTCCTCGAGGCGGTCACCGCGACCGTCGGCGCGTTGACCGTCGGCGATCCGCTGGACCGGGCCACCCAGATCGGTCCGCTGGTGAGCCGGGCGCAGCGGGATCGCGTCCTCGGGTACATCCAGGCGGGCCGCGACGAGGGGCTGCAGATCACCACCGGCGGGGGCCGGCCGGCCGGGCTGGACCGGGGCTGGTTCGTCGAGCCGACCGTGTTCGCCGGCGTGGACAACGGCTCACGCATCGCACAGGAGGAGATCTTCGGTCCGGTGCTGACCGTACAGAGCTACGACGACGATCAGGATGCGGTCGCCATCGCCAACGACTCCCCGTACGGGCTCGGCGGCTCGGTGTGGACCGCCGACGAACAGCGGGGTGAGGCACTGGCCCGGCAGGTGCAGACCGGCACCATCGGCGTCAACCACTACGCCCTCGACTTCGCGGCGCCGTTCGGCGGGGTGAAGGCCTCCGGTCTGGGCCGGGAACTCGGCCCCGAAGGCCTGGCTCCGTACCTGCAGACCAAGTCCATCTACTTCTGACCGCCGCTGACGACCAGGCGACGGGATCTGAGATGAAAGCGAGTAGTCCTATGTCCGAGTCTCTCCCGCTCACGCGCGTGCGGGTGCTCGACCTCACCGACGGGCTCGGCGAATCGGCCGGCCGGCTGCTGGCCGACCTCGGTGCGGACGTGGTCCGGGTGGAGGCCGCCGACGGCTCCTCCTCCCTCACCGCTCCCCCGCTGGCCGGCGAGACCGGCATCGGCTATGCCGTGCACAACGCCGGCAAGCAGGTGGTGCGACTGGATCTGACCTCCGCGAACGGTATCGAGGCCGTGCGTGCCCTGATCGATCGCGCCGACATCGTCATCGACGGGCTCGGCGCGGCCGCACGCACCCGGCTGGGCCTGGACCCGGCGTCCGAACGGCTCCGCCGGCCCGCCCTGGTCTGGCTCTCGCTCACCCCGTTCGGGCCCGACGGGCCCTATGCCGACCGGCGCGCCGACGAGGCCGTGCTCTACGCCATGTCCGGCGTGCTGTCCCGCTCCGGTGTGCCCGGCGCCCCGCCGCTGCTGCCCCCGCGCGGTCTGGTCGAGGAGTCGTTCGGCGTCCACGCGGTGTGGGCGGCCCTGCTCGCCTACTACCGGCGGCTGCGGACCGGCCGCGGCGACTACGCACAGCTCTCGGCCTTCGAGGCCATCGTGCACGGCTTCGACCCGGGATTCGGCACCCAGGGTTCGGCGGCGGCCGGACGCACCGAGGACTATCCGCGCGGGCGGCCGGCGGCCGCGGACTTCTATCCGGTCTTCGCCTGCAGGGACGGCCGGGTGCGGATGTGCCTGCTCGCGCCGCGTCAGTGGCAGGCGATGTTCAGCTGGCTCGGCGAGCCCGCCGAATTCGCCGACCCCAAATACGCGACCATCCCCGCCCGCTTCGCCGCGGCCGACCGGCTCAATCCGCTGATCGGCGCACTCTTCGCACAGCACACCCAGCAGGAGCTGGTGGACGAGGGGGCGCGCCGGGGTATCCCGATCGGCGGTGTCGCCGACCTGGCCGAGGCCCTGCAGACCGAGCACTACGCCCAGTCCGGCGCGCTCATCGACGCCGAGATCGTCCCCGGCCACAGCGCCCGGATCCCCTCCGGATACGCCCTGTTCGACGGGGTCCGGGCCGGCTACCGCGGACCGGCGCGGCCGGCCGCGGTGGACGCGGTGTGGACGCAGCCGCATCCGGAGCCGGACGCAGCAGGCCAGGAGGCGTCGGCACCGCCGCTGCACGGGCTCAAGGTGCTGGATCTGGGCGTGATCGTCTTCGGCGCCGAACTCAGCCGTCAGCTGGCCGATTACGGCGCCGACGTGATCAAGGTGGAGAACTCGTCGTTCCCCGACGGCCTGCGCCAGTCCAAGCGCGGCGCCTCGATCCCGGCCTCGGTGATCTGGGGACACCGGAACAAGCGCAGTCTCGGGGTGAACCTGCGCAGCGAAGCGGGTGCGGAGCTGTTCCGGGCACTGGTGGCCGATGCCGACGTGGTCTGTGCGAACTTCAAGCCGGGCACCCTGGATTCGATGGGCTTCTCCTACGAGGAACTGCGCCGCATCAATCCGCGGATCGTGGTCAGCGAATCGAGTGCCTTCGGCGCCACCGGCCCGTGGCGCACCCGTCAGGGCTACGGGCCGCTGGTGCGCGCGGCGTCGGGGGTATCGGCGCTGTGGAGTTATCCGGACGCGCCCGAGGCGCTGTGCGACGGGTCGACCGTCTACCCCGACCACATCGCCGGGCACCTCACCGCCGCCCTGGTGCTCGCGGCGCTCATCGCCCGCGAGCACACCGGCCGCGGCGCCCGGATCGAGGTGGCGCAGGCCGACACCGCTCTCAACCAGATCGCGATATCGCTGGCCGCGGAGAGCCTCGAGCCCGGATCGGTGCGTCCGCTGGGCAACGCGGATCGCTGTGCCGCACCGAGCGGCGTCTTCGAATGCGCCGGCGACGACGAATGGTGTGCCGTGACGGTCGGCACCGACGATCAGTGGGCCGCCCTGTGCCGGCTGGCCGGCCGCGACGAGCTGATCGACGACGCCCGGCTGGCCACGGCTGCGGCCCGGCTGCGACATCGGGAGCAGGCCGAGGAGGTGCTGGCCCGGTGGATCACCGGCTACAGCCCGCGCCGGGCGGCCGAACTGCTGCAGGAGGCCGGCATCGCGGCCGGTCCGATGATCCGGCTGCCCGAGCTGCTCTCGGATCCGCAGCTGATCCGGCAGAACTCCTACACCACCATCGGCCACCCGCTGCTGACCGGGGAACTGCCGGCCACGGCCCGGGCCGCGGTCTTCGCCGAGATCGCCGATCCCCCGCGTCGGCCGGCCCCGCTGGCCGGCGAGCACACCCGCGAGATCGCCGCGCAACGGCTGGGCCTGGCCGACGAGCAGATCGAGGCCCTGGTGGCCGACGGAGTGCTGCAGCCCGCCACCTGACGGATGGACGCCCCGAAGGGATTGTCACGTTAAATCTAATGTCATAAGATTAACGGCATTCCCCGCCGCCCAACCGAGAGTCCGCGCATGAGCACTTCTCCGCTGCAGCTGATCGTCACCGACAAGGACACCGTCGCCGACGGCGTGGTGGCCCTGACTCTGCAGCGGGAGGACGGCGGTCCGGTCCCGGAGTGGGAACCCGGCGCGCACATCGATCTGATCCTCGACGGCCCGGACGGTGAGCTGATCCGCCAGTACTCGCTCTGCGGTGATCGCGGTGACACCACGTCCCTGCAGGTGGCCGTGCTGCGCGAACCGGAGGGCCGGGGCGGCTCGGCCTACGTGCACGAGCGGCTCGAGGCCGGGGCGGGCGTCCGCGTGGACGGGCCCCGCAATCACTTCGAACTCCACCCGGCGGCCGGGTATCTGTTCATCGCCGGCGGCATCGGCATCACTCCCATCCTGCCGATGATCGCGCGGGCCGAGGAGCGCGGCGCGGCGTGGCGGCTGCTCTACGGCGGGCGGACGCGCAGCAGTATGGCCTTCGCCGACCGGCTGCTCGAGAGGTATCCGGGACGGGTGCAGATCTGCCCCCAGGACACCGACGGGCTGCTGGACCTGTCGGCGGCCGTCGCCGCGACCGAGGCGGACACGGCCGTGTACTGCTGTGGACCCGAGCCTCTGCTCACCGCGATCGAGGCCGTCTGCGGCGAGCAGGGCCGCACCCTGCATCTGGAGCGCTTCACCGCCAAGGACACCGCCCACCACTCCGGCGACGGCGGCTTCACCGTCGAACTCGAGTCCTCGGGGATCAGCGTGGACGTGGGCGCCGATCAGACCATTCTGGACGCGGTGCTCGCCGCCGGCGTCGACGCCGACTTCTCGTGCCGTGAGGGAACCTGCGGCACCTGTGAAGTGGCGGTCTGCGCCGGAGAGCCCGACCACCGGGACTCGGTGCTCGACGATGACGAGCGCGAGGCCGGCGATGCGATGATGATCTGCGTCTCACGCAGCCTGACGCCGACCCTGGTCATCGATCTGTAGGGTTCAGCCCGCCGGCGTGGCCGACGGCGACAGCAGCGCCGGCAGCACAAAGGTGCACAGCATCTCGCGGTGTGCCTCATCGTCCGGTCCGGCGACGTCGATGCGCCCGACCAGAATGAACTCGAGCAGCGCGATCCACTCGCAGACCTTCGCCGGGTCCAGATCGGCGCGCAGCTCGCCGTCGTCGATGGCCTGACGGACGAGGGGCTCCCACATTTCGGCGGTCAGACCGACCGCCAGACCGGAGCTGTCGACGATCGGCTGAGCCATCTGCATGTGCTCGGGACTGACCAGGATCCGGATCAGCGGATCCTTGCTGCCCCGGGCGATCAGGAAGATCAGACCCTCGACGAACTTCTCGGCGAAGGTCGGGAACTGTGCGACGAAGACCCGGCCCTCGGCGAAGAGCGCCCGGGCGCGGCGGGTGATGACCGCGGCGATCAGGGCGTCACGGTCCTTGAAGTAGCGATAGACGGTCGGGCGCGAGACTCCGGCCTCGCGCCCGATGTCGTCCATCGTCGTCTTGTTGACGCCGTACCGCTCGAAGCTGCGCTCGGTGGCGTCGATCAGCTGCTCACGCGCCTGCTCCGGATCCTCGCTCAGAACGTTCCCGGTCTTCCGTCGCGCCACATCACCCTCCCTGTGTCCAGCTGCGGTGCCGGTCGACCACCACATTCGATGAGGGCTACTTTACAAGACGTGTCTCGTGTCTTATAGCTGCGGGGCGGTAACGGTGGTCACCACAGTTCGGGCAGTCCGGCCGAGACCCGATCGGGGAATTCGGCGGCGCGCTTCTCCAGGAAGGAGGCCACCCCCTCCCGGACGTCGGCGGAGGCGCCGCGTTCGAACAGGGCCAGGGACTCGTCCCGGTGCGCCTGCTCCGGCGAGCTCGCGCCGGCTCCGCGCCAGAGCAGCCGGCGGGCCAGCGCCACCGACACCGGTGCCGTTCCCGCCGACCATTCCCGGGCGATCGCCAGGGCCGTACCGAGCACGTCCTCCTTGGGGACCACCGCTGAGACCAGGCCCTGCTCGAGGGCCTCGGCGGCCGGCACCATGGCGCCGGACAGCGTCCAGGCCAGCGCGGTGCTGATGCCCACCACCCGGGGCAGGAACCAGCTCGAACAGCCCTCCGGCACCAGCCCGCGCCGGGTGAAGACGAAGCCGAAGCGTGCGTCCTGCGCCGCGATGCGCACATCGGCCGGCAGGGTCATGGTCACCCCGACGCCGGCGCTGGGACCGTTGATCGCCGCGATCACCGGTTTGCGGGAGGCGAAGATGCGCAGGGCGGTGGTCCCGCCGCTGTCCGGCGGCACGCCGCCGACGCCGGCCTCGGCCTCGAAGGTGTCGCCGCCGGCGGCCAGGTCGGCGCCCGCGCAGAAGGCGCGTCCGGTGCCGGTCAGCACCACCGCCCGGACACCGTCGTCGGCATCGGTCAGGTCAAAGGCGGCCAGCAGGTCGTCACGCATCTGAAAGGTGAAGGCGTTCAGCCGATCCGGCCGGCACAGCCGGATCACGGCGATCGGACCCGTGCGTTCGAGCTGCACGGTCTCGAACGCACGGATCGTCTCCATCGCCGGATCGCCGGCGTCGGAACCGCTCAACGGACCTTCTCGAATCGGGTGTCGACGTCCTTGTACTCCTCGCGGATCGCCGTCTTGGCGATCTTGCCGCTGGGCAGCCGAGGCAGCGGGTCCTGGCGGAGCACCACGTAGCGGGGCACCTTGAAGTCGGCGAGCACCTTCTCGCAGTGCGCGATGATGGTCGCCTCGTCCAGGCCGGCGGAGGTGGTCACGATCGCCGCCGGAGTCTCTCCGAACCGGTCGTCGTCGGCCGCGATCACCGCGACCTCCTCGACGCCGTCGATGGCGCCGATCGCCATCTCGAGCTCGACCGGGGAGATGTTGATGCCACCGGAGATGATCAGGTCCTTGAGCCGGTCGACGAACTTGACCCGGCCGTCCGCGTCGGCCTCACCGAGGTCGCCGCTGTGCAGCCAGCCGTCGCGCAGCGCCTGCGCCGTCGAATCCGGGTCGTTCCAGTACCCCGGGGTCACGCCCGGACCGCGGACCACCAGTTCGCCCTCCTCGCCGGGGGCGGCGATCTGGCCGTCGGCGTTCATCACCTTCACCTGGGTGAAGATCGAGCCGGTGCCGCAGCGGTCCGGGAACTCGAGGGCCTCGTCGGTGATGGTGGCCGTCGCCACGCCGCCGGCCTCGGTCATGCCGTAGATCTGACGCAGCAGCACGCCCTTGTCCGACCAGCGCTTGAGCAGCTGGGTGGCCACTGCGGCGCCGCCGACGATGGCGGTCTTGAGTTCGGAGAGGTCGGCGTCGGCGAACTCCGGCGCCCGGGAGATGGCCTCGTAGATGAGCGGGACGCCGAAGATGGCCTGGACGCGGTGCCTCTCGAGCAGCTTGACCGCGTTGGACGGATTGAGCTCGGGCTCGACCACCAGGGTTCCGCCGATCACGGTGGTGATCATCAGGCCGTAGACCAAACCCGGGGTGAAGGCGAGCGGCAGGACCAGCAGGGTGGTGCTGCCGGGGCGGAAACCCTCCTCGGTGAGGGTGTTCTCCAGCACGATCGACAGCAGCGTGCGGTTGGTGAGGATGACGCCCTTGGACAGGCCCGTCGAGCCGCTGGTGAAGATCACCGCGGTGGGCTCGTCGGAGTCGATGTCGACCCGGAAGTCGTCGGAGTCGCCCTCGCGCAGCGCCTCGAGTTCGGCGAACGGGATGATCCGCATGGCGTCGCCGAGCTCGTTGGTCTGCTCGGCGAGCTCCTCGAGACCGGGCGCCACGATGATCGCGGCCAGGCCGGCGTCGTCGGCGATCTTGCGCAGTTCGGCGGGCCGGAACCGGCTGTTCAGCGGGACCAGGATGGCGCCGGACTTGACGATGCTCAGCGCCGCCACCGGCCACTGCAGGCTGTTGGGGCCGAGCAGGCCCACGCGCTGCCCCTTCTCGATCCCGCTGTCGGCCAGGCTGCGCGCCACCCGGCTGCTCCAGTCCCGCAGACGATGGTAGGTCAGTTCTTCGTCGCCGCAGACCAGGGCGGTCTGCGAGCCTTTTGTGCGGGCCCACCAGTCCAGTGCGGCGCCGATCGTTGCGGTCATATCTCGTCAGGTCCTTCCCAATGATGGATCCGCCGGAAGCGGGGTGTTATCTATGACTTATAGGTTAGTGCGCGATCTTCGCAAATCGGGCGGAATGATGGGATCGACGGCCCGCGGACGGTCCGCGGAGCGTGGATCAGTGCAGTTCGTAGCGGACATCGGTGCGGTCGTGCTGGAAGCCGGCCAGCCGGCAGACGGCCACCAGGTCGTCGTCCGAGGACTCGACGTACAAGATGAGGGCATCGAGCCCGGCCTCGCGCAACGGTGCATCGGCCGCGGTGATCAGATCGCGCATGGCGGCCCGGTCGCCGGGCCGGGTCATCAGGTACCGCACCGAGGCGCAGCGACCGAACTCCTCGGAGAAGACCGGGGCGAGGTCCAGGCCGAGCACCCCGTCGAGTTCGCCGCCGCCGGAGTGGGCGAGCACCGGGTACTCCCCCGACTGCGCGGCGTCGGCGCGAGCCCGGCGCATCTCCTCGACCCGGGTCGCATCGGCCGGCAGCGAATCGAGGAAATCGGCGACGGCCCCGGCGCCGCCGGCCGGATGCACATCGGCGGGCCGGGCGTCGTCGCCGACCGGGCGGATGAGCTTCCACATCTGCCGATCGCGCGGGATCAGATTGCGGTCGGCGATCCGGCCGGAGGCGGGATGATTGCCCCGCGCCCAGGCGCGCACCCGCCGGATCCCGCTGCCGAGCCAGCCCTCGTCCGCGTCGAGCGCAAGGCCGGCACGCTCCATCAGCAGCGTCATGATGCCGATCGAGCGCAGGTCCGGATCGATGATGACGGTGCCCTCGTACCAGCCGTCGGCCGCCGGCAGGAAGCGCAGCAGACCGGCCACCCGGCGCGGCTCGAGCGGGGCGTCGAGGGCCCGCGGCCGCGGCTGAAGCCAGAGCACCAGATACCGGCCGCCCGCGGACGGATCGGCCATCTCGGCCGTCAGCTCCGCCGGATCGAGGGAGTTGTACTCCGGTTCGGCGTCGTACGCGGCCGCCCGGACCAGCAGATCGCTCAGCTGCTGCGCATCGGCCTCCTGGAGCTCGGTGCACCAGGCGTAGTCGATCATCGTCTCACTCCGTGGCCGCTGCGGCCTGCGCCGCCGCCTCGATGCCCTCGGTGACCATGCGCATGGTCTCGCGGCGGAAGACCTGGTTGGCGATCTCGTTGCGGCCGAGCATCATGTCACCGGCGTCGGCGCTGCCCATGCCGCGCTGCGAATCCCGCAGAATCGGGAAGTCCTCGTTGTGCAGGACGTTCAGCAGGATCTGCCAGTTCTTGTCCCACAGCCGCTCCCAGTGCTCCTTGTCCATGCCGCTTTCCTCCTGCTTGGGCACCATCAGCCGCTGCTCCATCCGCGACTTCGTCGGATCGGTGGGGTGCGGACGGAAGGTGAGCAGCTGGAAGTGGTCCGGCTGGCGCAGAAGGGTGCTGTTGGGCAGCAGGAAGTGGGTCTCGGTGACGTACTTGTCCAGCGGCCGATCGCCGGGATCCTCCTCGAGGAACCGGTCGATGGACTTGCGCGGCGCGATGAACCGGCAGTGCCGGCCGAAGTCCTCGAAGGCCATCACGTTGGTGTGGATGATCTTGCCGGCGGTGTTCGGGTGCGCGTACTGGATGTGGTAACCGTCGAGGAAGGCGTCCTGCATGATCTTCCAGTTGGTCGGCTCGTCGAAGCCGCCGGCCCGGAAGCAGACCAGGTCGTCGAGGTGATAGCCGGCCATGATCTCGTCCATCTCCGGGCCGAGCCAGTCGGCGACGTCGATGGTCTCGTGCGCGTTGTCGACCACCCAGATGAAGCCGTGGCGCTCCTCGCAGGGAACCTCGACCAGACCGTGTTCGCTGCGGTCGACGGTGCCGAAGGTGGTGTCACGGGTGATGGTGCGCAGCGAGCCGTCGGGATCGTAGGACCAGCGGTGGTACGGGCACGAGAAGATGCGGCAGCGGCCCTTCTCGCGGTCCTCGAGCAGCGCGCCGCGGTGCCGGCAGAGGTTGACGAAGGCTTTGGCGCTGCCGTCCTTCTGCCGGACCACGATCAGGTTGTTGCGCGGCATCTGCACCGTCATGAAGTCGCCCGACTTGGGCAGCTCGGTGCTGTGCGCGACCACCGAGGGCACCTTGCCGAAGATGTATTCGCGCTCGGCCTGGGCGAGCAGCGGATCGGTGAAGTCGTCCGGGTGGAAGTCGACGATCTGATCGAACTGATCGGTCGTCTCCTTCCGGAGCAACTCCAAGGCTCGGCGGATCCGGTCCTGCCTGGGAATCGAAGCGGTCATGGGGAGCACCTCCACGTGCGGGCTACTGAGATACGAGGCTGTTGATCGGTGGCCTGCGCCACACTGTCTTAAACCTATATCAATTAGGTTTATTGTCAAGCGGTGTCCCTCCGGGCGCGGCGGGCGCCCCGGTCCCCCCGGTGCGCCCGCCGCCCCCGACACATCAGGACTCCGGGGTGAAGGTGATCGGCAGCCGCACGCAGCCGCGGACCTGGGAGGCGTGGAAGACCGGCGGATCGTCGTCCACCAGCGCGTAATCCGGGATGCGGGCGTGCAGCTCCTCCATGGCGAGCTTCAGCTCGATCCGGGCCAGGTGCGAGCCGATGCACCGGTGCGCGCCGCCGCCGAACGAGATGTGCCGGTTGGGCGAGCGGAGGATGTCGAAGGTGGTCGGGTCGTCGAACTGCTCGGCGTCCCGGTTGCCCGCGGAGAGCACCACGATCAGCTGCTCTCCCGCCTTGATCTGGACGCCGCCGAGTTCGACGTCCTCGGTGGCCCGGCGGCCGGCCGAGACCGCCGCCTCGATCCGCAGGATCTCCTCGACGGCCGTCGGGATCATGCCGGGGTCCTCGATGATCTGGCGGCGCTGCTCCGGATTCTGGGTCAGATGCACGATCGCCCACGCCAGCGAGCCCTGCACGGTGTGCAGCCCCGCGATCAGCAGCAGGAAGAACATCCGGACGAGTTCCTCGTCGGTGAGCAGGCGGGCACCGTCCTCGAACTCCACTTCGCTGTGGATGAGCGTGGAGGTGACGTCGTCGCGCGGATTCTCCCGCCGGTCGTTGACCACGTTCTGGAAGTACCCGAACATCTGCAGGCCGGCCTCGGCGCGCGCCTGCAGCGACTCCTCCTCGGTGCCCCCGGGCTTGCCGAAGAGCACCACGTCGGTGGCGTCGGTGAACAGCGGGGCGTCCTCGAGCGGCCAGTCCATCAAGGCCAGGAAGACCCGGGCCGGCAGTTCGTGGGCGAAGGACGAGACGTATTCGGTGTGCCCGTCGCCGGCGAACTGGTCGATCAGCTCGGTGACCACCGACCGGATGTCCTCGGTGAGCTGCTCCATGCGCTTGGGGCCGAACAGCGGCTGCAGGGCACGGCGGTAGGCGGTGTGCTCCGGCGGGTCCAGCTCGATCGGCAGGAACTTGCCGAAGGCCTCGTTGGTCACCAGATTGTTGGGGTACGACGAGAAGATCTCCGGATGCCGGAAGACCTCCTGGATCTCGTGGTAGCCGGTGACGATCCAGTGGCCGCCGTGGGCGGTCGAGTAGACCACCGGCCCCTTCTCGGCCAGTTCGGCCATGCGTTCCTGGAAGCGGTCGACCGGCGCCGCGAGCGTCGGATCGTAGACGTCCAGATCGACGGTCAATGCCGCCGGAATCCTTTCGGTGGTGGTCATGCTGGTTCCTCGTTCGATACTTCGTGCAGGCTCAGTGCCTGCTCCGGGCATGCGGAGATCGCCGTCTGCGCGGGACCGAGGTCCTCGGCGCTCAGCGGGGTCTCCGGCAGGATGGGATCGCCTTGGTCGTCGCAGTCGATGAGCTCCGGCGCCATGCCGTAGCACATGCCGTGTCCGGCGCAGAGCGCTCGATCGACGACGAGGCGTACTGAGACGGTGGTTTCGGCCATGAACTGTCCTTCGCTACTGCCTGTCCCCCGCTACTGCGCGGCGTTCGGATCCTTCTGATCCAGATCCTCCGGGAACCACATGGCGACCCGGCTCAGGGTGCCGCCGTCGCCGGAGCTGATCACGGCGCCGTTGATGTACTCGGCGTCGTCGGAGACCAGGAACAGGGCGATCTTGGCGTGATCGGCCAGGCGCGGGGGCCGGCCGAGCTTGAGCGGGATCGGCGAGACCCACTGGTCCCAGGGGCCGGCGACCTCTTCGTAGGACTGGCCGACGACCGGCGAGCCGGCGGGCATCAGGAAGTTCGGGGACATGCCGTGGGTCGGGGCGATGGCGTTGACCCGGATCCCGTACAGGCCCAGGTCCACGGCCAGGCCGCGGACCAGCCCGTTCACGCCGGCCTTGGTGGCCGAGTAGAAGGCGATGTCGTGGTACGCGGCCATGGAGGCGGCCGACGAGGTGGCCAGGATGGTGCCGCCGCCGTTGGCCTTCAGGGCCGGGGTGGCCGCCTGGGCGGTGTACACGACGCCGCTCAGGTTGACGCCGAGGACGTCGTGCCAGTCGTCGACGGTCAGATCCTCGAAGTTGACCTGCTCGCCGCCGGCCACGGTCGGGACACCGCCGCGGGAGACCACGCCGGCGTTCGCCCAGGCGATGTCGAGCTTGCCGAAGGTCTCGACGGTCTGATCGACAGCCGAGGTGATCGCGGCCCGGTCGGCGACGTCGGCGACCACGGCGATGGCCTCGCCGCCCTGCTCCTTGACCAGCGCGAGGGTGCCCTCGGCGCGTTCGGGATCGATGTCGACGATGGCGACCTTGGCGCCTTCGGCCGCGAACAGCTGGGCGGATTCCCGGCCCAGGCCCGAGCCGGCGCCGGTGATCAGAGCAACCTTGTCCTGCAGTTTCATGCGATGTCCTTCACAGATGAGTTGAGAGGTAAGGCGGATGAAGTGCCGCGAGCGGTGTGTCACAGGGGCTGGTGAGTGTGATGTGCAACACCAGTCACCACGATACGGCGTGAGACAGATGACGTCAAGCGATATTTGTCAGCAGCTGGCTGCGGGGCTGCTCCGAGCAGCTGACGAGGTCTGCGGATCTGCGGCGGGGCACGCGGGGAAACGCGGGCCGACGTGGGAGGATGCACGCACCGATCCGGTGAAAACTATGGTGGGTAGGCAATCGCTCACCAGGAGGAGTCCGATGCCCCGACCATCAACGCCGCTGATCAGCCGGAAGACAGCGGTCGCCGCCTCGATCGAGATCATCGATCAGGACGGACTCGAGGCGTTCAGCCTGCCCCGGCTCGCCAAGCATCTCGGAGTGCGGGCGCCGTCGCTCTACCACCACTTCTCCGACAAGAACGAGATCCTCACCGAGGTGGCGCGCTACATCGCCGGCACCTCGGTGCGCCGGCCGCGGATGCGGCCCGGCCCGGACTGGCCGGAGTACTTCGTCGCGCTGGCGCTGAACTTCCGGCAGTCGATCCTCAAGCACCGCAATGCCGCCCCGGTACTGCTGCAGTACCTGCCGCGCGATCTGTTCGTGCCCACCTACGAGGAGACCGCCGAGTTCCTGCTGGCCTCGGGTGTCCCGGCCGCGCTGCACGTCCAGATCCTCGACGGCATGGAGACACTGGCCATCGGCGCGGTCTTGATGGAGGCCATGCGGCCCACCGGGACGCGGCAGACGATCTTCCCGAACGTCGATCCCGAGTCGCAGCCGCTGCTGACCGATGCGCTCGCGGAGAACCCGCTGACCCGCCGGCAGCTCTTCGAATCGATGGTCCGCAGCTTCCTGCACGGCATCGTCCGCGACAACGATCTGCCCGGCTGATCGGTGACGCGCGGACGCCCCCGCAGAGACCCCCGCCGGGAGCGCGGCCGGCCGTCGGTGGCGGCCCCGCTCCAGGCGGAGGGCACTGCTGCGGGTGTCAGCCCTGCGGGGCCGGCGCCGGGAAGTGCACCGTCTTGATCTGGAAGAACTCCTCGAGGCCCTCGGGTCCGCCCTCGCGGCCGAGACCGGACTGCTTGTAGCCGCCGAAGGGCAGCGAGAAGTCGGTCACCGAGGTGTTCACGTTCACCGTGCCGGTCTGGATGCGCTGGGCGATCTCGAAGCCGTGCTGCTCGTCGCTGGTGAAGACCGCTCCGGACAGGCCGTAGACCGAGTCGTTGGCGATGGCGACCGCGTCGTCCTCGTCCTTGTAGGTGATGAACGAGATCACCGGTCCGAAGACCTCTTCCTGGGCGATGCGCATGTCATTGCGCACGCCGTCGACCAGAGTCGGCTCGATGAAGAAGCCCTTGTCGAAACCGCCGTTGCCGCCGCCGCGGACCACGGTCGCGCCCTCGGAGCGGGCGATCTCGATGTAGTCGGCGACGCGGTCACGGTGGTGAGCCGACGAGAGCGGGCCCAGGAAGGTGGTCTCCTGCCAGGGATCGCCGAAGGGGATCATGTCCAGGGTGGCCTGGTAGGCGGCCAGGATCTCGTCGTGCCGCTTCTCCGAGACCAGCACGCGGGTCAGTGCGATGCAGGCCTGGCCGGACTGCATGCAGCCGCCCATCGGCAGCGATGCCATCACGGTGTTGAGGTCGGCGTCGTCGAGCACGATCGCGGCGGACTTGCCGCCGAGCTCGAGAGAGACGCGGGCCACCCGGTCGCCGGCCAGGGACATGATGCGCCGTCCGGTGGCCGTGGACCCGGTGAAGGTGATGTGGTCCACCCGCGGATCGGTGACCAGCGCCTCGGAGGCATCGCGATCGGCGGCGACCACACTCACCACGCCGGCCGGGATGCGGCCCTGCTCCACCAGATCGGCGATGACGTCAGCGAAGACCAGCGGCGAGAGGGGTGCCTCCGGCGAGGTCTTGAGGACCACCGAACAGCCCGCCGCCAGCGCCGGGGCCAGCTTGAAGGCGATCGTGCCCAGCGGGCCGTTCCACGGGATGATCGCGGCGACCACGCCGCTGGGCTCGCGGACCACCCGGGAGATGCCGCCGTCGTCGCGCGGACGCTCCTCGACGAGTTCGACCTTGCGGGCCTCGTCGGCGACCTTGCGGAACAGGCCGATGATCATCTGCTGGGTCATTGCGCTGACGGTGACCGGGACGCCCACCTCGACCACTCCGAGCGTGGTCAGCTCGGGGATCTTGGCTTCGAGGCCGTCGGCGATCGCATCGAGGACGTCGGCCCGCTCGGTGATCGGCACCGACGACCAGACACCCTCGTCGAACGAGGTGCGGGCGGCTTCCACGGCGCGCCCGATGTCGTCGACGGTGGCCGCGCGCACGCGTGCGGCGATCTCCTCCGACCAGGAATCGGCCACCTCGATCCATTCGTCGCCGGTGGAGTCGACCCACCGTCCTCCGATGAAGAGCTGTGGGCGGTCGGCGATGCCGGCGAGCTGGTCGGCGGGACTTGTTGCGGTCATGGCGATTGATCTCCTTGTGTATCGGTCCAGGGTGTATCGGTCCAGGTGTCCTGGGCCGCGTCACCTAATGACATTCGGTTATGGCAAACATACGACAGATTGTGTTCTCTGTCTCACCGTTGGCCGGATCCGGACCGCCGGAGCGTCACCCGCCCAGCCGCAGGACGCCGTCGTCGTCGATCCGGACCCCGGTTCCTTCGAGCCGGGCCCCGTCGGTTCCGGTGCCGGTGAAGCCGGACAGCAGCTCGGCATCGCCGGTCCAGGCGAAGGCCCGGGCGCCGTCCGGGGTCCGGACCGCCACCAGGGCGCGCTCGGGCCCGCCGTCCCGGTCGTAGGTCACCGTCCAGGTCTCGATCGACGCCGGACCCGTGTAGCGCTGGATCGCCTGCACCCGCGGGCGCGCATCGACCTCCCCCTGGACGTCGATCCGGCGGAAGCCGCCGGCGGGCGGCTCGGTGCGGTAGAGGCCGATCGCGTGCTTGGTCAGGTAGCCGCCGTTCGCGGTGACCATGCCGGTGGACCCCGGCGCCGCCCTGACCGCCTCGGCGACCGCGGCGATCGCATGGCTGCTGTAGTTGTTCCACGGTCCGCCGGCGAAGGTCAGTCCGCCGGTCACCGTCAGCGGCCGCGAGGCATCGGTGTGGTCGAGGCCGAGGGCGGCGGCGCCCACCTGCACCGCGCACGGGAAGCACGAGTAGATGTCGAGGTGGTCGACGTCGTCGATGGTCGCGCCCGCGGCGGACAGTGCCGCCTGCCCGGCCAGTTCGATGGCCGGACTGGCATCGAGACGGCCCCGCTCGGCGATGTCGGCGGTGTCCTGTGCCTCCGCGCCGGACTGCGGGAACACCCACCGGTCGCGGGGGATGCCCAGGCGGCCGGCGAGCTCGGCCGAGCACAGCAGCAGCACCGCGGCCTGGTCGACGGCGTTGTTCGAGTTCATCAGCTTGGTGTACGGCCAGGCGATCATCCGGTTGTCCGGGGCCGGGGTGATGATCTTCTCCGCAGTGACCGGTTCCCGGATCCAGGCATGCGGATTGCCCGCGGCCACCTCGCTGAACCGGGCCCACAACTCCCCCGCCTGGCGGCGGTGCTCGTCGATCCCGCGGCCGGCGGCGATGCGCAGCGCCTGCTCGAACAGCGGGTAGACGAAGGCGGGCCGGTCGAGGCCGATGCGTTCCTGCCCGTCGAAGACCATCGGAACCTCGGGCACCTCGAGCGGGGCCTTCGGGACCGATTCGTCCTGCACGGTCCAGGCCGGCCGCTCGCCGGTCCTGCGCAACCGGCTGCGGGTGCGCCAGGCCTCGGCGCCGCCGACCAGGACGGCGTCGAGGCGGCCGGCCGCGATGTCCTCGCAGGCGCTGTTCACCAGCGCCTGGGGAGCGTTCCCGCCGTTGCCGGTGTAGCCCGAATGCCGGATCGTCGCACCGAGCCGCTCACCGACCAGCGCTCCCGGGTCGCGGTAGCGCCAGGAGAGCATCCGGACCAGGCGGACCGCATCGAGCTTCTCCAGCAGTCCGGGTGCACCCGCCTCGGCGGCCGCCGTGCGCGCCGCCGAGACGATCATCTCGACGGGCTCGGGGGCGCCGTCGCGGAGGGTCAGCTGTGCTCCTCCGACGAGCACCGGGGTACGTGGATCGACGGTCATCATGGTCCTCTCACCGGCTCGCGCCGCAACAGATTTATCTAATTCATATAGATAATACCGAGGTGCCGCCGAGGCCGCGGCGCGTCAGTTGCCCGGCGTGGGTGCCGGCTGGGTGTTCTCCCCGGCCGGTGCGCCCGGCAGCTGCTCCGGAGCGGCGGCGCTGGCGCCGTCGGCGTTCATGTTGGTGCCGTTGCTGGTGATCGCGGTGATCTTCCAGTCCTGCCCCTTGTCGATGGTGATCCGGTAGGTCGCGGTGGTGTCGATGCCGTCGGCCGGTGTCTGCACGTTCCGGGTGACGATCTGCACGAAGGCGTCCACCTCGAAGACGTTCCCGTCCACCGAGGTCACCTTCGCCGTGATCGGCGACGGCGTGGCGGTCCACTGCAGCGGCTTGAGCAGCTGCTCCATCTCGCCGGCGGCGTTGCGCAGGCGGGTGCTGAGCTCGGGGGTGGTGTTGGCGGTCAGTCGCTCGAGCCAGCCCGCGGTGTCCTGGTAGCTCATGTCGGCCGCACCCGTCGCGTAGTCCAGTGCCACCTGCTCGGCGTGCGCCCGGTCGGCGGCCGCGGCGTGCATGTCGTCGATCTCGGCGGACTTGTCGACCAGCATCCACACCAGGGCGGCGATCAGTCCGGCCAGGGCCAGCCCGGCGCCGGTCAGCAGCATCGCCTTGAGTGAGACGTTGCGCTCGGAGAGGCGGGTCCGCGTCCGTGCGGCCGTCTCCTCGCCGGAGCCGGCGGGCGTGCCGAGCCGTTCGGTGTCCTTCTCCGTGGCAGCGGTCTCCTGTTCGTCGATCGTCGTCGCGGTGATCTTCTCGTCGGTCGGTGTGCTCATGGTGTTCACTCCTGGTCGGTCGGCTGGGGTCGGATGGGCTGTCGGGGAAACGTGGTGGGAGAAGTCGCGGGGGCCCGGGTCATCGACCACCGCCCGCCGGGATCCGCACCTGAAGTGATCCCTTGTCACTGCCGGCGATCAGCGTGTCGAGCAGCTGACCGGTGTTGACGGTGCGCATGGCCGCGGCGCCGGCCGCGGTGACCGGCAGCAGATTGTCGCCGATGATCTTCAGATCGCCGGCACTCTCATCGAGGAAGGTCTGCAGCACGGTGACCAGCGGGCTCGCCCCCTCGGTGATGCCGGTGTACATCGGACCGGACCAGTCGATCGCGTCCTTGACGCCCTCCATCAGGTAGGCGAACATCTTGCCGAAGTCCCGCACATGCGGTGTCAGGCCGGCCAGATCGGCGGCCACTCCCCCGGACCGCATGAGCAGCGGCTGCATGGTGGCCAGCAGAGTCCGCAGCGAGTCCTGGTTGGTCAGCATCTGCCGGGTCAGCAGCACACCCACCTGGTTCAGGTTCGCCAGCACCGTCACGTCCTCGGGCAGGCCGGTGTTGAGCTGGTAGAAGATCTGCTGCACCTGCTCCGGATCGACCTGCGTCAGCACGTCGGTCACCTGCTGCGAGAGATCCTTGAAGGTCGACGGATCGGCCACCCGGTCGTCGTCGATCCGCGCGTTGTTCTCCAGGTACGGGCCGGAGGCGGTGGTCGGCAGCACGGCGATGTACGCCTCGCCGAGCGCCGAGAGGTTGTCCACCCGGAACTGCGTGGCCACCGGGATCTTCTCCGAGTCCTGATAGTCCCAGGTGATCCGGGCACCGTCGGAGGTCTGGGTGATCTCGGTGACGTGGCCGATCTCGATACCCCGCAGCAGCACCCGCGAGCCCACCAGGACGCCGTTGGTGTCCGCGACGGTGATGCTCGCCTTCTTGGCGCCGATCGTGGTCAGGTGCAGACCCACGTGGAAGATGTAGAGCACCGACAGCACCAGGATCGCGAGCATGGCGACCACGGAGACACGGGTTTTGGTGATCATCGGGTCACTCCCAGGATCCGGAGGACGGCGCTGGTGTCGTCGAGCAGTTCCTTGTTGCTGCCCGAGGCCTTCACCGAGGTCACCGACACGCGCGGATTCCGCAGGAACGGGATCAGGGTGTCGTTGACGAAGTCGTTGCCGTCGGCGAGCGCGTCGTCGGCGGCCGGCCAGATGGGCGCCGCGTTCTCGGCGGCCTCGGCCAGCGAGGTGAGCAGCGGCACCAGCCACAGCCCGCCGGTGAACACCGAGCCCACCGAGGGCAGCAGCGTGGCGATGTGCCGGATCAGCGAATAGCCGACGGTGCGGTAGTACTCCACCCCCTGCTCGGAGAAGACCTTGTCGATGTCGGACTCGGCGGCCGGGAACGACTTCGCCACGGCGTTGAGACCGTTGAGGGTCCGGTCGATCTCGCCGAGATGGCCCGACAGGTTCGACAGATCCACCGCCACGGTCGAGGCGAGCCGCCGCACCGCCTTGTGGTCGGGCAACGTCTCGTTGAGGGTCACCATGGTGTCCTGGATCTTCTGGATGGTGCCGCCGTTGACGAAGTACGCCAGCACCGCGATGGTGTCCTCGAGGGTCGGCGGCGAGGTGGTCTGCGACAGCGGGATCACCGCGCCGTCCTTCAGATTCCCGGCGCCGGTGGGGGCGCTGGGCGGCGTGAAACCGAGATAGGTGTCGCCGAGCGGAGTGTTCTGCCGGATGATCGCCGTCGAGTCCGCCGGCACCGGACGCGAACTGGTCAGCCCGACCACCACGTCGACCCCGTCCGCCGACTCGTTGAGCTCCTTGACCCGGCCCACCTGAAGGCCGTTCATCATCACATCGGCGCCGGTGGGCAGATTCAGCACACTGGCGAACTTCAGTGTCACCTCGTAGTCCGAGCTCACTCCGGCCTTGACCGACGGCAGCCGGTTGGGGCTGAGCGCCGAACAGCCGGTGACCGAGGTCAGGGCGGCGACCAGCAGGAGCACCACCGTGGCGACCGATCGCGTTCTTCTCATCAGATACCCGCCTTGTTCAGCACCAGATCCATCAGATCCACCGAGGTGGTCGTGTTGCCGCGCGGGGTGCAGGCCTTGCCCAGCGCCGTGCACTGCTGCGGCGTCACCTTCACCGTCGGCCGCTGATAGGGAATCGACAGTCCGCCGGCGGCCGAGCTCTGGGCCCGCAGCACGTCGGCGATGCCGGGCGCCAGGGTGGACGCGTCCTCGCTCCACCCGGGCAGCCGGTTCGCCACCTCGTGGATCAGTGGGACGCCGACGTCGAGCAGGATCTTCTTCAGCTCCGGCCCGTAGTGGCGCTGCACATCCCACAGCAGTGCGATGGTCCAGCCGATGCCGCGGCAGAACCGGGCCACGTCGTAGAAGAGCGTGGTGCCGAGTTCGGCCACCGCCGGCCCCTGATCGAGCAGGGACATGATGGTGTTCCAGTTGGCCAGCGCGTCCTCGGTGAGCGGTGCCATGTCGCGGATGGACGAGCCGATGTCGGCGGTGAAGCCGTCCGGATCCTGGGCGGCGATCGCGGCGTTGGTGAACATCGCGTTGGCCTTCGCCCCGGTGCCGGCCAGCGCCCGGTCGGCACCGGTGAGCGCACGCTGCAGATCCTCAGCGCCGTTGTCGGACAGCCCGGCCAGGAAGTCCGACGCCGAACCGGCCACCTCGCTGATCGACTTGGGTGTGAAGGTCTGCCGGAGCGAGAGGCATTCGCCCGGGCGGAGCACCGGGCCGGACGTGTAGTTGCCCACCAGCTCCACACTGCGGTCGGCCAGCAGCGACTTGGAGCGGATCACCGCCTGCCCGCCGGCCGGGTAGGCGCGCCCCGAGTCCAGCGAGAACTTCACCCGCACGGACGGGCCGCGGGCCTGCACCTCGGTCACGGTGCCCACCTGCAGTCCCATCTGGGTGACCGGGTTGCCCGGGTAGAGCCCGATGGCGTCGGTGAACTCGGCACAGAAGCCGTCGCCGCCGCCGGTCCCCTCGCCGCGGTCACCGGCGGCGCCGGCCGGGGACACGGTGGCGGCCACGATCACGGTGGCCGCCACGACCACGGCCAGGCCGCCGAACAGCACACCCTTCGTGCGCCTGCTGCGTTCGCGGAATCTCGTCATGTCAGCACTTCTTTCCGGCGACGGGGATACACAGATCGGACAGCATGAGGTGGCCGTTGCTCATCTCCTGCAGGCTGCCCGCGGGCAGGGCCGCGCTGAGCTTGCCGCGCATCGCCACCAGACCGTCGATCGTCGGGATCAGTTCCTTCTCCATCGACCTGATCGAGGCCATCACCGCCTCGATCTGCGGCTCGTACGCCTCGCTGTTGACCAGGTAGGTGCGGAACGACGGATTGGCCTTGTAGAGCACGTTCGCGAACAGGTAGTAGGCGTAATTGAAGCCCGCCGAATTCACGTGGTAGGCGGTGACCACCGCGTCGATCTTCTTGATCAGGGTGAACACGAACTCGCGGTTGGCGTTGAAGGTGTTGAGGTACTGCGCCGACAGCTCGGCGATCTGGTGGACCTGGTCGCGCTGCCGGGCGAAGACACCGGTCACCGATTCGAGGCCGTCGACGATCGTGCGCAGCGAGGTGTCGTTGCCGGCCAGCGCATCGGCCACCTGCGCGATGTTCTCGTTCCAGGTGCCCGGGTCCACCTCGTCGGTGGTCTTGGGCACCGCCTGGATCACGTCGCCGATGGAGTACGGCACGTTCACCCGGGCCACCGGGATGGTGGCCGACGACTCCGTGGTGCCGCCCGGAATGAGGGTGATCGCGTAGCCGCCCACCGGGGTCAGCATGCGCACGTCGATCCGGGCCTGATCACCGACGAAGACCTCGCGGTCGATCTTGGTCTCCACCCGCACGCTCTGCGCCTGCATGGACACGTCGGTGACCTTGCCGACCACGATGCCGGCCACCCGGACGTCCTCGCCGGAGTGGATGGAGGCGGCGTCGGTGGTCTCGAAGGCCATCACCTTCTTGCCGGGCGGATTGATGTAGATCAGGGCGATCGCGCCCAGCACCACCACGGCCGTCGCGATCACCGTCAGGCCGACGATCATCTGCCGGGAGATGCGCCGGGGCTCGTGCGGCGACCGCCGCCGGCCGCGCAGTCTGCTCAGGGGTTGCACAGCGTCACCAGCCTGTCGTCGAGGAAGTACTGCGTGCCGAGCGGGATCTGGGCGGTCCCGTTCGAGCACTTCGGGTAGGGCTCCTGGTAGCCGTCGGTGCTCTTGAGCCCGGCCAGGGCGTTGGGCAGCAGGTCGAAGACGCCCAGCATCTGGGCGGTGTTGTTGAAGATCGCCTTGATCCGCAGCGGCATGTCGGTGTCGTCGTGGACGTCGAAGGCCACCAGCAGGCGTTCGATCGGCTCGAACAGGGCCGGGCCGGCGCTCGCGGTCACCGCGAACTCGTCGAGGACCGTGTTCGCGGCGTTGACCGGCAGCTCCAGGGCCTTCAGGAAATCCATCACCTGCGGGTTGCGCCCGCCCATCACATCCGAGACCCGGGCGAGATTCGCCGTCAGGGTGGAGATCAGCTGTTGCCGGTCCTTGGCGTAGCGGGTCAGCTTCTGGGTGCTGTCGAGCATCGGACCCAGTCCGGCGCCGTCGCCCTGGAGCAGCGCGATCGCGTTCTCACTGAACTCGTTGATGTCGCTGGTCTGCATGGTGGTCAGCACCGGCTGCAGGCCGTTGAACAGTTCGGTGATGTCGAACGACGGGATGGTGCGGCTGGCCGGGACATGGCTGATCCGCTTGCCCGCACCGTCGTCGCCCTCGGCGGGTTCGACGTCCACGTATCGCACACCGGTCAGGTTCTGGTACTTGATGGCCAGCACGGTGGTGTCGGTGATCGCGTGATCGCGGTCGAGAGTGAACTCCACGCGCGCGAGCGGCTTGTCCTTGGTCTTGCCGTCGGTCAGCTCGACCGAGTCCACCTTCCCGACCCGCTTGCCGCGGTACCGGACGTCGCCGTTGGGATGCAGGCCGGAGGCGTCGGTGAAGTCCGCCGTGTAGGAGTGGGTGCTCTCCTCCACCGGATTGCGCATCGCGTTGACGACCAGGATGAACAGCAGAACGGTGACCACGCCGATACCGATCACTTTGGTACCGGTGATCACGTTCCGTGTGCGCGGTGAGGCCACGGTCAGTTCTCCTTCTTCTTCGTCGGCTGCGACGGCGTCGTCGTCTGGGATCCGCTCTTCTGTTCCCCGTTCTTCTGGGGCGCGCCCCGGCCGGCTCCGGTCGAGACGCCGGCACCGCGCAGCGGTGAGGCCAGTCCGGGCAGCATGTCGAAGACCAGCCGCAGGTGCAGCGTCTGCTGTCCCTCGGGGCCGTGGAAGTTCCCGGCGAACTCGTCGATCGCCCGCTGCAGCTTGCGCATGGTCGAGGCGTCACCCATCAGCCCCGGCACCGGGTCGACGATGTTCTTCACCGAGGTGATCATCGGGGTGAGCTCGTCGCCGTGGGAACCGAGCAGGGTGCCGATCGCACCGAACAGGTCGTCGGCCGCGACGGTCAGCGACTGGTCCATCAGCTTGTGGTAGTCGTAGTCGACGCCGCGGGAGCCGTCGGGCATGGTGTTGAACACGCTGTTGGTGATCGCCCCGAGTGCGCCGAGGGCTTCGACGTTGGCCTCCGGGAAGACGGCCATGATGTCGTTCATCTTGTTCAGCAGCGTGCTCGGCAACTGCTTCTGGGTCTGGGCCACGGTGTCGCTGACGATGACCATCGTCTGCACCAGCGGCGCCAGCCCGGTCGCGTAGCGGGTCACCCGGTTCAGGCTGCTCACCACTTCCTGGGTGAGGCTGCCGTCGATCACGATCGATCCGTGCTCGATCATCGTCGACATGGTGAAGTCCGGAGCCTCGTCGCGATGGATGGTCTGACCGTTGCGCAGCGGTGCGCCGCCGGGCTCGGCGATCAGGTTCACCGCGGTGATGCCGAAGTAGTTGGCCGGCCGGAAGTCCACCTTCAGTGCGTCGGTGAGGCTGCGGGCCGCGTCGTCGTCGAGGGTGACGTCCAGGTGCACCGCATACGGATCGGTGGAGTCGACGTCGGTGACCACGCCCACCTCGGCACCGCGCAGCAGCACCGTGCTCTTGGTGGTCACGCCCGGACCCAGGCTCGGCAGCACCAGGTGCAGCTCGGTGCCCGAGGGCGCCGTCGCCTTCGGATACACCACCGCCGTGGTGACGATCGCGAGCACGATCACCGTCACCGCCGCCAGGCCGGCGCCGATGAGTGTGCGCGACTGGTTCTCTCCGGAACCGCGCAGGAAGTCTTGAGTAGCGAATCTGGCCATGTCAGCCCCTAAACGGAAGTGGCGGGTTCAGGCCCCAGATGGCCACGGTCAGTGCGAAGTTCAGCACCACGATCGCCACCAGGGAGGCGCGGATGGCGCGACCGGAGGCCGCTCCCACGCCGGCCGGTCCACCGCTGGCGAAGTAGCCGTAATAGCAGTGGATCAGGGTGACGATGGCGCAGAAGAGCAGGGCCTTGCCGATCGAGGCGAGCAGATCCTGCCAGGTGACGAACTGGGCGAAGTAGTGGTCGTAGGTGCCGGCGGGCTGATCGTGGAAGGTCTTGACGATGATGCCGCCGGTGATGAAGCTGACCACCAGCGCCATCACATAGCTGGGCAGAACCACCAGCATGCCGCCGATCAGCCGGGTGCCGACCACGAACGGGATCGCCCGCAACCCCATCACCTCGGTGGCGTCGATCTCCTCGGAGATCCGCATGGCGCCGATCTCGGCGGTCATCCGGCAGCCCGCCTGCGCGGCGAAGCCGATGCCGGTGATGATCGGGGCCACCACGCGGATGTTGCCGAACGAGCTGATGATGCCGGTCAGCGATCCGAAGCCGAGCAGATCGAAGGCCATGAAGGCCATGATCGCCACCACCGATCCCACCGCGATCCCCAGGAAGAACATCAGGCTGACCACACCGCCGTCGACGATGATCGAGCCGTTGCCCCAGGCCATGTCGTTCATGGTCTTGAGGGTCTGCTTGCGGTAGTTGCGGACCGTGGTGGGCAGCAGGGTGATCGTCTTCCAGACGAAGACGACGATCTGGCCCAGCTCGCCGAGAGCGTTGGTGACCGCGTTGCGGACGGACCGGCCGATCCGCACGAAGATGCCGCCGTACGGCGAAATGCGTTCTGTCGTCATGCGATCACGCCAGCCGTGCCGGGAAGAACATGGTCTGCACCTGACTGACCGCGAGGTTGGTCATGAAGATGCAGAAGACGCTCAGCACCACCGATGCGTTCACGGCGTTGGCCACGCCCTTGGGTCCGCCCTTGGCCTCGAGTCCGCGCAGACTCGCGATCACCACCACGATGAATGCGAAGATCACCGCCTTGAGGACCGAGAAGATCAGATCCACCGGGGTCGCGAAGGCGCCGAACGACTGCCAGAAGCTGGCCGGCACCACATTGTTCACGTTGGCCGAGATCGCCAGGCCGGCGGCGACACCCGAGGTGATGATCATGATGCACAGGGCGGGAGCGATGACGATCATCGCGATGAAGCGCGGGACGATCAGCCGCTGCACCGGATTGACGCCCATCACCCGCATGGCCTCGATCTCCTCGCGGATCGATCGGGCGCCCAGGTCCGAGGCGATCGCCGAGGCGGCGGCGCCGCTCATCAGCAGCCCGGCGGCCATCGGTGCGCCCTGGTTGACCACGCCGAGCCCGCTGGCCGCACCGGCGAGCGAGTTGGCACCGACCTGATCCATCACGCCGCCCACCTGGACCGACACCTCGGCGCCGATGGGCACCGCCATCAGCAGGGCGGGCAGCGCGGTGACCTTGAACAGCTTCCAGATCTGGTCGAGCACCTCGCCCCCGGCCAGCCGCAGAGAGACCGTGTCGGTGACGGTGAAGCGCACCATCTCGCCGGCCAGCTGCGCCGAACGGCCGATGGTCTCGATGCTCTGGGTGATCCGACTGATCAGCCCGGACAGGAAGCGTCCGAGGCCGGTCACCAGGCTCTGGACCCACCGGCGGGGACCGGTGAGGCCCGGCGGCTGGAGCGTCGTTGCGCTCATCGTCACCTCTCTCGTAAAACCTAAAGCGGTTTGGTTAGTGCGGACATGCGTCCACCCGGAAAGAAGTGGATCGCGTCGTCTGGCGGACTGCGCCGGGGTGGCCGTGGAATGCGGCCGGACGGACTGGAGGTCGGGTTCGGTCAGGTGTGGTTCGGGGCTGCAGATCGCGTCATGGACATGCTGAGCATACACAGTGTCTATACGTGACGTCAATCACAAAGGATCGCTGGTCGCGTCCGACGCCAGAGTCGAAAGTCCTGTGGCCTGATCCGCTTGTGGCGAATTGTGTGACAGGAGGCACATCCATGCGCTGCATTGTAGGCAGCATGAGACAAACCCTGTCAAGTGTCATCAGATATTGCGTGGTGCCCCCGCGCGGCGGGGCGTCGCTCAGGAGTGGCTGATCTGGCCGAAGAGCGCGGCGGTGAGCAGGCGCGCGACCGCATCGGAGACGGTGTCCCGATCGTCGAGCCAGGCCTCCCCCGCGTACCAGCCGGCCACCGTCCGATCGATGGTCCACAACAGCACCGCGGCGTATTCCGGGGCCGGAGTCTCGGCCGGGACGACGCCGCGTGCGCGCTGCACCTCGAGGGCGGCCTCCAGGCGAGTCTCCATCGCATTCATCGCGTCCAGATAGGCTGCGCGCAAGCCGGTCAGCCGCGGCCAGGTGTGCACCGCGTTGCGGATCACCGCGGAGTCGGGACCGTCGAGCCAGCGCGCCACCAGCTCGCGCATCCGCGCGCCGTCGGCCGGGCCGATCTCCGTGAGCGCGGCCATCCCGTCGACGATCTGCACCGCCGCCTCCTGGAACAGAACCGTGAACGCGTCCTCGATGTTGCGGAAGTAGAAGTAGAACGACGCCCGGGAGACCTTCGCGCGCTCGAGCACCATCCCGACGCTGACGTCGGCGAGCGGATGCTCGTCGAGCAGTGCGCGCAGCGCGTCGAGCAGGCCGCGGGCGGTGGTGCCGTCGACCTGCGGAGCGCTCAGCCGTGCCACCTCGGACGCCAGTTCCGGCGGCGGGGCATCGGTGACCCGCGCGTAGATGGCGGTCTCGGTGACCGCGCTGACCGGACCGGCGACCTCGGTGATGCCGCCCAGCCGCGGGTCCAGGCCGCGGAAGGCCACATAGAAGGTCCGTTCGGCGGCGCCGACCAGCATCGCGGCCAGGGTCCGGGCATCGGGCCCGTCCGGGGCGCGGCCCTGCGACCGTTCGAACTCGATCTGCTCGGCCACCGAGGCGACGAAGCGGTCGAACACCTGCTGCCAGGCCGCACCCACCGTGGGCCGGCTGTGCATGTGCTCGATCACCGCGCCGATCATCGGCCCGTGGTCCTGCCACATGCGCAGGGTGTTGTCCAGACTCGAGCCCATCCGCTGGGCCCGGGCCCGGCCCGGCGTTCCGGTCCACGGGCCGGCCTCGGAGTACGACTCGTCGAGCAGCCGGCGGAGGAGTGCGATCAGCACGTCGAACTTGTTGGCGAAGTAGTGGTAGAAGTTCGCCCGGGAGACACCGGCCTCGGCGATCACCTGCGCCACCGTCAGGTCCTGCAGCGAGGTCTGCGCCAGCAGCTTCTCGGTGGCCGCGAAGACGGCCGCCTCGGCGGACGAGGAACCGTCGAAGTCGCGCGGACGCCGGCGGGCGAAGGTGGTGTCGTTCATGGGTCGAGAATAGTCGACGTCTGGACACTGCGTCTGAACAGGCGCGTCATGTCCGCACGGCCGGGTGCACCGGCACCCGGCCGTGCAACGGGTCAGCGCTGCAGCGCCGCCAGCAGGGCCGCGTCGAAGGCGTCCGCCGCTTCGAGCATCGGATAGTGCCCGCAGTCGAATTCCACGAGCTCGCTCGACAGCTTCTCCGACACCCAGCGGGCGCCGCGCAGGGACAGCGCCGGATCGGCGGTCCCGATCAACTGCGTCACCGGTACCGACAGGTCGTCGAGCACATCTGTCTGGTCGGTGCACAGCAGGGTGCGCATCGCCGCACGGCCGGCCCAGCTCGGCGTCTGGAGCGAGATGCGGTGCAGCCAGTCGAGTGTGAGTGCCGGCGGGTCGCCCTTGAACGGATCGCCGACGGCACTGCGCCGCAAGGCGATCCGGTCGGCGTGCTCGGCGGCCAGGATCGTGGTCAGCGGCTGTTCGGCCGGGACTCCGAACGGGAAGGCCTCGGTGCGCGACGCGGCCGCGCCGTTGCTCGCCACCATGACCAGTGCCCGCACCCGGTCGGGATGCCGATGGGCCAGTCGCAGTCCGACCATGCCGCCGAGGGACCAGCCGACGACCACGGCGCGGTCGATTCCGAGGGCGTCGAGCACGCCGAGCGCATCGGCGGTCAGGTCGTCGATGCCGTAGCCGTCGAGTGGTGCGTCGGAGTCGCCGTGGCCGCGCTGATCCATGGCGATCGCCCGGTAGCCGGCTTCGGCGACCACCCGCAGCTGCCGATCCCACACCTCGCCGCTCAGGCTCCAGCCGTGGATGAACAGCACCGCCGGGCCGATGCCGAGATCGCGCACGTTCAGAGCCAGATCGGGGCGTGCCCGGACTCGCCGCCGGGTCATCGCTGATCCTCGTGGAAGGTCGCGAGCTCGCCGAGCGACTGGCGTTCGGTGCGGTAGCCGTTGATCGGCGCGTCCCGGTCCGGGTAGCCGAACGAGATCCCGGCCAGGATCAGCCGGTTCTCGCCGATGGCGAAGTGCTCGCGCAGCAGCGGTGCCTGGGTGGCGATCGCGGCCTGGGGCACGGCGCCGAGGCCCGCGCTGTGCGCCGCCAGCAGGAAGGTCTGAATGAACAGGCCGCAGTCGACGGCGCCGTACGTGCCCAGGTCGCGCTCGGTGGTGATCAGGGCCAGGTGCGGGGCGCCGAAGAAGTCGAAGTTGCGCAGCATCTGCCGTGCGGACGCGGCCCGGTCGCCGGGGGCGATGCCCACGCTCTCGTACAGCTGCCAGCCGCTGGTGCGGCGGCGTTCCTGGAACACCCCCTCGTAGCTCTCGGGAAACGGGATGTCCGGCTCCGTCGCGGGACCGTCGGCGATCCGGGCGGCGATCGCCGCCCGGAGCTGTTCGGTGGCCGCCCCGCTGGTCACGTCCACGTGCCAGGGCTGGGTGTTGCACCACGACGGCGTCTGGCCGGCGGTGACCAGAATCTGCTCGATCGTCGCGCGGGGAACCTGGTCGGGAAGGAAGGCCCGGCAGCTCCATCGGGTGCTCATCAATGCCTGAAGACTGATATCCATACACAGAGTGTAGACATCGTGTTCAGTTCGGTCTAGCGTAGATGTAATCGGAGTCACAGACGCACTCCGGCCGTCCGCGCAAACCTGATGTGGTCGAGGAGGAACCCATGACCAGCGCTGTAAACCGACAACTCACGTTCCGGGGCGATCTCGACGTTCCCGAGGGACTCCCCCGCGGTATCGACCTCGGGCGGATCGCCAACAAGGACAAGGCGGTGTCGATGTTCGGGCGGGCGATGGTCGAGCAGTTGACCGACCACGCCCTGCTGGCCGACGACTACGCCTACCAGGCGGTGCTCGACTTCAAGGACAAGAGCAACACGGCGAGCTGGCGCACCTTCGACCGGGCGCTCGAGAACGGAATCGACGCGATCGACGATCCCACGCCGGGCATGGTCGCGCTCTTCGACCAGCTCGACCGGATCCCGGAGTGGGTGGACTTCGACCAGCTCTACCGCGGTGCCGTCGCCTTCTGGCGGGCCGGCACCATCGTGCAGCCGGTGCTCGCCTGGGGCGCGATCGGCGGCGGCTTCTCGATGTACAGCGCCACCCGCCCGGTCCTGTTCAGCGGCCGCATGCGCCAGACCGACAAGGTCGGCACCCGGCTGATCGAGAGCTTCCGCTATGTCGTCGCCGCATACACCCCGGGCGGCATGCGCCGTTTCGAGGAGGGCTTCCGGCTCACCGCCAAGGTGCGGATGATCCACGCCGCGGTCCGGCACAGCCTGAGCCGGTCCGACACCTGGAACTGGGCGGACTGGGGCATCCCGATCAACAATCTCGATGCGATGGTCACCCAGGCCGGCCAGTTCGGGGTCAAGTTCATCGACGCCGTGCAGTCGTCCGGGATCCGGTACAGCGACCGCGAGCTCGAGGACATCTTCGCGCTGAGCCGCTACGTCGGCTACGTCATCGGCGTCCCGGAGGAGATTCTGCACACCGACTACGCCGATGCCCGCCGCAAGACCGAACTGCACAGTCTTCTCGAGCTGCCGCCGGACCAGCTCAATCGCGACGTGGTCGAGTCGGTGATCCGGTTCAGCATCGAGAACCCGCCCGGTGACGTCGAGGTGCTGCCGGCGCCGCTGGCCAAGGTGATGACCAATGAGCGGCGCGAGAAGCTCGCCTACGGCCTGCTGTACTCGTGGCTGCCCGAACAGGTCATGCGCGACATGGGCTTCGAGAAGACCGCCTGGGCCCGGCTGCTCCCCGCGGCCCGTCCGGTGATCGCTCTGGCGAGCCGGATCGCGCGCGCCCTTCCGCACGACGACGAGAAGGCCGCGTTCACCATCCTGCACGAGTTCAACGACGCCATCTCGCTGCCCGACGGCGCCGACCGCGCCCGCGCGGTGGCCAACCCCGACGAGGTGGGCTCGGATGTGGCGGCCAACAAGGGCGGGATGCCGAAGGTGGCCCCGGCGGGCTGAGCCGCTGCGCCGCAGCAGACGCGCGACGCCCCGGACTCGGTGAGAGTCCGGGGCGTCGCGCGTTCTCGGTGTTCCGGCGGGAACGGTGCCTGCAGGAGTGACTCCTGCAGGCACCCCCCTACTGCGCCGGATGCGGCTGGTCGTACAGCTCGGCGATGACGGTCGCGTACTTCTCCCACACGCCGCGCCGCTTGAGCTTCATCGTCGGAGTGAGCTCGGCCGAGTCGGGCAGCCACTCCTCGTCGAGGATCCGGTAGGTCTTGACCTGTTCGATCCTCGAGAGCTGGGCGTTGGCCGCCTCGACGGCTTCGGCGATCACCCGCTGCAGCTCGGGATTCGCGGCGAGCGCGGCCGGGGAGGCATCGGCCAGACCGTTCCGGGCGGCGAAGACCGTCGACGCATCCGGATCCAGGACCAGCAGCGCCACGTTGTACGGCCGCCCGTCGCCGATCACGCAGGCCTGACCGATCAGCGGATTCGCGCTCTTGAGCTTGCCCTCGATGTTGACCGGAGACATGTTCTTGCCGGCCGAGTTGATGATCAGCTCCTTCTTGCGGTCGACGATCGTCACCCAGCCCTCGTCGTCGATGTGGCCGATGTCGCCGGTGTGCAGCCAGCCGTCGGCGTCGATGGCCTCGGCGGTGCGCTCCGGATCCTTCCGGTAGCCGCGCATCACGTGCGGCCCACGCAGCAGCAGCTCGCCGTCGTCGCCCAGCGCGACCTCGGTACCCCACTGCGGCAGGCCCACCTTCCCCACCCGGATGTCGGTGGGCACGTTGGTGAAGCCGAGCGCACCGGTCTCGGACATCCCGAAGCCCTCCTGCAGCGGCAACCCGAGGGCGAGGAAGAACTCGTGCACCGCCGACGGGATCGGTGCCGCACCGGTCATCAGCAGTGCCACCCGGTCGAAGCCGAGCCGCCTGCGCAAGCCGGCGAAGATCGCCTCGTCGGCGGCGGCGACCCGGCTCGCCAGCTCGGCGGGCACCGGTTCCCGGCGCTGTTCGAGCCGGACCTTCTCCTCGGCGTCGGCGATCGCCGCCAGGGTCGCGGTCCGCTGCTCCTCGGGCAGCTCGTTGAACTGGGCGAGGAGTCCGGCGCGCAGCTTCTCCCAGATCCGCGGGACGCCCAGGAACCAGGTGGGCCGGGCGGCGGCGACGGCACCGAAGACGGTGGACGCGTCGGCCACGGTGGTGATCGGCCAGCCGGTCACGGTCGCGAGATAGTGCGAGAACACCCGGTCGGCGGCGTGCGCGGTCGGCAGGTACGAGATCGCCGCCCCCTCCACGGCGAACGGGAAGCGCTTGTCACAGCTCTCCATCACGAACATCAGATTGGCGTGGGTGAGCTCGACCCCCTTCGGGTCCCCGGTGGTCCCGGAGGTGTAGATGAGGGTGGCGACGTCCTCGGCGGTCACCGACCGCCAGTGCGCGGCGAAGTCGAAATCGGATGCGGCGCGGGCGCGCAGCTCACCGGCCGAGATGACCTCGGCGCCGCCGACCTGCGCCGGGCCGTCCGGGTCGTGGTCGATCACCACCACGGTGCGGACCGCCGGCATGTCGGTTCGCCCGAGCACGTCGAGGAAGCGGCTCTGCGTGACCACCACGGTGTTGCCGGCGTTGCCGAAGAGGTACTCGATCTGGCCGGGTGCCGAGGTCAGGTAGATCGAGAACGGGGTGGCGCCGAGGTGCAGCGCCGCCATGTCCACGATGTGGAACTCGGGGATGTTCGGCAGCATGATCGCCACGGTGTCGCCGCGGCGCACGTTCAGCGCGGCCAGACCCGCGGCGATCTCCTCGACCTCGCGGGCGTACTCGTTCCAGCTGTAGCCGGTCTCGCTGCCGAAGGCCTGCAGGGCGAGGCCCTCGCCCCGGTCGCGGACCGTCGCCTGGAAGGCGGCCGGCAGGGTGGCCGCGGCGACGCCGGGGCCGGCGGTCGGCGCGGATGCATCGGTGGGTGCGGACATGGGTCGGTTCTCCTCCGGTGGATGGGTCAGTGCTGGTGGGGTCGGTGGGTGAGGATGAAGTCGGCGATGTCGGGTTCGTGAACCCGGCGCCAGTAGTCGACGTACTGCCACGGGCTGTTGGTCACGATGCGCCCGCTCGCATTGCGGTAGTAGGTGGTGGTGCCGCCGGCCTCCCAGACCGTGCCGGCCAGCGCCCGGTCGAGTTCGGCGTTGTAGTGCTCGTAGGCGTCCCGGCGGACCTCGACGGTGGCGAGGTCGTCGTCGATCATCCGGCTGATCAGCGCCGAGACGTGCTGAACCTGCATCTCCGTGCCGGCGATCACCGTCCCGCCGTGCCCGGTGTTGGTGTTGGGTCCGTAGAGGCAGAAGAAGTTCGGGAAGCCCGGGACGGTGATGCCCAGGTGGGCGCGGCCGTCGCCCTCGCCCCACTCCTCCCGGAGCGTTCGCCCGCCACGGCCCCGTACGGTCACCGAGGCCAGCACGTCCACCGCGCGGAAGCCGGTGGCCAGGACCACGACGTCGGCGGGGTGCTCGACGCCGTCGACGGTCCGGATCCCGGTCGGGGTGACCGTCTCGATGCCCTCGGTCACCAGGTTCACGTTGTCGCGGGCGATGGCCCGGTACCAGCCGGCGTCGATGAGCAGCCGCTTGCCGTACGGCGGATAGTCCGGCACGGACTTGGCGAGCAGATCGGGCCGGTCGCGCAGCTGCTGTTCGATGTAGCCGGTGAGCATGGCGCGCAGACGGTCGTTGGCCTTGTTCACCGCCCGGCCGGGGTGCGGGAAGTCGGGGTCGACCTGCAGCAGCTTCCAGACCTTGTCGCCCATCCGCCAGAACAGCCGGGCGCGGTACCAGGCCAGGTAGTAGGGCACGTGGGCGTGGAGGAACGCGGTCTCGGCGGTCACCTCGGCGCCCTTGAGCGGATGCGGCATGCACCACTGCGGGGAGCGCTGGAACACCGTGACCTCGGCGGCGGTCTCCGCGCTGGCCGGCACGAACTGCATGGCACTGGCTCCGGTGCCGACCACGGCCACCCGGCGCCCGGCCAGGTCCAGGTCGGGGTCCCACTGCGCGGTGTGCAGCACCGGACCGGTGAAGTCGTTCAGGCCGGGGATGTCGGGACGTGCGGGCTGGTTGAGCAGGCCCACCGCGCTGATCACGACGTCGGCGTGCACGGTCTCGGCGGGGCCGCCGTCGACCGGGGCGAGGGTCACCGCCCAGCGGTCGGTGTTCTCGTCGAAGCGCGCCTGCTCGACGGTGGTCGACAGGCGGGCGTGCTCGAGGACGCCGTGCCGCCGGGCCAGGTCGTGCCAGTAGTCCGCGAGCTCGGGCTGCGGAGCGAAGTAGGTGGACCAGTCGGGTTTGGGATCGAAGGACAGCGCGTACAGGTGGCTGGGCGTGTCGACCCCGCAGCCCGGGTACACGTTCTCGTGCCAGCTGCCGCCCACATCCGGATTCTTGTCGACGATGAGGTAGTCGACGCCGGCCTGATCGAGCCGCACGGCCATCGCCAGCCCGGAGATCCCGGCGCCGATGATCAGCACCCGGAAGCCGGTGCGGGGTGCGGTGCGCGGCTCGCTGTGGCGGGGGTAGATGCCCATCTCCTCGCCGAGGAGGCGTCCGTAGCCGGCCGGGATCGTGTCGCCGAGCATCACCGACAGGATCGTCTCGAGCCGTCCGGGCTCGATCGGCCGGGCCGGGACGGTGACGGTGCCGTCCCGCCAGCCGGTCAGCACCCGCGCGGCCTCGGCCCGGATCTGTGCGGCCGTCGCCTCGTCGAAGCCGCCGGAGTCGTGGTCGCCCAGATCCGGTGGCGGTGTGGGCTGCAGCGCCGCGCTGATCCAGCGGTCCTCGCCGGTCATCAGGGCCAGGCAGCCGAGCAGGATCGGCAGGTTGGCGGCCGCGAGCGCGGTGTTCAGCTCGGCATCGGTGAAGTCGGGTGACGGCGCGAACGAGCCCTCGGGCGCGATGCCCGAGGGCTCGTCCCCCGACTGGGGTTCGGCGAGGGTCTGCGAGAGGTTCTGCATATAGTGACCATACAGAGTGTCTATACGTGGCGTCAATCACAATCGGAACGAATGTCCGCGACGCGGCTACAAGCCCAGCGAACGGCCGACGATCTCCCGCATGATCTCGTTGGTCCCGCCGTAGATGCGCTGCACGCGGCAGTCGCGCCAGCGCCGGGCTACCGGATACTCCTCCATGTAGCCGTAGCCGCCGTGCAGCTGCAGACAGGTGTCGAGCGCCTCGAATTCGAGTTCGGTGGTCAGGAACTTGGCGCCGGCGGCCTCCTCGCCGGTCAGCTCGCCGGCATTGCTCGCCTCGATGCACCGGTCCACATAGGCGCGGGCCATCGCCACCTTGCTCGAGAGCTCGGCCAGACGGAAACGGTTCGCCTGGAAGCTGCCGACCGGCCGGCCGAAGGCGGTGCGCTCCGTGGCGTAGCCGACGGCGGTGCGCACCGCCCAGTCGGCGCTGGCGACCGCGACCACCGCCATCGACAGCCGTTCCTGCGCGAGATTGCCCATCAGATAGTGCAGACCCCGGCCAGGCTCGCCGAGCACGTCCGTGTCGGGAACGTAGACGTCCTCGAAGAAGAGCTCTGCGGTGTCCTGGGCCTTGCGGCCGATCTTCTCGAGCTTGCGGCCCCGCTGGAATCCGGGCTGTCCGTCGGCCACCACGAACAGTCCCAGTCCCCCGCCGTCGGCGTCCGGGATCCGGGCGGCCACGATCACCAGGTCGGCCTGGATGCCGCGGGTGACGAAGGTCTTGGCGCCGTTGAGGCGCCAGCCCGCGCCGTCGCGGACTGCGGTCGAGGCGATCGCCCGCAGATCTGATCCGGTCCCCGGTTCGGACATCGAGACGGCGATCGCCGTGTCCCCGGCGACGATGCCGGGCAGCCAGCGCCGCTGCTGCTGCGCGTCGGCGATGTCGAGGAAATACGGCAGGACGATGTCGTTGGTCAGCGAGAAGCCGTCACCGACGGTGCCGGTGCCGACCACCTCCTCGTTGAGAACGGCGTTGAAGCGGAAGTCCCGCAGACCGGCGCCGCCGAACTCCTCGGGCGCCGAGAAGCCAACGAAACCCTGCGCCGCGGCCTTGGTCCAGAACTCCCGGGAGACCAGTCCGGCACTCTCCCACTCCTGGGTGTGCGGCACCGCCTCCTTTTCGAGGAAGGCCCGGACTGCGGCCCGGAACTGGTCGTGTTCGGGTTCGAAGAGGGTTCTGCGCACGCGATCACAGCCCCATCGACTTGGCGATGATGTCTTTCATGATCTCGCTGGTGCCGCCGTAGATCCGCTGCACCCGGGCGTCGACGTAGTGCCGCGAGATCGGGTACTCGTCCATGTAGCCGTAGCCGCCGAAGAGCTGCAGACAGCGATCGACCACCCGTCCCTGGGTCTCGGTGGCGGCGAGTTTGGCCATCGCCGCCCGGTCCGGCGCCAGCTCGCCGGCCGCGTGCTGGGCGAGGCAGTCGTAGACGAACGAGCGGACCACCTCGGTCTGCACCTGGGCGTCGGCGAGAACGAACCGGGTGTTCTGGTTCTTGGCCAGGGGCCGGCCGAAGGCGTGCCGCTCGAGCACGTACGAGCGGGCCAGCTCCACCGCCGTGGCCGCGGCTGCGGCGCTGGCCACGGCGATGGTCAGCCGCTCCTGCGCGAGGTTCGAGACCAGATAGGTGAAGCCGCGTCCGGCCTCGCCGAGCAGGTTGGCCGCCGGCACCCGCGCGTTGTCGAAGAAGAGCTCGGCGGTGTCCTGGGCGTGCATGCCGATCTTGGCCAGATTGCGGCCTCGCTCGAAGCCGGGGGTGCCACGCTCGACCACCAGCAGGGAGAGCCCGCCGTGGCGGTTCTCGCCGGTGTCGGTGCGGGCCGCGACAATCACCAGATCGGCGTTGATCCCGTTGGAGATGAACGTCTTGGAACCGTTGAGGACGTAGTGGTCGCCGTCGAGGACGGCGGTGGTGGTGATCCCGGCCAGGTCCGAGCCGGTGCCCGGTTCGGTCATCGCGATCGCGGCGATCGACTCGCCCGAGGTCAGTCCGGGCAGCCAGCGCCGGGACTGCTCGTCGTCGGCGTACCGCAGGTAGTACGGGATGCAGATGTCGTTGTGCAGGTTGACGCCAAACGACATCACCCCGGCCCGCGCCACCTCCTCGGCCATGACGGCGTTGAAGCGGAAGTCGTCGACCCCGCCCCCGCCGTACTCCTCGGGCACCGCCATGCCCAGGAATCCATGGGAGCCGGCCTCGGCGAAGACCTCCCGCGGGAAGATCCCGTCGGCCTGCCAGGCCTCGTAGTGCGGGACCACCCGGGAGTCGAGGAAGGTCCGGAAACTGCTGCGGAACTCCTCGTGTTCGGGGGCGTAGACGGTGGCGCCGGGCGCCGCTGTGGTGGTGGTCATGTCAGCCCATCACTTTCCGCAGAATCCTCTGCATGGTCTTTCCGTAGGGGGGATAGGTCAGGCGCAGATCGCCGCGCGTGGACTTGCGCAGCACCGCCTTGTGGTGACTGAAGGTGTTGAAGCCGTGCTCGCCGTGGTAGCGGCCGAGTCCGGAGTCGCCGACGCCGCCGAAGGGCAGCTCCGGGACGAGCAGTTGATACAGCAGATGGTTGATGCCCACCGCGCCGGAGGAGGTCCCGGAGAGCACCTGCTCTTCGACCTTCCTGGACCCGGTGAACAGATACAGGGCCAGCGGCTTGGGCCGGTCGGCGATGAAGTCGACCGCAGCAGCGACGTCCGGGACGCTCACCAGCGGCAGGATCGGGCCGAAGATCTCCTCGGTCATCAGCTCCGAGTCCAGAGCGGGGTCGGTGACCAGTGCCGGCGCGATCCGCAGACCCGCGCGATCGAGCTCTCCGCCGGTCTGCTGCCCGCCGTGCGACCCCAGCACCCGCTCGAGCCGGTCGAACTGGCGCTGGTTGACGATGTGGGTGGTGTCCGCGGCGAAGCGCTTCGGCAGTTCGATCAGCAACCGCTCCACCAGGCGGGGGCGGACGGACTCCTCGACGATCACGTAGTCCGGTGCGATGCAGGTCTGCCCGCAGTTGATCGACTTGGCCCAGGCGATCCGGCGGGCGGCCACGTCGATGTCGGCGTCGGCGGCGACGATGACCGGCGACTTGCCGCCGAGTTCGAGGGTGACCGGCGTCAGGTGTGCGGCGCTGGCCGCCATCACCGCCTTGCCCACGGTCGTCGAACCGGTGAAGAAGGTGTGATCGAAGGGCAGGGTGAGCAGTGCCCGGTTGACCTTGCCGTCGCCGAGGACCACCGCGACCGCGGTCGGGTCCACGTACCGGGGAAGCCGTTCGGCGATCACCCGGGCGGTCGCCGAGGCCATATCCGAGGGCTTGATCACGGCGGCGTTGCCCGCGGCCAGGGCGCTCACCAGCGGCTGGATGGTCAGCAGCAGCGGGAAGTTCCAGGTGCCCAGGATCAGCACGACGCCCTTGGGTTCGGGCTGAGTCCAGGCGCGGCCGGGTGCGGTGGCGGCACTGACCGGGACGCGGGTGGGCCGGACCCACCTGGGCAGCCGGGCCAGGGTGTGCCGGATCTCGTGCCGCACCGGACCGATGTCGGCCATGAAGGAGGCCATCGGCCCGCGGCCGAGGTCGCTCTCGATGGCCGCGGCGATCTCGTCCTCGCACTCGTCGATGAACTGCAGCAGACCGTTGAGCTGCGCGACGCGCCAGCTGAGCGGGCGGGTGCGCCCGCTCCGGTAGGTGGCCCGGACCTCGTTCACGGTGCGTTCGAGGGCCGCCTGGTCCACGCCGGCGGCCGCCGGTGTGGCGGAGGTGGTCGCGATGGATGTGTTCATGGTGATCGCTTCCGATCTTCTCGGCGCACCGCGCGCTCCTGACCGGGGCGCGGGGGCGGGATTCGATGGCTGGACAAACTGAGCATACAGCTTGTCTAGATGGTGTGTATCACATATTGTCGTCTGCCATGAACGACGATGCGACGACGCCCCGCGATCCGGTGCTCACGGTGGAGCGCGAGGGCGCGCTGGCCACCCTCACCCTGCGCCGGCCGGAGGCGCTCAACGCCTTCGACACGGCCCTGCAGCAGCAGGCCCGCGATGCCGTCGCTGCGCTGTCGGCCGACTCTCGGGTGCGCTGCATCGTGATCACCGGCGCCGGCCGCGCCTTCTCCTCGGGCGCCGACATCGCCCTCGACGAGCTCTCACCCGAGCACCGGCTGGCGCCCCGCACCGAGGAAGAGCTCCGGCTGCGCTACAACCCGCTCATCGATGCGGTGCGCACCGCACCGAAGCCGGTCGTCGCCGCGGTCAACGGTGCGGCGGTGGGCGTCGGCTGCGCCCTGGCGCTGGCCTGCGATCTGGTGGTCGCCGCCGAGAACGCCTCCTTCGCCGTCGCCTTCTCCAAGGTCGGACTGACCCTCGACGCGGGCGCCTCGCTGCTGCTGGGCGCCCGGATCGGCTTCGGCCGCGCCACCCGGATGGCTCTGCTGGGCGATCGGATCGATGCGGGCACCGCACTGGACTGGGGCATGATCGACGCGGTGGTGCCCGCCGATCGGCTCAGCGCCGAAGCCGCCGACCTGGGCCGCCGGCTCGCCTCCGGCCCCACCCGGGCCTTCGCCGCCACCAAGCACAGTCTCAACACCGCCTTGCTCGACCGCCTGCCGGCGGCTTTCGAGGCCGAGGTCCGCGGCCAGACCGCTCTCGTCGACTCGGCCGACTTCCGGGAGGGCGCCGATGCCTTCGCACATCGCCGCAGCCCCGGATTCACCGGACACTGACCGGCTTTCCTCTAGCGTGGACGGTGCCGGCTGCGCGGCCGGCCCGACCTGAGGAGAAGCCATGCGCCTGTCCACCCGTAACCAGCTCAGCGGAACCATCACCGAGGTGACCCTCGGCGCGGTGATGGCCACCGTGAAGGTCCGGCTCGACGGCGGTGATCAGATCGTCACCGCATCGATCACCAAGGACGCCGCCGAAGAGCTCGAACTGGCCGCGGGCCGGCCGGCCACCGTCCTGGTCAAGTCGACGGAGGTGATGATCGGCGTCGAGTGACCGGTCAGCGCCGTGTGGTCCGGGCGACCCGTGTGGTCCGGTCAGTCCGTGTGGTCCGGTCAGCGCCGGCGCGGACGCAGCCGGGCGCGGGGCAGCGGCGGAGCCGGAATCCGGTCCGCGTCGCCCCAGCCGTCGACGGTGCCGAACCGGTGATCGCGGCCCTCCCACTGCGCCCGGTACGCGGCGATCTCGTCGTGGCTGCGGCCCATGAAGTTCCACCACATGACGACGTCCTCGTCGAACGGCGTGCCGCCGAGCAGGATCAAACGGGCCGGTACCGCCCCGGGATTGCGCAGATCCAGCTCCGCCCGCCCGGGACCGGCATAGCCGAGTTGTGCGCGCTCGAGGGGCACCCCGGCCAGGGTCAGGGCGCCGGCATCGAGCAGAGCGCCGTGCTCGAAGCGCGGGTCCACGGACAGCGTCACCGCGCCCCCGGGCAGCAGCGAGAGCTCGGCACCGAGCACCGGCGTCGCAGTGGGGACCGGCGACGCCGAGCCGGCGAGCGTGCCGAGGAAGACCTTCGCCGATCCGGCGGGTGCTCCGCGCCCGTCGGTCAGCCCGACCGGATTCGGCGCGTAGAACTCGAATCCGTTCTCGCCGTGCCGATCCCGCTCGGGCAGGGCCAGCCAGAGCTGCACGCCGTGCAGGATCGCGGTCTCGGGGGTGGAGACCTCCGAGTGGCTGATGCCGCGGCCGGCCGACATCAGATTCAGCTGTCCGGGCCGGACCTCGGCGCGCACACCGGCACTGTCCCGGTGCTCGATGAAGCCCTCGAACAGCCAGCTGACCGTCTGCAGTCCGGTGTGCGGATGCGGCAGCACGCGCATTCCGCCCGAGACCGCGACGTCCTCCGGGCCGTAGTGGTCGGCGAAGCACCAGGCGCCGATCATCGACCGGTCCCGGGTCGGCAGCGTCCGGCTGACCTCCATCGCCCGCGGTCCGCCGAGCGGCACCCGCCGGGCCTCGATCACCTCGATGCCCGGTTCCGGCCGGCCCGCGCAGACGGTCTCGGCGGGCCGGGCCTCGGTATTGCTCACCGCACCGATGCTAGCCGGGCCGCGCGCCCGGGGCCGGTCGTCGACGCCTCCGGAATCTCACTCGCCAGTAACGTAGGGTAGGCTACCCTGTTGTGAGTTCCCTTCGTGGTCGTCGTCTGCGCCTCCCCGGCGGAGAGGTCGTGCGCGGATGACGATCAAGCTCCGCGGCATGATGATCGATCTGCGTCCGCTGCGCGAGAGCGCGCCGTTCCGCCGGATCTTCGCCGCCCGGGTCATCTCCCTGTTCGCCATCGGCATGCTGCAGGTCTCGGTGATGGTCCAGATGTGGGATCTCACCGGCTCCACACTGATGGTGGGCGCCATGACCGTGGTCACCGGTGTCACCACCTTCCTCGGGATGATCGCCGGTGGCGTGCTCGCCGACCGGATCGATCGCAAACGCCTGATCCTGATCGGCCGCAGCGCGGCCTCGCTGGCGTTCGCGGGGCTGGCGGCCAATGCCTTCGGCGCCTTCGGCGACGGCCCGCAGGTGTGGGCGGTCTACGTGCTCGGGGCGATCGACGGCCTGATCGGCGCCCTGAGCGCCTCGGCGCTGATGGCCGCGCTGCCCACTCTGCTCCCCCGGTCCCAGATGGTGGCGGTCGGTGCGCTGACCTCACTGAGCGTGAACATCGGCGGCGCGATCTCGCCGGGCATCGCCGGTCTGCTCATCGCCGGCTTCGGCGTGGGCTGGACCTACACCGTGGCCGCGGCGATCAGCGTGATCACGGTCCTGATCCTGCTCGGGCTCCCATCCCTCTCGCCGCAGGACGAGGTGCTCGGCGCACCGAAACCACACGGCGGGGCCGAGGCGGAGGCGCAGACCGCTGAGGGGGCCCGGCCGGCGGGCCGCGTGCCGAGTCTGCCGGACTTCCTGCGCCGCGAGCCCGTCGTACTCGCGGTGATGGCCGTGGGTCTGCTGACGATGCTCGGCTACGGCGTGGTCTCCCTGCTACCGGCGCTGGTCGACGAGCGCTTCTCCGGCAACTCGCGCGCGACCGGGCTGTTCTTCGCCGTGATCGCCGCCGGCGCCGCGATCGCCGCCCTGACCAGCGGCTGGATGAGCCGGGTCCGTCGGCCCGGACGCCTGCTGGTGGTCGCCGTGGTGCTCGCCTTCACCGGCATGGTGCTGTTCGGCCTGACTCCCTGGATCTGGCTGGCCGCACCGCTGCTGCTGGTCTTCGGCTACCTGGATTCGATCGCCGACGTACTGCGCTACTCCCTCATCCAGCACCACACCCCCGGGCCGCTGCTGGGCAGGGTCAACGGCATCTGGATGGCCCAGGAGGTCTCCGGGGTGGCGATCGGCGCGGTGGTGGCCGGCGGTTTCGGTGCGGTCTGGTCCGCGTCCCAGGCGATCTCCTACTACGGACTGCTTCTGCTGGTGCTGATGGGGCTCTCGGCGCTGATGTTCTTGCGCCCCCTGCTCACCGTGCGTGGCGAAGCCCCCGAGAGTGAGGTGACGCTGGACGCCCCCGCCGAGTGCGCCTGAGCCGATTGCCGGACCGCAGAATGATTAGGCTAGCCTAAGTCTGTGGCTATTCCAGTGATCGCACCCTACGACATTCCCACCGGTCCCTTCCCGCTGAAGGTCGACTGGCGACTCGAGCCGTCCCGCGCCGCGCTGCTGATCCATGACATGCAGCAGTACTTCATCGACGCCTACCAGCGCGACCGCGAGCCGATGGCCACCGCCCTGCCGAACATGGTCCGCATCCGGGCGGCCTGCCGCGAGGCGGGCGTGCCGATCGTCTACACCGCTCAGCCCGGCGACCAGCATCCGTCCCGGCGCGGCATCCTCAGCGAGTTCTGGGGAGCCGGTATGGCGTCCGGACCGGAGACGGAGATCGTTCCCGAGCTCACACCCGAAGACGGCGACATCGAGGTCACCAAGTGGCGCTACTCCGGCTTCCAGCGCACCGACCTGCGCGAACTGCTCGCCCACTACCGCCGCGACCAGCTGATCGTGGTGGGTGTCTACGCGCACATGGGCTGCATGATCAGCGCCACCGAGGCCTTCATGCAGGACGTCCAGCCGTTCTTCGCCGTCGACGCCATGGGCGACTTCTCGGCGGGCGAGCATGAGATGGCCGCCGAGTACATCGGCAAGCGGGCCGGCCGGGTGATGGCCACCGACGACGTCGTGGCGGCACTGAGCGGGACCGCCGACGGCGGACCGGCGGACCGATGAGCGCCCCCGTTCCCGGAATCGACGGGCGGGCCGCCGTGGTCACCGGCGCTGCCGGCGGCATCGGCTCGGCCGTGGCCCGGGCCCTGACCGCCGCCGGTGCCCGCGTCCACCGCTGGGACCGGACGGCCGGCCCGGACGTGACCGCGGTGGACGTGACCGATGCGGAGGCCGTCGCCGAGGCCTGGGCCCGGACCGAAGCCGACCACGGACCGGTCGATCTGCTGGTGACCGCGGCCGGCGTGATGAGCGATGACTGGGATCTGTGCCTGGCGGTCAACGCGACCGGGGTCCGGACCGTCCTCGATGCGGCGCTGCCGGCGATGTCCGCCCGCGGCCGCGGCAGCGTGGTGGTGATCTCCAGCAACGCCGGAGCCACCCCGCGCGCCGGCATGGCCGCCTATGCCGCGTCCAAGGCCGCGGCCACCTCCTATGCCCGCAGCGCCGGGCTCGCGGTGGCCCGCAGCGGGGTCCGGGTCAACATCGTCTCGCCCGGTTCCACCGAGACCCCCATGACCGGAGCCATGTGGACCGCACCCGACGCCCGCGAGACGGTGCTGGCAGGCGAAGCGCAGCGGTTCCGGCTCGGCATCCCGCTCGGGCGCATCGCCGAGCCCGACGACATCGCCGGCACCGTGGTCTTCCTGGCCTCCGACGCCGCCCGCCACATCACCCTGCACGATCTGCGGGTGGACGGCGGCGCCACCCTCGACATGTGAGTCGCCGCTACGGCGACCACAGGCCCGGTCCGGGATCTCCCCGATCCGGGATCAGCTTGTGGGCCAGGGCAATCCGTTGACCCAGGCCAGCGCGTCCCGGTCGGCCTGGGGGCCGATCCCGTGACCGGCCGGGTAGTCCTTCACGGTCACCGTCACGCCGTTGCCTCGGGCCTGCTCCACCCACTGCCAGGTCAGCGGCGCCGGAGAGACCGGGTCGAAGGCCCCCTGCTCCACCAGTACCGGCGCCGCAAAGCCCTTGGGCGGCACGGAGATCTGCGCGGAGAGCGCCGGAATCAGCGGCCCGTCGGCCAGTGGCCGGGAGACCAGGTCCCCCACCGGCACGTCGGCCGTCTGCGGCGTGAGGTCCTGATAGCAGGCGCTCTGCGCCTTGCGGATCAGCGTGCGGCCCAGCGGCGTCAGGTACGAGTCGACGTTCACGTCGGGACGGGCCCGCTTGAGTCCTGCCAGCACGTAGGAGAAGTAGGCGGCGTAGTCGGGTACGGCCACCGGGGGCATTCCGGGCCGCACCAGCTTGAAGTACTCGACGATGTTCAGGGGTGCGGAGTTGGCGACGGTGCCCACGTTCACCAGCTCGCCGGAGTACTGCTCGGCCAGCCGGCCTGCCGACAGCGAGGCATGCCCGCCCTGCGAACCGCCCTCGGTCACATAGCCTTTCGACATCGGCCGGTGCGTCTCGCGGGCGGCCACCGTGCGGCCGGCGCGCACCGCGTCGATCAGGTTGGCGCCCGCCGTCTCGCCGTCGAGGTAGACGTGCTCACCGGGACCGCCGATGCCCGCGTACTCGGTGGCGGCCACCACGTAGCCGTCACGCAGCCAGGGTCCGAGCCAGTCGTCGTAGCGGCCGCCGGTGCCCATCCGGTCGGTCACGGTGCAGTCGGTGCCGATCCCCGAGGTGCCGTGCGCGAAGCCGAGCAGCCGCCAGCCGGTCTTCGGCTGGGCGGTGGGCAGGAAGACCGTGCCCCGGACCGGGACCAGGTGGCCGTCGGCGCCGGGAGAGAGATACCGGATGGCGATCACCTTGGCGGCACCGGCGATCCGGGTGTCGGCCTGTGAGGTGATGTCGGTGGCGCTGAGCAGGGTGCCGGCCCGGGCCGGCGGCGCAGCGGCGGCGGGCGCCGGATCGGCGACGAGCACCGCCGACGCGGCGAGCACCGCGGTGACGAGGAAGACCTGGATCTTGCGCAGCACGACGCTCCTTCGCAACGTTGTCGGCCGTGACCCGGCCCGGCGGAATCCGATGAAACTGCTCAAACGGTAGCAGTGCCGGGCGGTTGCGGCCGAGGCCGATCAGTCCGGCCGGGCCGCCTGCACGATCGCCTCGGCGGCCAGGGCCGGGGTGAGCGAGCCGTCGAGCACCTGCTGCTGGACGTCCCGGCGCACCGCCCGCACCCGCGGATCGTTCTCCAGCCGGCTGAGCACGGTCTCCTGCACCATCTGCCAGGTCCAGTCCACCTGCTGCTGCGCGCGGCGCCGGTCGAACTCGCCCGCCGCACTGAGGGTTTCGCGATGCTTCTCGATCGCCGCCCAGTACTCGTCGACCCCGGTGTTCTCCAGCGCGCTCATCGTGAGCACCGGCGGCGTCCAGAGCGCGTCGTGCGGATAGATCAGGCTGAGCGCATTGCGCAGCTCCCGGGCGGCCCCCCGGGCCTCGTTGATGTGCTTGCCGTCGGCCTTGTTGACCACCACGATCTCGGCCAGCTCCAGCACGCCCTTCTTGATGCCCTGCAGCGAGTCGCCGGTGCGGGCGAGAGTGAGGAACGAGAAGGTGTCGACCATCCCGGAGACGGTGACCTCGGACTGGCCCACGCCCACCGTCTCCACCAGCACCACGTCGAAACCGGCCGCCTCGACCAGCACGATGGTCTCGCGCGTGGCCTTGGCCACGCCCCCGAGGGTGCCCGAGGTCGGTGACGGCCGCACGTACGCCTGCGGCGCGGCGGCGAGCCGGCCCATCCGGGTCTTGTCACCGAGAATCGAGCCGCCGGTGCGGGTGGACGAGGGGTCCACGGCCAGCACCGCCACGCGGTGGCCCCGCTCGATCAGGTGCATGCCGAGCGCCTCGATCGTCGTGGACTTGCCCACTCCGGGCACCCCGGTGATGCCCACCCGGAACGACCGGCCCGAATGCGGGGTCAGCTTCAGCAGCAATTGCTGCGCCGCATCCCGGTGGTCCGGACGGGTGGACTCGACCAGGGTGATCGCCCGCGCCAGCACCGAGCGTTCGCCGGCCAGCACTCCGGCGGCGAGCGCATCGACGTCGACCGGGCGCGCGGCCCTGCGCTGTGTCTCGACCATGGTGTCGCGGACCGCCCTCAGCCGGCCGCGGGCAGGTCCAGCCCCAGCTGATCGGCGAGCTTGCGGACCAGTTCGACGGCGGAGTCGGCGATCACCGTGCCCGGCGGGTAGATCGCCGTGGCTCCGGCCTCGTAGAGCTCGTCGAAGTCGCCCGGCGGGATCACCCCGCCCACGACGATCATGATGTCCTCGCGGCCGACGTCGGCGAGAGCCTTCTTCAGCGCCGGCACCAGGGTGAGGTGTCCGGCGGCGAGGGAGGAGACGCCGACGACGTGCACGTCGTTGTCCGCGGCCTGGGCGGCGACCTCCTCCGGGGTGGCGAAGAGCGGCCCCACGTCCACGTCGAAGCCCAGATCGGCGAACGCCGTCGCGATCACCTTCTGCCCGCGGTCGTGGCCGTCCTGGCCCATCTTGGCGACCAGCACACGCGGCCGCCGGCCCTCCGCCTCGGCGAAGGCGCGCACCGTCGCGACGGCTTCCTCGACATTGCTCACCGAATCCCCCACTTCGTGACGGTAGACGCCGCTGATGGTGCGGATCTCGGCCTGGTGGCGGCCGAAGACCTTCTCCATGGCGTCGGAGATCTCGCCGCCGGTCGCGCCGTGCCGGGCGGCGTCGATGGCCAGTGCCATCAGATTGTTCTCCAGACCCGAGCCGCCGGTCTCGCCGGCCGCGCGGGTGAGCTCGGCCAGCGCCGCCTCGACGGCGCCGTTGTCGCGCTCGGCCCGCAGCCGTGCCAGCTTCTCGAGCTGCTCGGCGCGCACCTTTGAGTTGTCGACCTTGAGGACCTCGATCTCCTCGTCGTCGGCCACCCGGTACTTGTTCACGCCGATCAGCGGCTGCTGACCGGAGTCGATGCGTGCCTGGGTGCGGGCCGCGGACTCCTCGATGCGCAGCTTGGGGAGCCCCTCGTTGATGGCCTGGGTCATGCCGCCGGCCGCCTCGACCTCGGCGATGTGCGCCCGCGCCTTGTCGGCGAGCTGGGCGGTGAGCCATTCGACGTAGTTCGATCCGGCCCACGGGTCGATCGGCCGGGTGGTGCCCGACTCCTGCTGCAGCAGCAGCTGGGTGTTGCGGGCGATGCGGGCCGAGAAGTCGGTCGGCAGCGCGATGGCCTCGTCGAGCGCATTGGTGTGCAGCGACTGGGTGTGCCCCTGGGTGGCGGCCATCGCCTCGATACAGGTGCGCGCCACGTTGTTGTAGACGTCCTGGGCGGTCAGCGACCAGCCGGAGGTCTGCGAGTGCGTGCGCAGCGACAGGCTCTTGGCGTTCTTCGGGTCGAACTGGGCAACCAGCTCGCTCCACAGCAGCCGGGCCGCCCGCAGCTTGGCCACCTCCATGAAGAAGTTCATGCCGATGCCCCAGAAGAACGAGAGCCGCGGTGCGAACTTGTCGATGTCCAGGCCCGCCTCGAGACCGGCGCGGATGTACTCGACACCGTCGGCCAGGGTGTAGGCCAGCTCTAGATCGGCCGTGGCCCCGGCCTCCTGAATGTGGTAGCCGGAGATCGAGATCGAGTTGAACTTGGGCATCTTCGCGCTGGTGAAGGCGAAGATGTCCGAGATGATCCGCATCGACGGCTTCGGCGGATAGATGTAGGTGTTGCGGACCATGAACTCTTTGAGGATGTCGTTCTGGATGGTCCCGGCCAGTTTCTCCGGCGGCACGCCCTGTTCCTCGGCGGCCACCACGTACAGCGCCAGGACCGGCAGCACCGCACCGTTCATGGTCATCGACACCGACACGTTGCCCAGGTCGATGCCGTCGAAGAGCTGGCGCATGTCCAGGATCGAGTCGATGGCCACACCGGCCATGCCGACGTCGCCGGCCACCCGCGGATGGTCCGAGTCGTAGCCCCGGTGGGTGGCCAGGTCGAAGGCCACCGACAGACCCTTCTGGCCCGACGCCAGATTGCGGCGGTAGAAGGCGTTCGACTCGGCCGCGGTGGAGAAGCCCGCGTACTGGCGGATGGTCCACGGCTGGTTCACGTACATGGTGGGGTACGGCCCGCGGATGAAGGGTGCCTCGCCGGGGATCGAGTCGAGCGGGTAGCCCTGGTCGCCGGCGGCCACCGCGTCGCGGTCGGCACGGGTGAAGACCGGCGGCACGGGGATCTGCTCCGGGGTGTGCCAGACCGTCTGCTCGGGGGTGTAGCCGTGCGTCTGGGCCAGCGAGTCGACCAGGGCGGCGGCGTCGCCGGGACCGGCCGGGGCGGCCGGGCCTCCGCCGAGCTCGATGTCCGCGAAATTGGGGATGCTGTTCTCGGTCATGTCTTTCCTCACGCTCCCACGGTGGTTGCGGCGCCGGTGAGCCGGTCCAGAAGTTCGGTCAGGACGGTCACCGCGTCGATGCCCGCCTTCAGTGAGCCGTCCGGCGGTGAACCGGCCGGTGACGGCCCGTCCGGCCATTCGCGCTCGGGTCCGGCCAGCAGCAGGTGGTCGATGCCGGCGGCGCGGGCCGCGGCGGCCACCCCCGGACCGTCCTCCTGGTAGCGGGCCTTGGTGCCGCACAGGACGGCGATGGAACCGGGGTGCTCGGCGACCAGCGCAGCCACGCCGTCGGCGTCGACCGGCCCCGGATTGACCGCGGCGATGCCGCCGGCCGCAAGCAGATTGGTCACGAACGTGGTGCGGCCGTTGTGCTCGGCCACGGAGCCGAGCGGCAGCAGCAGGATCGACGGCCGGGCGCCGGCGTCGGCGGTGACCGCGTCGGCGCGGTCACGCAGCGCCTCGAAACGGCGCGCCACCCGGGCCAGGTTGGGGGCCGCGGTGGCCACCTCCACGGTGCCGGCGGTGCCGGTCAGGGTCGGCTCGCCCAGGTTGGGGAACTCGCTGACGCCGGTGACGGCCTGCCGGCGGTGCGCCACATCGTCGTCGCGGACGTTCAGGGCCGCCTCGATCTCCGCGGCCACGATCCCGTCGTCGAGGGCCGCCTGATAGCCGCCGGCCGCGTCGAGCCGGGTGAACAGCTCCCAGCCCGCGGCGGCCAGGTCGTCGGTGAGCGATTCGACGTACCAGGAGCCGCCGGCCGGATCGAGCACCCGGCCGATGTTGGACTCCTCGAGCAGCAGCAGCTGGGTGTTGCGGGCGATGCGCCGCGAGAAGGTCGACTTGGTGGTGCGCGCATCGGCGGGCAGCGAGGCGTCGAAGCCCAGCACCGTCACCTGATCGGCCCCACCGACCCCGGCGCCGAAGGCGGCGATGGTGCTGCGCAGCATGTTCACCCATGGATCGCGCTGGGTGAGCATGGCCAGGTCGGTGACCGCATGGGTGATCGCGGCTCCGGCCTCCGGGCCGCCGAGCACCTCGGCGACCCGCGACCACATGGCGCGCAGCGCACGCAGTTTGGCGATGCCGGCGAACTGGTCGTCGTCGACGGAGACGGCGAAGGTGATCTGGCGCAGCGCTGCGGCCGGCGTGAGCCCCGCCGCGACCAGGTCGCGCACGTGCGCCAGCCCCGCCGACACCAGCAGGCCGAGCTCCTGGCTGTTGCTGGCGCCGGACTGTGCGAAGTCGGTGCCGTCGACGCGGAAGGTCCGCACCCCCGCCGGGAGGTCGGCGGCCAGACCGGTGGCCTCGGCGACCGGCACGCTCGGGCGCCCGGAGTACGCGGCGGTGTACGGCGAGAGCCCGAGACTGTGCACGGTGCCGGCGGTGGCTTCGGCGGCCTGCGGGGCCGCCGGGGCGCCCGCGCGGAACTCCAGGTAGGCGCGGGCGGCCTCGATGCCGGCGCTGCCCGCATCGAGGGTCACCGGCAGCAGGTCGAGGTACACCCCGGCGAGCACCCGGCCCAGATCGGCCGGCGCGAGTGCGCCGCCGACGCGCAGCCAGAGCCCGGAGGTGCCGCTGCCGGCGGCGTCGAGCAGGGCCTCGTTGACCTCGGCGGCGCTCTGCCCGGGGTCGTCACCGAAACGCTCGGTGACCCGCCAGCCCAGATTCACGTCGCGGGCCGGGTCGGCGCCCCGCACGAACGGGAACGACCCGGGCAGGCCGTTCTCGGCGCGCTCGTCCTTGCGGGTGTACAGCGGCCGCACCGTGACGCCGTCGCGGGTGTGGGTGGCGAGCAGGTTCTCGGGAGTGTCCCCGAGTTCGTCGGGGGTCACCCGGCGGGCTTTGGCCAGTACCTCCGCTGCCGCGGTTGACCAGCGCTGATAGTCTTCTGCCAGCTCGTTGTCCGAGCGCTCGCTCTGTTCGGTCATAGAAGCGAAGCCTTCCATATGTGTTCGGGTCGCACATCTCACAGCAGACTAACCGATGGGCGCACCCTCACAGCAGGCCGGTCCCGGCTCGGCGCCGGAGCCGGGAGTGACTCGCCAGTAGACTCGTCGGAGTGTCCTTCACCGCCCGCCGCCGGCCGATCGAAGAGCCGGTCGACCTGTCCGGCGGACCCCTTGCGCCCGCCACTGAAGGGCGCCGGGTCAATCGGCGGGGAATCCGGCGCGCCGTGCTCGGGGCGCTGGTCTTCGTCGGTGTCCTGGCCGCGGCCTATCTGGTGCCGTTGCCCTCCGTCGAGCGTGTACGGGAGTGGTCGGACGGACTCGGCCCGTGGTTCGTCGTGGTCTTCTTCTTCGCCTATGCGGTGATCACGATCGGGCCCATCCCGCGCAGCCCGTTCACCGTGATGTCCGGGGTCCTCTTCGGTCCGGCCACCGGTTTCGCGGGTTCGATGCTCGCCTCGACCGCCGCGGCGCTGGCCGCCTTCGTGCTCGTCCGCCGATTCGGGCGGGAGCGGGTTCAGCCCTATCTGCAGCACCGCTGGCTGCGGGCGGCCGAGCTGCGTCTGGAGCGGCGCGGCTGGCTGGCCGTCGGCTCGCTGCGGATGATCGCCGCCTGCCCGTTCTCGGTGTGCAACTACGCCTCGGCACTGTCCTCGGTCCGGCCGGCGCCGTACCTGCTGGCCACCGTGATCGGCATGGCGCCGGGCACCGCTGCGGTCGTCTTCCTCGGCGACGCCCTGGCCGGCCAGGCCGATCCGGCGATGATCGTCGCCTCGGCCGGACTGTTCCTGGCCGGTGTCGCGGGCCTGGTCCTCGATGCCCGGATGCCGGTGACCGGCGGTCGGGACGGCGCTCCCCCGGCGGTCGGCGCCGACTCTCCGGCAGCTATCAAGTAAAAATGCTTGAATCTTATCTATCAAGTTTTTACACTTGATATCACCGTGTCATGTCCAGAGGCTTGATGGGAGCCGCCGATGTTCGTCCTCACCGCCGACCAGCGCGGCAGCAGAACCGATCGGGACCGGGTGGCCGACGTCCTGCGCGACTATGCGACGGTACCGGCCGTCCGCGGCATCGACCGGACGGCCGGCGACGAGTTCCAGGCGGTCTTCGACGACGCGGCCACGGTCGCCGGCCTGGCAGTCGACCTGGCCGTCGAGGGTCACTGGTCGGTGGGCATCGGCGTCGGCGAGGTGGAGCGGCCGCTGCCCGACCAGACCCGCGCCGGCCGCGGACCGGCCTTCGAATTCGCGCGGACCGCGGTGGAATCGGCCAAGGGGCACCGTCACCGGCTGTGGATCGCCGGCGACTCGCGATGGTGCGTGCACGCCCAGACCGCCGCCTGGCAGCTGGTGGACCTGCTGTCCGGACGGTCGGCCGCAGGCCGCGAAGCGGTGGCCCTGATCGACGAGGGACTCACGCAGTCAGAGGTGGCGGGCAGAATCGGCATCACCGCGCAGGCGGTGTCGCTCCGGCTGCAGGCCGCCCGCTGGGATCTGGAGGATCCGAGCCGGCGGCTGCTGGTGGACCTGCTCAGGCTCAGCGCCGCCCCGCCGCCCGCGTGAACCGCCTCCACAGCGTGGGAACCGAGGCCGGCCGATGCCGACCGGCAGAACAGGAGCCGCCGTGACCGTCATCGTGCTGTTGAGCGCGGCCGTCGTGCTCGCACTGGCCGCCGCCGCGATCCGTCGCGCGCTGGTGTCCGACACCCGGCGCACCGACCGGCAGGTGCTGACCGTCGACGTGGCCGCGAGTCTCGTCCTGGGTGCACTGCTGGCCGCGGCGGCCGTCTGCGCCGCTGTCGCGCCGCCGCCGTCGGACGCCGTGCGGATCACCGGCCAGGTCCTCGCCGTGCTGGTGGCCGCGACCGGCGGCGGCTATCCGGTGCGGATCGTCCTCCACGCCGGTGGCATCCCCACCCGCACCGACAACTTCGACGACCCTCCCGACGCCCCGGCGCTGCTGCGCGGCGGCCGGGTGATCGGGGTGCTCGAACGCACGGCGGTGGCGATCTGCCTGATCCTGGGTTGGCCGGCCGGGCTGGCGGTGGTGCTGGCCGTCAAGAGCCTGGCCCGGTTCCCGGAACTGCGCGAGCACCCGGCCAGTGAGCAGTTCATCCTGGGCACCTTCGCCTCGGTGCTCTGGGCCGCGGCGGCCGCCGGCGTCGGCTGTCTGCCCGCCTGAGCCCGCGCCGCGGTCAGTTCGGGCGCGGCGGATCCACCCAGCCGGCCTGATCGGTGGCCGGACGGGTGTACTCGGTCTGCGAGTATTCGGCCTGCGGGTAGGCCGTCGGCGCCGGCGGCACCGGATCCGGCGGATAGACCGAGGGCGGATCGCCGGCGCCGAGGTTGGCCCGGGCCGCGGCCGCTTCGGCGCGCGCCAGGGCCTCGGCCGCCTCCGAATCGACGGGGCTGGTGAACCAGTCGTCAACGTCGTCGGATTCGACGTTCTCGGGCACCGGACCGGGCTCGTAGCGGAAGACTCCGTCGGCGTCCTGCCCGGCGAACGAGCGGGCGAAGCCCTGCAGCGCCGAACCGAAATCGGACGGGATCACCCAGACCGTGTTGCCCTCCCCGGCCGCCATCTCGGGCAGCTGCTGCAGATACTGGTACGCCAGCAGTTCCGGGGTGGGCTGGGCGGCCTTGATCGCGCCGAAGACCTTCTCCACCGACTTGGCCTCGCCCTGGGCCCGCAGATAGGTCGCCGCCCGGTCGCCCTGGCCCCGCAGGATCCGGGACTGGCGATCGCCCTCGGCGGCCAGGATCGCCGCCTGCTTGGCGCCCTCGGCCGCCAGGATCTGACTCTGCTTGGCGCCTTCGGCCGTCTTGATCGCGGACTCGCGCTGACCCTCCGCGGCCAAAATGGTGGCCCGCTTCTCCCGGTCGGCCTTCATCTGCTTCTCCATCGACTCCTGGATCGACGGCGGCGGCATGATCGACTTCAGCTCCACCCGGGCCACCCGCAGGCCCCAGCGCCCGGTGGCATCGTCGAGCACCCCGCGCAACTGCGCGTTGATCGAATCGCGCGAGGTCAGCGTCTCCTCGAGGGTCATCCCGCCGACCACGTTGCGCAACGTGGTCATGGTCAGCTGCTCCACACCGGCGATGTAGTTGTCGATCTCGTAGACCGCGGCCTGCGGATTGGTCACCTGGAAGTAGACGACGGTGTCGATCGACAGCGTCAGATTGTCCTCGGTGATCACCGGCTGCGGCGCGAAGCTGACCACCCGTTCCCGGATGTCCACCCGCGCCCGGATCCGGTCGATGAACGGCACCAGCAGGGTCAGCTCACCCGAGGCGGTCCGGATGTACCGGCCCAGCCGCTCGATCACCGCGGCCTCGGCCTGCGGGATGAGCGCCACCGATTTGAACAGGATCGCCGCGACCAGCACGATCAGGATGATGACGAGAAAAATGCCCACGGCTCCGGCCTCGCTCATGGCTCAGTTGTCCTTCCCGACCACTGCCGTGGCCCCGTCGATCTGACGAACGATGACTGTACTGCCCTGTGGATAGGTCTCGGCGGTCTGCGCTGCGCGCGCCGACCACACGTCGCCGCCGATCTTGACCCGGCCCTTGTAGAGGTCCACCGGGGCCAGCACCACCGCCTGCTGCCCGACGAGCGCCTCGGCATTGGTCGGCACCGCCGGCCTGCGATGCAGGTGGCGGCGGGCCACCGGCCGCACCGTCACCAGCAGCAGCAGGGCGACGACGGCGAAGACCACCGGGGCGACCCACGGCTGCGGGTCGAAGAGGAACTCGGTGAGCGCGGCGGCCAGCGCACCGCCCCCGAGCATCAGCAGCACCAACTCACCGACCGCCACCTCGGCGGCGATCAGCAGAACGCCGGCGGCGAGCCAGAGCAGAGCGACCATGGCACCCATTCTGCCCGACCGGGACCGTGCGGCGGGCCGGTCGTCATTCAACCGGCGCGGCGCGGCCGAGTGCACGCGGTGCGGCGGGCCGGGCTACTCCGGTGCTTCGGTGACGAAGTCGATCAATTCCTCGACGCTGCGCAGCAGCGGGACCTCCAGATCACGGAAGCTCGAGACGGCGCCGAGCACCCGGCGCCAGCCGTCCTGCGGCGTGCCCCAGCCGAGCTCTCGGCAGATGCCGGTCTTCCAGTCGGTGCCCATCGGGATGGTCGGCCAGGCGTCGATGCCCACCGACGCCGGTTTGACCGCCTCCCACACGTCCACATACGGGTGTCCGCACACCAGCACGTGCGGACCGACGCCGGTGGTGAGCTTGGCCTCCTTGGTACCGGCCACCAGATGGTCCACCAGCACCCCGGCCCGGCGGTGGGCGGCCGGGGCGAAGTCGGCGAGCGCATCGTCGAGATTGTCCAGTCCGTCCAGGCTCATCACCACCACGCCCTCGGCGCGCAGGTCGTCGCCCCAGACGCGTTCGAGCAGCGTCGCATCGTGCAGACCCTCGACGAAGATCCGGCTGGCCCGGGCGGTGCGTGCCCGCTGCTTGGGCAGCGCGCGCGAGCCGGAGGCGGTCTGGATGGTCTGCGGCGCGTTCGGTCCGCGCCCGCGCGGCCGGACCAGTGTCACCGGGGCGCCGTCGATCAGGAATGCGGCCGGATACATCGGGAACACCCGGGTGCGGCCGTGCCGGTCCTCGAGCCGGACCAGATCCGCGGCATAGGTCTTCTCCCAGCCGACCACCGCACCGCAGAATCCGGTGGCGGCGTCCTCGACCACGAGGTCCCGTTCGGCGGCCACCTCGGGGGCCCTGGGCTTGGTGCGGCGCGGCTGTGCGAGCACATCGCGACCGTAGCGATCGTCCATCACGGGTGCTCAGGGTAGGCGAGAAAGCCCCGATCGGCCCGCCGACGCTCCGCGTATCGTGGTCACGACATGTCTAGATCACTTCCCCGGGCCCGAGCGGCCCTGCTGCGTTCCTGGCCGGCCTGCGCGCTGGCGGTGTGGTCGGCCGCCTGGCGGGCCGGTCTGGCCGCCCCCGACGACGTCCTGCACACCCTGCACGACTACGCCCAGGCCCACGAGATCGACCCCGCACCCGGCACCGGGATCGACGCCGGCGGCACCGAACTCGAACTGCTCCATCTGGTCGGCGCGGCGCCGCTCACCGCGATCGTCTCACCGGCTCCCGGGGATGCGCAGGGTCTGCCGCCCGGCGCCCTCACCGAGGCGGCGCTGAGCGCCGGTGAGGTGCTGCTGCTGAGCCGGACCGGGGCGCCGCCGCTGGCGATGACCGCCCACGGCACGGCCGAGCGCTGCCGGTGGGCGGTACGCGCACTGTCCGGGCCGGTCGACCTCGAGGCGCTCGGTGCCGAGCGCGGACTCGGCGACCTGGAGTACGAGCTGCGCGAGTCGGTTGCCGAGGCGGCGAACGTGATCGCCGGTCTGGCAGGCCCGCGGACCGGCGGGCCGGCCGACCTGCGCGATGCGCTGGCCGCCCGCACGGCGGCCTCGACGCTGGACCTGCCGCCGCACGACCGGCAGCGCGTGGACCGGATCCTGGCCACGGTGACCCAGCTCGATGCGATCATCGACCTCGCCCGCGGGCCGGGGATCTCCGCCGAACAGCTCGCGTCCGCCGACGACCAGCTCCGGCGCCTGGCCGCGCTGACCCGCCGGGCACGGACGGCCGCGGTGAACGCGCTGCTGCGCGACTACCGCACGTCCTGATCGGCGGGAACCGCACCGGTCAGCAGCCGTCGCCGCACGAGTTCCCGTTGTCGCCCACACCGGGGGCGGTCAGCTCTCCCCCACCGTCGGCGTACCGCTCGACCAGGTCGGCGATCATCGCGATGAAACCCGGATCGGTGCCCACGGTGGCGGCACGGACGTAGTCCAGGCCGAGTTCGGCGGCCAGCTCGCGGGCCTCCTCGTCCAGATCCCAGACCACTTCGATGTGGTCGGAGATGAAGCCGATCGGCGCGACCAGCACCCGCTGCACACCGGCGGCGGCCAGATCCCGCAGATGATCACCGATGTCCGGTTCGAGCCAGGGCACCTGGGGCGGGCCGGACCTGGACTGCCACACCAGGTCGAAGTCGCCGAGGCCGAGCCGTTCCGCGGTGGCCGCCGCGGCCGCGGCCACCTGGCGCGAATACAGCCGGTCGCCGACGCGTTCGTCGGCGGCGATCGGGATGGAGTGCGCGGTGAAGACCACCCGCACCGGGTCCGCGCCGTCGAACCGCTCGAGTCCGGCGCGAACGGCACGGGCCGAGGCGTCGAGGAAACCCGGCTCGGTGGAGAACTGCGGGAGCCGGCGCAGCAGCAGGTCCGGCTCCCCCGCGTGCTCCACGGCCCGTGCGATGTCCTCGTGATACTGCTTGCAGCCCGAGTAGCCGCCCCACGCCGAGGTGGCGAAGACCAGCGCCCGCCGGTGCCCGTCGGCGAGCAGACCGTCGACCGCCTCGTCGATCAGCGGATTCCAGTTGCGGTTGCCGAAGTAGATCGGCAGGTCCCGGCCCCGCCGGTCCAGTTCCGCGCGCAGGGCGTCGATCATCTCCCGGTTGAGGCCGTTGAGCGGTGAGCCACCGAAGTGCACGTAGTGCTCGGCGACGTCGTCGAGCCGATCCGGCGGCACACCGCGTCCGCGGGTCACGTTCTCCAGGAAGGGCCGGATGTCCTCGACCCGCTCGGGTCCGCCGAAGGAGAGGAACAGCAGCGCATCGAAGGGCCGCCGGTCGTCCGGGGCCGCTGCGTCGGCAGCCATCTCTGCTCAGTCCAGGAAGCTGTCGGGGAACCAGGTGTTGTGGCTCGCGCCGCCGTCGACGTAGACGATCGAGCCGGTAGTGCCCGGCAGGAAGTCCGACAGCAGTGCACACACGCTGGTGCCCACCACCCCGGGATCGTTCACGTCCCAGCCGATCGGCGAGGCCCCGTCCCAGTACTCGTTGAGCATGTTGAGCTTGCGCGCATCGTCGGTGGCCGTCCCCGAGATGGCCTTGGCGGCGAGCGTCTTGATCGGGCCTGCGGCCACCAGGTTGGAGCGGATCTTCTTGGCGTTGCCCACTTCCCGGGCCACATAGCGGTTCACCGATTCGAGGGCGGCCTTGGCCACACCCATCCAGTTGTAGTCCGGCAGCGCGGTCCGCGGATCGAAGTCCATGCCGACGATCGAGCCGCGTTCGTTCATCACCGGCAGCACGGCGCGGGCCAGCGAGGCGTAGCTCCACGCGGAGATCTCGAAGGCGCGGGCCACATCCGGTCCCGGGCCGTCGAGGAAGGGCACGGCGTCCGGCCCCATCAGCGTCTTGGGCGCGAAGGCGATCGAGTGCACCACGCCGTCGACGCCCTGCGGGGCCAGCTCCCGGACCTTCTCGGCCAGCGCGCCCAGGCTCTCCTCGTCGGTCACGTCCAGCGGAATCGCCGGCGGCACCTCCTGCGGCAGACGCTTGGCGATGCGGTCGATGAGCCGCAGCCGCTCGGGGATGCCGGTGATGATCACCGTGGCACCCTGCTCCTGCGCCACCTTGGCGGTGCTGAAGGCGATCGATGCGTCGGTGATGATGCCGGTGACCAGAACGGTCTTGCCGGCGAGGATGCCAGTCACGTGAGAACTCCTGTGCGGGTTGATTCGTCGGGGGATGCGGTGCGGCGGGACGCGGTCGGGTCAGTGCCCCATGCCCATGCCGCCGTCCACGGGCAGCACGGCACCGGTGATGTACGAGGCCTGATCGGAGGCGAGGAAGCTGATGGCCGCGGCCACGTCCTCGGGCTTGCCGGTGCGGCCCAGCGGAATGGCCTGCTTGGCCATCTCGATGTACTTGTCTTCCATCTCCGCGGTCATGTCGGTGTCGATGAATCCGGGGGCGACGACGTTCGCGGTGATGTTGCGGGTGCCGATCTCGCGGGCGATCGACCGGGCCAGCCCGATCAGGCCGGCCTTCGAGGCGGCGTAGTTGGCCTGGCCGGGGACACCGGACTGGGCGACCACCGAACCGAGGAAGATCATCCGGCCCCACCTGGCCCGCTGCATCCCCCTGGTGGCGGCCTTGGCACAGCGGAAGGCGCCGGTCAGATTCGCGTCGATCACCTTCTCGAAGCTGTCCTCGCTCAACCGCATGAGCAGCATGTTGTCGGTGATACCGGCGTTGGCCACGAGCACCTCGACCGGCCCCTGGTGTTCGGCGACCTCGGCGAAGGCCCGCTCGACGTCGGCGTTGTCGGTGACATCGCACTGCACGCCGAACAGCCCGTCCGGGGCGCCCGAGCCGCGGTGGGTCACGGCCACCTTGTGACCGTCGGCGGCCAGTCGGCGGGCCACCGCGAGCCCGATACCGCGATTGCCACCGGTGACCAGCACCGAACGCGAGGGTTGCGCCGAAGTCTCTTGGTTCTCTGCCATGGTTGTCCAACCTATCTCACGAGGGGCCCGGTGCGGGCCACCGGGCGAAGCGCCGCCGCCCGGCCGATGCGGGTCGGCGACTGCGGTCAGGGTATGCGGCGGTTGAGCACCAGCGCGCCGGCGGCGGCCGCGATCGCCAGCAGGGTGCCGGAGATCAGCCACGGCCGGGAGTTGTCGCCGCGCTCGGTCTCGTAGCCGATCTTCTTCTGCAGGTTCGAGTAGACCTTGTTCAGTTCGTCGAGGGAGGCGGCGGTGTAGAAGCTGCCGGCCGACAGATTCGCGATCTTGCGCAGCGATTCGTCGTCGACCGGGACCCGGACGCGCTCGGCGCCGCCCTGACCGTTGTCGAGCTCGATCACGCCGTTGAGGGTGCCGAAGGAGATCGTCGAGACCGGGATCCCCTCCTCCTTGGCCTTGCGCGCCGCGGTGAAACCGCCGCGCGGATCCTCCGGGGATTCGGGCACCGTCTGCTTGCCGTCGGAGAGCAGCACGATGTGCGCCGGCGGGGCGGCGTCGTCGCCGCCCAGGGCGCTGTTGAGGGTCTTGATCTGCTCGAGGGCGGCGAAGATGCCCTCACCGGTCGCCGTCTTGTCGGCGAGCCGCAGGTTGCTCAGCGCCCGCTTGGTGGCGTCGTGGTTCGGGGTGGGCGAGACCAGGGTGGACGGGGTGCCGGCGAAGGTCACCAGGCCCAGGTTGATGCCGCTGGTCAGTTCGTCCGCGAAGCGTTTGCCCGCGGCCTCGGCGGCCTGCAGCCGGGAGGGCTGCACGTCGGTGGCCTTCATCGAATTGGAGACGTCGATGACCAGCATCACCGTGGCCCGGTTGCGGGGTACCTGCCGGTCGGCCATCGGTCCGGCCAGTGCCACGGTCAGCAGCAGCAGCGCCACCGCCAGCAGCCCGAACGGCACATGGGCGAACCGGTCGCGATCGGTCCGGGCCACGGTCTGGAGCACCGTGGTGTTGCCGAATCGCAGCGCCCGGGTCCGGCGCCGGCGCATGACGGCCACGTACAGCCCCACCAGCGCCACCACCAGCAGAATGCTCAGCAGCCACCACGGGTGGGCGAACCAGTCCCCCATCAGCGCACCCCCGCCGCCCGCCGGCGACGGCCGACGAAGCGCACGGTGTCGGCGATCCAGTCGCTGTCGGTCCGCAGGGTCAGCACCGAGCCGCCGCAGCTGCGGAAGGCGCGGTGCACCTGCTCGCGGTGGGCGTGCGCCGCGGCCGCGAAGTCCTCGCGGAGCCGTTCGGTGATGTCGACGTCGACCAGTTCCCCGGTCTCGGCGTCGGCCAGAGTCGCCGGGCCGACGGCCGGCAGCTCCACATCGCGCGGGTCGAGCACCTCGAGCCCGAGCAGGTCGTGGTGGGCGCCGATGGCGCGCAGCGAGCGCACCCAGTCCAGCGGCCCGAGGAAATCGCTGACCACCACCGCCAGACCCCGCCGGCGCTGCGGCCGGCGCAGTGCCTCGAGTCCGGGGTTGAGGTCGCCGCGCACGCCGGGGGCGCTGCGGTGGGTCGTGGCGATCGCCTTGAGCAGGGCGCGGTCGTGCGCCCGGCCCGCCCGCGCCGGGATGCGGGCGGTGGTGTCGCCGGTGACGATCACGGCGCCGTGCCGGTTTCCGCCGCCCGAGGTGAGGTAGACGATGGCCGCGGTGCCGGCGACGGCCAGGTCGCGTTTGGTGCGCGTGCCCGATCCGAAGTCCAGGCTGGCCGAGGCGTCGACGACGAACCAGGTCTCGAGTTCGCGGTCGGCGATCATCTGCCGGACGTGCGGTGCGGTGGTGCGGGCGGTCACCGACCACTCCATCCGGCGGATGTCGTCGCCGGGCTGGTACGGCCGCGCCTCGCCCGGTTCGGAGCCGGGTCCGGGGATCAGGCCGAGGTGCTCACCCTGCAGGACGCCGTCCAGTTTGCGCCGGACGGTCAGTTCCAGCGTCCGCAGTGCAGCGGTCAGCTGCGGATCGTCCAGCCTTCCGTCGGCGAAGGACGGCAGCTCGTCAGCAGCGGGCATGGGGTCAGGACGCTCCGGAACCGGTCGGGCCCTGTGCTTGCTGGGCGGACTGCGGCTGCTGGGCGGACTGCGGCTGCTGGGCCTGCGGCGGCCGGGCTGCGGTCTGCGGCTGCTGCGGCGCAGCCGGTGCCGCGCTCACCTGGGGCAGGCCCACGGTCTGCAGCACCCGGGTGATGATCTGGTCCGGGGTCACCTCGTCGGCGAGCGCGTCGTAACTGAGCACCAGCCGGTGACGCAGCACGTCGGGGATGATCTCGACGATGTCCTGCGGAATCACGTAGTCGCGGCCGCGGATCACCGCCAGGGCGCGGGCGGCGGCGACGATGCCCAGGGTGGCGCGTGGGCTGGCGCCGTACGAGAGCCAGGTGGCCACGTCGGTCAGGCCCAGGTCCCCGGGCCGCCGGGTCGCGTTGATCACCCGGACCACGTAGTCCACCAGCGCGTGGTGCACGAAGGCGCCGGCGGCGACGTTCTGCAGCCGGATGGTGGTCTCCGGGTCGAGGATCTGCGAGGCCGTCGGGGCCACGGTCCCCATCCGGTAGACGATCTCGCGCTCCTCCTCCACCGTGGGGTAGTCGACGAGCACCTTGAACAGGAAGCGGTCGCGCTGCGCCTCCGGCAGCGGGTAGACGCCCTCGTTCTCGATCGGGTTCTGGGTGGCCATCACCAGGAACGGGTCGGGCATCGGGTAGGTGACGCCGCCGATCGAGACGTGCCGCTCGGCCATCACCTCCAGCAGCGCCGACTGCACCTTGGCCGGCGCCCGGTTGATCTCGTCGGCCAGCAGGAAGTTGGCCACCACCGGGCCGAGCTCGGTGTCGAACTCCTCGCGGCCCTGCCGGTAGATCCGGGTGCCGATCAGGTCGGTGGGCACCAGGTCCGGGGTGAACTGGACGCGCGAGAAGCTGCCGCCGATCACCGTGGCGAAGGTCTCCACCGCGAGGGTCTTGGCCACACCCGGCACACCCTCGAGGAGGATGTGGCCGCGGGCCAGCAGGCCCACCAGGATCCGCTCGACCAGCTGATCCTGACCGACGATGACGCGCTTGACCTCGTACATCGCGCGTTCGAGGAGCTTGCTGTCCTCTGCGGTGAGGGTGTTCTCGGTGCTCGCGGGTGCACTCAAGCCGGGCTCCTACTCGTTCATCTGCCGTACGTGACGTCGATCTCGGGAACAGCCTACCGGCCCGGTGCCGATCGTCAGGTCAGGCGTACGACGTTCGGCATAGCGCCGTCGGTGCGCACCGGCGAGATCTTGACGACGTCGCCGGACTTGGGCGCCTCGATCATCGTGCCGTCGCCCAGGTACATCGCGACGTGCTGGCTGGCGTTGGCGCCGTAGAAGATCATGTCGCCGCGCTGCATGTTCGCCAGGGGGACCTGCGGACCCGAGGTGTACTGGTAGCCGGTGTAGTGCGGCAGATCGATGCCGATGCCGGCGAAGGCGTAGATCATCAGGCCGGAGCAGTCGAAGCCCACCTTGTTGTAGTCGCCGTGGCTGTCGGCCACACCGCCGTCCCGGATGCCCAGGGTGGGGCCGTTCGCGTCGCCGCCGCCCCAGGCGTAGGGCACGCCCAGCTGCGACTTGGCCCGGTTGACCACCAGCTCCACGGCCTGCGGTCCGCGCAGGCCCGGCCGGACGGTGCCGCCGCCGCCGAACAGCGAGCCGAGCGAGCCGTTGCCGATCCGCGAGATCAGGCCGCTCGAGCCGCCGTCGAGCGAGCCGCCGCCGAGTCCGAGTTCGTCGAGCAGTTCCGAATGCGGGATCTGCTGCTGGCCGATGAGTTCGGAGAGGATCTTCTGTCCCGCGTCGACCGCCAGGGTGGCCGCCGCCTCGGCGGCCTGGGCGAGCATGTCGTCACCCGCGACCGGCTTGGTGGGAATCTTGCGCAGCAGCTGATCGGCCTGTTGGGCGATCTCGTTGGGGGTGCCGGAGGCCTTCGTCTCGCTCTTGCGCAGCGCCGCCAGCTTCTTGGTGAGCTTGGTGCGCTGGTCCACCAGGCCGGCGCGCTTGTTCTGCTGGTCGGACATGGCGCTGCGGGCGTCGTCGACGGCAGTGATCGCGTCGGCGCGGCGGGCCGCGGCGCCCTGGGCCGCGATGTCGGCCTGCCGGCGCGTGGCCGAGGTGGCGGCCACCTTGTTGGCCTGCTGGTTGCGGACCACCTTGAGTCTGGTGATGGTGTCCCGCTGCTGAGCGGTCACGTGGTCGACGGCGCTGAGCCGGTCGAGCACCTGCTGGGGATCGTCGGTGGCGACGTACTCGGTCATCGACCCCAGGCTGTTGCCCTGACGGTTGACCGTCCGCATGAAGTCGTCGAATTCCTTCTGCGCCTTGGACACCAGTGCATCGGCCTGGGTGAGCGACCGGCGGGCGCTGGTATCGGCCGCGGCGGCCACCTGCTGGGCCGCGACGGCGTTCTGGAAGTCGACGAGGGCCTTGTTGACGTTCTCCTGCTTCGCCGCGACCTGGTCGGCGAGGTCGGCCAGGTTCTGGTCCACCGTGGCGATCTGATTCACCAGCCCGGCGATCGGCGACGAGGGTTCGGCGAAGGCCGGACCGACGCCCATCGTGGCGGCGAGTGCGAGCACTCCGATGGCGCCGGTGCGCACCTTCAGGCGTGCGGTCTTACTGTGCCGTTTCAACGACGATCTCCCTAGCTCGGCCCCATTAAGCACCCGAGTAACCCTGAGTCTCGACAGTGAGAACCCACCCCAGGCACAACTAATGTGTCTCTAGCACCGTATGTCACATCAGTCCCACCGGAAACCGCGCACGATGAATTACAAAGGCGTGATTACCTGCGGAAATGCACTGAGCAGCAGAAAGTTCGCCGCATTTGCGACATAACAGTTAGATAACGCTCGGGGCCGGGCCGCGGTCCGGCCCGGTGAGGTCAGGAGGCCGGGGTGCTCGAGGCCTTCGCATCGGCCTGCGCGGCGGTGCCGTCGCCGGCCTCCCCGCCGGACCCGTCGGCGCCGTGCGGTGCGGCGGCAGCGCTTTCGGCGGCTTCGGTCTGGGCGGGGTCGCCGCGCCGGGCACGGAGCATCATGAGCCGTGCGAGCACGGCGCCCGCCAGGACCACCACGATCATCACGACGGTGATCGCCGTCCAGTTCACATAGGGGTCGGTGGCCCGGTCGTAGATCTCCTGGGTGGCCGCCACCGGATTGCTCATGGTGGTCACACCGCTGGTGCCGTCCTCGAGCTGCACCCGGCTGAAGTCGTCGGATGCGGTGCCCACACTGCCCGGGCCGAAGACCAGCACGGTACCGCCGGTCTGCTCCTGCAGCTGCGTGGCGATGTCCCGGTAGACCGTGAACGGGCTGAACGACTCCTCGAGCACCACCACGTGCAGGTCGTGACCGTCCGCGTCGGCCTGGGCGACGATCTTCGCCAGGCCGGGCACGTCCCCGGCCGGCGCCGAGACGCCGGTCTGCTCGAGTTGCGCGGCGATGGCGGGCAGGTCGAGATGCTTCCACTGCCCCGTGGTGTCGGCGGGGGCCGCGAGCGTGAACGTGGCGGGGCCCGGCGTCATGGCTGTCTCCTCGAGGGCTGCGGCGCCCGGTGGTGCGAAACTTTTCGCCGCTCACCATACGGCAGAGGCGTCGCCGCCCCGCCGAAGCGGCCGCGGTGTCGCCGATCCGGGTCCCACCGGGGCGGCGCCGGCGGCGTGTCTCACCGGAATTTCCCGGACCGGTCCTGGGAATTTCCTCGCCCGGTCACCCCATCCGACCAAACCAGTACGCGCGTACTGCTATGATGGTTCGCGTAGCAACATCGGCGTCCTGCAGCCCGGCCGCCTGTTGTCACCGATTCCCCGTCGGCGCAGCCCGTCGGCGGTCCATGCACGATGAGACTGGAGCACACGTGAGTATCAATTCGTTTGGCGCCCGCGGCACCCTGGAGGTGGGCGACAACTCCTATGAGATCTTCCGTCTGAGTGCCGTTCCCGGCACCGAGAAGCTGCCCTACGCGCTCAAGGTTCTGGCCGAGAACCTGCTGCGCACCGAGGACGGCGCCAACATCACCACCGAGCACATCAATGCGCTCGCCCACTGGGACCCGGATGCGCAGCCGAGCGTCGAGATCCAGTTCACCCCGGCCCGTGTGCTCATGCAGGACTTCACCGGTGTGCCCTGTGTGGTCGACCTGGCCACCATGCGTGAGGCCGTCGGCGCCCTCGGCGGCGACCCGAACAAGGTGAATCCGCTCTCCCCCGCCGAAATGGTCATCGACCACTCGGTGATCCTGGACGTCTTCGGCCGGGCCGACGCCTTCGAGCGCAACGTCGAACTCGAATACCAGCGCAACGGTGAGCGCTACCAGTTCCTCCGCTGGGGCCAGGGCGCCTTCGACGACTTCAAGGTCGTCCCGCCGGGCGTCGGCATCGTCCACCAGGTGAACATCGAATACCTGGCCCGCGTCGTGATGACCCGTAACGGCCAAGCCTACCCGGACACCTGCGTCGGCACCGACTCGCACACCACCATGGAGAACGGCCTGGGCGTCCTGGGCTGGGGCGTCGGCGGTATCGAGGCCGAGGCCGCCATGCTCGGCCAGCCGGTCTCCATGCTCATTCCGCGCGTCGTCGGCTTCAAGCTGACCGGCGAGATCCAGCCGGGCGTCACCGCCACGGACGTGGTGCTGACCGTGACCGACATGCTGCGCCAGCACGGCGTGGTCGGCAAGTTCGTCGAGTTTTACGGCAAGGGCGTCGCCGAGGTGCCCCTGGCCAACCGCGCCACCCTGGGCAACATGAGCCCGGAGTTCGGCTCCACCTGCGCGATCTTCCCGATCGACGAGGAGACCGTGAACTACCTGCGCCTGACCGGCCGCACCGACGAGGAGCTCGCGCTCGTCGAGGCGTACGCCAAGGAGCAGGGCATGTGGCACGACCCGGACCACGAGCCGGCCTACTCGGAGTACCTGGAACTCGACCTGGGCACCGTGGTGCCGTCGATCGCCGGCCCGAAGCGCCCGCAGGACCGCATTCTGCTGTCCGAGTCCAAGGTGGCCTTCCGCAAGGACATCCACAACTACGTCGAAGAGCACATGCCCACCCCGGAGTCCTCGCTCGACGAGGCGATCGAGGAGTCGTTCCCGGCCTCCGATCCGGCGGCGCTCTCCTTCGCCGACGACGGCTCGGTGAACGTGCAGTCCGCCGCCAACGGCGCCGAGGGCCGACCGTCCAAGCCGGTCACCGTGACCTCCGACGGAACCACCTTCGTCCTCGACCACGGCGCCGTCGCGGTGGCGGGCATCACCTCGTGCACCAACACCTCGAACCCGTCGGTCATGCTCGGCGCCGGCCTGCTGGCCCGCAACGCCGTCGACAAGGGCCTGACCACCAAGCCCTGGGTCAAGACCAACATGGCCCCCGGCTCGCAGGTCGTCTCCGACTACTACGAGAAGGCCGGTCTGTGGCCGTACCTGGAGAAGCTGGGCTTCTACCTGGGCGGTTACGGCTGCACCACCTGCATCGGCAACACCGGCCCGCTGCCGGAGGAGATCAGCAAGGCCGTCAACGACAACGACCTGACGGTCACCGCGGTGCTCTCGGGCAACCGCAACTTCGAGGGCCGCATCAGCCCGGACGTGAAGATGAACTACCTGGCCTCCCCGCCGCTGGTGATCGCCTACGCCCTGGCCGGCACGATGGACTTCGACTTCGAGACCGACCCGCTGGGCCAGGACACCGACGGCAACGACGTCTTCCTCAAGGACATCTGGCCGTCGCCGCAGGAGATCGACGACACCATCAAGACCGCGATCAGCCAGGACATGTTCCGCGAGTCCTACGCCACCGTCTTCAACGGCGGCGAGCGCTGGCAGAATCTGGAGACCCCGGAGGGCGACACCTTCGCCTGGGACGAGGACTCGACCTACGTGCGCAAGGCCCCGTACTTCGACGGCATGCAGCTCGATCCGGAGCCGGTCAGCGACATCAAGGGCGCCCGCGTGCTGGCACTGCTGGGCGATTCGGTCACCACCGACCACATCAGCCCGGCCGGACCGATCAAGCCGGGCACCCCGGCCGCCCAGTACCTCGATGCCCACGGCGTCGAGCGCAAGGACTACAACTCGCTGGGCAGCCGTCGCGGTAACCACGAGGTGATGATCCGCGGCACCTTCGCCAACATCCGTCTGCAGAACCAGCTGCTCGACGGCGTGTCCGGCGGCTACACCCGGGACTTCACCCAGGAGGGCGGCCCGCAGTCGTTCATCTACGACGCCTCGGTCAACTACCAGGAGGCCGGCATTCCGCTGGTCGTGCTGGGCGGCAAGGAGTACGGCTCCGGTTCCTCGCGTGACTGGGCCGCCAAGGGCACCGTGCTGCTCGGCGTCAAGGCCGTCATCACCGAGTCCTTCGAGCGCATCCACCGCTCCAACCTGATCGGCATGGGCGTGGTCCCGCTGCAGTTCCCGGCGGGCGAGTCGGCCAAGACCCTGGGTCTGGACGGCACCGAGGTCTTCGACATCGAGGGCGTCGAGAAGCTCAACGAGGGCGTCACCCCGGAGACGGTGCACGTCACCGCCACCAAGGAAGACGGCAGCAAGGTCGAGTTCGACGCGGTGGTCCGTATCGACACACCCGGTGAGGCCGACTACTACCGCAACGGCGGCATCCTGCAGTACGTGCTGCGGAACATGATCAAGAGCTGACCCGGGCGCAGATAGGTAACCCTGATGCCACGGGTCAGCGATGACCGCCTTGCCGCGCGTCGTCGAGAGATCCTCGACGGCGCGCGGCATTGCTTCGCGGAGTACGGCTACGACGGCGCCACCGTGAAGCGACTGGAAGAGGCCACCGGAATGTCCCGGGGCGCCATCTTCCATCACTTCAGGGACAAGGAGGCGCTCTTCCTGGCACTGGCCCGGGAGGACGCCGAACGCATGGCGGACGTCGCAGCCCAGGAGGGCCTCGTTCAGGTGATGCGCGATATGCTCGCCCGTCCGAAGGACTTCGACTGGCTGGGCACCCGGCTGGAGATCGTGCGGAAGATCCGCAGTGATCCCGCCTTCCGGGAGGCCTGGTCAGCCCACAGTGCCGATCTCGAGGCGGTCACCCTCGCCCGGCTCGAACGCAAACGTCAAGACGGCAGTCTGCGCGACGATGTGCCCACCGAGGTGCTGGTGACCTACCTCGACGTGGTGCTCGACGGTCTGATCAGCCGGATCGCCACCGGACAGTCCACCGACGACCTGCACGCCGTGCTCGATCTGGTGGAGACCTCGGTGCGCCAATCCGTCTCGTCGAACTGACCGTCTCGTCTAACTGACCGTCTCGCCCGGGGCGAGAGAGCCCCGACAGCGCAAGTCCCGGCCGCAGTGCGGCCGGCAGGACCAGGCCCGGATCCCGGAACATCCGAGATCCGGGCCTGCTCGTCTCCGGCCCGCGCGCCCCGGGCGGCTGGTCAGGCGAGGACGGTCGGATCCGGTCCCACCCGGCCCGCGCCGCCGGGCCGGTCGAGGGCGTCGATCGCGGCGACCTGGGCGTCGGAGAGCTCGAAGCCGAACAGGTCGAGATTCTCGCGTAGCCGTTCGGGATGCACGGACTTGGGGAAGACGATGTGGCCGTGCTGCAGATGCCAGCGCAGCACCACCTGTGCCGGGGTGCGGCCGAGTTCGGCGGCCGGGCCGGTGACCTCGGGCAGTTCGAGCAGGTCGTACTTGCCCTGTCCGAGCGGACCCCAGGCCTCGATCCGGATGCCGTGCGCGGCGCAGAAGGCGGTCACCTCGGGCTGCTGATGCGCCGGATGCAGTTCGATCTGGTCGACCGCCGGGACCACCGCGGTCTCGTCGAGGAGTCGCTGCAGGTGACCGGGCAGGAAGTTGGAGACCCCGATCGAGGTGGCCAGACCGCGATCCCGGATGCCGATGAGCTTCTCCCAGGCGTGGACGTAGTTGTCGGCGGCCGGGGTGGGCCAGTGCACCAGATACAGGTCCACCCGGTCCAGTCCGAGCCGCTCGAGGCTCTGTGCGACGGCGGTGTCGGGGTCGTCGCCGTCATGCCGGTCGTTCCACAGTTTGGTGGTGACGAAGAGTTCCTCGCGGGCGAGGCCGCTGGCGGCGATCGCCCGGCCCACACCCGACTCGTTGCCGTAGACGGCCGCGGTGTCGATGTGCCGGTAACCCAGCTCCAGCGCCTGGGTCACGGCGCGTTCGGTCTGCTCCGGCGGGATCTTGAACACCCCGTATCCGAGCTGCGGGATGCGGTGGCCGTCGGTGAGCGCGATCTGAGGAATCGGTGACATCTCTCCACCGTAGAACCGGCGCCGGCATGCCGCCGGGCCGGCCGTGCCGAAACGCACCGACCGAGCACACGCTCGGCTACCGTGAAGCTCACTGCCCGACAGCACCGAAGGAGCACGACGTGTATCCAGGAACGTTCGCCGCGACCTCCCCCGACAAGCCCGCACTGATCCGGCCGTCCACCGGGCAGACCGTGACCTACGGGCAGCTCGATGCGAACTCCACCCGGATCGCCCACTACCTGCGCGAGACCCTCAGGCTGCGGCCCGGGGACACCGTCGCCATCGTCTCGGACAACGATCTGCACGTCCTCGACGCCTACTGGGCGGCGGTGCGCAGCGGCATGTACGTGACCGCGGTCAACTACCACCTCACCGCCGGTGAGGTGAACTTCATCCTCGGCGACTGCGAGGCCTCGGCGCTCTTCGCCTCCGCGGCGGTGGCCGACGCCGTCTCGGCGGCGCACGAGCTGCCGGGCCTGGCCGATCCGTCCCGCCGGATCGCCTGGGGCGGAGCGCTTCCGGGCTTCACCGACTACCCGGACGTGCTCGCCGCGGCGAGCGACGAACCGCTCACCGATCAGCCGCGGGGCACCGACATGCTGTATTCGTCGGGCACCACGGGGCGGCCGAAGGGCGTCAAGCCGACCCTGCCCGCCGGCCAGGTCGACGAGATCCCGGATCTGATCAGCGCGGTCTTCGGCCCCGTCTACCAGTTCGGCGAGGATTCGGTGTACCTCTCCCCCGCACCGCTCTATCACGCTGCGCCGCTGCGCTATTGCGCAATGGTCAACTCCCTGGGCGGCACCGTGGTGGTGATGGATCACTTCGACGCGCAGGAGGCGCTGCGGCTGATCGAAGAGTACCGGGTCACCCACAGCCAGTGGGTGCCGACCATGTTCGTGCGGATGCTCAAGCTCCCCGAAGCGGTGCGCGCCCGGTACGACGTGAGCTCGATGCGCGTGGCCGTGCACGCGGCGGCGCCCTGCCCGGCGGAGGTGAAGGCCAGGATGATCGAGTGGTGGGGTCCGGTGATCAACGAGTACTACGCCGCCACCGAAGCGGCCGGAGTCGCCCTGATCAGCTCGCAGGAGGCGCTCGACCATCCCGGATCGGTGGGCCGGGCCGTCCTCGGCGTTGCGCACGTCTGCGGCCCGGACGGTGCCGACCTGCCCGCCGGTGAGGTCGGAGTGATCTACTTCGAGCGCGACGAGATGCCCTTCGTCTACCACAACGATCCGGCCAAGACCGCCGAGGCGCAGCACCCGCAGCATGAGAACTGGGCCACCACAGGCGATCTCGGCTACCTCGACGACGACGGCTACCTGTATCTGACCGACCGCAAGGCCTTCACGATCATCTCCGGCGGGGTGAACATCTACCCGCAGGAGGCCGAGAACGTGCTGATCAATCATCCGGCCGTCTACGACGTCGGGGTCATCGGACTGCCCGACGAGGAACTCGGCGAGGTCGCCGTCGGCTTCGTCCAGCTCACCGCCGACGCCCAGGCCTCCGACCGGCAGTCCGCCGACGAACTGGCCGCCGAGCTGCTGGAGTTCACCCGCGGACAGCTGGCGACCTACAAGACGCCTCGTGAGATCCGCTTCGTCGACGATCTCCCGCGCACCCCTACCGGGAAGCTGGTCAAGGGCGAGCTGCGTGCGCAGGTCCTCGGCGGCTGACCCCGCGGGGCGGTGGCGGCCGGAATGCCCCGATCGTCCGGATTCGGTAACGCAGCGATAACAATCGCCCGTTCGGGCTAATTCCGGGACGGTCTCCGCCGAACTCTCCAGTGTCGGCAGTCACAGCTGCTTCCCAGCCTCGGTGCCGGCACACAACCCGTCAGCGGGTCGGGGAGAGCCCGAGCGTTCTCATGAATCATCAGCTTCCGCGTCGTCTGCGGAGACTTCTCTTCGTCATCACAGCCGTCCTCGCGTCCGTCGTTCTCGTGGCCGGACAGGGTCTGGCACAAGCGGAACCGAGCACGGAGACCACCGGCACCACCACCACCACGAGCACCGAGACCACCACTCCCACCGAGGCCGACGAGACCACCAGTCCCGAGACCACGAGCCCCGAGGAGAGCACGACCAGCCCCGAGGAGAGCACGACCACCAGCGAAACGACCACCACCACCGACAATCCCGAGCAGCGCGGCACCGTCGAGGTGCGTTCGGTGTACGTCAACACCGGCGAGCCCGCCGGCCTGGGAGTGGAGGTGGACGACGGTCAGGTGCTCGGCACCCCGTTCAGCATCAGCCACGCCCCCGGCGCGGTGAAGCTGGAGCCGGCCAGCAATCCCCCGCATGCCAGCCTGATCACCTCGGTCCCGGTGTACGCCCACGTCGACGCGGGTGAAACGGTGACGGTCACCTTCGAATTCATCGACACCAACGCCCAGAACCTGGGCCGGATCGACGTCTCGCTGCGCGACCGCGCCACCGGGGCCGGACTCGGCGGCGGTGTCTTCGAACTGCGGACCTGCGAAGGCGGGACCATCATGTCGACCATTCCGACGGCCGACGACGGCAGCGGCATCGGCTTCGCCCCCGACGGCTGCTACCGGATGCTGCAGACCTCGGCGCCGGCCGGCTACCGCGCCGCAGCACCGCAGACCGTGTACATCCACCCCGGCGAGCCGATCATGGTGACCGTCTACAACGAGAAGATCGGCTATGTGGAGCCGCGCAATCCGGCCGGACGCACTCCGCTGCAATCGATTCCGTCCGGACCGGTGTGGCGGCCATGAGGTCCGGCCACCGGCGGGCGGCGTGCTCCGTCGCAGCCCTGGCCGCCACCGCCCTGGTGGCCGGCTGCGGCGGCGGCGAACAGTCGGCGCCTCAGGACCGGCAGGGCGATCTGCCCGCCCCGGTGTCGGCGACGGTCGCCGATCCGGCCGCCCCCGAGTCGCTGACCCTGGCCGGACAGGCCGCGCCGACCAGACCGGTCAAGACCGACGCGTCGGGGGCGCTGCTGCCGCCGCAGAACGTGGCCGAGCTCGGCTGGTGGGCCGACTCCGCGCTGCCCGGTTCGGGAGCGGGCACCGTGGTGATCACCGGACACATCGACGAGGCCGACCAGGGCGACGGTTTCGCGAAAAGGTTCACCGCGCTGCATCGAGGCGACGAGGTGACCCTGCACACCGCCGGCGACCAGAGCGTGAGCTACCGGGTCGGCGAGGTGCAGACGGTGAACAAGGACGGTGGACTGCCGGTGGAACGGCTCAACCGCCTCGACGGGCCGGAGACGCTGGCCCTGGTCACCTGCGGCGGACCGTTCGTCGGACCCCCGCTGGGATACCGCGACAACATCGTGGTCTGGGCTTCACCGGAGTCCGCCACGCGCTCCTGAGGCGCCGAATCGGTACCGGTCACACCGTCGCACGTCACGCCCGGCCCTCACCGTGGCCGGGCGTGATATGCGACGCATTTCGCCGCGGACCCGGAGCCCGGCTTTCGGGACCCGGCACACCTCGCCTACCATCACATAGGTTTGCCTAACCTTTCATAGGGAGTGTGTCGTGTCCGTTTCGACGACGTCCGCGCCGTCGTTGTGCGTGGTCATCTGCTGCTACACCGATGATCGCTGGGATCTGCTGGTCCGGTCGATCGAGGCGGCGCTGCAGCAGGTGAACGAGCGCGACGAACTCCTGGTGGTCGTCGACCACAATCCACCGCTGCGCGAACGCCTGGCCCGGCACTTGTCCGATCCGCGGGTCCGGTTGCTCGGCAACGCCGAGGGCCCGGGCCTCTCCGGTGCGCGGAACACCGGGCTCGGTGCGGCCGCCGGCGATGTGATCGTCTTCCTCGACGACGATGCGGTGATCCTCGGCGGCGCCCTGGCGGTGCTCCGCGCCCGGTTCTCCGATCCGGCGGTCACCGCGATCGGCGGCGCGGTGCACCCGGACTGGACGACCGGCGCCCCGGGCTGGTTCCCGGCCGAGTTCGGCTGGGTCGTCGGCTGCGATTACCGGGGTCTGCCCGGCGACGGGGGTGCGCTACGCAATCCGATCGGAGCGGCGATGGCCGTCCGCCGCGACCCCCTGGCGGCCATCGGCGGCTTCTCCGCCCAGCTCGGCCGCACCGGCACCTTCCCCGCCGGCTGCGAGGAGACCCTGATGGGGATCGCGCTGCGCCGCGAGGACCCGCAGGCCGGCATCGTCCGGGAGACCGGCTTCGCCGTGCGGCACTGCGTTCCCGCCGAGCGCGGCACCTGGCGCTACTTCACCCGCCGCTGCTACCAGGAGGGCCGGTCCAAGGCGGTACTGGCCGGGCTCTCGAGCACCGGTGAGGCGCTCTCCTCCGAACGCGCGTACGCGCTGCGGGTGCTGACCTCCGGCCTGTGGCGCTACCGCACGCATCCGGCCGCCGCAGCCGCCGTCGTCGTCGGCTTCGCCTGCACCGCTGCGGGCTTCATCGCCGGCACCCTCACCAGCCTGCACCATCGCCAGTCTGCGGCGACGCCGCACCGAGAGGATCTGAAGTGACCCCCCTGCTCCGTCTGCTGCGCCACCCGCGCACCTCCCGCTTCGCGGCTCTGGGCCTGCTCGGCTACTTCGTCGGTGAATGGATCGTCTCGGCGTCCTGGCGCGGCGCCTTCACCTACCGGTGGGCCCGATCGGGTGAACTGGGCATCCCGTACTGCGGGCGCGGCGACATCCCCTGCAGCGCCATCTGGCCGGTGATGGACGCCGGCATGATCATCACCGGGGTGGCGATCATCGTCATCGCCGCCTCCTGGCGGGCGCTGAACTGGGCGCCCAACGCCGCGACCGCGGCCCTGATCATCGGCGGTATCGGTCTGATCGGCGCCGCCGTGATCACCGAACGCGTCGACTACCAGTGGCACGTCATCGCCCTGGACGTCTTCTTCGTCTTCACCACCGCAGGCTGCCTGCTGGTCGGCGTCTCCAACACCACCTGGCTGCCCGGCTCCGGCCGCACCGTGCTGACGGTGGCGGGCACCCTGGCGACCGTCGGCTACTTCGCGCTCACCGGCGGCCTCACCGGCTGGCTCGGCCCGGGCGGCACCGAGCGCGTCGTCATCTACTCGCTGCTGGCCGGCCTGCTGATCGCGGGCCTGCGCGGCGCCAAGCGCATCGACGCGCGGCCGGCCGGGCAGGGCGTGGCCGACGACGCCCCCACCGAGACCTTCGAGCCGATCGCCGCCGGCGACCCGGCGCGTCCGGCCCTGGTCGAAGAGACGGTCCATTGACCGCTCGAACCGCCTCCACCGCCCGGCGCGCGGCTCGGCTCGCTCCCCTGCTGGCGACCACTCTGGCCGGCGGCCTGATCACCACGGCGTGCAGCAGCGCCGCGGCCGACGAACCCGAGGTGCTCTTCGCCGACGAGTTCGACGGCCCGGCCGGCCCGGTCGGGCAGCCCTGGACGATGGAGACCGGCGGGGGTGGCTGGGGAAACGACGAGATGCAAGTCTACACCGACGATCCGGCGAACGTCCGGATCGACGGCGACGGCCATCTGGCGATCAGTGCCCGCTACGACGACGGCCGGCTCACCAGCGGCCGGGTGAGCACCTACGGCGGCTACTCGGTGCGGTACGGGACGGTCTCGGCCCGCGTCGCGCTGCCCGCCGGCCAGGGCCTGCATCCGGCCTTCTGGCTGCTCGGCGATAACATCCGCTCGGTGGGCTGGCCCACCGCCGGCGAGATCGACGTGATCGAGACCCTCAACGACGCCGGCGAATACCACACCTCGGTCAAGGCGCCGCGGGACTCGGTGGACCGCGGCCAGGAGGTCGCCGCATCGGGCGTCCCGGACGAGCCGCTGGCCGGCGAATTCCGCACCTACTGGATGCGCAAGGAGCCCGGCCGGATCCAGACCGGGATCGACGACACCACCCTGCTCACCGCAACACCCGGCGATCTGGCTCCGGACGCTCAGTGGGTCTTCGACGCCCCGTTCCATCTGCTGCTGAACCTGGCCGTGGGCGGAAACTGGTCGGGACCGCCGGACGAGCAGCGCACCCCGAATCCCTCCACCATGCTGATCGACTGGGTGCGGGTGACCGCGCTGTGAACGACGAGGACCTGCATTCACCCGTGAACGACGAGAACGCTCTGACCGTGCCGATGACCCCCGGCGGCCCGCCCGAATGGCCGGGCGCCACCTGGATCGCGAGCCTGAACCTCGCGGCCCTGCCCACCACCGGAGCCGGCGCGCCGCGCCGGGTCACGCTGCCCGCGCCCGCCGCCGACGGCTACACCAGGGCCAGGGTCCTGATCCGCGACGGCTACCGCCCGCTGCGCTTCGCCGAGGCGGCCGTCGTCGACGGTGACCTCACCCTCGAGCTGCCGGCTCTCGAGCAGGCCGCACCGGCCGCTCCGGCGGCGCTGCCGCCGAGCAGCGTGGTGCTGTGCACCCGGGACCGGCCCGACGACCTGCGCGGCGCACTGCGCTCGCTGCAGGCGCTGGACTACCCCGACTTCGAGATCGTCGTCGTCGACAACGCCCCGAGCACCGACGGCACCGCGCAGGTGGTCGACGAATTCGGCGACCCCCGCATCCGCCGGGTCCTCGAGCAGGTGCCCGGCCTGGCCAGTGCCCGCAACGCGGGACTGCGCGCCGCCGCCCACGAGATCGTCGCCTTCACCGACGACGACGTTGTGGCCGACGCCGGCTGGCTGCGCGGCATCGCGGCCGGCTTCGCGCGGGCCGACGACGTGGTCTGCGTCTGCGGGACGGTGCCGAGCGGCGAACTGCGCACCCTCTCCCATGCCTACTTCGACTGGCGCGTCTCGTGGGGCGAGAATCTGCAGAGCCGCGTCTACCGGCTCGCCGAGCCGCCGGCCGACCTTCCGCTCTTCCCCTTCCAGGTGGGCGCCTACGGCACCGGCGCCAACTTCGCGCTGCGCGCCGAGGCCGCCGCCGCGATCGGCGCCTTCGACGAACGGCTCGGGGCCGGCACCGCGACCCGCGGCGGCGAGGATCTGGACATGTTCTTCCGGGTGCTGGCCGCCGGTCACGCCCTGGCCGCCGAACCGTCGGCGATCATCTGGCATCGGCACCGGTCGGACAGCGACGCCCTGCTCAGCCAGGCCAAAGGCTACGGCGTGGGGCTCGGGGCCTGGCTGACCAAGGTCGCGCTCACCAAGGAACACCGACGGCTCGCGCTGCGCGTGGTGCGCCGCCGGGTCGGTGCTGTGGGCCGGGCCGGAGCGGCGTACGCCTCGGTGGCGGCGCCCCCGGCCGAGGTCACCGACGGCCTGCCGCGCTCGGTGGGCCGCACCGAGGTCCTCTCGGTGCTCGGCGGGCCGCGCGCACTGTGGCGGGAGAGCCGCCGCCGGCCGCGCAGCACCTGGTCGGCCGCGGCGACGGGAACCCGGCGATGACCGGCGTCCTCGAGGCCGCACCCGCGACCGCACCGATCCCGCCGGCCCCCGAGGCCGCTGCCTCGCCCCCGCGCCTGCGCATCCCGGATCTCGCAGCACTGGGCGCCGTGGCCGGGCTGCTGGGTCTGCTGCCCCTGGGCGTGGTCGTCAAGAGTCTCCTGATCGGGGCGTTCGCCCTGCTCGGGCCGGGTGCGGCGGTCCTGACCTGGGTGCGGGTGCCGCGCGCCGCCCGGCTCGCGGCGATCCCGACGGTCAGCCTGGCGCTGGTGACCCTGACGACGATCACCGCGATGTGGTCGTACCGCTGGAACGTGACCGGCATCCTGGTGCTCGGTGCACTGGCCGTGCTCGGCAGCAGCGGCTACTGGTACGCGTCCCGCGCCGCCTGGCCCGACGTGCGGCGCTGGCCCGCGCGGGCCGGTGCGGGACTGCGCACCGTGGCGACCGGTGCCGGATGGACGGTGCCGACGGCCCTGTGCCTGGTGGCACTGGCGATCTGGGCGGCGGCGATGCCGTCGCTGCCCGGCGCCGAGGCGAACTTCTACGGTCTGGTGCTCTCCGGCAGCGGCGTTCTGCTCATCCCGGCCACCGTGCTGGCGACCGTCGCCTTCCTGTGGGCGGTGTTCACCCGCCGATTCGGGGCCGCGGTGCTGGCGGTGGCGACGACGATCGTCGTCCTGCGCGGCACCACCTGGGCCGGCACCGAGGTCCCGCTCTACGACTGGACGTACAAGCACATCGGCGTGGTGCGCTACATCCAGGAGTTCGGTCACATCACCCCGCCCGGCACCGACATCTACACCCAGTGGCCGGCGGTCTTCGTCACCTCGGCCTGGTTCTGCGATCTGACGGGCCTGGATCCGATGACCCTCGCCCACCTGTTCGCGCTGCTGATCCACGTGCTGATCGCGGTGATCGTCTACTCCGGTGCCCGGCTCATCGGGCAGCCGCCGATCACCGCCCTGATGGCGATCTTCATCGCCGAGATCGCCAACTGGGTGGGCCAGGACTACTTCGCTCCGCAGGCGTGGACCATCATGCTGGCCTTCGGCTTCCTGGTGCTGATGCTGGCCTCTCGCGGCGCTCCGCAGGCCGGGGTGCTGGCGATCATCCCGTTCGCCGCGATCGTGCCCAGTCACCAGCTCACCCCGTTCTGGCTGGTCGGGGCGGTGGTACTGCTGGCGATCTTCCGGTACGCCCGGCCCCGGTGGGCGATCGCGGCGATGATCGCCATCGTCGGCTGCTATCTGCTGCTCAACCTCCAGGCGGTGGCACCGTACGGGATCTTCTCCGGCGGCAATCCGGTGGCGAACGCCGCGAGCAACATGCCGATGTCCGGGGTGCCCGCCAAGTCGCACACCTCCATGGTGTGCCGCGGTCTGTCGGCAGGTGTGATGCTGGCGGCGGCCGCGTCGGCGGCGTGGGGCCTGCGCCGAAAGCACCGGCATGTGCTCAGCTGCTCGATCATCGCCTTCTGCTCCCTCGGACTGCTGGTGGCGCAGGGGTACGGCGGCGAGGCCATCTTCCGGGTGTACCTCTACGGTCTGCTCGGCTGTGCCCTGCTCATCGCCCCGGCGATGATCGCTCTGCTCGACCGGTGGCGCGCCGGACCGCTCGGCAAGCTCACCTCGGGCGCCGCCGCCGGCGGTCTGCTGGCCGCCTCGCTGGCCGGCCTCTACTCTTTTTACGCGCTCTGGCCGATCGTGGTGGAGACCCGCGCCCAGGTGACCACCATCTCCCGGCTGGTCGACGAGGCCGAGCCGGGCAGCCGGTTCATGATGATGGCGGCGAGCGGGATGCCGTTCCGCGGCACCGCTCACTACGCGGCCATGACGCTGGCCAATCCGTACTGGGACGATCCGCTCGAGCTCGAATACGGTGCCCGTCAGGACCTGTTCCCCAACGACGAGCAGCTCGGTTACCTGAACTGGCGGGCGAGCCAGCTCGACTATCCGTCGTACGTGCTCTTCACTCCGCAGTCGGACCGGCGCATGGAGTATTACGGCACGTTCGCGCCCGACGCTGACGACCGCTTCGCAGCGGTCCTCGACGCCGATGCGCACTGGCAGAAGATCTACGACGACGACGGCACGGTGGCCTTCCGGTTCGACCCCGAGCAGAATTGACCCCGAGCAGCATCGACCCCGAGCAGATCTGGCCCCGATCAGGGACGGCGGAGCTGCTGTCCGTCCGCCATCGGCTACTGGCCGGCAGAGAACCGCACGGCGGCGGTCAGCTGGGCCGCGATCGAGGTACCGGGACTCAGCGGCCACCGCCGCATGATGTACTCGGCGGCCTCGTCCACCGAGAGCCGGCGGGTGGAGTTGCCGGTCCGGACCCAGAACTCCGGCGAGGCGCTCTTGCCCGGCCGCAGGTACACCGGCCGCGGCGAGGCACCGGTGCGCAGCCGGGCCACCGGTGCGGTGGTGCCGCCCCGGGTGACCTCCTCCACGGCGATCGAGACCAGCGTCGCCGCGTGCTGCCCCAGCGCGGTGGTCAGCAGATCGCGCAGCCACAACTCGTAGCGGTCGGCGTCGGGCTGGCGCAGCGTGGCGTAATCCTGCTCGAGTCCGAGCAGCCGGCCGTCGTCGTCGACACCGATCAGCAGTGTCCCGCCGTCGCTGTTGAGGAAGGCTGAGACGGTCTTGGTGATCACCTGCTCCATCCGCGGATCCTTCTCCCCGGTGCGCAGATTGATCCGGGCGGTGGACTTGTACTCCACCCGGTCGGACTCGCCGGCGCTGAGCAGCTCGTCGATCGAGGCCTGCTGCGGTCGCTGGAAGTGTGCGGCGATCATGCTGTAGACCAGCACAGCGGCCACCGCGCCGAGAAGTGCCAGCAGGACGGCCATCGGGGATCGCAGGTGCGCGGTGGGACGGATCGCCCACGCCACCAGAAAGCCCAGTGCCGCACCGAGTATCGACAGCACCATCGAGGTGGACGCCGACAGCTGCGCCCGGTCACGGAGGATCCTGCGGGCGACGGCGCCGAACAGTCCGGCACCGGCGAGCACCACCACCAGAGTCAGCGACACCATCCAGAGCGGAGTGGACTCACGAACCGAATTCCACACGGCGCGAGCTCCTTTCGTGACCGTCAGGCCAACTCGATGAGTTCCTGGTACTCGTCGGACCAGTGATCCTCGGTACCGTCCGGCAGCAGAATCACCCGCTGCGGGTCGAGGGCGGCCGCGGCCGCCGGATCGTGGGTCACCAGCACCACGGCGCCGGTGTAGCTGCGCAGCGCGTCGAGGACCTGCTCACGCGAGACCGGATCGAGGTTGTTCGTCGGTTCGTCGAGCAGCAGCACGTTGGCCGCCGAGGACACCAGCCCGGCGAGCGCCAGACGCGTCTTCTCGCCGCCCGAAAGAGTGCCGGCCGGCTGCTCTAGCTGCGGTCCGGTGAACATGAACGCGCCGAGCAGCCCCCGCAGGTCCTGCTCCCCCGCATCCGGGGCGGCGTGGCGGATGTTCTCCCAGACCGTCGCCTGATCGTCGAGGGTGTCGTGCTCCTGGGCGAAGTAGCCCAGCTTGAGGCCGTAGCCGGCCTCGACGCTGCCGAGATCGGGCTCTTCGGTGCCCGCGAGCAGCTTGAGCAGAGTTGTCTTGCCGGCGCCGTTCAGGCCCAGTACCACCACCCGGCTGCCCTTGTCGATGGCCAGATCCACCCCGGTGAAGATCTCCAGCGAGCCGTAGACCTTGGTGAGCTCACTCGCCGTGAGCGGGGTCTTGCCGCACGCGGCCGGCTCCGGGAACCGGATCCGGGCGGTCTTATCGGCCACCCGCTCCTCGTCGAGCTCGTCGATCATCTTCTCAGCACGTTTGAGCATCTGCTGTGCGGCAGTGGCTTTGGTGGCCTTGGCGCCGAGTTTGGCGGCCTGGGTGCGCAGCGCCGACGCCTTCTTCTCGGCGTTGGCGCGCTCCCGGCGGCGCCGCTGCTCGTCGGTCGCCCGTGCGTCCAGGTAGCGCTGCCAGCCCATGTTGTACACATCGGCCTCTCCGCGCACCGCGTCGAGGAACCAGACACGGTTGACCACGTCGGCGAGCAGGTCCACGTCGTGACTGATCACCACCAGGCCGCCGTCGTGGTTCTGCAGGAACGCCCGCAGCCAGGAGATGGAGTCGGCGTCGAGGTGGTTGGTGGGCTCGTCGAGCAGCAGTGTGGTGTCGGACTTGCCCGAGCCGTCGGAGGCGGCGAACAGGATCCGGGCGAGTTCGATCCGGCGACGCTGACCGCCGGACAGCGTCCGCAGCGGCTGAGCGAGCACCCGGTCGGGCAGCCCGAGGCTGTTGCAGATCCGGGCGGCCTCGGACTCGGCGAGATAGCCGCCGAGCGCCCCGAACCGCTCCTCGAGCCGGGAGAACTTGGCAATGGCCTTGTCGCGCAGGCGATCGTCGTCCGCCTCGGCCATGATGGTCTGCTGTTTGGCCATCTGCTGGAGGATCTCGTCGAGACCGCGGGCCGAGAGCACCCGGTCCTTGGCGAGCACGCTCAGATCCCCCTCCTTGGGGTCCTGCGGCAGGTAGCCGAGCGGACCGCTGCGCCGGACCGTGCCGGCATAGGGTTCGGTCTCACCGGCCAGAATCCGCAGGGTGGTGGTCTTGCCGGCACCGTTGCGGCCGACCAGGCCGATCCGGTCACCGGGAGCGATGCGGAGGGCATCGCCGGGCGCCGACAACAGGGTCCGGGCGCCCGCACGCACCTCGAGGTCGGTGGCAGTGATCACAACGGGCCAGTCTACCCGGCAACCGGGTACCGGCTTCACCACGGCTCCGGCTACCGTGTGAGTGGTGCAGAGGCAGCGCTCAGAACTCCAGACCGTCCGGGCCGGGCTGCTCAATCGTCTGCACGCAGGCACCCGGTCGGTCGCCGTCTTCGGGCCGATGGAGGTACCCGATCCCGCCGACGCCCGCCGTCGCCTGAGCGCCTATCTCGACGCCGGCCCGGCGACCCGGGTGGGTCTGCGGCCCGACCCGGCACGTCGGCGCTGGCGCTGGGACCCGGAGTCGGTCGTGGACCAGGTGGTCGCGGTCCCGCCGGCGTCCTCCCCCGAAGAGTTGCTCACCGCTCTGCGGTCCGCCGCACCGTTCCGGCTCGGCTTCGCCGGGCCCTACACGACGGCCGAATTCGATCACGGCGTCGGCGAGGTCCAGTCGGCGTTGCTGGCCGCGCTGGTCGCCAACGGCGTACTCGATCCGCGCCGGCCCGAGGTGCTCGCCGCTGTCACCGCCCCGCGCGCCGGCCTGACCTCCGCGGCACTGCGCACCCTGGCCGCCCATCCGATGCGGATCGCGGCGATCCTGCGCCAATTGCACGAGCAGCCCGCGGCGGAGCCGCCGACGGCCGCGGAGCCGGTCGGCTGGGGTTCGGGACCCGATACCCGGGCCGCGGTCCTCGATGCCGAGACGGTGGCTGCCCTGCGTGCCCGGCCGGCCTCCGGGACCCGGCCATCGGTCAAGACCCTGATTCTGTGCGCTCTGGTCGCCGCTCTCGCCGACGCCGGGGTGCCCCTGGACCCATGGCTCACGATGCCGGTGGATCTGCGGCGCTATCTGCGGCCCGGCGTCAATCCGCTCGGCAACATGGTCGCCGGCGTCGAATTCCACCACCGTCCCGGCGACGATCCGGCCGAGCTGCACCGCCGCATCGGCGTCGCCGTGGCCTCCGGCCGGCCGGTCGCCGGCGCCCTGCGCAGCTCGGTCGCCGGTGCCGGCGCGATCCTCGGCCGGCGGGCACTGCGCCCGGAGGCACTCCCGCCCGGCCCGGCCCGGCTGCTGTTCTCCGGGATCCACGGTTCCCCGATGTTCTCCCTCTTCCGATGGACCGATCCGGCCTCGGCGGTGGCGCTGTGCCGCTCCGATCCGGCCGGTCCGACCGACATCACGGTGACCTCCATCGAGGTGCACGGTCGCTGCACGCTCACCGCGAGCTTCTGGCCCGACCATCAGGACGGCGATCGCCTGCAGACCGCCCTCGACCGCATCGCCGCGGATCCGCTGCGCTATCTGGACTGAGTGCCCGTGCGGCTGGACCGCCACGCCCGCACCAGCGGCGTCGTCACCAGGACTGCGGCCGTGCCCTCTGCGGCGAGCAGCGCCCACGCCGCGGCGATCACTCCGTGATCGTCGATCCACAACAGCGTCAGCGACAGCATGAGCCCGGCGCTGATCAGCTGGACGGCCAGGGCAGGCAGCAGCCGGCGCCGGATCCGGCACAGCGCGGTGTAGGCCGCGCCGCACGCGGCGAGGGGCAGCGCCGCCGCGGCCGTCTGCAGCACCCGGCCGCCGTTCTCGGCGTAGTCGCGTCCGGCCAGGGCCAGGACGACCGGGCCGAGAAGGATCAGCGCCAGACAGGCCAGCACCGAGACACCGCCGAGGATGGCCCCGAAGCGGGCGCTGAGCGCCGTGAAGCGGTCCGGCCGGGCGGCCACTGCGGCCACATAGGGTCCGGTGAGCATCGTCTGCAGCACCAGCACGGCGCTCATCAGCGACCACACCAGCGCGAAATAGGCGTTCTGATCCGCGCCGACCCGCGCGATCACCACCATCGGCAGGATGAGCGGAGCCAGGGCCGTCACCACGAAGACCCCGTAGTTGGCGGCCAGGAACCGCGCCTGCTCCCGGCCCGGCGGCAGCAGTTCGCCGGCCGCCCCGGACATGCCCGCCGCGCGCACCCGCCGGGCCACCGGTACCGCGATCACCGCACCGGCGAGCACCGCGGTGAGGATCCAGGATCCGGTGATGGCCAGCCGGCCTGCCAGGCCCGCGAGCAGCGCGGCGCCGGCCAGTTTGGCGACCGCGTGCCCGATGTTATTGCCCGCGGCCCAGTCAGCCCGGTGCAGGCCCACCGCGAGGTGGTCGAGCATCGCGAAGAGTGAGAGTGCGACCACGAAGAGCGGGAAGAGGAGCAGTTCGGTGCGCCCGCTGAACATCTCGTCGACCGGTCCCACCAGGACGAAGATGCTGCCGAGCAGCAGGCCCGCCCCGGCACCGGCGGTCAGGCCGCGGCGGACGATCCGGCCGCGGGCCGGTCCGGCGACCGGCAGGAAGCGTTCGAAGTAGGCGCCCAGACCCAGGTTCCCGAAGGAGGCGAGCATGGTGGCCGCGGTGATCACCGCGGCGGCGGCGCCGACCTCGGCCGCCGGATACAGCCGCCCCATCACCACCCAGTAGACCAGGCCCAGCACCGCGGTCCCCGCCGCCGAGACCGCCAGCGCCAGAGAATTGCGCGCGATCGCGGTGTCGGCGTCCGGCGCGGTCGCGTCCGGGGGTGCTGTGGCAGTCATGATCGTGGGAAGGCTACCCTAAGATCCGTGCGGGGAGGGGTCGGCACCGGGCCGGGGTCCTCCGCGGTGACATGCGATGACATCGCCGCGCGGCGGCCCGGCGTGGCCGATCTCACTCCCCCGGTTCCCGACTCTCAGTTCGGTGAGGCTACCCTAAACAAATGTCGCATTCCGGCGATCGGCCGGAATGCGCCGACCCCCGACTTCAGGAGCAGACCGTCCGATGACCCCCAAGCTGGGTCAAAGCGCCGGCGGTGCGGTCGGTACGGGTCTGCGACGGATCAGCGAGCGGCAACAGGACTCTCCATGAGCAACGGCATCACCTGTTCGGCGAACCGCCGCGCCTCCGCGGCCAGCGGCCAGCCGGACAGGATCCAGGTGCGCGCGCCGAGCTGTTCGGACAGTCGCTCGAGGCTCTGCGCGACGGTGCGCGGGCTGCCGATCAGGTAGTTGCCCGAGCCCTTGCCGGCGATGTCGAAGGGAGGTTCACCCGAGGTCCAGGTGGTCAGCCCGGCCGCCAGCCCCGGGGCGAACTCGAGTTCGTCCCGGCCGGGCAGCCGGCCGGCGCGCAGCGCCTCGATGCGCGCCTGCACCTGAGGGTCCGGCGAGGTGATCTCCTCGAGTCCCGGGAAGCCGAAGGATCTCAGGTTGCGATCGGCCAGCCGCCTCATCTCGGCCGGATCGGTCTGGGAGAGCTGCCACTCGAAGTGCTCCCACGCCTGCTCGTCGGTGTCCCGCACGATCACGCTCGCGAGCACCCCGCAGGGCAGTTCCCGGCCGGCCTGCGCCGCCGCGGCGCGGACGGTGTCGAAGGTGCGGGCGAGCCCGGCGGGTTCGGCCAGGAAGCTCAGGTAGACGTCGAGCACTTGCGCGGCGTGGGCCACTCCGGCCGGCGAGGCGCCGGTCCCCCACAGCGCCAGCCGTTCCTGCCGCGGCCCGGGAATGGCCGGCTTGTACTGCGGTCCGGCCGTGAAGTACTCGCCCTCGACCGCGGAGGGGTCGTCACCGTACATCCGGCGCACCGTCTCCCAGTACTCGGCCGAGACGCGGTAGCGCTCGTCCTTGCCCTCGAAGCGCCCGTAGCGGGCCAGTACCGGGTCGGCGCCGTTGACCTGATTGATGATCAGTCGTCCGCCCGAGTAGTGATCGAAGACCTGCGCCTGCTCGGCCATCATGGCCGGGGGTTTGGCACCGGGATACTCCGGCACCAGAAAACGCAGCTGTTCGGTGGCCGAGACCAGGGCGATGGGCTCGCGTGCGGTGCACAGCACCCCGTAGTAGCCGAGCCGATCGATCTCCGCGACGGTCTGCCGCAGGTGCTCGAGCGACGGGGCCACCCGGTGTTCGCTCTGCCACGGTACGGTTCCGTCGGCACGGTTGAGATACCAGAGGAACCGGAAGCCGTCGCCGTCCTCACTAGTCATATTGGTAAGCCTAGCCTTAGCATTCCTCGGGCTCAGCATCGACCGACGGTGGCGTGCGCCACAGAGCCGAGGTGTCGTAGCGTGACCGTCATGAGCCCAGCCCGCCGCCCAGACACCGATCTGCTGGTGGTCGGCGCCGGTCCGGCAGGCCGGGCCCTGGCGCACCGCGCCGGCGCCGCGGGGCTGTCGGTGAGGCTCGTCGACCCCGCGCCGCACCGGCCGTGGACGCAGACCGTGGGGATGTTCACCGACGATCTGCCCTCCTGGCTCGACCGTTCGGTGATCGCCGCCGCCGACGAGACGATCGTCGTCTTCACCCCGCACCGCCGGGTGGTCGGCCGCGGATACTGCATCCTCGACACCGCGGCGCTGCAGCAGGCACTGACCCTGCACACTGTGAGCGTGGTGACCGCCGCCGCGGCCTGGGTGAGCTCGTCGGCGGTCCGGCTGGCCGACGGACGGCTGCTCACCGCGCGCACGGTGATCGATGCGCGCGGGAACCGCGCCGCAGCGGTGCCGCACCAGCGCGCCTACGGCGTCCGGCTCCACCACGACGGACCGGCCCCGATGGTGCTGATGGACTGGAGCCGGAGCCCGGCCGCGGCCCCGACGTTCAGCTACCGGGTACGGCTCTCGCCCACGGCGATGCTGGTCGAGGAGACCTCGCTGGCCGCCTGCGACGGACCGGCTGCAGCCGTCCTCGCCCTGCGCAACCGGCCGCACCAGATCGCGGCCGCCGGGGACGCCGGGGTGCCAGGTGACGCCGGCGGCGAACCGGAACTGGTCGACTTCCCGCTGCATCCGGCCCGGCTCCCCTGGCGGGTCCCGGCCGGCGGTGCGCTGGCCTTCGGCGCGGGCGGCGGGCAGATGCATCCGGCCAGCGGCTACAGCATCGCCGAATCGCTGCGCAGCGCGGAGCTGCTGGCCGGCGCACTGGCCGCCGGCGCCGATCCCCGGCGCGCACTCTGGCCGCCGGCCGCCCGCCGCACCTATCTGCTGCGCCTGCTCGGCCTGCAGGTCCTGCTTCGTCTCGACGGCGCCGAACTGTGCCGCTTCTTCGACGCCTTCTTCTCACTGCCGGTCGCCGATCAGCGCGCCTACCTGTCCACCCGCGACGACCCGGCCGGACTCGCCCGCACCATGCTCGCGGTCTTCGCCCGCGCCGGGATGCGCCTGCAGTCACGGATCGCCGCCACCAGTGCGGTGGCGGCGATCCGGCTGGCGGTGACGGCTACTGCTGCTGCTGCCGGCTCTCGGCGATGGCCTTGTCCACGTCGAGCTCCTTGAGCTGTCCGATCAGCGAGTCGAGCGCCTGCGGCGGCAGCGCGCCGGCCTCGTTGAACACCAGGTGTCCCTTCTTGAAGGCCATCAGCGTGGGGATGGAGCGGATGCTCGCCGCCGAGGCCAGCTGCTGCTGGGCTTCGGTGTCGACCTTGCCGAAGACGATGTCGGCGTTGTTCTCGGCCGCGGCCTCGAAGGTCGGGGCGAACTGCCGGCACGGACCGCACCAGCTGGCCCAGAAGTCCACCAGGACGATGTCGTTGTCGAGGACGGTCTGCTCGAAGTTCTCACCGGTCAGTTCGATTGCGCTCATAGTCCGTCCAACCCACCGGTCCCGGCGCCTATTCCATCGCTCGACCCGGATGACCGCACAGCCGGGCCCAGCGCGACGGTCCGCGCCGGCGGCAGCGGCCGGCGACGTCCGCGGACCAGCAGCGCCACCGCCACCCCGGCGGCCACGCCCAGCACGGTGTCCAGCGCCCGCATGACCAGCAGATGCGCCGTCGGCTCGGGTTCGGCGAGCATCGTCATCACCATGATCAGCGGGGTGAAGAAGCCGATCGCGATCGCATAGTGCCGGGTCATGAACAGTTCGGTGGGCCACAGGAGCAGTGCCGCCACCGCGGCCACCGCCCAGGGCGGGAGCCCGGGACCGAGCAGCCCGGCGGCCACCACCAGACCGGCGAAGGTGCCGAGCAGCCGATGCGCCGCCCGGGTCAGCACCAGCCGTCCCTCGCCCGGCCGCCGTCGATCGCCGCCAGCGGCACTGCCGCGGCAGCCATCGCCCAGTTGGCGTGGTCCACGCCCAGCGCCAGGCCTAGGCCGCCCGCGGTGCCGACGGCCAGCCCGTAGCGCACCGCGTGCACCCTGATGCCCGGCGCAGGACGGCGCAGCACCTGACCTATGCCGTAGAGCCACGGCCGGCCGGCCGGCGGATGCGGGGTGCCGATCGTGCCGATCAGGATCGCCAGCAGAGCGGTACCGGCGCACAGTCCGATCGCGGCCAACGGCGTGGTGAGTCCGGCCGGCGCCGTCGCGGTGGCGCCGAGCGCGAAGATGAAGAAGAACGGGCCGGCCGGGCGCAACCGCACCGCATCGGCGAGCAGTGAGCTGACCATCGCGAACGCGGTCTCCACCAGCACCAGCACCCAGATCGGCAGCAGTGCGGCGGTGGGCAGGGCCAGGCTCGCCAGCACCCGCAGTGCGTGACGATGATCGGCGCTGTCCGGACGCAGCGCGGAGGGTACAGAAGGCACCGGCTCAGCTGGTCAGCTGAGCCGGTGCCGGTGAGAGGTGGGCGGCGTTCACACGGTGAAGCCGAGTGCGCGGAGCTGCTCGCGGCCGTCGTCGGTGATCTTGTCCGGTCCCCACGGCGGCAGCCACACCCAGTTGAGCTCGATGTCGGTGCACAAGCCGGAGTTGATCAGCACCCCGCGGGTCTGGTCCTCGATCACATCGGTGAGCGGGCAGGCGGGTGAGGTGAGGGTCATGTCGATCTTGGCGACGGCCTCGTCGGTCACCTCCAGCCCGTACACCAGGCCGAGGTCCACGACGTTGATCCCCAGTTCGGGGTCCACCACGTCGCGCATGGCCTCCTCGACGTCGTCGAGGGTCGGCAGCGAGGTCTGCACCTGCTCCGGTGCTCCGGCCGGCGTCCCGGCCGTATCGGTCTGTGTGGCTTCGTTGGTGTCGGTCATGACTGTGCTCCCACTTGTCGGTCGACGGTCCTTCCCAGAACGTCTTTGAAGGCCATCCAGCCCAGCAGCGCGCACTTCACGCGCGCCGGATATTTGCTCACGCCGGCGAAGGCGATACCGTCGCCGATCACGTCTTCGTCGCCCTCGTCGGCCCCGCGCGAGGACACCATGGCGTTGAAGGAGTCCACGGTGGCCAGGGCCTCCTCCACCGGCAGCCCCACCACCTGGTCGAACAGCACCGAGGTGGAGGCCTGCGAGATCGAGCAGCCCTGGCCGTCGTAGGACACGTCGGAGACCACGCCGTCGGTCACCTTGACCCGCAGCGTCACCTCGTCACCACAGGTCGGATTCACGTGGTGCGCTTCGGAATCGAAGGGCTCGCGCAGCCCGCGGCCGTGCGGATGCTTGTAGTGGTCCAGGATCACGTCCTGGTACATCTGCTCCATCCGCATCTCAGCGCCCCCCGAAGAATCGCTGGGCGGTGACGATCGCATCGGCCAGGGCGTCCACCTCGTCGATCGTGTTGTAGACGGCCAGCGAGGCGCGGGCGCTGGCGGCCACCCCGAGCCGGCGATGCAGCGGCCAGGCGCAGTGGTGACCCACCCGGATGGCCACACCCTCGTCGTCGAGCACCTGCCCCAGATCGTGCGCGTGGATCCCGTCGACCACGAACGACAGTGCGCCGCCGCGGTCGTCCGCCTCGGCCGGTCCGATCAGCCTCAGGCCGTCGATCGACAGCAGCCGCTGCAGACCGTGTTCGACGAGCATGCGCTCGTGGGCGGCGACGGCGTCCATGCCGAGCTTCTCGAGGTACTCCACGGCCGCGCCGAGGCCCACGGCCTGTGAGGTCATCGGCACGCCCGCCTCGAAGCGCTGCGGGGGCGGCGCGTAGGTGGAGACCTCCATGGTGACGGTCTCGATCATCGAACCGCCGGTCAGAAAGGGCGGCAGCTGCGACAGCAGCGCGGCCCGTCCGTACAGCACGCCGACGCCGGAAGGCCCGAGCATCTTGTGCCCGGAGAAGGCGGCGAAGTCCACGCCCAGACCGGCGAAGTCCACCGGCAGGTGCGGCACCGACTGGCAGGCGTCGAGCACGGTCAGCGCACCCACCTCCCGCGCCCGCGAGACCAACTCGGCCACATCGCTGACCGCGCCGGTCACATTGGACTGGTGGGTGAAGGCGACGATCTTGACCGACGGATCCAAAGTGAGCGAGTCCAGGTCGATGCGCCCGTCGTCGGTGACCCCGTACCAGCGCAGGGTGGCACCGGTACGCCGGCACACCTCCTGCCAGGGCACCAGATTCGCGTGGTGCTCCAGTTCGGTGATCACCACGGTGTCGCCCGGCCCGAGCGGCTTGCCGCCGGCCAGCGCCGTGCACCGGTCGTCGCTGAGCGTGTACGCCACCAGATTCAGCGATTCGGTGGCGTTCTTGGTGAACACCAGCTCGTCGACGGCGGCGCCGACGAAGCCGGCGATCGCGGCGCGGGCGTGCTCGTACGCATCGGTCGCCTCTTCGGCGAGCTGGTGCGCACCGCGGTGCACGGCCGCGTTATGCGTCAGCAGGAAGTCGCGTTCGGCGTCGAGGACCTGCAGCGGACGCTGCGAGGTGGCACCCGAGTCGAGGTAGACCAGCGGTTTGCGGTCGCGCACCGTCCGCGCCAAGATCGGGAAGTCTGCGCGCACGGCCGTGACGTCGATCCCTGTCGAGACGGTCATCGGTCCCCCTTGTCGTAATGGTGCTGCCGGTCGGACGGCCGGAAGCTACTGCGCGGCGGCGGCGGAGGTGAACCGCACGTAACCGTTCTCCTCCAGCTCGTCGGCCAGTTCGGCGCCGCCGGACTCGACCACCCGGCCGTCGACGAAGACGTGCACGAAGTCGGGCTTGATGTAACGCAGGATCCGGGTGTAGTGCGTGATCAGCAGGATGCCGCCGGTCTCGCGCTCCTTGTAGCGGTTCACACCCTCCGAGACGATCCGCAGGGCATCGACGTCCAGGCCGGAGTCGGTCTCGTCGAGGATGGCGATCTTGGGCTTGAGCAGGCTCAGCTGCAGGATCTCGTGGCGCTTCTTCTCGCCGCCGGAGAAGCCCTCGTTCACGCTGCGCTCGGCGAAGGCCGGATCGATCTCCAGCTCGGTCATCGCCTCCTTGGTCTCCTTGACCCAGTGCCGCAGCTTGGGGGCCTCGCCGCGCACTGCGGTCGCGGCGCTGCGCAGGAAGTTCGACATCGAGACGCCGGGCACCTCCACCGGGTACTGCATGGCCAGGAACAGGCCGGCGCGGGCGCGCTCGTCCACGCTCATCTCCAGCACGTCTTCCCCGTCGAGGGTGATCGAGCCGCCGGTGATCTCGTACTTCGGGTGACCGGCGATGGCGTACGAGAGCGTCGACTTACCCGAGCCGTTCGGGCCCATGATCGCGTGCGTCTCACCGGAGTTCACGGTCAGGTCCACACCCTTGAGGATGTGGATGGGTTCGGCGTCGGGATCGGACTGGGCGACGTCGACGTGCAGATCGCGGATCTCGAGAGTGGTCATGATTTCTGGGTATTCCTTCGTGTCTGTGGGCTGTGGGCGCGGCTCAGGCGCCGGCGGATTCGAGCTCGGCTTCGATGGCCGCTTCGAGCCGCTCACGCAGCTCCGGCACGGTGATCTTGGCGAGCACCTCGCCGAAGAATCCGCGGACCACCAGTCGACGGGCCTGATCCTCGGGGATACCGCGGGCCTGCAGGTAGAACAACTGCTCGTCGTCGAATCTTCCCGTGGCGCTGGCGTGGCCGGCTCCGACGATCTCGCCGGTCTCGATCTCCAGGTTCGGCACCGAGTCGGCGCGGGCGTTGTCGGTGAGCACCAGATTGCGATTGAGCTCGTAGGTGTCGGTGCCGTCGGCGGTGGGCCGGATCAGCACGTCGCCGATCCAGACGGTGTGCGCCTCGCCGCGCTTGTCGCCGGACAGGTCGCCCTGCAGGGCACCCTTGTAGACCACTCGCGAACGGCAGTGCGGCGCAGAGTGATCCACCAGCAGCCGCTGCTCGAGGTGCTGGCCCGCATCGGCGAAGTACAGGCCCCACAGCTCGGCGTCGCCGCCGGGTGCGGTGTACTGCACATGCGGCGAGAGCCGGACCAGGTTGCCGCCCAGACTGATCGAGAAGTGCCGGACCACCGAGTCCCGGCCCAGCGAGAGATGATGGGTGGCCACGTGCACGGCGTCGTCGTCCCATTCCTGGACGGCGACCACGGTCAGGTGCGCGCTGTCGCCGACGATCAGCTCCACGTTCTCGCCGATCGTGCCGCCACCGCGCTGATCGAGCACCACGACGGCCTTCGAGAAGGCCTCGGCGCGGATCTGCAGGTGCGAGTACGCCACCTCGCCGGCCCCGGGACCGGTCACGGTGACCACCACCGGATCAGCGACCTGCGCCTCGGCGGCGACCGTGATCACGGTGGCCTCCTGGAACGACGAATACGCCTGTGCCGCCACGCGATCGAAGGGCACGCCGGCGGCGCCGAGGCGCTCGTCGGTGCGGGCGACGGTCTCCACGCTCACGCCCTCCGGTTCCCCGGCGACGGTGACGGCAGTGCGGCCGGTGGCCGGCGCGGTGCCGTCGTGCAGGCCGCGCAGTCGGCGGAACGGGGTGAAGCGCCAGGCCTCTTCGCGCTGGGCCGGCACCTCGAAGGCGTCGACCTCGTAGGAGGTGAAGAGTTCACCCTTGTTGGCCACCGGGGTCGCGGCGGCGGATGCGGTCTCGGTCATCAGCCGACGCTTCCTTCCATCTGCAGCTCGATCAGGCGGTTGAGCTCGAGTGCGTACTCCATCGGCAGTTCCTTGGCGATCGGCTCGACGAAGCCGCGCACCACCATGGCCATCGCCTCTTCCTCGGTCAGCCCGCGGCTCATCAGGTAGAAGAGCTGGTCGTCGCTCACCTTGGAGACGGTGGCCTCGTGTCCCATGGTCACGTCGTCCTCGCGGATGTCGACGTACGGGTAGGTGTCGCTGCGGCTGATCTGGTCCACCAGCAGCGCGTCGCAGACCACCGTCGAACGGGAGCCGCAGGCGCCCGGGTTGACCTTGATCAGGCCGCGGTACGACGACCGTCCGCCGCCGCGCGCCACCGACTTGGAGACGATGTTGCTCGAGGTGTGCGGGGCCAGGTGCACCATCTTCGATCCGGTGTCCTGGTGCTGTCCCTCGCCGGCGAAGGCCACCGAGAGCACCTCGCCCTTGGCGTGCTCACCGGTCAGCCACACCGCCGGGTACTTCATCGTCACCTTGGAGCCGATGTTGCCGTCGACCCACTCCATGGTGGCGCCGGCCTCGGCCTTGGCCCGCTTGGTGACCAGGTTGTAGACGTTGTTCGACCAGTTCTGGATGGTCGTGTAGCGGCACCGGCCGCCCTTCTTGACGATGATCTCGACGACCGCCGAGTGCAGCGAGTCGGACTTGTAGATCGGCGCGGTGCAGCCCTCGACGTAGTGCACGTAGGCGTCCTCGTCGACGATGATCAGGGTGCGCTCGAACTGCCCCATGTTCTCGGTGTTGATCCGGAAGTAGGCCTGCAGCGGGATGTCCACGTGCACGCCCGGCGGCACGTAGATGAACGAGCCGCCCGACCACACGGCGGTGTTCAGTGCGGAGAACTTGTTGTCGCCGGCCGGGATCACCGAGCCGAAGTACTCCTGGAAGATCTCCGGGTGCTCACGCAGACCCGAGTCGGTGTCCAGGAAGATCACACCCTTCTCCTCCAGGTCCTCGCGGATCTGGTGGTAGACGACCTCCGACTCGTACTGGGCGGCCACACCGGCCACCAGACGCTGCTTCTCGGCCTCGGGGATGCCCAGCCGGTCGTAGGTGTTCTTGATGTCCTCGGGCAGTTCTTCCCACGACTCCGCCTGGCGCTCGGTGGAGCGCACGAAGTACTTGATGTTGTCGAAGTCGATGCCGTCGAGGTCACCACCCCAGCTCGGCATGGGCTTGCGGTCGAAGATCCGCAGCGCCTTGAGCCGCTGCTCGAGCATCCACTCGGGTTCGTTCTTCTTCGCCGAGATGTCGCGCACGACCGCCTCGGACAAGCCGCGCTGCGCCGAAGCGCCGGCTTCGTCGCTGTCGGACCAGCCGTAGCCGTAACGGTCGAAGGACGCGATCGTCTCTTCTTGCGTCAGCGGGGCGCCGGCGGCGGGGTCGGTGACCGTCATCGTGAGGCCTTTCCATCGGGAGACTGTTGGGGCTGTTTCTGCGCTGCGGCGCCGTCCGGCACCGCCTGCAGTGGTACGTGGGTGGTACAGACGCAGTCGCCGTTGGCGATGGTCGCCAACCGCTGTACGTGGGTGCCGAGCAGTTCGGTGAACCGCTCGGTCTCCGCCTCGCAGAGTTCGGGGAACTCCGCGGCGACGTGGGCCACCGGGCAGTGGTGCTGGCAGATCTGCACACCGGTACCCACCTGGCGGATGTTGGCCGAGTAGCCGGCGCCGGTGAGCGCGTCGGCGATCGCCGCCGCGGTGCGGGCCGCGTCGCCGTTCTCGCCGGCCGGGGCCACGCCGGAGACGATGCCCTCGACCCGTTCCCGGGCGAAGGCGTCGACGGCATCCTGTCCGGCCAGGTCGCGCAGTTTGCGCAACGCCGCGCCGGCGAGGTCATCGTAGGCGTGGCGGAGTTTGCCACGGCCCGAGGGACTGAGCTGGAACCATTTGGCCGGGCGGCCCCGGCCGCCCTTGCCGAATCCGGCTGGCGCGGTCTCCACATCACCGGCACCGACCAGGATGTCCAGGTGCCGCCGGACTCCGGCGGCGCTGATACCCAGGTGTTCGGCGATGTCACCGGCGGTCATCGGCCCCTCGTCCACCAGCAACGACACCACGGCGGCGCGGGTCTGCCCGTCCGCTCCCGGTGCATCGGCGAACTGCTCGATGAGCAGTCGCCGGTCGTCGTCGGTGGATTTCACAACAATATTGTGACGTAATTCCGACGCAGGTTCTAGCAAGGGTGGCCTAAGGCACCCGATGAGAGGGCCTGTCGGACGCGCCGGGCAAGGGCCGAACGGCCCGAATCCGGGCCCCGCCGTCACCCCCGGTCCGGTTCCCGCGGCGCCTGACGTCCGCCGCCGCGGGCATGCCATAGAGTCTTGCGATGTGCGGCAAGTCCCCGGTGTGCGCCCTGCGCTCGACTACCTCGGCCTGTCCCGACCGGTGCGGCCGCGGGACTCCGAGGACACCGGCGACTACGGCATCACCGTCGCGCGGATGCACGACGACGAGCGCGAGGTCGGGCCGCTCAACGCGCTCGAGACGCGTCGGCTGCGGCGGATCCGGCTGTTCGGCACCACCGCCTCGGTCCTGATCCTGCTCGGCTCGCTCGGCACCGGCATGATGCCGGTGCTGCAGAACCCGATCGTGGGTATGCGGGTGCTGTCCCTGCCCTCCCGGATGTTCAACACCGCGCTCACGATCAGCATCGGCGGCACAGCGATGCTGGTGATCGCCTGGGTGATGCTCGGCCGCTTTGCCGTCGGCCGGTTCGGTGTGGAGGTGGCCGAGGGCACGAGCCCACCGCGCCGGATGACCAGCGGACAGGCCTACCGCACCCTGCTCATGTGGTGCACCCCGCTGCTCGTGGCGCCGCCGCTGCTCAGCAAGGACGTCTACTCATACCTAGCGCAGAGCGCGATCGCCTACCGGGGCCAGGACCCGTACACCTACAGCCCGATGCGCGGGCTGGGCGTGGACCATCCGCTCACCCTGTCGGTGCCCAACCTGTGGAAGGACACCCCGGCGCCGTACGGCCCGCTGTTCCTCTGGTTCGGCGAACAGATCACCCGGGTCACCGGCGAGAGCATCACCGCCGCGGTCTTCCTGCATCGGCTGCTGGCCCTGCTCGGCGTCGCCCTGATCGTCTGGGCGCTGCCGAAACTGGCCCGCCGCTGCGGTGTCTCCGCCGTCGCCGCCCTCTGGCTCGGCGCCCTCAATCCGCTGGTGATCCTGCACCTGGTGGGCGGGATCCACAACGAGGCGCTGATGATCGGCATGATGCTGGTCGGCGTCGAACTGTCGTTCCGGGCCATCTACGGCAGCGCCAGCCTGCACAGACCCGGCAGTATCCTGCCCAGCCGCGCCGGCTGGCTGCTGCTCGCCGGCAGCGCCGTGATCGCGGCCTCGGCGATGATCAAGATCGCCTCGCTGCTCGCCCTCGGTTTCGTGGGGGTGGCCCTGGCCCGGCGCTGGGGCGCCACCCTGCCGGCCCTGCGGCACGCCCCCATCCGCCAGTGGTGGCCGCGCCTGCGCCGACCGCTGGGCGCCCTGCTCGGCGCCGCGGGCATCACCGGAGCGGTCACCGTGCTGGTGACCGCGGTGATCTGCCTGGGCACCGGCCTGGGCTTTGGCTGGACCTCCACCCTGAGCACCGGCGGCATCGTCCGCTCGTGGATGTCGATGCCCACTCTGGTGTCGGTGGTGGCCGGCCGGATCGGACTCTGGCTCGGTCTGGGCGAGCAGACGCAGGCGATCCTGGACGTGACACGCCCGATCGGCCAGCTGATCGCGGCGATCTTCGTGATCCGGTGGCTGCTGGCGACCCTGGCCGGGCGCATCCATCCGCTCGGCGGGCTGGGCATCGCCATGGCCACCTTCGTGATCTTCTTCCCGTTCGTGCAGGCCTGGTACCTGCTGTGGGCCATCATCCCGCTCGCCGCGTGGGCCACCACCCGCTGGTTCCGGATGGGCACGGTAGTGATCTCCGCCATCATTGCAGTGGTGGTGATGCCCACCAGCGCCGACACCAGCCCCATGGTGGTGGCGATCGGCCTGCTCACCGGGCTGCTCACCGCGGCTGTGGCCAGCATCTTCTTCTTCATCGACCACCCGGTCCGGCTCTGGCTCAGCCGCCGCACCGCCCCCTGACCCGGCTGCCGACCGCCGGATCGCGCAGCCTAGGCTGGACCTGTGCGCGCCCACGAGTCCTCCACCCCTGCCCTGGCGGTGCGTGGGCTGGTAAAGCGCTACGGCGAGGTCACCGCGGTCGACGGGCTGGATCTGGAGCTGGCCCGCGGCGAGATCCTCGCACTGCTCGGCCCCAACGGGGCCGGCAAGACCACCACGGTGGAGATCTGCGAGGGCTTCGGCGTGCCCGATGAGGGCACCGTCGAGGTCCTCGGACTCGACCCGATCGCCGACAACGACGCTCTGCGGGCCCGCATCGGGGTCATGCTGCAGGGCGGCGGCGCCTACCCGGGCGCCAAAGCCGGCGAGATGCTCAGACTCTGCGCGGCCTACAGCGCCGATCCGATCGATCCGGGCTGGCTGCTCGACGTCCTCGGCCTGACCGAGGCGGCCGGGACCCCGTACCGCCGGCTGTCCGGCGGCCAGCAGCAGCGGCTGGCCCTGGCCTGCGCACTGGTGGGCCGGCCCGAGCTGGTCTTCCTCGACGAGCCGACGGCCGGACTCGACGCCCACGCCCGCATCCTGGTCTGGGAGCTCATCGAGCGACTCGCGGCGGACGGCGTCGCGGTGCTGCTCACCACCCACCTGCTCGACGAGGCCGAGCAGCTGGCCGACCAGATCGTGATCATCGATCACGGCCGTGCGGTCGCCGCCGGCACCCCCGCCGACCTGACCAGCCGGGACACCCGGGACCAGCTCCGGATGTGCACCAGCGATCCCATCGATCCCGACCAGCTCGGCGGCGCACTCGGCGACGGCTACCGCTGTCTCCGGGCACCCTCGGGCGGCTATCTGATCGACGGCCGGATCGATCCGCCGCTGATCGCCGCGGTCACCGCCTGGTGCGCCCAGCGACAGGTGCTGGTCACCGAACTGGTGGTGGACCGCGACAGCCTCGAAGACGTCTTCCTCACTCTCACCGGCCGGCAGGTGCGCTGATGACCGAGACCGCCGGGAACCCCGGATCCGATGCCACCCGTCACGGGGAGACCCGCCACGGGGACAACCGCTTCGCGCCCGGCACCTTCCGGCCGGCGCCCCGCCCGGCGTCGCTGGTGCGGATGCTCGCCGCGCAGACCCGGATGGAGACCACGCTGCTGCTGCGCAACGGCGAGCAGCTGCTGTTGACCCTGTTCATCCCGGTCACCATGCTGGTGGGTCTGTGCCTGCTGCCTCTGAGCACTGAGATCGGCGACAGTGCCGCCGACCGGGCCGACACCTTCGTGCCGGCGATCATGGCCATCGCACTGATGTCCACGGCCTTCACCGGGCAGGCCATCGCGGTGGGCTTCGACCGCCGCTACGGCGCGCTCAAGCGCCTCGGCGCCACGCCCATCCCCCGCTGGGGCATCATCGCCGGCAAGTCGCTCGCGGTGGTGATCGTGGTGGTTCTGCAGACGCTGCTGCTCGGCGCGATCGGCGCCGCCTTCGGCTGGACCCCGCAGCCGGCCGGCCTGGTCATCGGTGCCGGCCTGCTGGTGCTCGGCACTCTCGCCTTCGCGGGTCTCGGACTGCTGCTCGGCGGCACCCTGAAGGCCGAAGTGGTACTCGCCCTGGGCAATCTGATCTGGTTCGTGCTGCTAGGCCTGGCCGGTCTGGTCGTCTTCGACGACCGGGTGCCCGGGGCCGTCCACACGATCGCCCGTCTGAGCCCGTCCGGGGCGCTCGCCGAAGCGTTGACCCGGGCCACCACCGAGTCTCACGTCGACGTCTTCTGCGTCGTCGTCCTCCTCGTCTGGGCCGCCGTCGGCGGCCTGCTCGCCGTCAGGTGGTTCAAGTTCGAATGAGTAGTTCAGCCCCTACCACGTCCGCCCCCACGACAACCGGCAGCGGCCCATCGGCGTTGTCCCGATGGTTCGGCTTCCGCACGCCGAGCCTGCGTTTCCTGTACGCGTGGGCGATCGCCGATCTGGCCGCCAACGTGCTGCTGGTGGTCACCGGCGGCGCTGTGCGCGTCACCGACTCCGGCCTGGGATGCCCCACCTGGCCCGAGTGCACCAGCGGATCGGTCACCCCCCATCCGGCGATGGGGATCCACGGCGTGATCGAGTTCGGCAACCGGATGCTCACCTGGGTGCTGGTGGTCGTGGCCGTCGCCACCTGGGTTGCGGCCATGCGCTACCGGCCGCACGACCGCACCAGTCGCTGGCTGGCCACCGGTATCGCGCTCGGCGTGCCCGCGCAGGCGATCATCGGCGGCATCACGGTGCTCACCCAGCTCAACCCGTGGGTGGTGGCGCTGCACTTCCTGGCCACCATGCTGATCATCTCCCTGGCCACCTGGCTGGTGTACCGCACCGTCCCGGGCGCCGCGCCGCACGCCCGCGACGATTCGCCGATGGGCCGGCTGGCCGTGGCGCTGGCCTGGCTGGTCTACGCCGTCACCTGGGTGACCGTCTACCTGGGCACGGTGGTGACCGGTTCCGGTCCGCATGCCGGCGACGAGGACGCGCATCGCAACGGGCTCGATCCGCGGATGGCCACCCAGTTGCACGTCGACGCGGTGTGGGCCCTGGTCGGCGCGGCGGTGGCGCTGATTCTGCTGGCGGTGATCGCGCGGCTCTCCTGGCGCCGGACCGCACTCGTCTTCGGCGCGATCATCGTGCTGCAGGGCGTGATCGGCTACGTCCAGTACGCCCTGGAGCTGCCCGAGACGCTGGTCGTTCTGCACATGCTGGGCAGCGCCCTGCTGATGGTCGGCGCCACCGCGCTGGTCCTGCACGCGGCCCGTTTCGGCCGGACGGCCGCCGCGGCCGAGCCCGGCGACCGGAACACCGGCGCCGCGCTGCCGGCCACCGCCGGCGCCTCCTGAGCCGCGAGCCGGTCCGGGCGGCGATGCCGTCCGCATCGGCGATGCGAGTTCAGCGGTCGGGATCGTGCCGGGCGGGCGGCATGAGCCTGCGGTCGTCCCGGCTGAGGGCCGCTCTGGTCCGCGCCCGGGCGGCGAAGGCCGCCAGCGAGGCCCGGTCACGGCCCGAGGGTGCGACGTCGAGCAGTGCGGCCGCGCGCGGATGCAGCATGGCCCGGATCGCGCCCGGCGGCACCCTGCGCGGATACCACGTGGACGGGTTGAGGGTCTCCTCGCGCAGCTGCACGGCGTCCGGGGTCAGCCGGAGTTCGCGCGCACAGAAGTCCTCGAAGTACTCGCGGAACTCGCCGTAGCTCGCCGGCACCGCCCGGTCGGAGATGTCGTACTTGCCGTACCAGCGGCAGCACTGCCGGTACAGCTCCTCCCGATCCGGCCCCGACAGGGGGCTGTGGAAGTGCTCGACGGAGAAGAACAGCGCGTCGACGTAGGTGGCGTGCTGGAAGTGGAAGAGTTCCGGGTTCAGGGAGTGGTAGCGGTGTCCCTCCGAGTCCGTGCCTTTCACGTGTGCGTGCGCGGTGCGGATCACCGACCGCAGATCCCGGTTGCTGTAGGCGATGTAGACCATCTGCCCCACGGCGCGCTGTTTGTGCGCCCACAGCCCGCCGTGCACATGCTCCACCAGAGCGGCGGCATTGCCCGGATGCAGAATCTGCAGGGCGAGCGCCCGCGGCAGCGCATACGCGAAGCGCTTGTCCCCCAGGTAGCGGTACACCAGCGGCATCGGCACCCGCCGGCGGGCGTCGACGGCGCTGTGCCCCCGGCTGCCGGCCGTGGCCACGGACACGTCGTCCGCCTGCTGCGTCATGCCCCGAGTCTAAAAGTGGCCCGAGGCGTTCTCACATGTCAGGACGGGGATCCGGGACTAAGAGGGGACCAAAGTCCCGGGCGTGCGCGGTTCAGTCGACGATCTTGCGGTTCCGGGCCCGCGGGAAGTGCTTCTGATGCGCCACCCAGCCGGCCATCCGGCGCCAGTGCGACGGTCGCACGGTGGCCTTCGCGGTGAGGGCGCGGTCCCATTTTTCGGCCTCTTCGAGTCCCTCGACGGCCTCCACGACGGCCTTGGCCTCATCGAGGGTGCGGACCACCCGGTCTCCCAGCACGCCGTCGCCCTCACCGACGAGGGTGATCCGCACGCCGGCGGCACCGACCGGCTGCAGGACCGCGCTGGCGCTGCCGCCCTCGGCGGCCACGTACTTGCGGATCGAGGCGACGACGCTCGCGGGCGGGGTGATCGGGGCCGGCGCGGCGTCGGTGTCGGTGGCGGTGCTCTGCTCGGTCATGTGCATCATGATAGCGGCGTGTAGAACTGGGATATGCGTGCGATCCTCGTCAACGAACTTGGCGGCCCCGAGGTGCTCTCCCCGACCGACCGTCCCGACCCGGCACCGGGCCCCGGCGAGGTCCTCGTCGCGGTGCGGGCCGCCGGTGTGAACTTCATCGACACCTACTTCCGCAGCGGCCTCTATCAGCGCCCGCTCCCCTACATCCCGGGCAACGAGGGCGCCGGGGAGATCCTCGCCGTCGGCGAGGGCGTCACCGATCGCAAGGTGGGCCAGCGGGTCGCCTGGTGCGACGGCGCCGGCAGCTACGCCGAGCAGGCGGCGCTCCCGGCCGACCGGGTGCTTCCGGTGCCGCCCGGCGTGCCCGACGAGGTGGCCGGCTCGTCCCTGCTGCGCGGACTGACCGCGAACTACCTCCTCGACGGCAGCGCGCGTCCGCAGCCCGGCGACACCGTGCTGGTCCATGCCGGCGCCGGCGGGGTGGGGCTGCTGCTGACCCAGTGGGCCACATCCCGCGGCATCCGGGTGATCACCACCGTCTCCACCGAGGAGAAGGCCGAGCTGTCCCGTGAGGCCGGTGCCGCCCTGGTGCTCGAATACGGCGACGACCTGGCCGACAGGGTGCGCGCGTTCACCGACGGCGCCGGTGCGCATGTGGTGTACGACGGCGTCGGCGCCGCCACGTTCGAGCAGTCCCTGGCCGCCTGCGCCGTCCGCGGCACCGTGGTGGTCTTCGGGGCGGCGAGCGGCCCGGTGCCGCCGTTCGACCTGCAACGCCTCAACCCGCTCGGCTCGCTTTCGGTGACCCGGCCCACGCTGGCCCACTTCATCGCCGACGGCACCGAGTTCGAGCGCCGGGCGGCGGAGTTCTTCGGTGCCGTCGCCGACGGAGTTCTCACGCCGCGGGTGGGCCAGTCGTATCCGCTCGACGACGCGGCCCGCGCACACCGGGATCTGCAGGCGCGGGGCACCACCGGTGCCACCGTGCTGATCCCGTGACCGGCCCGCAGCGCCCCAGCCCGCCGAGCGCGGGACGGCTCGCCGTCGCGACGATCGCGGCGCTCGCGCTGGTGATCGTGGTGGGGTGGTCGTCCTGGGATCCGGTGCTCCTGGTGCTCTGCGGCACCGCCCTGCTCACCGTGGCGGTGGCGGCGCTGGCCCTGCCGTCGGCCGCGCCCACAGTCCCCGGACCGGCCACGGACCCACCGGTTCCCCTGCGCATCCAGTGGGACCGGGCGGTCGAGCAGCACGCCCGGATCCTGTCGGCCTACGGGCAGTACGAACTCGATCCCGCCATGCTGCTGCGCTATCCGGCGATGTGGGATCTGACCGCGTCCGCGGTGGTCGACTTCCAGGACGCCCTCGCGCTGGCCGGATCGCTGCAGACCGAGGCCTACCCCGGCGACGGTCCCGCCCGCGACTACGTCGACGCGGTCGCCATGCTGCGCAGCGACTGGGCCCGCGCCGACCGCCATGCCCGCAGCACCGGTACCGACGGACTCGCCGAGACCGACGCCCGCGCCTGCGAGCGGGGCCTGAAACTCCTCACCCACGCGGACGCGACCGACGGCCCCGAGCAGGCCGCCTATCTCGAACAGGTGCTGGCCGTCGTCGACGGTCTGACCGACCGCGGCGCCGTGGCGCCGCCGGAGAAGCTGCACACCGAACTGGCCGGGCGTGTCCAGCGCGCCATCGAGGCCTGAGCGGCTCAGAACGACCGGTCGGCCACCCAGCGTCCGCGCAGGGTGTACATGCCGGCGGTCTTCACCGACGAGGGCCCCACATTCATCCGGATCACCGGTCCCAGCTCGCGATCGAACGGCGCCTGCCCCACCGCCAGCCCGACCAGCGCGGCGTCGTACGGCGGCGAGCCCGCCCGGCGCATGATGTCCGCGCGCACCTTCAGCAGCACCGAGGTGTTCACGGCGCTGAACCGGAAGCCCGGCTCAGCCGTCGCCGGGGAACGGTCGATGTCCGGGAACTGTCCGGGCACCACGACGATCCGGTCCACCGGTTGTCCGGCGGAAAAACGCATCTCGATGCCACCGCTGTTCATGATGGTCGTCGCGCCCACCGAATCCGAGCCGTCGGCGACGGCCCGGTACTGCAGCTCGCCGAGCTCGGCCCGCGCCGGGTCGAGTCCGGCCTCGACGATCGCCGCGCGGGCGACCGGGCGCATCCCCTCCAGGGTCGCCGCAGCGATGGTCGGCGCGATCTGTCCGTCGGCGCCCACCTGGACCGTCACCCCCGACAACAGGAAGGACGCGACCAGCAGATCGTCGCTCGATCGCCGGGCGATCTCGACGACGCCGGACCGTCCCGCGGACCTCTCCGTCAGCAACGGAGCGGCGGCCTCCCGGACTCGCGGTGCGAGCTCGGTTAGGTCCAGTCCGGCCAGCTCCGCCCGGGCGAAGACGTTCCGCCGGTCGGCCAGCCCGCGGTCGGCGTCACGCCACCGCGACTCCGAGGCGTCGCGTGAGGACCTCACCTCGTAGCCGTCCCGGCGGTCGAGCACGGTCACGCTCACGGCACCGCCGGTGCCGAGCTCGACCGAGAGCACGCTGTCCGAGCCGTCCGGAACCAGCGCATCGGCCCGGTCGAGGGCCGCCGACAGCAGACTGCTCAGATCGGTCGGGATCGGATCGTCGTCGGTGATCGGCAGATCCCCGGCCGGTGCGGCGCGTGCAGGCCGGGGCGCGGGGTCGTCGCCGGTGCCGAGGACGGCCGCGGGCACGCCCACGGCGAGCGTCACCACGGGCACCGCCACCAGGGCGGCGACGGCCGAATAGTCGTCCCGGCGGCGCAGCGTGAGCACGCAGCCGGCGACGACGGCCAGAGCGACCAGGAGCAGGATCACCGCGCCGGCCGTGGAGTCGAGCAGCACCGCGCCGGTGATGCCGATCGCCGCCGCGCCGGCCGCCACCGCGATCGGAATGCCGGGATTGTGGCGCATGCTCAAACCCTATACGCGGGCCGGAGTTTCGCCATCGGCCCGTCCACCGGTCAGGAGAAGTAGCTCGCGATGGTGGGGCCGTTGAGCACGGCGTCCACGGCCAGGCCGCAGAACAGCAGCGCCAGGTACTCGTTGGACTTGAGGAAGATCTTGAGCGGTTTGACCTCTTCGCCCTGACGGACCCGGCTGTAGAGCCGGGTGACCCACCACAGGAACCAGGCGCCCGAGGCCACCGCGACCGCGAGGTAGATCCAGCTGGTGGCCGGAATGAGAGCGAAGGAGACCAGAACGGTGATCCAGCTGTAGACCAGGATCTGCTTGGTGACGTGCTCCTCTGTGGCGATCACCGGCAGCATCGGCACTCCGGCGGCCCGGTAGTCCTCGCGGTAGCGCATGGCCAGCGCCCAGGTGTGCGGCGGCGTCCAGAAGAACACCACCAGGAACATGATCACCGGCTGCCAGCTCAGAGTTCCGGTGACCGCGGCCCAGCCGACCAGGGCCGGCATACAGCCGGCCGCACCGCCCCAGATCACGTTCTGCCAGGTCCGGCGCTTGAGGATCAGCGTGTAGACGCCCACGTAGAAGCCGATGGTGATCATCACCAGCACCGGCGGCAGCCACTTGTTCCCGGTGCCGAAGTAGAGAATCGCGAACGATGCGGCGGCGAGCACGATGCCGAAGATCAGCGCATTGCGCACCGGTACCGCGTGCCGGGCCAGCGGCCGCCGCTCGGTGCGCTTCATCTTCTGATCGATGTCGGCGTCGGCCACCATGTTCAGGCTGTTGGCGCTGGCCGCGCCCATCCAGCCGCCGATCACGGTGATCAGGACCAGCCCGATGTCGACGTGGCCGCGATCGGCCTGCAGCATCACGGGAATCGTCGAGACCAGCAGCAGCTCGATCACCCGGGGCTTGGTCAGCGCGATGTACGCCAGCAGGGTGGCCTTGATCCGGCTCGGGAGAGACTGCGGTTCAACGGTGTTCCGGGATGCCTCGGCGGAAGGGTTCGCGCTCACGCTTTCCCCAATCTTCAACGCCAGGCTCCTTAAGTACGCAAGAAAGCCGCCGCAAGAATCGCCGATCGGGAATCGCCGGGGCCGCTGTCCTCCTGACCGATGGTATCCCTCCGGCTCCCCACAGAAGAATCCGGGCCGCTAGGCTGGAGGAACCCGCAGCTTCGACCCACAGGAGACACCCCCACCGTGGCCGTTACAGATGAGATCCGTGCGCTGACCCAGCAGATCTACCCCGACGACTGGACCGATGTGGACTCCCGTGCGGTGGACACCGCCCGGATCCTCGCCGCCGACGCCGTCCAGAACTGCGGCAGCGGCCACCCGGGGACCGCGATGAGCCTGGCACCGCTCGCCTACACCCTGTACCAGCGGATCATGCGGCACGATCCGGCCGACCCGGCCTGGGTGGGCCGCGACCGCTTCGTCCTCTCCTGCGGACACTCGAGCCTCACCCAGTACATCCAGCTCTACCTGGGCGGTTTCGGTCTCGAACTCGGCGATCTCGAAGCGCTGCGCACCTGGGGCTCGCTGACCCCCGGTCACCCCGAGTTCCGGCACACCAAGGGTGTGGAGATCACCACCGGCCCGCTCGGCCAGGGGCTGGCCTCCGCGGTCGGCATGGCGATGGCCGCCCGGCGCGAACGCGGCCTGTTCGACCCCGACGGCGGCGCCGGGCAGAGCCCGTTCGACCACTACGTCTACGTGATCGCCTCCGACGGCGACATCGAAGAGGGCGTCACCTCCGAGGCCAGTTCCCTGGCCGGCACCCAGCAGCTGGGCAATCTGATCGTCTTCTACGACCAGAACCACATCTCGATCGAGGACGACACTCAGATCGCGCTCACCGAGGACGTGGCCGCACGCTACCGCGCCTACGGCTGGCATGTGCAGACCGTCGAGGGCGGCGAGGACGTCGCCGCCATCGAAGCGGCCGTCGCCGCCGCGCAGGCGGTGACCGACCGGCCGTCGATCATCTGTCTGCGCACCATCATCGCCTGGCCGGCACCGACCAAGATGAACACCGGCGCCTCGCACGGCAGCGCGCTCGGCGCCGACGAGGTGGCCGCCACCAAGGAGCTGCTCGGCTTCGATCCGGCGAAGAACTTCGAGGTGCCCGACGAGGTGATCGCCCACACCCGCGCGCTGCGCGAGCGGGCCGCCGCCGTGCGCGCCGAATGGCAGCGCGACTTCGACGTGTGGGCCGCGGACAATCCGCAGCGCAAGGAACTCTTCGACCGGCTCTACGCACACGCCCTGCCCGAGGGCTGGACCGAGGCGCTGCCGTCCTGGGAGCCCGGCGACAAGGCCGTGGCGACCCGGTCGGCGTCGGGCAAGGTGCTCTCGGCACTCGGCCCGGTGCTCCCCGAACTGTGGGGCGGCTCGGCCGACCTGGCCGGCTCGAACAACACCACCATGGACGGCGCCGCCTCGTTCGGCCCGGAGGCGATCAGCACCGGCACCTGGACGGCGCACCCGTACGGCCGCACGCTGCACTTCGGCATCCGCGAACATGCGATGGGCGCCATCCTCAACGGCATCGTGCTGCACGGGCCCACCCGGCCGTATGCGGGCACCTTCCTGCAGTTCGCCGACTACATGCGTCCTGCCGTGCGGCTCGCGTCGCTGATGGAGATCGATCCGGTCTACGTCTGGACGCACGACTCCATCGGTCTGGGCGAGGACGGTCCCACCCATCAGCCGGTCGAGCACCTGGCCGCACTGCGCGCCATCCCGCACCTGGACGTGGTGCGCCCGGCCGACGCCAACGAGACCGCGCACGCCTGGCGGCACCTGCTCACCCGCCGCAACCGGCCGGCCGGTCTGGCCCTCACCCGGCAGAACGTGCCGGTTCTGGAAGGCACCTCGTACGAGGGCGTCGCCCGCGGCGGTTACGTCCTTGCCGACGCCGAGGGCACCCCCGAGGTGGTGCTCATCGGCACCGGCTCCGAGGTGGAGTTGGCGGTGGCCGCCCGGGAGAGCCTGGCCGCCGAAGGGATTTCGGCGCGGGTGGTGTCCATGCCGTCGATCGAGTGGTTCGATGAGCAGGACCAGGCGTACCGGGAGTCCGTGCTCCCCGCCGGTGTTCCCCGCGTCTCGGTGGAGGCCGGTATCGCCATGCCGTGGTACCGGATCGTCAACGGCGGCGGCGGCATCCCGGCCGCGCCCGGCCGCATCGTCTCGCTGGAGCACTACGGTGCTTCGGCCCCGTACCAGAAGCTCTACGAGGAGTTCGGCATCACCGCCGCCGCCGTCGCCGGCGCCGCCCGCGAACTGCTCGGCCGATAGGAGACATTCCGATGACCCAGAACCCGAAACTCGCCGAACTCTCCGCTGCCGGGGTGTCGGTGTGGCTCGACGACCTCTCCCGTGACCTGATCGCCTCGGGTGGCCTGCAGGACGAGATCGACACCCGTTCGGTGGTCGGTGTGACCACCAACCCGGCCATCTTCCAGGCCTCGATCTCCAAGGCCAGCACCTACGACGAGCAGATCGCCCGGCTCGCCGCCGAGGGTGCGGACGTGGACGCGGTGATCACCGCCATCACCACCGACGACGTGCGGTCGGCCTGCGACGTCTTCGAGCCGGTCTTCGCCGACAGCGACGGCCTCGACGGCCGCGTCTCCATCGAGGTGGACCCGCGGCTGGCGCACAAGACCGACGAGACCGTCGCCCAGGCGATCGAATTGTGGAAGCTGGTGGACCGGCGCAACACGCTGATCAAGATCCCGGCGACCAAGGCCGGTCTGCCCGCGATCACCGCCGTCCTGGCCGAGGGGATCAGCGTCAACGTCACGCTGATCTTCTCGGTGGAGCGCTACCGCGAGGTGATGGACGCCTTCCTCGACGGCCTCGAGGCCGCGCACCGCAACGGACACGATCTCTCGCAGATCGCCTCCGTCGCGTCGTTCTTCGTCTCCCGTGTCGACACCGAGATCGACAACCGGCTCGAGAAGATCGGCACCGACGAGGCCCTGGCCCTGCGCGGCAAGGCCGGCCTGGCCAACGCCCGGCTGGCCTACGCGGCCTACCGGGAGACGTTCGAGACCGAGACCAAGTTCCCGGATCTGCAGGCGCACGGCGCGCGGCCGCAGCGCGCACTGTGGGCGTCCACCGGCACCAAGAACCCGGAGTATCCGGACACCCTGTACGTGAGCGAACTGGTGGCGCCGAACACGGTGAACACCATGCCGGCCAAGACGATGCAGGCCTTCGCCGATCACGGCTGGGTCGACACCGACTCGATCATCGGCCGCGCGGAGGAGTCCCGCGAGGTCTTCGCCGCCCTGACCGCCGTGGGTGTGGATCTCGCCGACGTCTTCGAGGTGCTCGAATCCGAAGGCGTTGCGAAGTTCGAGGACGCGTGGAACGAGCTGCTCACCGCCACCGCGGAGCAGCTCGACCGGTCGCGTTCCGGTCAGGCCTGAGCCGATGGCGCACGCGGAGGGCTCACGGAAACCGTCCGACGGAACTTGGCGCAATCCGCTGCGTGATCCGCACGATCGCCGGCTGGCGCACATCGCCGGCCCCTCGGCCCTGGTGATCTTCGGCGTCACCGGCGATCTCTCACGACGCAAGGTGATGCCGGCGATCTACGACCTGGCCAACCGGGGACTGCTGCCGCCGAGCTTCGCGCTGGTCGGCTTCGCCCGCCGCGACTGGGACGATGCGGCGTTCGCCGACGTGGTCCGTGAAGCGGTGGAGGCCAACTGCCGCACAGGATTCCGCGAAGAGCAGTGGAACCGGCTGGCCGAGGGCATCCGGTTCGTCGAGGGTTCCTTCGACGACGACGCCGCATTCGAGAACCTCAAGGCCACACTGGAGGCCCTCGACGCGGAACGCGGCACGGACGGCAACCACGCCTTCTATCTGGCGATCCCGCCGAACGGCTTCCCCACGGTGCTCAGCCGACTCACCCAGACCGGCATGGCCGTGACGGACGGACCGGGCTGGCGACGCGTGGTGATCGAGAAGCCGTTCGGGCACGATCTGGAGAGCGCCGAGGAGCTCAACCGGCTGGTCGGCAGTGTCTTTCCGGAGGACTCGGTGTTCCGGATCGATCACTATCTCGGCAAGGAGACGGTCCAGAACATTCTGGCGCTGCGCTTCGCCAATCAGCTGTTCGAACCGTTGTGGAACTCGCACTACATCGATCACGTGCAGATCACCATGGCCGAGGACATCGGTCTGGGCGGCCGGGCCAGCTACTACGACGGCATCGGCGCAGCCCGCGACGTGATCCAGAACCATCTGCTCCAGTTGCTGGCACTGGTCGCCATGGAGGAACCGGTCTCGTTCTCTCCGCGCCATCTGCAGGCCGAGAAGATCAAGGTGCTCGCCAGCACCCGCAACATGCTGCCGCTGGCCGAGAACTCCGCCCGCGGCCAGTACGGCCCCGGCTGGCAGGGTTCGGAGCCGGTGGTGGGCCTGCTCGACGAGGACGGCTTCTCCCCCACGTCCACCACCGAGACCTTCGCCGCGATCGCTCTCGAGGTCGATACCCGCCGCTGGGCGGGCGTTCCGTTCTATCTGCGCACCGGTAAGCGGCTCGGACGGCGGGTCACCGAGATCGCACTGGTCTTCAAGCGGGCCCCGCATCTGCCGTTCGACGCCTCGATGACCACCGAACTCGGACAGAACGCCCTGGTGATCCGGGTGCAGCCCGACGAGGGCGTCACCTTGCGGTTCGGCTCCAAGGTGCCCAGCACCGCGATGGAGGTGCGTGATGTGAGCATGGACTTCAGCTACGGCGAGGCCTTCACCGTCAGCTCCCCCGAACCGTACGAGCGGCTGCTGCTCGACGTGATGCTCGGCGAGCCGTCGCTGTTCCCCGGTACCGAAGAGGTGGAGCTGAGTTGGCAGATCCTCGATCCGGTCCTGCAGGCCTGGGAGCAGGAGGGTGCGCCGGAGACGTACGAGGCGGGAACCTGGGGACCGGAGTCCGCCGAGAAGATGATGACCCGGACCGGACGCGCGTGGCGGCGTCCGTGACCGCACCGACCATCGGCCGCAGGAGGACACCATGATCGTCGATCTGCCCGACACCTCCACCATGGAGATCAGCAAGAAGCTGGTCAGCATGCGCAACACCGGCGGCGAGGTGACCGTCGGACGGGTGCTCACGCTGCTGGTGGACACCGATGCGGACACCGATGCCGAGGGCCCGGTGGCGGCCTCGAACGACGCCAGTCGCGAGCATCCGTGCCGCATCATCGTGGTCACCCGGGGCGACCGCCGCGAATCCACCCGCCTGGACTCGCAGATCCGGGTCGGCGGGGACGCGGGCGCCTCCGAGGTGGTGGTGCTCGAACTGCACGGCGAGCTCGCCGATCACGCCGAGGCCGTCGTCGTCCCGTTTCTGCTTCCCGACACCCCGGTGGTCACCTGGTGGCCCGGGTGGGCCCCTGATCTGCCGGCCGCGGATCCGCTGGGCCGCTTGGCCTCCCGCCGCATCACCGATGCGCGCGGGGCCGAGGATCCGGCCGGTTTCCTGGCCGCGCGGCGCACCGGCTACACCGCCGGCGACACCGATCTGGCCTGGTCGGCCACCACCCCGTGGCGGGAGATGCTGGCCTCGGCGGTCGACCGCCCGCCACATATGCCGATCATCTCGGCCCATGTGCAGGGGCCGGCGAGTTCGCCGTCGGTCGATCTCATCGGCGGCTGGCTGGTCCATGCGCTGGGGGTGCCGGTGACCCGCGGTGTGGGCAACTGGGAGGTGCGCCTCGACCGCACCGACGGTCCGCTGCAGATGACCGTCGACGAGATCGGCGGGGTGCTGCGCAGCCCGGGCCATCCGGACGGCCGGGCGCCGTTCCATCCGCGGACCACCGCCGAATGTCTCACCGAGGAACTGCGCCGGCTCGATGCCGATGTGGTCTACCGGGCCGCCCTGCAGGGGCTCTCCGGTGTCCGGCGAGCCGACTGATCAGCCCCCGACGAACCGAGAGGATCCCTGCCGTGAGCACTGCTGAAACCCTGGTCTTCGACGATGCGGCGGCGCTGGTCGCTGCGGCCGCCGAACGATTCGCGGCGACGGTCCGCCGGGCCCAGGACGAGCGGGGTGTGGCCGCGGTGGCGCTGACCGGTGGCAGCAACGGCATCGCGCTCCTGCGGGCGCTGGTGGATGCACCGATCGACTGGTCGCGGGTCGAGATCTACTGGGGTGATGAACGTTTCGTGCCGGAAGGCGACCCGGAGCGCAATGCCGGGCAGGCCCGCGAGGCGCTGCTCGACCGGGTGCCGGTGGATCCGGCCCGGGTGCATGCGATGGCGGCGTCCGGTGGCGCCTTCGGCGACGACATCACCGCCGCGGCCGCCGACTACCGCCGGGTGCTCGGCGACACGGTCTTCGACGTGCACCTGCTGGGGATGGGCGGCGAGGGACACGTCAATTCGCTGTTCCCGCATACTGCGGCCACCGCCGAGAACGCGGAACCGGTACTCGCGGTGACGGATTCGCCCAAACCTCCGCCTCAGCGCATCACGCTGACGTTCCCGGTGATCAACCGCTCCCGGGAGGTGTGGCTGCTGGTCTCCGGTGCGGAGAAGGCCGAGGCGGTGGCCGCCGCCCACACCGGCGCCGACCGCGCCGACTGGCCCTGCGCCGGCGCCCACGGCACCGAATCCACCCTCTGGTTCCTCGACGCCTCCGCCGCCTCCCGCCTCCCCTGACGTCACGAGCACCGGACACGGTCTCGGTACACCCTCTTGCCGGGCTTGAAGGGCCGGTGCGTGTTGGTGGTGGTCGGTGCCCGGCGAGGCGCTGGCCGAGGCGGGTGTATCCAGACCCGGCACGGTGCCGTCGGCGCACCGCTAGCGGCGGAAGGTCTTGCGGGACAGGCCGGGCAGCAGATCGAAACGGCCGTCGATCAGCGCCTGCCGTTTGGCGCGCGACCAGCCGTGAATCCGCTTCTCGAAGCCGAACGCCTCGGCGACCGTGCTGCACTCGCGGCAGAAGACCAGCTCGACGGGCCGTCGGCGCTTCGTGTACTCGGCGCCGTCTCCGTTCTGATGCTGACGGAGCCGGTGATCGATGTTGCGAGTGCTGCCGACGTAGTACGTGCCGTCGGCGCATCGGAGGATGTACACGAAGCCGGTCATGCCGGTGATCATGCGCGTGACCGTGAATGCTGTCGAGGGCGTTGTCCACATGGGCAGGGGTAGGTGCGAGCTCGGGTGGGGCCTCGATACACCGCCTCGCCCCCGGGGGCTCGTCGGCACTCGGCCAGCAACAGAGGCGACGCCGGGCTTGCGGGGGCGGTCCGTGTTGTTGGTGGTCGAGTGCCCGACGAGGCGCTAGCCGAGGCGGGTGTATCGAGACCCGGCACGGTGCCGTCGGCGCACCGGAGGATGTACCCGTGGAGGCTGTCGAAGGCGCAGGCTCGGGTGGGGCCTCGATACACCGCCTCGCCCCCGGGGGCTCGTCGGCACTCGGCCAGCAAGTGAGCGCGTGCCTACGGTAATCGTCCGGTGCGGGGGCTGCTTCTTGGTGGTCGAGTGTCCGGCGAGGGGCTTCGGCTAGCCGGAGTTGCGCAGGGCGGTGGCCAGGCCGTTCATGGTGAGCTGGATGGCGCGGCGGACCAGCGGCGTGTCCTCGCCGGAGCGGAACCGGCCGAGGAGCTCGACCTGCATGAGGTTGAGCGGCTCGAGGTACGGGAAGCGGTTGTAGACCGAGGCCTTGAGCGCGTCGTTGCCCACCAGCAGATCGTCGGTGCCGGTGATCTTCGCGTACATCTCGATGGTGCGCTCGTGCTCGGCGACGATCATGCCGAAGACCCGCTCGCGCAGGTCGGCGTCGGGCACCAGCTGTGCGTAGCGGTAGGCCAGCCCCATGTCGCTCTTGGCCAGCACCTGCGCCATATTCGACATCACCGACGAGAAGAACGGCCAGCGCCGGTAGTAGTCGGCCAGCAGGGCCAGGCGCTCGTCGTCGTCGCCCACCCAGCGCTCCAGGGCGGTGCCGGTGCCGTACCAGCCGGGCAGCATCACCCGGCACTGCGTCCACGACAGCACCCACGGGATGGCCCGCAGGTCCGAGATCGCTGTCGTCTGCTTGCGGGAGGTGGGCCGGCTGCCGATGTTCAGCGCACCGATCTCCGAGAGCGGTGTGGACGCGGTGAAGTACTCGACGAAGCCGTCGGTCCGATGCACCAGGTCGCCGTAGGCCTCCCGGGCCAGCGCGGCCACCTCGTCGAGGACCGCATACGCCTGCGCCGAATCGTCGCCGAGCCCCTCCGTGTCGAGCAGCGTCGATTCGAGGGTCGCCGCGACCAACGTCTCCAGGTTGCGCCGCGCGCCGACCGGTTCGGCGTACTTCGCGGCGATCACCTCCCCCTGTTCGGTGAGCCGCAGCGAACCCTGCACGGCGCCCGGCGGCTGCGCCAGGATCGCCTCGTAGCTCGGCCCGCCGCCGCGGCCGACGGTCCCGCCGCGGCCGTGGAACAGCCGCAGCCGCACACCCGCCTGCGCGGCGGCCTCCACCAGATCCAGCTCGCCCCGGTAGAGCGCCCAGTTGGCGGCCAGATAGCCGCCGTCCTTGTTCGAGTCCGAATAGCCGAGCATCACTTCCTGGACGTCTCCCTGCCGCGCGACCATGGCACGGTAGAAGTCCAGTTCCAGGGTGGCCGTCACGATCCCGGCACCGGCCTGCAGATCCTCGATGGTCTCCAGCAGCGGAATCACCCGCACCGTGCACGACGGGGCGCCGTCGGGCCCGATCGTGTACAGCCCGGCCTCCTTGAGCAGCACCATCGCCTCGAGCATGTCCGAGACGCTGCCGCACATGCTGATGATGTAGTTGGGCACCGCGGCCGCGCCGAAGCGCTCGACGGCCCGGGCGGCGGCCCGCACCACGCCGAGTTCCTTGGCGGCCGTCTCCGAGAGCTCCGCGTCGGCGGCGACCAGCGGCCGGCGTGAGGTCAGCTCGCAGGTCAGCACCGAGACGCGCTCCTGTTCGTCGAGCGACCGGTAGTCCGCGCAGACGCCCGCCCAGGCGAGCAGCTCGCTCACCACGTCCTCGTGCATCTCCGAGTTCTGCCGCATGTCCAGCCCGGACAGGTGGAAGCCGAACGTGGAGACCGCCTCCCGGAGTGCGCCGAGCCGATCGTCGGCGATGGCGCCGTCGACCACCGCGCGCAGCGCCGCGTCGATCACATTCAGATCGGCCAGGAAGTCACCGGCCCCCGGATAGGCGCTCTCGCCGGCGGCCCAGCTGCGCTCCTGCACGGTCAGGAAGTCTTCGCCGAGGTTCTGGGCGGCGGTGGCCGCGAGCCGGCAGCGGATGGTGTGCAGGGCGGCCCGGAACGGCTCGTCGCCGTCGTCGCCCTCCCGCTCCCCGAGCGCACGCAGTTCCGCGGTGATCGGCGGGACCAGCCGCGCCGACATGGCCAGCTCCTGCCGGAGCAGGGTCACCTCGTCCAGATGGTGCCGCATGACGGTGGCGGCGGCCTTGGTGGTGGCCTCGGTGACCACCTCCCCGGTGACGAACGGGTTGCCGTCCCGGTCGCCGCCGATCCACGAACCCATCTCGATGATCGACAGGTCGTCGAGTCCGGCCGCCGGGTAGGCCCGGCTCAGCTGCCGGCGCACCGAGCGGTTGAGGGCGGGCACCACCGCGAAGAAGGAGGCGTCGTAGTAGCGCAGACCGGTCTCGATCTCGTCGCTGATCGTCAGCCGGCGCAACCGGATCAGCGCCGTCTGCCACAGCAGCAGGATCTGGCGGCCGATCGCCGCATCCAGGTCCGCGGCCTCCTCCGGGGTCAGTTCGGTGCGCCCGCGCACGCGCATGAGCTCGGTGATGCGGTTCTGTGCGTCGAAGACCTTCCGGCGGCGGGTCTCGGTGGGATGGGCGGTGATCACGGGCACCACGCGCGCCTGGTCCAGGGCGTGGCGGACCTGCTGGTCGGACAGTCCGGCCTCGGCGAGCTGGGCGTAGGTGTAGGTCAGGCTCGACGGCTGCGGCGGGTCACCGGCCAGGAGGTGGATACGCCGGCGACGCTCACGGTGCAGATCCTCGGCCAGGTTGGCCAGCAACGCGAAGTTGGAGAACGCCCGGATGGCCGGCATGAGCTCCTCGTGGACAGGGCGTCCGGCGTAGCGCTGGGCCAGCGAGTCGCGATCCATCTTGGAGTAGCGGATGGCGAAGGCGTCCCGCCGCGAACTCTCCACCAGGTCGAAGACCTCGGGGCCGGCGTGTTCGGCGATCACCTCGCCGAGCAGCCCGCCCAGGAACCGGATGTCCTCGCGTAACGGCTCGGTGGCCGCCCGGCCGGTGTCGAGGACCCGGATCCGCTCGACCATCGGCGTCGCGATGGCGCGGTTGATCAGTTCGGTGTCCGGGCTGGCGGTGCGGTGATCGGATACGAAGGCCATGACGCCCAGTATTCCCCGGCGGCGGCCTCGGCGCTCGCCTCAGGGCCGCAGAAGCGCGCCGCGGACGAAAACGAGAACTCCCGCGGCCGCCGGTGGGCGTTCGCGGGAGTTCCGGATGCTGCGGTGCCGGGCGGGCCCGGTCAGGAGTACTTGATGTCCAGGCCGACGCCGACGATGAAGATCACCCAGAGCAGGCCGATGATGATGGTCAGGCGGTCGAGGTTCTTCTCGACCACGGAGGAGCCGGAGAGGCTGGACTGCACGCCGCCGCCGAACAGCGAGGACAGGCCACCACCCTTGGCGCGATGCAGCAGCACCAGAACGATCAGCAGCAAGCTGGTGATGATCAAGCCGATGTTGAGCGCGATGGTCACTTCTCGTCGGTCCCGTCCGTTGAAAGAGCTGTGGCAGGCCGCCCCGCAGGGCAACCTGCCACAGTCTACGCGATGTTCGTCTGATCGCCGTGCACCGGGCTGAGCGGCCGCGCGGACGCGACCGCCGCACCGGTCACAGCAGCGGGCCTCCGGCGGCGATCGCCGAGAGCTGGGCGAATTCGTCGGCCTTGAGCGAGGCGCCGCCCACCAGGGCGCCGTCCACGTCGTTCTGGCCGACGATGTCGCCGACGTTCTTGGCGTTGACGCTACCGCCGTAGAGCACCCGCACCCCCGCCGCGGTCTCCGCGTCGGCGAGTTCGGTCAGTGCGCCGCGCACGGCGGCGCACACCTCCTGGGCGTCGTCGGCGCTGGCCACCCGGCCGGTGCCGATGGCCCAGACCGGCTCGTAGGCCACAACGGTCTGCGCGATCTCGGCGGCCGACAGTCCGGCCAGCGAGGCCTTGATCTGCTCGACGTTGTAGGCGACGTGCTCTCCGGCCTCTCGGACCTCGAGCCCCTCGCCGATGCAGACGATCGGAGTCAGACCGTGACGCAGCGCGGCCTTGGTCTTGGCCAGCACCGTCTCATTGGTCTCGCCGTGCAGCGTGCGCCGCTCCGAGTGACCGACGACGACGAAAGTGCAGCCCAGCTTGGCCAGGAAGGCGCCGCTGATCTCGCCGGTGTAGGCGCCCGAGTCGTGCTCGGACAGATCCTGGGCACCGTAGGTCAGCAGCAGCTTGTCGCCGTCGACGATGGTCTGCACGCTGCGGATGTCGGTGAACGGCGGGATCACCGTCACGTCGACCTTCTCGAAGTACTTCTCCGGCAGCGCGAAGGCGATCTTCTGCACCAGGGCGATCGCCTCGAGATGGTTCAGATTGCACTTCCAGTTTCCCGCGATCAGCGGGGTACGGCTGGCCATCAGTTCTGCACCTCCAGTACGGACAGACCGGGCAGTTCCTTGCCCTCGAGGTATTCCAGGGACGCGCCGCCGCCGGTGGAGATGTGCGAAAACGCACTGTCGGGCAGCCCGAAGGAGCGGACCGCGGCCGCCGAGTCGCCGCCGCCGACCACGCTGAACGCGCCGTCTTCGGTGGCTGCGGCGATGGCCTCGGCCACCCCGCGGGTGCCGTTGGAGAACTTCTCGAACTCGAAGACGCCGGACGGACCGTTCCAGAAGATGGTCTTGGCCCCGGTCAGCACCGCCGAGAAGCGCTCGACGGTCCCCGGACCGATGTCCAGACCCATGCCCTCGGTGAAGCCGTCGCGGGTGAGCGCGATCGAGGTCTCGGCGTCGGCGGCGAAGGCGTCGGCCACCACGATGTCGTGCGGCAGGTGGATCACGTCGCCGAACCGCTCGAGCAGGTCCTTGCAGGTGTCGATCATGTCTTCCTGCAGCAGCGAATCGCCCACCGGGCTGCCCTGGGCCTTGATGAAGGTGAAGGCCATGCCGCCACCGATCACCAGGGTGTCCACCTTGGGCGCGAGCGCCTCGATGACGCCGAGCTTGTCGGAGACCTTGGAGCCGCCGAGCACCACCGCATAGGGCTGCTCGGTCTCGCCGGTCAGCTTGGCCAGCACGGCCACCTCGGTGGCGACCAGGTCGCCGGCGTAGGCCGGCAGCAGCGTGGCCACGTCGTAGACCGAGGCCTGCTTGCGGTGCACCACCCCGAAGCCGTCGGAGACGAAGGCCCCGTCGTCACCGACGAGCTCGACCAGGGCGGCGGCGAGCGCGCGGCGCTCGGCGTCGTCCTTGGAGGTCTCTCGCGGATCGAAGCGGATGTTCTCCAGCAGCAGCACGTCGCCGTCGGTGAGGCCCTCGGCCCGGGCGAGCGCATCCGAGCCGACGACGTCGCCGGCCAGCTGCACATTGCGGCCCAGTTCCTCCGACAGGCGGGCGGCGACCGGGGCCAGCGACAGCGCCGGGTCCGGCTGGCCCTTGGGCCGGCCCAGATGCGCGGTGACGATCACCTTGGCACCGGCCTCGACGAGCTTGGTCAGCGTGGGGACACTGGCCACGATGCGGCCCGGATCGGTGATCTCGGTGCCGTCGAGCGGCACGTTGAAATCCGAGCGGACCAGCACCCCGCGGCCCGAAACCCCTTCGGCCAGAAGGTCTTCCAGAGTACGGACAGCCATGGCGTCAGAGGGACTTGCCGACGAGGCCGATGAGGTCGACGAGGCGGTTGGAGTAGCCCCACTCGTTGTCGTACCAGGACACGGCCTTGACCTGGTTGCCGATGACCTTGGTCAGTCCGGCGTCGAACAGCGAGCTGTGCGGGTCGGTGACGATGTCGCTGGAGACGATCGGCGCGTCGTAGTACTTCAGGATGCCCTTGAGCGGCCCCTCGGCGGCGGCCTTCATCGCGGCGTTGATCTCCTCGGCGGTGGCCGGCTTCTCCAGCTCGGCGGTCAGGTCGGTGACCGAGCCGGTGGGGATCGGCACCCGCAGCGCGTAGCCGTCGAGCTTGCCCTTCAGTTCCGGGAGCACCAGGCCGATCGCCTTGGCCGCACCGGTGGAGGTGGGCACGATGTTGATGGCGGCGGCGCGGGCGCGGCGCAGATCCTTGTGCGGGGCGTCCTGCAGGTTCTGGTCCTGGGTGTAGGCGTGGACCGTGGTCATCAGGCCCTGCTTGATGCCGAAGTTGTCGTGCAGGACCTTGGCGAAGGGGCCGAGGCAGTTGGTGGTGCACGAGGCGTTGGAGATGATGTTCTGGCTGCCGTCGTACTTGTCGTCGTTGACGCCCATCACGATGGTGATGTCCTCGTCCGAGGCCGGAGCGGAGATGATGACCTTCTTGGCGCCGGCGTCCAGGTGGCCCTGGGCCTTGTCGCGGGCGGTGAAGATGCCGGTCGACTCGACGACGATGTCGACGCCCAGGTCGCCCCACGGCAGGGCCGCCGGGCCCTCCTTGATGGCCAGGGCCTTGATGCGCTGCTCGCCGACCACGATCTCGTCGCCCTCGACGCGCACGTCCTTGTCGAGGCGTCCCAGGATGGAGTCGAACTTCAGCAGGTGGGCGAGGGTGTTGATGTCGGTCAGGTCGTTGACCGCGACGATCTCGATGTCGGTGGTGCCGAGCGCCTTCTGCGCCTCGATCGCACGGAAGAAGTTACGGCCGATCCGGCCGAATCCGTTGACGCCTACCCGAACAGTCACAGTGAGCTCCTTAGCCATGGGGTTCCGGGCCGGTCTTGAGCTCCGGCCCACTACCGTCTAAGCCTAATCGGCCGGAGGCCCCACGTGTAGAGAAGGTCCTGATGCACATCGGCGCGTCCAGGTGGGATTGCTCACCCTGCCCGGGCCGGTCAGGCGTCGTCGAGCAGTTCCGGGGTCACCGCGGACTCGGTGTCCGGGATGCCTTCGGTGCGGGCCTTCTTGTCGGCCATCGACAGCAGCCGCCGGATGCGGCCGGCGACCGCGTCCTTGGTCATCGGCGGGTCGGCGAGCTGACCGAGCTCCTCGAGGGAGGCCTGGCGGTGCTCCACCCGCAGCCGTCCGGCGGCCACCAGATGATCGGGCACCTCGTCGCCGAGGATCTCCAGCGCGCGTTCGACGCGGGCGGCGGCGGCGACGGCGGCGCGTGCCGAGCGGCGCAGATTGGCGTCGTCGAAGTTCGCGAGCCGGTTGGCGGTGGCCCGCACCTCACGCCGCATCCGGCGTTCCTCCCACACCAGGCGGGTGTCGTGCGCCCCCATCCGGGTGAGCAGGGCGCCGATGGCCTCGCCGTCGCGCACCACCACCCGGTCGCTGCCGCGCACCTCGCGGGCCTTGGCCACCACGCCGAGCCTGCGCGCCGCGCCGACCAGCGCCAGTGCCGCCTCCGGTCCCGGACAGCTGACGTCGAGCGAGGAGGACCGGCCCGGTTCGGTGAGCGAGCCGTGCGCCAGGAAGGCGCCGCGCCAGGCCGCTTCCGCGTCGCCGATGCTGCCGCCGACCACCTGTGCGGGCAGTCCGCGGACGGGCCGGCCGCGCGGGTCGAGCAGTCCGGTCTGACGCGCCAGGGCCTCGCCGTCCTTGGTCACCCGCACGATGTAGCGGGCGGATTTGCGGATACCGCCCGATCGCAGAACGTGGACCTCGGAGGTGTAGCCGAACAGGTCGTGGATCTCCTGCCGCAGACGCCGCGCCACGTTGCCCAGGTCCACCTCGGCTTCCACGACGACGCGGCCGGCCACGATGTGCAGCCCGCCGGCAAAGCGCAGCAGCGCCGAGACCTCCGCCTTACGCGAACTCATCTGCGGCACCGTGAGACGTGAGAGCTCGTCCTTCACTGCTCCGGTCATCGCCACGAAAAATGCCCCTCCTCCGACTTGGTCGTTGCCGACCCCCGACCATTCACCCTAGCCGGGCCTAGCCCTCGAGCAGCAGTCGGTCGACGACGGCGGCCATCCGCTCCGGGTCGTGGACCGCGGTTCCGGGCACCGCGAGATCGGCGATGACCAGGCGTGCACCGATGGTATGCGCCGCACGTTCGAGGTGCTCCCGTTCCCGGCCCGCCGGTACCGAACCCTCGTCGACGACCACGTCGTCGACCCGCAGGGTGTCGGCGTGCGCATGCAGGACATGCAGGTGCCGTTCGACGGAGAATCCGGTGGTCTCCCCCGGTTCGGCGGCCAGGTTGACGAACAGGATCTTCCGGCCGCCGGTCCGGCGCAGCGCGGCGAGCTGATCGGGCACGAGCACGTGCGGAATGACGCTGGAGAACCACGAGCCCGGACCGATCGTCACCACGTCGGCCGTGTGAATGACGTCGACGGCGGCCGGGCAGGCCGGCGGGGCCGCCGGATCGAGCCGGACGCGGCGTACCACACCGGGGGTGGTGGCGACGGCGACCTGCCCGCGGATCACCCGGCTCATCCGCGGATCCTCCTCCAGCCCGGTGACATCGGCTTCGATGACCAGTGCAGCGGTGGACATCGGCAGCACCGCCCCCTCGACGCCGAACAGCTCGATCAGCGCCTCGAGCGCCTCGACCATGTCTCCGGTCACCTCGTCGACGCCGCTGAGCAGCAGATTGCCCACCGGATGGCCGGCCAGCGCGCCGCTGCCGCCGAACCGGTGCTGCAGCACGCGTGCCCACAGCCGCCGCCGGCGGGCTGCGGCCGGGTCACGCTGGTCGAGCTCCTCGAGGGCGGCCGGCGCCGCGGTCAGCGCGGCCAGCGCCATCCGCAGATCGCCCGGCGGGATCAGGCCGAGTTCGTTGCGCAGCCGGCCCGACGAGCCGCCGTCGTCGGCGACGGTCACCACGGCGGTCACGTCGCTGGAGAGCCGGCGCATGGCGGTGAGCGTGTTGAACAGCCCGTGCCCGCCGCCGAGGGAGGCGATGCGCAGCGGGCGGGCACGCCCGGCCCGGTCCGCGCCGCTCATTCGCGCCCCAGATCCCGGTGGCTCACTTCCACCTCGTAGCGGGCGGCACCGTCCTCGCCGGTCTCGGCCGCGAGCCGGCGCGCCAGCTCCTCGCTCATCGCCACACTGCGGTGCTTTCCGCCGGTGCAGCCGATGCCGATCGTCATGTACCCCTTGCCCTCGCGCTGATAGCCGCGGGCGACGATGTCGACCAGCCCCACGTACCGACCGACGAAGTCCTCGGCGTCGGGCTGACCCAGGACGTAGTCGCGCACCGGGGCGTCGCGGCCGGTGGACTCGCGCAGCTCGGGCACCCAGTACGGGTTCGGCAGGAAACGCACGTCGGCCACCAGGTCGCAGTCCACCGGCAGCCCGTATTTGAAGCCGAAGGACTGGACGGTGATCGAGATCCGGTCGCCGGCCGACGCCGGGAAGGCCTTCTCGACGATCGATCGCAGCCGGGTGGAGCTGAGGTTGGAGGTGTCGATCCGCACGTCGGCGTCGGCCTGCGCCCGGGCCAGCATGGCGCGTTCGTCGGCGATGCCGTCCGAGAGGGTGCGCGAGCCCTGCAGCGGGTGCCGCCGGCGGACCTGTTCGAAGCGCCGCACCAGCACCTCGTCGGAGGCGTCGACGAAGACCGTGGCCACGTGGGCGCCGTCGGCGGCGAGCTCGTCGCGCAGGGTGGCCAGCTCCTCCCCGAACGCCGGACCGGTGGCGCGCACCACCATGGCCACTTTGGGCACCCGTCCGTCCGCGTGACCGTCGGCATCGTCGCCGATACGGTCGATGACCTGCCGGATCACCGAGACCGGCACGTTGTCGGCCACATACCAGCCCTCGTCCTCGAGCACCTTGGCCACCGAGGTGCGGCCCGCCCCGGAGAGTCCGGTGACGAACAGGACCGTGGTCGCCGTGTCGTTCTCGCTCACCGCGAGGTCCTTCCTGTCAGTTCATCCGTGTGCGGGTGCAATGCGTCATACACGCTACGGGCGGTCGCCGGTCCGATACCGGCGACTTCGCCGATCTCCTCGACCGTCGCCGTGCTCAGCCGCGCCACCGAGCCGAAATGCGTCACCAGTGCGGTGCGCCGGGTGGCACCGAGGCCGGCGATCCCGTCGAGTGCCGAGGCGGTCATCCGCTTGCTGCGTTTGGACCGGTGGAAGGTGATCGCGAAACGGTGTGCCTCGTCGCGCACCCGCTGCAGCAGGAACAGGGCCTCGGAGTTGCGGGGCAGGATCGCCGGGTCGTCGTCGCCGGGGATCCACACCTCTTCGAGCCGTTTGGCCAGGCCGATCACCGTCACATCGGTCACCCCCAGCTCGTCGAGCACCGAGGCCGCCGCATGCACCTGCGGTGCACCGCCGTCGACCACGTACAGGTTGGGCGGGTAGGCGAAGCGCCGGGGCCGCCCCGTCTTCGGGTCGATCGCCGCCTCCGGAGCCGCATCGCCGCCGTTGTCCTCGTCGGGGGCGCTGCCCGCACCTGCCGGGATCCCGGCGTCCTGATCGGCCCGGTGGCGGGCGAACCGGCGCCGGGTGACCTCGGCGATGGATGCGACGTCGTCGGAGCGGCCGTCGCCGGCCGCCTCCCGGATCGAATAGTGCCGGTAGTCGGATTTGCGGGGCAGCCCGTCCTCGAAGACCACCAGCGAGGCGACCACGTCGGTGCCCTGCACGTGCGAGATGTCGACGCATTCGATCCGCAGCGGCGCCTCGTCCATGCCGAGCGCCTCCTGCAGTTCGGTCAGTGCCGCCGACCGGGTGGTCAGATCACCGGCCCGCTTGAGCTTGTGCCGGGTGAGCGCCTCGCCCGCATTGCGTTCGACGGTGCCGGCCAGCGCCGCCTTGTCGCCGCGCTGCGGGACGCGCAGCGACACGCGGCTCCCCCGGCGCTGGGAGAGCCAGGCGGTGAGATCGTCGACGTCCTCGGGCAGGGCCGGCACGAGCACCTCGCGCGGCACCCCGGAGCTGGCCCCGGGTGCGCCGCCTTCGTACTCGTCACCGTAGAACTGCAGCAGGAAGGCGCCCACCTGCTGGGCCGGGGTGGCGTTCTCCTGCACCTCCACCACCCAGCCCCGCTCGCCGCGGACGCGGCCGTCGCGCACATGGAAGACGGCCACCGAGGTCTCCAGCTCGTCGCCGACCATGCCGATCACATCGGCGTCGGTGCCGTCGCCGAGCACCACCGCCTGCTTCTCCATGGCGCGCTGCAGCGCGGCGATGTCGTCACGCAGCCGTGCCGCCCGCTCGAAGTCCAATTCCTCTGCGGCGGCGGTCATCTCGCGCTCGAGTTTGCGGATCAGCGAATCAGTGCGGCCGGCCAGGAAGTCGCAGAAGTCCTCGGCGATGGCGCGGTGCTCGTCGGCGCTGACCCGGTCGACGCAGGGTGCGGCGCATTTGTCGATGTAGCCGAGCAGGCACGGCCGTCCCATCTGCGCATTGCGCCGGAAGACGCCGTTGGAGCAGGTGCGCACCGGGAAGACGCGGGTGAGCAGATCCACGGTCTCGCGGATGGCCCAGGCGTGCGAGTACGGACCGAAGTAGCGCACCCCCGGCCGGCGCGGTCCGCGGTAGACGAAGACCCGCGGGTACTCCTCGTTCATGGTCACCGCGAGCATCGGATAGGTCTTGTCGTCGCGGTAGCGGACGTTGAAGCGCGGATCGAACTCTTTGATCCAGTTGTATTCGAGCTGCAGCGCCTCGACCTCGGTGCCCACCACCGTCCATTCCACCGAGGCGGCGGTGGTCACCATCTGCCGGGTGCGCGGGTGCAGCGTCGACAGGTCGGCGAAATAGGACGTCAGACGCGACCGCAGCGACTTGGCCTTGCCGACGTAGATGACCCGCCCGTGCGCATCGCGGAACTTGTAGACGCCGGGGTCGGTCGGGATGGTGCCCGGCGCCGGGCGGTAGGTCGTCGGATCGGCCACAGACCCCAGGTTAGTCCGAGGGGACGACAAAGGCGGCCCGGCCCCGGTCCGCGGGCCGCGGGATCAATGCGGGCCGCCGCCGGATCCGTCCGGATCGGTGTACCGGGCGCGCAGTTCGCGGAAGTGCCGCATGGCCTGCACCGCGGCGTCGCCGTCGCGGGCCTGCACCGCCATCACGGGGATGTGTTCGTCGTGCGGAAACAGCAGCCGGGCCCACTGGGCGCCGTCGGGATAGCTCATGCCGACCACCTGGTCCCAGCCGTACACCCGCTCGGAGACCAGATTGCGCACGCCCACGCCGTCCGGTCCCACCCGCAGCCGGGCCCGGGTCACCAGCAGCACCGCCCCGGCGATCACCAGCCCGATACAGATCAGGGCCAGTTTGTCACCCCAGCCGATGTTGACGCCGGTGTACGAGATCGACAGCAGCAGGCCGAAGGTGACGTGGATGGCGATCACCACCAGCGCCACCCAGACGGCGATGATGCTGAAGGCGCGCGGCCGGTAGACGTAGTCCCAGCCGTCCGAGGACGCATCGAGTCGCTCGTACAGCCGCTCGAGGACGGTCATCGGCCGGCGAGGTCGGCGAGCACCAGCGCGGAGGCGAGCGCCGCGGTCATCGCCTGCGCACCCTTGTCCTCCGCGGAGTCGGGCAGCCCGGCCCGGTTGAGGGCCTGCGCCTCGTTGAGGGTGGTCAGTACACCGTTGCCGACCGGGGTGGACTCGTCGAGCGAGACCCGGGTCAGTCCGGCGGTCACCGCGTCGCAGACGTACTCGAAGTGCGGGGTCTCCCCCTTGATCACCACGCCGAGCGCGATCACCGCGTCGTGGCTGCGGGCCAGTGCCTGCACGATCACCGGCAGCTCGATCGCGCCGGCCACCCGGACGATGGTCGGATCTGTCACCCCGGCCCGGGCGGCGGCCGACACGGCCCCGTCCAGGAGCGCCGTGCAGATTCTCTCGTGCCACTGCGAGGCGACGATCGCCACTTTCAGTCCGCCGGCCGCGGCCAGCTCCAGCGTCGGTTCTCCGTGTCCGCTCATGCACCCTCTCCCGAGTCGTTCAGTACGCCCATCGCATCGGCTTCGGCCGGATCGTCCACGTCCAGGCCCACCAGGTCGTGCCCCATCCGGTCGCGTTTGGTGCGCAGATACCGGAGGTTCTCCTTGTTGGCGCGCACCGGCATCGGGACGCGGTCGACGATGTGCAGGCCGTAGCCGTCGAGGCCGACCCGCTTGGCCGGGTTGTTGGTGAGCAGCCGCATCGACCGGATGCCCAGGTCCACCAGGATCTGCGCTCCGAGACCGTAGTCGCGGGCGTCGGCGGGCAGTCCCAGTTCCAGGTTGGCATCGACGGTGTCGGCGCCGGCGTCCTGGAGCTGATAGGCCTGCAGCTTGTGCAGCAGCCCGATGCCGCGGCCCTCGTGGCCGCGCATGTAGAGCACCACGCCGCGGCCCTCGGCGGCCACCATCTCCATGGCCGCGTGCAACTGCGGCCCGCAGTCGCAGCGCAGCGAGCCGAAGACGTCGCCGGTCAGGCACTCGGAGTGGACGCGCACCAGCACGTCGTCGCCTTTGCCGTCCGGGCCGGGGATGTCGCCCATCACCAGCGCGACGTGCTCGACGTCGTCGTACGGGCTCGAATAGCCCACCGCGCGGAAGTCGCCGAAGGCGGTGGGAATGCGCGCCTCGGCGACGCGGACCACATGCTTCTCGTGGTGGCGGCGCCAGGCGATCAGGTCCGCGATCGAGATCAGCGCGAGGCCGTGCTCGTCGGCGAAGACCCGCAGCTCGTCGGTCTGGGCCATGTGGCCCTCGTCCTTCTGGCTGACGATCTCGCAGATGACGCCGGCCGGCCGCAGCCCGGCCAGCTTGGCCAGGTCGACGGCGGCCTCGGTGTGCCCGGGACGGCGCAGCACGCCGCCCTCCTTGGCGCGCAGCGGCACCACGTGCCCGGGCCGGGTGAAGTCGTGCGGGGCCGCATCGGGATCGGCGAGCTTGAGGACGGTGGTCGCCCGGTCGGCAGCGCTGATCCCGGTGCCCACACCCTCCCGGGCGTCCACGGTGACCGTGTAGGCGGTGCCGTGCTTGTCCTGATTCTGCGCGAACATCGGCGGCAGCCCGAGCCGGTCACAGTCGTCGCTCTCGAGCGGCACACAGACGTAGCCGGAGGTGTACCGGACCATGAAGGCGAGCAGTTCGGGGGTGGCCTTCTCGGCCGCGAAGATCAGATCGCCCTCGTTCTCGCGGTCCTCGTCGTCGACGACGACGACGGCTTTGCCGGCGGCGATGTCGGCGATCGCCCGCTCCACGCTGTCGAGCTTCACCGGCCCGGTGGTCTCTTCACTCATCGTCAGCTCACGCGCCTTCCTGCGTTGACGTGCCGTTCCCGGTTCCCGCGGCGGCCTCCCGGCCGTGGTCGGTGAGCCGTTCCAGGTACTTGGCTATCACATCGACTTCCAGATTCACCTCGGCGCCGACGCCGGCCGATCCGAGGTTCGTTTCGGACAGGGTGGTGGGGATCAGCGACACCTCCAGCCAGTCCCGATCCCCGTCGCGGCCGAGCGCCGAGACGGTCAACGAGATGCCGTCGACGGTGATCGAACCCTTCTCCACCACGTACCGGGCCAGCGCGCCGGGCAGCCCGATGCGCACCACGGTCCAGTTCTCGGTGGGGCTGACGGCGAGGATCTCGCCGACGCCGTCCACATGGCCCTGCACGATGTGCCCGCCGAAGCGGCCGTCGGCGGCCATCGCCCGTTCGAGGTTGACCGGTGACCCGGCCACCAGGCGTTGCAGGGAGCTGCGCCGGAGCGTCTCGGCCATCACGTCGACGGTGAATTCGTCGCCGTCGAGTTCGACGACGGTCAGACAGACACCGTTGACGGCGATCGAGTCGCCGAAGGATGCGTCGCTGGTGACCAGGGGGCCGCGGATCCGCAGCCGAGCAGCCTGATCGAGGTTCTCGCGCGCCACGAGGGCGCCGCGTTCCTCCACGATTCCGGTAAACACCCGTCTCTCCTCACACCGTGATGCTCGGGACGGATGCGGCCGCGGCCGGATGCCGCGTCGTCGTTCTCTCATATCCGGACTGTGACCGTCGGCTCCGGATTCGCACCGGAATCTGCTCGTCCCCGTCGTCGCGACCGAGGTCGGCGCCGACGGGCGCTCGCGGGCTCGTCTCCGGTCCCGGCCCGGCGGGCCGGGCGGATCATCACCGCCGGTGGGGAATTACACCCCGCCCCGAGAACGATTCGACGCTATCACGTGCCAGGATCGCGCGCCGCCGCCACCACCTGTGTCCTGCGGTGTTAGATGAACCCAGGGCGACGGAAAAGCCGTCACCGTGACACACCCTCCCGTCCCGCAGCGACGGCTATCCATGGAGTTAGACGATGTCGAAGAACCCCCCACCGTCCGCGCCGGCCCAGCGTTCTTTCGGCCGCGACGTCCTGAACTTCCTCACCCGGAACTGGCTGCCGCTGATCCTGGTGATCCTGGCCATCATCTTCATCGCGCAGAACACCAACAAGGCCAACTTCACCGTCTTCTGGGTGGACATCAGTTCGCCGGTGTGGCTGATGCTCACCATCACCGCGATCGTGGGTGTGCTGGTCGGCTGGTACGTGGGCCGCTACCGCGGCAAGGAGCGCGGCTAGCCGCGCTCGATCGCGAAGTCGATGAGGAGGTCGTCGCCGAGTTCGGTGACGGCCTCCCGTCGCATCCGGGTGGCCTGCGCCAGGGTGGTCACCGCCGCATCGTCGACGGCTGCGGCGCCCCCGCCGAGCAGCACCGGCGCCTGATAGAGCTGGACGTGATCGACCAGACCGGCGGCCAGGAAGGCCCCGGCCACCGTCGGTCCGCCCTCGACGAGCACCCACAGTGCGTCCGGGAGGGCGGCGAGCACCGCGTGCGGGTCGTGCGAGCGCACGTCGATGAGCGGTCCGCCGGGACCGCGCAGCCGGGCCCCGGCCGGCACCTCCCGGTGGCCGAGCACCACCCGGGCGGGCTGGTGCGGGTGGTCGCCGCCGTCCGCGCGACGGGCGGTGAGCGCCGGGTCGTCGGCCAGCGCGGTGCCGGTGCCGACCACGATCGCGTCGATCCGTGCCCGTTGCGCGTGCGCGTGCTCGCGGGCCGCCGGACCGGTGATCCAGCGGCTGGTGCCGTCCGGTGCGGCGATCCGCCCGTCGGCGGTGGCCGCGAGTTTGAGGGTGATCAGCGGCCGGCCGTGCAGCTGCCGGAAGAGCCAGGGGCGCAACGGTCCGCGGCTCACCTCGTCGGCGAGGACACCTCCGGTCACCGCGACGCCGGCGGCGCGCAGGGTCTCGGCTCCCCCGGCCGCCTGCGGATTGGGGTCGGCGATCGCATAGTGCACGGCCGCGATGCCGGCGTCGATCAGTGCGCGGCTGCAGGGTCCGGTGCGGCCGGTGTGGTTGCACGGTTCGAGGGTGACCACGGCCGTGCCGCCGGCCGCCGCCGGTCCGGCCTGGGCCAGTGCCACGATCTCGGCGTGCGGTCCGCCCGGTTCGCGGGTGTGCCCGGCACCGGCGATGCGGCCCTCAGCGTCGAGGACGACCGCCCCGACCGGCGGGTTGGGGCTGCTGAGGCCCTGGGCGCCCGCCGATTCGGCCAGCGCCGTCGCCATGGCGGCGGCGACGGCCGGGGCGGGCTGCGGCGTCACCGGTGTCAGCGGTCCTGGCCGGCCGGCGCGCTCTGCGCGGCGGTGGCCAGCGCGCGCAGTTCGGCGACGCGGGCGGCCGGATCGTCGCCGCCGTAGACGGCCGAACCGGCGACGAAGCAGTCCACCCCGGCTTCGGCGGCCTGCTCGATGGTCGAGGCGCTGATGCCCCCGTCGATCTCGACGAGCAGCCGCAGATCCCCGCGATCGACGATCTTCCGGATGGTGCGGACCTTGTCGAGGACCTCGGGCATGAAGCTCTGTCCGCCGAAGCCGGGTTCGACGCTCATCACCAGCAGGGTGTCGAAGCCGGTGAGCACCTCCAGGTAGGGCTCGAGCGCGGTGCCCGGCTTGATGGCCAGCCCGGCGCGCCCGCCGGCTGCGCGGATGTCCTTGGCGACGGCGATCGGATCGTCGGTGGCCTCGGCGTGGAAGGTGACGTTGTGCGCCCCGGCCTCCGCGTACGGCGGTGCCCAGCGGGCCGGATCCTCGATCATCAGGTGGCAGTCCAGCGGAATCGTGGTGGCCTTGAGCAGCGACTGCACCACCGGCAGTCCGAGGGTCAGGTTGGGGACGAAGTGGTTGTCCATCACGTCCACGTGCACCCAGTCGACGCCCGGATCGACGCTCGACGGGCCGACCGCGGCGATCTCGGAAGCGAGGTTCGCGAAGTCGGCGGACAGGATCGACGGAGCGATCATCGGTGCGGGACGGGCGTGTTCACACATGCGCGACAGTCTACTGAACAGCGCTTGCACGCCGCCGCCGACCGGGACTCGCCGCACTGACCACCGCTCGCGGGCCGGAGCGTCCCATGATGCGTCGTTCAGCGTTCCCGGCGCAGCACGGCCAGGAACATCGCGTCGGTGTCCTGCCGGTGGGGCCACAGCTGCACCTGCGGTCCGTCGCCGAAGCCGGCGGGATCGACCATGTCGCCGGCCACCAGCGGCCGCGCATCGAGCTGGGTCACTCCTGGCCTGTCGGCCAGCACCGCGCCGACCACACCGGTGGTCTCGGCCGGATGCGGTGAACAGGTCGAATAGACCACCACTCCGCCGGGGCGTACCAGATCCAGTGCGGCACCGAGCAATTCGCGCTGCAGTTCCACCAGGCCGGGGATCTCGCCGGGGGTCCGGCGCCAGCGCGCTTCCGGACGCCGGCGCAGCGAGCCCAGACCCGAGCAGGGAGCGTCCACGAGCACCCGGTCGTAGCCGGGCTTCAGCCCGCTGTCCCGGCCGTCGGCGACGTGTACCGTCACCGGCAGTCCGTCGACGACCTTCTCGATCAGCTCGGCCCGATGCGCCGACACCTCGACGGCGTCCAGGTGTGCCCCGGACAGGTCGGCGAGCGAGCCGAGCAGCGCCGCCTTACCACCCGGACCGGCGCACAGGTCCAGCCACCGGCCGGTGGACTCGCCCTCCAGCGGGGCGCGTTCGAGGGCCAGGGCGACGAGCTGGCTGCCCTCGTCCTGGACACCCGCGAAGCCCTCCCGCACGGCATCGAGCCGGCCCGGGTCGCCGCCGTCGGGCAGGTAGACGCAGTACGGCGAGTACCGGCCCTGTTCTCCCCCGCTGATCAGCGCGAGTTCCTCGGCGGTGATCTGACCGGGGCGCGCCACCAGGTGCACGATGGGCCGCTCGTCGTCGGCCGCGAGCGCGGCCTGCAGTTCGCCCACGCGACCGCCCAGGGCGTCGACGAAGACCTCGGCGATCCACCGGGGGTGGGCATAGGCGAAAGCGAGGTGACCGACCATGTCGTCGGCCATCGACGGGGCGAGCGCGTCCACCCAATGCCGTTCGTCACGCTGAGAGACCTTGCGCAGCACCGCGTTGACGAAACCGGACGGCCCCATGCCCGCCTCGCTGCGCACCAGGTCCACCGAGGTGGACACGGCCGCATGCGGGGCGATCCGGGTGCGCAGGAGCTGGTACACGCCCAGGCGCAGCACGTCGAGCAGCGGACCGTCGATCTGGTCGACGGGCCGGCCCGCGGACTGCGCGATCACCGCATCGAGCAGGCCCTGACTGCGCGCGGCTCCGTAGGTCAGTTCGGTGGCCAGGGCGGCGTCGCGCCCGGTAAGCCCCCGTTCGCGGAGCAGGGTGGGCAACAGCAGATTCGCGTAGGCGTCACGCTCCCGGACGGCCCGGAGCACATCGCGGGCGGTCTCCCGTACCGGATCGACGGACTTGTCCCGGAGCTTCTTGTCCCGGGAGACCTGCTCGCCGCGGCCGCCGGTCATGCGAAGACCTCCGAACCGTCCAGGCGCGCGCCGCGGGCCCAGTCCGCCGCCGGCAGCGCCTTCTTCCCGGGCGGCTGCACCGTGCCGAGACGCACCGGCCGTGAGCCGGTGCCCACGAAGACCGCCTTCTTGCCTGCCGCGAGCTGTCCGGGCGCCAGGCCGTCGGGTGCGTCGTCGCCGTCGGCCACGGTCACCGGGCCCAGTTTGATGCGGTCCCGGCCGAGCAGGGTCCACGCACCGGGCGCCGGAGTGTGCGCGCGGATGGTGCGGTCGACGATGTGCGCCGGCAGATTCCAGCGCACCTGGGCGTCGGCCGAGGTGATCTTGGGGGCGTGCGAGATGCCGGACGGATCCTGCGTCACCGCGGCCAGCTCACCGACGGCCAGCCCGTCGAGCACCGACGTCACCAGTCCCGCGCCGGAGGCGGCGAGCCGTTCGAGCAGGTCGCCGGCGGTGTCGGTGGACCGGATCGGGGCGGTGAGCGAGCCGAAGACCGGTCCGGTGTCCAGCCCCTCCTCGAGGGCGAAGACGCTGGCCCCGGTCACATCGTCGCCGGCCGCGATGGCGGCCTGCACCGGGGCGGCGCCGCGCCACGCCGGAAGCACGGAGAAGTGCAGATTGATCCAGCCGTAGGGCAGGGCGGTGAGCACCGACGGCGGCACCAGCCCGCCGTAGGCCACCACCACGCCGATCTCCGGCTGCCACCGGCTCAGGGCCTCGGTCACCTCCGGATCGGCCATCCGGGCCGGGGTGAGCACCTCGAGGCCGTGTTCGTCGGCGAGCCTGCCCACCTCGGAGCGGACGGCGCGGCGGCCGCGGCCGGCGGTGGTGTCGGGACGGGTGATCACCCCGACCACCTGGTGATGCTCGCAGGCGAGCAATTCGGCAAGGGTCGGCACGGCCGCCTGCGGGGTACCCGCGAACACCACTCTCATGTCAACCGATGGTAGGCGGATCCACCTGGACCCGGATACCCGCCGTGTCTTCATGACGGGCGTGGCGCAGGACCTGCGCGGCCCGCAGCGCATCGGCGAGCTCACGGCCCCGGGCCCGCTCGGTGCGCACCAGTACCCGCTCGACGTCGGCGGCCTCGTCCACTCCGGCCGGGCGGCGCACCCCCGAGGGCAACGGCACCGGGCCGAGCAGCTGGGCGCGGTCGGGCAGCCGCAGCAGGTCCAGGAAGGCCGCGACCGCCGCCGGCGCCCCGTCGATCGAGGCCATGGTGACCGCCGGCGGAAAGCCGAGTGCGGCCCGGGATTCCAGCTCGCCGGCCGCGAAACCCACCGGGTCCCAACGGATCAGCGCCTGCACCGCGGGATGGGCGGCTTCGGCGACGATCACCACCGCCCCGCCGTCGCCGTGCGGACGCACCAGTGCCGCGACACTCATCCAGGCCCGCACCGACTCCTCAGCGGCCCGCAGATCCTCGCGGTCGAGCTGCGCCCAGGTGTCGAGCAGCACGGCGGCGCCGTAGCCGCCGGGGGCGCTCGGTGCGGCGCCCGGCGTGGCGACCACCACCCGCGGCCCCTCCGGCAGGTCGTCGACGATCTTGTCGCCGCCGGAGGTGACCACCGGAACCCCGGGAAAGGCACGGCCGAGCTCCTCGGCAGTGCGCTTGTCGCCCACCATCAGCGCCCGGACGGCGGTGCCGCCGCACGCCGGGCAGACGAAGCGCTGTTCGGGGCGGCCGCACCAGCGGCACGACAGGTCGCCGCGGTCGCTCATCTGCAACGGTCCCCGGCAGGCGCGGCAGCGGGCGTGGGCGCGGCACCGGGCGCATGCCACCGACGGCAGGTAGCCGCGTCTCGGGACGCTGAACAGGACGGGGGCGTCGGCCGCCAGGGCCCGGCGGGCGGCATCGAAGGCGATCGCCGGGATGCGGGCGGCGCGGGCCAGCGGATCCCCGGCGATCCGGCGGTCGTCGTCGGAGATGCCGGTGATGCGCGGCATGGCGGCGCGGACGGTCTCACGCGAGGCCAGCAGATCGTGCGCCCACCCCGACTCGACCAGGGCCTGGGCCTCGGCGGTCCGGGAGAAGCCGCCGACGAGCAGCGCCGATCGAGTCTGGTGCGCGCGCAGTACCGCCACCTCCCGCGGATGCGGGTACGGGGTGCGCGGCTCGTCGAGGCTCTGGTCGCCGTCGTCGAAGACCACCGTCAGTGCCAGTTCACGCACCGGTGCGAAGACCGTGCTGCGGGTGCCGATCACCACCCGGGCCTGGCCGCGCAGCACCGCCAGCCAGCGCCGGTAGCGAGCGGTGGGCCCGAGTCCGGCGGCCAGGGCGACACACCAGTCGCCGAGCAGCGGCGCGCAGGCGGCGGCCAGCCGGTCCAGATCGCGCTGATCGGGGACCACGATCACCACGCCGCGTCCCGCGGCGGCGACGGCGGCTGCCAGCTCGGCGAGCCGGGCGGCCCAGTCCTCCCCCGGCAGCGCCTGCCAGCAGGCGCGCGGCGCCCGGCCGGCGAGCACCGCATCGCGGAATCCGGCGGCCGCGGGATAGCTCTGCCAGCCGGACCAGTCGGGCGGCTCCGGTGCGGTCTCCGGCGGGGCGGGCGGTTGCGCCTTCTCCACCCGGGCGTGCCGGGGCGGGACGGCCAGCCGCAGCACGTCGGGCATGGTTCCGGCGTAGCGGTGTGCCACCGACCGGGCCAGTTCGGCCAGTTCGGCGGTGAGCACCTGCTCCGGGGAGACCACCCGGTCGAGCCAGGCCAGATTCCCGCCGTGCTCGCTGGTCTCGAGGCGTTCGAGCAGGTAGCCGTCCACCAGCCGGCCGGAGAAGCGCACACGGACGCGGACGCCCGGCTGGGCGTCCGCGTCCTGTTTGGTGTCGACGAGGTAGTCGAACGGCCGGTCCAGGTGCGCCAGCGACAGCATGGGCAGCACCCGGGCCACCGGCCGTGACCCGGCCGGCAGCCGCCGGTTCTTCGCCTCGGCGGACGTCGTCTTCTCCGGCACCGGAGCGGACGGGTCCGGTGCCGATCCGTCCTCGTCCGGCAGCGGTGCAGTCACATGCGCGCGGTCACAGACCGGCGGCGGCCCGCAGCTCGGCCACCCGGTTGGTCTGCTCCCACGGCAGGTCGACGTCGGTCCGGCCGAAGTGCCCGTAGGCGGCGGTCGGCGCGTAGATCGGCTGCAGCAGGTTCAGGTCGGCGACGATCGCGGCCGGCCGCAGGTCGAAGACCTCCGAGATGACCTTCTGGATGGTGCCGGTGTCGACCTTCTCGGTGCCGAAGGTCTCGACGAACAGGCCCACCGGGGCCGCCTTGCCGATGGCGTAGGCCACCTGCACCTCGATGCGCTTGGCCAGCCCCGCGGCGACCGCGTTCTTGGCCACCCAGCGCATGGCGTACGCCGCGCTGCGGTCCACCTTCGACGGGTCCTTGCCGGAGAAGGCGCCGCCGCCGTGGCGGGCGAAGCCGCCGTAGGTGTCGACGATGATCTTGCGGCCGGTCAGGCCGGCGTCGCCCATCGGCCCGCCGAGCACGAAGGAGCCGGTCGGGTTGACCAGCAGCCGCGGGTTGGAGGTGTCGAGCGGGGTCGGCAGCTCCAGTTCCTCGAAAACCGGTGCCAGGACGTGCTTTTCGATGTCCGGGGTGAGCATGCCGGCGATGTCGATGTCGGCGGCGTGCTGGGTGGAGACCACCACGGTGTCGAGGCGGACCGGCAGATCGTCGGCGTACTCGATCGTGACCTGGGTCTTGCCGTCCGGGCGCAGGTACGGCAGCACGCCGCTCTTGCGGACCTCGGTGAGCCGGCGGGCGAGCCGGTGCGCGAGTGCGATCGGCAGCGGCATCAGCTCGGGGGTCTCATCGGTGGCGAAGCCGAACATCAGGCCCTGGTCACCGGCGCCCTGCAGGTCCTTCTCGTCGGCGTGGGTGCCGGTCTGCTTCTCGTGCGAGTCGGTCAGACCCTGCGCGATCTCCGGGGACTGCGCGCCGATGGCCACATTCACACCGCACGAGGCGCCGTCGAAGCCCTTGGTGGACGAGTCGTAGCCGATCTCCAGGATCTTCTCGCGCACGATCGTCGGGATGTCTGCGTAGGCGGTGGTGTTCACCTCGCCGGCGACGTGCACCTGTCCGGTGGTGACCAGCGTCTCGACCGCCACTTTGGCGTGCGGGTCCTGACCGAGCAGTGCGTCCAGGATCGAGTCGCTGATCGCGTCGCAGATCTTGTCGGGGTGGCCCTCGGTGACGGACTCACTGGTGAACAGGCGTGAAGATGACGCAGTCATCGGTTCCTCTCGGATCTCGTGCAGCAGTGCGGTTTCGATGCTTCGGTGTCGACGCTCGATGGCCGCAGTCAGATCTCGCCGCTGCGGCCGCCCTCACCATTCGGCACGAGGGAGGCCACTTCGTCAAGGATTCTGCTCGCCATCAATGTCTTCGAACCGTACGGCAAGCCGATTTCGGTGCCGTCGGCGGCCAGCAGCCAGCCGGTGTTGTCCTCGGTGCCGAAGGCCCGGCCGTCGCCCACCGCGTTGACCACCAGCAGGTCGCAGCCCTTACGGCGGAGTTTGGCCCGGCCGTGGTCGAGGACCCCGCCGTGTTCATCGCCGGTTTCGGCGGCGAAGCCCACGATCACCGTGCGCTCGGGGATCTCACCGGCGATGCGGCCGGCCACCAGGCCGGCCAGGATGTCGGGATTGGTGTCGAGCTCGATCGGGGCCGGACCGCTCTCGCCCTTCTTGATCTTGGCGCCGGCCACCGACACGGGCCGGAAGTCGGCCACCGCGGCGGCCATGATCACCACGTCGGCCTCGGCGGCGCGCCGGGTCATCTGCTCCTGCAGTTCCCGCGCCGAGGCGATGCGCACCACCTCCACCGCGGCCGGTTCTCCCGGCTCGTCGACGGCGCCGGCGACCAGGGTCACCTGGGCGCCGCGCTGTGCCGCGGCCCGGGCCAGTGCGTATCCCTGTTTGCCGGAGCTGTGGTTGCCCAGGTACCGGACCGGATCGAGGGCTTCGCGGGTGCCGCCGGCACTGATCAGCATGCGCACCCCGCCCAGGTCGTGCGGGAGGGCGTCGGGGCGGGCCAGGAGCAGATCGCCCAGCAGCCCGATCTCGGTGGGCTCGGGCAGGCGTCCGGCGCCGGTGTCGGCACCGGTCAGTCGGCCCGAGGCGGGTACGGCGACGGTGGCCCCGTGCCGGCGCAGGGTGGCGACGTTCTCAACCGTGGCCGGGTGCTCCCACATCTCGGTATGCATGGCCGGCACGAAGAGCACCGGACAGCGGGCGGTGAGCAGGGTGGCGGTCAGCAGGTCGTCGGCGCGGCCGGCGGCGGCCCGGGCCATCAGATCGGCGGTGGCCGGTGCGATCACCACCAGATCCGCCTGCCGCCCCAGCGCCACATGGGTCACCTCGTCGACGTCGTCGAAGACCTCGGTGGTGACCGGGTTGCCGGACAGCGCCTCGAAGGTGGCGGCGCCGACGAACTTCAGCGCGGCGCGGGTGGGGATCACCCGGACGTCATGACCGGCCTCGGTGAAGTGCCGGATGACCGAGCAGACCTTGTATGCGGCGATTCCGCCGCCGACGCCGACGACGATACGACGACGGGTCGTGGAGCGCTCTGCCACGGCCGGCGCCCTACTCGCCTTCGGTGTGCTCGAGCAGGTCGGAGTGGATCTCGCGGAGAGCGATCGACAGCGGCTTCTCGTGAACGCCCGGCTCCACCAGCGGTCCCACATACTCGAGGATGCCGTCGGCGAGCTGGTTGTAGTAGTCGTTGATCTGGCGGGCACGCTTGGCCGCGTAGATCACCAGGGCGTACTTCGACGAGGCGCGGTCGAGCAGCTCGTCGATCGGCGGGTCGGTGATGCCCAGCGGGGTGTCGTAGACGGGCTCGTCGACGACGGCGTCGATCTCGATGTCGGTCTGGGTGCTCACGCAATCTCCTGCACAGTGAAAAATGTCTAGATCCCGGCGAGCCGGAGGCTCCGGCCGAGAGGTTCTCTAGTGGCCGATCAGCAAGTTTACCAACTGCTGCACCGCCGCGTCGACATCGTCGTTCACCACGACGTGTTGAAACTCGTCGCGGGCGTCCATCTCGACGCGTGCGGTCTGCAGCCGGCGCTCGATCGCCTCGGGGGTCTCGGTGCCGCGGCCGGTGAGCCGGGTCACCAGTTCGTCCCAGCTCGGCGGCGCGAGGAAGACGGTGATCGCCTCCGGCAGTGCCTCGCGGACGGCGCGCGCACCGGCCAGATCCACCTCCACCAGCACCGGGTCGCCGGAATCGAGGGCCTGAAGTACCGGTGCGGCGGGCGTTCCCGAGCGCTGCAGCCCGCCGTGGATGTCAGCCCACTCGAGCATCTCGCCGCGATCGATCATCGCGTCGAACTCGGGCCGGCTGACGAAGTAGTAGTCGCGGCCGTGCTGTTCGCCCGGACGCGGGTCACGGGTGGTGGCCGAGACGCTGAAGTTCAGGCCGGGCACCTGCTCACGGAGCCGGGCCACCACCGTCGACTTCCCAACGGCCGAGGGGCCGACCAGCACAAGCAGTCGGCCCCTCGCCGGGGTTGGTTCAGCGGGCACGCTCAGCTGGGGAACTTCTCGAGCAGGGCCTTGCGCTGGCGGTCGCCCAGACCGCGCAGGCGGCGGGTCGGCGCGATCTCGAGCTCGGTCATGATCTCCTGCGCCTTGACCTTGCCCACCTTCGGCAGGGCTTCGAGCAGGGCCGAGACCTTCATCTTGCCCAGGATCTCGTCGTTCTCGGCGTCGGCCAGCACCTGCTTGAGATCGGTGCCGCCCCGCTTGAGACGCTCCTTCAGCTCGGCACGGGCACGACGGGCAGCAGCCGCCTTCTCCAGCGCCGCCTTACGCTGCTCGTCTGTCAACTGGGGAAGAGCCACGGTTCCTCCGTCTTTCGTGTTTGCGGTTCGGTTGGTCCACCGAAGCTATCTCAACTTCCGGCGGTAGTGCACCCGGGGTCTGTCAGGACCTCGGCGCTCACGACGATCGTAACCGTTCATCGTGATGACCAGGAGAGACGGTACCCCCTGGCGTGGCGCCGCACGAACACCCACCCCCGGGCGAGTCGCCTCTCGCCGCTCACAGTAGCGTGTCGCTGCATGCAGCCGACTGACCTGCGAACCCTCAGCCAGCTCCTGCGCGGCGACCTCGCCCCGACCGCCACCACCGAGCACACCGTGGTGTCCGATCGGCCGCATGCCCGGCTCCTCCGGTACGGCTCCGACGAACAGCTCGATCAGGCCCGCCGGGACGGGGCCGTGCCGGCGCTGCTGGTTCCGCCGCTGGCCGTGCCGGCCTTCGCCTACGACCTCGCCCCGCACGCCCAGCCCGCCAACTCGGTGGTCGAGTTCCTGCTCTCGACCGGCACGGTGCCGTATGTGGTGGACTTCGGCGACGTCTCGCGCGCCGACCGGCACATCGGCTTCGAGGCCTACTTCGATCATCTGGTGCCGAGGGCGGTCGGCCAGGTGGTGGCCGATTTCGCGGGTGCGACCGATGCCGTGGACCTGATGGCCTGGAGCCTGGGCGGCACCCTCAGTTTCATGACCGCCGCCAACGATCCGGGGCTGCCGATCCGGTCAATCATCACCGTCGGAACTCCGTTGAACTACACCAAGATTCAGCCCTATCCCCTGGTGCGCGCGCTGCTCGGGCCCACCGGCGGGCGGCCGGCCACCTATCTGCTGCGCGCACTCGCGGGCATTCCGGCTCCGCTGGTGCGCGCGGCGTACCGCGCCACCTCCTGGGATCGCGAACTGCGCAAGCCCGCCTACATTCTGCGGAACCTGCACGATCGGGAGGCGCTGAGCCGGATGCAGGTGATCGACCGTTTCCAGGACTCGCTGCCCGGATATCCGGGCAAGGTGGCCGAGCAGATGCTGGTCAACCTGGTGGTGCGCAACGAGATCACCGACGGGGTCCTGCACTTCGACCGGCACACCGTGGATCTGCACAGCATCACCGCGCCGATCTTCCTCACCGGCTCCCACCGCGACGCCATCGTCTCGCACGCCGCGGCCGCCTGGGGCACCGAACTGTTCACCGGTTCCCAGCACGTGGAGTTCCACACGATCGAATCGAGCCATCTGGGCATGCTGACCGGCGCCGACGCCGCTCAGCACACCTGGCCGGCGGTGCAGGCGTTCCGCGCGCGGCTCGACGCCGACCGGATCTAACCGGCGGGATCGGGCACCAGGACGGCGGCGCCGTCGAAGCGGCCGGCCTTGAGATCGGCCAGCGCCTGATCGGCGCGGGAGAACGGATACGGGTGCGTGGTGGCGCGCACCCCGTAGCGCTGGACCAGCTCCAGGAACTCGCGGCCGTCGGCCCGGGTGTTGGCGGTCACCGAGCGGAGCTCCTTCTCGTAGAAGAGCTCCTCCTCGTACCGCAGCGGCGGTATGTCGCTGAGGTGGATGCCCGCCACGGCCAGGACGCCGCCCCGGCCCAGGGCCCGCAGGATCACCGGGACCAGCTCCCCGGCCGGCGCGAAGGTGATCGCCGCATCGAGCTCGACCGGCGGGCGGTCGTAGGCGCCGCCCACCGACGCCGCACCCAGCTCCCGCGCCAGGTCCTGCGCCTGCCGGCCCCGGGTGAGCACGTGCACCTCCAGGCCCAGGGCGATCGCGAGCTGAGCGCACAGATGCGCGCTGCCGCCGAAGCCGTACAGGCCCAGGCGGGCCGGCCGGCCGAGGTCGGCGCCGTCGTCGAGCAGTCCGGTGCGCCGCAGCGCCCGGTAGCCGATGATCCCGGCGCACAGCAGCGGGGCGAGTGCCACATCGTCGACGGCGCCGGGCAGCCGGTAGGCGAAAGCCGCGGGGACGGTGGTGAATTCGGCGTATCCGCCGTCGACGTCCCAGCCGGTGTAGGTCGAGGCCGGGCACAGGTTCTCCGCGCCGCGCCGGCACTGTGCGCAGCTGCCGTCGGTCGAGTGCAGCCAGGCCACGCCCACGCGGTCGCCGACGGCGAAGTCCGTCACACCGCTGCCGACCGCGCAGACCTGCCCCACCACCTCGTGACCGGGCGTGATCTGCGGCCGATGCACCGGCAGGTCGCCTTCCACCACGTGCAGATCGGTCCGGCAGACACCGCAGGCGCGCACCGAGACCAGCAACTCGCCCGGTCCGGCGACGGGCACCGGTTTGTCGAGCAGCCGCATCGGCGAGGACTCGATCGGCCCGGGCGCGGCCACCGCCCACGCCTTCATCGTCGCCGGCAGCGGCCCGCCCGCAACTCCCCCGTCTGCCGATTCCGGACTCATACCCCCAGCGTAGGCCGGTTCGGCGCGCTCGGCTCCGCTACGCGGTCCTCAGTGCCGCTTCGACGGCGTCGCGGGTGCTCTCCGCGGCGGCGGCGAGAGCGGCGGGCTCCGGCCCGGCCTGCAGAATGCTGCGCGACGCGGCCGGCAGCAGCCAGCCGGTGTCGAGGGTGCCCGCGAAGATTCCCGGCAGGTCCTGCGGCGTCGCCCCCTGGGCGCCGAGTCCCGGCGAGAGGACCGGACCGGCCAGTTCCCGCAGGTCCAGGCCGTGCTCGCGGGTCGCGCCGACCACCAGACCGACCGTCCCCCGCCCGTCGGCGTTGCTCTGGGCGGCCAGATCGACGATGGACTGGGCGACGGTGCGCTCCCCCGCCGCGGCGGCCGTCTGCACGGCGGTCCCCTCCGGATTGGAGGTCCTGGCCAGCACGAACACACCGCGCCCGGTGGCGCCGGCCTGGGTCAGAGCCGGGTCGAGGGAACCGAAGCCCAGGTAGGGCGAGGCGGTGACCGCGTCCGCGCACAGCGGCGAGGCGTCGGCGAGCCACGCGGTGGTGTACGCGGCCATCGTGGATCCGATGTCGCCGCGCTTGGCGTCGGCCAGCACCAGCGCACCGGCCTCACGGCAGCCGGCGATCACGTCCTCGAGGACGGCGAAGCCGCCCGCACCGAAGGCCTCGAAGAAGGCGACCTGCGGCTTGATGACCGCCGCCACCGGACCGAGTCCCTGCACGCAGGCCTGCCCGAAGGCGCGCAGACCGTCCACCGACACCGGCAGACCCCACTGCTCGAGCAGAGCCGGGTGCGGGTCGATGCCCGCGCACAGCCGGCCGCGGCCGGCCACGGCGGCGCGGTACCGGTCGCCGAACCCGGCGGTGGTCACCGGCCGCTCCGCAGCGCGGACTGCCGGCGTTGCAGCGACTCGACCCCCATCGTGGAGCTGAGCGCCGCCTCGATTCCCTGTACGGCGGCACCGGCACCGGGCACGGTGGTGATGCACGGGATCCGCGCACCGAGCGCCGCCGCCCGGATCTCGTAACCGTCGGCACGGGTGCCGGAGTGCCCGAACGGGGTGTTGATGATCATGTCGACCCGGCCGTCGCGGATCATCTCCACCACCGACTCCTCCCCCTCAGCCGCCTCGTAATGCTTGCGCACCTCGGTCACCTCGATACCGTTGCGCCGCAGGACCTCGGCGGTGCCGCCGGTGGCCAGGACGGTGAAGCCCAGGTCGGCGAGCCGTTTGGCCGGGAAGATGATGGAGGCCTTGTCCTTGTTGGCCACCGAGACGAACACCGCACCGGAGGTGGGCAGCGAGCCGCCGGCCGCCTCCTGCGACTTGGCGAAGGCCCGCCCGAAGTCGGCGTCGATACCCATCACCTCACCGGTGGACTTCATCTCCGGCGAGAGCAGGGTGTCGATGACCTTGCCCTCCGGGGTGCGGAACCGGTTGAACGGCAGCACCGCCTCCTTGACCGCGATCGGTGAGCCGCTCGGCACCGCGGTGCCGTCGCCGTGGGCGGGCAGCACTTCCTGGGTGCGCAGTTCGTCGATCGTCATGCCCATCATCACCCGCGCGCAGGCCTTGGCCATCGGCACCGCGGTCGCCTTGGAGACGAACGGCACGGTGCGGCTGGCCCGCGGGTTGGCTTCGAGCACGTAGAGCACGCCGCCCTTGAGGGCGTACTGCACATTGAGCAGGCCGCGCACCCCGATCCCCCGGGCCAGGGCCTCGGTGGAACGGCGGACCGCCTCGATCTCCTCGGCGCCGAGGGTGATCGGCGGCAGCGCACACGCCGAATCGCCGGAGTGGATGCCGGCCTCCTCGATGTGTTCCATCACGCCGCCGATGTACATGTCGGTGCCGTCGAACAGGGCGTCCACGTCGATCTCGACCGCGTCCTCGAGGAAGCGGTCCACCAGCACCGGCCGGTCGTCGGAGATCTCGGTGGCGCGGGAGATGTAGTCGGCGAGCGCCTGCTCGTCGTAGACGATCTCCATGCCGCGCCCGCCGAGCACGTACGACGGCCGGACCAGCACCGGGTAGCCGATGCCGGCGGCGATCTCGCGTGCGCCTTCGAAGGTGGTGGCGGTTCCGAACTTGGGGGCCGGCAGGCCGGCGGCGACGAGCACCTTGCCGAACTCGCCGCGGTCCTCGGCCAGGTCGATGGCGGCCGGGCTGGTGCCGACGATCGGCACCCCGGCGGCCTCCAGCCGCGCCGCCAGCCCCAGCGGGGTCTGCCCGCCCAGCTGCACGATCACCCCGGCCACCGTCCCGGACTCGGACTCGGCGTGGACCACCTCGAGGACGTCCTCGAAGGTGAGCGGCTCGAAGTAGAGCCGGTCGGCGGTGTCGTAGTCGGTGGACACCGTCTCCGGGTTGCAGTTGACCATCACGGTCTCGTAGCCGGCTTCGCTGAGGGTCACCGCGGCGTGCACACACGAGTAGTCGAACTCGATGCCCTGCCCGATCCGGTTGGGACCGCTGCCCAGGATCAGCACCTTGGGCCGGTCGGTCTGCGGCGCGATCTCCGAGGTCGCCGCGGGGTCAAGCTCATAGGTCGAGTAGTGGTACGGCGTCTTGGCCTCGAACTCGGCGGCGCAGGTGTCGACGGTCTTGTAGACCGGCCGCACCCCGAGCGCATGCCGGTGGGCGCGGACCGCGTCCTCGTCGCCCAGTTCGGCCGCCGGGTCCCGGTGCCGGCGCAGCGCCGCGATCTGCCGGTCGGACAGGCCGGTGCTCTTGGCCAGCCGCAGCAGATCCTCGTCGAGCGCGTCGGCGTCGCGCACCTGTGCGCCGACCTCCCCGATCCAGCCGATCTCGGCCAGGAACCACGGGTCGATCGCGGTGGCCTCGTAGAGCTGCTCGACGGTGGCACCGGCCTCGAAGGCCTGCATGATCTTGTACATCCGGCCGTCGCGCGGCACCGCGATCTCGGCGAGCAGTGCGTCGAGGTCGATCGACGCCGGATCCGGCCGGTCGGGTTCGGTCCAGAAACCGGCCGCCTTGGTCTCGAGCGAGCGCATGACCTTGCCGAAGGCCTCGGTGAAGCTGCGGCCCAGACTCATCGCCTCGCCCACCGACTTCATGGTGGTGGTCAGGGTGTCGTCGGCGCCCGGGAACTTCTCGAAGGCGAACCGCGGCGCCTTGACCACGACGTAGTCCAGGGTCGGCTCGAAGCAGGCCGGGGTCACCTTGGTGATGTCGTTGGTGATCTCGTCGAGCGAGTAGCCGATCGCCAGTTTGGCGGCCATCTTGGCGATCGGGTAGCCGGTGGCCTTGGAGGCCAGCGCCGACGACCGCGACACCCGCGGGTTCATCTCGATCACCACCAGCCGGCCGTCCCGCGGATCCTGCGCGAACTGGATGTTGCAGCCGCCGGTGTCCACACCCACTTCGCGCAGGATGGCGATCGACTGGTCGCGCATGATCTGGTACTCGCGGTCGGTGAGGGTCATCGCCGGGGCCACGGTGATCGAGTCGCCGGTGTGCACACCCACCGGGTCGACGTTCTCGATCGAGCAGATCACCACGACGTTGTCGCGGTTGTCGCGCATGAGCTCGAGCTCGTACTCCTTCCAGCCGAGGATCGACTCCTCGATGAGCACGTTGGCCGTCGGTGAAGCGGCCAGACCTCCTCCGGCGATCCGCTCGAGGTCGCTCTCGTCGTAGGCCATGCCCGAGCCGAGCCCGCCCATGGTGAACGACGGCCGCACGACCACCGGGTAGCCGAGTTCGGCGACGGTGGCGCGGACCTCGTCCATGGTGTGGCAGACCGCGGAGCGGGCCGATTCCCCGCCCACCTTGGCGACGATGTCCTTGAACATCTGGCGGTCCTCGCCGCGCTGGATCGCGTCGAAGTCGGCGCCGATCAGCTCGATGCCGTACTTGTCGAGAATCCCCTGCTCGGACAGGGCGACCGCGGTGTTCAGCGCGGTCTGGCCGCCGAGGGTGGCCAGCACGGCGTCGATCGGATGGCCGCCGTCGCGTTCGGCGATGATCACCTTCTCGACGAATTCGGCGGTGATCGGCTCGACATAGGTGGCGTCGGCGAACTCCGGGTCGGTCATGATGGTCGCCGGGTTGGAGTTGACCAGCGAGACGCGCAGGCCCTCGGCCTTGAGCACGCGGCAGGCCTGGGTGCCCGAGTAGTCGAACTCGCAGGCCTGTCCGATGACGATCGGGCCGGAGCCGATCACCAGGACGTGAGAGATGTCGGTGCGGCGTGGCATCAGGAACGGGTCCCTTCCTGCTCGGTTTCGACCTGTTCGGTGCGGGACTTCTCCATCGCGGCGACGAACTTGTCGAAGAGGTTGGCGGCGTCGTGCGGGCCGGAGGCGGCCTCGGGGTGGTACTGCACCGAGAAGGCGGTGCCGTCGAGGAGTTCGACGCCTTCGACGACGCCGTCGTTGGCGCAGACGTGGCTGACCCGGGCGCGCCCGAAGTCGGTGTCGAACTCTTCGCCGGCCTGGCCCTCGAGGGCGAAGCCGTGGTTCTGCGAGGTGATGGCCACCTCGCCGGTCGCGACGTCGATCACCGGGATGTTGATGCCCCGGTGACCGAACTTGAGCTTGTAGGTGGAGCGGCCGAGGGCCCGGCCCAGGATCTGGTTGCCGAAGCAGATCCCGAAGGTCGGCAGCTTGGCGGCCAGAACCTGGCGGGTCAGCTCGACGGCCCGGTCGGCGGTCACCGGATCGCCGGGACCGTTGGACAGGAAGAAGCCGTCGGGGTCGATGGCCTGCACGTCGGCGAGGGTCGCGGTGGACGGCAGCACGTGCACCTCCACCCCGCGGGCGGCGAGCATGCGCGGGGTGTTGGCCTTGATCCCCAGGTCCACGGCGGCCACCCGGTAGCGGGGTTCGCCGGCGGCTTCGACCACGTAGGTCTCGGCGGTGCTCACCTCGTCGGCGAGCGAGGCCCCGGCCATCGACGGCTGGCTGCGCACGGCGGCGAGCAGCTCGTCGGTGTCGGCCAGTGCGGCGCCGGAGAAGATCCCGGCCTTCATCGACCCGTGCTCACGCAGCACGCGCACCAGGGCGCGGGTGTCGATCCCGGAGATCGAGACGACCCCCTGGCGGATCAGCTCGTCTTCGAGGGAGCTGCTCGAACGCCAGTTGGAGACCCGACGGGTGGGGTTGCGCACCGCGTAGCCGGCCACCCAGATCTTCCCGGGGTCGTGGTGGTCGATGAACTCCGCCGACCAGCGCACCTCGGAACGCTTGCCCAGCAGGCTCTCCGAGTCCTCGGTGTTCCAGCCGGTGTTGCCGATCTGCGGCGCCGTCGCGACCACGATCTGCCGGTGGTAGCTGGGGTCGGTGAGGGTCTCCTGGTAGCCGGTCATGGCCGTGCAGAAGACCGCCTCCCCCAGCGTCTGGCCCTCCGCCCCGAAACTGCGGCCGGTGTAGACCTGGCCGTTCTCCAGCACCAGCACTGCTCTGCTCATGACTTCTTCCTCTTCTTGCCGTTGGTGGTGCCGCCGGCGGCATCGTCCTGCGCCAGCTTCTCCCGGGTGGCGTCGGTGACCTTCTCGTAGGCCTCGCTCCACTGCGGGTACACGTCTTTGTCGTCGCCGCGGATACCGGTGTCGATCTCCAGTCCGGACGGCAGGGTCCAGCGGATCACCAGCACTCCGTCCCGGGACATGACCTTGCCGGCCAGGCCGTTCTCCGGGCGCACCGCACTGATCGACTCCTCCGGGATCCAGACGCTCGAGGCGCCGTTGCGTTCGATCAGGATCCCGCCCGGGTAACGGGCGTAGGTGCAGGTGGCCCGGTCGCCGACGTCGCCGACCGCGATCCGGTTCTGCCAGCTCGGCGCCATGGTGGCACCCAGGTACAGGCCGGTGTGCGGACCGATCGTCGGCTCGCCCGGCTCGGCGGGCGGTGCGGGCAGTGTGCCGACGGCCTCCTCCTGGCGGCGGCCGCGGTTGCGCCAGCCGCGCAGCACCAGGCCCACCAGCATGAGCCAGAACGCCAGCACGATCAGCATGACGACGAATTCGTACCAGCTCATCGGTGCGTCACCGTCCCGCGCAGCACGGTGCCGAGCACCCTGGCCGGGAGCGTCATCTCGGCGTACGGAGTGTTGCGCGACTTGCTGGCCAGCTCGTCGGCGGCCACCGTCCACTGCGCGTCCGGATCGACGACGGCCAGGTTGCCCGGTTCGCCGACGGCGATCGGCCGCCCCTGGTCGTCGAGCCCGACCAGCTGCGCCGGACGCTCGCTCATCACCCGGGCCACCCCTCGCCAGTCGAGCAGTCCCGGGCCGACCATGGTCTCGACCACGATCGACAGCGCCGTCTCGAGGCCGAGCATGCCCGGGCGGGCCTGGGAGAACTCGCAGCACTTCTCCTGCACGGCGTGCGGAGCGTGATCGGTGGCGACGCAGTCGATGGTGCCGTCGGCCAGCGCGGCCCGCAGCGCGAGCTTGTCGCGTTCCTCGCGCAGCGGCGGGTTGACCCGGTTGACGCCGTCGTAGGTCTCGAGCCGGCTGTCGTCGAGCAGCAGATGGTGCGGGGTCACCTCGGCGCTGATCTCGATGCCCTGCCCGCGCGCCCAGCGCAGCAGTTCGACGGTGCCCTCGGTGGAGGCGTGCGCCACGTGCACGCGGTAGCCGGCGTCGCGGGCCAGCAGGGCGTCGCGGGCGACGATCGACTCCTCGGCGGCGCGCGGCCAGCCGGTCAGGCCCAGCCGCGCGGCGATCGCCCCGTCGTGGGCGACGGCGCCCTCGGTGAGCCGCGGCTCCTCCGAATGCTGGGAGATCAGGACGCCCAGGCCCTTCGAGTACTCCAGTGCCCGCTTCATCACCAGCGGATCGTGGACGCATTTGCCGTCGTCGCTGAACAGCTTCACCCGGCCCGCTCCGGCGGCCATCATGCCCATCTCGGCGAGCTGCTCGCCGGCCAGGCCCACGGTGACCGCACCCACCGGGTGCACATCCACCAGCCCGACCTCCTGGCCGAGCCGCCACACCAGGTCGGTGACGGCCGCGTTGTCGGCCACCGGGTCGGTGTTGGCCATCGCGAAGACGGCCGTGTACCCGCCGGCCGCGGCCGCGGCCGATCCGCTGGCGACGGTCTCGGTGTCCTCCCGGCCCGGCTCACGCAGGTGGGTGTGCAGGTCGACGAAGCCGGGCAGCAGGATTCCGCCGCGGCCGTCGAGGACCTCGGCGCCGTCGGGGGCCTCCAGGCCTGCGCCGATCGCGGTGATCGTCCCGTCGGTGACCGCGACATCGACCGGTTCGCCGTCGCCGTAAGGCCGGACATTGGTGATCAGAACCGATCCGTTGACGGTCACTGCTGATTCCCTCCTGCGAGGTCGGGGTGGGGGTGTTCGGTCGGTGCCGGGTCGGCGTCGCTGGCGAGCAGGCGGAACAGCACGGCCATCCGCACGTGCACACCGGCGCGCACCTGGTCGAGGACCACGGTCTGCGGGGCGTCGGCCACGTCGAAGCCGATCTCCATGCCGCGCAGCATCGGGCCCGGGTGCAGGACCGCCGCATGATCGGGCAGCAGGGCCAGGCGGGTGTCGCTGAGCCCGTAGCGCACCGAGTATTCGCGGGAGCTCGGGAAGAAGCCGCCGTTCATGCGTTCGGCCTGGACCCGCAGCATCATCACCGCGTCGGCGGCCGGGAGTTCGGCATCGAGCTCGGTGCCCACCCGGACCGGCCAGGTCTCGACGCCGGTCGGGAGCAGGGTGGGCGGGGCCACCAGCACCACCTCGGCGCCGAGGGTGGAGAGCAGGTGCGCGTTGGAGCGGGCCACCCGCGAATGCAGGATGTCGCCGACCAGCACGATCCGCCGCCCGTCGAGCGAGCCGAGCCGTCGGCGCAGCGAGTACGCGTCCAGCAGTGCCTGAGTGGGGTGTTCGTGGGTGCCGTCGCCGGCGTTGATCACCGACGGTCCGGTGCTGGGCAGGCCCAGCACGTCGGTGCCGTCGTTGGTCCACCGCGCGATCTGGGCGGCCGCTCCGGAGGCCGGGTGGCGCACGATCAGCGCGTCGGCACCGGCGGCGCGCAGCGTCTTGGCGGTGTCGCGCAGCGATTCGCCCTTGTTCACCGAGGAACTCGAGGCGCTGACGTTGATCACGTCCGCGCTCATCCATTTGCCGGCCACCTCGAAGGAGACCCGGGTGCGGGTGGAGTTCTCGTAGAAGACCGTCATCACGGTGCGTCCGCGCAGGGTGGGGAGCTTGCGGATCTCCCGGCCCGCGAGGGCCTGTTCGAAGCGGGCCGCCTCGTCGAGCAGTTCGACGGCCTCGTCGCGGTTCAGGTCGGCCGTCGAGAGCAGGTGCTTCATGCCCGCGCCTCCGGCGTGGACAGCACCACTTCGTCGACGCCGTCGTGCTCGGCGAGGTGCACCTCGACCTCTTCGTCGCGGGCTGTCGGGATGTTCTTGCCGACGTAGTCCGCGCGCAGCGGCAGTTCGCGGTGGCCGCGGTCGACCAGGACGGCCAGCTGAACTCCGGCCGGCCGGCCGAGGTCGCGCAGGGCGTCCAGGGCCGCACGGACGGTCCGCCCGGAGAACAGCACGTCGTCGACCAGGATCACCAGCGCACCGTCGACGCCGCCCGCGGGCACCAGGGTGCGTTCGAGCGGCCGGTGCGGCTTGTCGCGCAGGTCGTCGCGGTAGAGGGTGATGTCGAGGTAGCCGGTGGGCACCTCCACACCGGTGAATTCGGCGATCTTCCCGGCGAGCCGCTGCGCCAGCGAGGTGCCGCGGGTGGGAATGCCGATCAGCACCACGGACCCGGAGTCGTCGGCGTCGAGCGCCGTCTTCTCGATGATCTGGTGCGCCATCCGCGCTACGGTGCGGCCCACATCGGATGCGTCCAAGAGCACCCGGCTGCGCGCACCATCGACTGGCGTGGCCAAGCCGACCTCCTTCTCCGCCTCACCGGACGGCCGTTAAAGGAAATTGCTTCGGCGACTGAGTCTACTCCCGTTCGGCCGCCGCCCGAACCTGGGGGGCGAGAACCGCGATCCGGTCGAGCACTGCGTTGACGAAGGCCGGCGAATCATCGGTCGAGAGCTCGGTCGCCAGAGTCACCGCCTCGTCGATCACCACCGTCAGGTCGACGTCGGAGGCGTAGAGCAGCTCCCAGGTTCCCAGCCGCAGAATGGCCCGGTCGACGGCGGGCAGCCGGTCGAACTCCCAGTTCTGGAGCCGGGCCGCGATCACCGCGTCGATCTGATCGGCTTCGGCGGTCACCCCCTCGGCCAACTGCACCGCGTAGCCGGTCATCTCGCCGACGCTGTCGTCGGTGGCGAAGATCTCCCGCCGCTGGGCGATCAGCTCGGTGGCCGGCACCCCCTTGGCCTCCGCCTCGAACAACAGGTCCACGGCGCGCCGCCGCTGCCGATGCCGACCCCGGGACTCGCCTCCCCGGTCAGCTGTTGACACGGCCCAGATAGCTGCCGTCGCGCGAGTCGATCTTCAGCTTGTCCCCGGTGTTGATGAACAGCGGCACCTGCACCTCGGCACCGGTCTCCACGGTGGCCGGCTTGGTGCCGCCGGTGGAGCGGTCGCCCTGCAGACCCGGATCGGTGTGGGTCACCTCGAGTTCGACGGTGACCGGCAGTTCCACCGACAGCGGCTCACTGTCGTGGGTGGAGACCTGCACGGACATGTTCTCCAGCAGGAACCGGGCGCCGTCGCCGACGAGCTCGGGGGTGAGGCTGATCTGGTCGAAGGTCTCGCCGTCCATGAAGACGTAGTCGGAGCCGTCGTTGTACAGGTAGGTCATGTCCCGGCGGTCCACGGTGGCGGTCTCCACCTTGACACCCGCGTTGAAGGTCTTGTCGACGTTCTTGCCGGTGGTCACGTTCTTCAGCTTGGTGCGCACGAAGGCGGGGCCCTTGCCGGGCTTCACGTGCTGGAATTCGACGATCTGCCAGAGCTGGCCTTCCATCTTCAGCACCAGGCCGTTCTTGAAGTCGGCGGTCGTCGCCATACGCGTATCTCCTTGCAGGTGTTCGGTCTTCGTGGTGTGCGCCGCGGGGCTACAGGATCCGCAGATCCCGCGGGGTCGTCGTCAGCAACCGCGATCCGGTCTCGGTGACCACCAGGGTGTCCTCGATCCGTACACCGCCGCGCCCGGGCAGATAGATGCCCGGTTCGACGGTGACAGTTGCGCCGAGAGGAAGTGTACCGGTCGCCGTGGCGCCGATCGGCGGCGCTTCATGGATCTGCAGCCCCACCCCGTGGCCGAGGCCGTGCACGTAGTACTCGCCGTAGCCGGCATCCTCGATCAGCCGGCGCGCGGCGGCGTCGACGTCGGCGAGCGCCGCACCCGGTGTCAGGGCGTCCCGGCCGGCCTGCTGAGCGGTGGCGACGATCTGGTAGATCTCGCGCTGCCAGGGCTGCGGCGGACCGAGGACGACGGTGCGGGTGATGTCCGAGTGGTAGCCCTGGTAGACGGCGCCGAAATCCATCTTGACCAGGTCGCCGGAGGCCAGGACGGCATCGGTGGGCCGGTGGTGCGGGACGGCCGAGTTCGGCCCGGCCGCCACGATGGTCTCGAAGGCGATGGCCTGCGCGCCGCGGGCGTACATCTCCCATTCGAGGTTGCGGGCCACCTGGCGTTCGGTGCGTCCCGGCGCCACCGCACCGCGCTCGAGCAGCGCGGCCAGGGCCTCGTCGGCGATGCGGCAGGCCTCGGTGACCAACACCACTTCCCCGTCGTCCTTGATCGCGCGCAGCCCGGTCACCAGTGCGGCGGTGGGCACCAGGTCCACGCCGGACAGCGCCTCGTCGTCGGCGAGGGCCCGGTACTGCGCGTAGCTGAGGGCGTCGGCGTCGAAGGCCAGGCGCAGTCCGGGCCGGGCCGCCGCTGCGGCGCGGGCGAGTTCGGCGACGGTGTTCCGGGCGATGCGGGCGGTCAGTTCCGGCGCCTGGGCCGCGACCTGTTCGGTGTAGCGGCCGTCGGTGCTGATCAGCGGGTCCTCGCCGGCGTCGTCCGCCCAGATCAGCACCGAGCCGTTGCTCCCGGTGAATCCGCTCAGGTAGCGCACATCGGTGAGGTCACTGACCAGCATCGCATCGGCACCCCGCTCGGTGAGCAGGGCGGCGAGCGCCCGCCGCCGGTGGACTAAGTTCTGCGAAACAGCCATGTCCACATTGTTGTACACGTCTCACCGGGGTATGTTCTCCCCATGGAATCGTGGCTCTTGCGTGGCGTCGTCATGTCCATTGTGCAGATCGTCGCCCGTGTACTGCTGGGTGCGGCCGTCATCGCCTGGCCCGTCACCTCGCCCACCTACCGCTGGCTGGCCATCGCCGCCGTGGTGCTGGTGGCGCTGCTGTGGGGCGGCGTGGACGGTATCCGCGATGCCCGCGCCAATCCCGATCCCGACGACTACGCCGACCTCACGGTCCGCTGGGTCAAGGCCGGCCTGCTGGCCGGCGTGGTGTCCTGCGTGGTCTGCTGGTTCCTGGGCACCTACTGGCTCAACGGGATCGGCCAGGCCTCGTTCTGGATCGAGCTCTTCGCCGGCACCTCGTTCATCACCCTGCTGGTCTTCGTCCCGGCGTTCATCGGTGCCAGCGTGGGCCGCGCGATCATCCGCCGCGAGCAGCGCAAGAACGAGACCGACGTCTGGGGCTCCGACGCCGAGACGGTCCCGGAGCAGCCCGCCGCGGTCTGACTCCCCCGCCGACCAACCGGAAAGGCCCGGACTCTTCACGAGTCCGGGCCTTTTCGCTGCGTATCCGCCGATCCGGGGTTACGTACGTACGGCGCAGCTTCACGCGACTCCGAGACGTTCGCGCGACAGACCGGTCAGCCGCGTGAAGATCTGGAGGTCGCGTGAAGATCGCGGAGGTCCGCCAAAACTCGCTAACCGTACATCCTGGACCTGACAACAGGATGTCCAGGAAGGCGCGCGCGTCGAGGGTTCATCCAATCAGCGGACCCTAATCGCCCGATCAAGAGAGTCTCCTGTACGTGCGGTCCGTCTAGAGAACTTCGGGTCAGCCGAGCGAGATGCCGGTGGCGGTGCCGGGGTCGCGGGCGATGGCCGAGTAGGCGGCGGCGATCAGCGACGGATCCGGGCCCTCCAGACGGCCCGGCTTGGCCGGTCCGTCGAGGATCACGAAGCGCAGCAGGCCCGAGCGGTTCTTCTTGTCCCCGGCCATCGTCTGCATCAGGTCGCCCAGAGCGTCGGCGTCGTAGCCGGTCGGCAGACCGACGAGCTCGAGGATGCTGCGGTGCCGGTCGGCGGTGACGTCGTCGAGCCGGCCCGCGGCCCGGCCCAGTTCGGCCGCGAACACCATGCCGACGGCCACCGCGGCACCGTGCCGCCACTTGTACTGCTCGCGGCGCTCGATGGCGTGGCCGAGGGTGTGTCCGTAGTTGAGGATCTCGCGCAGCGAGGACTCCTTCAGGTCGGCTGAGACCACATCGGCCTTGACCTGCACCGACCGCCGGATCAGTTCGGGCAGCAGATCGCCTGCCGGATCCACCGCGGCGGCCGGATCGGCCTCGATCAGGTCCAGGATCACCGGGTCGGCGATGAAGCCGGTCTTGATCACCTCGGCCAGGCCGGCGATGATCTCGTTGGGCGGCACCGTCTCCAGGGTCGCCAGATCCACCAGCACCGCATCGGGTTCGTGGAAGGAGCCGACCAGGTTCTTCCCCGCGTCCGTGTTGATGCCGGTCTTGCCGCCCACGGCCGCGTCGACCATGGCCAGCAGCGTGGTGGGCACGTGCACCACCCCGATACCGCGCATCCAGGTGGCGGCGACGAAGCCGGCCAGGTCGGTGGCGGCGCCGCCGCCCAGCGAGACCACCTTGTCGTTGCGCTTGAGGCCGATGCGGCCGAAGATCTCCCAGCAGAAGGCGGCGACCTGGAGATCCTTGCCCTCTTCGGCGTCCGGGATCTCCACCCGGTGCGCGTCGAAGCCGCGGTCGGCGAGGAACTCGCGGATCTGTTCGGCGGTGGCCTTGAGCGTGGGCTGGTAGACGATGGCCACCCGATCGGCACCGCGCACGGCCTCGGCCAGATCGCCGAGCAGCCCGCGGCCGATCAGCACCTCGTACGGGTCGGCGGCGTTGACGGCCACCCTCACCGGTTCACTCATGGGTCGGCTCCTCCTTGGGGTCGGCGGACGGGACCGGCGCGATGCGCGGGTCCGGCAGGGCGTTGAGGATCTGGTCGACGATCGTCGCGACGGCGACGGTCGCATCCACGGTGTGACCGGCCACCGCGCGGTAGGCGTCGACCCGGCCGGCCAGCAGCTCGCCGTAGCGGCCCGCCGGATCGGGGTCGCGCAGCAGAGGCCGGTCGGAGGCGGCCACCCGGGCGAACCCGGCGCGGGCGTCGATCTCCAGGTAGATCACGTGGTGGGCGGCGAGCGCGGTGGCGATCTCGGGTACGGTCACCGCTCCTCCGCCGAGGGCCACCACCCCGCGTTCGCGGCCGAGGACCTCGAGTACGGTCGCCCGTTCGAGTTCGCGGAAGGCGGATTCGCCGTCATCGGCGAAGATCTCCGGGATGCGCCGGCCGGCGCGCCGTTCGATCTCGGCGTCGGTGTCGACGTAGTCCACTCCGAGGCGGTCGGCGAGGGCGCGGCCGACCGTGGATTTGCCCGAGCCCATGAAGCCGGTCAGCACCGCCACCGGCCGATCGGCTCCGGCCGCCCCGACGGTCACGGCCGCGGGGGCCGGGCGGCGACGGCGTCGAGGTAGCCGCGCAGGTTGGCGGAGGTCTCGGGCACCGAGTCGCCGCCGAACTTCTCGAGCGCGGCCTGAGCCACGACGAGCGCGACCATCGCCTCGGCCACCACGCCGGCGGCCGGGACGGCGCACACATCGCTGCGCTGGTGGATGGCGCTGGCCGGTTCGCCGCTGGTCATGTCGACGGTGGCCAGTGCCCGGGGCACGGTGGAGATCGGCTTCATGGCGATCCGGACGCGGATGTCCTCACCGTTGGTCATGCCGCCCTCGAGGCCGCCGGCCCGGTTGGTCGACCGGAGCACCCCGTCGGGGCCGGGCAGCATCTCGTCGTGGGCCGCGCTGCCGCGGCGACGGGCGGTGGTGAAGCCGTCGCCCACCTCCACGCCCTTGATGGCCTGGATACCCATCAGTGCGCCGGCCAGCCGGGCGTCGAGACGGGTCTCACCGCTGATGTGCGAGCCGAGGCCCACCGGCGCACCGGTGGCCAGGATCTCGACGACGCCGCCGAGGGTGTCGCCGTCGCGCTTGGCGGCCTCGATCTGCTCGATCATCGAGGCCTCGGCGTCCTTGCCGTAGGCGCGCACCGGACTGTCGTCGATCGCGGCGAGGTCGCTGTAGCGCGGCGCCGGTCCGTCGTAGGGCTCGCTCGCGCCGATCGAGATGACATGCGAGAGCACCTCGATGCCGAAGACCTGGCGCAGCAGGTTCCGGGCGACCGTACCGGCGGCCACCCGGGCGGCCGTCTCGCGGGCGCTGGCCCGCTCGAGGACCGGACGGGCGTCGTCGAAGCCGTACTTGAGCATCCCGGAGTAGTCGGCGTGGCCGGGACGCGGGCGGGTGAGCGCGGCGCCGCGGGCGCTGGCGGAGAGCACCTCCGGATCCACCGGATCGGCGGCCATCACCTCCTGCCACTTGGGCCATTCGGTGTTGCCGATCTGGATGGCGATCGGGCTGCCCAGGGTGCGCCCGTGCCGCAGACCGCCGACGACGGTGATCTCGTCGGCCTCGAACTTCATCCGGGCACCGCGACCGTAGCCGAGGCGGCGCCGGGCGAGTTGCTCGGCGAGGTCGCTCGAGGTGACCTCGACTCCGGCGATCATGCCTTCGACGAGGGCGATCAGGGCGGGGCCGTGAGATTCTCCGGCAGTAGTCCATCGCAGCACGATGCCCAATTGTTCCAGAAGTGGTGCGCCGGGCGAACTTCAGGCTCGCCCAGCGGCGATTTCACCGTCCGGCCCGGTGGCCGCGCGGCTCAGACGCACTGCCCGTACTGCGGATTCAGCACGGTGTTCAGGTCGACGGTGATGCCGTCGACGGTCTTCTGCACTCGCTCCTGGCGCAGGTGGGCGCGCGGATGGGTGTACCCGGCGGGCGTGCCCCAGCCGTGCTGCCAGAACCAGGACGCCAGCCCCAGGGAGGAGGCGAAACTGATGGTCGGGGCGTTGCCGTAGACGCCGACCCGTCCGGGGCCGAGGACCGAGATCCAGCCGAGCAGGAACGGGGCCACCTGGGTCACCAGCTGGGTCTGGGTGGGGTTGTCGTCGATGGACGCGTAGATCGGCGCCGTCGCCGGACCACCGGCGGCGGCATGCAGGGCCAGCGCCTGCCGGGCGTGGTCCACCCCGGCCGGGAAGCCGCCGAGCCAGTCGGCCGTGGCCGCCTTGCCGTACTGATAGCACGAGACCACGGTCAGTCCGGCCGCCCGCATGGCATCGGCCTCGCTGCGCTGGAGCGGTTTGCCCTTCATCCATTCGGCACCGGGACGGCGCTGGGAGACGTAACGGATGACCCCCTGATAGCCGGCGTCCGCGACGGCGGCGGCCGCGGGGACGTCGGCGGCGTAGTCCAGAATCGTGCCCAGTCCGGCGGCTCTCGACGAGGGCGGCAGTTCCGAGGAGCCCGCCGCGAGCCCGGCCAATGTGTCGGCCGACGGGGTGTCGCCGCTCGCGAGGGCCGGCACGCCGGCACCGGCCGCCGCCAGGGCCGCCAGGCCGGTGCCGGCGGCCAGTCCCGAGAACAGACGACGGCGGCTGACCGGTGTCCCGGTCGGAGTCGGGCGCGGCAGAGACATGCGGTCACCTAAGAGTCGACGACAATCGACCCCAACAGTAACTCACATCACTTGCATCACTCTAGTCACAGCAGTAACAGGATGGTGGCGACGGCCAGTACGGGGCCGTGCGGCACCGACCGGCGCCGGGCGAGCGCGCACAGCATCAGCGTGCCCGCGGCGGCGAGGAAGCCGGCCAGCAGGATCCGGAGCGGATCGGCCAGCAGCAGCCCGCACGCCGCGGCGAGTTTCACGTCGCCACCACCGCACAGCCCGCGGTGAAAGCCCAGCAGATACGGCGCCGCCGCGACCGCACCCGAGATCAGTGCGGTCGGCGCCAGGGCTGCCGCGGCCACCGTCAGCCCGGCCAGACCGGGGAGCACCAGCCGGTTCGGCAGCAGGCCGGAGCGCGCGTCGACCCAGCCGAGCAGGACGAGCCAGCCCACGACGGGCCAGAACGCGATGCGGCTGAACGTCTCGGGCCAGATCTCGACGGCGGTCATGAGGCCCAGTGCACCCGGCGGCGCCGGAGCCGGCCAGGCCGGCATCCACAGCCTCGGCGCCGTCCACAGTGCCGGCACGGCCGGGTTGCCCGGACCGCCGCGCGGTGCGTGAGGTTCAGCCGTGCAGCGCGGCGGCCATCGCCTCGCGGGGTGCGGGCAGCCCGGTGAACTGCTCGACCTGGCTGTACGCCTGATTGAGCAGCATGACCAGGCCGCCGACCACCTTCCCGCCGGCGGCCTCGACCGCCGCCGCGAGCGGTGTGGGCCACGGGTCGTAGATGACGTCGATCAGCCGCGGCACGCCCGCCAGAGGATCGGCGAGCGCCGCGGCGGCCCGGGCCGGGACCGTGGAGATGCACACATCGGACGCATCGGCCACGTCGGCGATCGCGGCGGGATCGTCGAAGGCCACGAAACGGGCGGTGATCGCCAGCTGAGCGGCCAGTTCCAGGACGTCGGCCGCCCGGCCGGCATCCCGGGCGATCACGTCGACGGTCGTGATACCCCAGTCGGCGAGCGCGGCAACGGTCGGCAGCGCCGTGCCGCCCGCACCGATCAGCACGGCGCGGTCGGCCTCGGCCGGGAGCCCGGATTCCTCGAGTGCTCCGGTCATCCCGTCGATGTCGGTGCAGTCGGCCCGCCACCGGCCGTCGGGCAGCCGGACCAGGGTGTTGGCCGAGCCGATCATCTCGGCGCGGGCAGTGCGCTCGTCGGCGAAGGCCAACGCGGCGAGTTTGCCGGGCATGGTCACCGAGAAACCGACCCACTCGGGGCCCGCCGAGCCGACCCGGCCGGGAAGCTGTTCGGCGGTGGTGTCGAGCGCCTCATAGGTCCAGCCGGTGAGCCCGAGCGCGGCATAGGCCGCCCGATGCAGGTCCGGGGACCGCGAGTGATTCACCGGGGAACCGAGTACCGCCGCCCTGCGCGGCCCTGCTGCAGCCGACATCACTCGCAACCGACGGAGAGCAGCTTGTTCTCGCAGGCCACCTGGCGGTTCTGCTTGTGCTTGGCAAAGGTGTTGGCGAAGAGCGTGGTGCCCTCCTCGTCGACGGTCACGAAGTACAGCCACTTCCCCTGGGCGGGCTTCTCGACGGCCTGCAGTGCCCGCTCCCCGATCGCGCCGATCGGCGTCACCGGCAGTCCGTCGCGCTGGTAGGTGTTCCAGGCGTTCGCATCCTGGTAGTTGTCGCCGTGCACGTCGATGTCGGTGATGGCGGCCGTGTAGTTGACGGTCGAGTCCATCTGCAGCTGCTGGTCCCTGGCGAGCCGGTTGAGGATCACCCGGGCCACCTTGGGATAGTCGTCGGCGTGCTTGACCTCGCGTTCGACGATCGAGGCCACGATCAGCGCGTCGTACGGCAGCAGCCCGGACTCGTTGGCGGTCAGCAGACCCCAGGTCTCCAGACGTGCTGAACTGCGGCTGATCAGGTCCTTGAGCATCTCGGTCGCGCTCAGCCGCGGGTCGATGTCCTCCCAGGTGCCCGGCGCGATCAACCCCTCGATTCGCCGGTAGTCGCCGGTGAGCTTGTCGACCGGTGCGGTGGCCCACTCCGGTACGCCGAGTTCGGCGGCGGAGGTGCCGGCCGCGGCCTGCTGAAGCTGCTCGGTGCTCACCCCGTAGTGATCGTCGCCGGCATCCATGGTGGTCGCCTCGGACAGCAGAGCGAAGATCCCCGGGGTGGTCGTCCCGTCCGCGCCTTCCTTGGAATCGAGCTGCAGACCGTCGGGAATGACGATCCGGCCCACCCGATGGTCGTTGCCCTCCATCATGGTCACCGCGGTCTGCGCCGAGATACCGGTGGGCAGGTCGTAGTAGCCGGCCGAGAGCGCACGGCCGTCGGCGGCGTCGACGAAGGCCCGCCGCGAGCCGACCACCCCCGCATCGGCGAGGATGTCGCCGAAGCTCTTGAGGGAGGCGTTCTCGGGGATGTGCACCAGCGCATGGGTGCCGCCGGTGGTGCTGTCGAAGTCCTTGCGGGAGTCGAAGACTCCCACGGCCCGCAGACCCAGCACGGCCACGACGATGATCACCGCCGCCACGGCCAGCAGGGCGAGCACCGCTTTGCGGTTGCGGTGCCGCGCCGGCATCCGCTCACCGTCCGCCGCGGCCTCCTCATCCGATTCGGCCTCGAGAATGGTCGGCACCGCCGGATCCGGCGCCGGTCCCGGGGGCGGATCGTATTCGGCGAAGGCGGTGGGCTCCTGCTCGGCGAGCGGTCCCCAGCCGCCCGCGTGGGCGACGACCTCGGTGCGCGGCTGCTCGTCGACCGCGTCGTCGAGGATGTCGAAGGCCGGGGCGGCCGGCGGCGCTACCGGCTCGGGCAGGGTCGGCGGCGCCGCGCTCTCGCGCTCACCGGTCTCGTACTCTGCCGCCCCGTACTCTGCGGCCGGCGGCTGGTCCCGGACCGGGTAGCGCACCGGCGCCGTCTCCGGCTCGCTGACCGGCGGCACCGGCATCGCCGCCGTGGGCGGCTCCGACGGCGGCGCCGGCCGCTGTGGCTCTGCCCGCTGCGGTTCTGCCCGCTGCGGTTCTATCCGCTGTGGTTGTGCACGCCGTGGTTCTGCCCGCGGTGGTTCTGCCCGCGGAGGCTCCGGCTGCTGCTGCTGGGGAGCCGGCGCCGGGGTGACGGGCGGCTCGGTACTGCGGTACCGCACCTCGATCGGACCGAAGGACGACTGCGAGTAGTCGATCTCCAGGTAGGGATTGGGCGAGTACGCCGGCCGCTCCGGCCGCCGGTACTCCTCCGTCGGCTCCGGCAGCTCCGGGTCGGTCCGCACCACCGGAATGCTGCCGGTGGTGGTGGGATCGCCGGGTGCACGCCGGCGCCGGTGCCGGCGGGCCGGCGCAGCGGCGTCGTCGTCGAGCGCGAACCGCCGACGGATGTCGTCACCGTCGCCGTTGCCGTGTCGTGCCCTGCGCGGGTTGTCCCCTCGGTTCGGAGTTTCGTCAGTCACCTGCGAGTCGTCCCTGTCCTTGAGAAGCCGATTGCACGTCGAGCCATCCCTGAAGGATAGCGACCGCGGCGGCCTGATCGATGACGGCTCGCGCAGACTTTCCCTTCCGGCCGCTCGCCCGCAGGGCGCCCGCGGCCGTCACCGTGGTGAGACGTTCATCGTGGTAGATCACCGGAACCGGGTCGACCAGCGCGGCCACCCGGTCGCCGAAGGCCTTCGCCGAAGCCACCGCGACACCCTCGGTGTTGCGCAGCGTGCGGGGCAGACCGACGATCACCGCCAGCACCTCGTACTCGGCGGCCAGCGCCGCCACCCGCTGCACGTCGCCGTCGCCCTCGGTGCGCTGCACGGTCTCCACCGGCGTGGCCAGGATGCCGTCCGGGTCGCAGACCGCCACGCCCACCCGGACCGTTCCCACGTCCAGGGCCAGCCGTCTGCCGCGCGGGGTGATCACCGGGCGCCGACGACCTCTGCCACGCGGGCCAGCGCGGCATCGATGCCGTCCGCGTCGGTGCCCGACCCCTGGGCCAGATCCGGCTTGCCGCCGCCACGTCCGGCCACCAGCGGCGCGATCTCCCTGACGATGTCGCCGGCCTTGAGACCGGCGCCGCGCGCCGCCTCGGTGGTCGCCACGGCGAAGGGCACCTTGCCGTCGGCCGCGGAGAAGAGCACCACGACCGCATCGCGGTCGGCGACCCGGCCGCGCAGATCGGTGGCCAGCGTGCGCAGGCCGTTGGCGTCCACGCCGTCGGCCACCCGCCCGGAAACCACCAGCGTGCCGCCCACCGTCCGGGCCTGGTCGATCAGCCCGGAGACCGCCGCACGCGCCTGCTCGGCCCGCACGCTCGCCAGTGCCTTCTCGGCTTCCTTGAGCCGCACCACCAGCTGCTCGACCCGGTCGGGCACCTGCTCGCTGGGCACCTTCAGGCTCGAGGCCAGACCCGCCATCAGGGCGCGTTCGCGCGAGAGATAGCGCACCGAGTCCATGCCGACGTAGGCCTCCACACGCCGCACACCGGAGCCGACGGAGGATTCGCCGATCAGGGTGACCGGCCCCACCTGTGCGGTGCCCGAGACATGCGTGCCGCCGCACAGCTCCATCGAGAACGGGCCGCCCATCTCCACCACGCGCACCCGATCGCCGTAGTTCTCGCCGAACAGGGCCAGCGCACCCATCGCCTTGGCGGCGGGCAGATCGGTCTCGAAGGTGTTCACGGTGAAATCGGCCTCGACGGCCTCGTTGCTGATCCGCTCGATCTCCTCGCGCTGGGCGTCGGTCAGGCCCGAACCCGAGTGGAAGTCGAAGCGCAGGTAGCCGGGCCGGTTGAGCGAACCGGCCTGGGTGGCGGTGGGCCCGAGGACCTGCCGCAGCGCCGCATGCACCAGGTGGGTGCCCGAGTGGCCCTGGGTGGCGCCGTGCCGCCAGGGGCTGTCGACGGCGGCGAGCACCTCGTCGCCCTCGACGATCTCGCCCTCCTCGACCACCACCCGGTGCAGCCAGACCTTCTTGCCCACCTTCTGGACGTCCTTGACGGCCAGCCGGGCTCCGGCACTGGTGGTGATGGTGCCGATGTCGGCGAGCTGCCCGCCCGATTCGGCGTAGAGCGGGCTGCGATCGAGCACCACCTCGATCTCGGCGCCCGCGGCCGCGGCCGGCACCCGCACGCCGCCGGAGATCAGGCCCAGCACCCGGGCCTCGGAGACCAGTTCGGTGAAACCGGTGAACTCGGTGGGGCCGCGGTCGAGGAATTCGCGGTAGACGGTCAGGTCGGCGTGCCCGGACTTGCGGGCGGTGGCGTCGGCCTTGGCCCGGCTGCGCTGCTCGGCCATCAGCTCGGCGAATCCGGCGCGGTCGACCTCCAGGCCGGCCTCGGCGGCCATCTCCAGGGTGAGGTCGATCGGGAAGCCGTAGGTGTCGTGCAGCACGAAGGCGTCGTCGCCGGACAGTTCCGACTTCCCGGCCGCGCGGGTGGCGGTGGCCGCCTCGGCGAACAGCTTGGAGCCGGAGGCGAGGGTCTTGGCGAAGCTGGTCTCCTCGGCCACCGCGGTCACCAGGATGTGCTCGCGCTGCTCGGCCAGTTCCGGGTACGACGGGCTCATCAGGTCGATCACCTCGGCGATGATCTTGGCCATGCTCGGCTCGGTGGCACCGAGCAGCCGCATCGAGCGCACCACGCGCCGCAGCAGCCGGCGCAGCACGTAGCCGCGGCCGTCGTTGCCCGGCACCACGCCGTCGCCGATCAGCATGGCGGCGGTGCGGGAGTGGTCGGCGATGACCCGGAAGCGGACGTCGTCGTCGTGGTGGCGCTGCGCCTCGGCCCCGTTCGCTCCGCTCTCGGCGACCACGCCGTAGCCGCGGCCGGTGAGTTCGGAGGCCAGGTCGATCACCGGCTTGAGCAGGTCGGTCTCGTAGACGTTGTCCACACCCTGCAGCAGGCAGGCGACGCGTTCGATGCCCATGCCGGTGTCGATGTTCTTCTTCGGCAGCGGGCCGAGGATCTCGTAGTCGTCCTTGCTGGTGCCCTTGCCGCGCTCGTTCTGCATGAACACGAGGTTCCAGATCTCGATGTACCGGTCCTCGTCGGCCTCGGGGCCGCCCTCGACGCCGTATTCGGGGCCGCGGTCGTAGAAGATCTCCGAACACGGACCGCACGGCCCGGGTACGCCCATAGACCAGTAGTTGTCCTTCATGCCGCGCCGCTGGATGCGTTCGGCGGGCACGCCGATCTCCTCGTTCCAGATCGCGAAGGCCTCGTCGTCGTCGAGGTAGACGGTGGGCCAGAGTCTCTGCGGGTCGATGCCGTAGCCGCCGTCGTCGACGCTGCCGGTGAGCAGGCTCCAGGCGAACTCGATCGCCTCACGCTTGAAGTAGTCGCCGAAGCTGAAATTGCCGGCCATCTGGAAGAAGGTGTTGTGCCGGGTGGTGATGCCCACCTCTTCGATGTCCAGGGTGCGCACGCACTTCTGCACGCTGGTCGCGCGATCGTACGGCGGGGTCTGATCGCCCAGGAAGTAGGGCTTGAACGGCACCATGCCCGCATTGACGAACAACAGGTTCGGATCGTCCAGGATCAGCGAGGCGCTCGGCACCTCGGTGTGACCCGCCCGGATGAAATGATCCAGGAAGCGCTTGCGGATTTCATGCGTCTGCACGGGGCTGAACGTCCTTCGTCGACTGTCGGTGTGGCACGGAACCAACTATTCGGGCCAACTGATTGGGGAATCAGCGTTCGAGTCTACCGCCGCCCTCCTCGGCGATCACCGGCCGCCCGGCCCGAGTCCCGCCGTCGGGGTCAGCGTTTGCCGCTGCCGGAGACGATCCGCCGCACGATCGACCGGAGCCGGCCCACTCGCGGGGTCAGCTCGCGCTCGAAACCGTGATCGGTGGGCCGGTAGTAGTCGCGCCCGACCAGCGGATCGGGCGCATACTGCTGGGCGACGACCCCGCCGGCCACATCGTGCGGATAGCGGTAGCCCACCGCGTTGCCCAGGTTCTTGGCCCCCTGGTAGTGGCCGTCGCGCAGATGGGGCGGCACGGTGCCGATCCGGCCGGCCTGGACGTCGGCCATCGCCTCGCCGATTGCCTGGACCACACCCGGGGACTTCGGCGCCGTCGCCAGATGGATGGTGGCCTGCGCCAGCGCCAGCTTGGCCTCGGGCATCCCCACCAGCGCCACCACCTGGGCGGCGGCGACGGCGCTCTGCAGAGCGGTCGGGTCGGCCATCCCGATGTCCTCGCTGGCGTGCACCATCAGTCGCCGCGCGATGAACCTGGGGTCCTCCCCCGCCACGATCATCCGGGCCAGGTAATGCAGCGCCGCATCCACGTCGGAACCGCGGATGGATTTGATGAACGCGCTGATCACGTCGTAGTGCTGGTCGCCGTCGCGGTCGTAGCGCACCGCGGCCCGGTCCACCGCCGCCTCCACGTCGGCCACACTCACCGGCACCGGCCCGGCGTCCTCGCCGGCGCCGTCGAGCAAGACGTCGGCGGTCGCCTCGAGCGCGGTCAGTGCGCGCCGGGCATCGCCGCCGGCCACCGCGATCAGATGGTCGAGCGCCTCCTGCGTGAGCTCCACCGCACCGTCCAGTCCGCGCGGATCGGTGACCGCCCGGGTGAGCACCTCGGCGATGTCCTCATCGGTGAGCGACTGCAGGTGCAGCACCAGGGACCGGGACAGCAGCGGTGCGACCACCGAGAACGACGGATTCTCGGTGGTGGCGGCCACCAGCAGCACGATCCGGTTCTCCACGGCGTCGAGCAGCGCGTCCTGCTGAGTCTTGGAGAAGCGGTGCACCTCGTCGATGAACAGCACGGTCTGCTGCCCCTGGGCGAGCCGGCGGCGGGCCACCTCGATCACCGCACGGACTTCCTTGACTCCGGCCGAGAGCGCCGAGAGCGCCTCGAACCGGCCGCCGGTGGCCTGGCTGATCAGCGAGGCCATCGTGGTCTTCCCCGTGCCCGGCGGACCGTAGAGCATCACCGACGATGCTCCGGAGCCCTCGATGAGCCGCCGCAGCGGCGACCGCGGCCCCAGCAGATGCTGCTGGCCGACGATCTCGTCGAGCGACTCGGGCCGCATCCGCACCGCCAGCGGCCGGCCCGGCGCCGGCCCCGCTCCGGCGGCGGGGGCATCGGCGCCGGTTCCGGTCTCGGCGAACAGGCCGGGATCGTCGTCGCTCATGCTGGGTTGAACTCCTGCCCGCCGGCTACTCGAACCAGAATCGGCGCAGCGCGGTCTCCACGTCGGCGGCGCTCTGGGCCAGTTCGCCGTCACCGGCCCGTGCGGCCGCATCCACCAGATCGCCCCAGCGGGTGAGCACCACCCGCGCGTCGGCGGTGTGCAGCGCCCAGTCGTGGGCGCCGGCGGCGCCGCTGAGTAGCCAGTGCGTGCACAGCCACACCCAGAGGGTGCGGGCGGTGAGGATGTGCCGCTGCAGCTCGCCGTCGCGCCGCAGCGCCGGCCACACGGGCTGCGCCTCGGAACGCCAGGCGTCCACCAGCGCGGTCTCGAGCGCCGCCCGCTTACCCACCGCGGTCTCGGCGAGCCGGGCCGGGAAGGTCACCAGGGCGTAGGCCACGTCCAGGGTCGCGTCCCGGAATGCACCGAACTCGTAGTCCATGAACTGGAGTCCGTCGTCGTTGATGAAGATGTTCTCCGGGCCCACGTCCGACGGGCTGAACGCCCGGTAGTCGCCGGCCTCGAAGAGTCCGGTGCCGGTGCCGAGCTCGGCGACGATCCGGTCCGGGACGGTGATGTCGAGACGGCGCCCGATCTCGTCGACGGCCGCCGCGGCGGCGGCCGCCTGGGTGGCCACTTCCCCGCCGCCCGCCGTCCGCGCCCCCTTGCCCTGGCGCACCGAATGCCGCAGCAGCGCGTCGAAGTCGTCCTCGCCGTAGGCGGTGGCCGCATGCATCCGGCCCAGCGCCTGCCCCCAGGCGCTGACCCCGCGGGCCGCGGCGTCGGCGTCCTCACCGAGCAGTTCGACCATGGATCGGCCGTGCCCGAGATCGGTGAGCACCACGATGCGCGCCTCGATGTCGGCGGCCAGCAGCTGCGGCCCGGGCCGGGACTGGCTCGGCAGCGCCGTCACGTAGCGGTACGAGGCGACCTCCCGCTGCAGCTGCTCGGGTTCGGCCTCGTCGAAGGCCTTCACCACCACACTGCGGTCGTCGGAGAAGGCGTTGTCCCCCACCCGGGCGCGCATGACCGTGCTGCGGCCGGTCCCGCCGAGGTCCTCGGGCTCGGACAGGCTGACCGGTGATCCGGTCCGACGGCTCAGCACCTCCTCGCCGCTGGCGAGGACGGCGGCGAGGACTTCTTCTTCGAGGACGGTCATGATGGCGTGAGCTCGGAATCCTTCTGCTGGTCACCGCCTGCTCGAGGCGAATTCTTCTGGCGCGAGACGGGTTTCGCGTCGATACCGGACTCCTTGCGCTGCTGCGCGGTGATCGGGGCCGGGGCTTCGGTGAGCGGGTCCACGCCGCCGCCGGACTTGGGGAAGGCGATGACCTCGCGGATCGACGGCTCGCCGGCGAGCAGCGAGACGATACGGTCCCAGCCGAAGGCGATGCCGCCGTGCGGAGGGGCGCCGAATGCGAAGGCGTCGAGCAGGAAGCCGAACTTCTCCTGCGCCTCGTCGTTGCCGATGCCCATGATCGCGAAGACCCGCTCCTGCACGTCACGGCGGTGGATACGGATCGATCCGCCGCCGATCTCGTTGCCGTTGCACACGATGTCGTAGGCGTAGGCCAGTGCGCCGCCCGGATCGGCTTCCAGGTTCTCCAGCGATTCCGGCTTCGGCGAGGTGAAGGCGTGGTGCACGGCGGTCCAGGCGCCGGAGCCGACGGCCACGTCGCCGGAGGCGGTGGCTTCGTCGGCGGGCTCGAACAGCGGGGCGTCGACGACCCAGGTGAAGGCCCAGTCGCCCTCCTTGATCAGGCCGAGGCGTTCGGCGATCTCACCGCGCGCCGCACCGAGCAGTGCCCGCGAGGACTTGACCGCACCGGCGGCGAAGAAGACGCAGTCCCCCGGCTGGGCGCCGACGTGCGCGGCCAGACCGTCGCGCTCGGCGTCGGACAGGTTCTTGGCGACCGGTCCGCCCAGGCTGCCGTCCTCCTGGACCAGGACGTAGGCCAGGCCCTTGGCGCCGCGCTGCTTGGCCCACTCCTGCCAGGCGTCGAGCTGCCGGCGCGGCTGAGAGGCACCGCCGGGCATGACCACCGCGCCGACGTACGGCGACTGGAAGACCCGGAACGGGGTGTCCTTGAAGTACTCGGTGCACTCGACCAGTTCCAGGCCGAAGCGCAGATCCGGCTTGTCGCTGCCGTAGCGGCGCATGGCATCGGCGTAGGTCATCCGCGGGATCGGGGTGGCGATCTCCACGCCGATCAGCTTCCACAGCGCGGCCAGGATCTGCTCGGCGAGCGCGATCACGTCGTCCTCGTCGACGAAGCTCATCTCGATGTCGAGCTGGGTGAACTCCGGCTGCCGGTCGGCCCGGAAGTCCTCGTCGCGGTAGCAGCGGGCGATCTGGTAGTAGCGCTCCATGCCCGCCACCATCAGCAACTGCTTGAACAGCTGCGGGCTCTGCGGCAGCGCGTAGAAGGAGCCGGGCTGCAGCCGGGCCGGAACCAGGAAGTCGCGCGCCCCCTCCGGGGTGGACCGGGTGAGCGTCGGCGTCTCGATCTCGGTGAAGTCGTTCTCGGCGAGCACGCTGCGGGCGGCGGCGTTGACCTGCGACCGCAGCCGCAGTGCCCGCGCGGGGTCCTCGCGGCGCAGATCCAGGTAGCGGTACCGCAGACGGGCCTCTTCGCCCGGGTGCTCGTCGAGCTGGAAGGGCAGCGGCGCGGACTCGTTGAGCACGACGAGCTCACGGGCGTTGATCTCGATGTCGCCGGAGGCGAGGTTCGGGTTCTCGCTGCCCTCGGGCCGCACCTCCACGGTGCCGGTCACCTGAACGCAGTATTCGGCGCGCAGCCTGTGCGCGGCCTCGGCCACCTGCTCGTCGCGGAAGACCACCTGGACCAGACCCGAGCGGTCCCGCAGATCGATGAACACCACCCCGCCGTGATCGCGGCGGCGGGCCACCCAGCCGACGACGGTAACGGTCTGTGTGGCGTTGTCACGCCGCAGGGAGCCGGCGAGGTGGGTGCGGAGCACGGAGATCCTTTCAGGACGGTCAGGCTTTCGATGCGCTGGCATGCGGTCGGCCGGCACGTGAACGCGTCGGGCCGCACGAGTCGGCAGACGTCGTGCTCGATCCTACTGGTCGAGGCCGTCGACGGGCATCGGGTACCCGTCGGTAAGGACCTTGGACTCGGCGACTCGGCCGTGCCACCGCCGCAGCCGGGACCGCCGTGTCAAGATAACGTCGTGACTTTCCAAGGCAGCGGGAAAATCGGCGGCGACCGGGTGTCGGCGGGCGGCTCGGGCGGCGGCAACGGCGGCCGGATCGCGCTCGGCGGCGGCGCCGGCCTGATCCTGACCATTGTGGCGCTGCTCTTCGGGATCAATCCCGGCGACATCACCGGCGGCGGTTCGGGCTCGAGCATCAGCAGCGGCAGCGGCGTGGAGTCGAACAACGCCGAACTGCAGCAGCACCTCGACGAGTGCACCTGGGAGCAGGCCAACAACGATGACGCCTGCCGGATCAAGGCCACCACTCAGAGTCTGGACACGGTGTGGTCGCAATTGATGGGCGATCAATACACGCGCCCGCAGACCGTCGTCTTCAGCGGCAGCATCAACACCGGCTGCGGTGCGGCGAGCTCGGCGATGGGGCCCTTCTACTGCCCGGCCGACCAGACCGCGTACTTCGATCCGTCCTTCTTCGCCGATCTCAAGCAGATGGGCGGCTCGGATGGTCCGCTGGCGCAGGAGTACGTGGTGGCCCACGAGTACGGACATCACGTGGAGAACCTGACCGGGGTGCTCGCCAAGGGGCAGCGGATGGGCAATGACGGCTCGGTGCGTATCGAGCTGCAGGCCGACTGCCTGGCCGGGGTGTGGGCGTATCACGCCGAGCGCGGCGAGGGCGAGGGCTACCTCGAACCGATCACCGACGAACAGATCGCCAGCGTGATCCAGTCCGCCCGGGCGATCGGCGACGACACCATCCAGGGCGCCGGCTCCAACCCGGAGAGCTGGACGCACGGCAGCGCCGAGCAGCGGGTGCGCTGGTTCAAGATCGGCTACGCCGACGGCGATGCCCGCCGCTGCGACACCTTCGCCACCAACGACCTCTAGGTCCGCCGACTCTAGGTCTGCGGCAAGAATCGTCCGCTGAGCGGCCCGCCGAGGGCATATTGCCCTCGGTGGCCGCCGGAGAGGACGATTTTTGCAGTGACGGCGGCGGAGGCCCACCCGTGGTGATACGAAAAGGACATGCCCATCACTGCCACCCGGTCCAACCGTGTCGACGACTTCCTGGCCCGCAGCGCCGCGCGGACACCGGACCGCACCGCGCTCACCTTCACCGACCGCACCTGGACGTACCGCGAGCTCGACGACGCCGTCAGCCGCGGCGCCGCCGACCTGCTGAGCCGCGGCCTGCACGACGGCGACCGGGTGGCCACCTACGGCACCAACTCCGACGCCTACGTGATCGCCTACCTGGCCTGTTCGCGGGCGGGCCTGGTGCACGTGCCGATCAACTACATGCTCACCGGTGACGAACTGGCCTATCTGATCACCGATTCGGGCGCCGCCCTGGTGCTGGCCGACGAGGCGCTGCGCCCGCGGGCCGCGGAGCTGGAGCTGACCGCGGTGGCCGCTCTGCGCGACGGCGACGGCGCCTTCCTCGACCGGGTGCGCACCGGCGACGTCCCAGAACTGCCGATCGCCCCCGACACCGGTCTGGTGCAACTGCTGTACACCTCCGGCACCACCTCGGCGCCCAAGGGCGCGATGATGACGCACCGTGCGCTGACCCACGAGTACTACTCGTGCATCACCGCCTTCTCGATGAACGCGCAGGACACTCCCCTGCACGCCATGCCGCTCTACCACTCGGCGGGCATGCACGTGTGGATGATGCCGTACCTGGCCGTGGGCGCGACCAACCATCTGATGGAGGCGCCGGAGGTGGGCAAGGTCCTCGAGCAGCTCGAGGCGCGCAAGGCCGGTGCGATCTTCCTCGCGCCCACCGTGTGGGTGCCGCTCTCCCAGCATCCGGACTTCGCCACGCGGGATCTCTCGGCACTGCGCAAGGCCGTGTACGGGGCGTCGATCATGCCGGTGCCGGTCCTCGAACGACTGTCGCAGGCACTGCCCGGTCTGGGCTTCTACAACGCCTTCGGGCAGAGCGAGATCGGACCGCTGGCCACCGTGCTGGCCCCCGAGGAGCACGCGGACCGTCCGGCGTCGTGCGGGCGCGCCGTGCTGAACGTGGAGCTGAAGGTGGTCGACCCCGACGGGCAGCCCGTCTCCGGCGACCAGCCCGGCGAGGTGCTGTACCGGTCCCCGCAGCTCTGCGAGGGCTACTGGAACAAGCCGGAGGCCACCGCCGAGGCCTTCGACGGCGGCTGGTTCCACTCCGGCGACCTGGTGACCATCGACGACGAGGGCTACATCACCGTCGTCGACCGCATCAAGGACGTGGTCAACACCGGCGGGGTGCTGGTGGCCTCCCGCGAGGTCGAGGACGCGCTGTACACCCATCCGGGGGTCGGCGAGGTGGCGGTGATCGGCGTGCCCGACGAGAAGTGGATCGAGGCGATCGCCGCCTTCGTCGTGCTCGCCGACGGCGCTGCGGTCACCGCGGACGAGCTGATCGCCTACACGAAGGAGCGGCTGGCGCCGTTCAAGGTGCCCAAGGCGGTGCACCTGGTCCCCGAGCTGCCCCGCAACGCCAGCGGCAAACTCCTCAAGCGGGTACTGCGCGACGACGTCCCGGCCGGCTAGCTGTACTTCCCCGACACGTTGTGAACATCTGAGGTAGGACGAAGACCTCCGGGCAGGATGTGGGTTACCACACTCACGATCTAGCCACGGAGGTCTTCGTGACTCACGCTAACGCACCTTTGAC